>Ga0180009_10000010_pt1 | contig 397885 bp, 326 predicted proteins | sample OS_PC_MetaG_FD_123537 | JGI IMG/M metagenome (GOLD analysis project Ga0180009, IMG submission 123537) | Groundwater microbial communities from the Aspo Hard Rock Laboratory (HRL) deep subsurface site, Sweden - OS_PC_MetaG | ecosystem: Environmental > Aquatic > Deep subsurface > Groundwater...
GATGAGTTAGGGTGTTCCATGACTGTGCTGAGCGCAGTCGAAACACGACTGTTAAAAACACATGTATTCAACGAAGTCGAATTAAATAAAAACATCAAAAATACCAATCCACCGATGCAGTTTCAGTTTGCGACTAGGTATTTGTTTTGGAAATTAAGGATAAAACCTCACAGGTTTTAAAAACCTGTGAGGTTTAAAAGAGATAACAGTGTCATGATGAGTTAGGCTGTTCCATGACTGTGCTGAGCGCAGTCGAAGTACGACTGTTAAAAACACTTGTATTCAACGAAGTCGAAATAAATAATATAAACACATGAAAAAAATATTTTTGCTTCTATTCGTCTGTATAGGTTTTTTGAATTGCTCGGACGACGACGGAGATTCTAATTCCCTATTAGGGGTTTGGGTTTGGACAGGTTCTTCAGGTGGAATTGGTGGGGTTATAGAAACGCCGGAATCTACCGGAATCACCATGAAACGCCCATGTAAAAATTTTGCACACAGGAGCATGATTATCCTAGGGCGTTCCGTCTGACCTTTAAAAAACAATAAATATAAACAGATGAAACTTGACATACTTCCTAGAACCATAAAGCGTTTTCAAAATGGTGTTTTGGTGGCTGAATTTAACTACACCCTTGAAACCCGAACATCTTCTCATTTTAATAAAACTGTGCAGGTGATTGTCCCCTAAGATGGTTTGCACAGATTGTTGACCTGAAAGGGGACGTTTTAACACTGATTGATGACTGCGCAGATTGCTTTACGAGCAGCTACATAAGAGAATAGCGATTCATTACGCATATCTACCAATTATTCTACATCCTTTTTGTTTAGCGGATAAACCGCTTGACCCAAAAAATCTGAGGGAAATTTCTCGTCATGTTCAAACCCTAGGTCTATATCTCTGCCATCTTCGGGTATGTAGTCTGTTTTAAAAATATAATCCCAAATGCTAAGCGTCAAACCAAAGTTGACACCATATCTGTTTGGCAATTCCTTGGCGTGGTGCCAAATGTGCATTTGCGGATTGTTGAAAACGTACTTCAACGGCCCCAGCGGCACTTTGACATTGGCGTGGTTAAAATGACCGACCGCAAAAGCGAACAAATAAACGATAATGTAGTCTTGAATACCAAAACCTATCAAGGCCAACGGAACGTATTGCAAGGAGCGATACACCACATTTTCCATCCAGTGGTAACGCATTTGCGCGGCGAAACCCATTTGCTTGACTGAGTGGTGTACTTTGTGAAAATTCCACAAAAACGGATGATAATGTAGTAAGCGGTGGATAAAATATTGCACAAAATCACGCACGACAAACAAGATAAAAAGTTGCCAAAAAACACTGAGCTCGGCCACGTTAAAAATAGCCAAATTGTCTATACCTATTTTTTTGAGGTTGTCGTTCAGAAAAGTGACCACTACATTGGACAGCGCATTGTAGCCAATAAGCGAAAACAAAAAGAAATTAAAAAACATATAGAAGGCATCCAGCCAAAAGTCTTTGCGAACAATAGGTTGGTTTTTTCGCCAAGGACGCGCAATTTCTATGAGCCAAAAAAGCAGGGAAACACCTATGAGCCAGTAAAAATAATTGTGCCAAGAGGGTGTCGTAATTTCGTGTACCAAATAGTTGAAATACCCTTTATAAGATTTCAATACTATCTCCCAATATTTTTCCATAATCAAAATTGATTTGGTTGACTAAGCTACATTCGCTGCAACAATTTTTCTACAAGCATGACCAAGTTGGGTTCTGCCCTATTGGCCGTTTCAATGATATCTTGTATGTTGACGGGCTGCAGGTTGTCCGGGTCGCAATCGTCTGTCAACACCGATATGGCCACGCAGCGCATGCCCATTTGATTGGCTGCTATAACCTCCGGCACCGTACTCATGCCCACGGCATCGGCACCAATGATTTTCAGGTAGCGATATTCGGCGCGAGTTTCGAGCTGTGGCCCCACTACCGCCGCATAAACGCCTTGGTGCAGAGGAATGTTGTTTGCCCTAGCAATGTTGAGCAGTTGCTCGGAAAAAACCTTGTCGTAGGGTGCAGACATATCCGTGAAACGAGGCCCAAAAACTTCTACACCTTTGTATGCCAAAGGAGAATCTCCTTGTAGGTTGATGTGGTCGTCTATCAACATGAGATTGCCCTTTTCAAAGGAGCGGTTAATAGCTCCGGCGGCGTTGGAAATAATCAGGTTTTTGACACCCAAGAGTTGCATGGTGCGAATTCCGTAAGTTACTTCTTGCATGTTGTAGCCTTCGTAATAGTGAAAACGGCCAGACATCACCACCACTTTCTTTCCGGATAGTGTGCCATAGATTAATTTGCCGGAATGAAACTCTACAGTAGCTTGCGGAAAAAAGGGGATATTGTTGTAATGGGCTTCTGTTTCTATCTCTAGATGGTTCACCAATTGGCCGAGCCCCGTGCCCAAAACAATTCCGGTTTCCACTTCTTTAAAACCCTTGCTTTTGAGATACTTAAGGGTTTCTTGTAAGTTTTTTTGCAAAACGGTCATCATCATATACTTATTTTTATGTATTGAAAGTTCGTTTAATTCTTTTTGTTTGTAAACTTCAAAAGCGCATCGTAGGGCAACAAATCTTTTTCGGTATCAATGTCGTTTAAGGTCTCTAAAAGACAAACACTTTTGGTTTCCAAATCGGATAGCGTATCTCGAAGAACCGTATCTGTACCCCAGGCTTTGTTTTCAAATATGTGAACTATGGGCTCTTTTAAACCCAAGAGGTAATAACCGCCGTCGGCTGCCGGTCCTATGACTACGTCAAAATCATCGAGCGAAGCAAAAGCATTTTCGAGCAACTCCGTTTTTAGGTCGAGTAAATCTGTGCCGATGACAATTACTTTTTGATACCCCTCTTCAAAAGCATCTTCAAAAGCGCGGCGCATCCGTTCGCCTAAATCACTGCCATATTGTTTTTGTTTCTGAAAAACATCATGGCTCCAAACATCTTGACTGTCAATAAAATCAGCATAACAGACGCGCTTATCTGCCCGAATGGCAATGGTTTCCGAAACGGTATGGTTTAAAAGTATCTTATAGACGGCCAGTGCGTTTTCATCGCCAATGGTTTTGGCAAGTCTGGTTTTGGTTTTGCCCAAAACGGGATTTCGCGCAAAAATCAGCAGCAGGTTTTTCAGATTTCTAGTATTCAAATCGGGGATGTTTAGTGTTTTAAAAAAGGGATGCAATTTAAGGATTGGCGTTAAATATGCCATGTTTTTTGCCTCATTATTTGTTTAAAATTAACAAACCTTTGCCGGCTTCGGAATACACGCATTTGCCTGATTCATGCTACTTTTTTTACAATGTGAAAAACAAACGCCTGATTTCTATCTGTTTCGTTTAACAAAATACCTCCAAAAAGGCTGAATATTGTGATAAGATTTGCAAGAGATTGTGACCCAACTCCATCCTTTTGACCTAAATTTGCAGAAGCAATCGATTCTTTTCTTTATCGGAAGACTAAACCGAATGTGCCTCAGTTTTATCTAATATTTTTTAACCTTCATCATGCAAAATGCCCACACTTTCCATATTCCTGTCATGGGAATTGGATTTACGCTCGACACGGCTCTCAAAGTTTCTCCATACGGTATAGACTCTGTAGTTTCTTTGGTTGACGACATCCTTCTGGAGAAAATGCGCAAAATGTATTGCGAAAAATACAAACGCCATTATAGCGAAATTTCTTCAAAAGCAGCAGACTTCAGGGCCAAGAGAATCACGGCTTATCTGAACCTCATCCACGATTTGGCGAAAGAAAAATTTGAAAACCTGAAAAACTCGGCTACAAAAATTGACAAAGACCTCAAAGCCTACTTCAACCTATTGCCGGACAGTGCCCACATCAAACAAGAGTTCAACCGCCTGACTGACAAATATTTTCATGCCGAAGATATCAAAAAATGGCTTCACGACAATTTGTACATGGGAAGCATTGATGTCAACATTATGACCAAAATTGACAAAGACAATTACCAAAATAACGAAAAATTGCCCCAAGAATTTAACGATGCGCACGCGGCACTTCGCGGTTTTGGAAAAAGCAAGTTAAACGCTTCCGTTGTTTTTTCGGCAGGCATGAATCCGAGACTTTACACATATTTGGAGCAGTTTGATGATTTCTATCCAAACGCGGACGGCCAATTTAAAAAGAAGATTATCCTCAAGGTGAGCGACTATCGGTCTGCCTTTATACAAGGTAAATTTTTCGCCAAAAAAGGCTTGTGGGTTTCGGAATACCGAATAGAATCCGGACTCAACTGCGGGGGCCACGCTTTCGCCACAGACGGTTTTTTGCTCGGACCTATTTTGGCTGAATTTAGGGACAACCGTACAGATTTTATCCAAACTTTGCACGACACCTATACGCAAGCACTTTCCGGCAAAGGAAAAACCATCCCGGCTATGCCGCCGGGCATCAAAATCACCGCCCAAGGAGGCGTGGGCACTGCCGAGGAACATCGGTTTCTAAAAGAACACTACCAATTAGACTCCGTAGGATGGGGAACGCCTTTTTTGCTCGTACCGGAAGCCACTACGGTTGACCAAACGACCCTTGAACAATTGGTTCGTGCATCGGAAAAAGATTTATATCTGAGTAACATATCACCTTTGGGCGTACCGTTTAACAACATACGAAACAACACCAAAGACGCTGAAAAGCGCGCTTTAATAGAAAAAGGACGACCGGGCAGTTCATGTCCCAAAAAATATGTGGCACTCAATAAAGAATTTACAGACAAAGCCATTTGTACGGCTTCAAGACAGTACCAAAATCTCAAGATAAAAGAGCTAAACGAATTGCAGTTGAACGAAACTGAATATCAAAAGAATTTGGATCGCATCACCGAAAAATCTTGTATCTGTGTCGGCTTGGGTACGGCTTCCCTTTTGGCGCACGGTCTCGACACAAAAACAGAGGGAATTGGTGTTTCTGTTTGTCCGGGCCCCAACCTTGCTTATTTTTCCAAGTAATGACGCTCAAGGAAATTGCAGATCATATTTACGGCATCAAAAACCAAATGACGCATCCAAACCGCCCCCATGTTTTTGTAAAAGAACTCAATATCTATATCGACTATCTCAAAGCTAAATTTGAAGAAACCCGTTCGTCTATGACCGAAAAGCAACAAAGTTATTTATTGACTTTTGCAGCCAATCTACAAAAAGGGAAAGATTACTATGTAGCACTTTTTTCTCGTTTGAAAAGCAATTTTCAAGATTCTCAATCAAAAATTTTAAAAGATTTATCTGAAAGTGAAAAAATGTTGGCATCGCTCTATAGCGACATTCAACAGTCTAGACTTATTCTGGTAACATCCAAATAAAAACAAAACAGCAGAAGTTTTTCAAAGCCTTAACAAATGCTTTTGTTAAAAAAACAAATGTTTTTAATACTTTTACGGCAATAAAAAAAACGCATGGCAAAAAAAGGCTTTCTTATAGACATGGACGGGGTGATTTACTCCAACGAAAAACTCATTCCGGGTGCAGATGTATTTATCAAAACCCTACAGGAGAAGAAGATTCCGTTTTTGTTTATGACCAACAACAGCCAGCGCACGCCCTTAGACGCCGTGTACAAAGTGCAGCGAATGGGTTTAAAAATCACCGAAAAAAATGTGTACACGAGTGCCATGGCCACGGCTTGGTTTCTTTCGTTTATGAAACCCAAAGGCACGGCCTATGTGTTGGGCGAAGGTGGTTTGTTGACGAGCTTGCACGATGTGGGTTATCAATTGGTGAACTCCAATCCCGATTTTGTTGTGGTTGGCGAAGGGCGCAATTTTACTTTGGAAATGGTAAACAATGCCGTGGACATGATATTATCCGGTTCTAAATTTATCGCTACCAATTTGGATCCTTCTCCTAAGAAAAAAGGTTGGGTAAACCTCGGCATCAAGGCTGTGGTTGCTATGATAGAAGAAGCTACCGGCAAAAAAGCCTTTTCTGTGGGCAAGCCAAGCCCTGTGATGATGCGATCGGCACGTAAATATTTGGGATTGAATGCCGAAGAAACCATCATTATTGGCGACACCATGGATACCGACATACTCGGCGGAGTGCAATTGGGCTACACGACCATACTGACCCTTTCGGGAGTTTCTACCCAAGAAAGCATGAACGACTACGCATTCAAACCCGATTTGATTGTAAACTCTGTGGCGGATATCAACCTGGAAGATGTGCTAAAAATTTGATAAAACTTGTATGAGATGTCCACTAACGGATTCTTAAAACCAACCGTCGCGACGAAAAGCCCCTTATAAAATACTGATTCACATGAGCATGAATATCATTGAACATTCCATTCCTGAGCAGAGCACAGCCGAAGCATGTCCGATTAATAAACACTTGTATTGAGCAAAGTCGAAATAAATAAATTTAAACAAATGAAACCATTTTTTTTATCCTCCGCTTTTGTGTTTTTCACCCTGATGGCATGGGCGCAAGCTCCCAGCAAATTACCCAATTTTAGCATTACAGACATCCAAGGTAAAAGTTTTTCTAATGCCAACTTGCCCAAAGGCAAATATTTGTTGTTTATCTATTTTAACCCGAGTTGCCCGCATTGCCAAAATGCCTTTAAAACCCTAAACAGCAACATAGAAAACTTACCCAACAATCTCCAAATCTATTCCATATCCTACAAAGGTGTAGGCCCTACGCAGAAGTTCATGGTGAAATACGCCCCGGAACTTTTCCAGCTGGCGAATGTAACCTCTTTGCTTGAACTAGACGATTCCTTTGGCGCGGTCTTCAATGTACAGCGTTTCCCCTCTATCTATTTGTTTGATCCTTATGGGAAATTAGTGAATTTTGAGGAAGATGCTTCAAAGGTGATGAATTTTAAAGAGAAAATGGTTTCGCAGAAATAAGTGTATTCAGATCGAACTTTCAATCATATACAAACCGTCTCACTAACTGAGGCGGTTTTTTTTATATGTGATATTTTATATACGCATCTATTCACCGGTGCTTAGCATAGCCTTTATAAGCTCGGATTATTACGGTAGAAAAATGTGTAACAAAAGCATAGTTAGGTCAAAAAGAACACCCCGGGTCCACAAAAAGCAGGAAGGCATTTCATACAAATTTCAAAAAAGAAAAGGTTATCAAGAGCGGAATAGCACACTATTTTCCGGCTTTAAGAGCTTTACAAACAAGCCTCGACTGCGCTCTGCCTTACCACGATGAGTGCATAAGCAGCCTACCTAGAGAGAAAACTGACCTTAGGTTCATTACAAAAACACGATAAAAAACGTGTCGTTCTATAAATCAATTCCACCTTTTTCTTAATAGGATGAAACACCCATGTAAAAATTTTGCACACAGGGGAATGATTATCCTAGGGCGTTCCATTCCTGTGCTGAGCGCAGTCGAAGCATGACCGATAAAAACAAATAAAATAAACAGATGAAACGCCCATGTAAAAATTTTGCACACAGAGGCATGATTATTAAGGGCGTTCCATTCCTGTGCTGAGCGCAGTCGAAGCATGACCGATAAAAATAAATAATATAAACAGATGAAAACAAAAAAACCGCCTCAGTTAGTGAGGCGGTTTCTTGAAATAAAACAGGAATATAAACGAACGCTAAAATATTAATATCCTGGTCTTTGTGTTAACTCTGGATTTGTTGATAGTGCGTCTGGTGGTATAGGGAACAACAAGAAAGTTTCGGTTGACTGATTGGGTTTTTCTTGATAAGCATCTAAATAAGTCCCAAATCGAATTTGATCGTTACGTCTCCAGCCCTCCCAATAGAGTTCTCGTGATCGTTCTTGCAAAATACTTGGTCCATCAGGATCTTTAAATTGAGAACGATTGGTGCTTAAATCAACAGCTGCAAGAGGTGAAGCACCACGAACTGCACGCAAATCGTTTACTATCTGTAAGGCTGATTCACCCATGGGATCTGATCCGCCTCTTAAAATAGCCTCTGCTTTCATAAGAAGTACATCGGCGTAACGTAAGAGTACATAGTCATTTTCAGGGGAGTCAATGTTATCAAAATCCATCGGGTATTTAATAATCCTTAGACCACTTGATTCATTTGAAGTTGTCAAAGAAAAGTTTTTGGTGAATATCAAATCAGCACCTGGGCGTTCCTTTATTTTGGTTTTGAAAGTATCAATGACTGTAGAATCACCCACTGTCCTAGAAACCAAAGAGTCTTTTTTGTATTGCTGACCAATCAGTATTCCAACGTCAACTCCAGTTTTGCCTTTAAGCTCGGGGAGAATTTCACCTTCAAAACCTTTTCTAATATCTCCATCTTCAAAAGAGTCATATAAATCACTGAGTCCAACAAAACCGTTCCATCCCCCGGGGGTTTGGTTGTAGTGAAGCGTCATAAACCAACGAGATTGATTACTTGACGAGTTAGCTCCTCTTACATTGTTGATCACAAAGATGTTTTCGCTTGACAATGAAGAATTTTCAGGTCTAAAGTTATCGAAATAATTTTCATCTAATTCAAACTGGCCAGAGTTGATGACGTCATTACCATAACTGATTACAGCATTCATATCAGCAATTTCATGGCTAAACGGCCCTTTTTGAGCCCCTCCGTTTGCGTTAGTAGCTTTATAAACAGCTCTATTTAAATGGGCTTTCATCAACATAGCCCGAGCTGTATTTTTAGTTGCCCTACCATTATTGTTAGTGTCTGGAAGGTTCACTAATGCTGCTTCTAGTTCGGCAATAATCCAGTCTATACCATCTTGTCTGCTCAAATTCACAGAAGGAGGCAGTGATAAGTCTTCATTAGGTTCTCTTGATAAAACCAATCCCCAATTATCCAATACCCAAAATGAATAGAAAGCCCTTAAAAATCTAGCTTCAGCTTCTTGTTGTGGAGTTGGATTGAACTGAAGTATGATACCCGCTCTAAAAACTCCTTCAAGAAGTCCTCCCCAAGAATTATTAATGAATCCGCTTGTGGTATTCCAAGTATGTAGATGCAATTGTCTCCAAGCACCTCCATCATCCCAGTCCGGGCCACGGGTAGGCCCGGCCAATTCGTCAGAAGTGTGTTGTGCTAAAGCCCAAACATTGTCTTGAGTTCCAAATCTGTTTAAGGACGAATAGGCAGCGGACAACAAACCTTCAACATCTCCTGAGCTTGCTGCCTCCTCAGGAGTGATAGTACCTTCTAACTCTTCGTCAAGACTTGTACAGCCTAAAACGAAAGTAAAAAATGCAAAAATAAACAATGACTTTTTCATAGTAAATTAAAAATTAGCTGTTAAACCGAAAACTACTGAAGTAGCTCTTGGGAATGCAGTAGCATCTATACCAAATGAGGGCACTCCGTCAACACTTTTATTAATGTTAACTTCGGGGTCGAACCCATCATATGGCGTAATCACGAACAGGTTTTGTCCGGTAACCGTCAAGCGCAAAGAGTTGATCCAAGATTGTTTCAATTGTTCAGAATCGAAAGTGTAACCCAAAGTTAGGTTATTCAGCCTAAGAAAATCACCACTTTTCAAAAATCTAGTGGAAACGGCTACCGATTCACCCGGATTTTGAGGCGAATTCACTACATCTGTAGAAACGTTTTCGCCCCTTGCCAGTGAAGACTTGTTAAACAATTGAAGTGCAGTATTATCAAAAATTTCAGCACCATAAGCACCGTTAAAGAAAGCACTTAAATCCCACTTTCTATAAGAAAAATTAGCTTGAATACCTACTGTAAAATCTGGGTTAGCATCACCAACAAAGGCCCTGTCACCTTGTCCGGGAGGAGCGAAATCTGGACTCCTAATTCCATCTCCATTCAAATCTCTAATAATCGTATTTCCATTAGCATCAAATCCTTCGAAAATTGGCAAATAGAAAGATGACAAAGCAACACCGTCAAAAAGCAATTGTCCTCGTTCACCTGTTAATCCTTGCCCAGATATTTCTCCAGTTCTAATACCGTTAGTAAATTGATTGGTAATTCCGTTAACCTCATTAGCTAGGAAACTCATATTATAATCCAAAGAGAATTTAAAATCACCCTTGTCTATTATGTCACCATGTAATGTAATATCCACCCCTTGGTTTCTAATGGTTACGTCATCAAAATTGAGCCATCTAAAGGCATTTGGCGCAGGTTGGGTTGTTCCTATTCTGAACAAAACATCAGAAGTTTCTTTGTAATAATAGTCTATTGATGCTGTAAACCTATCGTTCAGTATGCCAAAATCCAGACCCAAATTGAATTGCTCGGTTTCTTCCCACTGCAACTTATTATTTCCTACTATAGTTTGGGTAGCACCATTTTCAGCAGGCCCAAATTGGTCTTGTGCTACACCTGATGGAAATTCTTGGTTACCAGTAATCCCCCAACCCACTCTGAGTTTCAAATCGGAAACATAGTCAGGTAATGGTAACCATTCTTCTTTGTGCATTTGCCAAGCCGCACCTACAGAAGGGAAATATCCGTACTGCTCATCAGAACCAAAACGGGATGATCCATCAACCCTAAGTGTTGCAGTTAACAAATATTTATCAAAGAAGGTAGCATTCGCACGCCCAAAAAAGGACTGCAATTCGTTTTTTGGATCTTCAAAAGAAGATTGCTCGTCTTGCCTAAATGTTTCAGCAAAACCTATATTTTTAATCATCCTATTTGGATCTGATATCAAAAAGTCACGAGCAAGAATGTTAGAACCCCTTCTCTCAAAGATTTGATATGAATAACCTCCAATCAAATTCAAGCGATAATTTTCAGAAAACTCTTTGTCCCAAGTCAAGGTGTTTTCAAAAAGGATACTGGAAGCTGTTTGTGTCGCTAAATCTACACGCCCTCTATTAAAAGTGTCATTTGTATTTAACAACCTTGATATACCAACCCTTCTATCAGCTTTAGCGTGGTCAACAGCTATGTTGGTTTGAAAACTTAGACCTTCTATAATTTTAATTCTTGCACCAATATTTGTAAAGATTCTAGTAGTCTCAGTCAAATCTTTGTATAAATCTATCAAAGCAAGTGGATTCCTTTGATTATCAGAATTTTGAAAAAAAGTGCCATCAGCATTAAAAAAAGATCTAGTGGGATTCCATTTTAAAGCCGAAGAAATTAAATCTCCTTCAGCACCGGCATTATCACCAATTGCAGCCCTATCGTCTCTAATAAACGATGCAATGGTGTTTATAGTAAATCTAACCCTATCATTAAAAGCATTTTGACTAAGATTTAAAGTAGCTGTGTATTTTTCTTGACCGGTATTTTTAATTACGCCTTCTTGGTCAAGATACCCAAGCGAGAATCTGTAGTTACCTGTATCTGAACCCCCTGCAATTGAGATATCTTGCGTTTGAGTGAAGGCCGTTTGAAGGATGTTGTTTAACGGATCTATCCTTGCCCCAAAATCAGGAGTTTCAAATCCTGCAGCCTGAGCAGCAGCCGGAAAATCAGAAGCCTCAATCAAGTCAAGTGTCTCTGATCGATTTGCAAAACTGTAAGAACTAGAATAAGTAATTTGAGGCTTGCCGGATTTTCCGCTTTTGGTCGTAATCAAAATAACACCATTGGCACCACGAGATCCGTAGATAGCCGTAGCAGAGGCGTCTTTTAATACGTCAATGCTTTCAATGTCTGCGGAGTTGATAAAGTTCAATGGGTTTGTTGAACTTGAACCTCCGAATGCATTATCAGATCCAGGTGTAACAGCACCTCCACTTAACGGCACACCATCTACTACAATCAGCGGGTCATTACCACCTCGTATAGAAGAAGTACCGCGCACCCGAATGTTGGCTGCAGCCCCGGGCTCACCGGAAGATTGCGTAATCTGTACACCGGCCACCCTACCTTGCAGTAATTGGTCTGCTGAGGTGGTCACCCCTTTGTTAAAGTCTTCTGCTTTTACGGAAGCTACAGCACCTGTTGCGTCTTTTTTACGGACAGAGCCATAACCAACCAAAACTACTTCTTCCAAGGCTTGCGCATCTTCTTCCAAGGTTACATTCACAGATGAACGCCCACCTACAGGCACTTCAAGGGTTTTAAAGCCAATGTAGCTAAAAACCAATACTGCATCTGCCGGCACACCACTTAAGGTATAATTACCGTCAAAATCAGTCTGAGTACCGTTCGTAGTTCCTTTTACCAATACGTTTGCTCCGGGGAGCGGACCGTTGGCATCAGAAACAGTACCCGATACGCTTTGCGCTTGCACCAAGCCGTAACACAGCAAGGCACAAAAAAGGAAAAATCCTTTTCGTAAACTGTTCTTCATAATAAACATTTTAAATTAAACTCATTTGATTTTTGTTAATAATTCACTTCTCGTGGGGTAAAATTATCTAAATTTTGAGTTAACCTACAACAGAAAGTAGTTAAAAGATAATCGAAAACGTTTTCGTGTTGATAACTCTGTCTAAATAATTAAATCCTCACTTTTTCTGAGCCGAAATTATCAAAAAAAATTGAACTGACAAGTAATATTACAGAATTATCATCTTTTTTGTGAAATGTGTTAAAAGTTGATAGTTAAATTATCGTTAAACATTATGTTAACTTTAAGACTAGGTTTATGATAATTGAACACATGTTAATTTTGTGGTAAAAGTCACAAGTTGTATGTAAGCAGTTTTCTTAAAATTTTGAACCTTGTATTTGTTAAAATAAAACGTAAGCTTTCAAAAAACACATTTTAAAATCTAGTTTACGAATAAGTGGACAATCTCTAGATAAATACATAAAATTATTGTTGTGATTTGCGCAGTCAAAAACTTTTAGAGAACACCACGATGCTTCCCTATTTGTAAATATCATGATTGCGCTGCCAAATGAATTTTTGACTTATCTCCTCTAACCCGATTAAAAACCAAAATTTAAGCGTTTTGTAAAAGTTTAAAATACCTTAATTTTACAAACAAAAAATTATGGCACAAAGAAAATGGGAAACCCTTAAAACCTATTCAGACATTCTATTCGAATTTCACGAAGGCATCGCCAAAATCACCATCAACAGACCTCAAGTGTACAACGCATTCCGGCCGGAAACCAATTTTCAAATGTTGGAAGCCATGGACATTTGTCGTGAACGCCACGACATAGACGTGGTGGTCTTTACCGGAACGGGCGACAAAGCTTTTTGCAGTGGCGGCGATCAAAACGTCAAAGGAACGGGCGGCTATATAGGCGAAGACGGAGTGCCAAGGCTCAACGTATTGGATTTGCACAAAAAAATACGCGAAATTCCAAAGCCGGTCATCGCGATGGTCAATGGCTACGCCATTGGTGGCGGACACGTACTGCATGTGGTGTGCGACCTTACCATCGCTTCTGAGAATGCTATTTTCGGGCAAACCGGGCCAAAAGTAGGCAGTTTTGACGGTGGCTTCGGTTCCTCTTATCTGGCACGCCATGTGGGGCAAAAAAAAGCACGTGAAATTTGGTTTCTCTGTCAGCAATACTCAGCACAAGAAGCCTTGGACATGGGACTAGTGAACAAGGTTGTTCCGTTAGCCGAGTTGGAAGACACCGTAGTAGCCTGGTGTCAAATCATGCAACAAAGAAGCCCTTTGGCTTTGAGAATGATTAAACGCTGTATGAATGCAGAGCTGGACGGACAACACGGATTGATGCAGCTCGCTGGCGACGCCACCCTGATGTATTACCTAATGGATGAAGCACAGGAAGGCAAACGCGCTTTCCTTGAGAAGCGAGCGCCCAACTTTAAACAATATCCAAAATTCCCGTAGCGCTTGTCAAAAGAACAAACACCCAAATATAAGGTTTGGCTCTCAGCTGCCAGGCTTCGCACACTGCCCCTGTCCGTTTCGGGTATTTTGGTTGGAACGGCTGTTGCCATCAGTGAAAAAAGTTTCGATGTACTCGTTTTTATTTTAGCACTGCTGACTACGATTGCCTTTCAGGTACTTTCCAATTTTGCCAACGACTATGGCGATGGGGTTAAAGGCACAGACAACGAAGATAGAATAGGCCCCCAAAGAGCACTCCAGAGTGGTGCACTCAGCCGTGCCGAACTCAAAAAAGGGATTTTGATGATGATTTTGATTTCCCTTCTTTTGGCTGGTTTCCTGATTTTCGTTGCTTTTGGTGTATCGCATTGGCCATACGCCATGCTTTTTGTCTTGTTGGGGTTGGCTGCCGTAGGTGCTGCAGTCAAATATACGGTTGGGCAGAACGCCTACGGCTATAAAGGTTTGGGCGATCTTTTTGTTTTTTTGTTTTTCGGTGGTTTGGCCGTTTTGGGCACCTACTTCTTGTACACCATGAAGTTTTCTGCGTCTTTGATGCTACCCGCAGCGGCCATAGGTTTTTTGAGTACGGGTGTATTAAACCTCAACAATATGCGCGACCGCCTGTCTGATCAAAAAGCCGGTAAAAATACTTTGGCGGTGAAGTTGGGTGAAAATACATCAAAAATCTATCATGCCTTTTTAATGCTGAGTCCGCTACTTGCCATGGTTTGGTTTGCGTATTTAAACCATTACAGCCCGGTTCAATTGTTGTTTTTGCTCGCTTTTTTGCCTATATTAAAACATTTAAAATTTGTACTTTCTAATAAAGAACCTCAAAAATTCGATCCTGAGTTAAAAAAACTGGCTTTGAGTACTTTTTTATTGGCTGTCTTGTTTTTTGCAACACAATGGATACGCTCATGACAGACACTTCGACATACATTCCTTTTTATACCGGTTCGATGGTTTTGTGCCACGGTTTGAGCACGGCTTTGGTCAGTAACGACATTCGCGTTATCGTAAAAGACGAGTACGAATCTGCACGGCTTGCTGGCTTTGGAAGCATTCCGGATTTGCAAACCATCTATATCAGAGAAAAAGATTTGACGGAAGCAGAAGACATCAAACTGTTTTATCTGAACAATCTGGGTTAATGCTATCGTGTTTGTGTAATACTTGTTGCAGTTAAAAATCCGAGGTTTTTCGTACAAGCATTAAAGTTAGCAAAAAAATACTAACTTTTTGGTTTAGGCCTTCAGCTGCAACGAGCTATACACGGTATAGTGTATAGTGGTTTTATTTCAATTTGTCAGGATTTTTCCCAAGTTTCTTGGGTTCGGAACTTACTCTTCTTTCAAGTTTTTTGATATCTTCTTCAGCCGGTAGTTCCTCAGGTTTTATACCTCTTTTTAATAATATGTCTCTTACTCCACGATTATTTGTTATATGTTCTGCGGAAATTTGTCTTTCTGTTTTAAGACCTTTCTCTTTAGTGTTAAATACTGTAATTTCAGTCGCAAAATCTTTTGCTTTTATTGTAATTGTTGGAAGAAAATCTGCTAGAGCCCGGCTTCTAGGAACGCCCAATTTATTTTCATTTGTTGAGTCGTTTTCCCAAATAAGGCTTGGTCGCCTTTACTTCTAATTATTCCAAAATTTTTGTCATTACCTGTTTGTTCGTAGATAAGTTCAGATAATTCTTTTTCAGAAAACGTTAACTTTTGTCTTGCTTGAAGTCTTTCCCAATCATTAATTCTTTTTTCAATCACTTCAAATTTCCTTGTTTGGATAGCAAAATAATTTTGAGCGAATGCTATCTGTTCTTTTCTCGGGTCACCATTTTGAGCAATTAAATAACAAGCATATCTTGTAAGCATTATATCCTCAATCTCTCGTTCACTTCCAGAACCAAGTTTCACCATTTTGTTGACGTCAACAAAATGGTCTAAAATATCATTCCCAGTAGTTTCGCAAGATGTCTTTGCTTTTACCACTACTTTCTGAAAATTGCGCCATTCTGAATAACCTAAAAGATGCTGTATATCTCTTGCAAACCAAAATTCAACACCGTTTTCTGTTGTTTGAGAATGGTCTTCAAAATTACTTGAAAGTGATTTTATTATTTCTGATTTCATATCGTAAAAAACGAATTTTCAATATAATTTTAGTATTCGTTCGACATTACCCACAACGGTTTTTATTCCCCAAATTATCGAGCAGTTATTGCTTTTTCTCCAGCAACACTATATCATAAGGTGAATCGATTGTTACTTTTCCGCCTTTTACCTTCATTTCCAAATTGGAATAGGCATCGCGCAACAAATCGCCGTCTTTAAAAACATTACCTACCGAAAGGATTTTTTCCCCGGCGGTCAAATCTAAACCTATTACCACCTGGTCTGTAAAATTGTCATTGCTGAAAATGCGGCTAAACACATACGGACTTTCAGAAATCATTTGATGTTTCCCGGCACCCACGGCAGGGTGGTCTCTGCGAAAAACGCCTAGTTTTTGCCAAACCAAAATAGTTTCGTTAAAATGGGCTTCATTCCAGTTCATATTGGATCGCAAAGTGGCATCGCCTTCTGTTCCTTCTATAATTAGCGGCCGTGCAGACTCATCTCCATAGTATATTTGTGAAGTGCCGGGCGCCAACAAAAGTTTGACCGCTGTTTCCCTGTTGCGGGTTCTTTCTTTGTCAAAAGGATCGCCATCGTCGTGCGAAGTAAGGTAATTGAGTGTGCCGTAGTTCTTTAACGGGTTATGCAAAAGGGTGTCATACAAAGAAAAAAGGCTTTCATAATCGCCTTGTGCGTGATATTTAAAACCAAAATTGATGAGGCTGTGAAAACCTTTTTTAAAGTAATTCACCTGTTTGTCGCCAAAATCGTAAAGTTGTCCGTTTTGGGCGTTGTAGCCGTAAACTTCTCCAACCAAATAAAAAGGATTGTTATCTAAAACCTCATCGGGATGTGTGGTTTTCCAATCGGCAAAAGCAGTGTGGCATTCTTTAGAAAATTCTTCCCAAACATAGCTTTCGGTGTGTTTTACGGTATCGGCTCGGTATCCGTCTATGCCAAAATCGCGTATGTAATCTGTCAGCCATTTGATGATGTAAAAACGCGGTGCGCGTGGATAACCGGTTCGGTCAAAGAATTCGTCCAATTCTTGCATTTCTTGTTCGTAGCGACCTTCTGCTTTCCATTTATTCAGCAATACTTCCGGCAAAGCCACATTTTCATTGCTTTCTGTCTTTATATCGGGTAAATTTTTAACCAAAGTACAGGTGACTGTATTGTGGAAATTATCATAGGTACATTGCTGGTCTGTTCGCACCCAATCATCCGGCCAAACCGGATCTTTCTCTGTAACAGGCCCTGTGTGGTTGATTACGGCATCCAGCACAATTCTGATGCCTTTTTGGTGGGCTACCATCACCAACTCGGCCAAATCTTCTTCCGTCCCGAAATTTGGATCCAACTTTGTCCAATCGCGTGCCCAATAGCCGTGAAAACCAAAGGTATTTCCTGTGCCCTCATCTACAGCACCGTGTATTTGCTCTACTATGGGCGAGAGCCAAATGGCATTGACACCCAAATCTGTAAAATAACCTTCTTGAATTTTTTGGGTGACGCCTTTAATGTCTCCACCTTCAAAACCTCTAAGTTTGGCTGCTTCTCCTACCCGGTCAAAATTGACATCATTGGCAGGGTCGCCGTTGTAGAAGCGATCCGTAAGCAAAAAATATAAATTGGCGCCTTCCCACACAAATGGAACTTTGGGCTTTTCGTTTACAGCAGTCGTTTTTTCCTTACAACTGCCTGTTGATAGTATTAAAATAATGCTCACAATAAAAACGGATTTGTTCATCTATTTATGTTTTTTGTTATCTAAAAAAATCTTCTTAAATCAAACTTTTTTCGAAGATGCATTTACGCTAAAGCACAATTTAGAAAAGTTTTTTCACTTTGTGCGTTTCATTCATGGTGATTTTTGAGGTATGCTTTTCTCCTTCATCTTCTAGTAATGCAAAATAATCATTTTATCCTTACTCTCGCGCCAGTCAAAATTTAGTTTCAACTTTTTATCTTTCCCCAACCATTCAAAATCGACGGTTTGGTTATCTATCTCAACAGATTTGGGCTTTTTGGAGACATGATGTATAACAAAATCAACCGTCTTTTCGCCGAACGCAGCTGCGGCACCTACTACAGAACGAAAAGTAAATGTCAGCTGTTTGTTTTGCCACCGGGCCAAAAAGTGTAGATTCTCATACAATCCTTTTTCAAAAGCGCCGGGTGTTGTACCGTCATCAAGGTACATTTCTGCCTCGGATTGTGGCGCAGATTCATCAAAATAGTAGTGCAATTCCAGTTGACCTGCGTCATAAGCACGTGTGTTTTGAATCGCTTTGGTCATCGGCACAAAAGCGCCCGCCCTTACAAAAGTAGGGATGTGGTCTTGAACTAAATTGATGTGGTGATTTTTCCCGCCTTGGTATTTTTTTCCGTTGTAAAAATCGAACCAAAGCGAACCTTTTGGAAAATAAATTTCTTTTACTTTTTGCCCTTTTTGTAAAACCGGTGACACCAAAAACGCCTTTCCCCACAAATAGGTGTCGGCTATGCTGTAAGTTTCGATGTTATCCGGTTCTTCATAAAACAACGGACGCATCAAGGGCAATCCGTATTGCTGGTTTTGATGCGCCAACGAATAGTTATAAGGCAATAAACGATAGCGAAGCGCAATGGCTTGTTTAGCCAAGTGTTTGGTGACTGCATCGTGGAAAACGGGTTCGGGTGCAATGTGTTCTTGCGCATGCGGTCTGAAAATGGGTTGAAAAACACCGTATTGCAGCCAACGGGTGTAAAGTTCTGCATCGAAAACCTCTCCACCGGCAAACCCGCCCAAATCGGAATGCATATAGGCCAAGCCTTGCATACCCATTTGAAGGGATATCTCAGGTTGACTTTGCAATCCGCCCCAGGTTCTATTCACATCGCCCGACCAGGGAATAAGTCCGTAACGCTGCGATCCCGAATAACCTGCACGCATAAGAATAAACGGACGCACCTCTGGGAAATCTCTTTGATAACCCTCAAACACCAAACGCGCCCAGTCGTGACCGTAAATATTGTGAACCTCATCGGCAGTGCCGGTATAATGAATTAAGGCTGAAGGATGCACTTCAGGTTCACCCAAATCGCCCCAAACACCAGCCACACCTTTCTTGGCTAAATCCTTGTAAATATTCCAGAACCATTGCTCTGCTTCGGGTTTGTAAACATCTATTAACCCTGTGTTGCCAAAATAAAAATCGTACGTAAATGGCTGACCTATGGAATCTTTCGCCAAAACATCATTGTCAACGGCTTCCTGCCATCTTTTCGATGTTGCAAGTATAAATGGCTCCGTAATGGGAATGGTTTTTACACCCTGATTTTCTAACCGCGTTACCATTCCTTCGAAATCGGGAAACGAATCGCGGTCAACTTCCAAATTACCCATGGTGCCTTGTACTTCTTTTCCAAACCAATACAAATCTAAAATAATGGCATCAACAGGAATTTCGGCATCTTTAAAAGCTTTAATGGTGGCTTCTGTTTGGTATTGGGAACGGTAACCAAACCTGCTTGAAAAATTCCCCAAGGCCCAGCGCGGTGGCATGGGTTGTTTTCCGGTTAACGTGGTATAATTCTCAACAAGGTCATACCAAGTGTCACCTGCAATGATCTGATAAGTTTTTCGGCCTGAAATGGTTTCATAAGTAAGCGTATTGTCGCCTTTACTGTCTAAATCTAAATAGCCAATGGGTGCATTATCAAAGTGAATCATGTATTGCTTTGATGACAATACAATGGGTAGTGTGAAATTCATTAATTCACTTTTAGTTTCGTAACCATAGTGTGCTCTGTTGTAAAGCGGCAATCTAAAACCGCGTCGGTTCATCCCCAATGCTCTGGCGCCTGCACCGTAAAGTACTTCGTCTTTGGTAAGGTTAAATTCTATTTTCTCAGTAGAATCGGCTACAATGTTGCCTTGCACCATTTCCATAGGTTCATGTGAACTTTTAAAATAGCCTTGTTTTTCGGAAATTAACGTTTCACCTTTGAAATAATAACTAATTTGAAAAGGCTGTTTTGTAATGGTAATCGATAAACCTGATGTTGAAAAATTGATGATATTTTCTTCCTCATCATAATTAACCTCTACAATAGTTGGAGTCAATATGACAGCGTGAGAATTGGGATTAAAAATTTCGTTTGTTGGAACAAAAGTTGTTTCAATAATTTCTGATGAATAAGGTTTAAACAGATACCAACCATCATTCACTTCGACCGTTAAATGGGTTCCGTCAAAGTCCGCACTTTTAAAATTACGATTGATGTTTTGTGCGTTTAAAACAAAAACGGCACTAATGAATGTGATATATAAGAGGTATGATTTCATTTACTTTTGTTTTTAGACCTCACAGGTTTTTAAAACCTGTGAGATCTGACATCTTGCTAGTAATCTATTGTTTCCCTAACAAAAATGTTAGCGGCACATCCAGTCTTTTATTCCATGAATTTTCTGAATGGTCAGTTCCTTCAAAAAACAAATTCTTGGCATCAGTATCGGTATAACCCTTTTGGGATAAAATCTCATCTAATCGCGAGGCGTATTGCGGATAATGTACGTCTAAAGTTTGATTGCCATAATCAAAATACAATTTGTGCTGTCCTGCTTTTGGCAATTTGGCTTCTACGTATTTAAAAATGGCATCCGGAAACGGATTGTCTTCACTTGGCATCGCTCCGGGCCAGTGTGTTGATAAACAGGCGGCACCGGAAAATATTTCGGGGTATTCTGAAATAGCGTACATACTCATTAAACCACCCATGCTAGAGCCAGCAATAAAAGTATTTTTAGCATTGGTATGAACCGAATAATTTTCATCAATGTATGGCTTCAAATCCTCTACAATAAACTTGAGATAATTATCACCATTGAGCGACACGTTTTTCATGTTGTTCATACCGTTTTCAAGAAGCTCCTGACGTTTTGATACTTCAATATTTAAAAAGGCTTTTTCAGGAAACAAATCGAGCCATCTAATCTCCGGTATGTTGTGTACAGCTACGACAATAAAGGGCTTTGTTTGGTTTTGACTGATGAGTTTTGAGGCCCATTCGTCTACCTTCCATTCTTGCTGATTCCAGGTCGTGGTAGAATCGAATAACATTTGTCCGTCGTGCATGTAAAGTACAGCAAATTTTTCAGCGTTAGAATAATTATCTGGCAACCAAATATCTACAGGTCTTGATTGAATGTAATCCGTAGGAAAGGCTTCAATTCTGTATAATTTACCCGAAGATAAAATGGCGTCTTTAAGCAAGCCGACTTCAATTTTTGAAGATTCGGTAGCCGATTCGACTGTTTTTGGTTCGTTTTTACAGCCTACAACAATAAAGGTTGCTATGAATAATATTATGACTCTCATTTATAATCTGGTACTAAAAATATAACTGCCCCTTTTATCTAATTTTAAGGTGTCTTTCCATTCTACCGAATAACCTTCTATGATGTTTCTAAACCGTTTACCTTCCAAACCTAATTCTTTAAATCTGCTCAGGTCCAATTCAACCGGCGCTTCGTTTTTGTTGATGATATGCACAAAAGTTTCACTTTCGGCTATACGGAACAGAACATACACCCCATTTTCAGGAGCAAAATGCAGGGTTTTCCCGTTTTGTAAAGCCAAACTGTTTTTGCGATATTGTAAAAGTTTTTTGAGATAAGATTGCATATCGGCTTGTTCCGGCTTCAGATTTTCACCCGTAAAGGCATTGACGGTATCGCCATGCCAACCTCCCGGAAAATCGGTTCGAATTAGTCCGTGATCGCCGGGTTTTGCCGTATTCTGCATCAAGATTTCTGTGCCGTAATAGAGTTGTGCCACTCTGGGCAAACTAAGCAGATAGCTGAGTGCCATTTTGGTATTGGGAATGTCTTCACGCAGTGCCGTAAAGATTCTGTCCATATCGTGGTTATCGGGGAAAACCATGATGCGATTGGGGTCTGTATAATGAAAATCGTTGGCCAAGCCTTCGTATATCTTGACAAGTCCCGAACTCCAACTTTCGGTTTCGTTGAGTGCATCAACCGTGTTTTTTTGCATGGCAAAATCCATAGAATGTGTCAGATTCGAATCGTAACCGTCTGCGTTTTGGGCACCATCTTGCCAATAACCAATCAGTAGTGGGTTGTAGCTCCATTCTTCACCCACTATACTGAAATTGGGATATTCCTGCATGATGGCACCGGCCCAATCCGACATAAATTTCTTATCCGGATACGGATAGGTGTCTTGGCGGATGCCGCCCAAGCCTAAAGTTTCTACCCACCAAATGCTGTTTTGGATGAGGTAATTGGCCATAAAAGGATTGCGCTGGTTCAAATCGGGCATGGAAGGCACAAACCAACCTTCTGACAGTTCTTTTTTGTCGATCTCAGCAGCGTATCGGTCCTGGTTGACCGTTCGGCGGTGGTTAGAATTTTTAAGTTGTTTATAATCTGGCAACTTATTTTGTTGGTTGACCCAATCGTTAAAGGGCAAATCGTTCATCCACCAATGTTCTCGGCCGCAGTGGTTGGCCACCATATCCATGATGAGTTTCAGCTCGTTTTGGCGCAATTTGTTTGCCAATTGCTTGTAATCCTCCAAATTGCCAAAACGCGGATCTACTTTGTAGAAATCGGTAATGGCGTAGCCGTGATAAGAAGCTTGAGGCATATCGTTTTCCAACAAAGGGCTCGGCCAGACGGCAGTAAATCCCATATCTTTCAGGTAATCTACATGCTGGGTAATGCCTGCAATATCGCCCCCATGCCTGCCGTAATCTTCCTGTCTGTTTACCGCAGTTTCCAACAGTCCTTTAACGCTGTCGTTACTAGGGTTTCCATTGGCAAATCGATCGGGGGTAATCAGGTATAAAACATCTTTATGGTCAAAACCGACATAGCTTTCCGCCGATCGCTCGCGCATCTTCAATTCATAGTTATAAGAAGTCTTTTTCCCTTTGGCAGGTGTGAAGACAATTTGAAAAGTTCCGGGTTGGGCCGTCGCCTCAATCAGCAAATCTAAAAAAAGATAGTTTGGGCTGTCGGCTTTATGGCTTTTCACAAGACTGACCCCCGGATAATTGAGACTCGGAATTGAAGCGGCAATGTTTTTGCCATGTACCAAAAGTTGCAAGTTTTTGTTTTGAAAACCCACCCACCAATTTGGCGGTTCTACCCTGTCTATTTGGGCAAAACCCACAGCTGTACTAAGGAAAAACCCAAAAATAAAAATGATTTTGTGCAGTTGTTTTTTTTTCGTGCTAGTCATAGTTTCCGGATTATTTATTTATCAAAGGAAGCATCCAATTTGTTCGTTAATGGGTTTCCACCGAGTTCAAACCCTCAAGGATTTTATATAATTTTATTTTCCAATCCTTTTATCTGACTTTAAAAACAGCTCAATTGGCGTTTCATTTTGCGATTTACACTTTCTCTTAGCAAGACCTCACAGGTTTTAAAAACCTGTGAGGTCTATTTTAAAAACCTGAGCGATCCCATTTCAAAAACCTGAGCGATCCCATTTTAAAATCCTGTGAGGTCTGAAACTTGCATTTATACTGCCGAAACCGTTCTTATCTTGTTTTGAACCACAATTTCGAGTGACGCTCCACTTTCCAAGGAAAAATCTGTGGCATCATGGGTTACGCTCACTTTCAGAATCTGCCCTCTGAAATTGATTTTAAAACTGTAGGCTTGCCATTGTTTCGGAATCTTAGGATCGAAGTGCAATTTTCCGTCGCGCACGCGCATGCCGCCAAAGCCTTCAACGATACTCATCCATGTGCCCGCCATACTGGTGATGTGACATCCTTCGTGCACTTCGTGGTTGTAGTCGTCCAAATCGAGACGCGAAGTGCGCAGGTAAAACGCGTAGGCTTGATCCATTCTGTCGAGAAAGGCAGCCTGAATGCTGTGTACACAAGGTGACAATGAAGATTCATGAACCGTGAAAGGTTCGTAGAAATCAAAATGTTTTTCGATGGTCTCCCTGTCAAAACGCTCTTCGAATACGTACATGCCTTGTAGCGTATCGGCTTGTTTGATGTAACACGAACGCAAAATTCTGTCCCATGACCATTTCTGATTGATAGGGCGTTGTGCTTTGGTAAGTTGGGATACGGGAATGAGCTCTTTGTCCAAAAAACCGTCTTGTTGCAGGAAAACTTGATGTTTTTCCGAGTAAGGAAAATACATGCCATCTGATACTTTTTTCCACTGTGCAGTTTCCTCGGCCGTCAGATTTGTTTTATCAATAATTCTTTGGTAATCTGAAGCATATTCCTTTGAAACTCTATCCAAATTTTCGAGTGCGTATTCTATGCACCACTTGGCCAAATAGTTGGTAAACCAATTGTTGTTGACGTTGTTTTCGTACTCGTTGGGTCCGGTGACGCCGAGCACTACATATTTGTTTTTATCTGTAGAAAAGGTAGCGCGCTGTGCCCAAAATCTGGCAACGCCTATCATCACTTCCATTCCTTTTTCGGGTACGTAGCCAAAATCGCCGGTGTAGTTTACATAGTTTCTGATGGCATAAATCATGGCGCCGTTTCGGTGAATCTCTTCGAAGGTGATTTCCCATTCGTTATGACATTCTTCCCCGTTCATGGTCACCATCGGATAGAGTGCCGCACCATTGGTGAAGCCCAATTTTTGCGCGTTTTCTATTGCTTTTTGGAGGTGGTTGTAACGGTAAGCCAGCAAATTGCGCGCTACTGCGTGGTCTTTGGTCGCCATGTAAAAAGGCAAACAATAAGCCTCTGTATCCCAATAAGTACTGCCGCCGTATTTTTCACCGGTAAATCCTTTAGGGCCTATATTCAACCTGGCATCTTTGCCCAGATAGGTTTGATTAAGTTGAAAAATGTTGAAGCGAATGCCTTGTTGGGCTTTAACATCACCATCGATGGTAATGTCTGCCATGTCCCAAATTTTCTCCCATGCCACTTTTTGCTGATGCAGCAAACCTTCAAAACCTATTTCATTTGCCTTTGCAATGGTTTTCTGCGCTGCTTCAACAAGTTTGTCGTTGGGGTGATTGAGCGAAACTGTATATCCGGCAAACTTTACCAAGGCCACCGTTTCGCCTTGCGTCACATGGGTTTCATAGGTTTGTTCAACCAACTCTGCTTCTGCTTTTTCATCGGATTTTGATGAAATGGATTTTGCGTTCAAAAACAGTTGGTTCTGCATAAAAGTACAGACATGGAAATGTGTTTTTTTGGTCCGAGCCAAAATAAAAGCCGTGTTTTCTGAACTTTTTACTTCGAGTGTTTCCCAAAAACGTTCTTCCCAATTGGTATCTTCGTTTTCAATACCTGCATCTAAATAGGGTTTAAAAGTGATGTTCGCAGCCTGATTGACAGGGGTGACTTCATATTTAATGGCACCCAATTCGTCTATATCCAAACTCAAGAACCGGGTCGATTTTACCTTCACCGTTACAGCATTTGAAAGTGTAGCTTCAAAACTTCTTTCATATTTGCCTTCTCTCATATTGAGTTCGCGGCGGTAGTTTTTAATGTCTGTTGCGGTATTCAGATCGAGTTCTACACTGTTGACAAAAACGCGTACCCCAATCCAATTAGGCGCGTTAAGCACTTTGGCGAAGTACTCGGGATAGCCGTTTTTCCACCAACCCACACGGGTTTTATCCGGGTAATAAATACCGGCGATGTAGCTGCCTTGAAAAGTTTTTCCGGTGTAGGTTTCTTCGAAATTGGCGCGCTGTCCCATGGCGCCGTTGCCAATGCTGAACAAGCTTTCTGATGCTTTGACGTGTGAGGGTTCAAAACCTTCTTCTATGATTGACCAACTGTCGGCTTTGATATAATCTAAGTTCATGGTTAAATGTGTTATGCTGTTTTTTGAATAAGGTGTTCTAAAAATTGTGTCGAAATTTCGGTAAAATTTTTGAAAACTTGTTTGGCTTCTGTCAAAACTTCCCGATGTCCAATGCCAATACTGTACATACCCGCTACGTTGGCAGCCTGAATACCGGCAATCGCATCTTCAAAAACGACACAGTTGGCAGGAGTTGCGCTAAGTTTGGCTGCCGCATTGAGGAACACCTCCGGATCGGGTTTTGCTTTGGACACTTCGTTGCCGTCCACAATGGCGTCAAACATCTCCAACAAGCCTACTTTTGCGAGAATTTGTTTGGCATTTTTACTGGCAGAACCCAGCGCCATAGGTATGTTATGCGATTTTAAGAAATGGAGAACGCGTGGTACGTCGGGCAGTATATCGTCGGAAGTCATCGTAGCAATATAGGACAAATAGTCTTCGTTTTTTTCTGCCAAATGCACTGTCTTTTCTGTGTCTGTCATCGTGACCTTGCCCATTTGCAGAATAATTTCCAAAGAACGTACCCGGCTCACACCTTTGAGCTGTTCGTTGTCTTCTTCAGAGAAAGATATTCCCAAATCATCGGCCAATTTTTTCCAGGCCAAATAATGAAATTTTGCTGTATCGACGATCACACCGTCTAAATCGAATATAAATGCTTTTTGTGTCATATTAAACTTGAGGTTGTTGTACAACTTTTACTTCGTCATCAATGTCTTTTACCTTCACAACCAACAGGGCTGCTATGAGAAAGCTAACTCCGGAAGCGACCAATGCGTAAATGGCGTGGTCGTTGTAGAGATATTTGACGATGGGGCCGCCTATCAAGGCGTTTACAATCTGTGGAATGACGATAAAGAAATTAAAAATCCCCATGTAAACACCCATTTTCTTGGGCTGTATAGCGCCGGCCAAAATTGCATAGGGCATGGCCAAAATACTCGCCCATGCGATGCCTACGGCTACCATGGAGAGAATCAACCAGTTTTTGTCGGGCATAAAATACAGCGAAATCAGGCCGATTCCGCCAATGACAAGTGAAATGGAGTGTGTACTTTTTCTACCGATTTTTTTGGCAATATACGGCAAGGCAAAAGCGTAAAAGGCAGATATTAAATTATAAACGCCAAAAAGGATGCCCACCCAATCGCCGGCATCTTGAAATGCGGCACTTGAATTGTCATCAACTGCCAATCCGTAGGTGTGTTGTGCAATAGCTGGAGTGGTAAACACCCACATACCAAAAAGTCCGAACCACGAAAAAAACTGCACCCAACTGAGTTGCTTCATGGTGGTCGGCATTTTTACAAAATCTGTAAAGATGTCGCTGAGTTTTGCTTTTTCGGGAATTTTCTCTTTTTCGAGTGCTGCTTTGTGTGCTTGCTCGTCTTCGAAGGCAGCCAATTCTTCCGGGGAATATTCTTTAGTGGTAAAAAGAGTAACGAGTATAGACAGTACCAACACAATGGCACCAATGACAAACGACCAAAGCAAGTTTGTGGGTACGCTACCCTCTTCAGCCTGATTTTCCAAACCTACCCAATGGGTCAAAGCGTAGGGCAACCACGAGCCGACGACGGCACCAAAACCAATTAGTGAAGTTTGCACACTAAACCCTAGGGTGCGTTGGTCTGTACGAAGGTTGTCGCCCACCAAAGCGCGAAAGGGCTCCATGGCAATATTGAATGAAGCATCCATAATCATGAGCATGCCGGCGCCTACCCACAACGCGGGTAAAAAGGCGATAAAAAGCTCGGCTTGCGGCATGAGAATCAAACCTACGGAAGCCAACAGAGCACCTACTAAAAAATAAGGTTTTCTGCGGCCAAATCGTCCCCAAGTATTATCGCTGTAGTGACCCACAATAGGTTGTACAACCAAACCCATGACCGGGGCTATCATCCAAAACCAAGACAGTTCGTGGACATCGGCACCAAAAATTTGAAGGATTCGGCTCGCATTGGCATTTTGCAAGGCAAATCCCATTTGGATACCTAAGAAACCGAAACTCATGTTCCAAATTTCCCAAAAAGACATTCTCTTCTTTTCCATATTAAAGAATTACGTGATTAATCGAAAGACCATCCGATTGATGTGAAACAATCAAAACTTAGAAGAGAAGTGAAAAACAAGTTTCGATTTGATAAGGATAAAATCCCGACAACAAAGTTATAGATATTTTCTAAACCACAAGCGTTGGTTTAATTTTTTGTTGATTTTCTAACAATTAATTTGGTTTTCACCACTTTTGTTTGAAAAACTTCCGATTCTTCTTCAATTTTTTCAATGAGCATACGTGCAGCTTCTTGCCCTATTTGATGTCCGTTTTGGCTCACGGTAGTCAGTGCAGGCGAGGCGTATTTGGAAAGTTCACCATCTGTAAAGCCAATGACTGACAATTGACTTGGAATTTTGATGCCTTTTTCGTGTGCCAAATTAATCGCCGTCATGGCAAAGGCTTCGTTAACGGCAAAAACGCCATCTACGCCACAATCGAGCAAGGGCGCAATCATTTCAGAAGCATGTGCCACATCTTCTATTTTAACAATCAAGTTTTGATCTACTTCTATATTATTCTTTATCAAGGCTTTCAAGTATCCTTGGGTACGCAAACGCCCTACACTCACATAGTCAACCGTAGAGATCAATCCAATTTTTTTACACCCGACTTCTATCAATTTGTTGACCGCGTCAAAGGCACCTTTCTCGTCGTCAATGACCACTTTGTCGCACGGAATTTCATCGGCAATTCTGTCGAATAGCACCAAGGGCATACCCTGATTGATGACTTCTACAAGGTGGTGGTAATCCTTTTTCATCTGGGTTTCTTTGGTCAACGAAAGTATAAAACCGTCGATGCTGCCGTTGGCCAACATTTCCATATTGATGACTTCTTTGTCAAAAGATTCGGACGACAGACAGATGATGACGTTGTAGCCGCTGGCATTGGCTTCTTGCTCAATCCCTTCTATGACCGTAGCAAAAAAATGATGGACAATTTCGGGGATAATAACACCGATATTTTTGGTCTTGCGGTTTTTGAGACTCAGCGCGATGTTGTTGGGGCGGTAGTTGTAGAGCTTGGCAAAGGCCTGCACTTTTTCCCGGGTTTCTTGACTGATTTCCGGGCTGTCTTTTAAGGCTTTGGACACTGTAGAAATAGACACGTCCAACTCCTTCGAAATGTGTTTTAACGTTATTTTTCCTTTCATCTGTTTATATTTATTGTTTTTTAAGTGGTCAGATGGAACACCCTAACTCATCATGCCCCTGTGTGCAAATTTTTTACATGGGCGTTTCATGTGTATAGAGTTATTATTCTAGTGAAGTCGTGCTTCATTGCGTAAAGATAACCCTATTTTTTTATCGATAAAGACTTTTAAACCCAACTTCGCTGATTTAAGCTGCGAAAAATCATTCCTCAGTACATAAAACAACTGACAAATGTCATTTTTAGATGAGGCATATAGGTATAGATTTGCCATTTACAGTACGAAAAGGATTGGGATGTACAATTTTAACATTTAAGGTTGTTTTTTATGTGGTTTGTTAAAAAAGTTTTAAACACTCAAACGTTATAGTGAAGTTTACCAAACAAAACTGTTGAATATTAACTTCATTTTGTACTAATTTAGCCCTCGAAGAAGTGAAAAACAAGAATATAAACTATTAATTAACACTATTTTTATGAGAACTTTTTATCTAAAGTTGATGGTTTTCATTTTCATGCCGTTGGGTCTTATGGCCCAAAATTCCGTAACGGGAACGGTCACTGAAAATGCCACCGGAGGTCCTTTGCCCGGTGTGAACGTGGTGGTAAAAAACACCACCAAAGGAACAACTACTGACTTCGACGGCAAATATTTGCTGTCCGGACTAAACAGTGGTGACGTATTGGTTTTTTCGTATGTGGGCTTTACCGCACGCGAGATTACCTACACTGGACAAGCTACAATCGATGTGGTGATGGAAGAAGCCGCCAACCAACTCAATGAAGTGGTTTTGGTGGGTTATGGGTCTAGCACCAAAAAAGATTTAACAGGTGCGGTAGAAACCGTTACCTCCAAAGATTTTAACGGTGGTAACATTGCTTCGCCCGAACAATTGCTGGCCGGTAAAACTGCCGGTTTGCAGGTAATCCCACCAAGTGGTGCGCCGGGTTCAGGTGCATCTATTAGAATCCGTGGTGGCACATCTTCCTTGTCTGCCGGAAACGATCCCTTAATAGTTGTGGACGGTGTGCCGCTCGACCAAACCGGTCGTGGTGCACTTAACTACATCAACTCCAATGACATCGAGAGCTTTACAGTTCTCAAAGATGCGTCGGCTGCTTCCATTTACGGATCTCGCGCCACTGCAGGTGTCATCCTCATCACCACCAAATCGGGCAATGCAAAAGCGCCTTTAAAATTCAACTACAATGCCTATGTTTCTTTTGCTGAAATAGAAGACAAAGTAGATGTGCTCAGCGCAGACGAATTTAGAAATGTGGTAAACCAATTCGGCACGCCTGCACAAATTGCACTTTTAGGGACAGAGAACATTGACTGGCAAGAGCAAATTTACGAGACCGCATTTACCAACAACCACAATTTAACCGTGAGCAAAGGTTTTGACAACTCATCGCTCAGGGCATCTTTCGGATATATGAACCAAGAAGGCACGCTCAAAAAATCGTATTTTGAACGGATATCCGGAAACATAAAATACATCCACCGTTTGTTTGATGACAAATTGAAAGTAGAAGCCAACGTAAGAGGTGCCCTCGTCAATGATGAATTTAGCAACCAAGGTGCTATTGGAGCTGCCCTGCGTTTTGACCCCACCAAACCCATCCGTTCAGGCAATGACGACTTTGGCGGCTTTTTTGAGTGGACCAATCCCGATGGCAGCCAAAATACCATAGCAGCCAGAAACCCGCTCGGGCTGATTGAGTTGACAGACAACTCTGCCAATACCCAACGCTCCACAGGAAACTTAAAAGTTGATTATGACATTCCATATGTAGCCGGATTAAAAATTACGGCAAACGGCGGTTATGATTACACAGAGGTTGACGGCACCAACTTTGTGTTGCCCGAAGCTGCAGCTACCACTACTCAAGGTAATGTAAACCAGTCCAAATCTATCAACCGCAGCCGTTTGTTTGATACTTATCTGAATTATGTAAAAGAATTTCCTGCACTCAAAAGTAAGATTGATGCTACGGCAGGTTATTCCTTCCAACGCTTCTTCCGTTCCGGAAATTCCGTCAACGTGAGAGGTGACGGCGTCACAGAACGTCCGGTTCCATTCAAAACGCAAAACGCTTTGGAGTCTTTCTTTGGTAGGGTAAATTATTCTTATGACGATCGTTACTTGGTTTCTGCCAATATCCGTTCAGACAAATCCTCCCGTTTAAACCCCGATGACCGCACCCAAGCATTTGGTGGTGTGAGTGTCGCTTGGAATTTAAACAACGAGGCGTTTTTGAAAGATTCAAAAGTGATTTCTCAACTTAAACTTCGCGGCGGTTATGCAGAAACAGGACAGCAAGAAATTGGTCAGGACTTTGGTTTCTTGCCACGGTTTACTTTTGGTGACGACCGTGTGCGCTTCCAATTTGGCGACCAGTTTATCACCACTATCCGTCCGGAAGAATTTGATGCCAATCTGAAGTGGGAGACTTCTCAAACCTGGAACATCGGTTTGGATTTCGGATTCTTCAACAACCGTATTTCCGGCGCTATAGATTTGTATTGGCGAGAAGTGGACGACTTGCTCAACTTTATTTCCGTACCGGCAGGTACCAATTTATCCAACGCGCTCATCACCAATGTAGGAAGCTTGGAAAATAACGGGGTTGAATTTACATTGAATGCCACGCCAATTACCAACGACAATTTTACGTGGAATGCCAATTTCAACATCTCATTCTTTGATGATGAAATTACCAAATTAACCCTCACAGACAATCCTAACTTTCAAGGCAATCCCGTTGGAGGCATTGCAGGAGGCGTGGGCAACACCATCCAAATCAACACCGTAGGCTTTGGTCAAAATGCTTTCTTTGTGTTCAAACAAGCCTTTGATGCTGCTGGAAATCCGATTGAAGGGGTTTTTGAAGACATCAATGGTGATGGCCAAATCACACCCGAAGACAGAAGGAGATTCAAAAGCCCCAACCCCGACTTTACCCTCGGTTTTTCATCTGATTTTACATACAAAAAATGGGATGCCAGTTTCACCTTTAGAGGCAGTTTTGGAAACTATGTGTACAACAATGTGGACGCAGCATCAGGCAACAGAAGAGAAATTTTTGTCTCAGGTGCGCTGACCAATGTATCAGACTCCTTCTTAGAAACCGGATTTGAGCAGCAGCAACTGTTCTCCGATTTCTTTGTACAAGATGCTTCTTTCCTAAAGTTGGATAATATCAATTTGGGTTATAACTTTGGAGATATCTTAAATGGATTGGCACAACTACGCGTGTTTAGCACAGTGCAAAACGTGTTTACCATTACAGACTATGACGGTTTAGACCCCGAAGTACCCGGTGGTATCGACAACAACTTCTTCCCCAGATCCAGAACCTTCCTTTTTGGCGTAGATGTTAACTTCTAAAAAAATCAAACTGATGAAAATTAATTATAAAAAAATCGTTCGAAATGTATTTGGTATCACTGCCCTATCATTATTATGCGTAGGCTGTGACGGCGAGGTGGATCTCAACCCACTGACAGAGCAAACACCAAATAACACATTAAACACGGCCGATGGCTTTGTTTCCTTTGCGGCTCGTGTGTACGCCGGATTTGCGGTAAGTGGTCAACAAGGCCCTGCCGGAAACCCCGATATTTCAGGGATCGATGAAGGCTTTTCAAACTACCTGCGCCAATTCTGGAAACACCAAGAACTCACTTCCGACGAAGCACTTATCGCTTGGAACGATGGCACCATTCACGACCTCAACAACCATGTTTGGGATGCCGCTAACGAGTTTGTCCGCGCGATGTATGATCGCATTTTCTTTCAAATTGCCTTGTCTAACGAATTTATTCGTCAGGCTTCTGACGACCGGTTGGCCGCATTTAACGATGCAGATTTATTCAGACTAAAAGCAGAAGTGCGATTCTTGAGAGCACTCAGCTATTGGCATGCCATCGATTTTTACGGAAGTGTCCCCTTTGTGACCGACGAACAAGAAGCAGGTGCTTTCTTGCCCGAGCAGGGTTCACGTGCCGAAATTTTTAACTTTATTATTGATGAGTTAAATGCCATCGAGTCTGAAATGGCACCCGCACGTCAAAACCAATACGGACGTGCCGACCAAGGTGCCGTTTGGATGCTCAAAGCCAAACTGTATTTGAATGCAGAAGTTTATATTGGCCAAGCGCGTTATACAGAAGCACTTACCGAACTCAATAAAGTAATCGGTGCAGGCTATACACTACACAACAATTACGATGAGCTCTTCATGGCCGACAACGACATTAACGGCGCGCAAAACGAAGTAATTTATACAGTGCCCTTCGATGGCTTGGCTACCCAAGGTTTTGGCGGCATGACCTTCCTCATCCACGCACCTGTGGGCGGCAATCAAAACCCGTCAAACTTTGGCATCAATGGTGGTTGGTTTGGCCTGAGAACTTTCCCGCAATTTGTATCCTTGTTCGATGACATTTCAGGCAATACCGACGACCGCGCCAACTTCTTCACCGACGGGCAAACCCTTGAGATAGAAGATGCCTTTAATTTTGCCAACGGTTATTTGATTGAAAAATTCACCAACCTCACCTCCACCGGCCAGCCCGGTAAAGACGCAGGTGGCGACTTTGGCGATGCCGATTTCCCAATGTTTCGCTTGGCCGATGCCTACTTGATGTATGCCGAAGCTGTACTTAGAGGTGGCTCAGGTGGCGATCTGAATACCGCCTTGGGCTTTGTGAACCAATTGCGCCAACGCGCATATGGCAACAACAATGGCAACATCACTGCCGGTGAACTCAATCTCAATTTTATCTTGGATGAGCGCGCCCGCGAACTCCATTGGGAAGGCCACCGCCGCACCGACCTCATCCGCTTTGGGGTGTTTACCTCGCGTGTTTGGCCTTTTAAAGGCGAAGTACCGGATGGCAGGCCTTCAGAGGCGTTTAGGGTATTGCACCCCATTCCTTCTACAGACCTCATTGCCAATCCTAATTTGACACAAAATCCCGGTTATTAAAAATTATAAGACCTCGCGGTCTGTAAAAACAAACCTCACAGGTTTTAAAAACCTGTGAGGTTTAAAAAAAACATATCAAATCAAAAATTTCCACTTATGAAAAAAATCCTATTTATCTTCTCGCTATTGGCCGTGGGCTTCTTCACTGCTTGCGAAGACGACGATACCACGCCCCTGGCAGCCATACAGGAATTGCCGGAACTCATCAGCCCAACCTCGTCCACCAACGTGGTGATAACTGCCGAAACGGTCAACAACGTAGTACAAACCTTTATTTGGAGCCCGGCCGACTTTGGTTTTCCGACCCAAGTAAATTATACGGTGCAAATCGCTACCGCCGGAACAAACTTTGCCGATGTGCAGGAGTTGGGGGTTACCACCAACACCTTTTTGGAAGTGACAGGAGAGCAGTTGAACAGCCGCCTACTTTCTATGGGTTTTGTACCCGGCGAACCGGCTTCGCTCGATACCCGTGTGATAGCAGCCTTGGATAATGAAACTTTTAAAACAGCTCCCACCGAAACTGTTACCTTTACCGTTACGCCTTTTACTACAGAAATCATTTTGCAAAAAATCTATGTGCCTGGCAATTACCAGGCCGCTAGCGGCTGGGTAAGCGATTGGACACCCGACCAAGCACCCGCACTGGTTTCTGCCAATAATGACGACAAATACGAAGGCTATGTGTTTTTTAACGTAAGCAGTGCAGAATTTAAGTTTACCGATGCGCCCGATTGGAACAACGGCGTATTTGGAGATAGTGCAGGAGGGTTTACAAATATTTTGGCTACACCACCTTCTCAAGGGGATAACATGATATTGTTTACCTCCGGCGTACACAGGGTTCGGGCCGATTTGGCCAACCTCACTTGGTCTGCCGAGCCCACCAACTGGGGCATGATCGGAAGTGCCATCCCGGTAACCGGTTGGGACTCTGACCACGACATGACCTATGATGCGGTAAACCACGTGCTCTCCATCACCATGGATTTAATTGTTGGAGAAATTAAATTCCGTGCCAATGATGAATGGAACATCAATTTTGGTGATGCTGAAGGAGATGGAATTTTGGACACTAGAGATCCAAACAATATTCCGATTCCTGAGGCCGGAAATTATACCGTTACCATCGACCTCAAAGATTCTTCCAATTACAACTACGTAGTTACCAAGAATTAATTATCCCTCCTAAGGCAAAGTAGCCCGTTAAAGCTGCTTTGCCTTTTTTTATTTAAAAAAACTGCCTGATGAAAAACTTATACCGCTTATTCTTTTTTTCGTTGTGCCTCTTCGGATTAGTGGCTCAAGCACAAAACGCCTCGCTGACGATTACCCCAACTCCTTTTGAAGAAAACCAACAAGTAACCGTCACACTCTCGGGGTTGGATCCTGTTGCCACTTGGAGCGTAACAGATGTATATCTTTGGATGTGGTCATTCGACCTGAACGATGCAAACATACTTGATTCGCCTACCAATGGTGTTTGGACCAACTCTAACGAAGCCCAAAGAATGACGAATAACGGCAATGGTACGTTTTCGTTTACTTTCACCCCTACCACGCTTTATCAACGAACAGGCATTGGCCGTATTGGTATTCTTGCCAAGGCCAAAGACGGCTCTAACGGCAAACAAACCGCCGATTTTCTGTTTGAAGTAGGTGCCTTTCAACTGAGTCGAAGCAGTCCGGCTTCCAGTCCGACCGTCATCAACAGCGGTGGCAGCGTATCTGTACAAGCGACAACAACACTTCCTGCCAACTTTGTTTTGCTTGCAGATGGATCTTCTATCAATACACAAAACAATACCTCCAATTATTCCTTTTCAGTATCGCCCACGCAAAACACATCCTACGAATTGCGTGCCACAGAACCTGTAGCAGGCACAGTACTTTCTTCATTTTTCGATGTGGTGATATCGCCCACGGTGCCTGAAGTACCTTTACCTGCGGGTTTGCAAGACGGCATCAACATAGATTTGACCAACCCGGCCAATCCTAAAGTTACCTTGGTGCTCTTTGCCCCCAACAAGTCGTTTGTGCACGTGATTGGCAGTTTTAACAACTGGCAGATCGACAACAACTTTCTGATGAACAAAGACAGTGCGCAGAACCGGTTTTGGATAGAACTCACCGGCCTAACCGCACAAACCGACCATACATATCAATACTTGGTGGATGCTTCCATACGCGTAGCCGATCCCTATTCCGAAGTGGTGCTCAACGAATTTGACGACCCCTTTATCGACGCAATTACCTATCCTAACCTGCCGCCCTATCCGGTAGGGCAAACCCAATTTCCGGTGACACTCCTTCGCTTTGGCGACCCCGAATTTGTATGGACAGACACATCCTATGTAAAACCCGACCAAACCGATTTGATCATTTATGAACTGTTGATTCGCGATTTCGATAGCCGCCACAGCTTTGATGCGGTGCGCGAAAAATTGCAGTATTTTAAAGATTTGGGGGTAAACGCTATCGAGTTGATGCCCGTGAGCGAATTTGACGGCAACATCAGCTGGGGATTTAACCCCGGGTTTCACATGGCTTTGGACAAATACTACGGTACCAAAGACGCTTTGAAAAGATTGGTCAACGACGCCCACAACATGGGCATTGCCATCATTTTGGATGTAGTGTACAACCACGCCACGGGGCAAAACCCTTATTTTAGGTTGTGGAACCAATGTGGCGGTGACTTTAATTGTAAAGCTTCTGTAGAAAACCCTTTCTTTAATGTGGATGACCCCAACACCACTTTCTCCTTTTTTAATGATATGGACCATCTTTCATCGGCCACCCGCGCCTATATGGACAGGATGAACCGCTATTGGATAGAAGAGTTTAACGTGGACGGCTACCGCTTCGACTTTACCAAAGGCTTTACAAACTTGGTAGGCGACGGCAGCGGATTCGACGCTACTCGCATTGGGAATTTAAGACGGATGAACGCCGCGCTTAAAACTGTGCATCCCGATGCTTATGTGATTTTAGAACATTTTGCCCCCAATAGCGAGGAAGATATTTTGGAAGACGCGCATACTTTTAGCGGTTTTACCGGCACTTTCTCGGGCATGATGTTGTGGGGCAACCACAATTTTAATTACGGCGAAACCGTGTTGGGCTTTAACGACAACGATGCCAACTTTTCGGGTATATCCTGGAAAAACAGAGGCTGGGAAAAAGCACACTTGGTGGGCTATTCCGAGAGCCACGATGAGGAACGGCAAATGTGGCGGGCGGCCAACTTCGGCAACAGTGCTATTGCCGCCCACGATGTAAAAAACCAAAGCATCGCTTTGCAACGCATGGCGGCCAAGGGAGCAGTATTGTTTACCATACCCGGCCCCAAAATGTTGTGGCAATTTGGCGAGTTGGGCTACGATTTCAGCATCAACACTTGCCCTGATTTGTCCATCAACAACAACTGCCGCGTTGACCCCAAACCCATCCGTTTAGATTATGCAGAAGACCCCGAAAGAGCCCAAGTGTATAAAGATTGGGCCAAGGTGTTGTTTTTTAGGAACAACTTACCCATCTTTAAAACCAGCAACTTTACCGTAGAAGCCGGTTTTACCAATGGGATCAAAAAAATATTTTTGGTGGACGATGCAGTGACCAACACGGCTTCCGAACTCAAATATCTAACGGTGGTAGCCAACTTTGACGTAGTACCCCAAGCTACCCAGCCCTTTTTTCAGGAAACCGGCGATTGGTTTGATTATGCAAACAACAATGCCTTACTGAATGTTACCAATACTTCTATGTCGATAACTCTTCAGCCCGGCGAATACCGTATTTACGGCAATATAGCCGGACCTATACCGCCTGAAGTTAATCCGGCAGAAACCTTATCGTTGGAAGATTTTGAGAAAACTAATACATTTAGCATTAAAATGTATCCCAACCCGGCATCGGATGCTGTTTCTTTTTCGCAGGATGTGGAGCGTGTGTCGGTGTTTGACATCACCGGCAGAAGAATCCTTCAAACCTCCGAACTCAGAACCAACCAAAGTTTGGAAGTTTCAGGGCTACGTCCCGGGGTGTATTTGGTAAAATTTGAAGCAAACGGACGCACAGAGACGAAGAAACTGATAAAAAGATAGGTTATCCCGGTATTTTGTTTTCAGACAAAGCCACATCTCACGGTGTGGCTTTTTTTTATGATTGAAACTCGGGTATTAAATTCGACATATGTTTGTTTTGAAAACCTCAGCAAGGTGAACATAAAAATAAAGACAAAAGCAACCCACAAACAGGAGTTTTAAATGCATCTTCCGTTTTAACTCAATCTAAATAAGCAATTTTAAAAATTTATTAGCAATTAAAAACTTGTTATAAAAGTCCAATCCTTGTAAATTTGTATCACTTTTAAAAAAACTTCCCAATCAAATGGCAATCAACACAAAGTCTTCGATAGGTAGAAAGGTCCTTATGTCGCTTTCTGCCTTATTTTTGTTGTTCTTTTTGTTTCAACACTTTCTGATCAACGTCACCTCAGTATTCAGCCCTGACCTCTTTAACGAATTGTCCCATTTTATGGGCACCAATCCTTTGGTGCAGTTTGCCTTACAGCCTGTACTTATCTTTGGCGTGGTGTTTCACTTCGTCATGGGATTTGTACTCGAAATTCAGAACAAAAAAGCACGCGGCGTAAACTATGCTTCCTACAACGGAGGCGCAAATGCTTCGTGGGCTTCACGAAATATGCTGATTTCCGGGGCTGTGATTTTGGCTTTCCTCGGCTTGCACTTCTACGATTTCTGGATACCGGAAATCGCACACAAATACATTCATTTTGCTCCGGAAGACCCCAACAGATACTTCGGCGAATTGCAGCACAAGTTCACGGACATCATTCGCGTGGTTTTGTATTCGCTCTCGTTTGTCTTGTTGGCGTTGCACCTCAACCATGGGTTTCAATCCGCCTTTCAGTCGGTGGGTTTCAACGACAAAAAATACACCCCGGCGCTTAAAAAAATCGGAAAATGGTATTCCATTTTGATCCCGCTCGGGTTCGTGTTTATCGCCATTTTTCACTACATTAATCAATTATAATCTTTGCGCATGGCAACTTTAGATTCCAAAATACCCGCAGGCCCTATTGATGACAAATGGACTTCATATAAGGACCACATCAATTTGGTGAACCCTGCCAACAAACGCAACATCGATGTGATTGTCGTAGGCACCGGATTGGCAGGCGGTTCGGCTGCAGCCACTTTGGCTGAGTTGGGCTACAACGTAAAAGCGTTTTGTTTTCAGGATTCTCCGCGCAGGGCACACTCTATCGCCGCGCAAGGCGGTATCAATGCAGCCAAAAATTACCAGGGCGACGGCGACTCTACCTACCGTTTGTTTTACGACACCGTAAAAGGCGGCGACTACCGTTCGCGTGAAGCCAACGTGTATCGTTTGGCGGAAGTATCGGCCAACATTATTGACCAATGTGTGGCGCAAGGCGTTCCCTTTGCCAGGGATTACGGCGGCTTGCTCGACAACCGCTCGTTTGGTGGCGTGTTGGTATCGCGCACTTTCTACGCCAAAGGACAGACCGGGCAACAGTTGTTGTTGGGTGCTTATTCGGCGATGAACCGGCAAATTGCCCGCGGAAAAATAAAAATGTACAACCGTCACGAAATGCTCGACCTGGTGATGGTGGACGGCAAAGCGCGCGGCATCATCGCGCGTGATTTGGTGACCGGAAAATTGGAAAGGCATGCTGCCCACGCCGTGGTGATTGCTTCGGGCGGCTACGGGAACGTGTTCTACCTTTCTACGAATGCCATGGGCAGCAACGTGACCGCCGCGTGGAAAATTCATAAAAAAGGGGCGTTTTTTGCCAACCCTTGTTATACGCAAATCCACCCGACCTGTATTCCCGTTTCGGGCGACCATCAGTCCAAACTGACCTTGATGTCCGAATCGCTCCGGAACGACGGACGCATTTGGGTTCCCAAAAAATTGGAAGATGCTAAAGCCATCCGCGAAGGCAAACTCAAACCGACCCAACTCAAAGAAGAAGACCGCGATTATTATCTGGAGCGCCGCTATCCTTCGTTCGGAAACTTGGTGCCGCGTGATGTGGCTTCACGTGCTGCCAAAGAACGCTGCGATGCCGGGTTTGGCGTCAACAAAACAGGCGAAGCTGTTTATCTCGACTTCGCTGCCGCCATCGAACGTTACGGCAAAGAACAGGCGCATATCAAAGGTTTGGATGAAAACGATGCGGCTTTGGTGAAGAAATTGGGCACGCAAATCGTGGAAGCTAAGTACGGCAACCTCTTCCAGATGTATGAAAAAATCGTGGACGAGAATCCGTATGAAACCCCAATGATGATTTATCCGGCGGTGCATTACACCATGGGCGGCGTGTGGGTCGATTACAACCTGATGACCACCATACCGGGCTGTTACTGCATCGGCGAAGCGAATTTCTCCGATCACGGCGCCAACCGGCTCGGTGCTTCGGCACTCATGCAAGGCTTGGCCGACGGCTATTTTGTGTTGCCTTACACCATCGGCGATTACCTGTCCAAAGACATCCGCACCGGTAAAATCCCGACCGACTTGCCCGAATTTGAAGCCGCCGAGAAAAGTGTCCGTGCCCAGATCGACACTTTTGTCAACAACAAAGGCACACATTCTGTAGATTATTTCCATAAAAAATTAGGAAAGATTATGTGGGACAAAGTGGGCATGGCGCGCAACGAAAAAGGCTTAAAAGAAGCCATCGAAGAAATTGCCCAACTGCGGGACGCGTTTTACAAAGACGTAAAAGTTCCCGGGACGGGCGAAGAATACAACGAAGAATTGGCCAAAGCTCTCCGGGTTGCCGACTTTATGGAACTCGGCGAACTCTTTGCCAAAGATGCGCTGCACCGGAACGAATCTTGTGGCGGGCATTTTAGGGAAGAATACCAATCGGAAGAAGGCGAAGCCCAAAGAGACGATAAAAATTTCGCCTATGTAGCCGCTTGGGAATACAAAGGAAAACCATCCGATGCCGTGTTGCACAAAGAGGCTTTGGAATATGAGAACATAAAATTAGTGACGAGGAGTTATAAGTAAAGGCATTAGCCAATAGGCATTAGGCATTAGGCATTAGAAAATAGGCGGCAAAAAAAATAATTAAAAATAAGTAATGTCTGAGATAAATTCTTTTAAAGATTTATTGGTTTGGCAGAAGGGAATAGAATTGGTTAAAGCAGTTTATGAAGTGATTGATAAAATGCCTCAAGAGGAGTTGTTTGGTTTAAGTGGACAAATTAAAAGGTCTGTCATATCAGTACCTTCTAATATTGCTGAAGGATGGGGAAGAAATTCAACGTTAAGCTACATCAATTTTTTAAAGATTTCCCGTGGTTCTTTGTTTGAATTGGAAACGCAGTTAATCATTGCCAAAGAATTAGAATTTATAAGCTCTGATGCACTTAATAAAATTGACAAGTTAATTCATGAGTTATCCAAAATGCTCAATTCTTTAATCAAAAATATCAAAAACAAATCCTAAACTATTGGCTAATGGCTATTGGCTAATGCCTCTAAAAAAATAAAACATGAAACTTACATTAAAAATCTGGAGACAGAAAAACAACCAGGCAAGCGGCAAGTTTGAAACCTATCCTTTGGATGGTGTTTCGCCCGATATGTCATTTCTCGAAATGTTGGATGTGCTCAACAATGAGTTGATCGAAAAAGGCATTGACCCGGTGGCTTTTGACCACGATTGCCGCGAAGGCATCTGCGGGATGTGTTCGCTTTTTATCAACGGCGAAGCCCACGGCCCCGACCGGGGCGTGACTACTTGCCAGTTGCACATGCGAAAATTTAAGGACGGCGACACCATCACCATTGAGCCTTTCCGCGCGAAAGCTTTTCCTGTCATCAAGGATTTGGTGGTGGACAGAAGTTCTTTTGACCGCATCCAGCATGCCGGCGGGTACATCTCTGTCAACACCTCCGGGAACACCCAGGACGCCAACGCCATACCCATTTCCAAACACGCCGCCGACGAGGCCATGGATGCCGCTACCTGCATCGGTTGCGGAGCCTGTGTGGCCACTTGCAAAAACGCCTCGGCCATGTTGTTTGTTGCGGCCAAAGTTTCACAATACGCCCTGTTGCCGCAAGGCCGGGTGGAAGCCACAGACCGCGTGTTGAACATGGTCAAACAAATGGACCTGGAAGGTTTTGGAAACTGTACCAACACAGGTGCTTGCGAAATAGAATGCCCCAAAGGCATCTCGCTAGAAAACATCGCCCGTATGAACCGGGAGTTTTTGAAGGCGAGTGTGTGAGTTTTTAAGATACATCCATAAAAAAACCGCAGCCAAAAGCTGCGGTTTTTTTGTTTTAAACAAAGGTTTTATTTGTCATCAATCAACTCAATTTTGACATCTGAAGAAATAACCAACTTCTTTTTGTTCTTTTTGGCATGATCGATGATCTCCGATAGTTTTTCCATACTTTCTTTCAGCTCGGGAATCCTTTTAACAGAAACTTTGTTGTCTTTACCATGACGGATTTGAGAACTAAAATTTTTGACTTCGTGAAAGTGAATTTTATCTGAAAATATTTTTGATAAAATTTCATTGGCATGGTCGGGCTTAAAAGTTCCCTTGATGAGTATAAGTTTTTGAGTGTTATCCATGTTTATTAATTTTTGTTTATTGTAAAAAAGATTGAATCTTGAAAAACAGTTAATTGAATTTACGACGTCTTAGTGTCGGCTCATTGATACTTAAATTTTGCTAAATTTTGCATCAAACTGATAAATAGACGGATACAAATGCTTGTGTACATCTTAAGACACATAGATGGTGGCATCAATTTTTAAGTTTTTGCCAGTTTCTTGAATATTTTTTCTGAGTTCATACAACTCCTTTTGAAGATGTTTAATTTTTGACTCTCTGTATTTCACATCTTCTTCACTGCTGTCATTTGAGATCTTATTCTCATGATACTTTATTTTGGTGTGGATCAGTTGGGTGATCAATGACAAAGCATCGATTGCATGAAATTCACCTTTTATTAATTGTATGTTCATAACTTGATTTTTTTATTGACCCTGGCCTAATGAATACGCTGCTTTACCATCAAAATTGTACAGATTTTCAGTTTTGATGACATCAATATTTTTATCAACAGCGTTTTGCAGTAGGGTTATGATATCTGTTTTGTTTATTTCGACACCCACTCGAGATTTGAATCGGCAACGCCAGTGATCGGTACAGAAAGTTTCTTTAAATCCCTCGGGCCAAACTTTAATCCCTCTGTTCGTAATCATGGTCAGGTTGATGTCTTTAAATTCAATTTCATGTAACTTGCCTGCCAGTTCATCGGGATTGCTCCCATTCCAATGTACAAAAACATCAACGCCTTCCAACACTTTTTTGGCGGCCGGTTTGCGCTTGTATTTGGGCAGGTTCAGCGCAGCATTGTTGGAATAAGAAACCGCTTTTAAAACAGTGGGCTTTTCGCCCAGATTTGCAATCACAGCTCGTGCAAATTCTCGGGTGCCAACTTTTTGTTTGCTGATGCCTTCCTTAAAAATATCGTAGGTATGTATGCCGTCTTCCAAAGTTTTCAACCAAGCGTTTTGTACTTTTTCTGCAATGGCTGTTTGTCCAATGTGGTTTAGCATCATTATGGCACCTTGTAGCAGACCTGAAGGATTGGCTAAGTTTTGTCCGGCTCTTCTGGGGGCAGAGCCATGAATGGCTTCAAACATAGAACATTCTTCACCAATGTTAGCCGAGCCGGCTAACCCAACTGAACCGGTTATTTGTGCGGCCACATCACTCAACACATCACCATACAGATTTGGCATTACGATAACATCAAACGCTTCGGGTGTATCTGCCATTTTTGCCGCACCTATATCTATAATCCAATGTTCGTTTTCAATATCCGGATATTCTTGTGCAATCTCCTCAAACACCTTGTGAAACAATCCGTCTGTTTGCTTCATGATGTTGTCTTTGGTAAAGCAAGTTACTTTTTTGCGATTTTGCTGTTTGGCATACTCAAAAGCATAACGGATGATTTTTTCGCATCCGGGTCTGCTGATGAGTTTTAGACATTGTACCACTTCATCTGTTTGTTGGTGCTCGATACCGGCATACAAGTCTTCCTCATTTTCTCTGATGATGACTAGATCCATCACCTGATGTTTGGTGCTCACATAAGGATGTAAACTCTTACAAGGTCTCACGTTTGAATACAATCCAAGAAATTTTCGCGTGGTCACATTCAAACTTTTGTAGCCACCTCCTTGCGGAGTTGTAATTGGAGCTTTAAGAAACACTTTATTTCGCCTGATTGTATTCCAAGCCTCGGGCGCAATTCCGGAGGTGTTACCCGACAAATACACTTTCTCGCCTACTTCTATTTCTTCTATTTCTATTTTAGCACCTGCCGTTAAAATAATGTCTAAGGTGGCATCCATGATTTCGGGTCCGATACCATCTCCTTTTGCAACTGTTATTCTGGTCATGTTTAATAAATTATTGATTAGCGGTGCAAATTTTAGCATTCTTATTCATTTATTTTTATTTATATTTGTAATACAATTCATTAGTGTTTATTATGAACTATACACTCAACCAATTGCAGATTTTTCTCAAAATCGTGCAAACAAAAAGTGTAACAAAGGCTTCAGAAGCGCTACACTTGACACAACCAGCCGTATCCATTCAATTAAAAAACTTTCAAGACCAGTTTGACATACCGCTTACTGAGGTGATTGGTCGGAGGATTCACATTACTGAATTTGGTAGAGAAATTGCAGAAGTGGCAGAAAAGATCATCGAACAAGTTCATGCCATCAATTATAAAACCTTAGCATATAAGGGGCAGCTGACAGGGAAATTAAAGATATCCATCGTATCAACCGGGAAATATGTAATGCCTTATTTTCTAGCCGATTTCATCAAAACGCATCAGGGGATAGAATTATTTATGGACGTGACAAATAAGAATAAAGTGGTGGAAAGTTTGGAAAATAATGAGGTTGATTTCGCCCTTGTTTCTATAATTCCACCTGCTCTAAAAGTCGAAAAACTAGACCTACTACAAAACAAACTTTTTTTGGTCAGCGATACCCAAACCCAAATTAAAAAGGGGGTGCAACCTGTCAATATTTTAAAAGATTTACCTCTTATTTTCAGAGAAAATGGCTCGGGTACAAGACAAACCATGGAGCGATTTATTGAAAGTAGCAACATACCTGTGCTAAAAAAAATGGAATTAACATCCAACGAAGCTGTTAAACAAGCCATATTGGCCGGTTTGGGATATTCTATCATGCCGCTGATAGGCATCAAAAATGAATTGCAAGACAAACAACTTCAAATTATCCGCGTCAAAGGACTTCCCATCAAAACAACCTGGAGTTTGATTTGGCTCAAAGGCAAAAGACATTCACCCATATCTGTCTCATTTTTGGACTATTTAAAAAAAGAAAAACAGCAAATTGTTCAGGAAAAATTTAGTTGGTATGAGGCTTATTAATGTTATCATTTATTTTTACCTGCTGGATATTTCTTTCAAATACATCCATAAAACTTTAACTTGTCATTAAAAAACGTATTTTCGTCTTTTAGCCTATCCTTATGTATTTCAGCTCCAAACTCCCCCAAACCGGCACAACCATTTTTACAGTCATGTCGGCCTTGGCCGCCGAACACAAGGCCATCAACCTGTCGCAGGGTTTCCCGGATTTTGAATCTTCTGCCGAATTGACCGCTTTGGTGTACGATGCCATGAAAAAAGGCTACAACCAATACGCCCCGATGGCAGGTGTAATGCAGCTTCGGGAGGTGATTTCAGAGAAAATCGCATCGCTCTATGGGACAAATTACCATCCGGAAAGTGAAATCACCATCACGGCCGGAGCTACCCAAGCCATCTTTACCATCATCAGTGCCTTTGTCAAAACAGACGATGAAGTGATTGTCTTTAAACCGGCTTACGATTGCTACGAACCCGCCATCCGGCTCAACGGCGGCAAGGTGGTACCGGTACAGTTGCGCGCACCCGGTTACCAAGTGGATTGGAACGAGGTGAGAAACCTCATCAGCGAGAAAACCAAAATGGTGATTATCAACACGCCGAACAATCCTTCGGGGACGGTGTTTTCGGGGGACGATATGACACAATTGGCATCGATTTTAGAAGACACAAATATTCTATTGTTGAGTGACGAAGTCTATGAGCATTTGGTTTTTGACGGTGAACAGCACCAAAGCGTCGCGCGGTTTCCGGGTTTGGCAGAGCGGGCTTTTATCGTGTCGTCCTTCGGCAAAACTTTTCACAACACCGGATGGAAAGTGGGATATTGCGTTGCGCCGACCGGGTTAATGCAACTCTTTCGGCAGGTACATCAGTTCAATGTGTTTTGTGTAAACCATCCGGTGCAGGTAGCCTTGGCAGCCTATTTAAAAAATCCCGACCATTACTTGGAACTCAATGTTTTTTATCAGGAAAAGCGCGATTACTTTGTGGAAAATATCGAAAATTCTCGTTTTAAAATATTGCCTTGCAGGGGAACTTACTTCCAATTGCTCGATTACAGCCGCATCACCGACGAAAAAGACACAGACTTTGCCATCCGGCTGACCAAAGAACACAAAATAGCCGCCATTCCAGTTTCGGTATTTAATGAAGCACAACTCGACCAAAAATTATTGCGTTTTTGTTTTGCCAAGAAAGATGAAACCCTGAAAAAGGCAACGGAAATATTGAGAAAAGTCTGAAAAGTGGAAACAAATTTGTAGTTTTGATTGTAACTGTAAACTGCCCCTAATGTACAGTCCTTTGATTTCCTTTAAATTTTCTAAAGCCCTGCTTGCGGAGCTGGCTCTGTTTAAGCTCATATTTGCTGTTTTTTGTATGCAAACACATGCATCTACGGATCTTCGTTTTTTTTCAAAAGAAGCAACAGCTAAACGAACTGTCAAAACAGAGCGAAACGCTATTGAAAATGATTATCCAAAGTCGAACACCAAACAAGACAATTATGCCCTACCCATCATAAGACTGGGTCACGAAGGTGAAGAAGGTTTTCACAGACAATTGCTGATTGCCTTTGAACCCAACAGTACAGATGGCGTGGATAATGGCTATGATTCGTTGATGTTGGACACTTTTAGCACAGATGCATATTGGCTGATAGAAAACAGGTCTTATGTGATACAGGGGCGACCATTTCGGCTGGACTTGGTCGTAGATATTGGTGTGGTTTCTGCCTTTGACCAAGTGCACACTTTTATGATTGATGCTCTAGAGGACTATACCGGTGAAGTATTTTTATTTGACAACCTCACCGGGCAGATCCACAATCTTAAGCAACAGGCGGCAACAGTAAGTGTGGGCTCAGGTACTTTTAATGACCGTCTTAAATTGGTTTTTACTTCCGAAACGCTTTCTGGCAGTGACCTTTTGACAAACACCGCTGCTGTAGGGGGCTATTTCGATTCTGAAGAAGGCATTTTCAAAATTTTCCGCAACCAAACTTCCGACGTCAGGTCTATAAAAATATTTTCAATCTCGGGTAAAATCATCATACACCAAAACATACAATCTAAAGGCCATTTGGTTGAAATTTCCATTCCTTTTAGCACAGCATCTTCCGGTATTTACATTGCAAAAATCCAAACTGCATCTTCAACAAGCACCATAAAGTTTGTGAAATACTGAGTGTGCGTTTTACTAAAACCGCTTACTTTTGTCAAAAAAATTGATTCAATTGTCAGAAATATTATTCGAAGACAACCACCTGCTTGTGGTCAACAAAAAAGCCGGCGACCTGGTGCAGGGGGACAAAACGGGCGATGAGCCTTTGGTTGAAAAACTCAAAAAATACATCAAAGTAACCTACAACAAACCCGGAGAAGTTTTTTTGGGTGTTGTACACCGATTAGACCGCCCCACATCAGGCGTAGTTGTATTTGCGAAAACTTCAAAAGCGCTCTCCAGGTTGAACGAACAATTTGCAAAAAAAGAAACGGTCAAAACCTATTGGGCCATCGTAAAGAAACTGCCCGAGCCACCTCAAGACACTTTAACGCATTACCTCAAAAAGACAGAAGCAAACAACACTTCCAAAGCCTATACCAAAGAAGTTTCGGGCAGTAAAATCGCCATTTTGCACTACGACGTCATCAAAAAACTCAGCAACTATTTTCTGTTAGAAATACAGCTTGAAACCGGACGGCACCATCAGATTCGCGCACAATTATCGAGCATAGGATGCCCCATCAAAGGCGATTTAAAATACGGTGCCAAAAGAAGCAACCCCGATGGCAGTATCGGTTTGCACGCCAGAAAACTCCAAATTATACATCCGGTGCTGAAAACCGAGATGACCTTTGTGGCACCCTTGCCCGAAGATCCCATTTGGCAGGCTTGCCTTTAGTTTACTTGGGATCGAGAATGACAAATGGGATGATAACCTCTTCCAACGAAATACCGCCGTGTTGGTAGGAATTTCTGAAATAGTTGACATAGTGGTTGTAGTTGTTCGGATAAGCCAAAAACAGATCCGATTTGGCAAAAATGTAAGAACTGCTGACGTTGTTGGCCGGCAAGTGAATCTTTTTTGGATCTTTTACTACAAATACGTCTTTTGCATCATAGGTAAGGCTTCTTCCGGTTTTGTAGCGCAGGTTCAAACTCGTCTCTCGGTCGCCAACTACTTTGGTGGGGTTTTTGACATTGATGGTGCCGTGGTCTGTGGTGATAATCAATCTAAAACCCAATTTTTGGGCTTGTTGGATGACATCTAAAAGCGGGGAATTTTTAAACCAACTCAAGGTTAATGATCGGTAGGACTTGTCGTTTGAAGCCAATTCTTTGATAACTTCCGTTTCTGTTTTGGCATGCGAAAGCATATCTACAAAATTATAAACCAAAACCGTGAGGTCGTTGTCTTTGTTTTCAGAAAACTTATCGGCAAACTTCTTGGCGTGATACAAATTGGTCACTTTCTGGTAGGTATGCTTGATATTTAAACCCAACCGCTTTAGTTGTAAGGTCAAAAGTTCGCTTTCGTATAAGTTTTTGCCACCTTCATCTACATCATTTTTCCAATACTGAGGGTACAATTTTTCAATATCCAAAGGCATCAAACCCGAAAAAATAGCGTTTCTGGCATATTGGGTAGCCGTCGGTAGTATGCTGTAAAAAGTTTTTTCTTCAGCTTTTTTATAATAATTAGAGACCGTGGCTTCTATCACTTTCCATTGGTCATACCTGAGGTTATCGACCACAATCATCAGAACAGGCTTGCCTTTTTTGATTTCGGGCAAGGCATATTCTTTAAAAACCGTATGCGACATTACGGGCCTGTCATCGGCGTTGTCGAACCAGGTGGCGTAGTTTTTTTCGATGAACTTAAAAAATTGGGTGTTGGCCTCGTGCTTCTGTGATTCCAAAATTTCGGTCATGGAAGCATCTTCAATATTCTCCAACTCAATTTCCCAATAAATGAGCTTCTGGTAGAGTGCCGTCCAAGCTTCAAACGAATTGACCGAAGCCAACTCCATGGCTATATTTCGAAACTCTTGCCGGTAGTTGGTGGCCGTTTTTTCGGATACCAAACGGGTTTGTTGTAGGTTTTTTTTGAGCGACAACAGGATTTGGTTGGGATTTACCGGCTTGATGAGATAATCGGCAATTTTAGATCCGATGGCGTCGTCCATAATCAATTCCTCCTCGCTTTTGGTAATCATCACTACCGGAATCAAACTTTTGATTTCTTTGATTTCCTGCAAGGTTTCGAGCCCGGAAAGCCCGGGCATATTCTCGTCCAGAAAAATAATATCGTAGTCGTTTTTGGCAATTTCTTCAATGGCTTCGGCCCCACTTTCGCAGGTGTTTACTTCATAATTTCTCTGTTCTAAAAACAAAATATGAGGTTTGAGAAGATTTACCTCATCATCCACCCAGAGTATCTTCGTATTGTGCATAGCTTTGTGTATATTTGTTTTGTAATTATATCCGGCTGACTTTGAAAAAACCGAACAAACTCAAACTCTTTAACGACCCAATTTACGGTTTTATTTCAATACAAGACCCATTAATTTTTGCCTTGATTGAACATCCTTATTTCCAAAGGTTAAGACGTATTTCTCAGATGGGGCTTTCATCGCTGGTTTTTCCGGGTGCGCACCACACCCGATTTCACCACGCATTGGGCTGTTTGTATTTGATGCAAAAGGCGGTTCGCTTGCTGCGTTTCAAACAGGTTGAGATTTCAAAAGCCGAAGAACAAGGTCTGTACATCGCTATTTTACTGCACGATATAGGGCACGGGCCTTTCTCTCACGCGCTGGAAGCGAGCATAGTACAAGGCATGCATCACGAAACGCTGTCTTTACAATTTATGGAAACTCTGAATGCCGATTTTGACGGAAAACTGGCCGAGGCTATATTGATTTTTAAAAAGCAACATCCCAAGAAATTTTTGTGCGAACTCGTCTCCAGCCAGTTGGATATTGACAGAATGGATTATCTGAAGCGCGACAGTTTTTACACAGGCATCGCCGAGGGCAACATCAATTCGGAGCGCATTATTTCGATGCTGAATGTGATAGACAACGAATTGGTCATCGAAGAAAAAGGCATTTATTCTGTCGAAAAATTCTTGATGGCGCGCAGGTTCATGTATTGGCAAGCCTATTTGCACAAAGCCGGCGTGGGTGCCGAAATTTTACTCACCCAAATTCTGAAGCGCGCTAAGGATTTGACCCATTTGGGTGAAGTATTGCCCGGAAACAAGGCGTTGATCTATTTTTTAAAATCGCAACAAGACAGACAGCGCATCTCCACGGCAGATTTACGTCATTTTGCTGCCTTAGACGATATAGACATTTTGGCTGCCACAAAAGAATGGCAAAACCATCCGGATGCGGTGTTGTCAAAATTATCAAAGGCGCTGATTGATCGTAAGTTGTTTAAAATGAAATTATCCGACAGCCCGTTTTCAGAAGCAAAACTTTTGGAAACCCGCAACAAAGTAGCTGAGAAATGGGCAATTGATGATGCGCTAACACACTATTTTGTAGTGACCGGCCAATTGACCAACTTAACCTACGACAACAGAGAAGCACACATACGCTTGGTGGACAAAAAAGGTGCTGTGCGACTTTTGACAAACCCGTTTGACAAACTCATCGTCAATTCGTTGACAGAACCCGTTGACAAATACTATCTTTGTTTTCCAAAGAAGCAACCCTAACTAATTTTTTTATAATTTTGCCGCAATGAAATTTACAGCAGCTCAAATAGCCGGAATCCTGGACGGCGATATCGAAGGAAATCCCGATATCGAAGTGTCAAAGCTTTCTAAAATTGAAGATGGCATCGCAGGATCACTTACTTTTTTGGCAAATCCAAAATACACCCAGTTTATATATTCCACCGAAGCATCGGTAACCATCGTTGATAAAAATTTCATTCCGGAAGAGCCGCTCAAAACCACTTTGATTAAGGTTGATGACGCCTACAAGTCTTTTTCTAAATTGCTAGAATATTATAACTTAGTAAAAATGAATAAGATAGGCATAGAACAACCCAGTTTTATAGATGCAAGTTCTCGGTATGGAGAATCCTTTTATTTGGGTGCTTTTGCATACGTAGGTGAAAACGTCAGCATTGGCAACCGCGTCAAAATATACCCCGGTGCTTACATAGGCGACAATACGCGTATTGGTGACGATACCGTCATTTTTGCAGGTGCTAAAATCTATTCAGAAACCGTCATAGGAAACCATTGCGTGATCCATTCCGGAGCAATTATAGGTGCCGACGGATTTGGCTTTGTACCCAACGAAAACGGCGAATTTTCAAAAGTTCCCCAAACCGGAAATGTCATCTTAGAAAACCACGTAGATATCGGTGCCGGCACGACGATAGACAGGGCCACTTTGGGATCGACCATTATCCGAAAAGGTGCAAAAATAGACAACCAAATACAAATCGCCCACAATGTTGAAATTGGAGAAAACACCGTGATTGCAGCCCAAACAGGCATAGCCGGCTCTACAAAAATCGGAAAAAACTGCATGATAGGCGGACAGGTTGGCATTGTAGGACACATCAAAATAGGTGACAACGTCAAAATTCAGGCACAATCAGGCATTGGTCGTAATGTAAAAGACAACGAAGTGCTGCAAGGTTCTCCGGCACTTGGGTATTCCGAATACAACAAATCCTATGTGTATTTTAGAAACCTACCCAAGATTGTGGATAAATTAGATAAGCTCGAAAAAAAAATAAACCCATGATTGAGAAGGCATCCGTAAAACAGAAAACTATCGCCTCTGCAGTTAGCCTGACAGGCGTAGGTCTTCATACCGGTAAAGATGTGACCCTTACCTTCAAACCCGCACCTTCCAACACCGGTTTTACCTTTGTGAGGGTAGATTTAGAGGGGCATCCTGCCATTGAAGCAGATGCTACCTATGTAACCAACACCCAAAGAGGTACCAACCTAGAAAAAAGAGGCGTAAAAATTCAGACCTCCGAACACATCTTGGCTGCTTTGGTTGGCATGGATATAGACAACGCCGTTATTGAACTCGACGCTTCCGAGCCACCCATTATGGACGGTTCGTCCAAATTTTTTGTAGAAGCCTTGGAAAAAGCAGGCATTGTAGAACTAGAGGCGTGCAGGGAAGAATATGTAGTCACCGAAGTGGTTTCCTATACAGACGAGGAAACCGGCAGTGAAATACTGGTGATGCCGGCCGATTCGTATCAAATCACCACCATGGTAGATTTTGGTACCAAAGTTTTAGGCACGCAAAACGCCACTTTAAAACGCCTGAAAGATTTTAAATCTGAAATAGCTAACGCCCGAACCTTTAGCTTTTTGCACGAATTGGAAATGCTTTTAGACAATGGACTCATCAAAGGTGGCGATTTAAACAACGCCATCATTTACGTGGACAAAGCACTGTCGGATGAAACCCTTCAAAAACTCAAAAGTGTTTTCAAAAAAGACAAGCTCAACATCAAGCCAAACGGCATACTAGACAACCTCACCCTGCATTATCCAAACGAAGCCGCGCGTCACAAATTGCTCGATGTCATCGGCGATTTGGCCTTGGCGGGCATGCGCATACGCGGCAAGGTAATTGCCAACAAACCCGGACATTACGTCAATACCCAATTTGCCAAAAAACTCTCTAAAATCATCAAAACCGAACGCAGAAATTACGTCCCCAAATTCGATTTGAGTCAACCTCCACTGATGGACATCAACCAAATCATGAAAATGCTGCCGCACAGACCACCTTTTTTATTGGTGGACAGAATTATTGAGATGTCTGACTCACACGTCATCGGATTGAAAAACGTGACCATGAACGAATCTTTTTTCATTGGCCACTTCCCGGATGCACCGGTGATGCCCGGTGTTTTGCAGATTGAAGCTATGGCGCAGTCGGGCGGTATTTTGGTATTGAGCACCGTCCCGGATCCGGAAAACTACCTGACGCTTTTCATGAAGATGGACAATGTAAAATTTAAACACCCGGTATTGCCCGGTGACACACTTATATTCAAACTTGAATTGATTTCGCCTATCCGTAGAGGCATCTGTCATATGCAAGGTTATGCCTATGCAAACGGCAGGCTCACCTGCGAAGCAGAACTCATGGCGCAAATCGTCAAAAAAACCAAACAACTTTCATGAATCAACCTTTAGCATACGTTCATCCCGGCGCTAAAATCGCCAAAAATGTTGTCATTGAACCCTTCACAACCATTCACAACAACGTAGTGATTGGCGAAGGCACTTGGATTGGCTCTAGCGTCACCATCATGGAAGGTGCACGCATCGGAAAAAATTGCAATATTTTTCCGGGTGCTGTCATCTCCGGAATTCCTCAAGATTTGAAATTTGACGACGAAGTCACCACTGCAGAAATTGGTGATAATACGACGATTCGCGAATTTGTGACCATCAATCGTGGCACTGTTGACCGGATGAAAACCGTCATCGGAAGCAATTGTCTGCTTATGGCTTACTCGCACGTAGCACACGACTGCATCATTGGCGACCACTGTATTTTTTCGAACAATACCACCCTAGCCGGACACATCACCGTTGGCGATTATGTTATTTTGGCCGGCATGACAGCCGTACATCAATTTTGCCAAATTGGAAACCACGCCTTTGTCACCGGAGGTAGCTTGGTTAGAAAAGACGTTCCGCCTTATGTAAAAGCCGGAAGAGAACCGCTTTCCTATGTAGGTATTAACTCTATCGGATTGAGAAGACGCGGATTTAGCAGTGAAAAAATACAAGAAATTCAAAAAATTTACAGAATTCTCTATCAACAAAATTACAACAACAGCCAGGCATCAGAAATCATTGAAGCCGAAATGGAAGCGACACCCGAACGCGACGAAATTTTACAATTTATTCGCAATTCGCAACGCGGCATTATGAAAGGCTACATCAGTACCATTGGAAATTAATTTAACCTAGTATGGCAAGCACATCAGACATAAGAAACGGTTTGTGTATCAAACACAACCACGACATTTACAAAATCATCGAATTTCTTCACGTCAAACCCGGTAAAGGTCCCGCCTTTGTCCGCACCAAACTCAAAAGCCTGACCAACGGCAAAGTACTCGACAATACGTTCTCTGCCGGGCACAAAATTGAAGAAGTCCGTGTGGAAACGCACAAATATCAATTTTTATACGCCGAAGGCGATTTGTTTCACTTTATGCACGTGGAAGATTTCAACCAAATATCGTTGGATAAAAACATCTTGGATGCGCCGGAATTACTCAAAGAAGGCGAAAACGTGATGGTCATTACCAACACCGAAACCGGGATGCCGCTGTCTGTGGACATGCCCGCAAGTGTCGTCCTTGAGGTGACCTATACCGAGCCGGGCGTAAAAGGCAATACGGCTACCAACGCCACCAAGCCTGCCAAAGTGGAGACCGGTGCAGAAGTCAATGTGCCTCTGTTTATCAATGAAGGCGACAAAATTAAAATTGATACGGCCAAAGGGGCTTATTTAGAACGTGTAAAAGAATAGGCGACTGATTTTAGGAGTGTCAAAATGAAAACTAAATATTATAGTTTTCATAAATTGTAAATCAAGTTCTTTTATTTTTTTAAATTTGAGATAAGTGGATGAAAAAAATCTTTACGCAATTGCGGGTTGTAACGGAGCTGGTAAAACAACTGCTTCTTTCACAATATTGCCCGAAATATTGAATTGTAAAGAGTTTGTAAATGCAGATGAAATTGCAAAAGGATTGTCGCCCTTTCAACCGGAAGAAGTTTCCTTTGAGGCTGGGAGGATTATGTTGAATAGAATAAACGAATTATTGAATGGCGGAGAAAATTTTGCTTTTGAAACTACTCTTTCAACAAAAAGTTATAGAAATAAGATTGTTGAGGCTAAGCGAAAAGGGTACAATACCATTTTAATATTTTTTTGGCTACAATCAATAGATTTAGCAAGGGAAAGGGTAAAAGCTAGGGTGTTAGAAGGAGGACATAATATTGACACAAAAATAATAGAGAGAAGATACATCAGGGGAATTACCAACCTATTCGATATCTACTTGCCGATTTTTGATGAAGCGATGATTTTTGATAATTCTGAGGGAAAGCCTATACTGATTGCGGAAAAATTAGAGAACGGCGAGATTAATATTTCGAATAAGCGAAAATTTACTAAACTAAAACGGATTTATGAAAGCAGCTAAGAAAACCATTCACCGAAACAAAATTCTAAAAGGTTTAGACAAAGCCTATGAAAAACTGCTGGAATTTAAAAAACAGAAAAATACTGAACTGATAATTATCCGCGATAATAAAATTGTGAGAATTAAACCTGAGTAGAAAAATATTACAAAACAATCAGTCCCACCATTTTAAAATCAAATTCAATTTCTTCCAATGAAATTTCCGAAACCCCAACAGCTACAAGATATTGCCCATTTGATTGGTGCCAGGTTTGTCGGTCCGCCGGATTTTGAAGTTTTGGGGATGAACGAAATACACGTGGTCGAGCCCGGCGATATCGTGTTTGTCGATCACCCGAAATACTACGACAAAGCTTTGCAATCTGCCGCAACCATTGTTCTTATCAACAAAGACGTGGCATGCCCCGAAGGGAAAGCCCTGCTCATTTCGGATGACCCGTTTCGGGATTTCAATAAATTGACAACACATTTTAAGCCTTTTCAACCGGCAAACCAATCGGTTTCCCCCACAGCCAGAATCGGGAAAAACACCATCATCCAGCCCCATGTTTTTATCGGCAACAACGTGGTCATTGGATCAGATTGTGTCATTCACCCAAACGTGACCATCTATGACGGCTGCATCATCGGCAACCACGTGGTCATTCATGCCGGAACGGTTTTGGGTGCCGATGCGTTTTACTATAAAAACCGGCCGGAAGGATTTGACCAGCTCAAATCATGCGGCAATGTCGTGATTGAAGACCACGTTCATATCGGAGCCGCTTGCACCATCGACAAAGGCGTGACAGGCAGCACCACCATCAAGGCAGGCACCAAAATCGACAACCAGGTGCAAATCGCACACGACACCGTCATCGGGAAAAAATGCCTGATTGCATCTCAAGTAGGTATTGCAGGATGTACAATTATCGAAGACGAAGTAACCCTTTGGGGACAAGTAGGCATCATCAGCGGGATCACCATCGGAAAAAAAGCAGTGGTGTTGGCGCAAAGCGGGGTGTCTAAATCTTTGGTAGGCGGACAGGTATATTTTGGTTACCCGGCAGGGGAAGCCAGGGAGAAGTACAAGGAGTTGGCATCCATCCGCCAGATTCCGAATATAATTGAAAAACTTAAAGGTTAAATTATTCGATATTTCATACCCGATGTTTTACCTTTGAAAAAACATAAATAAATCTAATATTTTTCTTTAAATACCAATAAAAATGAGCGTTTTAGTCAACAAACATTCCAAGATAATTGTACAAGGGTTTACCGGGAGCGAAGGCACTTTTCACGCCGAACAGATGATTGCATACGGCACCAACATCGTTGGCGGGGTCACGCCCGGCAAAGGTGGCCAAAAACATTTGGACAAACCGGTTTTTAATACTGTAAAAGATGCGGTAGATCAAGCAGGCGCCGATACCACCATCATTTTTGTCCCGCCGGCTTTTGCAGCAGACGCCATCATGGAAGCCGCTGATGCAGGCATCAAAGTCATCATTACCATTACCGAAGGCATTCCTGTTGCCGACATGGTGAAAGCCTATGCGTATATTCAGCATAAAGATTGCCGTTTGGTCGGGCCCAACTGTCCGGGCGTCATCACCCCTGAGGAAGCCAAAGTAGGCATCATGCCCGGCTTTGTTTTCAAAAAAGGGACGGTCGGGATTGTATCTAAATCGGGAACGCTGACCTATGAAGCCGCCGACCAGGTGGTTAAACAAGGATTGGGTATCACGACAGCCATCGGTATCGGCGGCGACCCCATTATTGGGACAACCACCAAAGAGGCGGTGGAGTTGTTTATGAACGACCCCGAAACCAACTGCATCGTGATGATAGGTGAAATAGGCGGTCAGCTTGAAGTAGATGCGGCGCGTTGGATAAAAGCCAACGGAACGAAACCTGTGGTTGGCTTTATTGCCGGTGAAACTGCTCCCAAAGGCCGCACCATGGGCCATGCCGGAGCCATTGTAGGCGGCGCAGAAGACACCGCCGAAGCCAAAAAACGCATCATGCGCGAATGTGGCATCCACGTGGTGGACTCACCTGCCGAAATCGGCAAAAAAGTAGCTGAGGTATTGAGGAAATAAAAAAAACAATCACTATTTCTGTCATCCTGAACGTAATTCTGTCATGCTGCCCCGAAGTCTCGGGGGTTTCAGCATCTTCTCCCACAGGGGCAAGACCCTGAAACGAGACCCTGAAATAAATTCAGGGTGACAGGCCAAAGGGGTTCAGGGTAACAGTTCGATTTGTCATGCTGCCCCGAAGTCTCGAGGGTTTCAGCATCTTCACCCCACAGAGACAAGACACTGAGACGAGACCCTGAAACGCTTCGGCTGGCTCAGCGCAAGCAAGTTCAGGGTGACAGGTCGATTCGATTTGTCATGTTCAACCTGCCCGACTTTGTCATTCAGGCGGGCTTGGTTCAGCATCTATATTCAACTGTAACATAGTCTTTTCCAAAATCCAACATAGATCGTTCTATTTGTAGTTTATAGCAAATCATTGAACTGAACGAATAAAAAACTCCACAGAGTTTTAGAACTTTGTGGAGTAAGATTAAAGTTAAAAAACAACAATCGACTATTGATTTTTGACAAACTCCGCCCTAAACCCGTCTGCCTCGGGACTGTCGGAAATAATCAGTAAACTATTCTCAAAATGGAAGTCAAATCTTTGATTGTCAATAATGACATCATCACCCGCTACGGAGTAACTGTGATTTCCTGATGATACAATTTGCGAATTTGCTATGGAGCCTGTAACCAAGACGCTAAGGGTGCCGTTCTGTTGAAAATCCCAGATAATTTCGCCAGATTCAAAGTTTAACGTTTCCGAAAACCCGGATTCTAATTTTACCAAACTCCACGAACCAATAAGAGGATTATTGTTATTTTCATCATTGCTACTACAACTCAAAACTGAAAATAACACATAGATGACTAAAAGAGTATTTTTCATGGCTGTTAATTTTTTATGTTGAACAATGATTTTTTTCATTATTTTTTCTGAAACTTGCCGTATTTCAAGCAGGTAAATGCCGTTGGGGAGTATTGAAACATCCATATCAAATATATCTCTTACATGTTTGAAGCATAATCCACCCCACAAACGAAATTACATTTAATCAAATCATGTAAACATGATAATTGTCATGTTACTGTATATGCGCGAATGTGGCATCCACGTGGTGGACTCACCTGCCGAAATCGGTAAAAAAGTGGCTGAGGTGTTGAGGAAATAAAAAAAACCGCTATTTCTGTCATGCTGAACTCCAATAACTTGTCATGCTGAACTTGGTTCAGCATCTCTTTCCACAGAGGCAAGACCCTGAAATAAATTCAGGGTGACAGGCCAAAGAGGGTTCAGGGTGACAGCTCGATTTGTCATATTGAACCCGCCCGACTTCATCGTTCGGGCATGCAGTTGAGGGGAATGTCACCCCGAGCGCAGTCGAGGGGCTCAACAAAAGCAAATTCAGGGTGACAGTTCATCAGGATGCTTTTCCCATTTCCCTAAAAATGAGTTAGAGAGCTTACCCATAAAAAAAGCGGCTTCAAAAGAACCGCTTTTTTGATTTAATATCGAAGCAAAACGCTTATCTCGGGTCTGTCCAAACGATTTCAACAAATACAAGATTTTCGAAAAAATCATCGGGACAGTTCGTTTCACCTAATAGCCCTCCGCTGCTACAAAAATTTTGGCATTTCTCGTCTTCATAGGCCACAGGAACGTCCGGAAGTCCGGAGTTAAACGCAAATAAAATTTTTTCTTTATAAATTACTTTGTCTATAGTTGCGCCATGAGGTGGTCTGTCATTTACAAAATCTATAAAATTCTGAAAGCAATCGGGAAGGTTTACATCGTCTGAACTACAACCAAAAAAGGCTATTAAAATTAGAAATGTTATCAAAGTTTTAGTTTTCATAATCAATTTTTTAATGTTGAACAATGATTTTCTCCGTTATTTTTTCACCTGCCTGATTGATTTCTAACAGGTAAATACCATTGGGGATAGAGGAAACTTCTATATCCAATGTGTTGGATTTAGAAGTATAATTTTTAATTAATATTCCTTGAAAATTAAAAAATTTAATATTTCGCCGTGATTTATCCTTAAATACTACATGAATTTGGTCATTAGCCGGATTGGGATAAATAGTTGTTCCTGAACCACCATTATTCGTGAAACCATTGAAAGGAATACCACCTCCACCCGGTTCACCCCCTGTACCATGAGATACGCTTAATAGTTTGGCACCGCCGTTGCCACAAGCGTTCTTACCCCATACTTGTACAAGACCGGAAACTTGACCATAACCGGTAAATGCCCTAATTTGTTGATCATTCGCAGGTAACTGCAATTGCCAATTCTGGCCAAATAAGTCAAAGGTGGTTACCTCATCATAAGGATAGGGCAATCTCCATTCGTATGATGTAGCGCCGCCCACCGTGCCTGTTGAATACTGAACGATAGCGCCTGTATTGACTAAGGTAGGTCCGAAAATCTTTGAGGCGGATGCCGGACGGCCTAACCAAATATCTCTTTGAGATATGGAGCCGTTGACATTTAAAAAAATCGTACCGCTCTGACCGTTACTGCTTGTTGATACCGTAACACTGCCTGAAGTACTGCTGACAATTTGAAGGTTTGGTGTGACAGACCAACTTACCGATGCTCCGGGAGGAAGCCCTGTTACGGTATAGGTGTTTGAAGTACAGACCACCTCGTTACCTGCAATTTCAAATTCTACCGAGCAATTGCCATCGCCCACGCCTACAGCAAACCAAGACTGGCAAGCCGTAAAGGCTTCTAAAGAATTTACACCAAATAAGTCCTCAGCCGCTTGAATAGTAAAGGCCCTAAGATCTAAATAATCTGAGTTAGATAACAGATAAGTGGTCTCCGCTCTAAATATAATCTTTGCGGCATTAACTTTTCCTATACCTTGAATATTAAATACATCCCCATTGTCATTTATACCATCAGTATTTGCGCTTCCTTCAGCTAATAAGTAAAACCAATGATTCAATATACTGTTATTAGTATGTATTCCTCCATTATCAGCCGTAGATGTCCACCAAAATTCACCTTGATAAGTATCTGGGTCTCCCAATGATTTAGGATTTGACATTGAGCGAATAACAATTCCTACTTCTTCTCCTAAACTATATGTATTTTTTTCAGGAGCCGCATGGAATTCGATCATTGATCCCCAAATATCACTCAACCCTTCATTTATTGCACCAAACTCTCCAAAAGATGGGCAACCATTACAGACATTTTTTTCAAACAAACCATGCCCAATTTCATGTGCAACTATATCTAAGGACACAAATGGGTTAAGATTTGTACCTATTCCATATGTCATTACATCTCCATCCCAAAATGCATTATCACTATCAGAAAAAAAGGTTGATATTTGAGTTAAATCAGCATTAACATAATTAAACAAAGAAAACCCAAGGTTGTCTATGCTATTAAAATCGTGTTCATTCAAAAAATAGTCGTAAGTCATTTCAGCAGCCCAATGGGCATCTAACATAGAATTAAGCTTGTTAATATTGTTGTACTCCGTATTATTCCAGTCATTGTCGTTATCAAACATATCAGTAGCATTTGAATAGCTACCTCCATTGTTCATATCAAAGGTTTGAATACCGTTTCCACGAGTATTATCCCTTAATCTAAACAGACCGTTTATTGGCTCTGTTTCAATGTTACGTTGACCACTATATCGGGTAGCCGCCGTTCCATTTGTATGTTTTAAAATATCATTGGCAAAAATAAGTTCTCCGTTATTTGCATCTATATAGTAGTATTTTCTTTGAAATGGGATAATCGAGTAAATATCGAACTTATAGACTAACACAACACCATCTTCATCGGAAAAGCTAGTTTTATCTAAAATAACCAAATCGCCCTTAGGGTAGTAAGATGCATTTGGGTCTCCAGTAACTGATTTAATAATATTTTCATTCCTCTGGTCTTCCCACTTATATTCCTCAGCGTTTATAGTGCGTAATGCTGATTGTAAAGCTTCTTCTTCTGAAAGTTTAGGCTTGATATTCAGGTTAGCAATTTTAACTAACCTTCCGTTTAGTGATGTTAAAACCCCTTCTTTGGCTATAGCGTTAAAAAGGGAGAATTCTACCTTGACCCCTTTATAATATTGTTGTATTTTCGCAGTTTCAAAGCCTATATTATCTTTGCCAAACTTTTTCTTAAATCTAAAACTTGTTTCGTCTTGTACATTAAACTGTGTTTTTAGAAATGTACTGACACTTTCAAGATTGTTTGTTACTTTAGTTTCTTTAAATTTAAAATGAACAGCATTTCCTGATTTGTTCTTTAGGGCGATTTCATTTTCTCTTACCTGTCCGAATAGACTAAACATGGTAAAAAGTAGAATAATGAACAGGTAGGTAGGTAGGTAGGTAGGTAGGTAGTAATTTTTGTTTTCATAATGAAAAAATTTGGGTTATGCACTACAAACATACACAATAAATTGTTAAATAGACATTTTTAATTGTTAAAAAAGCCAAAAAACGCATCATGCGCGAATGTGGCATCCACGTAGCGGACTCACCTGCCGAAATCGGCAAAAAAGTGGCTGAAGTGTTGAGGAAATAAAAAAAACACTATTTCTATCATGCTGAACTCCAATAACTTGTCATGCTGAACTTGGTTCAGCATCTTCATCCTTAGCAACAAGACCCTGAAATAAATTCAGGGTGACAGGTCAAGGGGGTTCAGGGTGACAGCTCGATTTGTCATATTGAACCCGCCCGACTTCATCGTTCGGGCATGCAGTTGAGGGGAATGTCACCCCGAGCGCTGTCGAGGGGCTAAACAAAAGTAAATTCAGGGTGACCGTTTATCAGGATGCTTTTTTCCATTTCCCTTAAAAAAATGAGTTAGAGAGCTTACCCATAAAAAAAGCGGCTCTTTTGAAGCCGCATTTTTTATGGAAACTAAAATGCATTGTAAAATTCAAAAATCTTTTTTAAATCTGCTCTGTCTTTATAGTCAAGCTTGTTTTCGGAGACGAAATTCTTTACTTCGGTTTCTTTGTCGGACATCAGCTCGAGGACACTTTTCTTTTTCACCTTTATTACTTGGGCCGGTTTGCCGTCATTTTTCAGGATAAAGTATTCGCTTTTATCCACAAATGCGGGCGGAAAATAACTTTCATAACCGGATGTGGGCTCTTTACCTTTTACGAATTCTTTCATGGGTTTGAAGAGCAATTGTAGTTTTCCGGGTTGGTTTACTTCAATAAAATAGCCTTGTTTTTCAAGCCCATCGTCATTTAAATAATAATGCATGACAAATCTTTCGCCATTAATTTCTGCGGAAACTGTTGCCGATTTGATAAGCGCATAAGTGTTTTCACCATTGTTGATTTCAATCTCGTCGTTAAAAGCATTGTATTGCATCATAATAGCAGGTTGCCTTTCTCCTTTTGAATAGGGAAAACCCATTACTAAATTTTCATGATAATAAGGCGAGCCTTTAGCTTTTTCATTGGAATAGTCTTTTTTACGGGTCATAAAGACTGTGTTGACGTAGTCATTATTTTGCTGCACGATTTCTTGCGAAAAAACAGGTGTAGCTAAAATAACAATTAGTGATAAAACAGATAGTTTGTTAAAATTCATAAAATTAATTTTAATTCAAATGTACTTTAAATCAACCAAAAAAAATGATAATAAAATCATAAAATAGCCTATTCCTCCTCTTCCGGCAGTAGGTTTACAATGGGCTTTCTAAAAGATGCTTTATTGGTCAGGCTTTTGTCTAAGGACAAGAGCAAACTGGGCAAAAGAAGCAGGTTAGACAACATGGCAAAAAGCAGGGTTACGGAGACCAAACCGCCCAAGGCAATGGTGCCGCCGTAACTGGAAAGCATAAATACCGAAAATCCAAAAAACAAAACCACGGATGTGTAGAACATACTGACGCCGGTTTCGTGAAGTGCCGCAAAAACAGACTTTCTTATTTTCCATCCGTTTGAGAGTAATTCTTGTCGGTATTTTGCCAAAAAATGTATGGTGTCATCTACGGAAATACCAAAAGCCACGCTAAAGACCAAAATGGTAGAAGGTTTCAGCGGGATGTTCAGATACCCCATCATACCGGCCGTAATGAGCAGCGGAAGCAGGTTGGGTATCAGCGATATCAATATCATTTTGTAGGATCGGAATGACCAAGCCATAAATCCGGCAATCAGTAGAATAGCCAAAGATAGTGAGATGGCTAAGTTGTTGATAAGGTAATTGGTGCCTTTGAGAAATAAAATGGCCTTGCCGGTAATCGTCACATCATAGCGATCTTCCGGAAAGATTTTTGTTGTTTTCTCACGCAGTGTTGCTTCAATTTCCTCCATGCGTTCGGTGCCTAGGTCTTTCATATACGTGGTGATTCGGGCACGTTGCTGTGTAGAATCTACAAAACTTTCCATGAGGTTGTCTTCCGCTTCGGAATTTTTGACATAACTCATGATAAAATTGTTTTCCTGGCTAGTTGGCAGTTGGTAATAGTTGGGATTTCCGTTATAATAGGCTTGTTTGGCGTACTTCACCAAACTCACCGCCGAAATGGGCGAAGACAACTCGGGGATTTCTACAATGAGTTGCTCCAATTCTTCCATTCGGTTGAGCGTTGACAGTCTAAACACGCCTTTGGGGCGCTTGGTATCTATCGTAATTTCGATTGGGATAATACCGCCGAACGCTTTCTCAAAAAATAGGATGTCCTTGTAAAAATCAGCTTCTTTAGGCATGTCTTCAATCAAGCTACCCGTGCGTTTGATTTGTGTGACGCCAATAACACTGATGACAATAAGCGAAACGGTAGTTATATATATCGTAAATCTCCTTTCTTTAACGGCCCTACTCATCCAATCTACAAAGCTTTCTATCCATTTTCTATTGAGATGGTTTAAATGTTTTTCGGTGGGCAGGTGCATAAAACTGTAAATCACCGGAATAATGAGCAGGCTAAGCACAAAAATTGAGATGATGTTTAACGAAGCCAAAATCCCAAATTGCCTAAGCGATTCACTATTTACGAACGCGAAGGTGGCAAAACCGGCAGCCGTGGTCAAGTTGGTCATCAGGGTGGCATTGCCAATTTTTGAGATGACCCGCTGCAATGATTTGGCTTGGTTGCCGTGTTTTTGAACTTCTGATTGGTATTTGTTTATCAGAAAAATGCAATTGGGAATTCCAATAACAATAATCAGTGGCGGAATTACAGCCGTGAGTGCGGTAATATCATATTGCAGCAAACCCAAAGTACCAAAAGCCCACATAACGCCGATAATGACAATAACTACAGATATCAAAGTGGCCCTGAACGACCTAAAGAACATAAAAAATATAAAAGAAGTAACGAACAGCGCGCCACCAATAAAAAGCCCGATTTCGTTTAGAGTGTTTTGCGAATTTAAAGAACGTACATAAGGCATCCCCGATATGCGTACATCGAGCTGATAGGTTTTTTCAAACTTTTCTACTACGGGAATAAAATCGTCAAAGACAAAATCTTTTCTGACAGACGTATTTACGATGTCTTTTTTCAGATAGATGACAGACTGCACCACGTTTTGTTCCGTATTGTAAACCAGACCTTTGTAGAAAGGCAACTTGGCGTATAAGGTTTTTTTGAATTCTTCAGCCTCTTTGTCAGTCTTTACAGTATCTTTTGGAAAGTTTTTCAACTCAAAAGAAGTGTGCTGTTCGTCTTTTTCCAGAGTTTTTAAATTTGACACCGAAACCACCATGTCAACTTCCGGAAATGCCTTGATTGCTTCATTGAGTTTTTGCCAGGCATGAAGATGTTCGGGTGTAAAAAAAAGAGAATCTTCAACGCCCATCACGATGGCGTTGCCTTCCTCACCAAATTCTGATAAAAATTTGAGATACGTTAGCGATACCGGATGGTCTGCCGGCAGCAAATTGGCTTCTGTATGTGATATTTGAATGTTTTTCCACTGTAGCGACAGAAAAACCGTAATCACTGCAATGGTCAGTAAAATCACAACCCTATTTCGAAGTATCAAGCGCGCAATCCGATTCCAAAATCCCCCTATCTGCTGTTTGAACATGTAGTTTTTATTAAATAAAGCTTCAAATTTAAGGATATTTCACGCCCACTGCTTTTAAGAAATTGAAAAGATTTTCCTAAAACTAACAACTTCTATTTTTTTCTCATAAAAATAGACATGGGAACACCGGTAAAATCGAATTTCTCTCTTATTTTGTTTTCTAAAAAACGCTTGTAGGGATCTTTTACGTACTGGGGCAAATTGCAAAAAAACGCAAACTGCGGATAAGGTGTGGGCAGTTGGGTACAAAATTTAATTTTGACATATTTGCCTTTGATTGACGGAGGCGGCGTGTTTTGAATAATTTCCAACATCACATCGTTGAGTTTGTGTGTCGGTATTTTTTTGGTTCGATTCTGAAATACTTCAACGGCTTTTTCGACGGCTTTGTAGATGCGCTGTTTGTTTGTAGCCGATGTAAAAATGATGGGGACGTCTGTAAAGGGTTCTATTTCTTTTCTGATCATAGCTTCGAAATGCTTGGTTGTGTTGGTTTCTCTTTCAACCAAGTCCCATTTGTTGACCAAAATAACCACGCCTTTGTTGTTGCGGGCTGCCAACCAAAAAATACGTTGGTCTTGGCCTTCAAATCCGCGGGTGGCATCTACCAGCAAAATGCAAACATCTGCGTTTTCAATTGCCCGCACCGATCGCATCACAGAGTAAAACTCTACGTCTTCGCTCACTTTAGATTTTCGACGAATACCTGCAGTGTCCACCAAATAGAACTCAAATCCAAATTGGTTATATTTGGTGTCTATGGCATCGCGCGTGGTACCGGCCACATCGGTCACTATGTACCGCTCCTCACCCAACAATGCATTGATAAAAGTAGATTTTCCGGCATTGGGCCTGCCCACCACGGCAAAACGCGGCAAGCCGTCATCTACAACTTCTTCATTTTTAGGAAGCACTTTCACCAAATCGTCGAGCAATTCACCCGTTCCACTGCCACTGATACCGGAAATGTTGTGAATTTTTTCGAAGCCTAGGCTGTAAAACTCCGTAGCCTCCGTCAAGCGCGCGTGGTTATCCACCTTGTTCACCACCAAAAAAACCGGTTTGTCTGTTCTTCTCAAAAGTTTGGCCACGTCTTGGTCTGCCGGATGTACACCATCTTCTACATCTGTCATAAACATGATGGCATCGGCTTCTTCAATGGCTAAAATAACTTGCTTGTCTATTTCCGTTTGAAAAACATCCGAGCTTTGCGGTAAGTAGCCTCCGGTATCTATCAACGAGAAAGACACCCCATTCCAGTCCGATTTTCCGTAATGTCTGTCGCGGGTAACGCCACTTGTTGGATCTACAATGGCCTCTCTTCGTTGTATCAACCTGTTAAAAAGGGTAGATTTTCCCACATTTGGCCTTCCTACTATGGCTACAATTGCATTCATTTGAAAAAAAAATTAGTTTGCAAAAGTAGTACATTTTAAGAATCATTTATCGAAAATGATTGATTTTCAACAGTATTTAATTTAACAAAACTTAAAAATAGATTAACACTTCTTAAAGTTACTAAAAAAAACGCCTGATATATGAGAATTTGTTAATTAAATCAAAAAAAATATTTAATTTCACATCATTGAAACAAACTCAAATAAAAAGAACATGAAAAACACTACATGGTCCTTAGTGGCTTTTTTTATTGGATGTTTTACATATGCCCAAACGGTGGTCACCGGAACCGTTACTGAGGCATCATCCAATCAACCCATTCCGGGTGCCAACATTTTAGTAGTTGGTCAAAATGTTGGCGTTAGCTCAGATTTTGACGGTAAATTTCGTTTGGAAGTAAGTACACCTCCACCATTTCAGATTACCATTTCTATACTGGGCTTTCAGACAGTGACAGTCAACATTACGCAAAACAACCAAAGCGTTGCAGTTGCCCTCGAAGAAAATCAAACCCTTTTGGACGAGGTCATTATTTCTGCATCCAGAACTCCGGAAAGCATCCGAGAATCGCCTGTGTCTATTGAAAGAATGTCGCTCAAAGACATTGAGCAAACCGCTTCTCCTACGTTTTATGACGGTATCGAAAACCTCAAAGGTGTGCAGCTCAACACCAGTAGTTTTACTTTTAAATCTGTAAACACCAGAGGGTTTGCCACCTTTGCCAACGAGCGTTTTGTACAATTGGTTGACGGTGTGGACAACTCCTCGCCTGCGCTCAACTTTGTATTAGGGAACATTATCGGTCTATCCGAGTTGGACGTAGCGGGTATTGAATTGTTGCCCGGCGCTTCCTCTGCTTTGTATGGAGCCAATGCTTTCAACGGTATTTTGTTTATGACAAGCAAAAATCCGTTCGATTACAAAGGTGTAACCACCTATGCTAAAACCGGATTTACCTCGCAAGATGCTGCAGGAGACAACACATTTTACGATGTTGGTTTCCGTATGGCCACCGCTACCGATGACGGTAAGTTTGGTGTAAAATTTTCAGCTTCTTTTATCAGAGGCGAGGAGTGGCACGCAACCGACACCCGACACAGAGACATTAATGGTGTAGTGGGTACGGAAAACAAAACACGGGCAGATACAGATTTTGATGGTGTCAACGTTTTCGGTGACTTAGTAGGCACAACGCTCAACTTTGACCAATTGGCAAATCTTCCCGCAGGAACATTGGGTGCCGCACGTGTTACCCGAACCGGCTATAACGAAACCGACCTGACAGACAACGACGCCAGAAGTTTTAAACTGGGCTACGGACTTCACTATCGCCCGTGGGCCAACGACTTTGAAATAGAACTCAGTGGCCGTTTTGGCTCAGGAAACACGATCTATCAAGGTACAAACCGCTTCCGTTTGAAAGACTTTTTTATACACCAGCACAAGTTGGAATTTAGAAATAAAAATTTCTTTGTCAGAGGTTATATCACTGACGAAGATGCAGGAAACTCTTACGACATGGTTTTTGCCGGCATCAACATCAATCGCGCTTGGAAATCAGACACAGACTGGTTTACACAATACGCACAAACTTTTATCGGTGCGCGACTTGGACTCATCCCCGGTTTACCTGCACAGACAGAAGAAGCGGCCCACAATTTTGCCAGACAACAGGCAGAAACCGGCAGGCTCATTCCCGGCACACCTGCTTTTGTACAAGCATTTAATCAGGTAGTAGCCAATCCTGATTTACAGACCGGAGCTAAATTCCAAGATCAAACAAAAGTTTATCACGTTGAAGGAAATTATAATTTGACACATTTAGTCAAGTTTGCAGACGTGCAAGTGGGCGGTTCTTTCAGAGAATTTTTGCTCAACTCCAGTGGCACCATTTTCAACGACGCCGACGGCCCAATAGACATCCGAGAATTGGCTGTTTACACCCAAGTGAGTAAAAAGTTTATGGACGACAGGCTTAAACTGACAGGATCTATCCGTTGGGATGAAAGTCGCAATTTTGACAGCAATTACTCACCGCGTATTTCCGCAGTATATACGGCTGGCGCAAACAAACAACACACTTTTAGAGCTTCATTCCAAACCGGGTTTAGAAACCCTACAACCCAAGACCAATACATAGGTTTGGATTTAGGTAACATCATCCTGGTTGGATCTGCGCCGGACAACTTGGATAGTTTTCGCAGAACTTTCAATTTGAACGGTGGCGGCACTGCCACGATTACCGGACGTAAAGCTTACGAAGATTCTTACACCATTTCTTCTGCACAAGCTTTTGGTGCTGCTGTGCAAGCGGCCATCAATGGCGGGCTTACACCGCAACAGGCCATTGGTGCCAATGCCGGATTGTTGGAAGCCGTAGAAACTGATATTGTGCAACCCGAAGAAATTTTGGCCTACGAAGTGGGCTATAGAGGCGCTTTCAAAGGCTTTACGGTAGATGCAAGTTTCTTTTTTAACAACTATAACGACTTCATCGCCAACAAAAATGTATTGACACCCTTGGTAGGTTCTACCAAAGATTTGACAACTTTTTCCGGTGCGGCAGACGTAGCGCAAGGAAATACACAAGCATTTCAGGTGTTTACAAATTCACAGGCAGACATTACCTCTAAAGGCTTTACCATTGGGGTTACCAAATCTGTATTTGGGAATTATGAATTGCAGGCCAATTATGACTTTAATGAGTTTGACTTTGACAGAGAATCCGATCCGGATTTTAGACCCGGCTTTAATACACCCAAACACCGTGTGAAAGCTTCTCTATCGAACAGTGCGCTTTTCAAAAACTTCGGTTTTAATGTGAGTTGGAGGTGGTTCGATTCTTATTTCTGGCAAGCATCCTTTGGAGACGGATATGTACCGGCAGCGAATGTAGTAGATGCACAAGTAAGCTACAACCTTCCTGTGCTGAGGTCTTCCATTAAGATTGGTGTATCTAACCTACTCAATGACGAATACCAAACAGCTATTGGCCCCGGACTTATCGGTGCGCAATATTTTGCGTCTTGGAAGTTCGACTTGCAATAAGCTATTTCTCTTAACAATTGATTCTTAAAAGCCCGGCATGCGTCGGGCTTTTTTTATGAGACTGAAAACCCATCCACCAGTAAGTTTCAGGCGGATAAAATGAATCTGTTAGCAACTTGATTTGGCAAACAACTGCATTGTTAAAGTAATCTTAACATTTCAGTCCACGCATATTTTTAAATATCTTTAGGCTTTAAAACACTTTCTAATGACTAAATATTTGCTTTTTTTCTTAGCGATAGTTCCCTTTTCGCAAGTAGTGTCTTCCCAAAATAACTATCCTACACTTACAGAAATCACCCAACGACTTCAAAAACTCAACAACCATAAAGTTGCCACGCTGAACTCCATTACAAAAACCGACGGAGGGCAAGACATCTGGGTTCTTAAAATTGGCACCGGCGACCTCGACAACAAACCGGCCATAGCTGTTGTAGGTGGTGCTGAAGGCTTCCACCTGGTAAGTGTTGAACTGGCACTGCAATTTGCGGAAGAACTGGTCAATAACTATCCCGAAAAATTGGAGCACACCACTTTTTATGTGTTTCCTAATATGTCTCCGGATGCATACCTTCAATACCACAGCAATATAAAATACGAACGCCGTGGAAATGTAGCAAAAATAGACCATGACAGAGATGGCACTGTAAGCGAAGATCCATACGAAGACCTCAACAAAGACGGATTCATTACTCAAATCCGGGTAGAAAGCCCGATGGGATATTATAAAATTCACCCCAATGACACACGTGTTCTGGTTAAAGCCGACCGAACAAAAGGTGAAGCCGGAAACTATTTGGTATTCACCGAAGGAATTGACAACGATAAAGACAAAAAATTTAACGAAGACCTGGAGGAAGGTATTGCTTTTAATAAAAATTTCACTTACAAATTCCCTGTATTCGAGCCGCTAGCCGGTGATTATCCCGTTTCGCAAAAAGAGAACAGAGCTCTTATAGACTACCTGTTTGAACAGTGGAACATTTTTGCATTTGTCACTTTCAGCCCGGCCAACAACCTTTCCGAACCTTTGAAATTTAACGAAAGTGGCGCTAAGAAACGGGTCATCAGTTCGATGCTTAAAAAAGATGTTGCCACCAACAAAATGATATCGGAACTCTACAACAAAACTGTTTCTCAAAAAGCTTTTCAACAAGACAATCAGGGAACCGACGGCGACTTTTTCCAATGGGCTTATTTTCATTTCGGCAGATATAGCTTTAGCACACCGGGTTGGTGGGTTCCGGAAGTGAAACTAAAAGAAAATGACGATGACAAAACGGAGACTAAAAAACCTTCATCAAAGGAAAAACCAATCGTTACTAAAGAATCTAATTTTATGGCTTGGGCAGATCAACAAAATCTGAAAGACATTTTTGTTCCTTGGACGCCCGTCTCACATCCCGATTTTCCCAATCAAAAAGTTGAAGTGGGCGGCATAAAACCCTTTGCTTTGCACAATCCGCCCTACAACTTGGTCGATAGTCTTGCCTTGCAACACACTACATTCATATTAAAACTAGCGGCTATGCAGCCCAAGTTGGAATTCCACCATGTAAAAGTGGAAAAACTGAGCGGTGGCCTCAGCAGAATCACAGCCGACTTATACAACAATTCGCCCTTGCCAACCCATTCGGAACTGGGTGAAAAATCGAGGTGGCTTCAAAAAATACGTATTGACATTACCAAAGACAAAAAAGAAGTCATTGCAGGAAATACAATTAACCTCATTGACAAATTAGATGCCTTTGAAACCAAAACACTATCCTGGATTGTTAAAGGATCCGGAAATGTAGAAATAAAAGCAGGCGCTGCACACGCCGGTTTTGCTGTGTTTAACGTAAAATTATAAAATGATGACTCGCAAACTATATATATCGGTTCTATGTTTCGCATTAACCACCTTGTCTCTAACTGAAATAACGGCCCAAGAAAAGTTTTTTCGCGCCATAGGCACACCACACCAACCAAAGGTTGAAGTCAGCTGGAATCGATATTACACTTACGATGGTGTGGCAGATGTATTACAAAAAATTGCCAAAGCTTATCCCAATTTAACACGCTTAGAAAGTATCGGAAAATCTGTTGAAGGCAGAGATATGTGGCTACTTACCATATCCGATTTTAAAACCGGAAATCCCGACAGGAAGCCTGCTATGTATATAGATGGAAACATACATTCCAACGAAATACAAGGTACCGAATTTTCGCTTTATACCGCTTGGTATCTTACGGAAATGTTCGACGAATTAGAATTCATTAAAGAATTGTTGCAAGACAAAACGTTCTACATTGTACCCACCATTAACCCGGATGCGAGAGACAATTTCATGAAGGAGCCCAACACCCCCCATTCACCGCGTTCCGGCATGCTGGTTTTAGACAATGACGGGGATGGCATGGCCGGTGAAGACCGGTTTGACGACCTCAACAACGACAACCACATCACTTTTATGATTCGCAAATCGGCAAGTGGCAGATATATAAAAGACCCGCTAGATGACCGAAGGCTTATAGAGGTGAGCCCCGAACAAAAAGGAGAATATGAAATGTTGGGTTTTGAAGGCATTGACCGTGATGGCGACGGACGCGTCAACGAAGATGGAATTGGCTACTACGACCCAAACCGAGATTGGGGCTGGAAATGGCAACCCGATTATGTACAGCGTGGCGCATACAAATATCCTTTTAGCCTACCCGAAACCCGAGCCGTGGCAGATTTCGTATTGAAACACCCTAACATAGCCGGTGCGCAAAGTTACCACAACTACGGCGGTATGATTTTGAGAGGTCCGGGTGCCGAGGAAGATTTGGGCACCTACAACAGAGAGGACATTCGCATCTATGACGCGATAGCCAAAAAAGGGGAAGAGCTCATACCGGGTTATCGTTATTTAGTGGTTTACAAAGATTTATATTCTGTTTTCGGAGGGGAACTCGACTGGTTTTACGGCGGAAGAGGCATATATACCTACACCAATGAACTCATGAATTCGTACCTCTATTTTCACAAAAACGAAGGAAGAGCCAACCAAGAAGAAGAGTTGAAAGTAGATCAATACCTCACTTTTGGCGATGCCTTTGTGCCTTGGAAAGAATACAACCACCCACAGTTTGGCACCATTGAAGTGGGCGGCTTTAAAAAGAATTTCAGCAGGGCGCATCCGGGTTTTTTATTGGAACAAGATGCCCATAGAAATATGGCTTTCACCATTTACCACGCCTACCACACCCCAAAATTGAGCGTTACAGACGTCAAAGAAAAAAACCTGGGCGGTGGCCTAAAAGAAATCACGGCAAGCCTTTATAACGAAAGACTCATGCCTACACATTCCAGCCAGGACTTAAAATACAAAATTGAACGTCCGGATTATGTAAGCATAGACGGAGTGAATGTCGTAGCGGGCATGGTAGTTGAAAATGAAGACTTTAACGAAGTAACCGAGCAAGTACAACATCCTTCAAAAATCAGTGTGGCCAACATTCCGGGTATGCAAACCGTAAAAGTACGCTGGATTGTTTACGGAAACGAGAACTATACCATTACTGTAGATTCTGCAAAAGGAGGTGTAGTTTCGTGGAAGAAATAAACAAGGGTGCGCTATTAAATTCGAGCTATTTTAAAGTTGTGCAACATTTGGAAAAAACAAACTTTATACTTACCTTTGACGTTAGTAACGTAGAATATGACTATGATTATTACATTTGGTTCGAAAGAGACCGAACAGATTTAGAACGGAATCCGAGTAAAAAAAAATGCCTATTGAAATTCAAAACCTTGGAAGACGAAAAATGAAAATGTTGAATAACGCTCAAGATATAATGGACTTGAGGATTCCACCTTCCAATAGACTTGAAAAATTGACAGGAGGACGAAAAGAATTTTATAGCATTCGGATTAATAAACAATGAAGAATTATTTTCAAATGGAATGATGGAAATGCAAGCGAAGTTGAAATAATCGATTATCATTAAAAAAAAGAAAAAATGGAAAAGTTAACAAATGTACATCCCGGAGAGGTCTTGAAATACGAATTTCTTGAGCCATTGGAAATCACCGCATACCGACTTTCCAAGGACTTGAAAATTCCGCAAACTCGGATTTCCGAAATCATAAAGGGAAACCGCCGAATTACAGCGGACACAGCTTTGCGTTTGAGCAAATATTTTGGGAATTCTGCAAAATTTTGGCTTGGGCTTCAAGATGATTTTGACATTGAAGAGGAACGTGATGAAAAAAGAGCGGAATTAGAAGAAATAAAACGATTTGAAAATAAAAACGTTGCCTAACAATGGGTAAAAAAATAGCTTCTAAGTGCCAAAACCTCAATTTTTTGTCTATTTTTATTCTCAGTGATTAATCCGTAAAGTTTGTGCTGGTTTGCACGCTACTTTTTATAGCCTAAACCGTTATGTGCTAGAAAAGGTTGGAACTAAGAAAATTATATTTCTCGTCTAGAAAATGGAAAATGTGATATTCAATTATCGACACTTTACCGAATTTTTGAATTTGGACTAGGAAAACGAGTAAATTTAATGTTCGGATAGAACGCCTAACCGCTAACAGCGTGTTCTATGAAATAGCGGGTTTGGTACTAAAAACGAAAGTTAGTGCTTTTTATTGAAAGTCTGTACCAAACTAAAAGTGATGCGCTTTTTAATTCGCGATTTCTCATCCACGCAAACCCTAAAATCTGCTTCCCTGTTTTTCGTGATGTTATTTTTAAACACCCATTTTCGTTGGCCGTTGTTAAGAAACTATTGAACAGCATTTTTTATTTGCAATTTTTATCGAATCGGGTTTTTCAAGCATTTTTCAAAAACCTTCACCACGTTAAATCTCGATTAATACGTCCTGCAAATTTTTACGCTATGCTAAAAACTCCGATATTTGTAGAAAGACTTGCGAGCCTCTCTCGACAGACTTAATGAATTTTACAAAAATGCAACACATCGTCATTATCGGCAATGGCATCTCCGGCATCACAGCAGCCCGCCATATCAGAAAACTCAGCCAAAACAGAATTACCGTCATATCGGGTGAAACCGATTATTTCTTTTCGCGCACTGCGCTCATGTATGTGTACATGGGACACCTAAAATTTGAGCACACCCAACCCTATGAAAATTGGTTTTGGAAACAAAACAACATCGATTTGGTGCGCGGCTTTGTCACAAAAGTGGACACCCAGAAAAAAGCACTGACACTCGACAGGTCGCAGGTAATCCAATACGACAAACTCATCTTGGCCACCGGCTCCAAACCCAATAAATTTGGATGGCCCGGACAAAACTTGGACGGTGTCATCGGAATGTATCACAAACAAGATTTGGATGCGCTTGAAACACACACCGATAGATGCAAACGCGCAGTCATCGTCGGAGGTGGACTCATCGGCATTGAACTGGCCGAAATGCTCCGATCCAGAAACAAAGAAGTGACTTTTCTAGTTAGAGAAGAAAGTTTTTGGAACGGCGTTTTGCCACCGGAAGAATCTGACATGATCAACCGCCATATTCGCGAACATCACATAGATTTGAGACTCAACACCAATTTAGAAGAAATTATACCGGATGAAGCCGGCCTGGTAAAAGCTGTTAAAACAGACAAAGGCGATGTGATTCCTTGTGAAGTTGTCGGATTGACAGCAGGTGTATCTCCAAACATCGATTTTTTGAAAGGCAGTGGTATCGAACTCAATCGAGGTATTTTGGTAAATCGGCATTTGGAAACCAACATCCCCGATGTTTATGCCATAGGCGATTGTGCCGAACAACGCGAGCCCATTGGCGAACGCAGGGCCATAGAAGCTGTTTGGTACACCGGCAGGATGATGGGCGAAACAGTAGCCAGAACCATCTGTGGAAATCGCATACCCTACAATCCGGGGCATTGGTTCAATTCTGCCAAATTTCTCGATATTGAATACCAAACCTACGGCTGGGTATGGGCACAACCCAAAGAAAACGAAAATCAATTCTATTGGGAACACCCCGACGGAAAAAAAGCCATTAGATTTGTGTACGACAAAAACCATCGCACTCTCTTAGGTGTGAACTCTTTTGGCATCCGGCTGAGACACGAATTTTTTGACAAAGCTTTGACTGAAAATTGGTCGATAGACAAAATCATCAACCAACTGAAAGCTGCCAACTTTGATCCTGAATTCTACAGCACCTACGAAAAAAATATAAAAGCAGCTTTTCAAAAAAGCGCGCAAACTGTTTCTTAAAAAAATATTTATGAATACAAATACAACCGATTTTGAAAGTTTGTCTCTGTCAAACCCAGGGACAGAAAGAGGATGGAAGTCCAAACTTGGTCTGGGTTTAGGATTTTTGGGTCTCTTTATATTGTTGCTGGCTTTTTTTGAAATTAACTTGCCCAACCAGTCTCTCTTTTTAACCATTTCCCTGCTGAGTATAGCTGTTGGCATTGTTTTCTATACGCTGGATTTATATAAAAATCATCCGGCCGGCATTAAAAACAATGGCGTCTGGCTCAAAGATTTTACCAATGGCGGCACATGGGCCTGGATACTCGGCGTTGTCCTAACTATTTTTTACGTATTGCTTTATTGGTTTCCTGAAACCGTTGGGCAAGGCGCATCGGGAAAAGCCAACAGCGGCCTGGTTGCACTTTTTGATCCGCTGAGCCAACTACTGAAAAACCAACCTGCAAGCCAATGGTTTGTTTATGGCGTGCTATACACATTGGCCATTTTGGGTTTGGGAATCAAATTTATCTACAAATACCGTCACAACAAATATCAAATCGTACGCACCATTTCGGTGATGTTTTTTCAGCTGGGCTTTGCTTTTTTGTTGCCCGAATTTTTATTAAGACTCAACCAGCCTTTTAACGATTTTAAAAATATGTGGCCGCTCAATTATTACTTTTTTGACGAGTGGCATCTAAAAGAACTCATCAACAGTGGTGGTATGGGCATTTTTATGCTCGTGTTTGGCATCGCGATGATTTTTATCATCTCCCCTATTCTTACCTATTTTTACGGAAAAAGATGGTATTGTAGTTGGGTCTGTGGCTGTGGTGGCTTGGCAGAGACTGCCGGCGATCCTTTCAGGCAACTTTCCAACAAAAGACTTAGTGCATGGAAATTTGAACGCTGGTTGATACACGCCGTTTTGGTATTTTCTGTATTGATGACCATTGCCGTCATCTTTACATTCCTGACCAGAAACCCTGAACTTAGTATCATCACTCGCGATCAATTTACTTGGGGCATCAGTATATTCCTACTACTGGTAGCAGGCGTTATTTACCTTTTCAAAAAAGACGGTTTCGACAAAAACATCCGCAACATCATACTTTCCATTGTAGTCATCATTGTAGGCGTACTCTTAATTAACACTTTCTCCGATGCCAAAAATATTTTCTTTATCGAAAGTTACAAATTGAGAAGTTGGTATGGCTTTGCCGTGGGCTCTGCTTTTTCAGGTGTCATTGGGGTCGGATTTTATCCGCTTTTGGGCAACCGTGTATGGTGCCGATTTGGCTGTCCGATGGCCGCCATTTTGGGACTTCAACAACGCTTGTTTTCCCGATTTAGAATTACGACCAATGGCGGGCAGTGTATTTCTTGTGGAAACTGTTCTACCTATTGCGAAATGGGCATAGATGTGCGCAGCTATGCTCAACGTGGCGAAAACATAGTGCGGTCTTCTTGTGTAGGTTGCGGTATTTGTTCGGCCGTCTGCCCAAGAGGCGTTTTAAAACTCGAAAACGGTTCGTTGGAAAATCGGATCAATTCTGATGCCGTTTTGTTGGGAAATGATGTAGATTTGCTTTCGCTAATTCGAAATCAAAAAAGTGCTTAATACTGTCATAAAAGTCATTATTCCCGCATATAATGAAGAACGCTCGATTGGAGCGGTTATTAAAGAAATTCCAAAAATAGTTGACGAAATTATAGTAGTTGACAATTGCTCTATTGACCGTACCGCCGAAGAAGCGCGCCAAGCCGGAGCCACCGTTTTGCGAGAAACGCAGATGGGTTATGGTTACGCTTGTTTAAAAGGCATGGCCTACTTGGCCGAACTAAAAACACCGCCGGACATCGTGGTTTTTTTAGACGGAGACTATTCTGACTATCCGGAAGAGTTAGAAAAATTGGTTGCCCCTATATTGGACCAAAAAGTAGATTTTGTAGTGGGTGCTCGTGCCAAAGCACTGCAAGAACCGGGTTCAATGACGCTGCAACAGCGATTTGGTAATCGGCTGGCAACCACACTTATGAAGTACATTTTCGGTTCAAGTTTTACAGATTTAGGTCCCTTCAGAGCCATTCGGTATCAAACACTACTCGATTTAAAAATGCAGGACAAAACGTATGGTTGGACGGTGGAAATGCAACTGAAAGTTTTGAAAAGAAATATTTCCTACATCGAAATTCCCGTTCGGTACAAAAAAAGAATTGGCGTTTCAAAAGTTTCCGGAACCATAAAAGGTACTATCTTTGCAGGCTACAAGATATTGAGTTGGATATTTAAATACAGCCTAAAGTGATTTACAATCCTTACGAAAGTGCCTACATATTGATGTACGCAACGATTGCAATATACACGCTTTCGTTGTTGTTGATCTTTTTTTACAGCTTGGCCCAGCTAAACCTGCTGATAAATTATCTAAAATCAAAGAAAAAGCAAGACCACAGCCCTCAATTAAACTTCGAAAATCCGGAAGAGATTCCGTTTGTCACCATACAGTTGCCCGTTTACAATGAGTTGTACGTCATGGAGCGTTTGCTTGATTGTATTAGCAAAATGGCATATCCGAGGGAGAAGCTAGAAATTCAAGTGCTGGATGATTCTACTGACGAATCTGTTGACACCACAGCCGCGCATATTCAAAAACTGAAAAAACAAGGTTTGGATATTTTGCACATCCGCCGAACCAACAGAAGTGGTTTTAAAGCCGGTGCACTCAAGGAAGGTCTGAAAACAGCCAAAGGGGAATTTATCGCTATTTTTGACGCAGATTTTTTACCCGCTTCAGATTTTTTATACAAAACCATACCCTATTTTAAAGATCCAAAAATAGGCGTGGTACAAACGCGTTGGGGTCATATTAACAGAGATTACTCCATACTTACCAAAATTCAAGCACTGGCTTTGGATGCGCATTTCACTTTGGAACAAGTGGGCAGAAACAGCAAAGGCCATTTTATTAATTTTAACGGCACCGCAGGTGTTTGGCGTGCTAGCTGTATTTATGACGCCGGAAACTGGCAAGGAGACACACTCACCGAGGACTTGGATTTGAGTTATCGTGCGCAGCTCAAAGGTTGGCAATTTAAATATTTGGTAGATGTAGAATCGCCCGCAGAATTGCCCGTTGCTATAAGCGCCGCGAGATCACAACAGTTTCGCTGGAACAAAGGTGGCGCCGAAAACTTTTCTAAAATGTCTTCAAAAGTCATTCATTCGCATTTGCCTTTCAAAACTAAGGTGCACGGAATACTGCACTTACTCAACAGTACCATGTTTTTGAATGTGCTGATTGTGGGTGTGCTAAGCGTCCCGATGCTCTATATCAAAAATACTTTTGGCCACCTTTCCGGTTATTTTTACGTCACCGGATTTTTTATCATTACAACCGTGATTTTATTTATCTGCTACTGGCATACTTTTAAAGCCACGCATGGTGGCGGTTTTGTAAAGTTTTTGCGATATATCGGTGAATTTGTTACTTTTTATGCCATTGCTATGGGATTCTCGCTCCACAATTCCATCGCTGTTTACGAAGGTCACATGGGTAAAAAGAGTGAATTTGTACGAACACCCAAATTCAACATCAATTCACTGACAGACAAGTGGAAAGGAAACAAATACCTGGCTAAGAACATATCCAAAAATACCATTTTGGAAGGCGCACTGATGCTCTATTTTCTGTTTGCTATTTGGAGTGCTTTCACCGTTGGTAAAAACGGAGATTTTGGTTTGCTCCCCTTCCATCTGATGCTTTTTATCGGATTCGGATTCGTCTTTTTCAATTCAATTTCCGCTAAGGCTTGAAGCATTTTCAAAGCGATACATGGAGTTATTTTTTAGCTTTGCTAAGTGTTTTGTTTTACGGTAGTTTTGCTTATGACTTGGTTCGTGAAGACTTCTGGAAACTCATTTCGCTTTACGGGGCTTTGTTCTTTCTCTTTTACAAACTCATTCAATTCAACAAAAACCGCTTGCCCTTTTTGATTGTACTGGCGGTGGTGTTTCGTTTGGTGCTTTTTTGGGCTACCCCAAATTTGTCGCAAGACTATTTTCGGTTTATTTGGGACGGCCGAATGATTGCCGAAGGGCTCAATCCATACCTGTCGCTACCCGGTGATTGGGTAGCTTCGAACACATTTCCAATCTCACAGACCAAAGCGCTCTATGACGGCATGGGTGTATTAAACGGTAGTCATTATACAGTATATCCGCCTATCAATCAATTTGTTTTTGCACTTGCGGCTTGGCTGTCGCCCCACCGTATTTGGGGTGCAATTTTAGTGATGAAAACCACGCTGTTGCTCTCCGATTTAGGTATTTTATATTTTGGATACAAGCTGTTGCGGGAGCTGAAACTACCTCCTTATAAAATTTTTTGGTATGTGCTAAATCCGTTTGTCATCATAGAAATGACCGGAAACCTGCACTTTGAAAGCATGATGATTTTTTTTCTAACACTTTCTCTTTATCTGATTCAGACAGGAAAATGGCGTTGGGCTGCGGTGTTTTTTGGTTTTTCGGCTTCGGTAAAACTCATCACGATGTTATTTTTACCCATTTTTATAAAATATTTCAAACTAAAAAAAGCCCTCTTTTTCTATGTGATAGTGCTTTTTAGCTTCTTGGTTTTATACCTGCCTTTTATGAGTGTATCTTTAATTGAAGCCTACACCAAAAGTTTAAACCTGTACTTTTCAAACTTCGAATTCAATGCCAGTCTCTACAACATAGCGCGTTGGATAGGCTTTGAAGCGAAGGGCTACAACATGATTCGCACTTTTGGAAAATACACGCCCTTTTTGGTCATAAGCATGGTAATCATCATTGCTTTTTTTCGAAAAAACAGACATTTTCAAGAGGTAATGACCTCACTGCTTTTTGCTATTACAGGCTATTATCTTATGGCAACAACCGTGCATCCGTGGTACATAGCTTTGCCCTTGCTGCTCGCTTTGTTTACGAAATACAGGTATGCACTAATATGGAGCTTTGTGGTGATGTTGAGTTATTTCACTTATGCAAACCCCAACTTTATAGAAAGTCCGTGGATATTGTGGTTAGAATACAGCATTCTCTACGGCGTGTTCTTTTATGAAATATGGAAATCGAAAGAAGCTAAAAACACCACTTGGGCAGCATAAAATGCTATTCTACGGTTACAGACTTGGCTAAGTTTCTGGGTTGGTCAACATTGCAACCCCGCATCACCGCTATGTGATATGACAACAATTGCAAGGGAATAGTATTGAGAAGCGGCGTAAAAGCTTCGAGGGTTTCCGGTACTTCAATAATGTGATCTGCCAGTGATTTTACCTGCGTATCACCCTCGGTGACCACCGCTATGATTTTTCCTTTTCTAGACTTGATTTCCTGAATATTGCTGATGACCTTATCATAATGGCCTTGCTTGGGTGCAATCACCACTACGGGCATATGTTCGTCTATCAACGCGATAGGACCGTGTTTCATTTCGGCAGCCGGATAGCCTTCTGCATGTATATAGGATATCTCCTTAAGTTTGAGAGCACCCTCCAAGGCTACCGGAAAATTATAGCCACGTCCGAGATAAAGGAAGTTTGAGGCAGATTTATAAATATTAGATAAGCCAGCGATATGTTCATTGAGTAATAAAGCTTGTTCAATTTTCCCCGGTATTCGTTCCAGTTCTTGCAAGTGCAGGTAATAGTCTTTTTCCGACAGGTTTCCATTGGCTTTTGCAAGCCGAAGTGCCATCAGGGTCAATAAAGTAATCTGCGTAGTAAAAGCTTTGGTAGATGCCACGCCAATCTCGGGACCGGCATGCGTATAGGAACCTGAATGCGTTTCTCTGGCTATGGAGGATCCTACTACATTACAAACACCGTAAACAAAAGCACCGTTTGCTTTGGCCAATTTAATGGCAGCCAATGTATCGGCTGTTTCTCCGGATTGCGATATGGCTATGACCACATCGTCTTTGGTTATTACGGGATTTCTGTATCTGAATTCAGATGCGTATTCTACCTCTACAGGGATTCGGGCAAAATCTTCAAATATGTACTCTGCAACCAACCCGGCATGCCAAGAGGTGCCACAACCAATAATAATGATGCGTTTGGCGTTCAAAAACTTCTGCATGTGGTCATCCATACCGGACATTTTTATTAAACCCTGATCAACCAACAACCTGCCCCTGTAGGTATCTGTAATGGCATTGGGTTGCTCGTAAATCTCTTTAAGCATAAAATGCGGATAGCCGCCTTTTTCTATTTGATCGAGATTCAACTGTAATTCTTGAATGTAGGGAGTTACCATGGTGTCGTCCTCTATTTTTCGAATCCGGACTTCCCTGCCCAACCGAACAATGGCCATTTCTTCATCTTCCAAATAGATTGCATTGTTGGTGTATTCTATAAATGGTGAGGCATCAGAAGCTATAAAAAATTCACCTTTCCCCACACCGATGGCTAGCGGACTCCCCAAGCGGGCAACGATGATTTCGTCGGGCTTAGTTTTGTCGAACACAGCGATGGCATAAGCCCCTACTACTTGGTTTAAAGCTACTTGAACTGCCTTTCCCAATTTAAGGTTTTGATTAATTTTGATGTCTTCTATCAAATTGACCAAAACTTCTGTGTCTGTATCCGATTTAAAAACATAGCCTCTTTTGATGAGTGCTTTTTTGATAGCATCGTAGTTTTCTATGATTCCGTTGTGTATAATTGCAAGATTACCGGAATTAGACAAATGCGGATGTGAATTGACATCATTGGGAATGCCGTGGGTTGCCCAACGTGTGTGTCCCAAACCTACAGTGCCATGGGTCGTGATTTGGCTGTTGATTTTAGCTTCCAGGTCGGCTACTTTGCCTTTCGTCTTTGACACTTTGAGTTTTTCGCCATCAAAAAGCATAATGCCTGCGCTGTCGTAACCTCTATACTCGAGTCTTTTTAGACCCTTCAGCACAATCTCTGCTGCCTGACGGTTGCCAATATAACCAACAATTCCACACATAATTTAGTTGCTAGGTTCGGTGAAAAATATTTCTAGACGTATTTTTTTGGCCGCTTCGGACGGCGGTAAATTGGAACCATAAAGTACAGTTCCCAATGGTTCAATCACGGAGAATCTGGGTATTTGGGTAACGGGTGAGTTGGCAGGATTACTAACGTTAGAATTTCCGATGGTCGAAACATTATTTGTCACTACCAAGCCCAACGGTACGTTGAGTGAATCATTCCGTAAAATATTCTTTATATGATCTGTCAAGCGCACGCGGTAGGTGGTGCCTCGTCCGTTTTCATCCTTTCGGATGAGTCCGTCATAGGTCGTCTTTGTCTGAAAAATATTTTGTGATACAATAATCCCATCCCTATTAAAATCGATGATAGGTATATTGTTTTTAAGGTCGTATAAATAAATACGGGTGGGTTCGATACTGTTTTGTACAGCGTCTGTATCAATCTGAAAAACCAAACGCGCATCATTAATCAATCTGTCTGTTTGTTTGAGCAGTGTCAATTGATCGGCCTCTCCATCTCCGTCGGTGTCTGGGCCGAATAAATCTATAATGGCCATAGAACCTTCTCCTCCTTTTAGATAGAGTCTATCATCCCCGTTAACAGAATCTGATTGGGCAATTTTTTGAGCAATGGTCTGGTCAAAATTCTGAACATACGCAGCGGCTTTTGCTCCTGTGAGAGAGATGTTGATACTCTGTTTGGAGCGGATTATTTCAGTTATATCTCCGTCCTCGTCAGCATCACCGGCGTCGGGCGTGTCAAAAGAAAACCGAATTTCAATATTTCCTTGAGAAAAATCCATTAAAACCATTCCCTTATCTGTTGGGTTGATGGGTTCCGCTACAAAATAAAGTCCTCTAAAGAAATTTTGAAATTGATTGATGTTTGTCAAAACGATATCTCCTTCATTATCAACTATCTTTTGCTGAAAAAAAACCTCGTCTAAAGGAATGCGTAACTGCGGTCTGATAAATTGTTCAGGAATGGTATCTTGGGCAGGATCACCCGTTTCAGGAAATATCACAATAGTTTCAGGGCTTGGTTTGAAAGCCTCATTTTGATACAGCAATGGGCCTACCTGACTGAAAAAACTCTCGTGCCTATCGGAAAAAAGAGGGATTGTAGATTGAAAATCATTTTCAGGATCTAAGCTATTTAAGAAAAACCGGTTTTCGTAAATTGACAACTTAAATGGGTCTTCTCCAAAAATAGAATCTAGCCTAAAAACCTGTTGACCGGTTTCGACCAATACTTGGGTTTGGGTGCTGAAGTAAGGAACGGTAAGCAATACACTATCCACAGTGGCATTTTCTCCAAAGATAGGATTGAGTTGGGTTAAAAAAACTTCTGTGGCTACATTTGCAATGAGGTCTCCATAAACCGGATCGTGTAATACGCCGAGCAGTTGCGCCGGCAAATTATTGCTTTGAATTGGATTTAGCCGAACATTAAAGGCTTTCACATCCGCTGCCATAAAATTATTGACATCAAAATTCACCCCGCTCACTATGTCACTCCCTATTTCGGTAAAATCATCATCACAGGCGGCCACCCAAACCAACATTGCAACCACAAAAAGAAACTGCAATTTTTTTAAAATTCTCATTGTCATAAAATCGAAAAAAATTAAGAAATCAATTGATTGTAAAAAGCCTTGTAGGCCTCTTGAAAAGTGTCGGCAGGCTGAAATGCCAACAACGGTTTTTTGGAGGCTTCAGCGTAAGTTCGGATTTCATCCGGAGTTTCTGGTGAGGCCAAAATTAGGGCATCGCTGTAGTCAATAACCGTTTTTGTCAGGTTTGTAAAGTTGGGTTGGGTAAGGTGTTTCAATTTGGTAAGGTCGACGCCGTCAAAATTGATTTTGTGAGCCAAATCTTTGTTCAACGAATCGCCAAAATCTTCGTTGTATATAGAAGTAACAATTTTTGAGTCGGTAAAAAGCGGTTCGTCGTGATAAAATTCCTTTAGGTAGAGCGGAAAAAGCGACGCCATCCACCCGTGAACGTGGATGATATCAGGTGCCCAATTTAGTTTTTTTACGGTTTCAATCACGCCTTTGGCAAAAAAAATCGCGCGTTCGTCATTGTCTTTAAACAGCTTTCCTTCTTCATCGCAAAAAGTGGCTTTCCTCTTGAAATATTCTTCGTTATCGATAAAATACACCTGAATGCGCTCTTTGGGGATTGAGGCCACTTTAATGATTAAAGGCATATCCATATCATTGACAACTAAGTTCATGCCCGACAAGCGGATGACTTCATGCAATTGGTGCCGGCGTTCGTTGATATTGCCGAAACGCGGCATGAAAATTCTAATTTGTCCGCCCAAAGAATTGACGAGCTTGGGCGTTTCGTATGACATTGAAGAAACTTCCGTTTCGGGTAAATAAGGTAAAACTTCAGATGATACGTATAATATCCTACGGTCTTTCATGGTTACTTTTTGTTAGGCAAACCGAGCTTTTATAACTGTGTTAGAAAGCTGCGATAAAACCTATTTGTGTAATGTTATTTTCAGTTATTCGACACATCTGCCTGTTCTGAAAAGAACTGAAACAAATCCGTATCAAATCAAAACTCTGCAAAATTACAAAAATTTATGCGAATTGGTTCTAAAATCTTAAGTTTGCACCCGCTAAAAATTTCATATGAGGCTTTTTGAGCTGTCTGCTGACATGCAAAAGTTTTCGGCGAACGTTCGGGCTGCAAATCTCACACTCGGTTTGGTTCCCACTATGGGTGCGTTGCACGCCGGGCATCTGTCTATTGTAGAGAAAGCGCTCGGCGAAAACGACCGAGTCGCCGTCAGTATTTTTGTCAACCCTACACAGTTCAACAATCCGGAAGATCTTCAAAAATACCCCCGCGTGCTTGATGAAGACCTGCAAAAACTAGAGGGCATTAGCCAAAATAGACTGCTTGTTTTTGCGCCTTTGGTAAAAGAAATATACGGAGACAATTTGATTTCAGATCGTTTTGATTTACAGGGATTGGATCTGGAAATGGAAGGCAAATACAGACCCGGGCATTTTCAAGGCGTGGCTACCATTGTCAAAAAACTATTTCAAATAACCAAACCGCACAAGGCCTATTTTGGCGAAAAAGACTACCAACAATTGGCTGTCATTCGCAAGATGACCCAACTCGAACAAATGCCCGTCGAAATCGTTCCTTGCAACATTTACAGAGAAAAAAACGGTTTGGCAATGAGTTCCAGAAACCGTTTGCTCAGCCCAGCTACCAAAGAAACTGCCGGATATATTTTCAGTGCCTTGCAATGGTGTGCAGCAAACTTCGATGAAAAAGAAATTGACGAACTCAAAGCGGAAGTTGGCAAAAAAATTGCATCAGATAGTACGTTCGCGCTCGAATATTTTGAAATTGCCGAAGCAGACAGTTTACAGCTGGCAGAAAAAAAAGAAGAAAATAAAAAATATCGCGCATTCATTGCTGTTTTTGCTGAAAATGTGCGTTTAATTGACAATATCGCATTGAATTAATTATCTTTGTCCCATGCAAATACAAGTTGTAAAATCTAAAATACACAGGGTTACCGTTACCGGAGCAGACCTCAACTACATAGGCAGTATCACCATAGACGAAGACTTGATGGATGCCGCCAACATCATTGAAGGCGAGAAGGTTCATATTGTGAACATCAACAATGGTGAGCGCCTCGAGACCTATGTCATCAAAGGACCGCGCAAAACCGGCGAAATTACGCTCAATGGCCCGGCCGCCAGAAGGGTTCAAAAGGGCGATATCATCATTATCATTTCCTATGGAATCTTACCTTTCGAAGACGCAAAAGTATTCAAGCCTGCTATTGTTTTCCCAAACGAACAAACCAATCTTCTAAACTGATACGTGCCAGCAAAAACCGTTAGCATTTTAAAAACCATCATCCCGCTTTTCATTGGGATTTTCTTGGTTTGGTACTCGTTTCACGGACTCACAGGAGCACAAATACAGACTACTTGGAACTATATGAAACAGGCAAGTCCTGTTCTGATTGCTCTTTCTGTATTTATGGGGCTAATGAGCCATTTTTCACGTGCCTGGCGATGGAAATTTTTGCTGGAACCCATGGGTTATAAACCCAAATTCATCAACAGCCTTCTTACAGTTTTAATGGCTTACCTCATCAATTTGGGCATTCCACGCGCCGGAGAAGTAAGTAGGGCTGCCAGTTTGGCTTCATACGAAAACATTCCTTTTAACAAGGTATTCGGCACCATTATAGCAGAGAGAATTATCGACTTAATCATACTTTTTGGTCTTATCGCAGTAGTGATTTTGTTTCAGACCGACGATTTTATGAGTTATCTCATCAAAGAAGATTTTAGCGTATTGAACATCATTTTATTACTCATTGTTTTGGCGGGCATGGGCTTTGCCTGCTTACGGTTTTTAAGGGTTTCCAAAATTCCTTTTATCATCAAAATAAGACATTTTATGGAAGGTATTTGGGAGGGTTTCAGAAGCCTGAAAGACATGCCTAACAAAGGATATTTTTGGATGCACTCGCTGCTTATTTGGTTGCTGTACATTTTGATGTTTTACGTAGTCATGCTCAGTATTCCCGAAACGGCTGATCTGCCGCTGATAGCGATGCTCACAGCCTTTGTGATTGGCGGACTTTCCATGAGCACCACCAATGGCGGCATTGGAGTCTATCCGATAGCGATACAACAAATACTGCTCACTTATGGCGTGTCGCCAGAGAGCGGTTTGGCTTTTGGCTGGATTATCTGGATTGCCCAAACCCTTTTGGTTTTGACCTTTGGTTTACTGTCATTTGTGTTGTTGCCCATCGTCAATAAAAAATCATTGTCGTCCGGTAAAAATTAAAACAATTGTTTGAATCCTTGCAATCACTTGGCTTATATTATATGTCGCCCCTACGGTGCTTCATTTTGATGACAAATTTTTCTGCCCATATATCGTCCGGATGGGACTAAAAACAGCTCCGCTAGGAGCGAAATATCGGTAGAAAAATAGGTTTGTATTTTTTTTAAGCCCCGTAGGGGCGTCATATAATAAGCATTCCATATTAAGTCCACAACAAAAAACCGGTGGGTTTTCTGATGGATAAAATTATTTAGTTCGTATTTTTGGAGAAACTCAAAAGCAGATGAAGACCCAAGATTCCCGAAGAAAAGCGCTCAAAAATATTGCCTTAGGCACCGGTGCGCTCGCCGTATCTCCGTGGATGCATGCCCGTGTGACACAACTCCAAAAAACCGTCGGCAAAAACATCAGCCACTCGGTTTGTTATTGGTGCTACGAACCCATGCCGCTTGAAGAATTTGCCGAAAAAGCGAAAAGCACAGGCGTTTCTTCTATAGAATTGTTACGACCGGATCAGTGGAGTACGGTTGAAAAACACGGACTCACATGTGCAGTGGCTACCGACACTTTTGCCAGCATCACAGACGGATTCAACGAACCCAAAAACCACAACCGGCTGCAAGATTCCTACAAAAACCTCATTGTACAAGCCGCCGATAAAGGACTTCCAAACGTGATTGTTTTTTCCGGAAATAAAAGAGGAATGGCTGATGAAGTAGCGAGAGAAAACTGTGCAAAAGGATTGGATCCGTTGGTAAAACTGGCCGAAAAACACCGGGTCACACTTATCATGGAATTGCTCAATAGCAAGGTAAACCACCCGGACTATCAATGCGACACCACACCTTGGGGCGTGGCATTGACAGAAAAAATAGGTTCGGAAAACTTTAAGTTGTTGTACGACATCTACCACATGCAAATCATGGAAGGCGATGTGATTGCCACCATCCGAAAATACCACAAATACATTGCGCATTACCACACCGGTGGCGTGCCGGGCAGGAACGAAATCAACGACTCTCAAGAATTAAACTATCCGGCTATCATGCGCGCCATTATTGAAACCGGCTTTAAAGGCTATGTAGCTCAGGAATTTATACCCACTTATGAGGATAAAATTGCAGCTTTAAGAGAAGGGGTTTTGATTTGTGATGTGTGATAAGGTGCGCTTATAAAGAATTGCGGATGATTATGCGGCAATCATTTTCAATTTTTACTTGTTTTTTATTCAAAATCATATCAGCTAATTTTTCACCCATCCCAATAAAATCTGTTGAAATCGTGGTAATACCATTGTGAACAACTTCTTTCAGGGTCGAATCATTATAGGAAATAACCCCGATATCGATACCGATTTTAAGGTTTTGCTCCTTCGCTTTTTTGATGACTTGAATCAAATCGCGATCACTGGGCATGATATACACTTCACCTGTTTTCAGACTACGGTTTGAAACCTCTCTGATAACTTCGTGTTCGAAAGGATACTTTGAACAAAAGTCTTGAAAGCCGTGAAGCATGCCTTGCGGCTGCTTTTCATTCGGAAAAACCATGATAAGCTTTTTGTATTTTTCAAGCAATTCTGTCGCAGTTTCCAAAGCATTCGCCATGTCTTTTCTAAAATTTTGATAAACAGCCGGATAATCGCATAAATCTTCTTTCATTTGGTCTAAAATATAAACACTATTCCGCGGCAAAACTTTCAAACAGGGCTGTATATGCTCAAAATTTGCTGGCATGATAACATAAGAAGTATAGTTTCCATGGCTGTTTTCAATGAGTGTTTTGAACATATCAAGGTTAAAATGATGAAAATAGATATCCACTTTGGCTTTGTCGGCTAAATTATTGAGTAAGGAATTATATAAATCTTCTTTAAACACATTCAATTCATCAAAAAGCAAGAACACATGTTGGATATAATTGACATCAGCCGACTTGACATAATACCCTTTGCCGGGAGCAGAATAAATGATTCCTCTTTTTTTAAGGTCATCATACGCAAAAAGAACCGTGTCTCTCGATAGTGAAAACTCAAGGCAGACTTTATTGATGGAAGGGAGTCTGTCTCCTATCTTGAGCCGGTTTTCCATTAATGACTTCTCTACAGATTGTATGATTTGCCTGTATTTAGGCAGACCTAAATTTTCTTTTACATGAATGATTTTCATCTGGTAGTCATTTTAAAATTTGAAAAACGGTCTTGAAATGTGGAATAGTTGCAAATATATAAAAACTGGTAGGTACTGTTAGGATGAAAAGCAAATAATTCTATTAATTTGTAAAAAATTAAATGTACTATTTTAACACACATATAAACTAAATTGATTTTAATTTTTAAAAACCCATAATGATGCGAACCTATTTAGTTGCTTACCTGTGCTTTTTAATCTTACCGTTGCAAACTTTTCCGCAGGCATCTTATCGTGAAAAAATCAATTTTGACGAAAATTGGAAATTTCATTTTGGGCATGCATCCAATCCAGTGAAGGATTTCAATTATGGTGTGGCAAACATTTTTTCCAAAACAGGCAAAACAGATGATACACCTATGGGAAATAAATTTGACGACAGTCAATGGCGGAGTTTAGACTTGCCACATGACTGGGCCGTTGAGTTGCCTTTTGTGAATTCGGAAAACAGAGATGTGATGAGCCACGGTTACAAGCCGGTTGGCGGGCTGTTTCCGGAAACGAGTATTGGTTGGTATAGAAAATCTTTTGAAATTAAAAATCCACTTCCCAATGAGCGGTATGAAATTCAGTTTGACGGTATTTTCCGCGATGCGGAAATCTGGCTCAATGGTTTTTATTTGGGAAACAACAAGAGTGGTTATATTGGGGTGACGTATGATGTGTCAGATTACCTAAATTTTGATAAAGAAAATATTTTAGTAGTCAGGGTTAATGCCACGCAATATGAAGGTTGGTTTTACGAGGGAGCCGGGATATATCGCCATGTTTGGTTACTGAAGCACCATGCTGTTTTTGTGCCGGGTGATGATGTATTTGTACACACAAAAATGAACGGAGAAAATGCCGAAATTACCGTTGAGACAACTGTGCACAATACGCTTAGCGAAGATGTTGCATATACGCTTCAAACAGTTGTCACAGACCGGGACAACAAAATACTAACCCAAACAGATGAACTTTCTTTGGATGTCTCTTTTTCAGATCAAAACAATAGTAAACAAAAGTTAAATCTGAGCAAACCGCGACTCTGGTCTTTGGAAGATCCGTATTTGTATAAAGTGAAGTCAATCATCAGATATCAAGGTAAAATAATTGATGAAGTTACCACAAGATTTGGAGTCAGAACACTTGCATTTGATGCCCAAAAGGGATTTTTTCTCAACGGCAAACACGTCAAAATACAAGGCGTAAACAACCATCAGGATCACGCGGGTGTAGGAAGTGCTTTGCCGGACTATCTTCATTATTACCGTGTAAAACTAATGAAAGAAATGGGCATCAATTCTTATCGAGCCAGTCACAATCCACCTGCTCCGGAACTTCTGGAAGCTTGTGATTCACTTGGAATTTTGGTGATGGATGAAACACGTTTGCTGAACAGCAGTCCGGAATACATGGATGAATTCAGAAGGCTGATCAAACGAGACAGAAATCATCCCTCCATCATCATGTGGTCTATTGGGAACGAGGAAGGTTATGTGCAAACTACTGATATTGGGAAACGGATTGCCACCCGCATGCTAAACGAACTAAAAAAACTCGATCCTACCCGAACAGCCACCTATGCGGCTGATTTGCCGAATGTCCGCAAAGGAATCAACGAAATCATACCCATCCGCGGGTTTAACTACAGAGAGTTTGCCATGGTTGAATACCACAAAGATCTCCCAAATCAGCCTATCGTAGGGACAGAAATGGGAAGCACCGTAACCACACGTGGCATTTATGTAAAAGACAGCATTCGAGGCTATGTTCCCGACCAGGACATTACGCATCCGTGGTGGGCTTCTCTTGCGGAGACCTGGTGGAAAATCGCGGCCGAAAATCAAAACATTATGGGCGGCTATATCTGGACAGGCTTCGATTATCGAGGCGAACCTACTCCGTATGAATGGCCCAATATCAATTCGCATTTTGGTGTAATGGATATGTGTGGATTCCCCAAAAACATCTATTATTACTACCAATCTTGGTGGACAGACAAAGATGTTTTACACATGTCTCCGCATTGGAATTGGGAAGGCAAAGAAGGTGAAAATATTGAAGTTTGGGTAAACTCAAACGCACAAAACGTTGAGCTTTTTCTCAACGGCAAAAGTTTGGGCAAAAAAATCATGGAAAGAAACAGTCATCTAAAATGGTTGGTTCCTTATAAAAAAGGTGTTCTCAAAGCCGTTGCCTTCAAAGATGGCAGAAGAATTGAAGCCAAGGTTGAAACCACGGATGCGCCATATAAAATAGTCCTTACACCCGATCGAAAAATCATACATGCAGACGGAAAAGATTTGGGCATTTTTAACATCTCGGTAGTTGATAAAAAAGGAAGGAAAGTCCCAACAGCAAATAATTTGATAAAATTTCAAATCGAAGGTGATGCCAAAGCTATTGGAGTTGGCAACGGCGATCCGAGCAGCCACGAACCCGATAGATTTTTGGATGGCAATTATCAACGAAGCCTCTTTAACGGGAAAGCGCAGTTGATTGTTCAAGCCGGAAAAACGCCCGGAAATATTTTAATAAAAGCCATTTCAGAGAACCTGATTTCAGGCGAATTGCTTATCAAATCAGAATAAAAACCAATTATCACATTAAAAGTAGAAAAATATGAAACCAGCTATTTTTAAAATTGCAATTCTAAAATCAGCATTTGCACTATTGCTTCTTGCCTTTGGTTATTCACATGCCCAAAACCCAAGCGGCGATGTCTATGTTGATAGTAAAGGTGTCATGCGATGGACAAAAGGCAAAAAAGAAGTGCAAGGTTTCGGGGTGAATTACACAACACCTTTTGCCCATGCCTATCGCACGGCAAAACGAAAAGGAATAGACCTAAAAAAAGCCATCGATGAAGATGTTTATCATTTTTCTCGTTTGGGGTTTGACTTATATCGCGTGCATGTTTGGGATACGGAAATCAGCGATACGTTGGGAAATTTATTGGACAATGAACACTTAGAATTATTTGATTATTTACTGATGAAATTGTCTGAAAGAAACATCAACTACGTCATCACGCCGATTGCTTTTTGGGACAACGGTTATCCTGAACCGGCAGATAACACACCCGGTTTTTCGAAAAAATACGGTAAAGGGGCTTGCCTCACCAATGTCGATTGCATCAAAGCTCAAGAAAATTATTTATATCAATTTCTCAATCACAAAAATCGCTACACAGGATTAGTTTATAAAAACGACCCGCGTGTCATTGCCTTTGAAGTGAGCAATGAACCGCATCACGGCGGTGAGGCCAAAGATGTCACCGCTTTTGTCAAAAAGATGGTCGCTTCCATGCGTAAAACAGGCACCAAAAAACCCATATTCTACAACATCAGCCACAGTGTGCATTTTGCTGAAGCCTATTTTAAAGGCGGCATACAAGGAGGAACTTTCCAGTGGTATCCTACCGGGTTGGGTTATGCACAGTCAATGGGCGGAAATTTGCTGCCTAATGTAGATGATTACAACATTCCTTTTGATGATGTGATTCAAAAAAATAAAGGTGCTAAGTTGGTTTATGAGTTTGATGCCGCCGCCGTTGGTAAATCGTATATCTATCCTGCCATAGCCCGTAGTTTCCGGACAGCCGGGATACAAATTGCTACACATTTTGCGTATGATCCTACTTTTATGGCAGATGTCAATACAGAATATAACACGCATTACATGAATTTGGCTTATGCACCGAGTAAAGCACTCAGCTTGATGATTGCCGCTGAGGTTTTTCACGAAGTGCCCTTGTATAAAAATTATGGAAGTTATCCGCTGAATGCCAATTTCGACAATTTCAAAATTGACTATGAAAACGACCTGGCTGAATTTCAATCTGACAACAAGTTTATTTATACCAACAACACTTCTTCTGAACTGAAAAACCCGGAAAAAATAGAAACCCTTGCAGGATTTGGCAATTCATCGGCAGTTCAATACTCCGGTCGAGGTGCTTATTTTTTGGATAAGATAGAGGATGGCCTTTGGCGGTTAGAAGTGATGCCCGATGCCGTTTGGATTGACAATGTTTTTGGACGAAACAGCCCCAAAAAGAAAGTGGCTGTCATCAAGTGGAACGAATGGCCTATAAAAATCAAGCTTTCCGGTTTAGGAAGCAATTTTCATGTGAAGGGTATCAACACAGGTAACAACAAAGAAATGCAGGCCGCTGCAACAGGCTTTTCCGTAAGCCCGGGAACGTATTTATTGGCTGCGGACAAATCAAAAATAGACAAAACACCCATTGACCAGAGTTGGAATCACATCAAGCTCAATGAGTTTACTGCGCCCGTAGAAACTGTTGATAAGACTTACGTGATTCATCATCCCACGATTGAAACATCAGCCAACCAGTCATTAAATGTAAAAGCGACCATCGTTTCCGATAAAAAGATAAAAGCAAAACTCATCGCTTTTAACGGCCGTCGTCCGCAGGTTTTAGACATGGAAAACAAAGAAGGCTATGATTTTGAGACGACGATTCCCGCCGAAAATGTCCGTGAGGGAAATATGAACTATTATATTGAAATACAAGAAGGTGAAGATTTTAGAACATTCCCTGCCGATAAAATCGGACAGCCTTTTGACTGGGATTTTTTTGACAGAACCCCATACACCACGCGGGTAGTTGCTGCCGAAAGTCCAATCTATTTATTTGATGCCCATCAGCATTCTGATTTGTTGATGCAAGCCTATCGAAGAGGAAATGGGTTAAAACCGCTTTCAGAACCCGGAAAAGCTGAATATGAAGTAAATATTGAAAAGTTATACCAACCGGATGCAGAAAACCTGAACGAAGAAAAAATATACGATTACAGTTTTAAATATTTCTTCAGGGATGATATATCCGGTCGATTAAATGATTTATCCACTAAAAAGAAATTGGTATTCAGAGGAAAATCATTGAATGACAAACCCGAAGTCATTCAGCTGGCTTTTACCATGTTGGATGGGACTGCATATGGCGGGCTAATCACTTTATATCCGGAGAAGAAAGATTATTCCTTAGAATTTTCTGACCTAAAACAAGTGAAGGCCGTTACATTGCCGCGTCCATATCCGTCTTTCCTCCCCTACTACTACACAAACCCAACACCCAAACCATTTGACATCAACAATGTAGAAAGCATCCAAGTCTCCATAGGCCCGGGAATACCAACAGACCAGTTGGAAAAAGCACATGGATTTGCTGTGGAGAGCGTATGGGTGGAATAAACAATTGAGGATAATAACATATTGTTTATCAGGCATATATGTTAAGTATTGCATTTTTAAACTTAGTTTGTAAGGCTTATAACTGTTAAAATATTTTACAAACTGGTGGGTACTGTTGTGGTAGGATTAAAATTATTATTTCTTTTGTACGGTTGCATTATATTAACTCATATATATATAAAATTGACTTAAGTGGTTATGAAAATTTTAAAGAATTATACCTCTGTAGTTTTGCTATTAATGTTTAATGCATTGTTTATATCGTGCAGTGACGACAATGGCATCAATGGATTAAGTAAAGACCCGACGGATGATGACATAGTATCCGAAGATCCGCAAGACCCAAATCCAACAACACCGTCAGATATATACTTGGGTGCAGACTTGTCATACGTCAATGAAATGGAAACTTGCTCAGATGGCTATGTTAGTGATGGTGTAGCAGTTGATCCTTTTGCATTTTTCAGTTCAAAGGGAGCCAATTTGGTCAGGGTCAGGCTTTGGCATAACCCAACTGTAGTGCCTCCCACTTTATCTTCATTTTCGGGCTACGAAGATGTGAAGAAAACCATCCGAAGAGCTAAAGAAAATGAAATGGATGTTTTGCTCGACTTTCACTACTCCGACACTTGGGCAGACCCCGCCAAACAATGGATACCGGATGCTTGGAAAGACATCACTGACTTAGAGGTTCTGAAAGACTCTATGTACAATTACACTTTTAACACCTTGATAAAATTGGGTGCTGAAAATTTAGCCCCGGAAATCGTACAGGTTGGCAACGAGATCAACAGCGAGATGCTTCGGCAAATTGGCACGCCTGCAACTCAAATCAATTGGGCTCGTAATAAGGAAATTATTAACAGTGGCATCCAAGCCGTGAGAGATGCTTCTTCGCAGTTAAACAAAGAGATAAAAGTAATGCTCCACATCGCGCAACCCGAAAATGCACTTTGGTTTTTTGACCAAGCGATGGATAACGAGGTTACTGACTTTGACTATATCGGAATTTCCTACTATCCAATTTGGTCCAACGTTGAGTTTGAAGATATCACCACAGCCATTGCCAATATTATCTCCACATTCGACAGAGAGTTGATGATAGTCGAAACAGCGTACCCGTTTACTTTCACCAATCATGACAATCAAGGGAATATTTTAGGAAATGGCGCACTTGTTTCCGGCTTTCCGGCAACACCGGAAGGTCAACGAGATTATATGATTGCGCTGACGCAAGCCACCATTGACGCCGGCGGAAAAGGTGTTGTTTATTGGGAGCCCGGATGGGTACCAAATACCTGTCAGACACTTTTCGGAAATGGATCGGGATGGGATAACGCTGTATTTTTTGATGGTGGAAATAATAATGAAGCACTCCCCGGTTTTGAATTTTACAACAAGGAAAATTACACAGACAATTAAACTCAAACAAACCCTTAAAAACGAATGAAAAACTATGAAACATTTTAAAAAATTTAGTTGGATAGTCCTGCTATTTTTCCCTTGTATCACATTTGCACAGCAATTGGTTTCAGGAAAAGTACTAGATCGAACTACCAACACGCCTCTACCCGGTGTTACAATTTTGATAAAAGGAACTACCAATGGAACCACTACTGATTTTGATGGGAATTTCGAGCTAAATGTACCCAACAATAATGCAGTTCTAATTGTATCTTATATTGGCTTTGCAACACAGGAAGTTCCTGCAAACTCTCAGAATTTAACTATTTATCTAGAAGAGTCTTCCCTAGCATTAGACGAAGTCGTTTTAGTGGGATATGGCCAAACCACTAAAAAAGATGCTACAGGATCTATAGAACAAGTTACATCAGACAAATTTAACGGTGGCGCCATCACTTCGCCGGAACAATTGATAGCAGGTAAAACAGCGGGCGTACAAATAATCCCCGCCGGTGGCCGACCCGGTGCGCAAGGAACCATCCGAATCAGAGGAGGTGTCAATTCATTGTCTGCAAACACAAGCCCACTCATTGTAATAGATGGTGTACCGATAGACCAACAAGGCCCTGCACTCAATTCAGTCAATCCGAATGACATCGAAACATTTACCATCCTAAAAGATGCTTCAGCAACTGCTATTTATGGTAGCCGGGCTTCTGCCGGTGTCATTTTGATAACAACGAAATCCGGTAAAGGCGGTCCCTTAAAAATTAATTTTGACAGCTATGTAACCTCTCAACTCCCCACAGATTTTGTGGATGTACTGAATGCCAATGAATTTAGAGATCTCATCAATGCAAACGGAACACCCAATCAGATTGCGCAACTCGGAAATTTTAACACAGATTGGCAAGATCAAATATACAAAGCCGGCTATGGAACCAACAATGATTTAACCCTATCTGGTGGATTCAACAACACAACATACAGGGTTTCTTTAGGTTATCAACTGCAAGACGGAATTCTGAGAACCTCTCGGTTCGAACGTTACAATTCATCCATCAAAGTGACGCAAAAGTTATTTAAAAATGCTCTTAAAATTGATTTGAACATCAGAAATTCTATAGTGGATGAGCGATTTGCCAATCAAGGAGCTATCGGCTCGGCTGTGAATTTCGACCCAACACAACCCGTTTTTAGCGGCAACGATGCTTTCGGTGGATTTTTCGAGTCATTAGACACTGATGGAACTCCAAAAGATTTAGTTCCAAGAAACCCTGTCGGATTGCTTAAAAACAATCGCAATCTTGGCGAAACACGGCGCTCTGTCGGCAACATTCAGTTTGACTACAAAATTCCTTATGTTGAAGGCTTAAAAGCTAACTTGAATTTAGGCTATGATTACAATGATTTTCGCGGCACTACTACGATTCCTGCGGTTGCTGCCGATGGATTTGACGAGGGCGGGAGCGTAACAAACACCTTTAGTTTGCAAAGAAACTTACTGGTAGATTTTTATTTAAATTACGTGAAAGAATTTGAATCGCTCAAAAGCAAAATAGATGTGACTGCCGGTCACTCATTTCAAGATTTTCACCGAGAAAACGGATTCAACAGACTGAACGGAATTAATCAAACCCAAGAAGATTTTTTTGCCACTGAAAACGCTTTAGAGTCCTATTTTGGTAGGTTGAATTATTCTTATGCTAACAAATATTTATTTACTTACACGGTTCGTAGAGATGGCTCATCAAGATTTAGTGACGACAACAAATGGGGCACATTCCAATCGGGGGCAGTGGCTTGGACTGTCACAGAGGAAAACTTTTTAAAAGATCACAAAATCATTTCGACCCTAAAACTTCGTGCCGGCTGGGGAGAAACCGGGCAGCAGGAAGTTAATAGCGATTTTCCATTTTTACCTACTTTCACTTTTGGTGATTCGAGGTCACAGGCACAATTTGGCGACGAATTTATTCCAACGATTCGTCCGGAAGGTTTCGATGCCAACATCAAATGGGAAGAATCCAAAACATGGAACTTTGGTTTGGATTGGGGACTTTTCAATGACAGGATTACGGGTTCAGTTGAAGGATTTCTGACAGACACCAACGATGTGTTGAGCAGAATCCCGACAGCGGCAGGAACTAATTTAGACAACGTGTTACTGACCAATGTTGGCAACCTAGAAAGTGAAGGATTAGAGTTTACCCTCAATGCAACTCCTTTCCAAACTGACGATTTTGAATGGAGCTTCAACTTTAATGTAGCCTTCTTAAATAACGAAATCACGAAGTTAACAGCAAGTGACGACCCTACTTTTAGAGGCAACTTGGTGGGTGGTATTAGTGGTGGTGTAGGCAATACAATCCAAATCAATTCAGTTGGATTCGGTCAAAATAAATTTTTTGTATTTGAACAAGTATTTGATGCAAACGGAAAACCTATTGAAGGATTTTACGTGGATCAAAATGGAGATGGCGTGATAAACATCGACGACAGAAGACAATTTAGAGACCCCAATCCCGATACAGTTTTGGGCTTTTCATCTTATCTGAGGTACAAACAATTTGATTTGAATTTTACTTTACGCGCAAATTTTGGCAATTATGTGTACAACAATCAAGCTGCATCTTCCGGCAATTTCAGCCAAACCAATACACTTGACACCAATACCAACGTACATGGCTCCATACTTAGAACTGAATTTCAGGAACAATTGTTGTTTTCAGACTATTTCATAGAAGACGCTTCTTTTTTGAAAATGGATAACATCACAGTTGCCTATAATTTCAATAAATTATTTGATCAAAAAGTCGGATTAAGGGTTTATTCAACTGTCCAAAATGTTTTTACCATTACAGACTATGACGGACTCGACCCTGAAGTCAGCGGCGGTATCGACAACAACTTGTTTCCAAGACCTAGAACTTTCATCTTAGGTTTAAATCTAACCTATTAACAATATAAACACTGCTAATTATGAAATCATTTCAGTTCATTAAACACCCAATCTTGATTATGTTACTACTTATAGTTACATTTTCATGTGACGATGAGTTAGACAAGGAACCTATTACGGAAGCATCAGCCAGCTCGGTTTTTGATAATCCGGAAGCATTTAAACAGTTTTTAGCTAAGATTTATACCGGTATCTCACTTAGTGGTCAGCAAGGTCCTGCAGGCGATCCGGATATTGCCGGAATAGACGAAGGATTTTCAAACTATCTTCGCCAATATTGGATGCATGAGGAATTGACCACGGAAGAAGCTGCGCTGTCATGGCAAGACGGAACCGTACACGATTTGAACGACCATCTTTGGAATTCTTCCAACGAGTTTGTTAGAGCTATGTATGACCGTATTTATTTTCAAATTTCGCTGACCAATCAGTTTTTAAGAGACGCTACCGAAGAGCGGGCAATGGCTGTAGGACTTAGCGCAGCAGATGTCCGAGCTTTTAGAGCCGAAGCCAGATTTATGCGGGCTTTGAGCTATTGGCATGCATTAGATATGTATGGCAATATTCCTTTTGTGACAGAAAATGATCCTGTGGGTTCATTTTTTCCGGAGCAAAAAGACAGGGCTTTTATCTTTGACTTTTTGGTGACGGAACTTACCGAAATTCAAAATGAATTGGTTGCTGCCCGTCAAAATCAATACGGGCGAGCAGACCAAGCTGCGGCACAAATGCTATTAGCTAAAATATATTTGAATGCAGAAGTTTACATAGGCCAACCTCGTTATACGGAAGTAATCACCGAGTTGAATAAAATTTTTAGTGCAGGCTACACCCTGCATGGCAACTATGAAGAATTGTTTCTAGCAGACAATAACAGCAATGGTGCGCAGAACGAAGTGATTTTTCCCATTCCTTTTGACGGCCTGAATACCCAAGGTTTTGGCGGCACAACCTTTATCATCAAAGCACCTGTTGGCGGAAGAATGGATCCTGCCGCTTTTGGTATCAGCGGTGGTTGGGCAGGCGTGCGGACTTCCAAACAGTTTGTAGCCAATTTTAGTGACATTACAGGAGCTACTGACCAACGAGCCATGTTCTTTACCGATGGGCAAACTTTGGAGGTAACAAATAAATTTGATTTCAGCAGCGGATATGCAATTGGCAAATTTAAAAATGTGACCTCTACCGGTGTTCCGGGTTCGGATGCATCCGGTGAATTCATGGACACAGACTTTCCTATGTTTCGCCTGGCAGATGCTTATTTGATGTATGCAGAAGCTGTTCTAAGAGGTGGTAGCGGCGGCAGTGTCTCAACCGCGCTCGATTTTGTAAATCAAATCCGTACACGCGCCTACGGCGATCAAAGTGGGAATATTACTTCCGGCGAATTGACACTTGATTTTATTTTGGCGGAGCGGGCACGCGAATTGCATTTTGAAGCACACAGAAGAACAGATTTGGTGCGGTTCAACCGTTTCACTCAAAACAGTGTTTGGCCTTGGAAAGGAGGCACTTTTGAAGGCACGCCTTCCCAACCTTTTAGAAATCTGTACCCAATACCTTCAACAGACATCATTGCCAATCCAAATTTGGTACAAAATCCCGGTTATTAACCAATTAACTTATTGAAAATGAAAAAAATATTAATTTATGCATTATCAATCTGCTTAGGAATTATCTCGTTGTCTTGTAGTGATGACGATCGAGATCCGGTAGCCGAGTTGATTAATACGCAAGAACTACAAGAGGCATCTACTTCAAATGTTATCATCACAAAAGAAAATGCCGATCAAGACCTGATTACTTTTAGCTGGAGTCCCGCTGATTTTGGTTTTCCGGCAGCCGTAACTTATACCGTCCAATTAGATAAGGTAGGAAATAATTTTTCCAGTCCAATAGAACTGGGTACAACTACTAGCACATCTCTCACTTTGAGCGGAACTGCGTTAAATAACTTTTTTACACAATTAGGCGCGTTTCCAACCTTAAGTGCCGAATATGAAGTAAGAGTGAGTTCGTTTGCCAATGAACAGTTTGGCACAAATTTTTCCAATGTCATTTCTATCGCTTCAACCATTTTCAACCCCAACGAACCAAGCGTACCTTTTATGTATATCGCTTCAGAACATCCGGATTGGGATTGGACTCGGTCTTTTTTGGCCGGCTCTCCTGAAAGCAATGGCGAGTTTGAAGGCTACGCTTACTTCTCCTCTGCAACCAATTTCAAGTTTTCCAACGGCAGCGATGTTACGCAGGTATATGGTGGTAGCGGCGGTACGCTCAGTCAATCCGGTGAGAACATAGACATTCCTGCAAGTGGATACTACAAGATAAATGCAGACCTGAATACATCTTCTTTTTCGGTGTACGGTGTAGAATTCGGCGTTATTGGAGATGCCACAGCAGACGGTTGGAATTCTGACCAAGACCTAGCATACGTCAGCAATTTAGGTGTTTGGAGGGTGGAGTTTTTGAGCCTGACGAGCGGAAATATAAAGTTTAGAGCCAACGATGCCTGGGATTTAGATTTTGGCGATAATGAAGGTGATGGAACACTCGATCAAGGTGGTGCAAATATTTTTGTACCCGAAGAAGGCTCATATACCATAACACTTGATTTCGAAACCAACCCCGGAGGTCCTTATACTTACACGCTCGTGAAGGGAGTTGCCACAGTTTCAACACCTTTCTTGTTCTTGCCCGGAGACTATCAGGGGTGGGATCCTGCTACAGCACCTTCCATTGAATCTCCGAGCAGAAACGGTTCCTATTCAGGATTTGTCTATATGCCAAATGCAACCACTAAATTCAAGTTTACAGATGCGCCGGATTGGAACAATGGCATTTTTGGCGATGCAGGAGATGGAACTACCGGTGTCTTGGCTTCCCCCGGGAATGACATCACTTTAAATGGAGAGAGCTACTACTTTTTCAGGGCAAACACCAACGACTTAACTTGGTCAGCCACACAAACCGATTGGGGACTCATTGGGGATGCTGTTCCTGTAACCGGTTGGGATTCGGATGTGGATATGACATACGACCCGAATACGGATACATGGTCTATCACTTTAGACTTGTTGCCGGCTAATATTAAATTTAGAGCCAATGATGCTTGGGATCTCAATTTAGGTGGCACCAATGGAGTTTTAGATTTTAACGGTGCTAATATTCCGATTCCGGAAGCAGGTAATTACACCATTGTTTTAGACCTCAGAAGTAGTGCTCAATTCACTTACTCTATTGCTAAAAATAATTAAGATTGCTATTCATTTTTCGTTTCTTCATTTACTCATTTGATTTTTGTTAATGAAAAGGAGGGTTTTACTTCAGCCCTCCTTTAATTTGATTAAAAATCATTGTTAAGGGATGCATTAATAGATAGTTTGATCAGATACACCATAATAAAATTTAAAATAGATTTGAGTCTATTTAATATTTATAAAATGAATAAAAAACTCATCCGAGGAACGAGTACATTTTTTCAAGAAAAATTTAACCAAACTCCCTCTTACCATATCTCCTCTCCCGGACGGATAAACCTCATAGGCGAGCACATCGATTACAACAACGGCTCTGTTTTACTGGGAACAATAGACAAAGCCATCTGTTTTGCCATTTCAAAATCCGAAACAAATCAATCAACTATCTATGCCAAAGACATGGATGCAGTCAAAACATTTCATTGGGCAGCAAACCTGCCTATCGGACAAGATACTTGGTTTGGCTACATACAAGGCGTACTGGAAGAGTTCAAAAAGAGAAAATTGCCGTTGTGTAATTTTAACATGGTTTTTAGTAGCAACATTCCTATGGGCTCGGGGCTTTCTTCTTCCGCTGCATTAGAATGCGGGTTCGCTTCAGCATTAAATGTGCTGTTTGATTTAAAATTATCTAAATTAGAAATTGTAAAAATCGGGCAGCAGGCCGAAAACAATTTTGCCGGTGTCCAATGTGGCATCATGGATCAGTTTGCCAGTGTTTTCGGCAAAAAAAATCACATACTGCAACTCAATTGCGATACTTTAGAAACGGAATACCATCGCATTCAGCTCGATGCGCACAGCCTCGTCCTTTTAAACAGCGGTGTTAAACACACACTGCTCGATTCTTCTTACAACAACCGTAGAGAAGAATGTGCGCAAGGATTGGTCATCATTAAAAAACATTTTCCACATGTGAATACTTTCCGAGATTGTACGGAAAATCAATTAAATTCAATAAGAGTCGAATTGGGCGACACAATTTTCAAAAGATGCCTCTATGTGATTCAGGAAATCAACAGAGTACCACAAGCATTTGATGCACTCAAACAACAAGATTATGCAAAGCTCGGCAAGCTGCTTTACCAATCTCACCAAGGATTAGATGAATTATACGAAGTGAGCTGCCCCGAGTTGAATTTCTTAGTCTCGCAAACCTTTGATGAACCCGGTGTTTTGGGTGCCAGAATGATGGGCGGCGGTTTTGGCGGATGCTCCATCAATTTGATTAGAAAAGATTGCGAAACAGCATTCAAAACCAAGATGAAGTTAGCGTATGAAAAAGAATTTAACTTACCTCTCCAAAGCTATCAAGTAAATCTGTCAGACGGTACAAGCTGTTTGCTGATTGAACCTAACCCTACTTCACAAAAACATATTGAATTATAAAAAACTGCTTCATGAAAGTCTTTAACAGAGAAGGTCACCCGCACAGAAGATACAACCCGCTTTTAGACGAATGGGTATTGGTTTCTCCACACCGCGCCAAACGTCCTTGGCAAGGACAACAAGAAAAACCTAATGTGGCTGCGTTGCCAAGCTACGACGAAAATTGTTATCTCTGCCCTGGCAATCCACGCTCGAACGGTATCCAAAATCCAAATTACGAAAATTGTTATGTTTTTGACAATGACTTTCCTGCCTTGATGAGCGAAGCTACTTCCGACAATCAGCCGGGTAAATCACTTTTTTTTCAATCACTACCGGAGCGCGGCATCAACCGTGTGGTGTGCTTTTCGCCAGAACACAACAAAACCATCCCCGAAATGCAGCTTGATGAGATTCTCAATGTAGTCCAAACATGGCAACAGCAATATACCGAATTAGGCGCAATTGATTATATCAATTACGTGCAAATTTTTGAAAACAAAGGCAGCGTGATGGGTTGCAGCAACCCGCATCCGCACGGACAGATTTGGGCCCAGTCATCTCTGCCAACACAAATAAAAAAAACACAGGACAACCTATTAAAATATTATAAAGATGCCGGTCGAAGCCTGCTGTCGGATTATTTGAAGGATGAATTATTAGCGAAAGAGCGCATTGTCTTCGAAAACAAACATTTTGTTATATTGATTCCGTTTTGGGCGGTTTGGCCTTTTGAAACATTGATAGTGAGCAAACGTCATTTTGAAAATATCGCTGAAATGAATCAGGATGAATTACAATCTTTTGCCGAAATATTAAAAACAACAACCGTCAAATACGACAATATTTTCGAGACTTCGTTTCCATACTCAGCTGGCATCTACCAATCGCCGACAGATGGTTTGCCGCATCACGAATGGCATTTTCACATGCATTTTTACCCGCCTTTGTTGCGTTCGGCAAGTGTAAAAAAATTTATGGTCGGCTATGAAATGCTCGGCGAACCACAAAGAGACATCACAGCTGAAAAAAGTGCCGTACTTTTGCGAAATATTTCCGATATTCACTACAAATTAAAGAACAATTAAAATGTCTCATAGAATTCTCATCACCGGCGGTCTTGGCTACATCGGATCGCACACAGCCGTCGAACTCATCGAAAATGGACACGAAGTCATCATCATAGACAACCTCAGCAATACGCGTATAGAAGTGTTGGATGGCATCGAAAAAATAACCGGCGTTCGGCCTGTTTTTTACCAAACCGATATGCGAGACAAAGCAGCGGTGAAGAACTTCTTCGACAAAGAAAAAGTAGATGGTGTCATTCATTTTTCGGCCTTTAAAGCCGTGGGCGAAAGTGTACACAAACCTTTGGCGTATTACGAAAACAACCTCTCGGCACTGATTATCCTCTTGCAAGAGCTCACGCAAAGAGGCATTCACGCATTTATCTTCAGCTCTTCCTGCACGGTTTACGGACAAGCAGACGAACTCCCGATTACTGAAAAAGCACCCGTCAAGCCCGCCGAATCGCCTTATGGCTACACCAAACAAGTGGGTGAAATTATCATCAAAGACACCGTTCGCGCCTCAGATTTGAAAGCCATCGCCCTGCGCTATTTTAACCCCATAGGCGCGCACAGTAGTGCTTTAATCGGCGAATTGCCTTTGGGTGTGCCTCAAAACCTAGTGCCTTTCATCACGCAAACGGCCGCAGGCATTCGACATGAGTTATCGGTTTTTGGCAATGATTATCCGACGCCCGATGGCACAGCCATACGCGATTATATACACGTGGTGGACTTGGCAAAAGCGCATATCGTAGCCTTAGAAAGGTTGCTGACGCACAAAAACAAAGCGTCTTATGAATGTTTCAACATAGGTACCGGCATGGGCAGTTCTGTACTGGAAATCATCCAGACTTTCGAAAAGGTGAGCGGGCAGTCGTTGCCACATAAAATTGTAGACAGGCGTCCTGGCGATGTGGTAGCTGCCTATGCAGATACCACACTGGCCAATAAGGAATTGGGCTGGAAAGCGGAAAAAACTTTGGAAGAAGCCCTGTATTCGTCTTGGAAATGGCAACAAAGCCTAAGGTGATGGACATAGAACAAATCAGAACCTATTGTTTGAGCAAAAAAGGAACTACAGAATCATTTCCTTTTGATGCCCATACTTTGGTCTTTAAAGTGGCCGGTAAAATGTATGCATTGTGTGCTTTAGAAAGGTTTCCGGTTGCCATCAGTTTAAAATGCGAGCCCGATTATGCGCTAGAACTCCGTGAAAAGTTCCCGAACGCCATCTCGGGTGCATACCACATGAACAAAAAACATTGGAACGCGGTTTTACCCGAACTTTTAAACCCCAAAACCGTTCAACAACTCATCGATGATTCCTATCGGTTGGTGGTTACGGGTTTGCCCAAAAAAACACGCGACAGCCTAGTAGAAAATTAGCGGTTCATATATCGCATTTCTTCTACAAAAACATCCAACGGAACATTTCGAGATACTAGTTTAAGTGCTTTGTCAATTATATAATTGACGTTGGCGGGCGTAAAGCATAAGCGCAATGCTAATATTTTGGTAATAAACTAAAAGACAAACAATTAGAGCAGTAAACATAAATCTACGTTTACCCACTACCTGCTATAACTTTAGAAATTGTTGCAGTTTTTTTGATTAAGGCTCTATTTTTCCTTTGTATAAATCATCAAGAGGGAAAATCAAGTCGTAATTGTTCCAGTTTAGATTTCCATCAACTAATGCAAAATTTGAGAACTTATTTTCATCTAAATATTTCTGAATCGAAGGGTGAAGAGACTTTGACAAAAACGGCTTAAAATCAACGAGCCTTTCTTTTCCATCAGTAAACTTTATACGAATGACATAATCCGACAAATATTTTGCGGAATCAATTTTTAACAGATTAGATATAGATTCTGCTCCCTTATAGTCAACAATTATTTTCATTTTAACCTTTTAGTAATTTTCTCAAACTTTACCTCTTTATGATAAACAAAATACTTAACCCATTTTTTAACTATTTTGTCTGCGTATCTTTCAAGAAAAACCTCGAAGTCTTTAAGGTCTTTTCCTTTAAGTGGCGGTGCCCCAAAAATATTTGTAATCTTTATCTCTGAAACATTGCCATTAATGATATAGAATTCGGCTTTGCTTTGAAACTCTCCTTTCTTTGCATGAACGTGAATCGGTTCGTGCTCATTCGAGTAGAAAAAAATCAGAATCCCTAAATATTCAAAAATTTTTGGCATTGTTTCATTTTGTTAAATTTAAATAATCACAAATTTACAAAATCTTAAATAGTTGTAAAACCTATCCATGTAGTACCTCTCTTGGCTAGTAAAACTTTCTGTCTGTGTTTTTAAACCCCAAAACCGTTCAACAACTCATCGATGATTCCTATCGGTTGGTGGTTACGGGTTTGCCCCAAAAAACACGCGATAGTCTAGTAGAAAATTAGCGGTTCATATATCGCATTTCTTCTACAAAAACATCCAACGGAACATTTCGAGATACTAGTTTTAGGGCTTTGTCAATTATATAATTGATATTGGCGGGCGTAAAGCCCAAGCCTACTACCAGTTTGCGGAGCATGTTGAGCTCGTGGGTACCGGCCAAGTGTTCGTCTATAAAAACCATGCGGGCCAAGTCGTATAGGCGCTCCAAACGGGTTTCATAAGTGTAGGGCGGGTTAACGGGATAGGCGTTGGGGTTTTCGAGTATGCGCTCGTACTCATCGGCAGAAACATCTAAATTGTTGGCCAAACGGTCGAGAAATTTTTTTTCGTCGGGACTAATAACGCCATCTATGAGTGCCACGCGAACAATGGCGGCAAAATGGTCGCGGTTTCTTTCCCTAAAACCAGTGGAATATAAATCGGATATGGACATGTTAATGAAATTTAGTTTCGTAAAGATACCGAATTCTTCATAATATTTTCAGGACTTCGTGTCGCCAAAAATAAAGTTTTTAGAAACCAAACACTCAGTCATCCACAAGGGCAACTTCTATGTCGGACAGTTGATAATTTGCCCGAAGAACAGGGTTTTGAAGTGAGCTATCTGTAAATGAACTTTGGCGCGTGGCATTGAACACAAAAGGCGTTTTTGTGTCGTAAGCGGTATTCTCAATGAAGCTATATCGTCCGTTGTGTAAAACCAGATTAGCCGCCACACGATGATTTTCGGCATCAAAAAAATACCACCATTCATCTGGGTTATCTCCTTCAACATCCGGAAAAGCAACCCGCACCCGATAAAGTGACCTTCCCTTATGTGCAATTTTTTGCTCCGTAGTCAAAACGGCCTTGTCTGTTACCAATTTAAAAGGTTGTGCGAAGGTAACATAAGAAGCCATGAAGGTGTTGTAAGCTGCTGTTTTTCCCTCCATCGTATTGTCTGGAATGCTGTCGATATAACTTTGCGCTTGTTGGCCGTCAAAAACGACTTGATGCATCACGCCATCGGAAAGCCACCACATTTTACCGTTAAAAACGGGCTGATGGCGATACAAAATGTGTTGCGTTACATCGGAAGAAATGGTTCCGTCTGCTTCAAAAACAACAATTCTTTTTTTGTAGGCAATCGCCTCTACACGCTGCCAAGTGTCCATGCCGCCGTGCGCTTCTATAGCTTTGCTCAGGAGTTCACTACCCGATGGTAAAGCAGTTTTATCGCAGCTTTGCAAGCTTAATAAACTGCTTATGATTATTAATAATTTTCTCAAAATCTATACATTTACCTAAACGTACCGGACGGAAAAACCACCACGCTTTCATGGCCGTTTTTGCCTACAGCAGCCACTCCAAAATAAAAATTATCTATCACGATTCCCTCAAGCGTAAACTCATTAACATCGCCCACATAGCGGCTGTATTGCCATTGTGATTCTGTGGTCAATCGCCAATAGATTTTATAACCGGCTGTGTCCGTATCGTTTACTTTCTCCCAACGCAACTTGGTTGATGCTTGTACGATTCCGCCAATTTCAACTTTTGACGGAGCCGGTGGGGCCCAAGCCAAAGCAGCCATATTGATAGCATTCACAGCGGTCAATTTTTTTGCATAATCAAAATTGACACCCTCGATTACATCGCCGTATTCGATGCCATTTTCTACCCGAATATCCTGGTGCTGTCGGTTGTAATTTTCATGGGCTTCCATGATGCGAATTCCCGCAAAGCCCAAATCGTTAAAAGGCCTGTGATGACCACCTCTTCCAAACCGATCGAGCCGATAAACCATCATCGGATTCATTTCCGGCATGTAGTTTTGCGTAGTTTTATGAACATATCGAGCCAATTGTCGGGATATTCCATCCACTTCGCCACCCGAAAACCTTCGGGCGTTGCGCTGTCTTTCAGTCTCGGTAGGCGGCACGGGTTCTGAAAAAATTCTAAAAGTGCGGTTGTCAATAACACCGTCAACGCCTTCAATATTGCCAATCATGTCGTTGTTAAAAACACCAATGATGTCCCAATTGTTTTTTTGAGCGTATTCCGCCAAACCTTTTCCGCCAAAGAGGCCTTGCTCTTCTCCGGAAAGCCCAACATAGACCACGCTGCTCTCAAATTTGTACTTGCTCAACACTCGCGCGGCTTCTATGGCACCCGCCATACCCGAAGCATTGTCATTGGCACCGGGCGCATCGGTCTCAAAATCCATAGTGTTGGAAGCACGCGAATCTATGTCACCACTCATAATAATATATCGATTTGGATATTTTGTTCCGCGTTGAATGGCTACAACATTGACCACCCATGCGTCTTTAGGCACACGGTTTCCATCCGATTTGGTCACAAAATCTTTTTGATAAAAAACGTCTAAACAATTGTTGCAGCTTTTGGAGATTTTTTCAAACTCACTTTTGATCCATCTACGAGCAGCACCAATACCTCTGGTTTCCGAAACAGTGTCGCTAAATGTATTTCGCGTGCCAAAATTGGCCAAGGTTCTGATATCATTTTCAATGCGTTCGGCACTTACAGATTGTATAATATCGTAAATACGAAGGTCGGTTTGGGGCGGTGTTTGTGCTTGCAAAAACACCGATGTAAAAAACAACGTTAACAAAGAAAAATTACGAATCATAGGTTTAATTATTTACATTAATTTTTATTTTCCAACATGGGAACAAATCTAAATTTGCCATAGGTTTTTTTCTCAAAATCTGTAGCGCTTTTTCTATAGATGACATACATATCTTGTGTGTCTGCACCTACGGGTATCACCATGCGACCGCCAACTTTGAGTTGGGCCATCAATGCTTTGGGAATTGTGGGCGCAGCTGCCGTAACAATGATGCCGTCAAAAGGGGCATAATCGGGTAAGCCTTTATAGCCATCGCCAAAGGTCAAAAATTTAGGTTTGTATCCCAATTTTTGCAAAAGAACTTTCGTTTTTTTAAACAATTCGGACTGCCGCTCTATGGAATACACTTTCATCTGCATTGCGCACAAAACCGCCGCCTGATAACCAGATCCGGTGCCGATTTCTAAAATTTTCTGCCCGGGTTTGGCCTGCAAGAGGGAAGATTGAAAAGCCACCGTATAGGGCTGCGAAATGGTTTGCGAAGCAGCAATAGGGAAAGCCTTGTCTTGGTAAGCATGTGCTTCAAAACTCGAGTCTAAAAACAAGTGTCGCGGTACAGAACGGATAGCCTGCAACACGGCTTCGTCCTTGATGCCTTTTTCTTCCAACAAAAAAGCCAACTGATGTCTGAGTCCGAGATGTTTGGGCGTGTCTTTCACTTTCATTTGCAGATTGAGAGCCGAAATTAACCTTTTATGGCTAAAAAATCTACAAATAATCTTATTTTTGTTCAAAACAAACTCACTATGCTTACCGCAGGCGTTTTAGGTGCCGGACATCTCGGCAAAATTCATCTCAAATTACTTAACCAGTCCGACAAATACAATCTTGTAGGTTTTTATGATCCGGACAAAAAAACAGCTGATAAAACCTCCAAAGACTTTGGTTTTACCAGTTTTGACTCCATAGAAAAACTCATTGATGCCGTGGATGTGGTGGACATCGTGACGCCTACGCTCTCGCATTTTGAATGTGCAAAATTGGCCATCAGCAAAGGCAAACATGTATTCATCGAAAAACCGATTGCCAAAACTGTGGCAGAGGCTGAAGGCATCATCAAGTTGGCACAAGACAAAAACGTCAAAGGCCAAGTGGGACATGTGGAAAGATTTAACCCTGCTTTTACGGCCGTTAGAGATAAAATTGAACACCCTATGTTTATAGAAGCACACCGCCTGGCCGAGTTCAATCCGAGAGGGACAGATGTGCCGGTTGTCTTAGATCTGATGATCCACGACTTGGATATTATCCTCAGCGTGGTGCAATCTAAAGTTAAAAGCATACACGCTAGTGGCGTTTCGGTAATCAGCGAAACACCCGACATCACCAACGCGCGTATCGAATTTGAAAACGGCTGTGTGGCAAACCTCACCGCGAGTCGTATTTCTCTGAAAAACATGAGAAAAGCCAGATTTTTCCAGCGCGATGCATATATATCTGTCGATTTTTTAGAGAAGAGTTGTGAAGTGGTCAAAATGAAAGATGCCCCTAAAAATCCGGATGATTTTGCACTCATTCTGCAAAATGCAGAAGGTGTGAAAAAGCAAATTTACTTTGACAACCCCTCTGTGATTCCAAACAATGCCATTTTAGACGAGCTCAACGCTTTTGCAGATGCCATTACAAACAACACGACCCCTGTGGTTTCGCTTGAGCAAGGCACAAACGCCCTGCGCGTAGCCCTTCAGATTATGGATTGTTTTAAAAACATAAATACTTCATCCTGAAAAATTTGAAGCTATATTTTGACACATTTTATTGCGCTGTAATGCCAAAAATTATTTGAAATAAACCGGTGAAACACCCGTGTAAAAGTTTTGCACAAAGGTTATAATTGTTTAGGGCGTTCCATCTGACCACTTAAAAACAATAAATATAAACAGATGATAAATATCTCAGTTATAGGTGCCGGCACTATGGGAAACGGCATCGCACATGTGTTTGCACAAAACGGTTTTTCTGTGACGCTTATCGATATCAATCCATCGGGTTTAAAAAAAGCCTTGGATACCATAGAAAAGAACTTAGACAGAATGGTTGCCAAAAATGTGATTGACGCTTCTTCAAAGGCGGAAACCCTACGAAGGATAACGACTGAAACAGACACCCAACAGGGTGTGTCACAAGCTGATTTGGTCGTTGAAGCCGCTACAGAAAACTTCAATATCAAAGCTGAGATTTTTGACACCATAGACCGCACTGCACCGCCGCATGCCATTTTAGCTACAAATACTTCTTCAATCTCTATTACCAAAATTGCTGCCAAAACACAGCGACCCCACAAGGTAATCGGAATGCACTTTATGAATCCTGTACCGGTTATGAAATTGGTAGAAATCATTCGTGGGTACAACACCTCCGATGAAACAACACAGGCTGTTGTTGAACTGGCCGCTCAACTCGGCAAAACACCCGTAGAAGCGAACGATTACCCTGGTTTTGTGTCTAATCGGATATTGATGCCAATGATAAACGAAGCCATTGAAACGCTCTACAATGGCGTGGCGGGCGTAGCTGAAATAGACGCCGTCATGAAGTTGGGCATGGCTCATCCGATGGGGCCGCTTCAACTGGCAGACTTTATCGGGCTAGATGTGTGTCTTTTTATATTAAACGTGTTGTATGACGGCTTTAAAAACCCGAAATACGCACCATGTCCGCTATTGGTAAACATGGTAGCTGCAGGCAAATTGGGGGTCAAATCGGGCGAAGGATTTTACGATTACAGCACTTCCAAAAAAGCTGAAAAAGTAGCCCACAGATTTCTGTAATTATTTATGGCTCATATAGTCCCATTTCGTGCGGTGCGTCCTGCCCAAGACAAAGTGAGTTATGTCACATCAAGGGCTTATGATTCCTATTCAGCTGAAGATTTGGAAGCTGTCTTTAGGTTCAATCCCTATTCTTTTTTGCACATCATCCACCAGAGTACCTTTCACAAAGACAAACCACTAGCCGACCGGTTTGCATTTATCAAGAAGAAATACGCATTTTTTAAATCTCAAAACATCCTTTTACAGGACGAAAATCCGTGTTTTTACCTCTATGAACTCAGACAAAAAAACTACACTTTTGTCGGATTAATCGCCGGTGCGTCGATGCGTGATTATGCAGAAAATCGCATTAAAAAACATGAAGAGACCCTCTCATACAGAGAAAATCTATTTAAAGCATACTTAAAAGTCGTCGGCTTCAATGCAGAACCCGTTTTGCTGACCTATCCGGACCAAGCAGATTTGAACCGGCTTTTTGAAACCGTTATGGCTGAGCCGCCCGAATATCACTTTACCTCTACGCCGGATGAAGACTTACACAAGCTTTGGAAAATTGACCAACCCGATCGCATGCAATTTATTGCGTCTGCTTTTGCAGCGGTTGAAAGTCTGTACATTGCCGACGGACACCACCGTATGGCTTCTTCATTTTTGCTGGCCGATGAACTCAAAAACGAAAACCCTTCACATACGGGCAAAGAATTATATAATGCTTGTTTGAGTTTTATCATACCCGAATCGCAACTTAAAATTTTCGAATTTAACCGTATGGTGAAAGACCTCCACGGCCAAACAGCCGCAGGTTTTTTAGACCGATTGACTCAGGATTTTACTGTTGAAAAAAAACCAAACAACATTTACAAAGCCGATGCCAAGGGTTGTTTTAGCATGTATTTAGATGGTCATTTTTACAAATTATCTATTAAAGTAAATCCTGCCGAAATGGGCAATCCACTTTCTCAATTAGACGCGCAAATACTGTACGAAAAAGTTTTGTATCCCTTGCTCGGCATTGTGGACTTGCGCAACAATCGCCGATTGGCTTACAGCTACGGAAAAGAAAGTTTGCAAGAAATAAAAAAGCAAATAGACAACGGGGCGTTTGCAGTAGGTTTTGGTCTATACCCGGTTTCCATAGACGAACTGAAAGCTATTGCGGATGCCAATCTTTCTATGCCACCTAAGAGTACTTATATCATTCCCAAGTTGCGAACCGGACTTACGGTTTACGAATTTTAGAAACCCCTCATAGTTTTTAAAGATAATATTTTGAACTATCAAGCATAAACCTCACAGGTTTTAAAAACCTGTGAGGTTTGGTTTATAAAAAATTTACATGCGTTGCGGTACGGAAATTCCCAACAAACCAAAAGCGTTTTGAATTGTTACACCAACCGTTTGTGAAAGTTGCACCCTAAAGTTCCGGACAGCCGGCTCTTCGGTGCTTAAAATAGGGACGGCCTGATAGTAGGAATTGTATATTTTGACCAATTCGTACACGTAATTTGCCACCAAAGCCGGGCTGAATTGTTCGGCTGCTTCCTGAACCGTCTTTGGAAAAGCACGCAGGGTTTTCAGAATTTCTTTTTCTCTTGGGTCGAGTGTATTTGGGAAAGGTGATTCAGATATTTTTCCGGCTTTTCGTAAAACGGATTGAATCCGCGCGTAGGTATATTGGATAAACGGGCCGGTGTTTCCCTGAAAATCGATGGATTCTTTGGGGTCGAACAAGATGCGTTTTTTCGGATCTACTTTTAAAATATAATATTTCAGGGCCGCCAACCCGATCGACCTAAAAAGTTCTTGTTTCTGTGTTTCATCAAAATCATCGAGCTTACCCAACTCTTCGGTAATTGTTGCAGCGCTTCGGGTCATTTCGTCCATCAAATCATCGGCATCAACAACGGTTCCTTCGCGGCTTTTCATTTTTCCGGAAGGCAAATCGACCATGCCGTAGCTGAGGTGAAACAGGTTTTCAGCCCAATCAAACCCTAGTTTTTTCAGGATGAGGAACAACACTTTGAAGTGATAATCCTGCTCGTTGCCCACCGTGTAAACCATGCCTTTCACATCGGGGTGGTCTTTCACACGTTGGATGGCCGTGCCAATATCCTGCGTCATGTAAACAGCCGTGCCGTCGCTGCGCAACACGATTTTACGGTCGAGGCCATCTCCGGTCAGGTCTATCCAGACAGAGCCATCGGGGTCTTTTTCGAAGATGCCTTTTTCGAGCCCGATCTGTACCACGTCTTTGCCGAGCAAGTAGGTATCGCTTTCGTAGTAATAGTTGTCAAAGTCAACCCCGAGGTTTTTGTAGGTTTCTTCAAAACCTTTATAGACCCAGCCGTTCATCATTTTCCAAAGTGACACCGTATCGGGGTCGCCGGCTTCCCAAAGTTGAAGCATTTTCTGAGCTTCAAGCAGAATGGGAGCTTGTTTTTTGGCTTCCTCCTCCGGCAAGCCCTTGTCTATCAATTCTCCTATTTGAGCTTTGTATTTTTGATCGAACAACACATAGTATTTTCCCACCAGTTTATCACCTTTCAAGCCGGAAGATTCGGGGGTTTCGCCCGCGCCGAATTTTTCCCATGCCAACATCGATTTGCAAATGTGGATGCCCCGGTCGTTGATGATTTGCGTTTTATAGACTTTCTTGCCGGATGCTTTCAGGATTTCGGCTACGGAATACCCCAAAAGATTGTTGCGGATGTGACCAAGGTGTAGCGGTTTGTTGGTGTTGGGCGACGAATATTCGACCATCACGGCCGGCGCGTTTTTGTCGGTCGGGGCGATGCCGAAATGGCTGTTGCCCTGAATGGATTTGAAAAAATTGAAAAAGTAGGCATCGGAAATTGTGAGGTTTAAAAATCCTTTGATGACGTTGAAACCTTCGACGGCTTCGATTTCTTTCACGAGATAAGCTCCGATTTCTTCGCCCAAAACCTGCGGATTTTTTTTGATGTATTTGAGCAAAGGGAAAAGGATAACCGTGAGGTCGCCTTCAAAATCGGATTTGGTGGGTTGCACATCTACTTGGTCAATTTCGACCTGAAAGCGTTGTTTGCACGCAGTTTTGACGGCTTGCTGAATCAGTATTTCCATGGGTTGCATTGCATCTTTTGAAGCGGCAAAGATAGGTAAAGACAGGAAAATTATTGGTAAAAGTCTTGAGAACGGGACTTTGCTATAGAATTTCGAAAAGATTGATTGAAGGAAAAAAAACGTAGAACAACAGTTTGGATACATGGCAAGTTTTTGCAGTAAGTTCACCATCCGTTTCTGTAATATTTTTCTAATTTAGCAGAAAGTGCAGCCATTTCAGTTTACAACCAATCCCAAGATAAAAATATTTGACAGCCAACACATAAACCATTAAATTCGTACCAAAAAAACGCAACTAAAAGCTAAATTTATGAAAAAACAATCTCTATCAAAATCGTTTATCATTGCCTTCTCGCTATTTTTCGGACTTGTTTTGTTGGGCTTTTTTATCTTCAAAGGCCTAAAAACATTTAGCGACAAAGACCGGGTAGTCACCGTGAAAGGATTGGCCGAAATGAATATGACAGCCACTTCCGCTTCTATCGAATTAAATTTTTCGTTCTCGGGCGATCATTTACAAGAATTAATTAGGCGGACAGATGACAAGAAAAACGCCATCATTAGCTATTTGACAGAAAATGGATTTGATAAAAACGACATCACCATACAAAATATGGGCGTAACCGACCTTCAGAAATACTACGAAACCGTTTGGCGAAATGATGAACAAGTACCCGTAAAAATAGACCGGTACACCATAGTACAAAGTTTAACAGTACGGTCGACAGATGTAAAAAACACCGAAGATAAAACTGCAAAAATAAGATTGGATTTGGCGAGCAAGGATTTAACCAGCAATATTTATACGGCTTATGATTTTCCCGATTTGAATTCGATAAAACCCGAATTGATTGCCGAAAGCACCAAAAATGCGCGCATAGCAGGGGAGCAATTTGCCAACGATTCGCAAGCCAAATTGGGCAAAATAAAAACCGCTTCGCAGGGGCAAATTACCATTGCCGGAAAGTATTATTACGACGAAGACCTTAGCGATTTACCCAAGGAACCCTACATTCAAAAAGCAAGGGTCGTAAGCACGATAGTTTTCTTCTTAGAATGACTTAAACCCGGCTTTTAGCGGGATTTCTGAGGCGCTGGGTCTCCCGACTTCGGAGTGCTGGTTATTTTTAAGTGTTTCATTCGGGAAATTAGTTTTTGGCTATAAAAAAACCGCCCTTTTGGTTGGGGGCGGTTTACATTTACACACTATGAATTCGCAAGGGTTTATTCGATATTGGTTTTATAATACAACCTCTCAATGGAATTCAGACCCGCTTTAAAATCTTCAGAATGTTCAACAGCATCGTTTATTGACAATATCAACAAGAATACAATTAATAAGATGATGTTTAGCAAAATTTTTGATGTATGTTTTGGTCTGTCTTTCATTTTGATTAACTATAAAGCATCGTAAAAATCTCCTCTTATTGCATTGTAACCAGCCTTAAAATCGTCTGGATTGTTGTCTGCATCGTTTATCATTGCAATTGCCAAGCCCAGACAGAATAAAGCCCATCCACCGTTTATGCTTTCTGTTTCAATCATACATAACGAGACAACTCCAAATTTAGATATATTTTTCATTTATTTTTCATTTAAAAATTTGTAAAATAATAATTCAAAAACCGGTAGATGTTGCATAAGTTTTAACACCATTATGATCATAGAGATCATTCGGGCCGGATAAAACTCCGACTAATACACCTAGTATTTTAGCCAAAAAACCCCCAGCCGTAAACTCAAGCTTCTCGGTGGTTTGTAATTCTGTCACTCCAAAATGCTTTAAATTTTTCATAAAGTTAAAAATTTTAATTAAACAATGATTTTTTTGTAAACAAGTTTTTCGCGCGGTTTTTTGTTTTACAGTAGCTAAATTAAATTCCTATACTCTGATTGCATTGGAGTAAAGCATTTTTTTGCACCCTTCAGAAAATCATTTTTTTCAAACACTTTCAAAGCCATCGTTGTTTTCTGCATAAGGTTTTGCTAAAGAAAAGAGCTAAAATATGATTGTTTAATTAAAACAGATATTTTAAAGTGAAGACAAATAAGTTGTAACCTAAGTGAATTAAAACCATTAAAAGAGGTGATAAATACAAACCATTATCACGAGATCTTATAATCAAATAAGCATAACACCAAATTGAACCAAGGCATGAAAAAAAGATTAAATCTACAAGAAGAAAAGCATTAAAAAAATGTGCAAGCCCAAAAAAAAGACCAACGATAATGATTGTATACCTGCTTTTAAATTTTAAAAATCTCAAAAGTTCTATTGGTAAAAACTGAAAAAGAACAGTTTCGATAATCGGTGCAAAAACAGCTGACTTCAGTAAATAAAAAAAATAATTCTGTTCTATTTTAGACGAATTAACACTAACTGAGTTATCAAACAAGTTGGTTAGATAAGCATACACTATCGAAAAGAAAATGGATATGAAAATAAAACATAAACCTAACCTAAAAAATTTGGTTTTTCGAAAGAAGTAATCAATTTTTCTGATCATTTTCATAATTAAAGGCTTGCAAATTTTACTTACAAGCCTTAAAAGTTTTCAAATATAAATTGTAAATTATAACTTGCCGTGTGAATCCATGTAACCACCATACCCACCACTGTATTCACCTAATGCATCTATGGTAGCGTCGAGTACATTATCAACAATATAACCTACTACAGCATCGGCTATTCTTTCGCACCATTTTCCCCTTCCGCCCACTATAGTGTAAATCTCCCGGGCATCCAGCTCGGTGAGTTGCAAACTTTCTAAATTTTTCATAAAGTTAAAAATTTTAATTAAACATTGATTTTTTTGTAAACAAATTTTTCGCGCGGTTTTTTGTTTTACAGGTATAAAAAAGCCCGACAGTAAAAGAGGGCCTAAATTCATACAAAAAACCCAAATAATTAAGGAGTTAATAACAAAAAAATTCAAAAATTAATGGTGTTATAGAACATGAAATATTTCTATTAGTAAGAACCCAATTAAATTATAAATTGAGTGTAATAAAATTGTTAAACCACTTGCCATTAAAAGTCCTTTTTTCTCTTTTACAACTAAATAAAATGCATTCAACCCAATTGAGCCAAAATAAGTCATGATAAGGTATGCAACACTATATGTATGTATTAAAGCAAAAACAATGCTAGCCAATAAAATAATCAAATATTTGTTTTTTATAAAAGAGTTCAGTAATTCTACAGGTAAAACGTTAAAAAACATTGTCTCAAGAATAGGAGCAAAAATGACTACTAAAAAAAATATATGTAGAAGTGATTTATTTTCCATAGAATTTTCACCAAAATCTACATCAAAAAAATTCGGAATCAATGCTAAAATTATCTGGATAATTAAAATACCCACAAATAGAAAAAATGTTTTTGTTTTTAATAAATATTCAAACATGCTTTATCTTTTTTTATAAAAATAAACTAAAATAAATATGCATAGAAAAATATTTAATAATGAAGTTTTATTGGCTTCATAATTAAATATATCTGTTATGTCTACACTTAAAATATTTACAACCAAAATAAATACAGTTGCGAATAATAAAACCTTTCTCATACTATTTATTTCTATAAAAATTCATTTATTAACTAAAACAATAGAAATCAATGCTATCTATCAATTACAATTAAAGTTTATCTCTTGTGATTTAATAAAAAAAGAGGTCTTCTTAAAAAAAACCTCTTTAAAATGATTGTCATCAAGTCTATTGGGTTGACCACACAATTATTTCGTTGGTAAAAAATAATTTACCTAAAAATTGATCTACAGAACCCACGGCTTTACCAAGATAATACCAACCTGATTCTCCCCCTGAAATTTCGATTAATTCTTTTTCTGTTAAATTTTCCATAGTTTTAAAATCTAATGTTAATTATGAGCATCTTGAAACCCTCTTGAATAGTCAGCAAACGCTTGATCCCAATCAGTATTTAAAATCGCTATGGCAAGAGCAACACCACCACATACGTAGCCAAGCCCTCCTTTTGTTTCATTAATTTCTTTAGTGCTCATCTCCTGAACACCTAATTTATCTAAATTTTTCATAAAGTTAAAAATTTTAATTAAACATTGATTTTTTTGTAAACAAATTTTTCGCGCGGTTTTTTGTTTTAGATATGTCAGTTTAAGATGGATTAATACCTTTGCAACATCACAAAACCAACACCATGCACAAAGTAGCCGTCATCATGGGCAGCAGCAGCGATTTACCCGTTATGCAAGCCGCCATCGATATTCTGAAAACCTTTGGTGTGCCCACCGAAGTTGACATTGTTTCCGCGCACCGCACACCCGAAAAATTGTTTTTGTTTTCCAAAAACGCGCGCAAAAACGGCATTTCAGTCATCATAGCCGGTGCCGGTGGTGCTGCACATTTGCCGGGGATGGTCGCATCGCTCACTTCCTTGCCGGTCATTGGCGTGCCTATCAAAAGCAGCAACAGCATAGACGGTTGGGACTCTGTTTTGTCTATCCTCCAAATGCCTGCCGGCGTGCCGGTGGCCACCGTAGCGCTCAACGGTGCGCAAAACGCCGGAATTTTAGCCGCCCAAATCGTTGGCGTGAACGATGCCGCCGTGCAGGAAAAACTCGATGCCTACAAAGAAAGTTTAAAAGAAAAAGTGCATCAAAGTGTAGCGGAAATAAAAAAGCCCAAATAAAACGGATTGAGCAGGTTTGAAATGATTTTAATTTGTGTTAAGAACAAATCAATTTGTAACCGATATCACTCAAATAAATTATCTTTGAATGTTAATACTGCTGATAATGACTTCACATGATATTAAAAAAACGCTTATTTCAAGCATCTCCGAAATTGATGATGCACAATTTCTGAGTGCCATACAAACCATTGTCGATTCAAAATTGAAATCTCAAACCATGCGCTTAACACCTGCTCAACATCAAGAGATTATACCGTCCAAAAAACAGATTGAGGCCGGTTTATTTATTACCCAAACCGAACTTGACAAAGAATTTGACCAATGGCTCAGCAAACGGTAGTTTGGTCGCAAAAAGCACAAATCAAGCTTTTTATAATCCTGGAATTTTACACCGTCCGAAACGGAAGCCCCGCATACGCAAATAAATTATATGCAAAATTCAAAAAAGAACTCAAAACACTTTTCAAACAACCCGAAACCGGCATCCTGACAGACTGCAAAAACGTCCGGGCCTTATCGTTGACGAATACATATTATTCTACGAAGCCTCTAAAAATAAAACCATTGTGCATGCCCTTTGGGATTGCAGACAAAACCCGGAAGATTTAAAAATATGATGACCCAAAACCCGCTCCTGCAACCTTTTGATACCGCCCCGTTTACAAGCATTAAAACGGAACATTTTCTGCCTGCCGTCAAACAGGAAATAACAAATACCCGACAGGAAATCGATGCCATTGTCAATAATCCGGACGAACCCGGTTTTGAAAATACCATCGAAGCTTTGGACTATTCGGGCAAACAATTGGACCGGGTCACGAGTATTTTCTTCAACCTGAACAGTGCCGAAACAAACCCGGAAATCCAAAAACTGGCACAGGAAATCTCACCGCTGCTCACCGAGTTCTCCAATGACATCGCGCTGAACCAAGCCCTTTTTGAACGTGTCAAAAAAGTGTTCGGACAGCGTGAAAATTTAAATCTGAATGCCGAACAAAAAACCCTGCTCGAACGCAAATACAAAAGTTTTGCCCGAAACGGTGCCAATTTGCCTGAAGACAAAAAGCTGTTGCTCCGAAAATTAGACACCGAATTGTCAAGGTTAAGTTTGCAATTTGGTGAAAACGTCCTCGCGGAAACTCAAGCTTATCAATTGCATGTCGCTGATGTTGCAAAACTCGAAGGCCTGCCCGAATCGGCTTTGGAAGCGGCGCAACAATTGGCCGAAAAACAGAACCAAAAAGGCTATATTTTCACCTTAGACTTCCCGAGCTATCAGCCGTTTATGACCTACGTGGAAGACCGTGCATTGCGCAAAGAGTTGTTTTTGGCTTATGCAACTCGCGCCTATCAAAAAGAGCAAAACGACAACCGGGAAATTGTCCTTCAAATCGTCAAAAAACGCCACGAGCGCGCCAAATTACTGGGCTACAAAACCCACGCGCACTACGTCTTGGAAGAACGCATGGCACAATCGCCCGAAAAAGCCAAAGATTTTCTGGAAGGATTGCTAAAAAAATCCATCCGTAAAGCAAAAGAAGAGTTCAATGAGTTGGAAACTTTTGCCAAAGGACTGGATAACATCGATCGTTTGGAGAAGTGGGACAGTGCTTTTTATACCGAAAAGCTCAAACAAAAATTGTACGATTTTGACGATGAGGCACTCAAACCGTATTTTGTTTTGGACCATGTGTTGGAAGGCGTTTTCACCGTTGCCCATAAATTATATCAGCTCCATTTTGAAGAAGTTTTTGACATTGACAAATACCACGAAGAAGTCAAAACCTACCGGGTAACGGACAGCAAAGGAAATTTTATCGCCATTTTCTATGTCGATTTTCACCCGCGCCCGGGCAAGCGGAACGGTGCCTGGATGACTTCCTACAAACCCCAATACCACCAAGGAGACACACACGAAAGACCGCATATTTCGATTGTCTGCAATTTCTCCCGACCTACCAAAACGAAACCCTCCTTACTTACTTTCAACGAAGTCACAACCCTTTTTCACGAATTTGGACACGCGCTGCACGGCATGTTGGCAAACACCACCTATCCGAGTTTGAGCGGCACGCACGTCTATTGGGATTTCGTGGAATTGCCAAGCCAAATATTGGAAAATTGGTGTTACGAACAAGAAGCGTTGGAATTGTTTGCCAAACATTATCAAACCGGAGAAATCTTGCCGGTTTCTTACATCGAGAAAATCAAAAAGGCAGCAACTTTTATGCAGGGTTTGCAAACGTTGCGACAACTCAGTTTTGGCCTACTCGACCTGAAATGGCATGCCGAAGATCCAGCGCATTTTTCCGATATAAAAACTATAGAAAAGACGGTTTTCAGCGAGACAGATTTTTATCCGGAAGTGCCGGAATCGTGTATGAGCACCGCTTTTTCACATATTTTCCAAGGCGGTTATTCGGCGGGATATTACAGTTACAAATGGGCGGAAGTCTTGGATGCAGACGCTTTTGAGCTGTTCAAAGAAAAAGGTGTTTTTGATGTGGAAACTGCCAAAAGTTTTCAAGTAAATATCCTGTCAAAAGGCGGGTCTGAACACCCGATGGTGTTGTATAAAAAATTTCGTGGAGCCGAACCCAATCCGGATGCATTGTTAAAAAGGAGCGGGATTTTATGTTAAAATTGGCGATGGGGTGTATTTTAACGCTTTGAGGCTTTAAAATTCGAAAAAACGACTTATTTTTGATTGCGACATTGAAAAACAACGCAATTTGCTACTTTAACTATTTATTGCATTTTGATAAAGTCTGATTAACTATGAACGAGGCAGAAAAAAATACCTTAGATCCAAATCAATGGATTGAACAGTATTCAGATTATTTATTCAACTACACTATCGTAAAGGTAAACGATGACGAAATTGCCAAAGATTTGGTGCAAGAAACATTTGTTTCTGCACTCAAGGCGATGAAAAATTTTAAAGGAGAAGCTTCCGAGAGAACTTGGTTGATTTCTATTTTAAAACGAAAAATCATCGATTATTACCGAAAAATAAACTCGAAAAAAGGGCGGGCGGAAGTTCGAATCACCTACAATGACGAGACAGAAAACGAAGGCGATTGGCTGGAAGAAAGGGTTGCTGACAGGCTAGACGGCAACGCGGAAATAGACATGGAAAATGTAGAACTGGGATTGGCCATCAACAAATGTATGGATAAATTACCTGAAAAACAGGCACTCATTTTTAAGATGAAAACCATCGAAAACTACGAAACTGAAACTATTTGTAAGGAGCTAGACATCACGGCGTCCAACCTTTGGGTTATCATCCACAGGGCTCGATTACAACTGATGGACTGTCTCGAAAAAACTTGGTACGCATAATAAAAAATTGAAATGACACACAATCACGATCACGCACACGATCAAAAAGAAAAACTCTTTTACACCTGCGAAGAAGCACGTTTTGCTTGCGATAAAAAACAATATGGCGATTTGACGCTTTGGGATAAAATCCGTTTAAAAGTCCATATGTTTTACTGTGACTACTGCCGTACTTATGCGAAAAGAAATGAGAAACTTTCTCAACTCTTCAAAAAAGTGGGCATTCAGGCAAAAACTATTAAACCGCTGGACGAAGCCTCTAAAGTTAAAATGAAGGAGTCGTTTGATAAAGAACTCAAGTCTATTTGATTGAAATTACTTTCTCAAGTAAAAACCAAGCAATCGGAATACCCTCTACCCAAAAGGTACTGTAGTATTCCGATTGTTTTTTTGGTGCAAAAACCAATAACAAAACTGTAGCTGTCCATATCAAAAAAAAAGATTTGTGTAAATCGTTTTCAATCCTCAGCAATTCTATCAGCATAATTAGCAGTAAAATAAACACACCAACCACTTTAGTTTTGGTAACGCCAAGTCGTTGGGGCAAAGTCCCCAAATCGGTATGATCAGCATCTAAGTCGCGAATGTCAAAAGGAATGATCCAAACCAAAACCCATAAGAAAAATTGGGCAAATAGCAGCAAGAAGTCTGCTTGGAAACACTGGTGTAAAACAGCAGGCATGGCAATAGAGACCGCAGCCCAAGAAAGTGCCACCAAATAGGCTTTGAGCCCGTAAATGTTTCTGAAATTCAGTGTGTTGCGAAATAGCGGCAAGGCGTATAAAAAAGTTAGCAAAACCACGGCACAGATAAGATAAAGCATGCGAAGCGGCAAAGTCAAAAGCGTTGTTAGCAAAATGATGCCAGCCAATAGCCAAAGCCAAAGTATTGCACTTTTTTTTGACCAAATCATACGGAACAAAGGGTGAAATTTCACGAAACCATAGGCGAGAAAAGTGGCAGTGAAAACCAGTGTAAATAATTTTATTTCGACCGTAAAACCCATCTGAATGCTGCCTAAAGCATAGAAACATGCAGCGGCCAAAGCCACGTGTAAATTGGTTTGAAGATAAAAATCGAAAAAATTATTTAGCAACTTTTTCACCCGGCTAAATTAAAATTAAATCACTTCGATACTATTGAAATGAACGCCCAAAAAAACACAAAAATCAACTGTTAAAAAAAGGTTCAAAATCTTTTCAAAAAGTTATGAAAAATGGATTTAATAATCTGTAATTTTGCGAAAATTTAAAAAAAATTCATGACGTCTAACTCTTTTGCAAACAGACATATCGGCCCAAGAAATGGCGACTTGCCACAAATGTTAAAAACCATTGGTGTCGAAAATTTAGACCAACTCATCAACCAAACCGTGCCCGAAAACATTCACCTCCGTAGCCCGTTAGACTTGCCTATGGGGATAAGCGAGCAAGCACTTTTGGATCATTTGCAAAGTTTGGGCAGCAAAAACAAGCTTTTTAAACAATACATAGGATTGGGCTACCACCCTACCATCACACCGGCTGTCATACAACGCAACATTTTGGAAAACCCGGGTTGGTACACCGCCTACACGCCCTATCAGGCAGAAATTGCACAAGGCAGGCTGGAAGCCCTACTCAATTTTCAAACCGTGATTACAGAACTGACAGGCATGGAAATTGCTAATGCTTCATTGTTAGACGAGGGGACTGCTGCTGCCGAAGCCATGTTGATGCTTTATGATACCCGCACCCGTGAACAAAAAGCAAAAGATGCACTGAAATTTTTTGTAGATGAAAGTGTACTTCCGCAAACGCTATCCGTATTGCATACACGTGCCGAGCCATTTGGCATTGAACTTGTCATGGGCAACCCTGCTGACTTTCAATTTGAGGAAACATTCTTCGGCAGTTTAATACAATATCCCGGTAAAGATGGCCATGTTAAAAATTATCAAGACTATGTAGCAGCGGCACATCAAAACAGCATTAGGGTTGTGTTTGCAGCTGACATTCTTAGCTTGGCTATCTTGACGCCTCCCGGCGAATGGCATGCCGACGTAGTAGTAGGAACCACGCAACGATTTGGTATTCCTATGGGATATGGTGGTCCTCATGCAGCCTATTTTGCCACCCGTGATGCATACAAACGCAATATACCCGGACGCATCATCGGTGTCACCAAAGATATGGACGGCAACCGCGCATTACGAATGGCTTTGCAAACCCGCGAGCAACACATCAAACGCGACAAAGCCACCTCAAACATATGCACGGCACAGGTTCTATTGGCCGTTATGGCCGGTATGTATGCCGTATATCACGGTGCCGAAGGCCTGCGAAACATAGCTGCCCATATTCACAATACCACAAAAAAATTGGCTATTTCCTTGGCACAAAAAGGATTCAAAATTAAACACAAATCCTTTTTTGACACCCTTCTGCTAGAAGCACCTGCAGAGAAAATAAAACAAATAGCCGAAAAACATCAAATAAATTTTTATTACCCGCATACTGACACAGTTTCCATTTCGCTTCACGAAAAAACAACCGATGCGGATATCGCTGAAATAGTAGAGATCTTTACAAGTTTGTCGGATATAAACCAAACACCAACTTTAAATGTCACCTCATTTGATCTTTCTGATAATCTACTCAGACAATCCGCTTATTTGACAGAAGAAGTTTTTTCCAAATACAGATCTGAAACAGCCTTGATGCGCTATATCAAAAAGCTGGAAAGAAAAGATTTGTCACTAAATCACTCCATGATTTCGCTCGGATCTTGTACGATGAAACTCAACGCAGCGGCTGAGATGCTGCCTTTGAGTTGGCCTCAATGGAACCAGCTTCATCCTTTTGTGCCTATTGACCAAGCCCAAGGATACCGTGAGATGTTGCAAAAATTGGAACACCAACTCAACATCATCACCGGTTTTGCGGCAACCTCCTTGCAACCCAATTCGGGCGCACAGGGAGAATATGCCGGTTTGATGGTCATCCGTGCTTTTCATGCCTCGCAAAATGAATCACACAGAAACATTTGTTTGATTCCGGCTTCTGCACACGGCACCAATCCGGCCTCAGCCGTAATGGCAGGCATGAAAGTTGTCGTGACCAAAACCTCAGACGACGGAAATATCGATATCGATGATCTCAGAGAAAAAGCTTCACTGCATCGAGAACATCTGGCAGCTTTGATGGTGACATATCCGTCCACCCACGGCGTTTTTGAATCCTCCATATGCGAAATTACCGACATAATACATGCAAACGGCGGGCAAGTATATATGGATGGTGCGAACATGAATGCGCAAGTCGGCCTTACAAATCCGGCTACAATTGGCGCAGACGTTTGTCACTTAAACCTACATAAAACTTTTGCCATTCCGCATGGCGGTGGCGGTCCGGGTGTTGGCCCCATTTGTGTAGCAGCACACTTGGCTCCATTTTTACCTTCCAACCCGCTTATCGCAACCGGAGGCGAAAAAGCCATCAGTGCTATATCTGCTGCGCCTTGGGGAAGTGCCATGGTCTGCTTGATTTCTTATGCCTACATCACCATGCTTGGCAAAGGCGGCCTTACGGAGGCTACAAAATTTGCCATTCTCAATGCCAACTATATTAAGCAAAGACTACAAGGCGCTTTTGATGTTTTATATACCGGAGAACGTGGCCGTGCAGCCCACGAAATGATATTGGACTGTCGCCCATTCAAGAAAAACGGTGTGGAGGTGACCGATATTGCCAAACGTCTGATGGATTACGGGTTTCACGCACCCACCGTATCCTTTCCCGTGGCCGGTACGCTTATGGTAGAGCCTACTGAAAGTGAAAACTTAGATGAACTCGACCGATTTTGCGAAGCCATGCTATCCATCCGAAAAGAGATAGATGAGGCCAATCTTGATGACCAAAACAATGTTTTGAAAAACGCACCCCATACTCTAGAAATGTTAACCTCAGAGGATTGGGATTTTCCATATTCGCGCAAAAAAGCTGCATACCCGTTAGATTTTGTTGCGGAAAATAAGTTTTGGCCTAGTGTAAGGCGTGTAGATGACGCTTATGGGGATCGCAATTTGATTTGCACTTGCGCTCCCATTGAAGCCTATGCCTGATGACAATCCGGTTATAATTGCCATTACTAAAGCCCTATTTTTTACTGAAAAGCATAAAACAGGACGAGAAACCACAGTCTTATGCATTGATATTCAGTACATATAGATTTAATAGTACTGTTTTGGACATTGTAATTTTTATTATGCAGGCATAGGATTAAAAAAAACAATGTTTACCTTTGTTCAACTGACAAAACAATTACCATGGGTATGCAAGCAAAAATAATCGGTACAGGTTCCTATATTCCTTCAGAAATACAGGAGAATGAAAGCTTTTTACATCACGAATTTTTAGATGAAAAAGGCGCTTCTTACGAGCATGGAAATGAGGTTATCATTGAGAAGTTTCAATCTATAACCGGCATTCAAGAAAGGCGTTACGCGCCCGCGCAATTTAAGGCGTCTGACTTGGCTTTCTTTGCTGCGGAAACGGCTATCGGAGATGCCAATATTGATCCGGAAATCTTAGATTACATCATTGTGGCGCATAATTTTGGAGATGTAGAACACGGATCGCATCAATCAGATATGTTGCCTAGTTTGGCGTCGCGTGTGAAACATCACCTTCGCATCCAAAATCCGAAATGTGTAGCCTATGATGTACTTTTCGGCTGTCCGGGCTGGATAGAAGGTGTCATTCAGGCACAAGCATTTATAAAAAGTGGCATGGCCAAAAATTGCCTCGTCATTGGAGCCGAAACCCTTTCGCGTATTGTTGATAAATATGACCGTGATTCTATGATTTACTCCGATGGGGCGGGAGCTGTTGTACTTTCAGCTACAGAAGAAACTACCGGTGTTTTGCATCACGAGAGCGCTTCCTACACTTTTGATGAAGCCTATTTTTTGTACAATGGAAGTTCCTACAATAAATCTGTCCGACCCGATATCAAGTACATTAAAATGTATGGCAGAAAAATATACGAATTTGCTTGCAAAAACGTACCTACAGCCATGAAAGACTGTTTAGATAAAAGTGGAATGGGTATAGACCAAGTAAAAAAAATACTCATCCATCAAGCTAATGAAAAAATGGATGAAGCCATTATCAAAAGGTTTTACAAGTTATATAACCTACCTGTACCTGAGGGAATTATGCCTATGATTATCAATACGTTAGGTAACAGTTCTGTAGCCACTATTCCTACACTGCTCGATTTATTGATGAAAGGAAAAATTGAAAACCAGAGCCTGCATAAAGGCGATGTTGTTATCTTTGCAAGCGTTGGCGCCGGCATGAATATCAATGCCATGGTTTATCAATTCTAATATGTACGAGCAGACCTATCCTAAAAAAAGATATCAAAAAACACTTGCCTTCCTCAAAGGGAACGCCGCGCCGCCTCAGACAATTTTAGACTTAGGCCTGTACAATCCATTCTCTAAGATTATGATAGCGGAGGGTTATCGGGTAACCAACACACAAGGCGAAGATTTAGACTTTGATAGGCGCGCCCTCCTACAATCCAAAGCAGAATTAGTTACCGCTTTCGAAATCTTTGAACACCTACTCAATCCGTTTGAAGTATTGTTGGCGATTCAGGCACCAAAATTGTGCATTACCGTTCCGCTTCGCCTTTGGTTTTCATCGGCTTACAGAAGCAAAACAGATTTATGGGATAGGCATTATCACGAATTTGAAGATTGGCAGCTCGATTGGCTATTGGAAAAAACCGGCTGGAAAATAAAGGCAAGAGAAAAATGGACACATCCCGTAAATAAGCCAGGAATTCGTCCTGTTTTGAGAAAATTTGTTCCGAGGTATTACGCAGTTTACGCTGAAAAAGTATAAACAGATGAGAGTGTATATTGTCATCCCTGCCTATAATGAAGCGGAGTTTCTCCCTTTGACACTCATGACACTCGCCCACCAAACCTTATTACCGGACCAAGTAGTGGTGGTGGATGACAACTCTAAAGACCAAACTTTTGAAATCACTCAAAAATTAGCTGAAAAATGGGCTTGGTTGCGCGTTTTAAAGCATGACGCTGCACAAAAACATGTACCCGGCGCTAAAGTCATTAAAGCCTTCTGTGCCGGCTTGCAAACTTTAGACGACGATTACGATATTTTGATGAAGCTTGATGCCGACCTGAGGCTTCCGGAAAACTATATAGAAACCATTGTTGGCCATTTTAAAAAAAATGACAATCTTGGCATGGTAGGTGGCTTTGCTGCGATTCAAAAAAATGGTGATTGGATTGTAGAAAGCTTAACCAACAAAGATCATATCAGAGGTGCGCTTAAATCTTATAGAAAAGCATGTTTCAAGGATATTGGCGGTCTAATTCCGGCTATGGGTTGGGACACTTTAGACGAAATGACAGCGCGCTACAAAGGTTGGCAGGTCAGAACGGATGAAAACCTCATCGTACAACACCTTCGACCCACAGGTCAATCTTACGCCAAAGAGGCGCACCTAAAACAAGGGGAAGCATTTTACCAAATGCGTTATGGCATCGTACTCACTTTTATAGCATCTTTAAAACTTGCATCAAAAAAAAAGAAACCGCTACCTACTTTTATTCATTACCAACAAGGATTTTGGCAAGCTTTTAGAAAAAAAACACCGTATCTGATAGATGAAAATGTAGGAAAATTTTTGAGAAATTATCGTTACCAACAAATTTTCAATAAAATTGGGTTTTAAATCCGACTGATGAAAATCTGTTTGAACTATTGTTATACGTTAAATGTTTTGAAGAATTTACTACTTCACAATCATTTTTTCAGTACAAAATCCAATACATTTCCGGATGCATAATTTGGCGGACTAATTCCTAAAAGTGTGGAAATAGTGGGTGCTATATCGGTAATATTTGTCCTCAATCCGGTTTTGCCCGGTTTGATGCCCCAACCATAAAACAAAAGTGGCACATGCGTATCGTAGGTGTAACCCGAACCGTGTGTACTGCCCACCTTAGGATAGCTGATAAAACCCGGATGTAGTGCGTATAAAACATGCCCGGATCGCTTTTGGTTATAGCCGCGTTGCATCAAGGCGGGTGTGCCTTTTTCAAAAGTGGTATTGCGCATGGAAGTAGCGGTATAGGCTTCTAAAACTCCGGGAAGTTTTACAATATATTGCGAAAGGGCTTCTTCAACATCGTCAACATCTAAATCTAAGCTATCTATACTTTTTTCGTTTAGAAAAATTTGTTGGTTGTTGATTTTTTCAATGACCTTGTCACTTCCAAAGGCCTCTTTTGCGTAGTATTTTACTTCGCCTACAAATTCGTCATTATTGAAGTATCCTGCGGCTATTTTTTGATCTTGCAAATAGGCAGGCACATGCACGGCTCCGTGATCGGCGGTAAGAAAAACCGTATAGTTTGCTGCACCTACTTCGCGGTCTAAGGTGCTTAAGATTTCGGCAATGTTTTGGTCCAATCGCAAATAGGCGTCTTGCACTTCAACCGAATTGACGCCATACATATGACCAAGATAATCTGTGCTGGAAAAACTGATGGCCAAAAAATCTGTGATGTCATCTTTACCCATTTGTTCGTTCTTTAATACAGCCAAGGCAAAGTCTTTGGTGATATCATTTCCAAAAGCCGAACTTTTAATGAGTTCGTAGGTTTCATTCTCTTTGGTGAGCGCAGGTAAATCATGCGGAAAAACAGCTTTGCTTTCACCTTTAAATTTTCCTTCGTAGTTGTTGTCATCCGACCCGCTTTCCACGTAGGTTTTTACATCGTACAGGGTTGTCCAGGGCTTAAGATAAGCCTTTACCTTTCCGGAGTTGTTGTATTTTTCAACCCAATCCGGCAATTTATCCATATAATAGGTACTGCTAATCCACTTGCCTTGCTCGCCGCCATCAAACCAATACGCCGTACCGGAAAAACCGGCAGGCAAAATAGAACCCCTGTCTTTTATGGCCACACCAAACACTTTGCTGCGTTGTTGGGTGTGCAATCTCAACTGGTCTGTCAGCATGGAAGACAGTAATCTGTGGGGCGACATCTGCCCGGCTTTTGTAGAAGAACCCACGGTTTGGTATAAGGAATCGGAAACACAATAGACGGAAGTTTTAGAAGCTTTGTCGTACCAACTATTGCCAATAATCCCGTGGTGGGCAGGCGTAGTTCCGGAGTAAACTGAAGCATGCCCGGGTGCCGTGTAGGTAGGAATATAGTTGAAGTGATTGTTTTCTGCATTAAACCCCTTTTCGATAAGCCTTCTAAAACCATCGTCGCCAAATCTTTCGTAAAATCGGGTTAAATAGTCGTAACGCATTTGATCGACTACTATGCCAACAACCAACTTGGGTTTCGTCAATTCATTTTGCTGAGGATAAGCCGAGAAACTTGTGAAGAATACCAAACACAAGAGCGATGCATAAAGATTTTTATAAGCCATTTGTAAGTTTTTTGCAAAGTTAATTGTCGTGAGAAACATGGGGTTAAAATAAGATTAAATATTCATAAACTTTATTCCACTTGTAGTATCAACGCCATTCTCAGTTGCGTATTGACAGGTATATTGCGTTTTAAAGCCGGATATATTTTGGGCAAATCTATCACACTTTCCTGTATGAGTGAGTCGAGTATGTTGTGCGCGTCATGCGTTTGCAAAGTATTTATTTTGATTTGCCCAAGTGTATCCACTTCGATATGAAGCACTATGGTGTCTTGATAGTTTTGATAGGCCTGAAATTTTTCGGTCAGAAAAGCGTGTAAATGGGCAGTCAATGTCTCTTGAAAACATTTTTTTTGCGCATCCAAAGGCAACATTTCTCCGCAAGTAGCAAAGACAGGAAAGACATCTACCTGCTCCCAATTGATGAGGTTCGCTTCTTCTTGTAACCAAGTGTCTGAAGGTATTTTTTTTGGAATGCCATCGCGACAAGCACTCAGCAAGACAGCAGACAGCACGATTAACAAAATTTTCATGTTCGGTAACTTAGGCTTAAAAATACAATTTAGCTACGAATTTAATGAATAAAAATTGAGTTGGTTTTTTAACATTTTAATGTATTTTAGCCGAGACCAACTAACTATGGACATTGCACTCTTAATTATAGGGTTTCTTTTTACAATTGCCGGCCTATTCGGGAGTTTTTTGCCTGTCATTCCGGGGCCACCTTTGAGTTGGCTGGGCTTACTGCTTTTGTATTTGACGCAGGCCGTACCAAACAATTGGTGGATTTTGGGCATAAGTTTCTTTATAGCTGTTTTGGTCACTGTATTAGATTATGTTATTCCCGCCTATGGATCCAAAAAATTTGGCGGCAGCAAATACGGTGCTTGGGGTGCCACACTTGGCCTTATTATAGGTCTGTTTTTACCCATTCCGTTTGGCTTTCTCATCGGGGCATTTTTGGGGGCTTTTCTAGGCGAATGGCTACACAAGCAGGACTCAAACCAATCTGTAAAAGCTGCTTTTGGCTCTTTTCTGGGTGTGATGGCTTCTAATTTTATGAAATTTGCAGTATCTCTTGCATTTTTGGTCTTGTTCTTATTCATTTTCATTAAAAATTTCACACTTTTTTTCTAAACGAATTAAGATTTGATTAAGAACAACACACATAGTGCAATATTAAACTTAAAGTACGTTTTAAAACCAAACTAATATTTCTGCCCTATGCAAGATGTCGTATTTGCAGACCCCAAACTTCAAGTGACTGACTTTGAGTTTAACGCTGCCGTAGTCAATGTTTTTGATGATATGGTAGTTCGTTCTGTACCTTTTTATCTAGAAATGCAACGGATGGTTGCCGAATTGGCTGCCGATTTTGCCATCAAAAACACCAATATATACGATTTGGGCTGCTCCACCGGCACTACCATGATGAGCCTCAATCAAAAAGTGGACAAAAACATTCAGTTTGTAGGTGTGGACGAGGCCGACGAAATGCTGAAATCGTGCCAAACAAACCTAGAACGAGTTATGCCGGAGCGGCAGGTAAAACTCGTAAACGCAGATTTAAACAAAGGCATCGAATTGGAAAATCCTTCCGTAGTGATTCTCTGTTTGACATTACAGTTTGTACGCCCTTTAAAAAGACAAAAATTAATTGAAGACATTTACCGACAATTGCCCGAAAACGGCGCACTCATTATTGTGGAAAAAGTACTCGGAGAAGATTCTCTATTTAACAGGCTGTTTATTAAACACTATTACGAATTCAAGAAGCGAAACGACTATACCGAAACCGAGATTTCCAAAAAAAGAGAAGCCTTAGAAAATGTACTAATTCCATATCGATTGAAAGAAAATGAAGAACTTTTGGCCGAATGTGGTTTTAAGCATATCGATACTTTTTTCAAATGGTATAATTTTGCCGGCTTTGTCGCAGTCAAATAAAAAACACCGTTAAATTTAAAAAAATGATTAAACTCGGAAATTTCTTTTTTAGACACCGAAACTATTTATTCCCGGTCTTTTATATTTTAATGTTCATACCTTACGCGCATCGCATCACACAAAATTATTCGTTGATGCTCACGCTCGGCCTCACAGTATTGATTCTGGGTCAGAGTGTTCGTATGCTCGCCATTGGACTTGTATACATCAAAAGAGGTGGAAAAAACCGAAGAATTTATGCAGAAGGTCTCGTTACAGAAGGTTTGTTTTCTCATTCGCGAAATCCGATGTATGTGGGTAATGTGACCATGATTTTGGGAATGGGCATTATGTCAAATTCTTATCTGTATCTGCTGCTTGTGGTGCCGTTTTTCTATTTTATTTACGAATGCATTATTCGCGCCGAAGAAAATTATCTTCGCGGACAATACGGAAAAGATTTTGAAAAATATTGTGCCAACGTGCCCAGATGGCTACCCAATCTCAAAGGCATTGGCAATACGCTAACATCACAGAAGTTTGATTTTAAAAAGATGTTTTACAAAGAATATAACACCACCTTTGTGTGGATGTTGGGTGCCATACTAGTGTCTTTGTTCAATTTTTACCTACTCAAAGGAGAAACATTTTGTGTGAATCATCAATTTTACTTTATATCATTCTTTGTTGCAGCAGCAATCTTTTACGTCACTGTGAGAGCCTTAAAAAAGAGCGAACGAAGGGCTCAAATGAGAACCCAGCAAGCCTAATGGCTAATTTTTATCTGCAGCATCAACAAGCATCACTGCCCAATTTATTGCTTCGGATAAAGTCCCGAAAAGTTCGTGTGGCTTGGTATTGAAGGCCTTTTCAATTTGAATATTAAAAGTGTCAAACATTTTGTTTGACACCACAGCAAAAGCGGCAAGGTTAGGTACTTGTGAAACTTTTAAATAAATCAGAGGGTTCACAGAATACGAATGGATGCGATGTGTAATGTAAGCAAAAGGGCGTTTGACTCCATAAAAATCTTGCATTAGAGAAATACAATCGTCGATTAAAACTTCGTTAAGATCTACTCCTTCATGTATGATGGCCACGACATATTTGTCGTAAAAATTAAAAAGGCCGTAATTCGTTTCTATAGATTTTATCACTGTGGGTTCATCGAATTTATACCGCAAAATTAAACTATAAAAAAGTCAAAATATCCTAATTTTTGTGCTTTTCGATTAACCTTCTCATCCAATCGATATATGACAAAAAGCATCGATAAAAAACCAAAAAATCCGACCAATGGCCGGATTTTTACATTATAAACAAAGGTTTTCTTAGTAACGGTAGTATTCCGGTTTAAAGGGTCCGTTTTGAGGCACACCTATATATTTTGCCTGATCGGGCGTAAGTGTTTCTAGCTCTACTCCAATGCGCTTCAGGTGCAAGCGCGCCACTTTTTCGTCTAAGTGTTTGGGCAACATATATACCTTATTTTCATATTTGTCGGCATTTTTCCAGAGTTCAATTTGCGCAAGGGTTTGGTTGGTAAATGAATTGCTCATTACAAAACTCGGGTGGCCGGTGGCGCACCCAAGGTTGACCAATCTTCCTTCTGCCAACAAAATAATATCGTTGCCTTCTACTGTATATTTATCTACTTGAGGCTTAATGTTGTCGTGGGTGTTTCCGTAGTTCTTTTTCAACCAAGCCACATCTATTTCATTGTCAAAGTGACCAATATTGCAAACAATGGTTTTATCTTTCATTTTAAGGAAGTGTTCCCCGCGTACGATGTCTTTGTTACCGGTTGTGGTAATCACGATATCTGCATTGCCCACCACCGTGTCTAATTTTTTCACTTCAAAACCGTCCATAGCAGCCTGTAGGGCACAAATGGGGTCTATTTCGGTAACGGTTACAATACTGCCCGCACCTCTAAAGGAAGCCGCAGTGCCCTTGCCAACATCGCCATAACCGCAAACTACCACGCGTTTGCCCGCAAGCATCACATCTGTAGCCCTTCTGATGGCATCTACGGCACTTTCGCGACAACCGTATTTGTTGTCAAATTTAGATTTGGTAACAGAGTCGTTCACGTTGATAGCCGGCATAGGCAAGGTTCCGTTTTCTACGCGTTCGTAAAGGCGATGAACGCCTGTAGTGGTTTCTTCGGAAAGGCCTTTGATCCCGGAAACCAACTCCGGATAACGGTCTAGCACCATGTTGGTCAAGTCGCCGCCATCATCCAAAATCATATTGAGCGGTTTGCGATCTTCGCCAAAGAAAAGGGTTTGTTCTATACACCAGTCAAATTCTTCTTCATTCATTCCTTTCCATGCATATACAGCCGTTCCGGCAGCAGCAATGGCGGCAGCGGCTTCATCTTGGGTAGAGAAGATATTACAAGAACTCCAGGTAACCTCCGCACCAAGGGCTTGAAGGGTTTCTATAAGCACCGCTGTTTGGATGGTCATGTGCAAACAACCCGCAATGCGAGCACCTTTAAGAGGTTGTTCTTTTTTAAACTCTTCTCTGAGCGCCATCAAACCGGGCATTTCGGCTTCAGCCAGGGAAATTTCTTTACGACCCCAAGCAGCCAACTCAATATTTTTCACTTTGTACGGTACGTACGGCATGGTTTTTACAGACATTTTTTTTGAATTAATGATGAATCTTTTTTTTGCAAAGATAAGGGATAAAAATATAAACCTGAAAGGTTTCGAAACCTTTCAGGTTTATTAAAAACCATTGTTATGGTAAGAACTTTGTAAACGAATTAATTTTTTACCGATTTTTTTGGTAACAACATTATTTTCTATTCTTATTATCAATATTTAAGCTTTTCGTTTTTATCAAAAATACCCCAAAAGGCACCCACATCGCCTTCTGCACCTACCTTCCAAGATTCATCAAAAGATGAAAAATAAAAACTCTCTACACCGGCTTTTTGGCACCAGAGTTGGGTGTCGATAAAATACTTTAAGAAATTTTCGTCTGATGGTTGCGCGGCATGTAGGTTTTTCCCTTGGCTCGGCCAACCGGTTTCTGTGATGATGACTCTTTTCCCTCTGCCGGCAGCAAGTGCCTGCCCATACATTTGCTGCATGTGGTTTAGCGCATAATCGATTGGGCAACTCTCCCAAAAGGGATAGCAGTTGGCGAGGATCAGGTCGCATTTTTCGGCCAAGACAGGGTGTACAGAAAATTCATAGTAGGCATCTACATAGCCAACGGGGATGTGGCCAGGCAGGGCGGCTTTGACTTCGTCTATATGGGCGAGAAGTTCCTCAAGGGGGAGGTCGTTGCGGTACAATACTTCATTTCCTACTGCTGCAATGTCCACCAAACCTTTTTGCCCAAGTTCGATTAAAGCGTCTATTTCGCGTTTGTTTTTTTCTCTGTCATCGCCAATCCAGGCACCCACTAAGGTTTTTATGCCCAGTTGTTTGGCTACCATGGGGACAAATTCGTTGCCTTCAATACACGAAAATGAACGCACCCACTTTATATAAGGTTGAATGATTTTCATCCTGCGCAACACTTGTGCTTCGGTGATGTCATCGCCGGGTTTTTGGCCATCTTCATACATGCTGAAACAAAGCCCATGCATGCCTTTTTGCAGAATTTGATGAAAAAGTTTTACCAATTCATTTTCAGATAGCGTTTTGGTAGCGTGATGCGGATCTAATGAAGCTAAAAAATTTTGATAGGCTTCAGTAACTTGAATTTCTTGTCTGAATGACATAATAAGCGTATTATAAATTAATCGAATTTAAACTTTTCTTTGCTGTCCCAAAGCCCCCATGAGGTGCCTGACCAGCCTTCGGCATGAATCTTCCACGATTCGTCAAAAGAAGAAAAGTAGAACAAATCCACTTGGGCATGGGCGGCCCAGACTTGGGCATCGCAATAATACTTCATGGTGTTTTCTTTGTTGGGTAGGGCTTCGCCAACGGCCGGGCCTTGGGTTGGCCAACCTGTCTCGGTAATCATCACTTTTTTGTTGGGTGAGGCTTCGAGGGTTTTTCTATACATTTCTTGCAGATAAAGTCCGGCGTGGTCTATGTGTGCGCCTTCCCAAAAAGGATAACAATTAATCATTAACACATCGCAAGCAGCAATGAGTTTGGGTCGGTTGATAAATTCATAGTACACATCTACACAACCTACCGGTATGCCGTTGGCACCTTCTTTTACTTGTTGGATATAGTCGATGATTTTTTCTTCGGTCAGTTCGCCTCTAAACAGCACTTCATTGCCCACTGCTGCCATATCTACGAGTCCGTCTGCCATGAGTTTTTTTAGACTTTGTATTTCGCGTTGGTTTTGTTGGGCATCTTTGCTAATCCATGCGCCCATGAGCACTTTGAAGCCCATGGCTTTGGCTATGGCGGGGATTTTATCGTGTTGGTTGGTGGATGAAAAAATTCGTATCCACTCAACGTGGGGTTGCAAAGCTTCTAAGCGTCTGCGGATTTGTGCTTCGGAGAGGTTATCACCCGGATTTTGACCTTCTAAATAAGGGCTAAAACATATTCCGTGCATGCCTTTTTTGAAGGTTTCTGTGAAATATGCATTGAGTTTACTGTCTTTAAGGCTTTCCCAATCTACGGGAGTATTGTAATAGTGGGGAAATTTTTGTACGAGTTCTAAGCGCGATGTTCCCTTCAGGTCTATGCCTTGCATAATATTGAAGGTGCTGTAGCCGGAAGGTTTAGGGTTTTTCCTCTTGGCCAATTCAGCTTGTATCTCGTGGGTTCTTTCTTCGGTCACGTCGTAATTTCTCATGATCCACATGGCAATCAGCGTACCCATAATTGGCACACCGGAGAAGAACAGCCGCAGTCCGGTCACGGCACCTTCGGGCTGTACTTCGGCATTGGGGTTTAGCCCCACGTAAGAAATAATCAAACCACTCAATCCGCCGGCAATGGCAAATCCGAATTTCACCATCCACCAGTAAATAGCCCCAAAAAGCCCTTCCCTTCTTTTACCCGTGTTGAGTTCGTCTAAGTCGCACACATCGGCGGTCATCGACATCATCAGGGTAAACAAGCTGCCTATCCCGAAGGAGAAAAAAGGCAGGGCAAAAATGAACATATACGGCTTGCCGGGTATAAACAGTAAATAGAGTAAAATATATCCTACAACGGAAATGCCTTGTGACCAAATAAAGGCGTTTTTCTTGCCCATTTTTTTCGACATTCTAGCCACCATAGGAATCACCAAAAAAGTGGTAATCAAAGCACCTAAACTACCAAAAAGGGTCGGCCAAATACCTGCTTCAGCGGCATTTCCGGCAAACAAATGGTAAACTACAATAAAAAAGGAGAAGGCTGCAACGGTATTGAAAGCGTTAAAAATAAGGAAGGTGGAAATGCAAAGTTTACGGAAGGGTTTGGACTGAAAGGCTTCTTTAAAACCTTTGAAAATTTCCGTTAGGCTGCTTCCAATGGTTTTGAAGGTAATCGGGGTTAAAGAAGTGTCGTCTTTGGTCGATTTGCTTTTGATAAAGATAGCGGGCACCATAGCCAGCAAGGCACAAGAAACGCCCAACCAAGTGGCGAGTGTACGGGTGGCTGTGTCGGCATTTGGAAACCAATCGGGGTCGTACATAATGACCCAAAACCAAGGCGCTATGACCCAAGCCCATTGACCTATCCACTGTGCTATGGCCATGATGTTGGTTCGCTCATGAAAATCGTCGCTCATTTCGTAGCCCATGGCCACATAGGGTACACTAAAAATGGTTAGCCCCAAATAAAATATAAAAGACCAAACCATGAAATAGGTAAAGTTATAGTCTAAACCACTCTCACGGTGCAATTGCCACATGGTCACAAAAGCAATGCCCATAACGATGGCACCTATAAAAACATATTGACGCCTGCGTCCCCAAACAGAGCGGGTATTGTCTGAGATAAACCCCATGATGGGGTCGGTGATGGAGTCAAATATCCGAGGAAAGAAATAAATGGCGCTCCACATCCAACCCGGAAAACCGAGATCTTGAACCAAAACAACCATGAATATACCCAGGGCAGCAGGAAACATTTGATTGGCCAACATGCCAAGCCCGAAAGCGATTTTTTGGCCTAGGGGTACTTTGTTATGTGCGATAGTTTGTGACATTTTCCGTTTTTGTTTATAAGGTTTAGGTTTTTTTAGAGAAAGTCTTTTTCGGGGTTAGTTCCCTCCGATAGACTTTATCTTCATGAAGTGGTTATAGTATAGAATTTGTTTTAATGTGAGCGTAAAATTTCATCTTTAACGGGAGGCAAAAGCACTTCCTGCAACAAGCTTTCCTCATCACCTTTGTATGTTTTGCTTATGGGCTTACCGGATCGGGACAATCCCGTAAAAACACCTTTATCTACCCATTCCCAGATACTGAATTTGGCTTGGCCTTCTACTGTAAAAAGACCAAAATGATTTTCCGACCCCTGCGGATTTTGTGCATCCTTCCAAGGCTCGTCGAAAGCTTCGAAGAAAAAGCAGGACACTTGGTTTTCGCGCGACCATTTTCTCATTTTTTGGTAATAAAGCGCTTGTTTGTATTCGTCAGTTGCTTTAGAACCTGAGTTTCCGTAAAGTTCATTGGAATAGGAAGCCCAACCTGTTTCACCTATATGAATGGGTTTTTCTACTCCCAACGATTTCATATAGTGCCTTACGCTGTCGAACTGCGACACGGCGTAGGCCAAAGACCTGTCCATGGCTTTGTGGATGATTTCGGTCTTGGACAAGCCGGTTTCATCGGGCAAAACACCCCAAAAAGCCGGGTTGTAATGGGTGTCGTGCATAGGATAGGTGTGAATTGAGAGGTAATCAACCGCTTTGATGAGTTTTTCTAAATCGGGCGTGTGGTATTCAGGACCACCTCCGCCCCAAGATGCAAAATTGTCGGAACTGGTAATCCACAAATCCTTAGCGAGCTTGCCCTCTTTTTTCAGGTTTTGCAGGTATTCCACCCATTTCAGTATCACATCGGCTTGCACATAGTAGGCTTCGGCCCATTTGACCATGGCTTCGTTGCCCACGGCTATAACTTTTACAATATCGGGATAGGTTTGAGCCAAGGCAACCGCTCTTTGTATTTCCGGTTCATTTCTTTCACTTTCTTGGTTGTGGTCAACCGTCAGACCCGTCCAAGCATTTTTACAGTCAATCCAGGCGCCCAACATTACATACATTTCAAAAGAAGCATCCTGAGTTTTAAGTTCACGAATCGCTTTAAGCACGTTGGAGGCATGGGGCAGGTGCACGTTGTAGGTTCGTAAAATCCTGATTCCCATAGCATGCAGTATCAATAAATCTTCTTTAAGTTCGGCAATCGTAGGCTGTTGGTCTCTGCTGGTTAGTCTGTAACCGCCATAAGAGATGGCCAAATAATCTGGGTTGCCCAAAATTTCGCGGGCGGTGAGCTGGGGTTCTTCTTTTTTTATCACTTTTGGGTCTTGGGTTTGATTTCTGCACGACAATAAAACTACTGACGCAAATAGAACGGTTATGTAGGTTAAATTTTTCATTTACTTGAGAATAGTAGGTTTAATAAAAACCTTGATGGATATTACTTCGGCAGTACGTCCGAATACAGCTCGACTCAGTTCGGGGGTGAGCGACTGACCGGGCAAACAGACCATACCCGACGAGGTATGCACCTCCAATTTGTTTTCTTCGGCCATACAATAGATTACAGGTACTTGGCAGAAGGTAAAGCAGATAGAGGGATGGTTAATGGGTATTTCCTTGGTTTCGCCCTGAACATCAACGAACCGGAAGGTTTTTAAATTTTCTGAAAACTCGTCTTTGCGCAGCAAATAGGGTTTAAAATGGAGAACGCCATTTTCCAAAACTACGCCCAGTTCCCCAAAACGGCTCAGAATATCTTCTTTTACTTGGCCGGTCATGCCGGGTTGTTGTGCGCCCTTGCCAAGGGGTGTATGCGAATAAGGATCGGTTGGAAAAGCACCGTATAGTTCAGGCGATTTGTGTACACCTATCCCTTCGTTTATTTCATAATAGTGTTCCAGTAGTCTGCCAAGTATAGTGGGGTCGGCGTTTTCTAGTGCCGCTTTTTGGCAACATTCCTGTACTGCCAACAACAACTTCGAAACCATATGCCAATAGATTGACCCCAAGCCTTCATAACCGTAAAAAGTTCCGGATCGGCCGGTGAAGGCTTTGTGGTTAAAAACCGATTCGTAAAGGTCGAGCACCTTGTTTGTTTCCGACTTAGCCAAGGGTGCGTAAACTGTATCTTCGAGGGCTACTAAAGCAGTTTTTAAAGCTTTAGCGTTCCTGAATTCAGGATGAAAATGATACTGCCCGTATGCGTCTTTTCGAATGATGCCCTTGTGTTCGTCTTGCACCAATCGGGTGAGCAGTACGGATGATTTTACCGCGTTTTCGGCTAAGGTATTGCGGTCTAAAAATCCTTTCAGGTTTTTATTGGGATAGAGGATATAACTGTATTGATCTTCCCTGAATAAAGCACTGTTTTTTAAACTATCAAGTACCTCCAGGGCTTCGTTCGAACTGAGAAAATGGGCACTGAGTACCGCCACTTGGCCTTCGAGCATTTCGTCTAAATACGAAATAGCTACGCCTTGATCAGCGTTTACAGTCATTAAATTGTAGGCATGGTACATGCCGTCGGGTCGTTTGTTTGCCCTTATGGAATGTTCAGTGTAGCTTATGGCCAAGTCTACAAATGACTTTAGGGATTTGACAGAAATCTCAGTTTTTTTACCCGAAAATTTATGGGTATAAATTTGTTCTCTGAACCCACTGGCTGAAGACCCTAAGGCCTCCAAGGCAGCCCTCCTTTTTTCCGGTGAAAAACGCCCGCTTAAGCCGTCTTGATGGGTTTCTAAAGCCTGAAGTATGCCCTCGAATTGACGGTGCATTTCGTCAGACACCGGATAGGTTTCATTTTCGTTGAGTTGTGAAAAAATACGCTCAAAAAAACTTAAAAATCTTCGGATGTAATAGAGCGTTACCATTGATACACCGTTACCCACCAAGGCGTTGTTGGCATCGTTCCATTCGGGTCTTTGGGTGTTCATCCAAATACCGCCTTCGGGTATGAAATTGGAGAATTTGGCCAAGGTAACCGCAAGGATTTTTTCCAGAAAGTTTACATGGATGATTTGCCCCTCTTTGTTAGTGAGCAAAGTACCATCAGCTCCTAAAGTCTCGCGATTTTCTCGTATTTTTTTATCTTCTTCCCTGTCGAAGATAATAGTGTCTTTGGGGTCTGAAAGTATTTCCTCAAAGGTTTTTATTTTATAAGGCACATGAGCGTAAACAAAGGCATCTACGGCGAATAATGTTGGTAGTTTTTTGGGGCTTAAATGGTCTAAGTGTTCTAACAATTTAAGCAGGTAGATAATTTGGTGATCGCCCCAATAACCGATATAAGACCAGGGGTCATCGGGTTCTATTATTTCCCAATCAAAACCGTCTTTGGTCACCCTGTAGGGATTGTATCCATCAAAAGTTGAAGCATTCAGGAACTTGCTGATCATGCTTTCAACAAAATCGGGATATGAATACGCCAAGCTTTCCCAGTTTTGGAAAATGTCTCGCCAATTGCCTTCGTAGTCTAAAATTTTTGAACCGTCTTCAGCCTTAGTATTGATGGAAAACCGGTTCCACGGCCTACTAGGATCTCCGTGACGTCGGCTGAATTTGAGCGGCAGATATTCCAATGACAATCTGCTAAAATCTTTATCTTTAAGTTCAAGCTCAAGTGCCCTAAGCTGATCTAGAGAGAAAACCACGCCCAGTTGCGCTATGGATTTGGCATAACGCCGGTAGATGTTTTTGTTGGCATTTTGTAAATACGTTTCAAAATCTTTTTGTTCAACGCTGTAATTATTATCAAATATGCCACCACGCATGATGTTGTACATACAGTTTGAATAATGCCTGATGTCTCTCAGTTTATCAGCTGAACACTGAACACCATCGGCGGCGGCGATTAGTTTCAACAGTTGATCTGTGCCCTTGGCAATGTCTTTTTCTAAGTTTGCAGACAGTTCTTTGTGGTTTGTGATTTTGTGGATGAGTGCCGTGACGTCCGTTTGATCATAGTTGACGTCGGCAATTATTTTCCAAGACACTGTTTCATCGGGTTGAAGTGAACGTGCCTGATGTACCAAATAAGCGCCTTTTTCAGCTTTGATATCCGTTTCCTGTACTAGGGTTTGGCCTTTTCTGAAATTTTCGAGCTGCAGAGAAGAGAGGAGATATAATGGATTTTTTACACCCAAAGACCAGCATACATTAGCCGTCAAAGCTTCGCTAGGTTCGGCCTTATCTAAAGGCACCGCACTGAGCGCATACATACCAAGTCCCGATTTTAGATGCAGTTCGCTGCGTTTGTATGCATCTACCAAATTGCTGCTTTGGGTTTGCAAATCGCTAACCACGCCTGCGGGGAGAATGTTTTGCAGTCCGTCTATACATTCCAGTTCTATTTTCGATTCGGAAATATTGGTCAAGCTAACTGATTTTATAAAGCCGAAAGTGTCGCACGAACTCCACCCATAGCGAAAACGGAGGCCGAGGCTGTGGTTGATTTCTTCGAAAACAATTTTATTTCCGTAAATATTTTTATAAAGATTTCGAGTCAGCTTATAATGGTCAGCAAACCTTACCGAATAAGGCTCCCAAAACACGATTTCTGTATTTTGTTTTGTTTTAATAATCGTCTTGCTTCCTGTAATTTCTACACTTTCGGTAATTTTATCATCTGTAGTGTACGGAAACAAAGCGTAATTGGCATTTTTCCTGCCGGCTGTTAAACCGCCATTGCTGGAGATAAACATCCAGTGGTTGTATGCGCTTGCTATGTTCATAAAAAAAGGGCGCATCAAATCTGCTTCAGATATTTTCAGGAATTCCTCTCCGTCTATTTTATTTAGAGCTATTTTATTATTACTTGTCGACATTTTAGGTTTTTATGGTTTTTATGCTGCTGTGCATATGGTTATTGTTTTTTTTTAAGAATATCGGTTAAAATCAGTCGTAAACTCTTACATAATCTACCTCTAGGGTTTGGGGAAAAGGGGTTTCTGTATTGGGGCTTCCTACAAAATGACCTCCAACAGCAAGATTTATCAACATAAAGAATGGCTTGTCAAAAACCCAATTGCCCGGCAAATCGGCAGGGGTAATTTTGTGGTAAATTTGACCGTCTATGTAAAAATGAATATAATCTGCTCTCCAATCTACTGCAAACACATGAAAATCTTCATCAAATCCGCCTTGTTGGGTTTCAAAACTTTTTGAAACGCCTTTGTTTCCGGAATACCCCGGTCCGTGCAAAGTGCTGAGTACAATGTTGGGGTTTTGACCTCTGTATTCCATTATATCGATTTCTCCGGTCTTTGGCCAACCTATTTGATCAATATCAGAACCTAGCATCCAAAACGCCGGCCACATGCCTTGTCCTTTGGGCAATTTCATCCGCGCCTCAAACCAACCGAATTTTTTTTCAAATTTTCCTTTGGTTTTTATCCGTGCAGAGGTAAAATAAGCGCCTTCAAAAACCTCTTTTGTCGCTGTAATGATGAGCCGACCATCGGCTACTTTTACGTTTGCAGGCCTGTTGGTGTAATATTGCAATTCGGCGTTTCCCCAGCCGTTATTTCCCCTTCCTAAGTCGAAGACCCATCGGGTTGTGTCTATTTGAATGCCTTCAAACTCGTCTTGCCAGAACGGTTTTTTTGAAGCGGATGGAGCGTGACCACTATGGTCTGTGGTTTCTAATGGTTTATTGCCGAAACGCTGTTGGTCCTGCTCGTTTGCTAAATTGACAAATGTGTAGACAGACAATCCTTCAAAAAAATTGACAAGATCTTTCTGAGTGATTGTATCTGAATACGGGTTGATTTGGTGTATTTCTTTTAGCGCATAATAGGCCGCACGCGGATAAAGATCGTACAGACCATTCTCATCCTTAGGGCCTTTGGCACAAATCCCAAACCATTCTTCATTCATGTTATTGCGCCCTTTTTCAAAATCAAAAGCGTAACCTCCGTTGGCCCATGAGGCGTTAGTATCGTGCGTGTCTAGTCCGTAGGTTTGGCCGTATTTCCACCAGCCGTCACTAAACTGAAAAGTAAAGCCACCCAAGGTGTTTTCTGCTTTGCCCATGCCTGCCGCGTTGAGATAGATTTCTTTCCAGTTTTCAATTAAGTATTCGGCTTGTGCCAACTGGTTTTCTTCATGCTTCACGGCATCAAAAGCATCGGAGCCAAATTCTGTGAACAGGATGGGTTTGCCATATATTTTTTGGACTCTTTCAAAGGCGTCACCAAAAGAAAGACCTCGGTACATATTGGTTCCGAATATATCTACATCCGGACAGGTTTCGGCTATAATTTCTAAAAATAAAAGATCGCCATTGCAAATAGCCACAGGTACCGATGTGTCTATAGCTTTGATGATTTTAGCAGCATCGTTCATCAATTTGTACATGGGTCTGGCTCTTTTTTCCCCCACTTCTTTTAAACGGGCATCTTCAGTAGGAAAATCTTCGGTTTCTGCGCCTTGCCAAAACAGGCCATAGTTGTTTTCATTGCCTATCAGATACATGAGAAGCCCCGGGGTGTTTTTGTAGTAGCGAACCATATCTTCCACTTCCTTGAGCAACAGGTCTTGTGTAGCTATTTCGTCATAATGTGTTTCGGCTTTCCAAACGCCGTTAAGCGTGAGACCATATCTGCCAAAAGAATGATTTACCATGGTATAAATACCATAATTTTCAAATATGTAGCGAATCCATTTTGGAGGAATTCCTGTATAAATTCGAACGGCATTGACTCCAATTTCTCTGAGCTTTCCCATTTCATTTTCCAGGGCGGTTTTAATCATTTCCTCTGGCTGATCCCAAAAGTTGTACTCGTAGTTGGTGCCTCTGGGATAGTAGTCCCAATTCATCCCGTTGATGATAAAGTCTTTCCCGTCCACTTGAAGCTTAAAACCATCCTCGTTTACCAAGGCAACACTTTGGGCATAAACCAAACCATTCAAGCAGGTGAAAAAAGCAAAGAGATATAAAAGGTATTTGTTCATGTGCGTTAAACTGATGTTTTTTTAATGATTTTAGTGCGGTCGGACTGGACTATTCTTCATAAAAAAATACTGATTCTAAATTGTTTACGGAATTTCCTCCTACAAAAACTTTAAATTCGCCTGACTCAACTTTCCAATTTCCTTCGTTGTCAAAGAATCCTATGCTTTCTTCATTTAGGATGAATGTCACCTTACGGGTTTCGCCCGGTTGGAGATCTATTTGTTCGAAACCTTTTAACTCTTTGACCGGTCTGGACACGGAAGCATACAAATCGTGCAAATAGAGCTGAACGGTCTCTTTGCCGAGCAAGTAACCTGTGTTGGTCACTTCTACGCTAACTTCGATAGATCCGTCTTTACTGAAACCGTTTTTACTTAGTTGCAGGTTTTTGTATTCAAACGACGTGTAGCTAAGGCCATAACCAAATGGAAACAAGGGTGAATTTGTTGCATCGATATAGTGCGACCAAAATATTTGTTTGTTATCCGGCAAAACGGGTCGGCCGGTATTTTTATGATTGTAGTATATAGGAATCTGACCCACATTTCGGGGAAAAGTCATGGTGAGTTTGCCACTGGGGTTGTAATCCCCGTATAAGACTTGTGCGATGGCATTGCCACTTTGGGTGCCCAATTGCCAAGCTTCTACAATAGCCGGGATTTTTTCTGCGGCCCATTCTATGGCGAGAGGCCTGCCGTTCATCAGTACCAAAACGATATTTGGGTTTATCTTATAAATTTCTTCCAAAAATTCTTGCTGTAAACCGGGTAAGCCAATTTCTGTTCGACTTCTTGCTTCGCCACTTTGAAATGCATGCTCACCCAATACAATAATGACAACTTCGGCTTGCTTGGCGATGTTTTTTGCCGCTTCAAAACCGCTGCGGTCTGTGGTGTTTATTTGAACTTCCTGAAGAAACGAGGGCGAGCCATCTGTAAGTCTGACACCTTGTTCGAAAAGTAAATCATTGTCGGGATATTTTTCTAAACCTTCTTGTACAGACACGGCAGAATTGGGTGCTGCCAAGGCACGCCAGCTGCCCAACGGGCTGTCTTTATCGGCAGCCAATTGTCCCAAAAGGGCAATTTTTAAACCTTTTTTATTGAGTGGCAAGAGCTGTTTTTCGTTTTTCAACAAAACGATCGACTTCTTGGCCATGTCTAAAACTGCTTCGTGAAAGGCGGGTTTGCCTATTACTTCTTTTTCTCTGAGTTCATCGCAATAAAGGTAGGGATTGTCAAACAAGCCCAGTTCGTATTTTAAGGTCAAAATTCTCTTCACGGCGTCGTCAATTAGCGCTTCATCCACCTTGCCTTCTTTAACTAAAGTGGCTAGGTGTTCTACGTATAAGCTCGATTCCATGTCCATATCCGAGCCTGCCTTTACGGCCAGTTCGGCAGCTTGTTCGCCGTCTTTCGCATATCCGTGAGGAATCATTTCTTTGATGGAGCCCCAGTCGGAAACAACTAATCCGTTAAAATTCCACTTTCCTTTCAAAATATCTCTTTGCAGAAAAGTATTACCGGTTGCGGGTACGCCATTGAGTACGTTAAAAGCATTCATAAAGGTTTTTACCCCGGCGTCTGTAGCAGCTTTAAATGGCGGAAAAACTTGGTTGTAGAGTGTAGAAGTACCTACATCTACTGTATTGTAATCTCTACCGGCTTCTGCAAAACCGTAGCCTGCAAAGTGCTTCGCAGTAGCGGCGATGGTATGTGGTGCTTTCAAATCGGTTCCCTGAAAGCCCGCTACACGTGCTTTGGCAATCAAACTTCCCAAATAGGGATCTTCTCCTGCGCCTTCCATAACACGACCCCAACGGGCATCGCGAGAAATATCGACCATAGGGGCAAATGTCCAATTAATTCCGGCGGCGGCGGCTTCGGCGGCAGCCACCTCAGCCGATTTTTTTATGGCTTCCAAATCCCAACTGGCTGATTCCGCCAAGGGAATGGGAGCCATGGTTTTATAGCCGTGAATCACGTCATAACCGATGATGAGCGGTATGCCCAAGCGCGTTTCTTCTACGGCTATTTTTTGAAGTGCTTTTACGTTTTCAACGCCCGTAACATTGAGCATAGAACCGATAAGTCCTTTGCGAAGTTGTTCGTATCTAATGGCGGCACTTCCTTCTTCGGGAGCCGGCCCGGTTACTTCCCAAAAGCCGGAATACTGATTCATCTGTCCAACTTTTTCTTCCAAAGTCATGATAGAAAGCAGGGAATCTACTTGCTTGGCATAAGGACTTTGGTTAGAACCGGAGGAAGCACTGTTGTTTTGACAAGAATGTAAAATGTTCATCAGGACAATAATTAAAATTAAGCTTAAACTTTTCATGATATTAAATTTTGAATAAAGTTATGATGAACCGTCAAAAAAGGTTTGTCAATTAATAAACCGATTTTATCAAAAAAAGGCCGGCCAGAGCCGACCTTTTCGAAAAAATGAGAAATGAAGAAAAATTTATTGAAAAACACGAATATAATCTATCTCATAGGTAGATTGTGTGAAAGCGCCATCGATGGCACCACCAAAATTACCTCCCATAGCAACATTTAGCAGCATAAAAAAGTCTTTGTTAAATGGTACAGTCAGGTTATTTGGGAAGGTGTGATAATTCACATCATCGACAAAAAATTTGATTTCATTAGGAGTCCATTCCACTTCATAAATATGAAACGAGTCTGAAACACCGGGAACAATTGTGGAATTGCTGACGCCATTTCCTCCGGAATTACCCGGAAAATGTAGAGTACTAAAAATAGTATTTTGTTGGTTGCCAACATGCTCCATGATGTCTATTTCTCCTGCACCCGGCCAAGGATTGGTGTCTATGTCTGCACCCAACATCCAAAACGCAGGCCATGTACCGCCACCGCTAGGTAATTTGGCTCTCATTTCTACACGGCCGTACATAAATTCGACCTTGTCTTTTGTTTTGATTCTGGCAGAAGTAAATTGTTTGCCATCGAGGTTTTCTCTAATTGCGGTAATTTTCAACATGCCGTTTTCAACTACAATATTTTCGGGTCTGTCTGTATAGGTCTGCTGTTCGTTGTTCCCCCAACCGCAGTTTTGAGGACAACCATCTCCCAAATCAAAAGACCAATTGCTAGGGTTTACCCCGCCGTCCACATCAAATTCGTCTGCCCAAATAAGGGTATCAAAATTGGAAGCGGGTGGTTCTGTGCTACCTCCACCTTCGGGAACGAAGGTGAAGTACCAAGCCAATTGTCCGCCACCAAATTCGCTACGTACATTTTGAACACCTCTAACACTTAATTTGTTTTCGGTCAATTCTAATATTTTGAATTCTGTGATACCGGCATCATAGGAAAGCACGCTGTTGTCTATGATAAGCGAGCGGTCGGAAGTTGCCTCATCGGTAATGATAGAGAAAACTGTTTCTGTACGGATGAAACCGTCTATATTTCTACATTCGTCAACAAATTGTTGTACGGGTGCATCGGGGAAAAATTTGGTAACTTCTGTCCAGTTCATAAAAGTTTCGCCTTGTGTTTCAATCTTGTAAGTAAGATTTTGGTTGGCATCAAAACTGAATTCCAAAACATCGTCATACAAGCAAGGGTTGAGCGCATTGGGCGTAGCCGAGAAAAAGCCCGGAAAATCTGTATTGACATCTCCAACGCCAAAGTGTCCGGCCACGGTTTGGTCCCAAACCCATCTTTTGCTGCCGTCTCCGGCCAGTTGTTGGAGCACCACCGGATCGATGGTTACCTTCACATCGAGTTCGACCTCTACCACTCCGGATGTAGATGCACCTCCCGTACCGAAAGCAAGTACTACAATTTGTGCCGTAAATTGACCTGCACGCGTAAACCTAAAAGTAGCTTCTTCTCCTGGTAAAACCAGGACTGGCGTACTTTGTTGTGTGAAGATTACTTGAAAACTGGTTGCGTCATTTGCGGTTGGACGCACCGTGACCAAACCGGACTGGTCCGGAGCTACAATGGCTTCAATTTGAAGGTTTGTCGGTGTTTTGACAGCACCAAAACTTCCTTCGTCGTCTGGTGCGCAATTCTGCAGCAAAACGAACGCGAAAATCACGGACAGTAAAATTTTTATTTTTTTCATTTTTGACATTTTTTAAAATTATGGAGTCATTAAAAGATTATTTTTTGGCCTTTTACTGACCACTAAACCTGATGTTGTCTATATAAATTACATTATCGGAAGTTCTTCCGTTCAAATTAAAGTCGGGGAATATAATAATTTGATCTATCACCCCTGTGATGCCTTTGCCAATAAGGCTGGAAACATCAAAGGTGATTTCTTCCCATTCGTTTATTTTGGTGTTGGCTACTTTAATTTCGGGTTGGGCTTCGCCGTTGTTTTCGGCAAATTTGAGGCCGATGTCGCTGATGACTGATTTCCAAACCATGATTCTGACAATTTTATTGGTCTGATCGAAGGTAAAGGAACCTATATCCGACCCGTGTTGCGATTCAAAACCCATCCAAGGCATACCAGCCTGCAAAGCCGTTGCTTTCAAAACTGTTCCGGAAGTATTGATGCCTGATGGATTCGGATTGGCTACAATTTCAACCGGTGGGTTGCTACCATTTTCAAAAACGGTCCAAGTCCAGTCTGCTCCAAATCCGCCTGTTTCAAAATTAATCGGATTTAAAGGTGGTGTTCCAGTTCCTCCTCCACCTCCGGTGCCACCACCGCCTCCGGTTGTACCACCTGGGGTTGTAGATACGCTGATGTCGTCAAAATGATAGACACTTCCATCGCCGTTTGTTCCAAAATCAAAGAAAATGACAAATCTGACGTAATTGCCTGCCGGTGCAGCACTGAAATTGAAGGAAATTTCTTCCCAAGCGTTGGCAGTGGTATTGGTTACGTCCACTTCGTGCGTCACACTGGCATCTTGGTTCTCAATTTTTGCCTTGATGGTGATGCCACTTTTGGGGCTCAGCACCTTCACTTTGATATAAGGCCTAGTAGCCACATCTATAACTTTGTTTTCGATAAAAGAACCTGCCCATATTTCTGCCCCTTGCGCTTTGACGAGCTCTGCAACCAAACTACTGGTATTGATACCCGATGGGTTGGGATTGTTCACAACGGCTGAGGTGGGTATGTTTCCAAAAGAAGTGAACACTGGCGCCACGCCTTGAAAGTCTTCAATTAAACTTGGTGCGCTGCCTGTTCCACCACCTGTTCCACCACCTCCGGTGCCTCCACCAGATTGTGGGTTAAAAGTGATGTTGTCTATATAGATTACGTTATCGGAAGTTCTGCTGAAATTAAAGTCGGGGAATATAATAATTTGATCTATCACTCCTGTGATACCTTTGCCTATAAGGCTGGAAACATCAAAGGTGATTTCTTCCCATTCGTTTATTTTGGTGTTGGCTACTAAGATTTCGGGTTGCGCCTCTCCACTGGCTTCCGCAAATTTGAGACCTATGTCGCTGATGACCGATTTCCAAACCATGATCTTGACTATAGAATTGGATTGGTCGAATGTAAACGAACCCAAATCTGTTCCGTGTTGCGATTCAAAGCCCATCCAAGGCATACCTGCCTGCAAGGCCGTTGCTTTCAAAACTGTTCCTGAAGTATTGATGCCTGATGGATCCGGATTGGCTACAATTTCAACCGGTGGGTTGTTACCATTTTCGAAAACGGTCCAAGTCCAATTGGCTCCAAATCCATTTTGTTCAAAATCAATAGGATTGAAAGGAGCTGTGCCTGTGCCGCCTCCCGTATTGCCACCGCCCTGTCCGGGTGTGGTGAGTCTGATATCATCAAAGAAGAAGGAGTCACCTGTTCCTGCATTTCCAAAGTCGGGGAATAAAATAACCCTGTCATAAGGAATTGCTGTACTGAAAGCAGAGGCTGAGGTAAGGTCAAAAGTGAGCTCCTCCCAAGCATTGCCAACAGTAGTAGATGCCTGAATCTCAACAAAAACAGTTGGATTTCCGTTGTTATCCAGAGGTGATCCGGAATCTTCTATTTTAAACAAGATAGGCGTACCGGCTCTGGGCGACCACACTTTTACACTGGCTGTAGTGCCAGCCGAAAAATCTATGGCACCACTCAAGTTGAGACTGGCACCTGCCCATACTTGCGCACCGGCAGCTTTATTGATTTCCAATACTCTGCTGCTGGTATTGATACCGGATGCTGCAGGATTGTTGATAATGGAAGCCGGGATGGGGCCAAAATCGGCTGCGCCAAATCCTATCCATTCAAAAGTGGTCTGCGTGTCTTCAAAGCTCAAAGGCAGCATGATGTTGCCTCCACCGCCGCCTTGGCCGGGAGTGATCATGCGTACATCGTCGAAAAAGAAAGCATCGCCGGTTCCGGCATTTCCAAAGTCGGGGAATAAAATAACCCTGTCATAAGTAATTGCCGTGCTGAAAGAAGTGACTGAGGTAAGATCAAAAGTGAGTTCTTCCCATGCATTAGCCACTGAAGTTGACGCTTGTACTTCAACAAAAACCGTTGGATTCCCATTGTTGTCTAAAGGTGATCCTGAATCTTCTATCTTAAACAATACAGGTGTGCCGGCTCTGGGCGACCAGACTTTTACACTGGCTGTTGTACCAGCCGAAAAATCTATAGCTCCGCTCAAATTGAGACTGGCACCGGCCCATACTTGTGCACCGGCGGCTTTGGTGATTTGTAAGACGCGTTCGCTGGTATTGATACCGGATTTGTCGGGGTTGTTGATGACTGCTGCCGGAATGGGACCGAAGTCAACCGCACCAAAACCAATCCATTCGAAAGTGGTTTGTGTATCTTCAAATGTAAGCGGTAAATTGATAGGCGCGCCTGGGCCTCCATCGCCCGCTGTGATGTCGTCAAAGAAATAGGTGCCGGGTTTTGTATCCGGACCGTCAACAAACAAGGTGATGGTATTGAAGGATCCTGAAGCATTTATAGGGCCGCTCAACGGAAAGCTCAGTTGCGCTTGAGAGAAGTCAAAAGTAACTGTATTCCAGCCGGCTGTTGTAACATTTTCAATAACCTCTACTGCATCAGCTGTACCATTTTCAAATTTTAATAAAATGGCATTGTTGGGTGTAGAAGTGAAGAAGCGAAGCGTAATCAGTTTTTCAGATGAAAAATCAACAGCTTCATCCAAATTCAAGGAAATCCCTTCGAATTGTGCGCCGGAATTGATCACTTGACCCGCTTGGTTATTTGGATCTTCCGGATCTACAGCAAGATTAAAGGTGGCTCCGTTAAACGTAGTAAACACTTGGTTTGAGGTTTCAAAATCTAGTGGTAAAGCTACAGGTAACACACTGTCGTTGGTTTGTTCTATTTCATCAAAGAAATAGGAAGCACCATCGCCCGGGTTTTCAAAATCAAAGAAGAAAATAAGTTTAGAAAGTTCTTTTCCATCTACCAAACCGCTAAAGTCAAAAATCAGTTCTTCCCATTGGTTTGCTAGAGTGTTTACCACATCTACCTCGGCTGAAATGTTGGGATCTGTTGCGTTTTCGAGCTTGAGTTTGACAATGATACCGCTTTTTGGCGACCAAACTTTCATTTTAATTTTTCTCAAGGTAGAAAAATCTATAGTTTCGTCGAGTTCCAAAATACTACCGGCAAAAAACTGTGCACCATCGCCTTTTACAAACTGCGCCACTTTGGCAGTTGTGTTCATGCCTGTAGCATCGGGATTGTCTATGACTGTGCTGGTGGCACCTTCAAAGTTGATAAATGTAAAATCAAGCGTTTCCGATTCAAAATTGACAGGAAGTCGCAAAGGATTGGTAATGGTTACAGTTTGTGTGAATTCCGCTGTGGCTTCTCCGCCACTCAGGGCTATTACTCTTACTACGTAGTCACCAATCGCCGGATACGTATGTGAAACCACATCGCCTTCGTTAAAGGCAGTGGGTTCTTCATTTTCAACATCGCCGAAGAAGACTTGGAAAAAAGTTTCAAAATCTGCTGTGGCAGAGACGTTGATAGAGAAATTATCTATAGGGTCTTGTTCTATGGTCACCTCCAAGTTTTCAGGTGCTTTGAAAGAAACTGTGAGTTCTTTTTGGCCTTCTGCCACCACGCCGGCAAGGTTTTTTGCCAAAACGCGCACGGTGAAAACGCCTTCGGGGTAGATATGTTGTAGCTGTTTACCCGGAAGTGTCACTTCGAAAGGGCTTCCATCTCCAAAATCGACTTCAAACGAATTGGCTCCTTCGGCCGTTGGGGTGATGGTCACCGTTCCTGTGTTGTCTTGCGTAATTTGAAATACGGCATTGATGTTTTGGGGTGCATTGATGTCTTTTACGAATTCGACACTGCCATTGTCGTCATCCGAACAAGCGGAGACGCCCAAAAACAAAATGGCTAGGATGATAAATTTTATTTTTTTCATTTTGATAAGTTTAAATGTTAGTAGCCCGGATTTTGTGGCCAGCGGTTTCCTGCCAGTTCAATTTCGATAGAAGGAATTGGGAAAACTTCGTGTTTTCCGGGTACAAAGCCCTGAATTTTGGATGCGGCTTGTCCGGTTCTGACTAAATCAAAGAAACGGAAGCCTTCGCCCATAAGTTCCAAACGTCTTTCGTCCCAAATGGCCGATATTAAATTTTGGCCGGTTGCAGTGACATCGTCTAATCCGGCACGGGTTCTGACCCTGTTTAAGTATTGTCTGGCCCTGTCCTCACTTCCGCCCGAGCGGGCAAGGGACTCCGCAGCCATCAATAAAACATCTGCAAAGCGTATGGCTCGGTAGTTATTGGGGTTGGTCAGGTTGGCGTCTCCGGTATTGAGATCGCCTTGTCTGGCTATATATTTTCTGTTGTAAAAACCTGTGTGTTCAAAGCCTTCTACAAAAGTTGCACCTGTTAAATCAGCCCAGGCATCAATGTCTAAGATGGCGACGTCACGGCGAATATCTGCCGGGTCGTAAGCATCAAAAGCTTCTTGGGTGGGTACGTTGAAACTAAAACCGGAATCGAAAAGAGGTCCGGCATAATTTCTGATGCCGTTAAAGCCTACAGCAACATTTCCTTCACTACACTGAAAGCAACCAAATCCGGCACCTTCTAAGTCTGAATATTGAATTTCAAAAACCGACTCTATGTTGTTCTCGCCTTCAAATTCGAAAATGCTGTTGTAATCTGTCACCAAGTCATAAGGACCGTTATTGATTAGTGCTTCTAATACTTGAGCGGCTTCTCCAAATTTGTCTTGATACAGCAAAGCTCTACCCAACAAACCTTGCGCAGCGCCTTTGGTAATACGTCCTTTTTGGGCTTGTACGTAAGGTAAATTATCTGCTGCAAAACGCAAATCTGATTCGATAACGGCATAAATTTCGGCTTTGGGCGTACGGTCTAGAGAAGTTTCTTCACCCAATTGGAATCTGCGGTCCGACACGTAAGGTATGTCGCCAAAAAACTTGACCAATTCAAAAAGATAGTATGCTCTTAAAAAACGGTTTTGTGCCAATATTTCGTTTTTGCCTTCAAAATCTACTTTGTCTTGAAATTCAATCATAAAATTGGTGCGATTGAGACCTGCGTACATCCAAGTCCAGATGTCTCTGAGGTTTTGGTTGACGGGTGTGTGAATCATGTCGTCAATTTCTTGGAAGCTTGGTACATCTGTTGCGCTTTCACCACCTGCAAGGGTGTTATCTGAAGCCATATCGCCAATCATTACGTTCCAATGGGTAGCTTGAAGCAAGTCGTAAGAACCTATTAAGGCATCTTCAAAATCATCCTTAGAGTTGAAGAAACTCTCAGAATCGATAACAAAATCAGGGTCTTCCTGTACAAAATCATCCGAACAGGCCAAGAGTAGGCCGAACGTCATCATCGTAAGTGTATATTTTAAAATGGATATTGTTTTCATCGTAAAAAGCATTAAAAGTTTAGGTTAACTCCAAAGAGATAGGTTCTGGGTGTCGGGAAAAAGCCGGGATCAATTCCGCCGCCAACGGGTGCGCCGCTGGAAATGGAGGGGTCAAATCCGGAGTAATTTGTAAAGGTGTACAAATTGTTGACTTGTGCGTACAACCTCAGTTTGGAAATCCAAGCCTTTTTGGTAATTGACTGTGGCAAGGTGTAACCGAGTTGGAGCGATTGTATTCTTAAAAAATCGCCTTCTTCTACAAAGAAATCGGAAAACAGGGTGGTGGTTGTGGCACCGGTGGTTACCAAGGGTCTGTTGTTGCTGGTGCCCGGTCCGGTCCATCGGTTAAGGAAATCACGGGTTTTGTTTGTGAGTTCTTGGTTTCTCTCAAAATTTCTGACAATTTCGTTACCGGCTTGTCCGAAAGCGGAGATATTAAAATCGAAGTTTTTATATTCGGCTGTGAAGTTGAAGTTGAAGGTGACATCCGGAATAGGGCTACCGATATCTATACGGTCGTTGTTGTCAATAACACCGTCGTTGTTGGTGTCAACAAACCTGAGTTCACCCGGTCTGGCGTTGGCTTGTGTGGCGTGTGCATCTACCTCTTGCTGTGTTTGAAAAACGCCATCTGTTTTCAGGCCAAAGAAGAAGCCCATGGGTTTGCCGGCTTGAAATCTGGAAGGTGGATCTTGACCTACACCAAAACTACCTCCGGTAACAAAGCCCACGTCGTTGTTAACACTTAACACTTCGTTTTCCAATGCTGTAAAATTACCGCCTATGGTGATGTTGAGTCCTTTGATAATTTCCTCTTTGAAGGTAATCCCTAGCTCAACACCTCTGTTTCGCACGGCACCTGCATTGATGAATGGCGGCGCGCTGCCGGGTGCAGAAGCACCTATGATTCCGGAGACGGGAGCCTCGAGAAGCAAATCGCGTGTGGTTTTTCTAAATACATCGGCTGTTACATCTACTTTGTTGTTAAACATGGTCATGTCGAAACCAATGTTTAATTGTTCTTGTTCTTCCCAACGGATGTTCGGGTTTGGAATTCTGCCTATAGCCCTACCGTTGATGAGTTGGTCGTCGAAAACGGCTGTGGCTTCACCGGTTAAGAGTGATCGGAAGGTGTTGGCTACAATTCTGTCGTTACCCAAAACGCCGAAACTGGCTCTTAGTTTGAGGAAGTTGATGGCCGTAAATTGTTTGAAGAAAGATTCTTCTGTTACAATCCAACCAAGGGTTCCGGAAGGGAAATAAGCTACGCTTTCGTTAGGTCCGAAATTGCTTGAGGCATCGCGGCGCAATGCAAATGAGAACAAGTATTTGGTTTGAAAGTTGTATTGGAATCGACCGAAATAGGAAACCAATCGCTCTTCAAATTGGCCATTTCCGAATCTTTCGTCGGCGAGGTCGTTATTGGTCAGCGACAAGTCTGCAAAAGCATAGTCGTTGTTGGGGACGTCAAAACCGGTTGCGTTGAAAAAATCGCCTTGGTTTTTAAAAACCGTCGTACCGGCTGTTACTTCTACGTTATGGTCTTCGAAGAAAGTGTTTTTGTAAGTGACAAAGGCATCCCATGTAAAATCATTAAAATCGTCTTTCACTTCTGTGACACTGCTTCTTTGGTTGTTAAACACTTTTCCTGATCCAAAAAAGGCGATGGGTGAAAATGATTTAAACTTGGCTTCTGAGTAATTGAAGCCCAGACGGGTTTCGGCACTCCAGTTATCGTTGAGTTTAAACTTCAATCCTACCGTACCGTTAATTTTGTTGGTATTGCTTTGGTTAAAAGTATTTGCCAATTGGGCTAAAGGGTTGATTACTTCATTTCCCAAACCTTCAGCTAAGGTAAAATCGCCGTTCTCGTCACGAACCGGCAGAAGGGGTGTCATGTTGACTGCGTTGAATAGCACAGAGCCCAATCCGCTTTCGTTGATGGTTTTTCTCTTGGTGTTCGTAAAGAACAAAGAGGTGTTGAAAGTGAAATATTTATTTAAATCGGTTGTAAAGCTAAGGCGAGAAGTGAATCTGTCGAAATTTGACTTTTCTCTACCTACTATACCGTCTTGTGTAAGATAAGCGGCACCCAGTGAGTAGGATGATTTCTCCGAACCACCGCTTACGGTAATATCTTGACTAAAAATAGGTGCTGTTTCAAAAACTTCATCTTGAAAATCTGTACCTTTCCCTAATCCGGAAACATCTGTAAACAGGGGTGCTTGTCCGGCATTGGTTCGGGCTTCATTCACCAAAAGTGCGAGTTCGGTTGCGTTGAGCATGGGAAGTTTGCGCGGTGTTTCTTGAAAAGCCACATATTGGTTTACTGAAAAACTCGGTGCTGTATTTCGCTTACCTGTTTTGGTCGTGATCAGGATAACGCCATTAGCGGCCCTTGTACCATAAATGGCTGCCGATGCATCTTTAAGCGTGGTGATGCTTTCAATGTCGTTTGGATTGATATTGGTCAGTGCATCTTCAGTGATGTTTCCATCCACTACAACCAGTGGGCGGTTGTTGCCATTGGTGCTCACACCACGAATCCGGATGTTGAGCGGGCTACCCGGCGAACCGGAACTTGGCAACACTTGCACGCCTGTACTCTGCCCTTGCAAAGCGTCTTCTATTCGCAACGGCTTTAGTGCATCAATAGTTTCTGAAGACACGACGTTAACAGCGCCGGTCACTTCTTTCTTTGCCTGGGTGCCGTATCCGATGACAACTACTTCTGCCAAGGCTTGTGCGTCGTCTTTGAGTCGTACATTAATTTGGTTGCTGCTGACAACAATTTCTTGGGTAGCAAAACCTATATACGAAAAAACCAAAACATCACCCATATTGACATTATCAAGAAAATAATTTCCGTCAAAATCGGTGTTTGTTCCGTTAGTTGTTCCTTTTACCACTATGTTGACACCCGGTAAAGGCGTACCGTCAACATCGGCTAAAACCTGACCCGAAACACGAACAGCTTGCGCATGTGTGACAATTCCAGTCAGTAAAAAAATAATGATTAATGTACATCTTTTCATACTTGAAATGATTTTGAGAATTTAAAATGAAATAAATCAAACGCCATCCATCCAATTGAACGGATTTGAGATTTGTAAATGTAGATATCCAGAATTGTGTTGACTAAATATTAACCTTAACAAAAAATATACATAATGACACTTGTGCTATTTTTACTGTAAAATGTATAGGATAAACCCCCGTATATAAGTAGAGGACGGGTGGTTTTGCTACACTCAAATAAACGCAAGTTGAGTTACGAAAACGTTTTAGTTGAGTAAATGTTGAGGTGATTTTAAGAAATGTTGAGGTTTTTATTAAAAGCTCAATATGTAGTCTGTGAGGTTTTCGTCGTGTGTAAGCCCTAGTTTTTGGCGCAAGCGGTATCTTTTGATTTCAACACTTCTAATGGAAATGTTGAGCAAGGGTGCGATTTCTTTTGAGGAAAGATTTAACCGCAGATAGGCACAAAGTCTAAGGTCATTGTTGGTAAGTGCCTGATGTTTTTCTTTAAGTCTGTTTAAAAATTCTTTGTCTGCCTTATTGAAAGCGTCTTCAAACAATTTCCAATCACTGCTTTCATCGCGGTTGTTTTCAATAAAATCGAGTAGTGATTTTACTTCATTTTGGTTCTTAACTTTTTTAATTTCTTTCTTGATGTTGTTGAGCAATTCATTTTTCTGGATCAAATTGGAAGTGGTGGACTCAAGTTCCTGATTTTTCTTCTCAATCAGTAAATTGAGTTGGTCATTTTTGAGCCGGATGATTTGCTCTTGATTTATTCTTTCGAGTTCCTCTACCTGTTTTTGTTGTTCGGTGAGTAAGTGGCGTTGTTTTTTGTGATAATACCTTCTATAGGTGATGTGAATAAGATAAACGACAAAAATGGTCAAAAGCGCGTAAAGCAAAATCATTTTGCTAGACCAATACCACGGTTTCCGGACTTCAAAATTGATAGCTATCGTATTTGAAGACAATTTATCGGCTCTTTTGGCCCTCACTTGTAGGGTGTAATTGCCCCAATCGAGAAAGATAAAGCCAACCTTCGATTCTTGAGACCAATCAGACCAATGTTCGTCAAATCCTGAAAGTTTGTATTGATAAAGGGTCGGATTGGTTATATCGAGGTTTTGGGTGCTAAATTCGAATCGAAGTTCCCTAAAATCATAAGGAACTTGAAAAGATTCGTTCACCGGATGTTGTGTGCTAACATCTTTTTTGTTGATGTGCGAAATACCGTTGAGATACAACTGAAAATCCGGAATTTCTGTCTGATCGGTTTGCAAGATGATATATCCGGTAGTGTTGCCAATCAAGTATTTACCCTCGCTGAGTTTGGTCACGTTTTCATAACCGACCATCGTTTTGCGCTTGTGTTGCGGGAGAATCACTTTGCTCACATCCATCGAGCCGGTCAATAAATTCTTCCTACCTATTGCGATATTGTTCTTATTGAACAACCAAAGCTCCTGGTTGTCAATATTGCTCAACTTTCCCGATAGATAAGCCGTGGAGTCCGTCATCTGACTCTTGGTCTCGTCCTTTTCAAAGGCCTTGGTGTGATAGTCATACACATACAAGCCACTTATATCTGCATAGACAATCTTGTCTCTAAATTTGATTATACTTGAGTTTTTTTGAGGCCTATTACTAAAATTGTTGGGGGTTTCTTCAACACTCGTAAAATCTATATCTACTTTTAATTGATGGATTCCTTTGTACTCATGGTTTACCCAAATATTGTAGGAAGCATCTATCACCAAGCTGCGCGATGAAATGTCAAACCCTTCTAATTTGTTAAAGCCCCAACCGTCTTGCGACCTGCTGAGTATCCCCAGACCTTTGTACATGCCTAGTAAAATTTTGTCTTCTTGATTTGGAATTTTTTGAAAAGTCCAAACCCCATCATCACTAAAAACCAAATCAGCCTTGTCATCGGTAATCGAATATATTCCGAAGTTGTGTGCGCAAAGCAGGTGATCATCAAACTCGAACAACTCCCAAACTTGCCCTTTAGTGTTTTGAATGAGTTTAAACGAATCGTTGCTGTCCAAAGTGCGCCAATACAGTCCTTGATTGGTGCCTAAATAGAGTTTGTTTTTAAAAATTTTGGACGAATACACAGTTCCCAAAAAACCGTCGATATCCTGGAAAAGCTTGATTTTTGACTCATAGTTGATCACATTGATACCAATGTCTAAGCCCAGCCAAATATTGCTTCTTTGGTCTTCAAAGATAGACAGCACCGTATTGTTTGACAATCCCTTTTGGTTGGAAAAAGTCTCTACCACATTGCCTTGTTTGTCGAGCATCAGAAATCCGTTTGCAATAAGTCCTAGGGCAATATTTCCGGTAGAAAGCAGGTGGCTTGTATATATAGTTGTTTGGCTGAGCAACGCGTCGGCAGGCACACTTTTTTTAATCAAACCTTGGGCACTATAGGTATAAAAACCGCTCTTCTTTGTCAGGATAAGCCACTCATTGTCCACGTAAAAAATATTTTCAATGCGGTCATCTCCTTCAAGCGGAACCGTAACTACATATTTAGAAATGCCGTTTTCAATATTAAAAATCTGTCCCTCTGTGGTATGATAAAACAATCCGCCGTTTACCAAAACCGACTTTTCAATAATGCCTGCTGCTTTTATAATTTTAAATTCTTTATTCGTGGTGTTATAGATAAAAATTTGATTTAACGATTGAAAAATAACAAGGTCTTTGAAGGCGTGTATTTTCCAAAATTGCTCATCCTCCACGATGTTTTGACGAACCGCATCAGACAGATTGTTATAGGTTAATTTTCCATAAGCATCTGTTTCCCAGTATCCAAACTCCATATAATAACCCGTGTAGATGAGATTCCCTACGGCTTTCACAGAACGCATAATGGTTTGGTTTGGCGTAGGATACGTTTGCCAATCTATTCCATTAAATGCCAATAAACCGTAGTTGTTTGCCACGTAAATATATCCTCTAGCGTCCTGCGTGATGTCCCAATTCTGCGTTTCTGCTTTGTAGGATTCGGGATTGTAACTAATGATGTTGGGGATTTCTTGAGCAAAACCGGAAAAGCTCAAAACACATAGCAACGACAACGTTCTTAAAAGTTGACGGCAAATCCGGAAAATGTCAAAAATATATAGGTGCATCAATACGACCTGATTTAATGGAACTATTTTCTTGTAAATATAGCAAAAAATGAGGCTTGGCACCTTGTTTCAATTTTTGAAACTAATTTGTAAAAATAATATTCAGTTTTTTACCAATAGAACAAATAGAGGTACAAAAAAAGCAAAGCCTCATCAAAAAACCATGAGCCAAAATTATACTTGAATGTGTATTAGCATTTCGGTAAAAAATTGTTGGTTTGGTGTGCTGCGAAGTTGTCTATGCAATCACAGTGGCTAAAGTGATTAAAATAAACGTATTGAAAACCCTTAGCACAGCACTAAAGCGGAATAAAAGTGAGTTCGACAAAAACCGGCAAGTGATCGGACGGATATTTTGCATCTTTAGAATCGCTCAGCACAGCGTATTTATGCACTACAAAGGATTCGTATTGCGAGATAAATACATAGTCTATCCGACGGGTCACAGCTTCTTGATGGTTGAATCCGTTAAATGTACCCTCGGGCCCAAAAGGTGGATTTTTGGACACAGTCCTCGTATCATACATGACTTTACTCAAGTTGACAATCCGCTCAGAATCAGGTTCGGAGTTCAAATCGCCCATAAAAATTACCGGATAATTAGGCCTGTTAAGGGCTTCAATTTTTGCCAATATCAATTCGATACTTTTGGTTCGCGCGGTTTCCCCTACATGGTCTAAATGGGTGTTGAATACCCAAAAACGCCTACCGCTTTCTTTGTCAGACAACAATGCGTAGGTACAAACCCGGTTGAGTGCTGCATCCCAACCTTTAGATATTTTATTAGGGGTTTCAGACAACCAAAACGTATTGTTTTCCAACAGTTTGTACCGGTCTGTTTTAAAGAAAATATTGGAAGATTCTCCTTTTCCTTCCCCATCTCTGCCCACTCCTACTTGGCTGTATAGCGGCAAAACCGACTCCAAATAGGCAACCTGATGCGGCAAGGCTTCTTGAATACCTAAAATATCAGGTTCGTAGAATTGAATTTGAGAAGCAAAATAATCTTTCCGCAAAGGCCAAGCATTTTCTCCATCCGATGCAATATCCAACCTAATGTTGTAAGTCATCACTTTAAATTGTTGACCATGCATGGCAGATGCTGTAAAAAAGAAAATCAAACAAACAAATAAGTATTTCATATTTAAGGTTTTTGATAAACACGTATATAGTCAATCAACATTTTTTGCGGAAAAATATCAGCATTTACACCTTCCTTCCCACCCAGTGAACCGCCAACAGCCAAGTTAATTTTCAAATGAAAAGGCTGGTCAAAAGGCCAAGATGACTTCTTTTTTAGGTCTTTTTTCAGCACTACAAAAACCCTTTTCCCATCCTGTAAAAATATTAATTTTTTAGGTGTCCATAGCAAGCCAAACAGGTGAAAATCTGTGTGTGGTTTGGATATTTTGCTCTGCCCCACTCGCGTCGCGTAACTGCGATGTCCAACAGTGCCTACGTGAATGGCATGAATCACCCGATTTTCGTTATAACCTACGTATTCAACAATGTCAATTTCACCTTTATCTTTGTGCGCAGCCGTGTGATATAAATCGTTGATCATCCAAACAGCCGGCCACAAGCCTTTGCCTTGTGGAAATTTCATGCGAAACTCAAAATAACCGTATTGCCATTGCAAACGGTTTTGTGTGGTGATGCTTCCCGAAGTGTAAGTTGTGTTCACAGATTTTCCGCGTTTAGCCTTCGAAGTTTGGCCCCGGTGGGCTTCCAGCACAAGGTATCCATCTTCTAACCTCACATTTTTGAAGTCGTCGGTATAGGTTTGAAGTTCGTTGTTGCGTTGGTAACCCAATTCGTAATCCCAATAGGTCGTATTTGGCTTTGAGCCGGAATCAAATTCGTCTGACCAAACCAAATTTTCTGCTACAGCCAATTGCTTGTAACTGTTGCAACCTGTGAAAAGGACGCATAAAACAAAGATGACTGTAAATGAAGCCAAACGCATCATAAAATGTTATATTTTATACATTGACTTCTTTTCGAAGCACAGCTAGTGGCGGACTTTTGATGACAGCTAAACTGTTGGTCAACCCGACAAAGATAACCAGCAACACTATACCCGGAATCAATATCAAAAATGGAACCCAAGAAGGAATAAAAGGTGCATCAAACAGCCAGATGGCCATTACTTGACTTGAAACGAGCGATAAAACTACACCCGTTATCCCTCCCAACAATCCGAGAAATCCGTATTCGAATATCACAATTTTAAATATTTGAACTCCTTTGGCACCGAGCGTTCGCAACAACACGTTTTCTTTGATTCGTTGATATTTACTCGTTTTGAGTGCGCCTAGCAAAACAATGAGACCAGTCAAAATACTGAAAAATGCCATAAAATTGATGAGCCAAGCAATTTTACCGAGCAAACTTTCCACCAAGGCAAGTACTTGTCTGAGGTCAATCACAGATATATTGGGCAAATCTCGCACCAAATCCTGCTGTACAGCTGCGGATGCGGCCTCGTTGGGCACATGTGTGGAAAGTACCCAAAACTGAGGTGCATTTTCCAAAACTCCTCTGGGGAAGAGCACGGTAAAATTGAGCTGAACGCGCCCCCAATCTACTGCGCGGATGCTAGACACTTGTGTTTTCATCAGCACGCCCTGCACGTTGAAAGTCAAGGTGTCACCCACGGTCAAGTCTGCATCGCGGGCAAGATTGTCGCTTACCGAAATGGGGATAATTTTCGTATTGTCAGATACTTGTCCTATCCATTTGCCTTGCTGTATTTCTTCAGAAGCAATGAGACTGTCGCGATAGGTCACCCGAAACTCGTGGTTTAAAATCCACCGGTTGATGCGTGAAGTAGTATCTTGCCGAATGGCGTTGGTCAAAATTCCTTTAATGGCATGCAGTCTCATGGTAACTATAGGCACTTCTTCAGTCAGTTCAAGTTCGGCATTTGTCAAAATTTGTTTGACCGATTGCCTTTGATCCGATTGCACATCCAGCAGAATCAAATTGGGATTATTGGCTTGGGCATCTATTTCGGCCTGAGCCAACAACAAATCTTTTGTAAAATACAGCGTGCTGATCAAAAACGTGCCGATACCAATGGCTAAAACTAATATAAGTGTTTGATTTTGGGGTCTGAACAAGTTTTTGACACCCTGCCTGGCAGGAAAATGCCAACCGACAGGAAAATATTTTTTTATTAATTTTATAAACAGTGATGCCACTGCGGCCAATATCAAAAAAGTGAGCGCAATGCCGAGTACAAAGCTTAGAGCGTACAGTGGGTTTCGCAAAACCCAAAGCGCAAAAAGAAAAATAAAAAGAACGATGGCTGCCGAAACAAACAGCTGAGATTTGGATTTTTTCTTTGTCTGATTTCCTTCAACCCTAAGCGCTTGCAGAGGAGAAATATGTAAAGTACCTAGTAACGGATTTAAGGAAAACAATACCGACATAATCACTCCTAAAAGCAATCCTACTAATAGTACAGTAGGAAAAACAGCAATTTCAAACGACACCGGTATCAAATCGCCGAGCAGGTAGGGGAAAAACTGTTGCAACAACACGCCTGCAAAAGTGCCCAGCAAACCTCCCACAAAGCCAATAGCTATGACTTGCAAGAGATATATGAGGAAAACCTGACGATTGTCGGCACCCAAACACTTCAACACTGCAATAGATTGAACTTTTTCTTTAATATAAATTTGAACGGAGCTGGCAATACCCACACAGCCAAGCAACAAAGCAATAAAAGCAACCAGGTTTAGGAACTTGCCAAAATTGTCGTACCTACGCCCCAGTCGTTGGCTGGTCGATAGATGTGTGTCTAAGTCGGCGTCTTCTGCATCTAAGACCTTACCTATACTTTCGTCTAATTTTTCTAAATCTGTATTTGGATCCAAAAAATAAAAATCATAACTAACCCGACTGCCGGTTTGCACCAATGCAGTTTTATCAATAAAACTATATGGAATAATGACGGGCGGCGCAATAGAGCTAAAAACCGCATTGCTGCCCGGAATCGATTTTAAGGAAGCCAAAATAGGAAGCGTGATGTTGCCGAGCCTGATACTGTCGCCGGGGTTTAAACCCAATTGCATCATTACTGTGGCATCTACCAAAGCCGCATTATTGAGCTGATAAGCTGCATTTGACGGGTTGGTCTCCAACATTCCGTAAAATGGAAAACCGCCTTCTATACCTCTCACTTGCACCAACTTGGTTGCCTCCGTACCCGAAAAAGCAGCCATAGATGGAAAAGAAATTTCACGAGATTGATAGCCACCCAACGAATCCATCAGTTTGGATACAGTCTCTTTGGGCGGATGGTTGCTGTCTATTTTGTAATCGGCACCCATCAAAGCTTTTGATTGCAAAGCCATATTCTGCTTGAGGTTCTCTCCAAAAGACTGAATGGCCACTACCGCTGCAATGCCAAAAACTATTGAAGCCACAAATAAAAAAAGTCTTTTGCTGCTGGCTTTGCCGTCTCGCCAAGCCATTTTCAGTAGCCAACGCCAAGCTGTTGAATGGCTCCGGGCGTACAAATTTTTCATAAAGACGCGCGTTTTACATGTTCCACAATGCGCCCGCCCTTGAGTTTGAGAATGTTTTGAGTTTGCTGGGCAAGTTCCAAATCGTGTGTGACGATAACCAAGGTGGTACCGCGTTCTTTGTTGAGATCGAAGAGCAGTTTTACAATTTTTTCTCCTGTGGCCGTATCCAAATTTCCGGTGGGCTCATCTGCAAAGAGAATTTCCGGATTGTTGGAAAATGCCCTTGCCACGGCCACGCGCTGCTGTTCGCCTCCCGAAAGTTGTGACGGATAGTGGTGTATGCGATCTTGAAGGCCCACTTTTCCAAGCAATTCTATTGCTGTTTCCATGGCGTTTTTGTTTCCTTGCAATTCTAGCGGAACCGCCACATTTTCAAGTGCTGTTAATGTGGGAAGCAATTGAAAATTTTGAAAAACAAAACCCACTTTTTGATTTCTGAGCTTGGCCAATTCATCTTCGCTAAGCCCGCTAAGCGCCACATCGCAAAGTGTAATTTCTCCGGTATCTGACCTGTCTAAACCCGCGCACAGACCCAACAATGTGGTTTTACCACTGCCCGAAGGCCCAACAATTGCAAAGGTTTCGCGCGCTTCTATATCGAAGTTAATTTCTTGTAGCACTGTAAGTTGATTAGATCCGCTGCTATAGGTTTTCTTTAAGTTGCGAACGTTTAATATCTTTGGCATGTAGAGAAGAAAAAGTTTAGTATTTGTAAGACCTACAAGATATATAAATTCGGATAATTTAAGCACACACATTATGAAAAACTTAGGGATTTTGACTTTTTTATCGGTTTGTTTGCTAATGTGTTCGTGTAAAGAAAATACGCAAAATCAAACCGAAAAAGTGTCAGATCAAGCTGCTGAGGAAATTGAGAAGACGCTTACAGAAAAGACTATTTTGTTTTTCGGCACTAGCCTAACTGCGGGTTTAGGGTTGGATCTCAGTGAGGCCTATCCGGCAATCATCCAACAAAAAATAGACTCTTTGGATCTAGATTTTACCGTTGTGAATGCCGGATTGAGTGGTGACACCTCCGCAAGCGGCCTCAGTAGAATTGGGTGGGTTTTTAGTCAAAATATAGATGTACTCGTCTTAGAATTGGGTGCTAATGATGGACTGAGGGGTATTCCACTTGACGAAACAGAGCGAAATCTGCAAGAAATTATCGATTTTGTGAGAGCTAAAAATCCTGAGGTTGAAATTGTTTTAGCCGGGATGCAGATGCCGCCAAATATGGGCCCCGATTACACAAGCACTTTTAAAGACCTCTTTCCGAAATTGGCTAAAAAAAACCAGTTGCAACTCGTGCCTTTTCTATTGGATGGCGTGGGTGGACATCCGGAACTCAATCAAGCCGACGGCATCCATCCAACGGCAGCGGGTCAGAAAATTTTGGCACAAAATGTTTGGGCGGTACTCAAATCTGTGATTATCCAGTAATTTTTTGAAGATGTTTGGCGGTACAGATATTAGGTAAAATAAAAGGACTAATTGCTTTTGGTTTAGCAAAATAAAAATTGTTTTCATTCCGATAGCCCGCGGCATCACGAAGCTTAATGACCGATTACCTACTTATGAAAAGTAGATATAAATACCAATAACCAAGATTAAAATTCCTAAGCCCACCGGTTTCACATATTTCCATGGCTCAATATTCACTTGCTTGGTGTATTGAAGTTCAAAGTCGGCTTCTCTTGGGTAAAGTTTACCAATCACTAACATAATGAGTACGTTTACGGCAAACAGGATGGCCATTACATGTAGAAAATGCGGATACGCTTCTGCTTTTACCAGTGCCAATGCTGCCGAATCTGTGATGCCTTGTGCGTTGGCATTGTCTAAGGCTTTTTGCACAAAATAAGGCCCCATCACAAACTGGCTGATGCTGTACAGGATGACTCCCGAAAACAGGGCAACTTTGGCCGCAATGGCCGGTATGCGTTTGGTTAAATAGCCGACGACAATGATGGTGAGAATGGGAATGTTGTAACAGCCGTTAACTTCCTGTAAGTAGCCGAATAAGCCTTGAGGTGCATTGGCAATCAGCGGTGCAATAAACATAGACAAAAATGCCAAGAGAATCCCGAAGAGTTTTCCGGCCTTCACTACTTTTAATTCAGAAGCCTCTTTATTAAAATGTTCTTTGTAAATATCAATCCCAAAAAGCGTTACCGAGCTGTTGAGCGCACTGTTAAACGAACTCAAAATGGCACCAAAAAGCACGGCTGCAAAAAATCCTAACCAAATACTTGGCAAAACGGCTTTAACCAAAGCCGGATAGGCTTCATCCGGTTTTACGAGTGTGTCTCCAAAAATATGATACGCAATGATACCCGGTAATACCACAATAAGCGGCCCGAGTATTTTGATAAACCCTGCGAGCATCAGTCCTTTTTGGCCTTCTTTAAGATTTTTGGCACCCAATGCACGTTGAATAATGGCCTGATTGGTTCCCCAATAGAAAAGCTGCACCAGCATCATTCCGGTAAAAATGGTGGAAATTGGCACAGAGTTGGTCACCTTGCCAATGGAGTTAAATTTATCAGGATTGGCTTCCATCAAAACAGAAATACCGTCCAAAACACTGCCATCGCCAATAGCGGCGAGTCCAAAAAAAGGAATGAGCAAACCGCCTATCAACAAGCCAACGGCATTCACGGTATCTGAAACGGCTACCGCTTTTAAACCGCCAAAAATTGCGTAAACAGAACCCACAATACCAATACCCCAAACCGTTATCCAAAGTGCAGTGGTATCGGACACGCCCAACAAAGTGGGAACGTCGAACATCGTATTGACGGCTACTGCGCCGGAATAGAGAACAATGGGAAGCAACACCACTACATAACCGCTGAGGAACAAGCCCGACGTCAGGGTTTTCGTCATCGTATCGTAGCGTTTTTCCAGAAATTGTGGCACAGTTGTCAAACCACTTTTTAAGTATCTGGGCAGTAAAAACAAAGCCGTCACTACAATGGCAATAGCGGCCAGGGTTTCCCATGCCATTACCAAAATGCCTTCTGTATAGGCTTGTCCGTTGAGCCCTACTATTTGCTCTGTAGATAAATTAGTCAACAACAAGGAGGCTGCAATAACACCGGCGGTTAAACTCCTGCCTCCAAGAAAATATCCGTCAGAAGTGTTTTCATTTGTGGATCGGGTTGACCACCATGCAATAATCGCCACTAAGAGCGTAAAGCCAACAAAAGAAATAATGCCCATCGCAATCGTTTTAGTTTTTATTAAGAATTCGTAAATATATTAGAATATTTTTAATCACAGCCAACAACGCTAACGGATTTTGTGAGAAAAACGGTTGTTTGTAAATCGTCTTCTCTTATTTGATTCCCCGGACTTGTGTACAAATACAATTGCTTTGACTCCCGCCAAAATCTATTCCGATACTGATGAGGTGGGTGTTGGTTCTAAAATCATTAGCATCGGTAAAAAAAGATTGGTAACCATAGGCAAAGTAGTAATTCAGATACTTAAATCCGAGCATGGGTGTAACTGACAAGGCTTCAAAATCGCTTTCATCGGATTGAAATCGGGCGGTGATTCCACCCCAATAAGACATATCGCGAAGTTCTTGAGTTACTTTCAAATTGAGATCTGTTTCTGCACGACCGTCTCCAAAAAAATAGTGATAATTGACGCTTGGCGCCACCACAAGATAGCCCGTGGGACCTGCAACCCAGTCAAACTCATATCCGGCCAGAAGGTTAAACTTACTGATGCCCAACGGCTCTTCAGCGCCAAAGTCAGCAGCATCGCGTTCCACGATGTCTTGTATGTTTAAATTGGCAAAAAATCCGTTGGCACGATACAGCACGCCAATATCGAAGTTAGACTCGTCCAAACTCCTGTCGCCCCCTACGGCAGGATCGGGTTGAAGATTAAAAAAATCGGAGGTGTCCACATTAAAATTTGAAAACCGATATGAAAGTCCAAATGACAAAAACCGATAAGAATCGGCATCTAAAATAAGGTGATAGGCATAGGAAAGTGTAACAGATCGCAAACTTGTAAATCCGTTTTCATCATCCGAAAGAATTATCCCAAAACCTGATCTGTCTGACAGCCTGCCGTTAGCAGACAGATAAAACGTACGAGGCGCATCTTGCACGTCCAACCATTGCCATTGGCCCAAGGCCCGCACTTGGTAGCTGTCGCCAATTCCTGCCCAAGCAGAAGACAAAAGATATTGATTGTCAGCTATATAAATAGTAGGCGACGGTATGTTTTGAGCAAATATGGAATAACTCCATAATAAACACAACCATAAATAGCCTCGTTTTTTCATTTGTTTATTAGTTTTTATCGGTCATGCTTTTGCTGCGTTTAGTGGCACATCATACGCTTGTGTGAATGCAATTCTCATGGGTGTTTTATCTAAATAAATTAAAATGCCCAACGATTGGGCGGTCACCGATTCCGGTGTTAATTTCATACCAATAATCTGTCCCGGGCATGTCTTGCCCGTTAAATTTTCCGTCCCAGCCGCGAACCGCGCCCCTAAACCGTGCAATCACCCTGCCCGATCGGTCATAGATGGTCACTTTTATATCAGGTGTACAACTCAGACCGGAAGGAAACCAAAAATCGTTGATTCCGTCTCCGTTGGGTGAGAAAAAATTGGGTACCACGAGTGGGTCGCAACTAAAAAACAGGGAGGCTTCCGCCACACAACCCAAAGCATCGGTTACAGTTACGGTGTAAGTGCCGCTTTGTGTGATGGTCAATCTATTGGATGTAGTTGCTTCTGCCCCATTAAATGAAAACATAAAAGGTGGTGTGCCGCCACTTACAAAAGCCTCAATTTGATTGGCACTTACAGCGCGCAAACGCGTTGTGAGGTTTGCCGGCAAAACAACCGGTATGTTGCGCGTCCGCACGCAACCCAAAGCATCTCTGACTGAGAAGGTGTACAGATTGGTCTCTGTTATTTGAAAGACAGGACTGTCCTGACTCGTCACAAAACCGTCTAAAGAATAACTGTATGGCGGTAAGCCACCTGCTACATCAAGTGTTATTTCTTTGATGCCACAAAAGGGAATTTCTGTAAAACCGCGGATGGTAATATCATTTGGCACCACAGATATATGTTCGGTTTCAACACCACAGAGCGATGTTTTGGTAGCGGTAAAAACACCCAAGGTATCAACTGTGAGCAATCGGGTATTGCCAATGGTATTTCCCAAGGCGTCTGTCCATTCGTAGGTGTCAAATCCATTTCCGGCATCGAGTGTAATAGGGTTGCTGTCGCAAAGGAATGCTGAGGTTTCAAATTCGAAATCTTGCCGATTGATGCTGATATTTACGTTCTTCACCGCATGGCTGTCTACCCAGCTTCCCGTGGCGGCGGTAAATCCGAAAAAGCCGGAAAAATCGAGGCTTCTTGTAAGCGTAACAGGGGCAATAACCTGCTGTAGCGTACCATTGTTTTGCACATCTACAAAAACACTGATTTGCTGGTTTTCAAAAACAATGCGGGCGTGTCTGTAATTGGTAGAACGAAGGATAAAGTTGTCCGTTGCCAAGTTTCCGGTGCCTAATTTGGCGGTAGTGGGTGTAGATTGGCGTGTGGGTGTTGCGCAGTTTTCGTCATAAGAAAGCCCATTGGCTACATCTATTTCTCGAACTTGGATTTCGGGGTTGTCGTGTTGGTTTGAAAGCCTGTCATGACAGTTGTCAAAAGTGTCAAAACCGACAATTACACCGCGTGTATTGGATGCATTTGGGATTCCCAACCCGCCTCCACTGACAAAGCCGGACGGGAATTGTTCCAAAAAAGCAAAAGCAAAACCGTCGGCACCACTCACGGAGGTTGTGCTCCAAATTCTAAAATCAAAATCGACCTGCCACGCGCGACACACATTGAGGTTTACGGGATTGTTGAAAAAGAGAAAACCGCTTTCAAACAGGTTTGGCCCCACCAGTTGTACTTCATCATTGCCGTTTATCCCGTCCAAATCGATAACCTGAGCGGCACCACCAATTTGCCACTGTGCCGAATCGATAGGAAAAGTAAGTGAGAAATTTTGCTGTGCGTTAGATGTAGAAAATAAAAATCCTAAAAAAATATAGAGGAAACGGAGTGCGTGTTTGTAGTTTTTCTTTGTCAATGGATTTTGTTTGTGTAAAAGTAAGACCTCTTTAGAGAAATTACAATCAATCGGGCATGAGAAAATGTTAAAATACTACAGAAATAGATGACGTTTCGCAATGCCTTTGCGAATATTTGCGGATTAGGCAGCTGTTTTAGAGCGAACTAAACAGGATTTGTCATCCAAAAAGTGATGTGAACCACAGATTGTCAATCTTTATATTTTGAAATTTCTTTTAAGCGAAAGGATTGCGAAGACTTTAGGGGAGATTGTGGGGAATCGACAGCAGAACCGGACTTCCCGAACAAAGCCCGGGATAAACTTCTCGTCCTTTTATCCTTAAAACAAAAAAAACCGCCTCATATGATGAAACGGCTTCTTCTTTGAAGATATTGCCATTAAATTATCGAACTTTGATTGCTATCCCAAAGTATCTTCCAATGTTATCAAATCAATTTATCATGAAAAATCTTCAAAAATGAAGAAGTCTTCAATAGGTAACTGAAATAATTTAGACATTTTGAAGGCTGTGGGTAAACTTGGATCAAATTTTTCCTTTTCAATCGCATTGATTGTTTGTCTTGACACCCCAATCAACTCGCCCAATTGTTCTTGAGTAAGTCCTTTCTGTTTTCTTAAATCACACACCCTATTTTTCATGTGTCTATAATTATTTATTTTTCATCGGTCATGCTTCGACTGCGCTCAGCACAGGCATGGAACGCCCTAGGATAATCATGCTCCTGTGGGTCAATGATTTTACATGGGCGTTTCATGAATATCGCTTTCTATTGATCAACAAAGTAACCAAATAGGTGATGCCGATAAACCCAACCAATAAACCGATTTCTGCATCCGATTGTATGAGGTTTTTCTGATCTAAAATTGAGTAAGTTAATCCAACAATGACAGAAAGGCCAAGCGTTAAGCCCATGGACTCCAAATGAATTTTTCGTTCCAATTCGTCATAGTGATTAAACAATTTCCGGTTTGCCAAGATCATCAAAACTCCATTGATAAGATTAACAACAACAGCCAAAATCGTCAGCGTTTTGTTGTCCTCCCATATAAACATGGGACCAAATGTGGCAATAGCTAATGTGGCTACCCAAGACCATGTCCATGCAGCCAATTGAATCATCCTTTTTTTTCTTTCTGCTTTCATTTTGTAAAGTTTATTTGACAAAAATAATCAAAAAAAATTAAAATGTAAAGTTTTATTTACAAAAAAATTATTTTAATATTAAATGGTTACACGTCTTAAAAGTATAATCGCTTAATTGTTATCGCAACAGAAATCGGACTTCCCTCGATGGCTACGCCATATACCTTCAATTGAAATATATTTCAATTTCGGTAGCGCTCGGGATAAACTCCTCGTCCTTTTATCCTTAAAACAAAAAAACCGCCTCATGTGGTGAGACGGCTTCTTCTTTGTAGCGGGGACTGGACTCGAACCAGCGTCCGCCAAAGGCGGATATGAGCCTTGACATCAGTTTTGCAGATAAAACGATTTTAGTTGTTTAATATGGTTTCGGCCCGCTCCACTTTTAAAGTATTTTTCCTTTAGCATAGCGTCCTTTTTATTGTCAAAAAACTCTAAATGTAAAACTTCCCACGGGCGGTATCGTAAAGTATACCCTTTAGTACCCAATTTGTTATGTGATTGAAATCTGTTAATAAGATTTTGAGTAAAACCTACATAAGTTTTATCAAAGGTTTTGGAATATAAAATGTAAACCACAAAATAAATATTATCCATAACCCAAGTGTTATAAATAAAAAAAGAGAACCAATAAGAGTTCTCTTTTTAGTAGCGGGGACTGGACTCGAACCAGCGACCTTCGGGTTATGAGCCCGACGAGCTACCTACTGCTCTACCCCGCGATATATGATGAACGTGTTGTTTCTGAATTGGGATGCAAATATAACACATTTTAGAAAAAGATAACACATCAAAAAGAATTTTTTGATTCACAGAATTGTTTAGTTTTGTCAAATGCTTGAAAAAATTCAAACTTCAATCGATTTTCTGACCTCTTATGCAGAATGGCTTTTGTTGTTCTTTGTCATAGGTGGCGGCTTGTATCTCATTGTAAAATCACGCGGTTTGCCTTATCGATTTTTCCGACACAGTTTGGGCATTTTGTCGGGCAAACACGACCACCCCGAAGACGTAGGCGAAGTAAACCATTTACAAGCCCTATCCTCGGCTGTGGCCGCAACCGTTGGCATGGGCAATATCTCAGGTGTAGCGATTGCCATTTTTAACGGTGGTCCGGGCGTTGTTTTTTGGATGTGGCTCACCGCGCTTATAGGCATGTGCATCAAGTTTTATTCGTGTTCGCTTGCGGTGATGTTTCGTCAAGAAACGGCTGAAGGAAAATTTGCAGGCGGCCCTATGTACTACATTGTACAAGGCATCGGGAAAAAAGCCAAACCCTTGGCCGTGTGGTTTTGCATAGCAGGTTTGGTTGGCGTACTGCCTATTTTTACAGTCAATCAATTTACGGAAACCTTCATGAGCGTCATCAAACCCGACAAACTTTTGGGCATTAGTATTTTTCAAAGCCGAATTGTTTTGGGGCTTGTGCTGTCCGGCGCAACGGCTTTGGTCATTTTCGGCGGTTTAAAAAAATAGCTGCTGTGTCGGTCAAAATGGTGCCATCTATGGTGATCCTTTACTTTGTGTCTGCTATCATCATACTCGGCACACACGCACAAAACATCTTGCCTTCTTTCGGACAAATCTTTACAGAGGCTTTCAATTTTAGCAGCATGGTTCAGGGCGGATTTTGGGGGATGGTTATCTTAGGCGTCCGAAGAGCTGTTTTTTCAAACGAATCGGGTGTGGGCACCGCCCCGATGTTTCACGGACAATCAAAGGCGCATTTGCCGGTACAAGAAGGTTTGGTTGCCATGTTGGGGCCGTTTATAGACACCATTTTGGTCTGTACTTTTACAGCATTGATTATCTTGACCACCGGTGCGCATCTTGACGGTGAAAAGAATGGCATTTTAATGACACTTCACGCCTTTGATCGCTCGTTGGGCATCTCCGGGCAGGTTATCATGATGATACTTGTGGCAAGTTTTGCCCTCAGCACCTTGTTTACCTATTCTTATTACGGCACCAAATGCCTGAGTTTTTTACGGGATAAAAATTCGGATACCGTTTACAACCTGTTTTACATTGGCAGTATTACCTTTGCAGCCATCGCTTCTGTGAGTTTGGTTGTCGGATTGATTGATTTGGCTTTTGCATTGATGTGTATTCCCAATATGATTGCCGTAGTTTATCTGTCGCCCAAGGTGACCGAAGCCTTAAAAGCCTACAAGGTAAATACAAAAATATGAGCACACACAAATCCGGTTTTGTCAATATTATAGGCAATCCAAACGTGGGAAAATCCACATTGATGAATGCCTTGGTAGGCGAGAAAATTTCTATCATCACTTCCAAAGCACAAACCACACGCCACAGAATCTTTGGCATCGTCAACGGAGATGATTTTCAGGTCGTTTTTTCAGATACACCAGGCGTCATTAAGCCTGCCTATGCCTTGCAAGAATCCATGATGGGATTTGTAAAAAATGCTTTGGAAGATGCCGATGTGATTTTGTATATGGTTGAAATTGGCGAGAAAGCTTTGAAAGATGAAAGTTTTTTCAACAGACTCTGCCACACCGATATTCCCGTTTTGTTGCTTCTCAACAAAATAGACACCTCTGACCAGGCCGGCTTGGAAGAAGCTGTCAGTTACTGGAAAACCCAACTGCCCAAAGCAGAAATTCACCCCATCTCGGCACTTGAAAATTTTGGTGTAACCGAACTTTTTCACCGCATTCTCGAGCTTTTACCGGCTTCACCGCCCTATTTTCCTAAAGACAGCCTAACCGACAAACCCGAACGCTTTTTTGTGAACGAAACCATCCGAGAGAAAATCTTGTTGTACTACAAGAAAGAAATACCTTACAGCGTAGAAATTCTCACAGAGTCTTTTAAAGAAGAAGTAGAAATTATACGTATTCAGTCGGTAATTTTGGTGGAACGCGAAACCCAAAAAGGCATCATCATAGGACACAAAGGTGCTGCGCTCAAAAAAGTAGGTACAGAGGCGCGCAAAGACTTGGAAAAGTTTTTTGGCAAAAAAATCTTTTTAGAACTTTTTGTGAAAGTAAGCAAGGACTGGCGATCCAACAAAACACAGTTGCGAAAATTCGGCTATGACGGATAGCTTTTGTTCAGAATTGAAAACCAAATCTTTACGGATTTTTATTTAAAAAAAATAACTTAACTGTGCCCGAAGCGATTACAAAAAAAGTATCTTCATTCCTCAAAAGACGCCTAATACAACACTCAAACTTATTAAGTTGTTTACCCCAAATAAATACGGAATGCAACAAGAAGTTAATCAGAATGTTTTGACTAAAACACGGCTTAAAACAAGGCTACATCTTTCTAAAATTCAGGTGTATTGAGCACAAACCGTTATTTTAAAAAAATTGAAATATAAATTTCAAAAATCCCGACTGTTTTTAGGCAATTGTGTACTTTTGCAACATTCTCAAAATAAAACCTATGCAATCTTCAAAGCCCATTCAATCGGCACTGATTTCTGTATTTAGCAAAGACGGTTTGGCTCCTGTGGTAGAGCAACTTAATAGGCTGGGTATCACCATATATTCTACCGGAGGCACCGAAAAATTCATTCAAGAGTTAGGCGTACCCGTCACAGCCGTTGAATCGCTCACTTCCTACCCTTCTATTTTAGGTGGTCGTGTGAAAACGCTGCACCCAAAAGTTTTTGGAGGCATTCTCAACAGACAAGACAACGAAAGTGATGTAGCCGAGTTGGCCGAATACGATATTCCGCAAATTGATTTGGTTGTGGTAGATTTGTATCCTTTTGAAAAAACGGTTTCATCGGGTGCTGCCGAGGCAGAAATTGTAGAAAAAATTGATATAGGAGGTATTTCATTGATACGTGCAGCTGCCAAAAATTTTAAAGATGTACTTTGTATTGCATCGGTTGACGACTACGCCGGTTTGCTGGATATTTTAACAAACACCCAAGGCCACACAACTCTCGAATTGCGAAAAAAATATGCTGCCAAGGCTTTTTCCGTTTCCTCGCACTACGACACGGCCATTTTTAATTATTTCAATTCAGACCAAGGCGTTTTCAAGCTGAGTTTTGACAAAGGGAAATCACTTCGCTATGGTGAAAACCCGCACCAAACCGGTACTTTTTTCGGCGATTTTGATGCGTTTTTTACCCAATTGCACGGCAAAGAACTATCCTATAACAACCTGTTAGATGTAGATGCGGCCATCAACCTGATGCTGGAATTTCAAGATGACGCGCCTACCTTTGCCATCCTCAAACACAACAATGCCTGCGGCTTGGCTACACGAGATGCACTTTCTCAGGCTTATGCCGATGCGCTGGCCGGCGATCCATTGAGCGCTTTTGGCGGCGTGTTGATTGCCAACCGTGCCATAGATAAAGCAACAGCCCTAGGCATTTCAAAATTGTTTTGCGAAGTCGTTATCGCACCCCATTTTGATGCAGAAGCAAAAGAAATATTGACCCAAAAGAAAAATTTAATACTGCTGCATCAAAACGTTTTTAACCAATCGCCCAAACTCATAAGAAGCTGTTTGAATGGCATTTTGGTTCAAGACGCAGATACCAAAACAGATACTGCCACTGACTTGAAGGTAGTAACACACACATCTCCGAAGCCATCTCAAATAGCGGATTTGTTGTTTGCCTCCAAAATTTGCAAACACACCAAATCCAATACGATTGTTTTGGCTAAAAACGGACAGCTGCTGGCCTCCGGTGCCGGACAGACATCGCGCGTAGATGCGTTAAAACACGCCATAGAAAAAGCGCGTAGTTTTAACTTTGACTTGAAGGGAGCTGCCATGGCCAGTGATGCCTTCTTCCCTTTTCCGGACTGCGTAGAAATAGCCGACAAAGCAGGAATTACTTCGGTGATACAACCCGGAGGTTCCATTAAAGATCAATTGAGCATCGACTATTGCAACCAACACGGTTTGGCAATGGTTTTTACGGGTTTTAGACATTTTAAACACTAACCATTTACTTAATACGTTTACTGCATCATGGGATTATTTGATTTTATGACTGAAGAAATTGCCATCGATCTCGGTACGGCAAACACACTGATTATTCACAACGACAAAGTTGTAGTGGACAGTCCGTCCATCGTGGCAAGAGATCGCATCACAAACAAAATCATAGCCGTGGGCAAAGAGGCGAGTTTGATGCAAGGCAAAACCCATGAAAACATCAAAACCATACGTCCGCTGAAAGACGGTGTCATTGCCGATTTTGATGCTTCTGAAAAAATGATAAACATGTTTATCAAAAGTATTCCGGCACTCAAGGGCAGATTTTTCACCCCTTCGCTAAGGATGGTAATTTGCATACCTTCAGGAATTACCGAAGTAGAAATGCGTGCCGTAAAAGAATCCGCAGAGCGCGTCAATGCCAAAGAAGTGTATCTCATACACGAACCTATGGCTGCTGCTATTGGAATCGGCATAGACATCATGCAACCCAAAGGCAATATGATTATCGACATAGGCGGTGGCACCACTGAAATTGCCGTGATTGCTTTGGGCGGAATTGTTTGTGACAAATCTGTAAAAGTAGCCGGTGATGTGTTCACCAATGACATTATCTATTATATGCGTACACAACACAACTTGTTTGTAGGTGAGCGTACTGCCGAAAATATAAAATTGGACATCGGTGCGGCCACGGAAGATTTGGACATGCCTCCGGATGACATCAGTGTACAAGGACGCGATTTGCTGACCGGAAAACCAAAACAAGTGCAGATTTCTTATCGCGAAATAGCTAAGGCGCTTGATAAATCTATCACGCGCATTGAAGACTCTGTAATGGAAACGCTCTCTCAAACTCCGCCCGAATTGGCTGCGGATATATACAACACCGGCATTTATTTGGCCGGTGGCGGTTCTATGCTTCGCGGTTTGGACAAACGTATTTCTCAAAAAACAGACTTGCCTGTTTATATAGCAGAAGATCCTCTGAGGGCCGTAGTTCGAGGCACGGGCATCGCTTTGAAAAATCTTGAAAAATTCAAGAGCATTCTCATCAAATAAAGCTTAAACCATGCAGCAACTGATACGGTTTTTTGTCAGAAACCATGTTTCTCTCATCTACGTAGCTTTGCTGAGTCTTTCTTTGGTTTTTATTTTTCAATCTCATCAATATCACAGAAGTGCTTTTTTAAACTCAGCCAATGCCTTGTCCGGAAATCTTTTTTCCATTGCGGGCGGTATAGAATCCTACTTCCATTTAGAGAAAAAAAACAGCATATTGGCTGAAGAAAACAGCCGTTTGCGCCAAATGGTTTCCAAACTTCAAACTGTCGAACTTCCGGAAATTACCCTGCAAAAAGACTCGAGTTTGCATGCGCAATACACTTTTAAACCGGCAAAAGTCATCAACAACAATTACGCGCTTCAAAACAATTTTATCACTTTGAAAATCGGCAAAAACCAAGGCGTACAAAGAGAGATGGGCGTCATTTCGAGTAACGGGATTGTAGGAATTATTGACAATGTGTCGGGTCGATTTTCTACCGTGCTTTCTATATTGCATTCAAAATCGAGAATCAATGCGCGCCTAAAAAAAAGTGCACATTTTGGATCGCTTATTTGGAATCAAAAAGACCCCAATCTGTTGCAGTTAATAGATGTGCCAAGGATGGCACCTGTAAAGAAAGGAGATACCATAGTTACCGGAGGTAAATCTGCCATTTTCCCTGACGGCATCCCCATAGGCGTGATTGAAAATCTCAATTTGAACGAGGCCTCCAATTATTTTGAGATTGATGTGAAGCCTTTTACAGATATGACCAATTTGAGTTATGTATACATAATTCAAAACAGGTTTAGAGAAGAAATAAAAGCATTGGAAAAGCAAGTCAATGAGTAACAATTTTTTCCTTATCGGTATTCGTTTTTTGGTACTCTTGCTGGTTCAGGTACTGATTTTTAACAAGCTCAACCTCTCCATTGCGGTGACACCGTATGTGTACGTCATTTATTTCATCTTGTTTCCCATTAAGGAAAAGCGCGTTTCATTTCTGTTTACTTCTTTCCTTTTAGGTTTGGCCATTGATATGTTTATGAACTCGGGCGGCATACATGCGGCGGCAAGTGTGACTACTGCCTATTTCAGACCTGCTATTTTAAAAGCAGTGTTTGGCATCAGCTATGAAACACAATCACTCAAATTCAGACAAGCTACGGGTTATCAAAAAGTTATCATTGTTTTGCTGTTGACACTTATCCACCACTCGGTATTGTATTTTTTAGAAACCTTTAACCTGAATTTGTTTTTATTTACATTGACAAAGGTGTTTTTAACCGTTATCTTTACAACCATTTTATCAATTTTGTTAATACATCTATTTAGAACCAGCACTAAATGAGGCGTTTTTTCCTTCACGGTCTCATCCTCTTTTCTGCAGTTGTTTTTGTGGCAAAACTGGCACAAATACAATTGTTAGACAATTCTTATGAACTGATTGCCAATAATATATCCATCAAAAAAGTGTACGATTTTCCTGAGCGTGGTTATATTTATGACCGAAACGGAACACTATTGGTCAGTAACCAACCTTCATACGACATTATGGTGATTCCGCGAGAAGTGAAAGAAATAGATTCCATTGAGTTTTCCAAGCTTCTCAAGATTAGACCTGAGGATTATTCGCAGATGTTCAGCAAAGCCAAACATTATTCTTTGGATTTACCTTCTGTTTTTGTACCCCAACTTTCTAAAGAAGATTTTGCTGCACTTCAAGAAAAAATGTGGAAGTTTGAAGGTTTTTACATTCAGAAACGGTCTTTAAGAGACTATCAGACCCGCCATGCCGCTAATATTTTGGGTTACATTGCAGAGGTCAATGAAGCCAAGATAGCGCAAAACAATTACTATCAAATGGGCGATTTGATTGGTATTCAGGGTGTTGAAAAGGCTTACGAAGATGAATTGCGCGGCGTAAAAGGTGTAAAACGCTACCAAAAAGACCGGTTGAACAGAATCATCAGTTCCTTCAAAGATGGCATCTACGATACGTTGCCTTCCCAAGGAAAAGATTTGGAGTTGACCATAGATATTGAATTACAAAGCTACGGCGAAATGCTTATGCAAAATAAGCGTGGGGGTATCGTTGCCATCGAGCCCAAAACAGGTGAAATTTTGGCCTTGGTAAATGCACCTTCATACGATCCTGCATTGTTGGTAGGCAGGGAAAGGTCTAGAAATTTCACTAAACTTTATTACGATACCATTGCCAAACCTTTATACGACAGAGGTTTGTTGGCCGAATATCCGCCGGGCTCTACTTTTAAAATCTTAAACGCTTTGATTGCATTGCAGGAAGGTGTAGTCAGTGAAGATACCAAAGTATATTGCCACAACGGTTACTTTTATGCGCGTGGAAGCTTTATGAAATGCCACTCACACGCCAGTCCCGTAGATCTCGACAGCGGTATTTACAACTCATGCAATGCCTATTTCGGTACGGTGTACACCCGCACCTTAGAAAAGTTTGCCACTCCACAACTAGGCATAGACAATTGGGCAAAACACGTAAAAAGTTTTGGGTTGGGCGACTTTTTAGGTTATGATTTACCTACCGGAAAAAAAGGCCTTGTGCCTACATCGGTCTATTACAATCGCGCTTACCCAAACGGCAATTGGAGGCCGGCAGCTACGGTGTCTAATGGTATTGGTCAGGGCGAATTGCTCACAACACCCATTCAGCTGGCCAATTTTACGGCGGCCATTGCCAATCGGGGTTTTTACTACACACCTCATATCATTCGAAAAATAGAAGGCAAACGGATAGAGGTACCCGAATATACAGAAAAGAAAACTACGACTATCGACCCGAAGCATTTTGAACCAGTCATTGAAGGTATGTTCAACGTATTTGAAAAGGGAACCGGGAGAAGCGTGCGTGTTGAGGGCATTGAGATTTGCGGTAAAACCGGAACGGCTGAAAATTTCACAAAAATAGACGGCAAGCGCGTTCAGCTGACCGATCATTCTATTTTTATAGCCTTCGCACCCAAAGACAATCCCAAAATTGCCATTGCTGTATTTGTTGAAAACGGTTATTGGGGGGCACGTTGGGCTGGGCCTATCGCAAGCTTGATGATCCAAAAACACTTAAACGATAGCATCAGCAGAAAAGACCTTGAAAAGAGAATGTTGGAAGGCAGTCTTTTGTTTGAATACGACAAACCCCTTAGTGGTGAACCATTTAATATAAACCAATGAACACTTCGGGGTCTAGGCATTTAAAACCCGATTGGGTAATTATTTTCTTATTCATTTGTTTGGCGGGTATCGGATTCGTTAATATTTATTCCGCATCTGTATCCGGACTGGAAGTATCTTTATTGGACCTTTCAAAACCCCACGGAAAGCAATTGATGTTTATCGGACTCTCCTCCATTCTCATTTTGCTGATTTTCAGTCTAGATTCTAAATTTTATGAACGTTTTGCCTTTGTTTTTTATCTGATTACTACTCTCCTATTAATAGGCTTATTTATTTTTGGAAAAAAGATTTCCGGTGCCACCTCTTGGTATGTGTTTGGCGGCGTCAGCATACAACCTTCAGAATTCGCCAAGGTTTCTTGCGCCTTGTTGGTGGCAAAGTATTTAAGTGACAACCAAGTAGATTTAAAAAACCTAAAAGATTTGTCCGTTTTGTCTTTATGGATTTTTATACCTGCTTTTTTGATTCTAATCCAGCCTGATGCCGGAAGTGCATTGGTGTTTACTGCTTTTTTTCTGGTAATGTATCTACATAGCTTATCGGGATGGTTTGTCTTTGCCGGTTTTTCTGCCATCATAATGTTTTTGCTCACACTGCTTCTAGGCAGTACATGGGCAATTGGGGTTGTTTTGGGATTTTGTGTATTGTTGTACTTTCTATTGGGTAAACGCAAACACAAAACAGGGCCTTTGTTGTTGTTTTTCAGCATTTGCGTGGTTTTTTCACTCTCCGTTAATTATATTTTTCAAGAGGTTTTTGAGCAGCGACACCGCGATCGTTTCAATATAGTGTTAGGTCTTACGGAAGACAACCGCGACATAGGTTTTAACACCTATCAATCAAAAATTGCTTTGGGATCGGGTGGCTTTTGGGGCAAAGGCTTTATGGAAGGAACGCAAACCAAAGGAAACTTTGTGCCCGAACAACACACCGATTATATTTTCACAACCGTTGGCGAAGAGTGGGGTTTTGCAGGAAGTTTTGTTGTGATTGCTTTGTTTGTACTTTTTCTGCTCAGACTGCTCCACCTGATTAATCGCCAGAAAACGGCATTTGCAAAGTGGTATGGGTTTGGAGTGGTGTGCGTGTTCTTTATCCATTTTGCCATAAACATCGGCATGGTTATAGGTGTAGTACCTACTATAGGCATTCCCCTGCCTTTTTTTAGCTATGGAGGTTCCTCGCTTTGGGGCTTCACACTGCTGCTTTTTATCTTTATCAAGCTTGATGCAACCCGTTATAACGAATGGTAAGGTTTAGAAATTCAAGTAATACACATACCCGATGCTAAAAGAAAGCAAGTAATCTGCATGTTCAACAGAATTGACACTGTTATCGTTAATACCATCAACATCATCAGAAAAAAATGCTTGCCACCGGCCTTCTACAATTAAATCGGCCATAGGATTTAATTTATATCGGAAACCTATATTGGTTAACAAAGACCACTCAGAGCCACTTCCATTTACGATACCGCCCAAAAACTCCGGAGGTGTGGTGGCCGGTGTGTTTATTCTGCCCAAACTCGAAGACACATTTCTATTAAAAGCCGTATATCCCACTCCAACAGCAATATAAGGATGAATGGCAAAATTATTTCGAATATCATCAGAAAAACCTCTGATACTAAAAGGATTGTATTCTATTTGAGAAGAGAGCGATAACAAACCCAATTCGCCTTTCATGGCGCGAAGTTGGTCTGCCGTCAAACTCGTTTGGCTTTGATCTACCAATCCGCCTTCGTGCCGTAAGTTGCCTATGTACGTAAAAAAAATATCGGAGCGAACTTTAATGTGGTCATTGAACCACCTGTTTTTGGTATAGCGTCCGTAATCGTCTCGATAAGCAAAATTGAAAAAATGTACCACCCCAAGGTGAAAACTAGAGTTTTTTGCCTGAGTTTCATAGGATCGTTCGCCAAAATCCGTAAAAAAAGTGGTGGCTCCGCCATAGAAACCAATTTCATTAGAGAAGCCTCTCTTCTTGGTTCTTTGAGAAAAAGCCAAGGAAGAAACTATCATAAAAAAGATAAGTATCTTGTATTTCAAACGACAATAGTTGTTAAGCATAGTCAGCGTGCTAATTTAACTATTTTTTTGATATTTTATTTTAGACAGACAAAAAGATAATGGTAAATTTTATTTTTTGAAATATTTCTCAGGTACATTACAAAAAAAATGTTAACTCATTAATATACTCATATTTTGAATTAGCTTTTTTTGGTATATTCGTACATTTGCACCCAATATTTATATCTCTTTTAAGAATATGACAAACAAACTCCAAGCTTTTCTCGATGCTGTTACAGTGAGAGACAAGCACGAACCCGAATTCTTACAGGCCGTTCATGAAGTGGCCGAAACGATTCTCCCTTTTATTGAGGCAACACCCAAGTATCAGAACAAGCAATTGTTGGAACGCATGGTAGAACCCGAGCGTACCATTATTTTTCGCGTAAATTGGACAGATGACAAGGGAAACATCCAAGTAAATCGCGGCTACAGAATTGAAATGAATTCTGCCATTGGTCCCTACAAAGGCGGTTTGCGTTTTCATCCGTCTGTAAACCTCGGTGTTTTAAAATTTTTAGCTTTTGAGCAGGTTTTTAAAAATGCTTTGACTACCCTTCCTATGGGTGGTGGAAAAGGCGGATCGGACTTTGACCCAAAAGGCAAATCCGATGCAGAAGTAATGCGTTTTTGCCAGAGCTTTATGACAGAACTCAGCCGCCACATTGGGCCCGACACTGATGTGCCTGCGGGTGACATTGGTGTAGGAGGCAGAGAAATCGGTTATCTGTTTGGTCAATACAAAAGATTGCGCAACGAATTTACCGGTGTGCTTACGGGCAAAGGCCTTTCTTTTGGCGGTTCTTTGATTCGCCCCGAAGCTACCGGCTATGGAAACGTTTACTTCGCCAACAACATGCTGGCAACCCGAGGCGATTCTATAAAAGGCAAAAAAGTGGTCGTGTCGGGTTCAGGAAATGTGGCCCAATACGCAGTTGAAAAAGCCATACAAGAAGGCGCCAAAGTTTTAACCATGTCAGATTCTGCCGGTTTTATACACGACTCGGACGGAATTGACGCTGAAAAACTCGCCTACATTATGGAAATCAAAAATGTACGCCGTGGTAGAATTGAAGAATACATAGATAAATATCCGAAAGCGACTTACCACGAAGGACAACGTCCGTGGGGTATCGCCTGCGATGTAGCCCTTCCTTGTGCTACGCAGAACGAATTGAACGGCGAAGAAGCCAAAACCCTGCTGCAAAACGGCTGCGTCTGTGTCTCCGAAGGTGCCAATATGCCCTCTACGCCTGAGGCTGTAGAAACATTCCAAAAGGCTAAAATACTTTTCGCCCCGGGTAAAGCTTCCAACGCTGGCGGCGTGGCAACATCCGGACTGGAAATGTCGCAAAACTCTTTGCGATTTTCATGGTCGCGTGAGGAGGTGGACAATAAGCTGCACAACATCATGAACAATATACACCAAGCTTGTGTGTCGCACGGAACAGATGAAGATGGCTATGTTAATTATGTAAAAGGGGCTAACATTGCAGGGTTTGTAAAGGTAGCCGATGCCATGTTGGCACAAGGCATTGTTTGAGGCAATATATTTTTGTAAATTTGACTAAAAATGCTCAAAAACCCGCTGCTCGATTTAAGAAACCACGAATTTGAAGAAGTTGCATTTGGCGAATTAATGCAAAACAGAATCAATAGGATTCTCATCGTTTGTTCTAACTATGATTATTATATGTTAGAAGAAGACGGCAGGATAGACGAGCGAATTTTTAACGAATATACAGATTTAAACTTAAGGTATCCCCCAAGTTTTGTTCACGCTAACTCTGCAAAGAGAGCAATAAAATTAATGACTGAAGTTAAAATTGACTTGGTCATAACATGGTTGGATATTGGAAATTACAATGCTTTTGAAACTTCAAAAGAAATAAAAGAAGCTTTTCCGGATGTTCCAATAGCTGCATTAAGTTTTTACTCCTCTGAATTAAGGAGTAAATTAGAAAAAGGCAATAAAGGCATTATTGATTTTGTTTTTCATTGGAATGGAAATGTTGACATCTTTTTGGCAATTATTAAATTGACAGAAGACAGAATGAACGCCAAAAGAGACATTAATCAAATTGGTGTCAAAGCTATTCTGATGGTTGAAGACTCTTTAAAATTCTACTCCAGGTACTTGCCCATTATTTATAAAATTCTTTTAAAACAGACCCATGCTTTTATGTCTGAAGGGTTAAATGAGCACAGAAGCATGATGCTTATGCGGGGACGTCCAAAAATGTTGCTGGCAAACACCTACGAAGAAGGTCTGTCCCTTTTTGAAAAATATAAAAGTAATCTATTGGGTGTAATCTCAGATGTTAATTATTTTAAAGATGGTAAAAGAGACCCGGAAGCAGGTTTTGAATTTTTAAAATATGTGCGAAGCTCCCAACGCTATTTCCCTTTTTTAATCCAGTCATCAGATCTGGAAAACGAAAAAAGAACCCTTGAGCTAAAAGGCAAATTTCTGTACAAACACTCCGAAACATTAGGTACAGATTTAAAAAACTATATCAACAAATATTTTTCATTTGGCGACTTTGAATTTTGGGATCCCGAGCAAATGAAAGTTTTAGAAGTTGTTAAAAACCTAAGCGAGCTTCAAAAAGCATTAAAAACCGTTTCTAAAGCATCTATTGCTTATCATGCCAAACGCAGCGAATATTCTAAATGGTTGAAATCTAGGGCGTTATTCCCGTTAGCCAATCTATTCAGTAATGTTGAGTATGACGATTTTGAAGATGTAGAACAAATCAGGGAATTCTTAATTGAAGCCATACGGGTTTATAGTATTTATCGGTCTAGAGGCGTAATTGTAAAATTTGACAAAGAAAAGTATGATGAATATTTAGGCTTTGCAAGAATAGGAGAAGGCTCACTTGGAGGTAAAGGCCGAGGGCTAGCCTTTATAGATTCGTTTTTAAAACGCCATAAGCTGTTTAGTAAATATGAAGATGTTCATATTTCCATACCACGAACAGTTGTTATAAGTACAGAGGTTTTTGATGAATTTATAGAACAACACGATTTAATTAGGTTTGCGGCCAGTTCAAATAATGATGATGAAATTTTAACCAAATTCATTTCAAAACCTTTGCCTAAGTGGGTCTTAGAAGATGTTCAAGCATTTTTAAACGTAATTAAAAGACCTATAGCCGTCCGTTCATCAAGTGTTTTGGAAGACTCCCATTTTCAGCCTTTTGCAGGCGTGTTTGCCACATATATGATTCCAAACACTAATGATAGCAATATGTTAGAAATGGTATCCAATGCCATTAAATCGGTAATGGCATCTGCCTTTTTCCAAGCCAGCAAAGTATATCTAAAAGCAACCGCACATACTATTGAAGAAGATAAAATGGCGGTTATCCTTCAAGAACTCACCGGAAAAAAATACGGTGACATCTATTATCCAAATATTTCAGGTGTTGCCAGATCCATTAACTTCTATCCCATAGGAAACGAAAAACCAAATGAAGGAATCGCTAATATTGCTTTGGGCTTAGGTGAAATTATAGTTGGTGGCGGGCGCAGTTTGCGTTTTTCACCATTCCATCCTAAAAAAGTCTTACAATTATCATCGCCAGGCTCTACCCAACGAGAAACACAACAGTATTTTTATGGCTTAGACCTAGATCCCAAAAGCTATAAAGTTTCAACCAGTGAGGCTATAAACAAAAAAAAGGTTACCATAAGGCAAGCCAAAAACCATCCTTCATTAAAATTTGTTGCTTCAACGTACGATTTACAAAATAATGTTATCCGGCCAGGAGTCTTACATGACGGAATAAGGGTTGTAACTTTTGATAATGTTTTAAAGTATGATACATTTCCGTTGCCCGAAATTTTAAAGGATTTATTGCACATTGGCCAACGCGAAATGCGAAATCCTATCGAAATAGAGTTTGCGGTAAATCTGGATGTTCCAAAAGGACAACCCAGAATTTTTAGCTTCTTGCAAATAAGGCCCATTATTGAAAGTATTGCCATAAACCATGAACTACCCAAGGATTTTAAAATTGAAGACACCATTATTTATTCAGAATCTGCCTTGGGAAACGGCACTTACAACCATATAAGAGATTTTGTTTACGTCAAGCCAGAAACGTTCAATCCGGCCAATACAAGAAAAATAGCATCGGCCGTTGAACAAATAAATAAAAAGTTTTCCGAACAAGATCATCAATACATTTTGGTTGGCCCGGGACGATGGGGATCAAGTGATCCATGGTTGGGCATCCCCGTAATTTGGCCTCAAATTTCTTCTGCGAAAATCATTGTGGAAGCAGGCTTAAATGATTTTAGAATAGACCCCAGTCAGGGTACCCATTTTTTTCAAAACTTGACCTCTTTTAAAGTGGGGTATTTTACCATAAACCCCTTTATGGACGACGGCTTTCTCGATTTAGATTACTTAAACAAACAAAAAGCCTGTTATGAGGATGAATACTTAAGACACATTTGTTTTAAAGATCCATTCACTATTATTATTGAAGGAAAAAGCAATAAAGCCGCAATATATAAATCAGGATTTAAAATTAATAGACATCAAGAACCGTTAGAAAACACCATTGACGACTCACCTCCTGAAGGTTTTATGTAAAATAAAAGACGTTCCCTAAAACCGCATCCCTATTTATTGAATTAACAAAAATCACCAATGTAAATTATGAATTATTGAATTTAATATTGGTATTTTTGTAGTATATTTTAAACACTTTTATATATAAAGATTATGAATGTGAAAAACATTTTGACAAACCTTGAAACCAAGCACCCCGGCGAAAAGGAATACTTACAAGCCGTACATGAAGTATTGGAATCTATTGAAAGTATTTACAATGAAAACCCGCAATATGAGTCTGCTAAAATCATTGAAAGATTAGTAGAGCCAGACCGTATCTTAACGTTTAGGGTTTCTTGGGTGGATGACGAAGGTCAAGTTCATGTAAACCTAGGTTACAGAATACAGTTTAACAATGCTATTGGTCCTTACAAAGGCGGCATTAGACTGCACCCTAGCGTGAATTTAAGTATTCTTAAATTTTTAGGCTTTGAACAAACCTTTAAAAATGCCCTAACTACCTTGCCTTTAGGAGGTGCCAAAGGAGGTTCTGATTTTAACCCAAAAGGAAAATCAGATGCTGAAATTATGCGTTTTTGCCAAGCCTTTATGTTAGAATTATGGCGTATGGTTGGCCCCAACACAGATGTCCCTGCCGGAGATATTGGTACCGGTGGCAGAGAAATTGGGTATTTGTACGGAATGTACAAAAAACTTCAAATTGAAAACACAGGGGTTTTTACAGGAAAAGGACTTAATTGGGGTGGCAGCTTGATAAGACCAGAAGCTACCGGCTTTGGAGCTACCTATTTTACCAACGAGATGTTAGCAGTTAATAATGATTCCTTTAAGGGAAAAACCGTTAGCGTTTCCGGGTTTGGTAATGTAGCTTGGGGTGTAGCGCTTAAAGTAACTGAGTTGGGCGGAAAAGTTGTTACCATTTCTGGACCCGATGGCTATATTTATGACGAAAAAGGACTAGATGCAGATAAAATAGACTATTTGCTTACACTTAGAGCGTCTAATAATGATATTGTTTCTCCATACGCTGATGAGTTTCCAGAAGCTAAATTTGTTGCAGACCAGAAGCCTTGGGAAGTAAAATGCGATATAGCAATGCCTTGTGCCACTCAAAATGAGTTAAATGGAGAAGATGCCAAAAAATTAATAGCCAATGGGGTTAAATACGTTGCCGAAGTTTCTAATATGGGATGTACCCCAGAAGCAATAGAAGCTTTTCATGATGCGCAAATTCCTTTTGGACCCGGAAAAGCGGTTAATGCAGGAGGTGTCGGTGTTTCTGGTTTAGAAATGTCACAAAACGCAATGAAATTAAATTGGACTGCCGAAGAAGTTGACGCCAAATTGCATCAAATGATGGCCTCAATACATGCAGCATGCACCAAATTTGGCACTCAAGACAACGGATATATAAACTATGTAAAAGGAGCCAATATTGCCGGCTTTATTAAAGTAGCCGATGCCATGTTGGATCAAGGTGTCGTTTAAGTTACCATTTACAGAAACTCAATAATGAAACCGTCTCAACCAATAAATAGAGGCGGTTTTTTTTATAGCTTTATCTAAAAATCACTTTGCTAATTTGCGTCCCGAAAGTCGTTGTTGTTTTAACCAAATACACGCCCGAACGCAAATTTACCTGCAAGTCAGTATCTTGAAAAACCGTCTTTTCAAATACTTTTTGTCCGGTTATTGAATACATTTGAACCGTTGTCTCACCCACAATGCCGGTGAAAAATAATTGACCGTCCGACGGATTGGGATAAACCCTAAACCGATTCTTTTGAAAATCAACCAAACTCACTGTTGGTCGTGTCCAAATATCACCCACTCTTGACCCCCAAATAAAATCGACCATATCCGGAAAATCGATAAACGGATTTCTGTTCTTTTGCCAAGTGTAAATCACATTGTTCCTATTCATTTCAAAATCATCCGGCGGATCTGCCACATGCCACTGCAAGAGTGTTGCCAAATCGCCAAATGCGCCTTCCTCCACCGGAAAACCATTCACAACGTCCAAGCCGTTGTAGCGGATAGCCATGTACAAAATAGCTCTAGAGACATCTCCTTTGAAGCTTCCCAAGTTTCCAGTAGGCCCTTCGTATTGTCCCGGGCCGTAGAATTGGTTGCCTCTTGAACTGTTTTCGTTGGCATCGGCAGCGCGCAAATGGTGTGCGTCCGAATTGGCATGCCGGAGCGAATCGGCGTTGGTTTCCCACCAAAAATTGATGCCATCTGCAATATCGTCCTCTTGAATACTGTTAAATCCGCCCCTAGACCTCGGATACACATGTTCCCGATTCCAAAAGCCGGTACCCGTGGATGTTTCCTGAAACAGAAACTTGGCACGTGGCTCTTCGCGATAGAGCAACCAAACTTGGTTGTTGTTTTCCGGATTTTGATCGGCTGCTTTTAAAATATCTATAATATCCGCATAGGAGTGTGTTCGAACCACAAATGGTTTTGCCACTAGGTCTTGCAATGCTTGCACCAAATTGGCACCTGACAATCCTTCTAAGGAATCGTAATAATCACCGGGTGCTGTGCTTTCAACATTTCCAAAAGTTGGATTGAGCGGCGTGCCCCAAGGCGAAATACCAAAATCTCCGTCTATAACGGTTACCGACACATTGTCGTTTACCCTGAAGAATTCTGGAGGCAAACCCGTATGTGCAATCCGCATAAATTCGTCTTCTTCCGTGACGCCATCAGCTAAAAGGGTGATGCTAGTAGCTCCTGTGTTTGTCCCGCCCAAGATGGTGACAAATGCATCGCCCGTAAAGTCTGCATTGGTAAAATCACCATTGATAAAACTCAATGGAAATGTCACGTCTCCCGTCACGTTAAAATCTGTCACAAGCGTGATGTCAAAAGTATCACCTTCGTTGAAAAGATTGGCAGTCAATACAATTTCGACACCATTGAGGATTACCCCCGAGCCGTCATTCAGCATCTTTGGGGTCGGTGCGGCAACAAACCAAGAGCCGTCATTGGCACGTTGGATGGATTCTGTGTCTTTATTACCGTTCTCATTTTCGTTTATCTGTTGCGTTTGCCCCAACAAACTCATCAAATTGACATCATCTGCGTCGGATGTATCGTAAACCAAAGCATCTATCAGGTTGGTGGTGGTGGCCAAAGTGCCATCGGGAAAATCAAAAAAACTGCCTTGATAGATGGCTACGGCATCGGCTCCGTTTTGGATCAGGTTAAGTGGTATCACATAATCCGGCGTGGGCCTGAGCGCCTCGGCACCCAATACAAACAAACCGTTGATATCGGTAACAAATCCGTCGAGATCTATTGTAAAATAACTAGAATCGCCACCGGAAGTGGAACCGTTAAACAACACCAACACATAGCCGTCTAAGGGCGAGAACGGATTGGGCGTTTTGAGTTCTATAAATTCGAGCAGATCCGTGCTTGGGGTGTCAGCGTCTAATTCGTTAATCAACACAGGCTGTGAAAAACCGATGCTTGTGATAAAAATGAATAGAAAAAAGGTACATATTTTTCTCATCTCTACTATTTAAAAGATGAGGCTAATTTAACCAAAAGTCGGCTACTTTCGCTTTATCAAATTGTAAATACAAACTTGTAGAAGTCTTTAAACCATTTAGTCCTCTAAAAATCTTTGTTATTTCCTTTTCTGTAAAGATTCCAAACCGGAACTATTATCCAAAGCAACAAAATGGCAGCAACGGTGAACAAGCCCAAACCCGTGCCAAAAAACTGTTTGAAAACAGCACCCGTGTATCCCATCAAGGCAGAAATATCGAGTTGTAGCATAATCAGTATGCGAGACAGGTCAACAGGATTGAGCAAGGTGGCAACCAACGAAAATTTTTCAAGTGGATAGGCACTGTAATTCATTAACAGAATCAAAAAAAGACCGTCGTACAAAACCGTTAGAAACAGCCACATCAAGATGGCGTAACTAAAGCCTTTAATTCGGTTTTCGTGGTATAGCGACAGGTTGTATGCCAATGCGGTAAAAATGAAATTCTGAAAAACACCGGCCAGTAGCAGCATCGAAAAATCGGGAATCACTTCAGTATTAAAACCACCATAGAATGCAAAGGGAATGCCCAAGCCCAAGAGCAAGCTCAAACTCAAGGATAAGCTCACACCTAAATATTGGCCAATAAAAATTGATGATCTCTTCAGGGGTTGCCCTAGCAAAAGCTCTATAAACTCACGGGAATTGTAATAATACATGGAACCAAAAACGACGGCAATCAACGAGGTTAAAACCACCAAAACGTTCATCAGGGTAATGACAGATTTTGACACGTCGTTGTTGAGAAACAAAAGTGAAAAAGTGAGCAACAGATAGAAGCCGAAATATATCCAGCTCCAGCCGCTTCTCAACAGGTCGTATAGGGTGTATTTTAGTACTTTAAGCATGTTCTTTAATAATTAGTTGGGCAATAGCCATTTCGATAGTTTGGGTTTGGGTCTGGTTTTTTAAAGCATCGACAGTGCCGCAAAAATGAATTTTCCCCTCCAATAGATAGACTACCTCATCGCTTATTTCTTCTACAAAATCCATCACGTGAGAAGTCATCAGTATGGTTTTTCCCTTTTCTTTTTCGGATTTTAAAATGTGTTTCAAAACCTGCATAGCAGCCGGATCCAAGCCGGAAGTAGGCTCGTCTAACACCACTACCGGATTGTCTGTCATAAAAGCAAGCAACAAATTGACTTTTTGCTTAGTACCGCCAGACAAGTTGCCCAGTTTTTTATGTAAAAAAGGTGCCAGTTGAAATTGAGAAACAAAGGGGGTTTCATCGGATGGTTTTTGGCGAAGGTTTTTGATAAATTGGATGAGTTCTCCTACAGAAACATTTTTGGGAAAATTGGCAATCTGCGGCAGATAGCTAATGTTTTCTCTGTACTGCCAATGCTTCAAAACGCTTTTCCCTTGCCATATTATATCGCCTGCATCCGGATGTACCATACCCATAAAAGATTTGATCAGGGTGGTTTTCCCCGATCCGTTTGGACCGAGTATGGCATAGATACCGGGTGTTTCTATATTGAGGTTAACACGCTGTAGCACTTGCAATTTGCCAAATGACTTGGATATGTTTTGAAAAGAAATCATGGTTTAAATTTTGTCATGTTAGGGGTTTCATCCACCAAATTGTCGGGTGTAAAAACAGGTGATACTTTTTCGGAAAAGTTAACCAAATCCACAAAAAAACTTCGCATCAGCATAATGCTTTCAGGTGTTTTGTTTACAATATATGAAAACAATTTAACGGGCCTGAAAGGGACATCGCCCACGCCGTCTCTATCCAAATCATAGCCGGTATATTCGCTCCAGTAATTGCTATTGAAAGTGTTGTCGTTGATCCTACCACCACTAAACGAAATATCGAAAGTGTTGGCTATAAAGTTGTTACGTGTAAATACATTCGTAAAACTAGCCCCCATCATCTTAACCGCCCAGCCGTTGCTTTCAAACAAATTTTGGGTGTATTGGATTCGGTTGCAACCTTCTATATGCAAGCCTGTGGTGTTGCCTATAAAACGATTTTGATGAATTTCGGCGTCGTTGATTTCTTTGAGTAACAGACCGTAAGCTGCCGGCCCCCAATTTTCTTTAAAGAGATTCTCTCTGATTTCTATGTTTTTAGAAAACATCACAGCCACGCCTGCGCCATTATTTTCAAATCGATTATGGGTATAACTGTCATGGTTTGAAAACATAAAATGCAAGCCGTATCTCAGATTTTTCCAACTCCGGTTGTCCCAAACCCGGCTGTCATCTACAAATTCGAAGTAGATACCGTCTCGCGTTCCTGTGATTTCATTTCCGTAAACCTGCAACCGATCCGACTCCCATGCGTGGATGCCATTGCCGGAATTGTATTCGGCTTTGGCTTCGCCTTCAATGCGGTTGTTTCGCAAAATACCGTCTGAAGATTTTTCGAGATAAATACCAAAGAAAAGGGTTTCTAAGCGAACGTTTTGCACGATAAAAAAACGACTTCTTCGAAACCGTATGGCAGCAAAATCTGCCGTATAGCTAGTTCCCACGTTTTTGATAAACAAACCGTCGAGCGTGACACTGTCTGCCTGAACCGTGATGACTTCACCTTTAAATTCACCGTCTATAACCGGATAATCGCGTCCAATCAAGGTGAGCTTCTTATCGATTATAAGGCTGTTTTCCTTATAAACACCTGGTTCAATGCGCAAAGTGTCGCCAGGTTTTGCTTTTTGGATCGCTTCTGCTATGGAAGAGAGTGTACAACCTTTACAAACCTGCAAGGTTTGGGCATAGCTCTGTTGAAAAAACACACATAAAATGACAAAAAAAAGGCGCATAGCTTATTGTTGGCTGTTGAAATAGGCTTTCAATTCATCCCAATAATACAATTTTCCATCGTATTTCGCTGCTTCTTCCTTGTTTTTGTGTGCCGATAAGTTGGCGCCCATAGGACTTTTAATCTCACGAGAGATGAGGAAAATGGCATCGTGAGCGTTTGTAAAACCTCCGTCCGGATTTTGAAGATCGTGCACAAGATGCAAGGCATACTCCGTTTGCGAATCAGCTTTTAGATGGTTCATCATACACTCTATAGCATCAAATTTGTACACCTTCCCTTTTTGTGTCACCAATTCAGCCGAAAAGGGTTTAGATACGATGGTCATCTTGCAAAAATGGCAACTATCGGAAGCGTAGTTGATGGGTTCGGGTGCGGGTTTGCAAGCGGCAAACCCCAACAAGAGTACAACAAAGGTTAGTGAAATATTTTTCATTTTGAAATCAATTGGTTAGCATTAAATTCAACACAACAATCGGCTAAAAACCGCGTCCGAATCGCATCAGGCTAAGGATTTCTTTCTGGAAAAACGAAATGCCAGATAACCCATAAATATTGCAATTCCGAAGACGTAGGTAGCCATTTCCGGATAGGACTGTGCTGTAAAATTGAGCAGCATTTTTTCGCCAAACAAAGGCGGCTGATATGCCATGCCGGGCACTTTGATTGGAGCAGTCGGACTCAGGTTGTGGCCATAGTCATATTCCCAGAGGTAAAAATCGTAAAGTCCCAAAATACCGAGCACGCCCAAAATAAGACTCCATACGTAGTACAAATGTCTTTTGCCAATCAGTGCAATCAGCAATCCCAAACCTATCATGCCATAGATAATTTTAGGAAAGTATTGCAACTCGGGAATGGAATCTGGTTCTATCATTTTCATCCCGACATAGTGGTTCAATATATTGATATTTTGAAGTGTTCCGGGTTCACTTCCTGTAAGCTTATCGACCCAAATATAGAGGGTAACGCCATCCGGATATTGTGGGGCTAATAGGGTGATTTGCCAAATCGGAAAAACAAAGACCAGCAAGAGTAGCAGGGCGGCTGCTACCATAATCAACCTTGGAAAAATTTTCATTGTGATGATTTTGAAATTGTGTGTCCGGCTTTTACTGATGGCAGACAGGATTTAAAAAGCTGGAAAAATCAATACTGTCTGAATTTGAAAAGGCCGCCGCCGGAGCAAGCGGCCTCATTTCAAAAACCTGAATGGTTTATTCGCCCAATGACCATTTGAGTGGCACACTGGCATTTTTTGCGGAAACCCTTAGGTAACCTTGCATTTCTTGATGAAGTGCCGAGCAAAAATCTGTACAATAGAACGGAAACACACCTTCTGTTTTGGGTTCCCATAGTAAGGTCTCCGTTTGACCCGGCATAATGAGCAACTCTGCATTGTTGGCACCCATTACTGAAAAGCCGTGTGGCACATCCCAATCTTGTTCCAAATTGGTTATGTGAAAATAGACCTTATCGCCCACTTTGATACCTTCAATATTGTCTGGAGCAAAGTGGCTCCGAATGGTAGTCATATACACATGTACATTGCTGCCTTCTCTGACAACCTTGGCCTCGCTTTCTTTTTTGGTTACAAACGGGTGGGTGTTTTCATCTAAGGGAAAGTATTTGACAGATTTAGAGATGATTTTATCAGCAGCAATGCCTTGTGCATAGTGAGGCTCACCAATGGTAGGGAAATCGAGCAACAATTCCATTTTGTCGCCGGAGATGTCAAACAATTGGGCAGACTGTGTGAGTTCGGGGCCTGTGGGCAAGTATCTGTCTTTGGTAATCTTGTTTAGGGCTACCAAATATTTGCCTTCAGGCTTTTGAGAATCGCCACCGGGTATCATCAAGTGACCTATGGAATAGTACGTTGGTGCTCTGTCAAGTATTTCCCAAGTACCCACTTTCCATTTGACTACCTCCGAACTGATAAAGAAACTGGTGTATCCATTGCCTCTTTCGTCAAATTCAGTATGAAGCGGGCCAAGACCTGCGTCTTTTACCACACCACCTACGATGGCTTCCATATTAAGAATCGGAATGCCATAGGCTTCGCCGTCAAAATTTTCATCCTCTATGGCTTTTAGTACTTTGGTAAAAGAGTGAACGGTCAAGTCTGTAGAAAGCTTGCCGTTGCCGATGATGTACTCTCCTGTAGGATCAACATCTACGCCATGTGGCGATTTGGGGGTAGGTAAAAAATACACCAAACCGGGGCATTCTTCGGGAATTAGTACTTTGACGGTTTTAATGGTTTCAGAGGTTGCTATATGCGACTTTTCGTCATAGACGTTGTGTGCATATGAAGTCGGAATCTCTTTGTATTTTCCGGCAGCCAAATATTCTTCCGCCTTTTTCCAATTGACAGCAGCTATAAAATCTTTATCGTTTTGAGAAGCATTTACCTCCAACAAAGAATTGCTTTCTTCTGTATTATACGTTGTGAAGAAAGTCCAGCCGTTTGATTTTCCTTTTCCTGAATGCGCCAAATCATAGTTAAAGCCCGGCATCAACACTTGAAATTCTACATTCATACGCCCGGTGTCCGGCTGTACTTTTATAAAGGTTAAAGCGCCTTTGAAATTGCCTTTATATTCGTTTATAGGCATGTCTTTTTGAGGATAAGGCACTGCAAAACGAGTTCCGGCTACCACATACTCTGTATTCTCTGTGGTAAATGGCGAACTGTGGTTGCCGCCGCTGTTGGGAATTTCGATAATCTCGGTGGTTTCAAAAATAGACAAGTCTATACGTGCTATACGCGGAGTGTTGTTGCCGTTGATGAATATCCATCTGCCGTCTGTTTCGCCATTCGTCTGTGAAAGTTCGGGGTGGTGGGCGTCGTCCCAAGGCACAAAACCAAACGAAGTGTTGAGCATGGGCTTGGTTTCTTCGTTAAAACCGTAGCCTTTTTCTGCATCTACTGAAAATACGGGAATAACCCTTAGCAACCTGCCTGAAGGCAATCCATAGACAGCCAATTGGCCACTAAAACCTCCGGACATAAATCCGTAATACTCATCGAGCTCGCCGGGTGCCACATAGGCTTTTTCGGCTGCACTGGCATTGACAGCACTCGATTTTTGGTTACCACTGCCTCCGCAGGAAACCAACGTCAAAAGTGAGAGGGCAAGAAAGGAATTAAGAAATGTTTTCATATCGAATATATTTAGTTTTTGAAATTTATTGTTGTGGTAGCATTACTTTGTCCACTACGTGGATGATGCCATTGGATGCAGGAATGCTGGCAATAATTTTAGCACCACCCACGTACACTTCGTCATCTATAACCTCTACAGGTACATATTGGTTGTTGGCTTGGCCTAGTTTTTTGAATTTTTTCAAAAAATCTACCGAGTAGTTTCCGGGTGTTACGTGAAACTTAAGGATATTGGCCAGAGCACTTTTATTCTCGGGCTTCAATAGGTTTTCTACCGTTCCTTCCGGTAGCGCAGCAAAGGCCGCGTTGGTGGGCGCAAAAACCATCAATGGGCCTGCGTTTACCAATGCATTCTCAAGTTCAGCCGCTTGTACGGCTGCCACAAGCGTTGCGTGATCGGCAGAGCCAATGGCTATCTGAAGAATGTTAGGGCTTGAGGTGTCATCTTCTATAAAAGCCTGACCCTTTTTTTCTGTTGACACAGTCTGTGTTGAGGCATCTACTGCTGACCGGGCTGTATCGTTTTTACAGCCGATGAGCAGCAGCAAGCACACCAAAGTCATTAGGTTAAAAATTGTTTTCATAGTTGTATATTGTATGGTTTATAAAGTTCGGAAGTATTCCAATACCGCCCTGGCTTGTTCCTCAGTTAGGTTTTGGTTGGCCATGGGTGCGCCGTTGAATTCCATCAACAATTTGCGGGCAATCGGGTCTTCTTTAACCATTCCTTCCGGGTTTAGAATCATGTTCATGATCCATTCGGGAGAACGTCTTTCAAAAATGCCTTTGGGCGCAGGTCCTATAAATTTCTGATCTGGTTTGTGGCAGGCCATACACAAATTGGCATAAATGGTTTTGCCTTCTTCTGCCAAAGCGGTGTCAATATTTTCTCCTAGGGTAACGGAAGTTACCGGCCCAACGCCTTTATTGTCTCTAAAATCTGTTGAGGCTTCTGTTTTAGGTGTAGGCGATTCCTTTTTTACACCGTAACCCGGTTCCGATTTTTTTTCTGAAGAATTACAACTGACAAGCATCACTGCAAGGCTTAACAAACTAAAAATGAACGTTTTCATGGTTTTGAATTTTGATTTAACAGGACAAAAGTACCGACTCGATTTTTCAAAAAACATGACAAATGTCATAAATAGGATAAAAATGTCCTTTTATCTTTGTTTGTGTAATAAAAACGTGTTTTATTCTTTTAACTATGCTATCACAATCTGGAAAATATGCCGTTAGAGCCGTGTTGTATTTGGCGGTCCACTCCGATGAAGCACACAAAATCGGGTTTAAAAAACTTTCGGAAGATTTGGCAGCACCTGCCGCTTTTGTAGCTAAACTCTTGCAAGAACTTTCCCGAAAAGGGCACGTCAATTCATCTAAAGGGAAAAACGGCGGTTTCTACCTTACTGAAAGTCAAAAGCAAAAAAATTTGCTAGAAATTATTATTGAAATAGAAGGAAAGGACAAACTCAATAACTGTGTGTTGGATGCTTCACACTGCAACCAGAAGCATCCTTGCGCCTTGCATCACATTGCATATCCCAAGCAAAAGGAATTTTTAAATGGGCTAAAAGAAAAAACCCTTATCGATTTTGCGTCCGAAATCAAAAAAGGGACTTCTTTCTTATAAAAAAAGTCTGACACTAAGATATTCAGCATCAGACTTTAATATTTTTTCTTACGTATTTACTGCATGGAAACCCTGCCGGAACCGGAAACTTTGATGTCTTCTTTTTGGGGTCTTCCATAATAACCTATCGTACCCGAACCGGACACGCGTGCATATATTTCTACCCGGCTTGTCACCAATACATCACCCGAACCGGCCACGCTAATTTTGGCACTATCGCTTCGCAGGTTTTTGGCATCTACATCGCCCGAGCCCGAAACAGCAATTTCTATGGTTTGGCTTTCACCGTCCAACTCGATATCACCGGAACCCGCCAAAGAAGTTTTCAGGTTTTGCGATTTAATCTGTGCCGTAAAATTGCCCGATCCCGATACGGAAATTTTTATTTGTGCACCTTCTAGCGGCAAGCTCACATCGCCCGAACCGGCTAGTGAGGCGTTCAGTTCATCGGCTTTTATCACATATTCCGATTTGAGATTTCCGGAGCCGGCAAAACTGATAGCGTTGAGGTCTTCAAATGGTATTGTGATGGTAATACGGCGGCGGGTAGAGATGCTCACCCCTTTTTTGAAAGCCACCCTCAGCTTGTTGTTTTTAACTTCTGTTTCTATAAGGCTGATGATGTTTTCTTCGCCTTCAAGCGTAATTTTTCCTTCGGCGCCTTTTACCAATATCACATCAAAACTTCCTGCTGCCGATATTTGGTCGTAGGATTCGGTAGTCCGTGTTTCGGTAATGACGTTGCCGTTGCCTTTCACCTTGCTGAACCAACCTTGAGCTTGCGAAGCGGTAAAGGAAAGTGCTAAGAAGATAGTAAAAAATAAACTTTTCATAAGTGTTTGATTATAAATTATTAAAAGGGTTCTGTAAGTGTGAGATTTCCATAGTTGGATTGGATGTTGATGCTACCTTTTTGAGGCGTTCCAAAGCTGCCTACATAGTTTTCTTGTGATCCGGAAATGATTTTTTTATCAAAATTCAGCCCTTCAAAGCTGCGTAGCTTGGCGTATTTCAGACTAAAATCGAAACGGAAGTTTGTCTGTGGCGATATGCCTATTTTGACGTTCACATAACTAGACCTAATTTTTATATTTTCAAAACCGTCACTTAAGTTCCGAATTTTTACAGATCCATAATCGGCGTCTAATTCTAAGCTGCCTGTAATTTGCTCAAACTCTTGTGTGAGGTAATCGCTATTGCCGTAAACATACCGCACGGTTCCAAGATGCAGACTTCCATAGTCGGCATCGTAGGTAATTTTGTCGGCTTTGCGGACTTCACTTTTGGTGTAGTCGGCATCGATGCGCAGCGAGCCGGCATTTTCTATGCGGTAGCCGGAATAATCGGCATGGATTTCGCCATCCTTTATATAGTCGATAACCACATTGTTGGTATAATCAAAACTGAGCCTGTTTCCGGCTGCATTGAGGCTACCGATGTCCATGCGGCCATAGTCGCATTCAATGTCCACTCGGGCATCCAACCGGTCTATGGTGATGTTGCCGTAATCGTGGTTGAGGATCAAAAAGTTGGTGACCGGCATTTTGATCAAATAATTGATTTCCATGCTGACATTGCTGCTATTCCAACCCCAACTCCACCGCTCTGTCTCTATCTGTGTTTTGGCAGAGACTGCTCGCTGATTGGCTTCAAAAGCCACGTCTATTTGATTTAATTTTTCGATGGCGCGCTGCTCATTGTTGCTGCTGGTTTTAATCGTAACTTCAATTTCTATACGATTCTGATTCCAACTACTGATGTTCACATTACCATATCTGTTGTTGACATTTAAGGTGGCATCCGCTGCCACACTATAGTCTTTTTTGATTTTTTTCTCTTTGGTGTATTTTCCTTCAGGCCCGGTCGGATTGGACATGGCCAATGCGGGAAATATCAGCAAGAAAAAGCATGTTTTAAATAACTTCATGGTTGTTTTCGTTTAAATTTTGTAAAGATTCTATTTCTTTGATTACGCTTTGTAGCAGTGCGATGCGTTTCTGAAAATTGTCTATCATGGCGTAGATTACTTGTTGGTTGTAGCCACTTTTCACCAACTCTGCGCGCAAATTTTCATAATGGGATTCGAGCGTGTCCAATTGTTTTAAGGCATCAGCTGTCAATTTTTTGGCACTTTCGTTCAAATTGTTTTCTTGCAATCGTTCCAATTCCGTTTGAATGGTTTGCTTAAAAAAGGTTTCTGTAGCTTTCATTTCCGAAGAAACACTCGCCAAATCTGCCTTTTCAGGTTTTATTTGAACCCCTGAAAACAAGGCGATCAACAAGGCTACAGAGGCAGCCGCCATCCACCAAAAACGATTTGCTTTTTTGGGCTTTTGGGCTTGCAAAAGCCGTTTTTCAAAACGATGGTGGTGGCCATCGGTAGGCTTCAACACATCTTTGTGTTGTTGCCATACCTCAAACAAGTCATCTAATCTATCTCTATCCATCTGTCTTTTAATTTTATTGTAAACATTTTCGTAAACTTTCTTTGGCTCTTGAGAGCATGGTTCTGCAATTTCCGTGCGTCATATCCATCAACACTGCCACTTCTTCTTGCGAATAACCTTCTAAATAATGCAAGGTTAAAATCAGGTTATAGTTGGCATGAAGGTTTTTCATGGCATGCATCATTTTTTTGAGTTGATCCGGCATGCCTTCGGCATCTTCAAACGCCGCATCGCTTTCCGATGCCTCCGGCAATTCCTTATCGGTAACCACGGTCAATTGACTTCCGCTTGTTCTACACGCTGTCAAACTTCCGTTGATGACGATGCGTTTCAACCAAGCGCCAAACATTTCGGGGTCTTTGAGCGTATGCAGCTTCTCAAACGCTTTTATAAATCCCTCTTGCATCACATCTTCGGCCATTTCGCGGTTTCGCACTATGCGGTATGCCGTGTTGTACATGGCCCGGTGATACCGGTCGTATATTTCCATCTGCGCACGCCGATCTCCCGACTTACACATTTCTAGCAAATTGTCTATGCGGAGCGTGTTTTGCTTCAAAACGTAAACTTTGGTCTTATGATAAAGATGTACCATGTACGGTTTTGTTACAGTTGTTTTTGCTTTTTATTTTAAAGCGAAGTTTGATGGCTATTTTTATAATGCACCTTTTTGGCATAGCAATTGACTTAACAGCTTTGAAAAGAAAAACTAATTTAATGCATCCTATTGGCAAACAGTTTCTTACATTTATAGCTGTAAGTCTGCTTTTGTAAAAATATTGCATTTACCTGACATATTGACTGAAAGAAACCCTATGAATTCATCAAATTTTATAAGCATCGACAATTTGTCACTCCAAGACATAGACCACGAGTCTGAGCTCATCCCGCTGATGACGCCGGAAGACGAAGCCGAAATAAACAAAGAAGCGCTACCCGAGTTATTGCCCATTTTACCTTTGCGCAACACGGTGTTGTTTCCCGGTGTCGTGATTCCCATCACAGCCGGACGCGACAAATCGATCAAACTCATACAAGATGCCAATGCCAAAAAAGGTGTGATTGGTGTAGTGGCTCAAAAAAACGAAGAAACAGGCGAACCCGGTTTTGAAGACTTACATCGCGTGGGTACGGTGGCTCGTATTTTGAAAGTACTCAAAATGCCCGATGGCAACACTATGGTCATCATTCAAGGAAAAAAGCGTTTCGAACTTACCGAAATGGTTTCAGAAAAGCCCTATCTGATTGCAAAAGTACAAGAGGTACCCGAGTTGAGACCCAAAAAAGGTGAAAAGGAGTTCAGGGCTATACTAGATTCTATCCGTGAAACGGCCCTCAAAATTATCCACGAAAGTCCCAACATCCCTTCTGAGGCGTCCTTTGCCATCAAAAATATAGAAAGCGGTGCCTTTTTGGTGAATTTTGTCGCTTCCAATTTAGACTTGAACGTCAAAGACAAACAAGACCTTCTAGACACCAACGACTTAAAAGCGCGTGCGCTGAAAGCCCTGAAATACATGACGTTGGAATTACAGAAACTGGAATTGCGCAACGACATACAGTCAAAAGTCCGCAGTGATATTGACCAACAACAACGCGAATATTTTCTGCACCAACAAATCAAAACCATACAAGAAGAACTGGGTGGGATTTCATTTGAAGAGGAACTCGACGAGATGGTGAAGCTAGCAGAAAAGAAAAAATGGAACGAGAAAACGAAAGCGCATTACGAGAAAGAGTTTGGCAAATTGCAACGCATGAATCCACAGGTTGCAGAGTATTCGCTACAGCGAAATTACCTCGATTTGATGCTAGAACTTCCTTGGAATGCATATTCCAAAGATAAATTTGATCTCAAACGTGCCGAGCGTATTTTAAACCGTGATCACTTTGGATTGGACGATGTAAAGAAACGCATATTGGAATACTTGGCCGTGCTAAAACTTCGAAACGATATGAAGTCGCCCATTCTGTGCTTGTACGGACCGCCGGGTGTAGGAAAAACCTCTTTAGGAAAGTCAATTGCAGAGGCCATCGGGCGCAAATACGTGCGTATGTCTTTGGGCGGTTTGCGTGACGAAGCTGAAATACGCGGACACAGAAAAACTTACATCGGTGCTATGCCCGGACGTATTTTGCAAAACATCAAAAAAGCCGGAACTTCCAATCCGGTATTTGTTTTGGACGAAATAGACAAATTGTCAAACAGCCACCAAGGCGATCCTTCGTCTGCCATGCTGGAAGTATTAGACCCGGAACAAAATGTTGATTTTTACGACAATTTTTTGGAGCTTGGTTATGACTTGTCCAAAGTGATGTTTATCGCCACTGCCAACGATTTGTCAACCCTACAGCCCGCCCTGCGCGACAGAATGGAAATTATTCCTGTAAGCGGTTACACCATTGAAGAAAAAGTAGAAATCGCCAAAGGTTTTTTAGTGCCTAAACTCATTGCAGACCACGGTATTCAAAAAACGGATATCAAAATAGGTAAACGAGAATTGGAAAAAATTGTGGAAGGTTATACGCGGGAATCCGGTGTGCGCGGCCTGGAAAAGCAATTGGCCAAAGTGGTCAGGTTTGTAGCAAAGTCCATTGCCATGGAGGAACCCTACGAACCAAAAATTTCGATGGAAACCATTCGGAAAGTTTTAGGTCCGGCCAGAATGCAACGCGACCGCACCGAGAATAATGAAATTGCCGGCGTGGTGACCGGATTGGCATGGACTGCCGTAGGCGGCGACATTTTGTTTATCGAATCCATTCTCTCCAAAGGCAAGGGCTTGCTCAACGTAACGGGGAATTTGGGAAAAGTTATGAATGAATCTGCAATCATCGCTTTAGAATACATCAAATCGCACGCAGAAGAACTGGAAATAAACCCGAATGTTTTTGACCATTACAACATTCACATCCACGTACCTGAAGGTGCCACCCCCAAAGACGGCCCATCGGCAGGAATCACTATGTTGACTTCCTTAGTGTCATTGTTTACACAGCGTAAAGTAAAGAAAAACCTCGCTATGACCGGCGAAATCACACTACGGGGAAAAGTATTGCCTGTGGGTGGTATCAAAGAAAAAATTCTGGCTGCCAAACGTGCCGGTATAACGGAAATCATTTTGTGTGAAGAAAACAGACACGATATTGAAGAAATCAAAGAAGATTACCTGAAAGGTTTACAATTTATTTACGTGTCCGACATGGGCGAAGTTTTGCAAAATGCTTTAACCCGTCAAAAAGTAAAAAACGCAAAAACATTGGAAGTTCCCAACAAAAATTGAGGCGCGTTTTAACTTCACAAAATAAAAAACAGGCTAGTTCGTTTTCTGAATGATTCGTTACCTTGCCGGCATGCAGCGAAAATTGTGGAATCTATTGGTTTTTCTATTCATTCAGTCGGCAATGGCGCAGGTTGGGGGCAGAAGTACATTCGAATTTCTCAACCTCATTTCCTCTCCGCGTCAGGCCGCATTAGGCGGAAAAGTCATTACCATATATGACGATGATGTAAATGCACCGCTCTTCAACCCGGCTACCATCAACGTGGACATGGGCAACCAATTGGCCGTCAATTTTGTCGATTATTTAGGAGATGTGACTTATGGTTCAGCATCCTACGCCTATACTTATGACAGGCATGTGCAAACTTTTCACGCCGGGGTTACCTACATAAACTACGGCACTTTCGAAGGACGCGATATCAACGGGGAATTCACCAACAGTTTTCGCGGCAACGAAGTTGCCCTTTCCATGGGATATGCGCGCAACATCTTGTTTACCGATTTTTACGTAGGCGGCAGTGTGAAGTTGATATCTTCACAACTCGAAGATTTCACCTCTTTGGGTGGCGCAGTCGATTTAGGCCTTATTTATGTCAACGAACGCTGGGGTGTCAATATGTCTGTTGTCATACGAAATTTGGGTGTACAGTTCACAAAATTTGACGATCGCCGAGAGGACCTCCCTTTTGAAGTGATTGCGGGCATTTCTCAAAAACTAAATCACTTGCCTTTTAGATGGCACTTGACCATGGAAAACCTACAACAGTGGGATACAACCTTCGAAAACCCGGAACGCAACCGAGAAGGCGTTGGTGAAAACGTAGTGGACGGTGATGTGTCGTTTATAAACAATGCTTTTCGGCACTTGTTGGCCGGGGTCGAATTTTTTCCGGACAAAGCCATCAACTTGCGTTTGGGGTACAATTTTAGACGTGGCGAAGAACTCCGATTTGTAGAACAACGCTCTTTTGCAGGAATATCGGCTGGTTTTGGAATAAAAATTAACAATTTAAAGTTTAATTATACCTTTGCCAAATACACTACAGCCGTTAATTCCAGCTTTTTCGGCCTGAACATTTATCTCTGATGCCAGACATTATTATTGCCATAGACGGGCATTCCTCTACCGGAAAAAGTACGCTTGCCAAAAAATTGGCCAAAGAATTGGGTTATGCCTTCATAGACACAGGAGCCATGTACAGGGCCGTAACCTTACACGCTTTGAGAAAAGGTTACTTTAACAATAAACAACTAAACACTCAAGCTTTGGTTGCAGACTTGGCAGCTATGAAACTGCGCTTTATCTGCGACACCCAAACCGGCAAGTCAGAAATGTACCTGAACGGTGAAAATGTAGAAGCTTTCATCAGAAGCATGGACGTGTCCGAAAAAGTCAGTTTGGTGGCAATTGTTCCCGAAGTTCGACAAAAATTAGTTGCCCAACAACACGATATGGGCATCGAAAAAGGCATCGTGATGGACGGTAGAGATATTGGCACCGTTGTTTTTCCGGATGCAGAATTAAAAATATTTATGACGGCCTCAGCCGAAATCAGGGCGAAAAGAAGGTTTGAGGAATTAAGCGCGAAAGGTCATCAAGAAACCTACGAAGATGTCCTTAAAAACGTAATCGAGCGCGATGATCTCGATTCCAACAGAAGCGAATCGCCTCTTAAAAAAGCACCCGATTCTAAAACGCTTGACAACAGCTACCTTAGCCAAGACGAGCAATTCGACATCGCCTTGGCATGGGCAAAAAAAGCCATCGCAGAAACAGTGCATTCTTAAAGTAGAAAAACAGCCTGCCCTACAATTTTTTAGATAGGCTTAGGCAACTGAATTCTTTTTCTTACTTTTATCCAAACCTTAAATTCCAAAATCTGATGAAAAAAACACTTTATGGTGTGGTTTTGCTGTTGTTAATACCTATTATAGGCCTTGCACAGGCAAAACTTACCAAAAACAAACAGGCTTTGTTGGCCTCTATTGCCAAGCACGAGCCCAAACTTATTGAAATTAGCGACGCCATTTGGGCCAACGCCGAGGTAGCTTTTGAAGAACAAAAATCGTATAAACTATTGGCCGATTATGCCCGCGAAAACGGTTTTACCGTAACAGAAAATATCGGTGGCATCCCTACGGCTTTTACAGCGACTTATGGCTCTGGCAGTCCAGTGATTAGTATCTTGGGCGAGTTTGATGCCTTGCCTGGATTGTCTCAAAAAACAGTACCGACCAAAGATCCGTTGGAAGAAGGTGGCGCCGGACACGGATGCGGGCACAATCTTTTTGGTACAGCAAGTTTGGGTGCAGCCATAGCCGTTAAAGAGCTGATAGCAGCCGGAAAAATTAAAGGGACTGTCAAGTTTATAGGCACGCCGGCCGAAGAGAAATTTTTTGGTAAACTTTGGATGATTGAAGCCGGAGCCTGGGATGGCGTGGACGTAAATGTCAGCTGGCATCCCGGTGCCAATACAGAAGCCGATGTGCAAACTACACTTGCCTTAGTCGATTTTAAAGTAGAATTTTTTGGTCAGGCGGCGCATGCTTCAGCAGATCCTTGGAACGGCCGTAGCGCTAGCGATGCCTTAGAACTCTACACAACCGGCATCAACTATTACAGAGAACATATACAACCAACCGTTCGCATTCACTACCACATCCAAGATGGCGGGCAAGTGGTAAATGTGGTGCCGGATTACAGCCGCTTGTGGGTTCGTGTGCGCAACACCACTACCGAGGGGATGTTGCCCGTGTATGAACAAGTGAAAAAAATGGCCGAAGGCGCAGCCATTATGGCCAATGTAGATTATAAAATTTCGCTAATTTCCGGCATTCGCGAAGTGTTGGTAAACCGCGCCGGCGGTCAAATTATGCAAGACAACTTGGAACTGCTAGGCCCTATTGAATACACCGGTGAGGAAGAAGCCTTCGGTAAAAAAATACAAGAAGCCACCGGCAAACCACTCGTGGGCATGGACAGTAAGATAAGTCCGCTTCGGGAAACGCTTGAACACCCGGGCGGTGGCTCTACCGATGTGGGAGACGTAAGTTGGGTGGTGCCTAACATTAACCTGAGCGTGACAGTGGCTCCTAAGGATACGCCATGGCATTCATGGGCGGTAGTGGCCTGTGGCGGCATGTCTATTGGACACAAAGGCATGATACACGCTACCAAAGCACTATCTTTTACCATGCTCGATTTGTTTGAAGACTCGAAGAAAGTAGAGGCTATTAAAGCGGAGTTTAAGAACCGCAAAGGCAATTTCCAATACAAAGCTTTAATTCCCGATGGCCCGCCTCCGGTAGGCGCCAATTGATTTTGCAAGAATCGTGGGAATTTAAAATTTTGAATGTGGGTTGAAAGATGAATCCTGAAAGGTTTTGAAAACCTTTCAGGATTTTTTTTTTTAAAGTTTGTAGCGAACGGTGAAAAGCCAAATACGAGGCAAGATAAAAGTAGCTTGCTCGGTCACCAAGAGTTCGGAGAAACTGTTGGCGTTTCGGGAAGCGTTGTTAATATAATTGGTTACGGATAGGTCAAAACTCCAGGGGCTGTTTTCTTTTTTATAGGAGAGTGAACCCGTTCCTGTTTCAAAACGAATGTTTTGCGCAGTAAGAATATTGCGATTTTTAGTGGCTTCATAATCGGCCCTAACGGTAAAATTTTTCAAAAAGTCGTATTCGAGTTCAGCTTCAAACAAATCATTTCTAAAACGGGACAGGTTCAGGTCGGACGAAAACGAGTTCCAGCTTCTTTGAAAACCGACTTTTAAAGTGGGTACTTTCTTATAATTTGTTTTAAGGCTGCCACCAAAAGTGGTGTTTACGCTCGTGTTTTCTGTACGCTCATTGTTGATGTTTTGTATATAATCGGAGTGGTTCCAACGGCTTGTGAGGGTGGCTGTAAATTTGTAAATGATTTTACGAACATTGGCATTGAAGCCCCAGTTGTTTTCGGGATTATCGGTAAAAACGGGGATATTGAAACGGTTAATGCCCTCTTGTTGGGTTTGTTGCCTAATGCTTCTTTCTTTGTGGTTGTAGTTGAGGTTGGCAAACAACATAAGCCCACGGAAAATACTGGTTTTGTTGTAATTGAGGGCAAAGGTATGAAAACGTTCTTGCTGAAGTTGCGGATTGCCTCTAAAGACAAAGTTATACGATTGCAGCATGAAATTGCCCGAAAAATTATCGGCTTGTGGCAAGCTGTTGTCGAGCTTGTATTTAAAAACAAATTTTTCAGAATTGTTAAACTCCACATTGCTGGTCCATTCGGGTTGCAACCGCCAGTTTTGCGTGGTGGTGTTGCCGTTGTTGTTTTGGCGCGTTTCCCAATAGTAGCGGTTCAAGAAAACCCCTGCCGTATGGGTACTAATGCCCCAACGGAATTTGTATTCTGCTCCCAAAAAAGCATCATTTTGTCTGAAGCGCAAGTCGTTGCCAAACCCGGCATTGCTAAAACTGTTTACCGCACCGTTGGTGAGCAGTTGGTTTTCGGAGGTTTGCAGGTAATCGTCGGAGAAGGTATTGCCGAGGCTGAAATATATATGGTTGTCTCCGTTAATAATCCAGTAATGTTTATAGAGGACATCTAAGTAGTTTGACGATTCTTCTTTCACTTGTTTTACATTAAAAACTTCATCATCGAGCAGGGGGATAAACCCTGCTAGGAAAGGGCGATCTACTATCCACTGGTTGTCGGGGGTGGTGCGTTCGTAAATGTGGTTCACCACCAAAGAAGTGGTTTTGCTAGGATTTACCGATCTGTGCCACTCGAGAAACTGTGTAGCATTGATGCTACCGGCATCGCGAAAAGTATTGAAGTTGGTGTTGTTGAGTCCATCAAAAACGGAGAGCCTGTTCGCCGACTCGTTGTCTGAGGCTTTTATATTTACATCGTAATACCATTCAGTGTTTTGGTTAGGGGTGTAGTTGACCCTCGCTTTGGCAACGCCCAAAAGGTTGCGGTCGGTACCGTTATTTTGCCTGTTTTCGGTTTGCAGGGTGTCGGGTAGGAAAAAGCGGTTAAAAGTTTGGGAAGCAGTGCGCAATCTGCTTTTGGAAAAGAGCAGATAACCCGAAACGGAAAACTTTTCGTTTAGCTCTTGGTCTATGTTCACGGCGGCGAACTCGGAGGTGTTTTCGATAACATCGCGGTTGGCGTTCATAAAAAGCCTGAGCCCCGAACTAAAACTACGGGTGTTGCGCAAGAGGTTGCTGATACCGCCTTCGAAGCGCATAAAATCGGAGAAGGTAAAAGTTTCCTTGCCTACATCGTTTAGATTGCCAATAAAGGAAACGTTGGTTTTTGGACTGTAGTAAAACAAAGCTGCGTGGGTGTTGTAGTGTTCGTCGTTGCCCGCTCCTGCTTCGAGGTCGCCAAAAATAAATTTCTTTTTGTCTTCTTTTAGTTTTACGTTCATGGCGAGTTGGTCGCTGTCGTTCACGTTTTTGAGCAGTGCCACTTCGTTATAGTCGTCTATCACCTCTATTTTATCGAGGGCATCGGCAGGGATATTTTCTACGGCCAACTTGCTGCCGCCGCCAAAAAAAGGCTTGTTTTCTACCAGCATTTTGTTGATTTTTCGGCCTTGGTAGGTTACGCCTCCGTCTTTATCGACTTCTACGCCCGGTAGTTTTTCGAGTACTTCTTTCATTTTGCGTTCGTTGCCCGATGCAAAAGAACTTACATTGTAGGTAACGGTATCTTTTTTGATGACTATGGGCTTAAACTCGTGGGTGAGGGTGATTTCATCGAGTTGCTCGCCGGAAGATTCCAGATAGAAGTTGTGTTCTTTGAGCGGGTTGTCCGGTTGGAGTAACAGGGTTTGCTCGTGGTAGCCCAAATAGCTGACTATGATTTGATAGGCTGTTTTGGCATCGAGCCCGAGGCGGTAGCGGCCTTTGGCGTCGCTAATGGCAAAGCGGAGGTTGGCTCCTTCTGCTAGGGGTTTGGCAATGATGTTGGCGTTTTCGAGCGGTACTTGAAGGCTGTCGGCCACTACACCGGTAAGCGTTCGGGTTTGGGCAATAGCCAAAGGGACACTTAGCATAGTGAAGAAGCAATAAAACAATAGCTTTTGCATAGGCTAAAAGGTTAGCATGGGAGGCTTTTAATATTTGTTTTTGGTATCAATTACGCATTTTTTTTAAGTTTTCCTTAGCCTTTTCTCCCATTTGATCCAATTGTTTTTGAGTTACGAGTTTACCTTTAACAGGTTTTTCGATTTCGGGCAAAATTTCCGGATTGAAGTTTATATGGGTTGCATAGTAGAGGTAAGAAATTAAATTATTCGTCACACTTAATTCTAAAATGAGTCCGGGTAAATTTCCATATCCGGCTGGGCCAAACCTAAGGTAAACATCAGGTGCATACCATACAATTATTTCATAATTTACCTGCTCTAAAATTGCTTTATAGCACACAAAAGCACCTATTGTTTTGGTTTCATCTGTTAGTTCCCAATTTTGAGCATCTAAAGCCGTTTTGAGCAAAACAGTAGTGCCGTATGCCTCTAATTGGTGTAGTTTGATTTTTTCTGTTTGATCCGTATAATACACTCCATCACCACCTACTAGCGTGTAAGCAAATTTTGACAAGCTATTATTGTGGGTGTCCATGGAGTTGCTTGTCTTGAACAGACTTTTATTTCCGTTGATGAGCAACACAAAGGAACTTTCATTTAGAAAGTCTTTGGCCTCCAGAATTAGGTTTTCCAAATACGCGTTTCTATTTGCGTTCGTTTTTGGTTGTTGTTCATCAACGAAATTGATTTTGTATGCAATTGCAGCGGCGTTTTGCGGTAAAACCACAAGCGGTACAAAAAGGAGTAAAAGCTGAAATATGTGACGGGGCTTTGGCACGAAGTGAAATTTAGTGCAATGTAACTAATTTTTTAGTTACAAATTGTTAAATATCTATATAAAGTGAATTTAAGACCAAAATTTAATCATATAACTGAATTCAATTTTTAATGTACTGTTTATATTTCTCAAATCCTTTTCTTTCAAATTCATGATATTCATCTTTCGATATCAATTTACCTTTTAATGGCTTTTTAATTAAATTGATTTCATGATTTTGTTCAAACAATATTTTATCGGCATAAAATGTCGCTTTGTTGGTTTCGAGTTCTAAAATTAGCCCCGGTAAACCGGTGTAATTAGCCGGCCCGAATGAATATGGAAGTTTTGGAGCATACCATGCAATTACCTCAAATGTTTTTAAGCCCCTAATTGTAACGATTGTATCAACTGTTTTTGCTTTATAACAAGTGTATCCACTAATATTTTTGGTTTCATTTGATAATTCCCAACCAATATCTTTTATGTAGGATTTTATGAGAAAATGGTCAGAAGACAGGTATTTTTCATGTAACATAATCCCTTCTTTGTAATTCGTATAAACTTTACCGGTAAAACTAAAAGATTGACCCAAACTCTTTGGCTGGTATTTACCATTATCTGCATTCATTTCTTCTATTAGCGAAAAAAATGACTCCGAATTATGGAATAAAAGTACATAGGTGAGTTTTTCCATTTCGTCAGAAATATTATTGATAAAATCGGCATCACTAGTTCTTAATTTTTCAGTAACTTTAATATTATTTCTGACTTTGTAATTAATTTCTGTTAGACTATGCTGAGCATAAGATAAATAACAGAAAATGAACAGTAGGGTTATAATAAATGATTTTCTCATGATAGTAATTTTAAGTGAATCCAGCAAGGATAGAATGTTAGTTTTTTAAAAGGTTATGAAAATGTTCATATTTTGACTTCAACAAAGCGTTGTAATCCATTTCGGAAATTCTGTCCCCTTTTTTAACTTCATAGAGATTTGCTATTTCAAAGTTCGCATCAAAAAATATATTAGTTGCAAAATATCGTCTTCTCCCGACTTCTTCAAGTTCAAGTATAAGCCCGGGCAATCCTGAGTAGCCAATCGGCCCTAAGGGAACATTTACACTTGGTGCAAACCAAGCAACAACTTCTATTTTTTGTTTTTTATTGTTCTTATCATAGAAGTAATTAGCGGCTGTAGCTCTGTAACATTTTATACCTGAAATCTCCTTAGTCTGTGACCCTAAAGTCCAATCAAACCTATTAAGTGTGTAAACAACATGAAAGTCAGTACCTAAATCTTTTTTTAAAACTACAACCTCATTCATCTGTGTGTTGTAGAAATAATCATCGCTCACATCAAGTAATATTGTAGCCAAATTAAATTCAAGATTATCTTTTTTGTCTGATGAAGAAAGGGCATCCGCAACCTGAAAAACGCCCTTTCCCTTATCATAATACAAAATCATTTCAATGTCTGACATCGCTTCAAATAATTTATCTGTTTTACTAGTAAATTTAGATTGCTTTTGATTATTTTCTTTACGAGCGACATTAGCTTTATAGACTACTTCTACTTTTCTGTTTTGGGAAAAAAGAGACGCAAAAGACAAAGTCAAAATAAAGCAAAGTGATACACAAAAACTATCCCTCGTTTTCATAAAATCCTAGATAAAACAATTACCATTTTGCGTGCATTCGCAGGACTCGTAAATATTGTTTAGCATTAATACCTGATGTGACAAAGATAATTCAAATCCAAGATCGCTCTCAACATCTTCTAAATACTCAATTGAATATAAAAAACAATCAGCATATAGAGCAGATTCAGTTTTAGATGTATCAAAGTTTTTAAGTCGAGAAAATTCGGTTGAGTGTCCAAAACTCCCCAAAGCCACAACCGCCACGGCGGTTAAAATTACTTTTTTCATGGTATTTTTAAAAATAGAATATTTTTCAAAATCACAAAAACTATAAAGTATGCTAATTTTTTTCTAACATCTTTTCATTATCACTTTTATCAATGTCTTTCAACCAATTCAAATATTCAATTTGACTAATCTTTGTACCTTTTGTAGGTTTTGAAATCTTATTAAATTCTGTTTGTACTTTCTCAATTTTCTTTGCATAATAAATAAAATTTCCGAAATGCAACTCTATGATTAGACCTGGTAAGCCGTTAAACCAAAGTGGTCCGAAATTACTATTAATATCAGGCGCAAACCATGCTTCAACAGTAATTTCAACTATATTGTCATGAGAGTCCAATGTTTTAAAAGACCTAGTCGCCTTGTAGCAGTTAAAGGATGAAATAATTTTAGTTTTATCTGAAATAAACCAACTCTCATCAGATATACCATAATCTATCAAAAAAGATTTATTATAACTTTTTCTGAAATTTAAAACCTCTCCTGATGTGTTGTTTACATATACTTCTCCGATATTTTTCGCATTAATAACAAATATGTTTGGATCAATAATATTATCTGACGACATAGAATAATTGGAGTAGAAAAAAGACTCTTGTGTATTGTAAAGCAAAGTAAAAGCAACCTTTGTAGGGTCGGAAGACTCAATTATGGTTAGTAAAAAAGAGTTTATTTCGCGATCTTTTATTTTATTGGTATCTATAACGTTTTGATATCTTGATGAAATACCATATTCAACCTTTGTTACATAATTTTGGGGTTCTTGGCCAAATATTTTTGTAATATTAAAAACAATTGCGAAAAGTAAAAACAAAACGAAGTCTTTCATAAATTAAACTTTTAAGGCGGTCTAAAATGTCTTTTAGACCGCCAAATATTTACTATGTTAATGCTTCACAAACAGTTTTGACTACATCGGCCACTAATTCTGCGTCTTCTTTAGATAAACCAACTTCCCGTAGTGCACTTTTAACCTTTTGTTTAACAATCCAGCATCTTATACTTAAGAGCTGCGAATCTTGATTAATGTTCAAATCAGAATATTTCGAAGTAAGTTTATTAAAATACGCGTTCTCCTGACTAAGGGGATATAACTGATGATTGTATCCATTTGATACTTGATTTGATAAATTTACCTCAAGAAGATTTTCTAATTTGGATTTTTGATATTCATATCCGTAAGAAGTACTAAACGCCAACACGGCCACTGCCGTAAAAAATAATTTTTTCATGATTTAAAAAATTAAAGTTAATGAATAAAAATTTGGATATCCACTACAAATCAAAAAAAAAAAAAACGGAAACGGCAAAATAATTTGTGTTAAAGTTTTAAGTTTTTATTTTACCGTAAAAATAGAATATAACCGATAAGCTACCTATTTTAGAAAGTTTTTATGATTTTAAAATACCTCATTAAGCAGAAAATGTTAAGCTCAAATTTTAATCTTGAAAGGTTTTGAAAACCTTTCAAGATTTTTCCAAAAGCGCAGTCAGTAACCGCCAAAACTTTTGAACGGACGGTATTTGCACACATTCGTCGGGGCTGTGCGCACCTTCAATATTGGGTCCGAAAGAAATCATCTGCACCTCCGGAAGTTTCTTTTTCAAAATACCACACTCGAGCCCGGCGTGGCAAGCCACAACCTTGGGCTTTTCTTTGTAAAATTGTTCGTAAACTTCGGTGTACAAAGCCAATATGGCTGCATCTGCCTCGGGTTGCCATCCCGGATAGTCGTTTCCAAAAGTAACTGAAAAGCCATGGGCTTCAAAAGTGTTTTTTAATTGTTGGGCCAATTCGTTTTTGGAAGCTTCAACAGAAGAGCGCGTCAAACAAGCCAGCTCGGCTTTACCGCCACCTAAAGTAACCTTTGCAAGGTTGTTTGATGTCTCAACCAAATCGGGGAAATGTGCATCCATGCTATAAACGCCGTTGTGGGCTTCGTTCAAGACTTTTAAAAATGTATGCTGAAAGTCAATAGAAACCGCCGGTTGGACTTTAGACTGAACGGTCGATAAGTGCAAGTGCTTTTCTGTAGTTTCAAACGCATCTTTTACGGCTTTGGTTTGCGCTTGCATCCAAGTTTCAAACGCAGCGATGTCTGCTGTGGGCAAAGCCACTATGGCGTGGGCTTCGCGCGGAATGGCATTTCTAAGTGTGCCACCCGAAAAAGCACACAGCCGGGCATCAAAATCTTGAAAGAATTTTAAAAGTAAACCGCCTAAAATTTTATTGGCATTGCCAAAACCGCGGTGAATGTCCATACCGGAATGGCCTCCGCGCAAACCGGATAATTCAATTTTGAAAAATGAATAGGTACCGGAAACAGATTCTTGGGTGTAGTTGGCTTGCGCGGTCACATCAACGCCTCCGGCACAACCTATATCCACTTCATCGTCTTCCTCGGTGTCCAAGTTGAGTAATATTTTTGCTTGTATCAAACTGGCGTCAAGTTCTTTAGCACCGGTCATACCGGTTTCCTCATCTATGGTAAAAAGGGCCTCTAAGGGCGGATGCGAAAGGTCTGTGCTTTCCAGCAAAGCCATGATAGCGGCCACGCCTATGCCGTTGTCGGCACCCAGTGTAGTGCCCCGCGCACGCACAAAATCGCCGTCCACATACATCTCGATGCCTTGATTGTCGAAGTCGAAAACGGTGCCCTCGTTTTTTTGGTGCACCATGTCCAAGTGGCTTTGTAAGGCCACCACAGGGTGATTTTCGTAGCCGGGCGAAGCCGGTTTTTTGATGATGACATTGCCCACGCGGTCTTCCAAAGTTTCCAAATTGAGTCGCGCACCAAAATTTTTTATAAAAGCACGTATTTTTTCTTCATTTTTAGAAGGTCGCGGAATGGCGTTGAGTTTTTCGAAATTGACCCAAAGTGTTTTGGGCTCCAAATGTGCAAGTATCATGTAGCTAAGTTTTTTCTGATTATAAAACAAAAGTACGGCTTCCCTATTTTTTAAGAATGGTAAATCGAAGTAAATATTCGAGAAGCGCAAGTTATTCTTTACTTTTGCTTCAAAATAAGCCATCCGCAAATGCCTATAATCGCGCCAAAAAAACTCAAAAACGACTTGTATTTTTTATTCGTATGCGTGTTTTTGGCTTTGATTACTCTCGTGCTCAAGCAATTTCCCGAATTTGTAGAAACCTATTACAGCCAAGGACTTTACCCAAAAATAGGGCTTTGGTTTCGCACTGTATTTGGCTGGATTCCTTTTTCGGTTGGCGATTGGATATACATCATTTCTATTTTATTGATGGTTCGGTGGCTTTTGAAAAACATCCGAAATTGTCTGCGGCATCCCCGTTGGTTTTTCGGAAATATCTTGGCTGTCATAACCGTTGTTTACGGTGCGTTTTTGTTGTTTTGGGGCATCAATTATTACCGTTTGCCTTTAGCAACAACTTTGGATATCAAAACGGAATACACAACCGAGACACTTCAAAAAACCGTTGATATACTTACGGAAAAAAGCAACCACTTACAGCGGTTCCTCTCCGAAAACGATAGCGCAATGGTTCATATTCCTATGGAAAAAACCGCTATTTACAAGGCTTCTTTGGCCGGATATTGGGAAATAGAGAAGAATTTCACGCAACTCTCTTTTGATCGGCAAAGCCTCAAAACTTCTACCTACAGCACCCTTTTGACCTATATGGGTTTTAGCGGCTATTTTAATCCGCTTACACACGAAGGTCATGTGGATGGCATCATGCCGGTCAACAAATTTCCTGTTACTGCGCTTCACGAGCAAGCACATCAGTTGGGCTATGCAGCCGAAGACGAGGCAAATTTTATCGCATGGCTGACAGCCACACAGCATCCGGATCCTTATTTTCAATATTTCGGATATATTTTTGGTTTAAAGTATTGTTTAAATGAGCTGTATTTACGCGATCCGGAAAACTACACTACCTATTTGAACAAAGTTAACAAGGGAATCTTAGCCAACTACCAAGAATCTAATGCTTTTTGGAAGGCTTATGAAAATCCCTTTGAACCCTTGTTTAAAAAGTCATTCGACACCTATTTAAAAGCCAACAGCCAGCGGCATGGCATAGAGAGTTATAACAAAGTGGTCGGTATGATAGTGGGTTACTTAAACAAATATCCACAATAAAACATACAAGGCTAGTTCTCCGCCAGTAAGCGTTCGATGGCAGGATCAAAAAAGTTTTCGGATGCGTTGAGAATTTCTCCTTTTTGATTGACAATATAAGCCTTGGAAAGATTGTTAATCATCAAATCTTCACTGATTTTTTGAAAATTTAAGGCCCTGAATTCGTTCTTAGGATCCAAATTGTTGCGCTTGGATTCTGCCACCCATTCTTCGTGATTGTCGGAGACAGAAACGCCGTAAAAATTGATATTTGGGAACTGCTTTTGAAGTTCTGCAATACGTTCGTGGGCATTTTTAAAATGCTTTCTGTATTTTGAATCCCAAAAGAAAATAACAGACGGATTGTTTTGAAACTGACGGCTCATTGGAAAAGGGCGTCCTTCTATGTCCACTACTTCAAAATCAGGCAATACCTTCCCACTGGCAAGCATCAAGGTTTTGCTGGCCATATTTTTTACCTTTGAATCGAGTGCTGAACTTTTGGAAATTTTATTGAAAACTGCCATGTAATTGTTGATATTCATGCTGTCTTCTTCATTTTTTAGGAATGAGAAGGCACTTTCCTGCAACAGCATATCCCGAATCTGGTTGTTCTTTATCAAACTGTCTATCATTTCAATTTTATGCAAATTGTGATGGTAGGTAAATTTTGGAACGTGTTGGTGGTTTTTACAATCTGCCAAACATTTGAAAAACGAAATGTTGTTCAAATAGGACATCAGATAGTTTTTGAAAGAGTAATAGGATGACAATAAGGTGTCGTCAACATCTATTTCTTCTCTAAATTTGTAATAATCGCTCGGCAAGGTTTCAAAAGAAGACTCCAAGTGGTTTGTGTTGATAAAAGGATATAGTTCCCGAACCCTGTAGTTCATAAAATTCATACTGCCGTGGGCAATTTTAGAAAATGCATCTGAAATAGTGATGTCTTTTTTGAGTGCTGCAAACTTTTGAAGTTTTTCATCGCGGAGTGAATCCATCTTGTGGATAAACGATTCGGTTGGCAACTGATAATAACCAATAATATCTTTGGAATCTTCTTCGTTTTCGAGAAACATTTCAGATAAAAAATTGTTTTTCAAACCGCCTCTTCCCGAAAAAGCCAAAGATTCATCAAATTCGAGTGTGTTGAGATACACCATGATGCTGTCTCCCGGTTCTATAAAAACATATTGGTATTCGGGCTTTATGACAAAGCGAAACAATCCGGTTTTTTTATTGTCGAGAGCAAACATGAATGACTTAGTGGAATCGATAAAAGCAGAATCTATGAGTGTTTCGCCGCTGTACAAATAAACCCAATCACTGGTTTGGTTGATGACCGTTCCGCCAAAATAGTTTGCTCCGGCATTTGGTTGTTTATCGTTATTGCATCCCCAAACAAAAACCGTTAAAAAAATTATATGTAAAAATCTTTGCATCTATTGTTTTTAGAAAGAATTAAACAAAAGTAAATGAACACCTTATGCCACGCTGTTAAACGCTTGTTAAAATAAAATAACAATCTCTTAAAGTTAAGCCTAGATTTCTAACAATCATATGTAGTCAAACCCCATAGATGTCAAATTTGGCATTAATTTTCTTAGTTTTGCAAACCAAAAATAAAATTCATGCTCAGCGTATCCAACCTTTCTGTTCAATTCGGAAAACGCATCTTGTTTGATGAGGTAAACGTCACTTTTACCAAAGGCAATTGCTATGGCATCATTGGTGCCAATGGCGCGGGTAAATCGACATTTTTAAAAATACTAACCGGACAGCACGACGCCACTTCGGGCCATGTGTCGCTAGAGCCCGGCAAGCGGATGTCGGTTTTGGAGCAAGACCACTTTGCCTATGATGCGCACACCGTTTTGGAAACCGTGCTTATGGGCAACAAGCCACTTTACGCCATTAAACAAGAGATGGACCAGCTTTATGCAAAACCCGACTTTTCTGATGCAGACAGCGACCGGGTTGGCGAACTGCAAGTTCACTTCGAAGAGATGAACGGATGGAATGCAGATTCGGATGCGGCAGCACTCCTCTCCAATCTGGGTATCGGTGAGGACTTGCATTACACGCTGATGGGCGAATTAGACAACAAACTAAAAGTGCGCGTTTTGTTGGCCCAGGCACTTTTTGGCAATCCGGATGTGTTGATCATGGATGAGCCTACCAACGATTTGGACTACGAAACTATCCATTGGCTCGAAAATTTTATAGCCAATTATGAAAATACCGTCATCGTAGTCTCACACGACCGTCACTTCTTGGACGCGGTCTGTACACATATTTCAGACATCGATTTCGGAAAAATCAACCACTACAGTGGCAACTATACTTTTTGGTACGAATCGAGCCAATTGGCAGCACGTCAACGCTCTCAACAGAACAAAAAAGCCGAAGAAAAACGCAAAGAACTGCAAGAATTCATCATGCGTTTCAGTGCCAACGTCGCCAAATCTAAACAAGCTACCAGCCGAAAAAAAATGTTGGAAAAGCTCAAAGTGGACGACATCAAGCCCTCTAGCCGACGCTATCCTGCCATTATATATGATCAGGAACGGGAAGCCGGCGATCAAATTTTGAATGTAGAAAACCTATCGGCTTCGGCTGATGGCGAAGTCCTTTTTAAGAACCTCGATTTGAATTTATCCAAAGGAGACAAAGTCATTGTCTATTCTAAAGACTCACGTGCGGCAACGGCTTTTTACGAAATTATCTCCGGCAATGCCAAGCCCGATTCCGGGAAATTTTCTTGGGGCATCACCACTTCTCAGGCCTATTTGCCACTAGACAATAGTGCGTTTTTTGAAAACAAACTCAGCTTGGTCGATTGGCTGCGACAATGGGCACAAACGGAAGAAGAACGCGAAGAAGTGTACTTGCGCGGTTTTCTGGGAAAAATGCTATTTAGCGGCGAAGAAGCCCTCAAAACTTCCAACGTGCTGTCTGGCGGTGAAAAAGTACGTTGTATGATTTCGCGTATGATGATGCAACGCGCCAATGTGTTGATGCTTGACGAACCTACCAATCACCTGGATTTGGAATCGATCACCGCGTTTAACAATTCGCTCAAAAACTTTAAAGGCACGGTTTTACTTACCACACACGACCACGCTTTTGCGCAAACGGTGGGCAATCGTATATTGGAACTCACACCTAGTGGCGTTATCGATAGATACATGACTTTTGACGATTATATGGACGACAATACCATCCGAGAGCAAAGAGAAAAAATGTATGGCAAACCGTAAATTTCGCCTATTTTTATGGGTGTTATCCCATAACATTAACAAAATAAACACCACAATCTGAAGGAAATTTCTAAACAAAAATGCGAAGAAAAGTAGAAATTCTGGCTCCTGCAGGTTCTTTCGAATCGTTGATGGCCGCAATACAAGCCGGTGCCGACGCGGTCTATTTTGGCATGGAACAACTCAATATGCGCGCTCGAGCTGCTCATCATTTCACTTTAGATGATTTGGATGCCATCAGCAAACGTACCCAAAAACACAATGTCAAAAGCTATCTAACCCTCAACACCATTATCTACGACCACGATTTATCTCTGATGAAACGGATTGTAAACCGAGCCAAGGAAAGTGGCATATCGGCAGTTATCGCCGCTGACCAAGCTGTCATCAACTACGCAGCTTCAATCTGCATGCCGGTACATGTTTCTACACAAGTAAACATCACAAACTTGGAAACGGTCAAGTTTTATGCACATTTTGCAGATTTGGTGGTGTTGGCTCGCGAACTCAGTCTCAAACAAGTTAAAGAAATAACCGATGGCATACGTAGAGACAACGTATGTGGTCCGTCTGGAGAACTTGTCAAAGTTGAAATTTTTGTTCACGGTGCGCTCTGCATGGCGGTTTCGGGCAAATGCTATTTGAGTTTGCACACCCACAATGCTTCGGCAAACAGGGGTGCTTGTATGCAAAATTGTCGCCGCACCTATGAAGTGACTGACAAAGAAGATGGTCATGTTTTGGCTATTGATCATGAATACATCATGTCGCCCAAAGATCTTTGCACCATAGACTTTTTAGACGAAATAGTAGCAGCCGGAGTTAGCGTTCTCAAAATAGAAGGACGCGGACGCGCACCGGAATACGTAAAAACAGTGACCCAATGCTATAAAGAGGCCACCGTTTCTATTCAAAACGACACCTATACACCCGACAAAATTTCACATTGGAAAAACCTTTTGGAAAAGGTGTATAACCGCGGTTTTTGGGATGGATACTATTTGGGGCAAAAAATGGGTGCGTGGTCAGACGGCTACGGCTCGCAGGCAACCACCCGGAAAATATATATAGGACGTGCCGTAAAATACTACCCGAAGTTGGGTGTGGCAGAATTTATACTTGAGTCTCATAGGCTTCAAAAAGGTGAAGATATACTCATTACAGGAGCAAAAACAGGTGTGGTAGAAGCCACAGTTTCAGAAATACGCGTCAACAACCTCACTTCCTATGAAGCAGGAAAAGGCAGCACTTTTTCCATGCCTGTTCCTGCACCTATTCGTCCGTCAGACAGACTTTACAAAATTGTTGCCCATGATTCGCATCACACAGCAACGACATAAATGTATCGGTTGCAACTACTGCGTTGAATTGGCGCCCGAGCGGTGGCGTATGTCTCGCAAAGATGGCAAAAGCAGGCTCATTGGAGCGATTGAAAAGAGCGGATTTCATCACGTCATTGCGGGCGTGCATGAGTGGGAGGCAAATAGAAAAGCAGCCGAATTGTGTCCGGTGAAAATCATAAAAGTCCAACAACTCTGAAAGCAACCGACAAAATCCGGGAAAGTGATACGTTTTTTGATCTACTCATCATAGGTGGAGGTGCAGCCGGATTTTTTGCAGCAGCACATTTGAAACACCTGTCACCGCAAAAATCTGTCTGCATACTCGAAAAGCAAAAAGACGTCCTTAGCAAAGTCAAAATCTCCGGTGGTGGCAGGTGTAACGTCACCCACGCTTGTTTTGATCCCAAAAAGCTGGTTGGTTTTTATCCGCGTGGACACAAAGAACTTCTAGGTCCCTTTTACAAGTTTGGCCCTCGCCAAACCATAGATTGGTTTGAAAAAAGGGGTGTTTTGCTCAAAACTGAAGCAGACGGACGCATGTTTCCCATAAGTAATAAATCCCAAAGTATTATAGACTGTTTGATGCGCCACAGCATTGGCAAAGGTGTGCGTTTATTCACCTCTTGTAACGTACAGTCTGTTAGCCGAGAAGATACGCATTGGTTGGTAAAAACCCATGACAACAGCTATGGTGCAAAAAACCTGATGATAGCCACCGGAAGCAGCCCTAAAAGTTGGGCTATGATAGAAACGCTTGGGCACACTATAGAACCGCCGGTGCCTTCGCTGTTCACTTTTAACACTACTGACGCGCTGTTGCAAGACATGGCGGGCATTTCTATTGATGTGCGGTTGCAAATCAAAAAATCAAACCTTGATTCCTTTGGTCCTTTGCTGATAACCCATTGGGGATTGAGCGGGCCGGCTGTTTTGAAACTTTCGGCTTTTGGTGCGCGGTGGATGGCAAACGAACAATACAAATTTGAACTCACCATCAATTGGTTGCAGACCCAAAACACGGAGGATGCCTTGGCCTATCTCAACCGGATGAAGGCGCAGCATCCCAAACAGTTTGTCGCGAATACAGCACCCGAAACCATTCCCAAACGTTTTTGGGCAAAACTCTTACAGAAATCCGAAGTCGAAGGGCAGCAAACTTGGGCAGCTACAGACAAAAAATCCCTGCGCAGATTGGCTGAAACACTTACACAAACCAAAGTAGCTATAGATGGCAAAAGCACCTTTAAAGAAGAATTTGTAACAGCGGGCGGTGTACAACTCAAAGAGATAGACTTTAAAAACTACAGCAGCAAACTGCATCCGCATGTATTCTTTGGCGGAGAGGTTTTGAACATTGATGCCGTGACGGGCGGCTTTAATTTTCAAAATGCATGGACGAGTGGCTTTTTGATTGCGGAGCATCTAGCTGTTTGATTTTTGTGCTATCAAGGACATATTTTATAATTCTGCTAGACAACGCTGCAATTAAATGAGCGAATAAACATCTGTAAAAAGACATTTAACAGCACTAACAACCAAAAATTGGGAAGCTTTAGAAAAAAACATTAAAGGGGCTTGTTGTAAAAGGGTATAGTGTGCTAGAAAAAAAGCATTTTGCTAGTAAAAATTCCTTATACAGTCTAACGCCATCTTATTGTGGATTATCAAAAGTAATTTTCTTAAAAAACGACCTTTTTAGTGACCGATTTACCGTTCTGAAGTTTGATTTTGACCAACAATACACCTCTTTGCATCTGGGCAGGCAAAATCAGTTTATTGTTATCTATGTTAGATTGGGTAAACAAGCGTTTACCGGTCAGGTCGAAGATAGAAATATGATCGAGCAAGTCGATATTTGATTCAATCTGTAATTGCGATCCCGAAGTATATATTTTAACTTCGTTTTCGGCGAGCAAAACTGAATCGTCAAGACTCAGTGTTTGGTTGGCAAATTGAATGATAAAACGCTCATTGAACACACCTTTTTGGGTGGTGAAGGTGTAATCACCTTCTTTCAGGTTTTGATTTTGTCCTGTAAGTTGGTCTATCAGCAAAATGGCATCCATATCTTCAAATAAACCATCCAATTTGTCTAGAGAAATAGAAAACTCACCACTGATATTGGTTCTGTAACCCAGCAAAAAACTATCTTCTGTAGGGTTTTGAGGAATGCCTTTGGCTTGAACAGAAAAACGATTGCCATCCATGAGCGTGTAAAAACCAATCACATTGGCAAACCCGTCGAAGTAAGATGCATCCCAAAGTTTGTCTTCGCCGTCTGTTGCCGGAGCTGCATAACCCATCAAGGCTTGGCTAAACGCACCTTGGTCATTAGTCAAATTAAGCCAAATCCTATTTTTGTTTGTCTCAACTGCGGTAGCATTTGTTGTTGATGCTGTTTGCACTTGTGTACCACTTCCCAGCGATACAACTTTGTCTTTTGGGCGGTTTGCCCTAAAAAACTGGTTGTTACTCCCGGCAATTCGTTGGCTATTGTTAAAGTTAATATTTCCGCCGCTTGTCAAATTGACAAAAAACCCTTGCCCGGAAGCTATTTGTCCTGTTGGTATGGGGCTACCGCTGGTGCCCGTGCCGCCGAACAAAGTATAAACTGCGTAATCGTTCGCGTTATATATGTTATTGGCAATGGGCGTATTGTGTGTCCAAAAATAGAGTGCACCACCCAAAACGGCGCTATTTTGCTGAATAAAAATATCCGCATCTATAGCAGACGGATAGGGATTGCCGATTAAGGCCACACTGCCGGGATTGGGAGCGTTTACAGGCACTTGGATAACACCATTGTTGGGCACACCTTGCACGTTGGCCGTAAATATACCGGATACGCTGGTTGAAAAAGATTGCGGCGAGCGCACAGCATAGCCCACGCCGGGCTGCATGACTGTATTTCCGTCAAACTCGGTTTGCCAATTTTGGATATTGGTGTTGAATGAAAAATACTTGTCTCTTAAAGTTCCTGGAGACAAATCTGACAGACGACGACCCGAAACAGGTGAAGACCAATAGGTAAAATCAAACTTGGTAACCGGTGTGGTGTTTCTGCGTATGGTGATGTTGCCTGTGTTAACAGCGTTATCGTTAAGTTGCAACAAACTTCCGCCGCTTTCAATATCAAAATTTCCGGTGCCGTTCACACTGATATAGTTCTCGACCGTCACCGAAGTTCCCTGGGCGATGGTTAAGGTATTGCCCGGATTGACTTCTAATTCACAAGCCTGAAAGTTGCCTTGTGTAAGTGTGTTGTAGTCTGCATTGATGCGAACCCTGCTATTTTGCGTAGGCGCTCCATTGTTCCAACCCGAGGCTGTCCAGGTGGTGGTTGAACCACAACGTTCTATAGTGCCTGTGATGCGAAGGGAATTTTCATCTATCAACCAGAAACCTGTGAGTATGGTACCAAAAAAACTGAATGAGGCCGAATTGTGCCCATAAAATCGGATGTATAAAGTTTCGCCGTCTAAAACAACTGTGTTAATACTTCGTACTTCTGCTACATTGATACCTGTATTGCCTCTATTTACCAAAGTAGTAAAAGTGGTAAATGATGGGTCTTTGGAATATCTGACCGAAAATCTGGAAGGCCCACCGACAACCCTTGTTCCAAAAAAAGGCAAATTCCACACGGCATCTAACTCCGTATGTGAAAAAGAAAGATCCTCTATATTAAGGTTTTCTCCGGACTGAGGACTGATGGCTATTTCGTAATACTCGGTAAGCGAATTGTTTCGTGACCAGCCTGTAGCGGCCACGCCAAAACCCGGAACAAATTGTTGGTTGTCTAAACCACTTGAAAAACCAAGGGTAGCAGCATTTACTTCGGACTGAAGGTTTACAGGGTTTCCATCGGTTGACAAAGGCCACTGAGCCAAATCGACCTGAGCACTGCCCGGTGTGGACAGGGTCAAAAAAAGGAAGAAAAGAATATATTGAAATGAACGTAAAGGAAAAGTAGAAATTTTGGACATACTTAGGGGGCTTTAAAAATTCTGTTGCAAAAGTATGTAACTAATTGATTGATATAAAATTAACCTTATGCCGTTCATCGATTTATAGGGTCATTCATCGAAAATACTGTTAAAATTGCAACTTTTGACACATGAAGCCCACTATAACAAAGCCCTGAAAAGTTTTTCAAAACCTTTCAGGGCTTGAAATTGCGTGAGGGATTGAGGCTTTGTTGGAGCACCGCCGCAGGCGTGCGACTGCCGAAAGCCCGGTCTCCACATTTCGCAAAAAGGAATGTGGAGACACGTCAAAAAAATCAGAAGGCTAACGTGATGCCTCCCAAAACGTTGATGCCGGCTTGCGGATAAAAGCCGGAGAAGAAGCCGGTTTCCGTCCCACTTGGTTTGTCGGGGTTTTCGAAATCGAAAGTGCCCCAAAAGCCGTTGGAGACATATTGCCTGTCGAAAAGGTTGTTGACGAGAAATTTAAAGGTCACATCTTTGAAAGTCAGCCATTTGCCCATGCTAAACTGCGCATTCAAATCGGTCACAAAATAATCGGGCAATTTGGAAGAGGCCAAGTCTAAATTGCCCATGTATTGTTCGCCCACATATTTGGAAAACAGGGAAAGTTCCAAATTGCGTATGGGCTTGTAAATAATCATATTACCCAATACTACTTCGGGCGAAAAAGGCAGGTTGGTGGTGCCGAGGTTGCGTTGTTCGCCATCAATGGAAGCGACAAAATCGCGGTTTTTATTGGTGCTGAAAGCCGCATTGGGTGCCCAAGTCCATCGAGGGCTTAAAGACAAAACGGCCTCCATTTCCAAACCGATGCGGTGGCTCTGCCCGCTGTTTTGCCTGATGGGATTGCCCACATCGTCTAGGGCACCGGTGAGCACGAGTTGGTTGCTGTAATCCATCCAATACAGGTTGATGTTGAAGCTGTTTTTGGCATCTTTGTAGCGCCAACCGGCTTCGAAATCGTCGAGAGATTCGGGTTCGGGATTGCCGTTTTCAAAATCGGTGCGGTTGGGCTCTCGATGCGCTTTGGCGTAAGAAACATACAAATGGTTTCGCGCGTTCAGCTGGTAGGTCAGCCCGCCTTTAGGATTAAAAAAGGTAAAATATTCTTTGGTGCCCAAGTCAATAAATCCTAAATCTTCACCCCTGATTACATAGTCAACATAGCGCAATTGCAGGTCGCCGTAAACACTTAAGCGATGATTGAGACGCCAGTTGGCTTTGCCATACACATTAAAATCGGTTTTATTACCCACATTAAAATAGAGTTCTTGTCCGGGTCGATCTCCGCCTATCTTGGCAAAAATAAGCCTGCCAAAATGCTCACCGTCGTAGCGGTTCCAGGCACCGCCGAGTGTAAAATCGATGTCAGTAGTTTTGTAATTGGCCGAAAAAGTGGTGCCGAAAAAGTCGTTGTCTAACCATTGCCGTTGTACCAAATCGGTGGTATTGACTACTTGGCCGTTCACCACCACGGGTGTAAATCCGTAAGTACCAAAATCGGCATCTTCAATAAATTCCTCAAAAAAACCGCGGCCAAAGGTGTAGTGAAACGCCAAATTGGCCGTCCACCGAGGGCTCAATTCTCTAAAGATATGGAGCTGATAGTGGTCTTGTTTGAAATCGTCCACCTGATTTTCGTAGAAAAATACATTGCCTTCGTCATCGGTGTACATGCCGGCGGGATTGAACCTTCTGTCTGTTTTTAACGTTTCTTTGTCGATGCCGAACCAAGCTTGGTAAGTGACTTCCGAACCGCCAAAAACAATGGCTTTCACTTGGGTTTTGTCGTCGAACCAAGTACCCGACAAATAAAAAGACTTGAGGTCGGAAAAAGCACGATCTATATACCCGTTGGATTTGATGATGGAGCCGCGTCCGGTAAACTCAAAATGGTCGTTCAGTATTCCGGTGCTAAACTTGGCCGTGGCTTTGCGTGTGTCGAAACTGCCAAACGAACCCGATACTTCGGCATAGGGATTGGGACTCACGGCATCGGACAAAAAGTTGATGCTGGCGCCAAAAGCGCCCGCTCCGTTGGTCGAGGTACCCACGCCCCTTTGGATTTGCACGTTCTCAACGGAGGAAACAAAGTCGGGTATATCGACCCAAAAAGTCTGTTGCGATTCGGCGTCGTTGTACGGAATACCATTGATGGTTACGTTTACCCGAGTGGCGTCTGATCCTCGAATGCGCAATCCTGTATAGCCCACACCCGAGCCATTATCGCTAGTGCTGACTACGGCGGTTTGGGTGTTGAGCAAAATTGGGATGTCTTGTCCCAAATTGCGTTTGGCCAATTCGGTTTTGTCCAAATTTACGAACGTCATCGGTTCGCCGGCTCCGGCACGGGTAGCACTAACCATTACTTCGTTGAGCGCAACGTCTTGTTGCCTGAAAACTATGTCTAAGCGGGTACGCTGCTCAATTTTAACCGTTTCAGTTTGCGTTATGCCTTGCCAACTGAGTTGGAGGCGATATAAGCCGGGTTCGACCTCAAAGGAATAAAATCCGTCGGCTTGGCTCTCGGCGACCCGCTGACCGGGAAAGAGCTGTAGGATAACATTGGGCACGGGCTCGTTTCGGGTGTTGATGACCCTGCCCGAAATGCTGACATTTTGGGCTGCGACCCACCAAAAAGCAGTAGTTAAAAAATAGAAAGAGATAAACCGCAGGAGGTTTTGAGATGTGAAAGGTTTAGCTGATTCAGACCTGAAAGGTTTTAAAAACCTTTCAGGTCTTGGCGGTAGTAAATGTCTTGAAAACCTTTCAGGTCTTGCTGTCGAAAATAAAGAATACACGATTTTCATCCGTAAAAAAATTTACGAATAAAAGGGGTCATTATTCTGGGTTAATGTTATGTTTTTTGTCCGTATCGAATCGGACTTTTTTTCCTTGGCAGCATTACCTGCCCAGGTTCGATGGGTATAATCTCAGCTTAGACCGACAAAGTCGGGTTTGGCACCCCTTTGAGATGGGGCAAAGTTAATGTAGAAAAAGGGAATCGTCAACAGATATCTTAAAAAAACTGTTTTCAGATTTTAAATTTGACTCCAAATAACACATAACGCGGTTGCACAATGTACCGGTTGGTACTGATGATAAAATCGTTAAAACTGTCGTTGTTGATGGATGTGGTGTTGGTCAGGTTGGTGCCGTAAAGGTAAAATTCCCACGAACTTTTGTCTTGTGAATAGGTAAGCCGTGCGTTGAGAAAATCATAATCGGTGGATGTGCTTTGCGAACGGTTTTTGTAGTTGTTGTAGGTGTAATCGGCTTCAAACAGGAAGTTCTTCAAAAAAGGGATTTCGATACTTGCAAACGGACTGTCCGTCACAAAACGCGAGGTGGTTTGGCTTCCGGTGTAGAAATTATTTGTGGTTTCAAAACCGATTTCCACGTTCGGGCTGTCCTTAAAATTGCTTTCTACGGAAGCTTTGTAGTTTTGGGTCAGCGTCCGGTTGGTGTTTTCAAGGTCGTTGATGCTGTTGTTGATTTTGCTGTAACTGATGTTGGTGGTCAGGTTGGTTTTAAACTTCCTGAACCGTTTCTCATAAGTAGCCGAGCCGCTCAGGATGTCGTTGGCAGAAGCTGCATTGACAGTGGTCAAAATACGCTCTAAATTTTCAAAACGGACGGTGTTGGTGATGTCATCGATTCTTCGGCTGTAAGAAATATTGCCATAGATATTTGAAAAATTATACGAATTGAAATTGAAATAATTCAGCGAAACCTGGTGGTACCATTGGTTGTCCAACGCCCGGTTGCCCGAAAACAAAGTGTTGTACCCGTTGATGATAACCCCCGATGCCAAACTGTTGACATCGGCATATTCGGCCTTGATGCCGTAATTCAGCGTGAGCGAATGGGCTTTGGAAATGTTGTATTTGGCGTTCAACGTTGGCAAAACCAACACTTGGTCGTGGCTTTGCTTGTCGGAGAATTGAAAATTTGAGGTGTTGAAAAAATGGACATTCACACCCGGCCGGAGTTCAAATGCGCCCAATTTGGATGTGAGCTGTACGGTGGCATACGTATCGGAAAACCGGTACCGGAAACGGTTCAGCAGCGCATTTTCTGTAAAATCGATGCGGTCACCGTCGGTTGTCAACTGTGTCAACGAAGAACCGAGAAACTGATTGGCCGTCACATTTCCAACGGTTACATTCAAATGGTTTTTTTTGTTGAAAACATAATAATAGCTCAAGCGCGTATCCAATTTTCGGGTGAAAACATTTCGGTTTTGCAGAAGGTTAAATACCTCGTCATCTACCGTGGGAATGATGCCGACAAACTGTCGTTGGGTGGTTGCCAAATCGAAAAAAGGGTCTTGCTGTTTGTACAAAAACTGGCTTTCGAATGAGAAAATGTGCCGGTCGCTTTGGGCAAAATACGCGTTCAAACTCTGGTTAAACGTCAACGGATGTTGTTTGTTTTCGGAAGCAATGGTGTTGACAGTCCCGGAAAAATCGGAATTTTGATTTTCTTTTTGGTCAATGTCGGCATATTTGAAAAAGGTTTGCGACCTGATTTCGAGCCTGCTTGTGGGTTTGTATTTCCCGGTCAGTTTGATTTGTCCCGAATTGTTGCGCTGGTTGGTTTTTTCGGTCAATTCTTCCAAAAGGTTTCCATCTTCGCGAAGATAGGTGCGCGAGGTTTCGGAACGCAGGTCGGTGTTGTTGCCCAAAAACATACCAAACCCTGAAAAGTTCCATTTTTTATTGGGGTTGAGCGTGTAGTTCAAACCCGCAAAACGCGAATCAATATTGGCAGCTCTGTTGTCGCGCAAGGGCAAAAAGCCTGCATCGTCCGAAGCAATATTGATGGAAGAGCCGCTGCGTTGTGATAGTCCGCCAAAACCGCCGTTGAAGCGAAAATAATCTTGCAGGGTCAGTGCCGGCTCGCCTATGTTGTTGAGGTCGCCGATAAAATTGAAACTGCTTTTGGGTTTGTACAAAAACAAATTGGCATGGCCGGTATAACGCTCGTCGTGGCCGCCGGAGGCTGACACATCGCCAAAAAGCATGCTCTTTTTTCCGTCTTTCAGTTTGATATTGAGCGCGATGGCATCGCTGTCGTTGACCCCGCCCAATGGCCCTACATCGTTAAAATTTTGAAGCACTTCCACTTTGTCCACCGCATCGGCAGGCAGGTTTTTGGAAGCCGTTTTGGTGTCGCCGTCAAAAAAATCTTTGCCTTCCACCATCACTTTGCTGACATCCTTGCCCTGTACTTTTACATTACCTTCTTTGTCCACCTGAAACCCGGGCAGTTTTTCCAATACATCTTTTAACTTTTTCTCATTGCCCGTGGTGAAGGCATCTGCCTTGTAAACGATGGTATCGCCCTTCACCACCACCGGCATTTCATAGATGAGTTCCACTTCATCCAAGGCGTTTTGCGGCTTCATCACAATGTGCTTCTCTATGGGTTTTGGCTCGTTGAGCAGCAACTTTTCTTCAAACATGGTGAAACCGACATAACTGCTCCTGATGAGGTAGTTTTTGCCGATTTCCAGATCCAATTTATACCTGCCTTGCGCATCGGTGACCGAATAGGAAGCAATGCCATTTGCCAACACGTCCACGGCCAATACGTTTGCCATTTCTAACGGATTGCCCAACGAATCTTTGACCGTACCGGAAACGCGGACCGTTTGCGCGGTCAGGTTTAGGCAAAGGATTAGGAAACCTAATAGAATAAATAGGGTGTTTTTTTGCATATCGATACGTGATGAAATTAGAAAGGAAATCGTTGGTTTTTAAACCCGAAAGGTTTTGAAAACCTTTCGGGTTTTAGGAGTTGGAATCATTTTTAAAATCAATTCCCTATCCTGATTTCGATGCTGTTCCCATCTTTGCCTTTTTTGCCGCCGCCGTACATTTCCTGCATCTCTTTCATTTTTTCTTCCAACAATTTGTCATATTCGGCTTGGGTGACTTCTTTGCCCTTTTTGGGTTGTTCAATGGCAACTTTTTCCTTCGGGTTGATGACGATTTTGTCACAAATCATGGTTGTGTTCCCGTCGTTGACTTCGAGGATGAGCCCGGGCAATCCCCAATAGTTAGACGGCCCGATGTTGACCGGGATTTCGGGCGTGTACCAAGCCGTGATGGTTTGTTTTTTCACTTCCTCTTTTTTATCTGCGATGGAGTCTGTCTCGCTTTTTTTGTCTGTGGAAAAACCGAATTGCTTCACTTCCCGCTCAAAAGTTGCTTTGTAGCAGGTGTAATTCCCAATTTTTTTAGATTCGTTCTCCAGTTTCCAATCATACACTTTCATACTGTCTTTGACCAAAAAAGCTTTCCCGAACAAATCTGTTTCTTTCACAAATGTTTTCTCTTTGGTGTTCCGGAACAAAACACCGCTGTTGCCGTCAGAAAAAGAAAATACCATACTGCCACCGCCTACAGCAGGCGTACCCAAACTTTCGTCTTGTTTGTAGGTAGAAGTGGTCGCGTCAAACTGCAAGGTGTATTCCTTCTCCATTTGCTTTTTCATCATTTCGTTGATTTGCTGTTGCATCTCGCTTGAAACCTGGGTGCTGTCCATGGTGATTTTCATGGCCGTTTTGGTTTTGTAGTGCGCGATGCCCTGAAAAGACTGGGCTTGCAATTGAGAAACAAGAAAGCAACTTGCTAAAACGAAAAGGGTAACGATTGACTTCATGGTGGATGTTTTTAAAATTGATGAAGCAAATATCTGCCATTTCAACTAATTTAACCGTTAATGAGTGTTAACGAGTGTTAACCGAAGCTGTAACTTCCATTCAAAGCTTGTATTTTTGACTTGTGAAATGCCCACAATCCCCGAGACATTGTGGTTCAATAAAAACCTAACCCGATATTTGGGCATTACATTCCTGTGCTGAGCGCAGTCGAAGCATGGCCGATTAAAAGCAAATCATATCAACAGATGAAAGAATCTAATTACCGCATCATCGTTTGGCTTGTTGCTGCCACCATCCTGCTTACTATTGGTGTGCAGGTGTATTGGAACATCAACAACTATCGCTACAACCGCGAGCAGTTTGACAAGCAATTGCAATTGGCCTTGGACAACGCTTTTGACGGGTATTACGGGGAGATTTCAAAAGAGACGCAATTTCATTTTTTGAGTCAAGACAGCCAAGTTGATACCATTATATTTAAAACAAAATTCGAAGTAAATACAAAAGCAAAAAAGATTGTGGATGGGTTTACCAAAGAATTCCGCTCGGATGGGGATTCTTCCAAATATTCTTTTGAAGTTTTCCGTGGCAAGGAGACGGACAGTATTTTTACGATGCGCAAGGCATCGCAGTTTTATTTGTCTATCAACATAGATACCTTAAAAATCGACATGCTTTACGCATATATTTTGAAAGCCCTTCCCGAAATCGATTCTTCACAAATGTTTATTCGGCATACGTTTCTCGATACGGTTTGGTATCCGGAGATGATAATAAATACAGATCAATATTTCAAAAAAAATGCGCAATCGGGCTATCTTAAAAACGGGGAAAACATAACCTTGTATTACCCAAACAACCCCAAGCAAATTTTAGTCAGCAGCCTTTCCGGCATCTTCCTCTCGCTTTTTTTGACTGCGCTCATCATCGGCAGTTTGCTTTTCTTGCTCAAAATCATCAACGCGCAAAAAAAAGCATCCGAAATCAAAAACGACCTCATCAGCAACCTCACGCACGAGTTTAAAACGCCCATTGCCACGGTGGGCGCGGCCTTGGAAAGTTTCGGGAGTTTTCAGGCGGCAAATGATGCTGCCAAGTCAGCGGTTTATTTGGACATCAGCCGGAAACAATTGGACAAGCTCAACGGCATGGTAGAGCGTTTGCTCGAAGCGGCCACACTTAAAACCAACCGGTTGGTGTTGCAAGAAGAATCTGCGGATTGGGTACCGCTCATCCGAAGTGTGGTCGAGAAATTTCAATTGCAGTTTCCCGAAAAACAATTCCGGTTCGATACACATCTCGATGCGCACATCAAATCCACCGATGTGTTTCACTTTGAAAACATCTTGGCCAACCTGCTCGATAACGCGGCCAAATACGGCGGGCCACATATCGAAGTGGCTTTACGCCCAAGCGGTACGGAAATCCTCCTTTCGGTTTCGGACAATGGAAACGGCATTCCCAAAAAATACCGCAAAGAACTCTTCGAACAGTTTTTTAGGGTGCCGAGCGGCAATACCCACAACGTGAAAGGGTTCGGCATCGGGCTGTTTTACGTAAAAACTTTGGTTGAAAAAATGGGGGGAAATATCCGTTTTGAGCCGGATGCCGGTTTTGCTTCACAATTTATCATTCGCTTCAAAAAATGAACAAACGCATCAAAATCATCTACGCCGAAGACGAGCCGTCCCTCGGGCAAATTGTTAAAGAGAGCCTGGAAACCCGCAATTTTGAAGTGAGACTTTGCCCGGACGGCGAGGCTGCTTTACTAGAATTTCAAAAATCGAAACCCGATGCGTTGGTGCTCGACGTGATGATGCCCAAACAAGATGGTTTCAGCCTGGCGAAAGAAATACGAAAGGAAAACCCAACGCTGCCCATTATCTTTCTCACGGCCAAATCGCAGGTGGCCGATGTGGTGGAAGGTTTTCACGCAGGCGGCAACGACTATCTGAAAAAACCCTTCAGCATGGAGGAATTGATTGTCCGTATCCATGCGCTTTTGGGGCGGATCGGTAAAGACATTTCTCAAAAACAGTACCCTGTCGGGAAATACACCTTTGATGTCAACAAACAAACTTTGACACACGGAAACCAAACCCAAACCCTCACCCACCGGGAATCGGAGTTGCTGCACGAACTGCTGCTTCAAAAAAACCAATTGCTCGAACGCGCTTATATTTTGAACAAAATATGGGGCGACGACGATTTTTTTGCCGCGCGCAGCATGGATGTGTTTGTCTCCAAGCTTCGCAAAAAACTGCAGGCCGACCCGTCGGTAGAAATCATCAACGTGCGCGGGTTTGGCTATAAATTGGTGTGTTGAAATTTTCTGAGAATTTTCCCTTTTTTTCGTAATTTGGCAACTGATGAAAAATTTGACATTTACCTTTGTTTTGTTGCCCCTACTCGCTTTGGCCCAACCTCAGTTTGGCATCAGCCTGAAAGATTCGGTCTCGCTAAATGCCGATACCTTTTGGGGCGCAGACAACTTCGGCAATTTTTACTTCTCAAAAGATGAAACGCTCTATAAAAAAACGGCTACACAGCTCTACACCTATTACGCCCTGAGTTTGGGACAGCTAGCAACTGTTGATTTGTTGAATCCGCTAAAAATCACCCTTTTCTACAAAGATTTTAACACCGTGGTCGTGCTCGACAACCAACTCGCCGAAATAGAACGGATTAACCTCAATACCCGAAAAACATTTCGTGTGGCATCATACGTAACCACCGGTTTTGAAAGAAACCTTTGGCTTTTCAACACCGATTTGCAACAACTGGAATTGTACAACTACGCCCAAGACAAAACCCAAGCAAACACCCAGCCCATCAACAAAAAAGTGCTGGCTCAGGTAAGCAATTACAACTATTGCTGGCTGCTTACCACAAACAGCCTGTTGCAATACAACATCTACGGAAGCCCCACACACGAATATCCAATGACAGACGCGTCGGGCCTGAAGCGTTTTCAAGACACTGTGGTCTTTCGCCGGGGCAATGACTTGTTTTTCTACAGTAGCCGTTTTAGAGACGTTTTTATGTTGCCCAAAATCTCACATTCTTATGAAGATTTTTTCATAACCGAATCCACTTTGTATCTTTACCACAACAACCAAGTCTATATCTATTTGCTCAAATTCCAAAACTAAACATGTCCACAAAACCCATGCACATAGCCATAGCCGGAAATATCGGCGCCGGAAAAACCACCCTGACACAATTGCTTGCAAAACAATTCAAATGGCATCCGCATTTTGAAGACGTGGTTGACAATCCTTACCTCGACGATTTCTACGGACAAATGGAACGCTGGTCTTTTAACCTTCAAATTTATTTTCTCAATAGCCGTTTTCGACAAATATTGCAAATCCGACAAAGCGGACAAACCGTCATCCAAGACCGAACTATTTACGAAGATGCCCATATTTTTGCACCCAACCTCCACGCCATGGGTCTGATGACCAACCGTGATTTTCAAAACTACGCCTCGCTTTTCGAACTGATGGAATCTTTGGTAGCACCCCCCGATTTGCTCATCTATCTCAGAAGTTCTATACCCAACCTCGTTCATCAAATCCACAAACGCGGCCGCGAATATGAAAATTCTATCAGCATCGATTACCTCAGTCGCCTCAACGAGCGCTACGAAGCTTGGATTCAGAACTATGACAAAGGCAAATTGCTTATTTTTGATGTGGACAAACTCAATTTTGTAGATAACCAAGAAGACCTCGGAACTGTTTACAACCAAATAGACGCAGAACTATTCGGATTGTTCTAAACACCATACGACACCTTAACCTATAAAACAACCTTATGAAGCCTTCAAAAATGTACATTTTGCTACTGGCCGTCTGTAGTACCTTTACGCTATTTTCTCAAAGCAGAAAACTGCCCACAGACACCACCCTTACCACGCAACACAGTGTGACCATCAACGGTACTTCCATATCCTACACAGCCGAAACCGGAACCCAGCCGGTTTGGGACGAAAACGGAAATCCCATTGCCGCTTTGCACTACACCTACTACACCCGCAACAACATCCGCAACCGATCTGAGCGTCCGTTGCTGATTTCTTTCAACGGTGGCCCGGGTTCGGGTTCTGTATGGATGCACTTGGCCTATACCGGTCCGCGTATTTTAAAAATTGACGATGAAGGTTTTCCTGTTTTGCCCTACGGCTTCAAAGAAAATCCTTACTCCGTTTTGGATGTGACAGATATTGTCTATGTAAACCCTGTAAACACCGGCTATTCGCGCACCATCCCCGAAACCGGTAAAGAAGTGGACAGAAGTAAGTTTTTTGGGATCAACGCCGATGTCAAATACCTGGCCGAATGGCTCAATACTTTTGTCACCCGCCACAACCGCTGGAATTCGCCCAAATATATTATCGGCGAAAGCTATGGTGGCACGCGGGTGATGGGCTTGTCGCTGGAACTACAAAACAGCCAGTGGATGTATCTCAACGGCGTCATCATGGTATCTCCGGCAGACTACAAAGTGCTGCGTCAAGACGATCCGGTAGGAGCTGCACTCGTTTTGCCCTATTTTACAGCGGCAGCTTGGTACCACAAAGCTTTACCCGCCGATCTCCAATCCAAAGATTTGTTGGATATACTGCCCGAAACGGAAAATTTCACCATCAACACGCTGATCCCGGCACTTGCCAAAGGTGGTTTTTTACCCCTGACAGAAAAAGAAGCAATTGCCCAAAAAATGGCTCGACTCACCGGGTTGACCGCCAAGGAAATCCTAGAACACAATTTAGCCGTTCCTACACAATATTTTTGGAAATCACTGCTTCGCGATCGCGGTGGTTTTAACATAGGCCGATTGGACTCTCGATACCTCGGCATCGATAAAGAATTGGCCGGAACATCTCCCGATTATTCTGCCGAACTCACCTCTTGGCTGCATTCTTTTACACCCGCTATCAATTCGTATTTCCAAGAAGAACTCGGATTTAAAACCGATATCAAATACAATATGTTTGGACCCGTGCGCCCATGGGACAACAGCAACGACAACACCCGCGACAATCTGCGCCAAGCTATGGCGCAAAATCCTTACCTGCACGTATTGACCCAAAGCGGTTACTACGACGGAGCCACTACTTACTTTAACGCCAAGTTTACCATGTGGCAAGTAGATCCGAGCGGTCGCATGCAAGACCGATTTAGTTTTAAAGGCTACAGAAGCGGTCATATGATGTATCTGCGCCGTGAAGATTTAAAAGCCGCCAATGACGATTTGAGGGCGTTTATACAAAACACCATGTCGTTGGGCAAACCCGCTAAATACGAAAGAAAATAATCTGGGCTAAGCAGTGTACCATCACCAAATATTTTGATGAATTTTGAAAAAAGGGCTATACTCCGAAGAAATGGCCATCAATCCTAAAAAATACAACTAAGTTTTAACCGTAAAGAATCCTATACAAATTCTAAGACCGCAATGCTCCTGTCAAAATTGAGACGTAAATATCGTTTTTGACATAAATTTATATCCTGATAGACCACGCTTTGCGTACCTCACTAAAGCATTCGTGCCTTTGCGATTTCGATCAAATGTAAAAACATATTAGTAAAAAACCTTTGAGAAAGTCTATTAAACTGTGAAATCTAAAGAACCAAAAGAGACTCCTTTAATGAAGCAATACAACAGCATCAAGCGAAAATATCCTGATGCTTTGTTGCTGTTTCGCGTTGGGGATTTCTACGAGACTTTTGGAGAAGATGCCGTTCGAGCCAGCAAAGTTTTAGACATCGTACTCACCAAGCGCGGTGCGGGTTCTACAAGCGAAACTGCTTTGGCCGGTTTTCCGCATCACGCACTGAACACCTATCTGCCCAAATTGGTGAAAGCCGGTTTCAGGGTTGCCATTTGCGACCAATTAGAAGACCCGAAAACCACCAAAACCATCGTCAAAAGAGGGGTTACGGAACTCATCACGCCCGGTGTGTCGCTTAATGACGAGGTCTTACAATCAAAATCGAACAATTTTCTGTGTGCCGTTCACGCAGAAAAAGGCCAATACGGCTTGGCATTTCTGGATATTTCTACAGGCGAATTTCTTACTACACAAGGTGATAAACAATTGACGGATAAATTATTACAATCTTTTTTGCCCAGTGAGATTTTGATCGCCAAACCGCTTAAATCGGAATTTTTTGAAAACTTCGGCAAAGATTATCACACCTTTTTTCTGGAAGATTGGGCATTTCAGTGGGACTTCGGATACGGCTTGCTCACAAGACATTTTGGCACACAAACCCTCAAAGGATTTGGTGTGGAAAATCTGGAATTGGGCATTGTAGCTTCCGGTGCGGTGTTGCACTATTTATCCGAAACCCAACATCACAAATTGCAACATGTGTCTGCGATTCATCGCATTGCGGAAGAATCGTTTGTGTGGATGGATCGGTTTACGATTCGAAATTTAGAGCTGTTTCAATGTGCCAATCCTGGCGGCGTTAGTCTGCTCGATATTATAGACCATACCATCACACCCATGGGCGGCAGACTCATCAAAAGATGGATGGCATTGCCTTTAAAAGACCTCAACAAAATAGAGCGCCGCCAACAAATAGTGAGCCACTGGACACAAAATACGCTCCAACTGGACGAGGTTCGCAGACAACTTAAACTGGTAGGCGATTTGGAACGCTTGCTTTCTAAAACGGCTACGGGAAAGATATCGCCCCGTGAAGTTTACCAACTCTACCGCTCGCTCGATGCGCTGATTCCCATCAAAAAATTGTGTTTGACTGCAAATGCCAAAGTCATACAGGCCTTGGGCGAAAAAATTCACGATTTTGAGTTGCTTCGCCGTCAAATCAAGAAAACGTTACAGGCCGAAGCTCCGGTCAATATTCTCAAGGGAAATGCCATAGCAACGGGCGTTTCGGAGGAATTAGACACACTTCGGAATCTGGCGCACACCAGTAAAAAATATTTAGATGATTTGGCCGATAGAGAAGCCCGCACCACCGGTATTTCTTCTCTTAAAATTGCCTCAAACAATGTATTTGGCTACTATATAGAAGTGCGAAACACGCACAAAGAAAAGGTGCCGCCCGGGTGGATTCGCAAACAAACATTGGTCAATGCAGAACGCTATATCACGGAAGAGTTAAAAGAATTTGAAGCCAAAATTTTAGGTGCTGAAGAAAAAATCGCACAACTCGAGCAACAAATTTTTCAGGAATTGGTTGCGGAAATTCAAGAATATATTACTTCCATTCAGCTTAATGCCTCCTTGGCGGCCGAGTTGGACTGTCTCTGTAATTTTGCACATATTGCACTACAACATCGATACGTGAAACCCAAACTCAACGAGGGGTTTGAAATCCACTTTAAACAAGCTAGGCATCCGGTGATTGAACACCAATTGCCCGCTGGAGAAAGTTACATAGCTAACGATTTGATATTGAACAAAGAAAACCAGCAGATGGTGATGATCACAGGGCCCAATATGTCGGGTAAATCGGCTATTCTAAGGCAAACAGCCCTGATCGTGATTCTTGCACAAATGGGCAGTTTCATTCCGGCAGATGCGGCAGAAATGGGCTTAGTGGATAAGATTTTTACCCGCGTGGGTGCATCGGACAACATCTCGTCGGGCGAATCTACCTTTATGGTAGAAATGAACGAAACCTCCAGTATTTTGAACAACCTCTCCGAACGCAGTTTGATTTTACTGGATGAAATAGGTCGCGGGACGAGTACGTATGACGGTATTTCTATTGCTTGGGCCATTGCTGTGTATCTGCACGAACACCCTTATCGTCCCAAAACACTTTTTGCCACGCACTACCACGAGCTAAACGAAATGACAACCCATTTTGACCGGATCAAAAACTACAATGTATCTGTGAAAGAACTCAAAGACAAAGTTTTGTTTTTAAGAAAACTTGTGCCGGGCGGAAGCGCACACAGCTTTGGTATTCACGTAGCCAAAATGGCAGGAATGCCCAAAACGGTGATAGACACCGCCAACAAATTGTTGCTAAAATTGGAAGCTTCACATGCCGGCGATCAGATTTCTGAAAAAGTAAAAGGAGCCGGAACCGAAAATATGCAGTTGAGCTTTTTTCAACTAGACGATCCGCTTTTAGAAGAACTGAGAGACGAATTGCTTGGTATTGAAATTGATAGCCTGACGCCCATAGAGGCCTTGATGAAACTAAACGAAATAAAAAGAATGTTGCAACGGCAAACCAAATCGAATTTAAAAAAACAGGGCGGATAATTTTGATTTTTTCTTTGAAATATAGAGAAATGTATTAAATTTGCTCCCGCATTTGTGACAAACTAATGTGTATGTTCTTTAAATCATGCGAAAATAGCTCAGTTGGTAGAGCGCAACCTTGCCAAGGTTGAGGTCGCGGGTTCGAATCCCGTTTTTCGCTCAACTGAACGCTCCTCGTGAGCGTTTTTTTTTTCCGCTCGGGTGGTGGAATCGGTAGACACGCTGGACTTAAAATCCAGTGGACAGAAATGTCCGTATGGGTTCAAGTCCCATCCCGAGTACGTAAATACTTGAAAACCAGTATTTTAAATCCAAAAATAAATTCTATAATTTTTGGATTTTTTTTATGTTAAAACTTATTCTGTTTATTTTATTTAAAATATCTTTGAACAATTTTAACTTTTTCAATGAAAAAGCTTTTTGTCCTGATTCTGGTTTATATCTGTAACAGCGGTTTTTACTATACAACTGCCAAAACAGCTCATATTGATTTGTCTGGTTTTTATGAAAACAGTGAAAACTTGATAGAAGCGGGAGACATCGCTTTAAAAGAAAAAAATTGGGATAAGGCTATCGATATTTTTGAGAGGCTTCTGGGTGAATATCCAAATGAAGCCGATTTTTGGTACAAATATGGAAGTGCTTTGGGCATGAAGTCGCTAAGTGTTAGCAAATGGGAGGCTATATCCTACTTGGGTGATGTTAAATATGCTTTTGAAAAAGCACTTAGGCTGGATCCTTTTCACTTGGGTGCCTATTGGGCATTAATTTCCTACCATTGCGAAGTGCCCGGCATTTTGGGCGGAAGCAAAAAGAAAGCTTATCATTATGCAAATGCCTTGCGGCAAATTTCAACACGAGATGCAGATCTGGCATTGGCTTTTTTGGCGAAACACGAAGGCAAAGACGCGTATGCAGATGCGCTGATACGGAATGTAAGTGACAAACACCAAAGAACTGATTATGAAGAAGAACTGAGGAACATTTTTGCTAAAATTACTTACAGAAAACAGTTGACTTTTGAAGCTTTTGTCAGACAAACACAAGAGTATAGACCCGATTGGATACAGGAAAAAACAATCCGATAGTTTTTTCTGCTTTAAGATTCTCTATCAAAAGGTTCTTGCTCCCCATTATTCCGATCAGAATCGGGCAACCTTTCTATAAAATTTCCATCAGCATCAAAATGTTTTAAAAATTCATCCTCAGACGCATCAAAGTCTTCTTCTTCCCATAGATATTTTTTGGGTGCCTCCAGTTTTTTTCTGTAAAAAATAGCCAATGCCAACCCCGTCAAAAAACCGCCCAAATGTCCCTCCCATGAAATGCCTGCCTCTATTGGAAAAACATACCAAATCAAACTTCCATAGAAAAAAACCACTGCAAGGGAAAGTGCCATCAGTCTGTAATGTTTGGCAAAAACACCTCCAAAAAACAAAAAACTAAAAAGCACATAGACCATACCGCTTGCGCCGATATGGTAAGATTCTCTTCCGAAAATCCAAGTAAAAAAACCGCTTCCCAAAAGTCCTATCCATAATACCCGATAGCGAACTTCGCTGTAGAAATAAAACAAGGCAGTAAACATGACCAATAGAGGAAGGCTGTTGTGGTATAAATGTGCCAATGAAGCATGCCCCCAAGGAGACAGTAAAACACCCGACAGTCCGGAAATTTTGCGTGGATAAATACCAAAGGTTTCTGTATCGATGCCCAAACGTATATCTAACCAATATACTATCCAAAGACTCAGCACCAAAAATAACGGATATATAAAAGTGCGATAATGCATGTTTGATCAAAAAATTGAAATGGTGAAACATCACAAAAATACCTTTAATTTTTTTAAAGATAGAAGAGGATATCTACTTTAAAAAAACATTCCTGAAGACCCAACGAACAGCTTTATATCAATTCAATACAGCGAAGAAAATCAAGAATTGGCAATTGACCTCGCCAACGAATTCCATGACTTTCATCAGGTAGCACTGTTTGACGTAAGCGGACAAAAAATATACAACTCGGATATCAAAACCCAACACCTAAGAATACCCGTCAAAAAGAAAAGAAACATTTACATACTCAGATTCTCAAATCAAAAAGGATTTGTCACAAGAAAATTCATCGTAAATTGATTTTAGTGCTTTCATTTTTGGGTTTGTGTTTGAAAAAATCTTCAATGGAGTTGACTTTTCCCAATATGATAGTGTAAAATCTATAATCCCCATTTCAAATTCAAAAGCGATGGGCGCGCCACTGGTTGATGAAATACCCCGAATTTAGTTTTTGTAGATTTGGTGATGCTGTTAAAAATCAGTTATTTTACACAAAATCTATAGTTTATGAACAGGTTAGTCACACTACTCATGTTTTTTACGGTCTTTTTGTCACAGGCACAGAACGATTATTTTTTTCCAAAAAACCTCAGTTTTGACCCCAATATCCCAAGCCCCGAACAGTTTTTGGGCTATCCCATTGGGGAATGGCACACACGCCACGACCGAATTGTGGCTTATTTTGAGACATTGGCCCAGCTTTCTCCAAAAGCTGAAGTTTTCAACATAGGCAAAACCAACGAGCACAGGCCTCAGGTTTATCTGTTGATTTCTACGCCCGAAAATCTTTCCAACAAAGAAAATATTCGCCAACAGCACTTGAAAGTAAAAGAACCTAATACCGCTGCCAATACTGCTGAACCGCTTATTATACAGTTGGGTTACGGCGTGCATGGCAATGAAGCTTCTAGTGCAGAGGCCGCTATGTTGGCTGCTTATTATTTGGTAGCCGGGCAAGGCACGGAAGTGGAAACGTATTTAAAAAACGCCCTTGTTTTTATAGAACCGGTACTAAATCCGGACGGACGAGACCGGCATACCCTTTGGGTAAACGCAAGGCGAGGCATCCCGCCCGTGAGTGATCCTTTGGACTCCGAACACCAGGAAGCTTGGCCGGGCGGACGAACCAACCACTATTGGTTTGACCTCAACCGTGATTGGCTACCTTTGGCACAGGTGGAAAGCCAAAACAGGGTTGCCTTTTTTCATCAGTGGCTGCCCAATGTGGTCACGGATTATCACGAAATGGGAACAGACGCTACCTATTTCTTTGAACCCACCAAAAAATACAGCTCCGAAAATCCAATCATCCCCAGATATCACTACGATGTGATCAACGCCACCTATGCCAAGTATTTTCAGGAGGCACTTGACGCCTACGGTGCGCTGTATTGGTCTCGTGAGGTTTTCGACAATTCCTACCCGGGCTATGGCTCAACCTATCCGGACATCCACGGCGGACTCGGCATCGTGTTTGAACAAGCGCGGTCTGAAGGTCGCATACAAAATACCACTACAGTTCCGTTGGAATTCAAATTTGCCATCAGAAACCACTTGCGCACAAGCATCGCCATACTGAAAGCCACTTTTGAAAACAAGGAAATGATGCAATCGTTTCAAAAGCAGTTTTTTACGGATGCCTACAACCAAGGAAAAAAAGAAAACGCGTACCACGTTTTTGGCGATGACAAGGATGCAACCCGTACACAAAAATTCGTAGAACTACTTCGAAAACATCAAATAGAAACCTACGAAATCAGTGAAAATCTTTCTGCAAACGGATACAACTTTAAAAAAGGCAGTGCCTACGTGGTGCCTACAGACCAACCCCAATATTTGATGGTACGTTCGGTATTTGAAAACGTTAAACAGTTTCACGACAGTGTTTTTTATGACACCTCTGCCTGGTCTATGGCATTGGCATTCAACATGCCACATGCTGTGGTAAAGCAAACTAAAAACCTAAAAGGGACTCAAGTAACCTCCGAAAATTTGCAAAAACCAGTACCCGAAGTCAACAAAGCTTCTTATGCCTATGTGGTAGATTGGGCAGATTATAACGCACCGCGATTCTTATCGCAGTTGCTGCAAAAAGACGTTTTTGTTAAAACGGCTTTTAAACCGTTTCCCGCCAAAACAAACAAGGGAGACAAAAACTTCGGTTATGGCAGTTTGATGATTTCCGTAACAGATCAACGGTTGGACCAACAGGCACTTCACACAGCTGTTTCCGAAGCGGCAAAAGCTGCTCAAATTGAGGTTTACACCGTAGAAACCGGTTTGAATCTGGGTGGTATAGACTTGGGCAGCCGCAACTTTAACACTGTACAAAAACCGAAAGTTTTGATGCCCATAGGCGATGGTATTAGTGCCTACGAGGCCGGGGAAATCTGGCATTTGCTCGATACCCGTGTTGGCCTACCTGTCACCAAAATTGACGTTTCCGATTTGCGACGCGTCAACCTTTATGATTACAATGTATTGGTTTTGGTTTCCGGAAATCACAACCAGCTCAACAAAGACAAACTCAAGGATTGGATCAATGCCGGTGGCACATTGATAGTGCAACGCAGTGCTATACAGTGGGCTATCCGAAACGGCCTGACGACTGCCACACTCAAAAAAAACGAAACCAAAGCAGATAGTTTAGGCAGAGGGAACTATGCAGAAGCCCAAGATTTTTACGGTGCCAAAGAAACCGGCGGGTCTTATTATGAAACCACTTTAGACATCACGCACCCTGTGGGTTTTGGCTACACAAACCCTAAACTGACGGTTTACAGAAACAGCAACGTGTTTTTAAGTCCCGGAAAAAACAGGTTTGGCAAAGTGGCACTCTACACCACCAATCCGCATATCAGCGGTTATGTGCATACAGAGAACCTCAATGTCATCAAGAATTCGGCTTCTATTTTGGCACATACACAAGGGAGTGGCTCGGTTGTTTTGTTTGCGGACAATCCGAATTTTCGCGGATTTATGTATGGCACCAACAAAACCTTCCTAAACGCCTTGTTTTTCGGCTCGCTTATTCCATCGGAGTAGGTTTTAAAAGAAAATACATCAGAAAAGGTGAAACAAAATCACCCCCTAAAATCCTCAATTATTTTACTCGAGAATGTGTTTTTTCATCTAAAAAAACACAACAGAAAAGGGTTTGCTCAGGTTTTGGCAGAAAAAGAGCTCAGCCATTCAGCTGCAACCATCAGCAGGTTACTAAAATTTATAGAGGATACATTTGGGATAGTTCTGGATTTTCGTGGAGAGAACGGACAAGTTCAGCTTGTTGAAGCAGATGAAAATGTAAGTCGATATCAATTCGTAAAGTCTTTATTGCTTTGGGGTAGATTGAAGCACCAACAAGAATGGGTTTCATCGGGTTTGATTTCGTTTACCACCGAAAGCAGGTTGCGAAATTTTGAATATATCTTAGAAGTGTATGAGGCCATTTTGAAGAGTAAGATGCTGAAAATTAAGTATCAAAAATTTTATTTAGAAAAAGAAGAAATTCGGATCATCAAACCTCGGTTACTCAAAGAATATTTAGGCCGTTGGTACCTTATAGGCGAAAAAAACGATGGCGAAATAAGGGTGTACGGCATAGACCGAATTACAGATTTTGAGGTGCTAAACCAACGCTTTGATCCCGATCCTAAATTTGCCGAACTTTATAAAAATACCATTGGCGTCAACTATTCCGGTCGTGTAGAACAGGTACTCTTAAAAGTTGAACCATACCAGTTGCAACTCTTCGAGACCTATCCCATCCATCCAAGCCAAGAAATTATAGAGAAGCACAAAAACGAAGGTTTATTGGCATTGAAAGTGGTGATTAATTACGAATTTGAACAGCTTTTGGCTTCCTATTTAGACAAGGTTTCAGTAGAGGCTCCCGAATATTTAAAGCAAAAAATGCTGGCCCATTTTAAAAAAATGACAGAAAAATATCAAAAATAATTTTTTCATGCTCACAAAATGAGCATTTAGGCTAATAGCTTTGCGGTATAAAACCCAAAGTTATGCAATTGGAAAGTGCGTTAGAAAAATTATCTCAGACCCGTAAAGGCTTTCATGACCAACTTTTAAAACGAGGCAAAGTCATTTCGGGCATAAAAAATCTTGACAAAGCCCTGTTGGGATTTGATGTTCATCAGTCCTACACCTTAGTAGGCAGGCCCGGAAACCTTTTACATACTTTTACCGCAACCATTGCGAGCAACATCGATGTGCTTTACCATGCCCACCAAGTTATTTTAAAGCAAAAACCTCATGATAAAAAAGATGAATTAACGTTAAGGAGATATTGGCAATTTTTAGACCATTTTAAATTGGTCAACGACTATTCAGAAATTTTTGATATTCAAAACCTGCCAACACTGCAACGGAAACACGAGCCTGTTTTGTTGATAGCCGACATCAACCTGTTGACAGAAAACCAAATAAAAACCATTAAGGTCCTTTGCCAAAATTGGGAGCAAAATAAAGTTTTGGTTTTTTTTCTGTTTCTCTTGAAGGAGGGAAGTACCGAACCCATAAGGATGGATGAGCTGCCACCCAAAATTACAAACCACTCGGATGTTATCATCTCGTTGTTTCGACCGGAATATTACAAAATTGACACTTGGGAGGATGGAACATCGACCCAAAACCAATTGGAATTCTCGGTTATAAAAAACTCCAGAGATTACCATCCCAAAGGCAAATTATGGATAGATGTGGAAAAGAAAAGGCTTAAATCGGAGCACTACTCTTTATTACAAAAATGGAGCAGAAAAATACAAGAAAATACAGGTGGATAAAAACGCACTGATTCCCGCACTAAGTTTATATGAGAATCTTTATTTGCTAATTCATGATAAAGACATTGCAAAATAACAATGACACATCTTAACGGACTTGCATTTTAACCTTTTCAGCAATAGAATAATAAGATTATAGACAATAATTTAATAACCAAAAGTATTTTTTATGGAAAAGAAAACATTATCGAATATTTTGGAAGGAAAGATCTTTCAAATTCCAGACTACCAAAGAGGTTATGCTTGGGAAGAAAAGCAATGGAAAGACTTTGTTCAAGATATTGATGCACTGATAGACGATAAAATTATAAGCCATTACACGGGGACTATTGTAATTTATCAACCGCGCAACAAACCAACCGAAAATTACGGAACAAAAAGACTTGAAGTCGCAGATGTTGTTCACGGACAGCAAAGATTAACAACTTGTAGCATTTACTTGTCCATCATCATCAAAGAACTCATCAAAATCGGTCAAGACGGCTTTAATGCTAAAATCCCAATTTACCTTTATTCGGGGAGTAAAAGCAGGCTAAGACTAAACAACGACACCGCGGACTTTTATTTAGATTTAATTTCCAAAGGCGTTAGTAACCTGGAGGCGAGCGCTGTGCATCAAAAAAGGATTTACGATGCATACTGCTTTTTGAAGAATAATATTTCAGCACAATTGGCAAAAAAACTTGACAAGGGCGAAGATTATTTAAGAGATTTATTTGATGCCATAATCCGAAAGCTTAGTTTTTCTTTTTATCCCATCGAAGAAGAAAGCGAAATCGGAATGACCTTTGAGTTAATGAATTCAAGAGGGAAAAACTAAAGCAAATACTTTGAAAATAGAACATTTGCGACACTTAAACCCTACACAACAAAAAGTATAAATCCGGTGCATTGTTTAACTGAGTTGTGGTTTGGTGAATACTATTAGAACTAAAATAAATTTTAAACCTTATGGTCAAAATACTAGCCTTTAACAACCTAAACGACAGCTCAGCACAAATTCTGAAATCTGTTTATAAAGATTGTAACAAGTATAAAAACAGGCATACGGCCTTTTTGTCAACGCGATTAAAACTGGACGAATTTTTAGTGATAACCGAACAACAAGAAGCGCAATTGGTATATGATTTTACTGAGAAAACCGAAAAGGGAGGCCATTTAAACGCTTCCATTTCAATCCTTTTAAATTCTCTTCTGTTTTTAGATTTGCCCGATAAATCGCTTTACCGTGCCGACGACGGCGTTATAGATATTGCACACCTCCGCAAAATGATTATTCCTTTAAAATATCGCCATAAGGTAAAGGACATCTATATAGATAATTTTTATCAAGTTACCTGCAACTTAATGGGGAGGAATTTAGTTTGGGAGCCCAAGAATACAACAGATATAAAGGTTTGGAAGGACAGACAAATGGAATACAAAATGGCCTTATTATTTTACATGAGCAGAAAATTTGACCTCAACTTTTATATCGGTATGGAGCAAACTTCACTCGAGCAAAAACCCAGACATATCAAAGGTCTTACCTTTGGCAATACCTTTGATATGGTAGATGAAATTGATTATCGATAAAGCCATGCAATGCCTTAGGCGTGCCAATTGTAGTGTAAAAAGATATTTTAAAGGCAATTTAAAAAAATAATAATTTTAACCCGTTGGGTGAAATAAGTAAATTATGGAAGAAATAAAAATTGAACAGTTTATATTATCATATAACGGAGGAATTTACTCCATAGAATTTAATTTAGAAGGTGAAAATTTCATGATAAATGTGGACATATTACCAGAAAATTTAAATGAATTATGGAAAAAGGAAGGTTTTAATTCAGAACAAGAATCAGATCCTTTTATTTTGTATAAGCAAACATTCAAAGAGTCAATTTTAAAAATATCAGTTTTTCGAGATGATGACAATAAAATAGATGGATTTTTAACAACTGAATATGCAGATAATCTACAAGATAGAGGGATTTGCTTAATTTATTGCGAAGTTGAAAAAGCAAATTAAATAAACTATGGAATCAAATATTCGAACAATTGAAACACTACTGAGTCAAGTTGCAACCATATCAGATAGTTATGAAAAAGTGGCACAAGCCACAGGAGATAATTTTAATATTTTTACTGTACTAAGGATTGAGCATTATGAAGAACAAACACACTCTCGATTCATTGCAGAACTGTTAAATCCGAAAGGCAGTCATGGATTTGGAAGTGTTTTTTTAAATGAATTTTTAAATGAATTGGGAGAGAAAAATCATATTAAAACTGAAAGTGCAAATGTTTATGTAGAAAAAAGTATTGGTCCGAGAGATGACTTGAAGCGTACAGGAGGTAAAATTGATATTCTAATTGAAGATGATGAATCAAAAAGGATTATCATTGAGAATAAGATATATGCGACCGAACAAGAAAACCAACTAGAAAGGTATCACAATTTTGATAAGAGTGCGAAATTGTTATATTTAACATTATACGGTGAACTGAGTGAGAGTGAATTTGATGAAAAAAATTATATACCTATTTCATATTCAGAGTTCATCATTAACTGGCTTGAAAGATGCCAAAAAATAGCAGTTGAAAATCCTGTTGTAAGAGAAACCATCAAACAATATAAAAACCTGGTAAAAAAATTAACTAATCAAAATATAAATAATGAAATGAATAAAGAAATTTTAAAACTAATTACAGGTAGTGAGCGTTACTTCGACTCATTTATTCAATTGAATGGGTTAAACGTCAGAGACGAGATTATTAATAATACTATAAAACCAATTTTAAAAGAAGTAGCAAATAAATACAATTTAAAATATGAAATACACCTAGGAAAGTGGTCATGTTTTGGCTTTGGAAATGATAAAATAAAAGAAAAAAACATCCATGATTTATTATTTAGCTCAAGCACTGCTATTGGCTTTACTAATATAGTTTATGGTTTTAGGCCATTAAATGAAAGTGAAAGAAATAAAGAAATTGAAGATAAAATAAAAGTATTGTTCAGCGAAAAGTTTGAAACCTATCAAGGAAATGGATATCAAAATTGGATTGCGTTAGGATTTTTTGACCCCTACAGAAACTGGGAAGATTTAAAAGTCTTGAAAGATATATATTTTGACAGTGAAAAATTCAAAACTAACATAGATGAAAAAATAGGAGGAATGTTGGAGATAGTAGATAAATTATAAAGTCTAAATTCCCATTAGGTCTAAATTTAATACACTACCATGATTAAACTATCAACCTCCCATAACCCCAAAAAACAAGCCGAAAAAACACTCCAACACCTCTATAAACGCTGTACAGAACACCCAAACAGCAATACTTTGTTGGTTTCAAAAGACCTTTCCTTGTCCGATTTTCTGCGTATCACCGGGCATAAAGCGGAACACTTGGTGTACGACTATACCGGCATTTCCAAAAATGGCCGCTACCTAAACGCCAACATATCTTTACCGCTGTCCTCTTTGTTGTTTTTCGACCTGTTCGACCTAAGTTTTTTTAATGACCAAGCCGAAGATGGAAATTTAGAAAACTTTCAAGTACAGCAAATGGTGTTGCAACACCTCAACAAGCCACCCGAAATACAACCTCCCTTTCACATAGTTCGCCTCCGAAAAAATTTACATGTAAACAGCCTGGAGCAAATGTTGATCCCGCTCACTCAAAAATACAACCTGCGCAATCTCTACATCACCAACTTCAACGACCTCACGTTCAACCTATGGGCAGGGCAAACTCACTCAAAAATGGCAAAACTTGAGGCAATCTGCGAAGCCTTAAACCTTAACGTCCACGTTTGGATAAACGAAGACCAAAACGAGCAACTAAAAAATTAGCACAAAACCTTCCTAAACGCCTTGTTTTTCGGCTCGCTTATTTCATCGGAATAAAAGTTGTTACATACCATAGCCGGCACGACAATAGTCACTTGAATACCATCAAAGAGGATGATACCTAGTCAACCGCTTTGATAATATGCACATACACAGGAAAGTGATCGCTGTACCCGCCCGTATAGCCACCATCGGCATAACTTCTAAATGGATAACCTTTATACCTGCCGGTTTTGGCAATGAGATAAGATGCGTTAAAAATGCCGGCTTTGTAGTATCGATAACTTGAAAAATCTTTACCCAACAAAGAACCGGACATTATAATTTGATCAAAAATGTTCCAACTGTCTCTATAGCCCAATGTCCCCATCCCCTTTTTGAGCATGTTAGCCATCGGGTTGTACAAATCTGTCGAATCAAGACCCTCTTGTTCAGATTTCGCATTCAGCACCTCTCTGATGCTTTCATTGGTAGGGTCGTCGTTAAAATCGCCCATGGTCATAATCTTGGCTTGCGGGTCTATTTTAATCAGAGAATCTATAATTTTTTTATTGAGCGATGCGGCCGCCAAACGTTTGCTTCTGCTTCGTTGTTCCCCACCGCTGCGCGAAGGCCAATGGTTGACAATAAAGTGGAAGGTTTCTCCCTCAAGCTTACCAGATACCAAAAGTTGATCGCGCGTGTAATCGCGGTCTGTAGGATCGTCGTTGTCATAAAGTTCCAAAAAATGTTTGGAAAAATGCTCCGGGGCAAACAGATGTCTTTGGTAAAGTAAAGCTACATCTATACCGCGCTCATCGGGCGAATCGAAGTGAATGATACCATAATTATACGGCAACAATTGGGGCTCTTTCACCAAGTCTTCCAAAACAAAGCGGTTTTCAATCTCAGACAGACCAATGACCACAGGTGCGTTTTTGGTGAAGTCGCTGCCTATATCGGCTATCACTTTGGCCGTTTTTGCCAATTTATCGCGATAAATCTTATAAGTCCACTTGTCCCTCCCGTCCGGGGTTCGGTCATCGTCAAAAGTGAGCGGATCGTTGATGGTATCAAACAAGTTTTCAACGTTGTAAAAAGCGATGGTATGCGCTTTAAACTGTTTCTGCGCATAGATAGGCATCACCATCCAAAAACACATAAACACAAAAGCAATGGATTTGTTTATAGTCATTGTTATTAAATGATTAGTATTGAATTAAAATTAAATGAAATATCAAAAATATCGCTTCAAAAGTAAAAATTTATATTTCTAAATAGTACATTTGTTTCATTAACATAAGTTTTTGTTAACATTGACTTTTTTTTAAAACAATTTATGCGATTAAAACTATTACACCTAACCATCCTGGCATTTTTTCTCACGTCAATCGTTACTGCTCAGAATCTGAATTCGGTAAGCGGAACCATTGTTGACAGCAACACAAACACGCCGCTTTCCGGTGTGCAAATCAGTGTAGAAAACCTGACCATAAGCGTACAAACAGACGCCAACGGAACCTTCATGTTGCGAGATCTTCCCGTAGGAGAACACGTGCTCGTGATCAGTTTTGCACGCTATTTGGAAAAGAGAATGCCCATAACCGTGACAGAAACCTCCGAATTGATTTTGGGCAATATTCCGATGGAATTCAACATCACCCAAGAAGTGGTGACCAACCTCATCTCGCTCACAGAAGACGACTTGAACGAAGACAACAGCGGATCGGAAAACACCGCCGGGCTGTTGCAATCTTCCCGAGATGCCTTTCTGAATGCCGCCGCGTTTAATTTTGGCCAAGCGCGTTTTCGGGCGCGCGGCTACGATTCGCAAAACGGTGCTGTCCTTATTAACGGCTTACCCATGAACAAGCTATTGGACGGACGACCACAATGGAACAACTGGGGCGGTCTGAATGATGTAACGCGCAACCAGGAATTTACCCTAGGCCTGTCGCCCTCAGAGTATGCTTTTGGCGATATTTTGGGAACTACAAATATAAATACGCGCGCTTCGCAACTTCGCAAAGGTGCTCGGGTAACTACCTCTGCCACCAACAGAAACTACAACGGCAGGGTAATGGCAACTTACAATTCGGGAGTTACCAAAGACGGATGGGCCTACAGCGTTTCGGCAGCCAGAAGATGGGCGGAAGACGCACATTTTGACGGCACTTTCTACGATGCAAACTCATTCTTTCTGGGCGTTGAAAAAATTTTTAACACCAAACATGCCCTGAATTTTTCTTCGTTCTACACGCCCAACAGAAGGGGGCGAAATTCACCAAACACAGACGAAGTCACCGATTTGACTGACTATAAATACAATTCCTATTGGGGTTATCAGAATGGCGACAAACGCAATTCAAGGGTCAGAGAGGTGGAAGAGCCCGTTTTTATGCTCAACCACTATTGGAAACTGACCGATAATACCCAGCTCAATACCAATGTTTCCTATCAATTCGGAAAAATTGGCAGCAGCCGTTTGGAAAACTCCAACGCCAACACTGCCGATCCGGTAAACTTTAGGTTGTTGCCTTCTTTTTTTCTGAACATCAACAACAACTCCATTGACGGAACGGTGAATCCTGACTTTGCCAATGCAGAAAGAAACCGCGTACGCTTTTTGGAAAACCCACAAATTGACTGGCTTCGATTGTTTGAAGAAAACGCAGCCACCGGAAACGGCGAAAGTGTACATATTCTATTTGAAGACCGGATCGATGACCGCTTGTTTGCTGCCAACACCATCCTCAGTTCTCAACTTACCGATAAAGTAAGACTTAACGCAGGTGCCACCTACAGACATCTCGATTCCGATAATTTTGCACACGTTTTAGACTTGCTCGGCGGACAGTTCTTCTCAGACATCGACGATTTTTCAACCGGCGATGCCCGCCAAAGTGATTTAAACAACCCCAACAGACGCGTAGGTGTTGACGACAGGTTTGCCTATAATTACGAAATTGAGTCCAATAGCTTTGAAAGTTTTGCCCAAGTACAAGCCGCTCTTGGAAATTTCGACATCTTCGCAGCCGCCAACATCGGATATACAGACTACCAAAGAAACGGTCTTTTTAGAAATGGCCGCAACCCAAACAACTCATTCGGTAAGAGCGAAAAAATTGACTTTACTACTTATGGTGTGAAAGGAGGAATCACTTACAAACTTGCACGTCACGCCATTTCGGCCAACATCGGTTATCTGACCAAGCCACCGACCATTAGAAACAGTTTTAACAATGCACGCGTAAACAACGAAATTGTACAAGGCATTGATGAGGAAAAGATATTTACATCTGATCTCAACTACGTCATCCGTACCGGAAAATTAAGAGCCCGACTTACAGGCTACTACACAACCTTTAAGGATGCCACGGAGATTTCATTCTTTTTTGCCGATTTTGGCGGCACCGGAAACGATTTTTTCTCGGAAGTTGTTACAGGTATCGACAAGGAAAACTACGGTCTGGAATTCGGATTTGAATACCAACTTACACCAACTATCGAAATTAACGGCGCAGCCGCTCTTGGCCAATATACATTTAGCGACAACGCCAATCTCGTATTGAACACCGAAGAAGAAGCCATCGGTGCCCGAGATTTGGGAACCACTTTTATCAAAGACTTCAAAGTGGCCGGATCTCCACAAACAGCACTTTCGTTTGGTGCAGAATACCGCAGCCCTAAGTTTTGGTGGGTAGGAGCCGATATCAATTTTATAGGCGATAATTATATAGACATCGCACCCGTACTCAGAACAGAACAGTTTTTTGTAAACCCCGATGACCCGGACGGATTTCCTTTTCCGGAGGCCACACCAGAAAAAGCGCGTGACCTGCTCAAGCAAGAACGCTTCGACGATTTCTTAATGGTCAATGCCGTAGTGGGTAAAACTTGGCGGGTAAAAGGCTATTTTATTGGCCTCACGGCGAGTGTGAATAACCTCTTTGACGAAATATTTAAAACCGGTGGCTTTGAACAATCTCGCGCTGCCAACTTTCGAGAACTCAATGCGGACAATCTGAACGGTACGCCGTCTTTCGGTCCCAGATATTTTTACGGCTTCGGCCGCACCTATTTTGTGAACCTTTACGTCTCTTTTTAATCTGTAATGCTATTTAAAATGAACCATAAATTATTTCTTAGAACTGCTTTAGTCTTCTGTATCGGTCTGCTGTCTGTCTCTTGTGTGGACGACGACGACTTTGGCATTCCGCCGTTGGTTTGTAACGAACCCGGCATCACTGCGAACAAAACCGTACAACAAGTTTTTGACGAAGCACCCGCTTCTCCTGCTCAATTTACCGAAGATGACATCATAGAAGCCTATGCGGTTTCGAGCGATGAAGGCGGTAATTTTTTCAAAACCATTTCCTTTCAAACACTTGATGGCAGTGCGGCCTTTAGTTTGTCATTAGATGAAACCAATACTTATTTAATTTACGAACCCGGAAGAAAAGTGTTTTTTAAACTGAAAGATTTGTTCCGACGCATAGATTTCAACCAACTTGAAATTGGGGCATTGTTTGGCAATGATATCGGACGGATTGCCGAGCCTGAAGTAGAAAATTTCTTAGTGCGCTCGTGTGAAATCATTGATGAAGACCAATTGGTACAACGCATTTCTCTAAACGAAGTTTCCGACCAATACCTCAATAGATTGATTGAATTTACAGATGTTCAGTTTAAGGATAATGAGCTTGGTGGCAACTATTTTGATCCAAACAATGTACTCGGCGGTGCAACCAACAGAAGAATTACCGACGCATTTGGATTTGAACTTATCTTTAGAACCAGTGAGTTTGCAGACTTTGCCGGCAGTCCGGTTCCTGAAGGAAACGGCACCATACGCGGGGTACTGACCAAGTTCAACAACGATTTTCAGTTTTTTGCACGTACAGAAGCCGATATCCAATTGACCAATCCACGCCAAGATTTCAACAGAATTGGCATAGGAGCCGTTCGCACTTTTACGCAAGACGTAACCATCAACGACACGCGTTTTGTGGAAGGCATCGTTACGCTATCAGGTAATAACGAAGACAACATCACGGCTCGCAATGCGGTATTGCAAGATGAAACCGGCGGTATTGTCATTCGGTTTACGGCCGACGGCCACGATTTGTTGGAAGGTGATCGGGTAAGAATTTTAGTGCAAGGACTCACTGTGGACACCTTTGCCGGACAAACCCAATTGACAAACATTCCTTTTAACGGTGAAGTAAACGGCGTGGCGCAAGTAGAAGTCTTGGCACAAAACCAACCCCTGCCTGCTCCAAAAGTGGTGAGTATCACAGAAGCTTTGACCAACGCCTATGAGTCACAACTCATACAGATAGATAATGTGCAGTTTATCAATGACCAGCTGGCACTTACCTACTCCGGTGAACGAAACATCACAGATTGCTCAGACAACCTACGCGTATTTACCAGAACATCCGCCTCGTTCAGCGGGCAGCAAGTTGCCCAAGGCAATGGCAGCATAGTCGGGATAGCCAACATCACCAACACAACCGAATTGCTACTCCGCAACTTAGATGGTGTAGCCGGCATGACCGGAACTCGCTGTACAGAACCCACACCCATTTTCCTCGAAAACTTTGAATCTATTGCCACGGTGGGCAACAATCGTCCTGTGGCACTAACCGGTTGGCAAAGTATCTCTACAAACGGTGGTGTAGAAAACTGGGAAGCCCGATCTTTTAGTGGCAACAAATACGCACAAGCCTCCGCTTTTGGAATTTCTGAACAAATGAACGTTTGGCTCATCACGCCGGCCATAGACTTGTCTGCTACAAGCAACGAAACCTTCTCGTTAGAATACACACAGAATTTCTACAATGGCGATGCGCTTAAAGTAAAATATTCTACAGATTATGACGGCTCCGGGAATCCGGCAAACTTCACCTGGACCGAAATAACTAATGATTTAAGCATCACGCAGCGAAACACTTCCGGATTCATGTCCGGCTTTGTGAAAACAAATGAAGTGGATGTCAGCAACATCCAAGGCAATGTATTTTTCGCCTTCGAATACACCGGAACTTCCACAGGTGTCACCACAACCATTCAAATTGATAACATTACCATCAAGGGAATCAATGAATAGGTCATAACTCTTTTTTCTTCCAAACCTCACCGGCGATAAAAAACCAGTGAGGTTTTTTTAATTTCATCGCGCAGCTTTCTATATGAGCTTGGAGAGAATTTCTCTCTAAATAAGATGCTAACAATCTTTTTAGGCGTAAATTTGTGTAAACTACACGCCTTAGCCTCATGGAAGCTCATACAGTTACTTTGTATAAATATTCCGGGGAAGAAGAGCCGTTTTCTCAGGAGAAATTGAAGGCTTCCCTCAAGCAATCCGGTGCCGGCGATGAAGTGATTGATAGGGTCTTGCATCAAATTATTACTGAAGTAACCGAAAACACCAGTACCAAACAGATCCATCAAAGAGCTTTTCAGCTTTTAAAGCAGCAAAAATCATATTTTGCAGCAAAATATAAACTCAAACGAGCGCTTTTCGAGTTGGGCCCTACGGGCTATCCCTTTGAAAAATTTACGGCTAAAATTTTTGAAGCACAGGGCGATCAAGTTGAAGTTGGTAAGATAGTATCGGGCAAGTGTGTGAATCATGAAATAGATGTTTTTTGTATGAACCGTGAAAATGTGAAACTGGTTGAATGCAAATTTCATTCTGAACAAGGAAGACCCTGTGATGTAAAAATACCCTTGTATATACGTGCCCGTTTTGACGATATTTTTCAAAACTGGCACAAAGATTTTTCCCATTTGCCCAAAGCAAAAGGTTGGCTGGTTACCAACACCCGTTTTACAGATGATGCCTACCGGTATGGAACTTGTGCCGAATTAAACCTGTTGAGTTGGGATATACCCAAAGGGAACAGTCTGAAAAATTTGGTCGATTTATATGGTCTTTATCCAATAACCTGCCTGACGCGGTTGACCCGAGCAGAAAAACAGCAATTGGTGGAAATGGATATTGTACTCTGCCAAGAACTGATAAACCGCCATGACCTGCTACACAAAATTGGGCTTTCTAAAAAAAGAATTGTCGGTACGATGGGTGAAGTCCGTTTTTTATGTCAAAATATCCCGCACTGATGAAACACCTATGTAAAAATTTTGCACACAGGAGCATGATTATCCTAGGGCGTTCCGTCTGACCTTTGAAAAACAATAAATATAAACAGATGAAAAACATACAAATACATTGTTTGGGCGGTGTGGAAGGCGTGACAGGTTCCAAATTTATCATCAAAACACCCGAGGCCAACTTGATGATAGATTGCGGCCTTTTTCAGGGTTTAAAATCGCTTCGGCTCAGCAATTGGCAAAACGTCCCTTTTGATGTATCATCACTGCATGCCGTTTTACTCACACACGGACATTTGGACCATGTGGGTTATTTGCCTCGTTTGGTGAAGCAAGGCTATCAAAATCCGATATACGCATCTGCGCCCACGCTTAAAATTGCAGAGATTGTGCTGCGAGACAGTGCTAAAATCAATGAAGAAGAAGCCGACAAGGCAAATAAAGAGGGATATTCTAAACACCTTCCTGCCAAACCACTCTACAACACAGAAGATGTTGAAAAAACGCTCAGGCACTTCAGGGCTGTGCCGGAAAACACTTGGATGTCCTTGTCTGCAAACATCCGCTATAGATTTCGCTATGCCGGCCATATCTTGGGAGCATGCTTTATAGAACTACAGATTTTTGACAAGCGTTTTGTGTTTTCAGGAGATTTGGGCAGAAAAGACGACATACTCCTTCGCGATCCGGAAACAGCAGAGTCTGCCGATTATCTATTTATAGAAACCACCTATGGCGACCGTAAACATCCCGAAGAAGACGTTGACAATTTTTTGCGAGAAATCATTTTAAGCACTTTAGCGAAGAAAAGTGCACTCATCATTCCGAGTTTTGCCGTGGAACGCACACAAAGCCTCATGTTTAGACTTTGGAAATTGGTAAAACAGAACAAAGTACCTCCCATACGGATGGTTTTGGACAGTCCGATGGGAAGCAACGTTTTACAAGTTTTCGAGCAATATGCAGATTGGCACAAACTCAGCCTTGCAGATTGCCGGGAAATGTGTAAGGCATTTCAAATTGTTGAAAATTTTGGAGAAACTTGGGAGGTGATTGACACGCCCGGGGCAAAAATCGTAATCGCGGGGAGTGGTATGCTGAGCGGTGGTCGGGTTTTGACCTATCTACAGCAGTATTTGGATCATCCTGAAACAGATATTTTACTGGTCGGATTTATGGCAGAAGGCACGCGTGGCAGAAAACTTCTTGAAGGTGAGGAAGCGCTGAAAATATACGGAAAGTACTATCCGGTAAAAGCAGCCCTGCATCAATTGGATAGCCTGTCGGCACATGCAGACCAACCTGGTCTTGTAGCATGGATTCAATCCATACCAACCGCACCGGAAAAAATTTTTTTGATCCATGGAGAACCGGCAGCTTCTGAAGCTTTTAGAAACGTGTTGACAAAGACTTGCCAATCAGAGATAATTATGCCCAAATTGTATGAAATCATCCCGTTATCTATCTGAAAACGGAATGAAGGCAAATCGTTTGCAATATTATACCTTTGTAGAAAGATATAAATAGCACATGCTGGAAAAGGTAGATTTATCGTATGAAAAAGTGGTTTTAGTAGGGCTGGTTACCGGCTTTCAAACCGAGGAAAAATTGCGCGAATATTTAGATGAACTTGCGTTTTTGGCCTATACGGCAGGCGCTCAGGTTGAAAAGAGATTTGTACAAAAACTAGACCACCCCAATCCGAAAACATTCATTGGAACGGGCAAGTTGCAAGATCTTAACGACTACATCAAGGCAGCAGAAATTGAAACCGTTATTTTTGATGATGAATTGAGTCCGGCCCAACAAAAAAACATCAGCAATTTTCTGCAATGTAAAGTATTAGACAGAACCAATTTAATCCTCGATATTTTTGCACAACGCGCGCAAACCTCTTATGCGCGCACCCAGGTAGAATTGGCGCAATATCAATATATGCTACCACGCCTGACGGGTTTGTGGACTCACCTCGAGCGGCAAAAAGGAGGTATTGGCCTGAGAGGTCCGGGAGAAACTGAAATTGAAACAGACCGACGGATCGTTCGCGACCGCATTGCATTGTTGAAAAAGAAACTGGAAACCATAGACAAGCAAATGGCCGTACAAAGGGGCAACCGTGGATCTATGGTGCGTGTGGCTTTGGTGGGCTATACAAATGTCGGCAAATCAACCTTGATGAACGTTGTCAGTAAAGCAGATGTTTTTGCCGAAAACAAGCTTTTTGCAACACTAGACACCACTGTGCGAAAAGTTGTCATCAAAAATCTCCCTTTTTTGATGTCGGACACCGTAGGTTTCATCCGAAAATTGCCCACCCAATTGGTTGAATCTTTCAAAAGCACACTCGATGAGGTTCGCGAAGCAGACTTGTTGGTGCACGTGGTTGACATTTCGCATCCGAGTTTTGAAGACCACATTGCTGCCGTTCAAAAAATTCTCGAAGAAATCAAGTCTGCTGACAAGCCTGTTTTGATGGTTTTTAACAAGATTGATGCTTATACGTTTGCCACGATAGACGATGATGATTTGGTCACCGAAAAGACCAAAAGTCACTTTACATTGGAGGATTGGAAAGCAACTTGGATGTCTGAAATGGGCGAAAACGCTCTGTTTATCTCAGCCCTAAACAAAGAAAACCTAGACTATTTTAAAGAGCGGTTGTACGAAGAGGTTAAAAAAATTCATATAGAACGGTTTCCCTACAACAACTTTTTGTTTGATCTGGACTAGCATTGTGATTGAGAAGATTGTGCAGCTACCCGCTCGCTGAGAATAAAAAACACTATTTGAATCATCATGAAAGATGTCAATCTCACTTTTATTCTTTTGGCTTTAATCGCTGAAATAGTCGGCACTGTTGGTGGTTTTGGCTCATCCGTATTCTTTGTCCCATTGGGTAACTTTTACTTCGATTTTCAAACGGTTTTAGGTCTAACGGCAATATTTCATCTGTCGAGCAACCTTAGCAAAATATTCTTATTTAAAAAAGGACTGAACAAGCGGTTGTTGTTGGTTATCGGAATACCATCCGTGTTATTTGTTGTTTTAGGGGGATTCCTTTCGAATATTATAGACAGTACATACTTAGAAATATCTTTAGGTATATTCTTAGTAGGATTTAGTCTTTTATTTCTAATTAAAAAATCGCTCACCATTTCTCCTAACAATAAAAACGCAATTATTGGAGGCTCCTTTTCAGGATTCTCTGCCGGACTATTAGGCACAGGAGGTGCTATAAGAGGTTTGACAATGGCTTCATTCAATTTAGAAAAAAGTGTGTTTATTGCAACTTCTGCTTTTATCGATTTTATGATAGATTTTTCGAGAACATTCGTGTATTTTAACAATGGATATATTCACAAACACGATCTCAAATACGTACCCTATTTGTTCGTAATTGGTGTCGTAGGTTCATTTATTGGCAAAAAGATATTACACCATATTCCTCAAAATAAATTCCGAAGACTCTCTTTATTCCTCATATTTGTTATCGGGATGATATCAATGGCCAAACTGATAAAAAAGTAAGAATAATACAGGCCGTTGCCTTCGTAAGCAAGTGGAATCAACTTGCACAGCAGCTCAGTTTTGAAACATCCTTCCCGAAGGTGATAGCCGCCAGTTTGATGCCTTCACCTAAAGTCAGATAGGGATAGAAACTTTCTGCCAGTTCTTTCACACTTATCCCGTATTTGATGGCCATACTTAACTGTTGAATGAGTTCTCCGCCTTCGGGTGCTATAATTCTTGCGCCTATCAATGCATCGGTTTCAGGATTGCGAATCAGTTTTATAAAACCTCTGGTATCTTGAGCTGCCAAAGCTCTCGGCACATGGGTTAAATCTAATTTTGACACCTCAAAAGGAATGCCTGCTGATTCGGCTTCCCTTTCATCCAAACCGACTCCGGCAATTTGCGGATCGGTGAAAACCACCCAGGGTAATGAAGCATAATCAAGCCCGACTCCATCGACCGAGAGGCAAGAAAAGGCCGCTTGAACAGCCATATTGCCTTCTGCCGCCGCTGTATAAACAAAAGATGGCGTATTTGCTACATCACCGGCTGCATAAATGTTGGAGATGTTGGTTTGCATTTTTGCATTAACAATAATGTGGCCTTTCTCTGTGCATTGTAAGCCAATCTTTTCCAGACCCAATTGAGATGTGTTGGGTTTTGTACCCGTAGCTACAACTATATGCCCTTTTTCTACGATTTGAGTGATTGAACCATCCGGACATTGGCCATGTATAATGATGTCCAACCCCGATTTTTCAAATTTAACGGCTCTAAAATTGGGCAACAACTCGATGCCTTCACCTTCCATCTGTGCTACTAAAACACTTGTGATATCCTTTGTTTGCGTGCGCAAAGGCCGGTCTGAAAATTCCATCATACGCACCCGAACACCCAAACGACGGTATGCCATGGCTATTTCCAATCCTATATAACCTGCACCCATTATCGTCAAGCTTTGGGGTTTTTCTTCTACATCGAATAAAGTCACATGGGTGAGGTAGCCTACTTCTTTAAGTCCTTCAATGTTTGGAATGTTGGTGCTGGCGCCTGTGGCTATTAAAATGTTTGTCCCTCTATACCTTCCCAAAAGCGCGCGTTTTTCAGTATCATCTGCAAAAACTTCTATAGTTTGATGGTCTTTGAAACTAGCCCAGCCTTTAAGCATGGTCAGATTTTTAAAATCGGAGACTACATCCATATATTTTTGCTGTTGCAGTTTAGCTACCAGTGCTTTTTTGTCTCTGATAACTCGCTTGAAATCAACCTCAACGCCTTTGGGCACGATTCCTGCAAAATTGGAATGCCTAGCCTGATAGGCTGCTTCGGCAGCTCTTATCAAAGTTTTTGATGGCACACAACCTACATTCACACAAGTACCGCCAAAGTCTAAGCCGGCGTTCACCATTAAGGTCTTTAAACCCATGCTTTCTGCTTTGATAGCGGCGGAGAAAGCGGCAGAGCCGCCACCGATAATGATGAAATCAAAAGCGCCTTCTTTTTCGAAAAAAGGTACTTGGGCTGTGTAATTTTTTGTGCTGTTAATACTATTCATGATTTCTTCTTTACTGGTTTTAGAAGGGTCAAAAAAATATTCGCAAGTAGTTTGGGGTGACTCAACTTGGCTGTTTTTACAGCTTCATTATTTGAAAGTATTTTTCTATGAATGTGCGCAATGGTGAGAGGTCATCCACGTAATGTGCAACAATATTTTTCGTATGGTATAAATTTTTTGGTGTCATTGTGATACATTTAATATGCAAACAACCGAGGTTAGTGACATCCGCAATATTTGTCGCCATTTGCCTTTTCAAAACATTCCTTTCCTTCTTTAAAAGCGAAATAAGCCAAACCGAGTGTGCCGACACTGTCGATATATGGAATACCCGTTAGTTCATAAATGCCGCTGCTAACCAGTAGGATAATCGACATATAAATGCATACTTTGGTGCAATTGGCATCGGCGAGTATGGGCTCCGAATGTAGTTGATGACCGACGCGTTTTTTCCAGACAACCAAAAGCCACATCACCAAAATGGAGATTATCGAAATCACAACTCCCCAAAATGTAGTAACGGGTTTGTGTACTGTCCAAATGGTCAGCAAACTGCTCACGACTAACCCCACTACCAAAGCGTAGAAGGCAAAACCGGTAATGCGCAAAGCTGTTCGTTCAAATGCATCTCTTTTGCTTTCCGGCTGTTTTTGAATTCGCACAACCATATGGGCAATTCCGAGTCCGGAAACCACTTCTATAAAGCTGTCGGATCCAAAGCCAAACAAAGCCAAGCTTTCGTCCTCAAAACCCAGGTAAGTGGAAACGAGCCCTTCGATGACATTATAAACTATGGTAAAAATGGCCAGTGCAAAGGCAGTTTTGAAAAGTTTTTTGCTACGCATCTTCATTTGGTTTCTAAGTTTCAATCGTCTGTTAACTGTACTATTTTTGTCCTACCACTCGATACCCCGAGTTATTAATGGCTTCTCTAATTTGTACGATGTTTACCTTACTTTGGTCGAATGTCACTTCGGCAGTTCCTTCTTCATAAACAGCATTTACAGAAACAATACCCGGCAAGGTGTGTACATCATTCTCTACGTGGGTGGCACAGCCATTACAAGTCATGCCCTCTACTACAAACTTTACGGTTTGCACGTCGGAAGCATTTACAATCACAACTTCCTTGCGGTTATCTGAAGGATAAAAAATATGTGCATAGTAAGGAAAAGTAAGCATCAAAGCCGCAAAAACGGTGACGATACCTAAAAATATTCGGGTCTGAGTAAAGGGACTTTTCTCGTCATCGCTACACGCACATTTTATTTCTTCGGCTGTTCTTGGTTTGAGTTTCTGATACCACGCAAAACCCAATATCAACAGCGTAAGGACAATGAGATAGGGTCTAAAAGGCTCCATGAATGAAAAAAAGGAAGCCATACCTGAAATACCGGAAAGAAAGGCCAAAACTGGTGTAATACAGCACAAAGATGCAGAGAGGGCAACAAGCAAACCGGCACCGACGGCTTTACTTGGTTTACCTGTAGCAGAATTAGAGGGCTTGTTCATGGAGTTTTGATTTTTGATTGACAATGTGTTTAAACAGTGGTTTTAGTATGTCTAATTTTTCTGGTTTAAGCGCGTAAAAGATGGTTTGTCCGTCGCGTCTGCCTCTAACGACTTCTCCGTCTTTCAGCTTACGGAGATGTTGCGAAACAGCAGGAACGCTCATTTCTAAAATATCCGCCAAATCGCAAGGACAGAGCTCGCCCTCCGCTTCTAGGAGTAATAGAATTTTTAACCGTACTTCGTTTCCTGCTAGCGCCAACAAACTACTCAGGGCTTCAAAAGCATGTTGGTGGTCTAGTATGCTTACTCTACAATTGGCTATTTGCACTTTGTTTGCAAACGCCCTGATACACGATTGTGTGTTTTCCATCTTTTGATTTATTAAACTGTAAATACTTTTCAAATATACATATTTTTCTAATTTAAGCAAATGCTTAATAATTGAATTGCTTATGCCAAATCAGTCTCGTCTTACATCCAATGAAGACATAAGGCGTAACAATCCCTTTTGGGTTTAGGAGACTACGAGTAACTAATAAATAGTTGCTTAGGAAACCGCTTTAAGTTCGCGAAGGCCGCTTTGAGAAATCTTTGATTCGACATAGTCGGCATCTACCAAAAGTGCTTTTTCATCGGTGCCGGGCATTTCATACATGGCATCGGTGAGTATGGCTTCGCAAAGCGAACGAAGGCCTCTGGCGCCAAGTTTATACTCCATGGCTTTTTCGACTATCACATCCAAGGCTTCTTCTTCAAAAACCAGTTTGATACCATCCATTTCGAACAGGCGGGCATACTGTTTGATAATAGCGTTTTTGGGCTCCGTCAATATAGACCTCAGCGTTTCTTTATCAAGCGGATCCAGGTGTGTAAGTGCCGGCAATCGGCCGATAATTTCCGGTATCAAGCCAAAATCTTTCAGGTCTTTCGGGATGATGTATTTTAACAAATTTTCTTTGTCAACACGGTTGCCGTCTTGTGAAGCTTTGTAGCCCACGGCCTGCATATTGAGTCTTTTGGTAATATGTCTTTCGATACCGTCAAAAGCCCCACCGGCTATAAAGAGTATGTTTTCCGTATTGACTTCTATAAATTTTTGATCGGGATGTTTGCGTCCGCCTTTGGGCGGTACGTTGACGACCGTTCCTTCCAAAAGTTTCAGCAGCGCTTGTTGGACACCTTCACCGGAAACATCGCGTGTAATGGACGGGTTATCGCTCTTGCGGGCTATTTTATCAATCTCATCGATAAAAACAATGCCGCGTTCGGCTTTTTCCAAGTTGTAATCGGCCGCTTGCAGCAGGCGAGTCAAGATGCTTTCTACATCTTCGCCTACATAGCCGGCTTCAGTCAAAACGGTAGCATCTACAATGGCAAGCGGCACATCCAACAGGCGGGCGATCGTTTTGGCCATAAGGGTTTTTCCGGTACCGGTTTGCCCCACCATAATGATATTGCTTTTTTGAATTTCCACCTCGTCTTTGGTCTTTTGCCGCAGTCTTTTGTAGTGGTTGTAAACCGCCACGGAAAGTACTCTTTTGGTGTGGTTTTGCCCGATGACGTAGAGATCGAGAAATTCTTTAATCTCTTGAGGCTTGTAAAGCTTCAAACCTCCCGCGCCTTTTTGTTGTTTGGCAGCGTTTACCTCTTCCAAAACGATGCCGTTTGCCTGTTCTACACATTGATCACAAATATGTGAATCCATGCCTGCAATCAGCAGGTTGGTTTCGGATTTGGGTCTGCCGCAAAACGAGCAATGCAAATCATCTTTGGCCATAATCTTTTTTTAAACGTTGGGGTTTCTTGTCAATATCTCGTCCACCATGCCATAGGCTTTGGCTTCTTCAGCTTTCATCCAATAATCGCGGTCGCTGTCGCTTTCCACTTTCTCAAAGGGCTGCTCGGAATGTTTGGCAATGATTTCGTACAACTCTTTTTTGAGTTTTAAAATTTCGCGGGTGGTAATTTCAATATCCGATGCCTGACCTTGCGCACCACCAAGCGGTTGGTGAATCATCACACGTGAATGCGGTAAAGCCGATCTTTTGCCCTTTTGTCCGGCACACATTAGCACGGCACCCATAGATGCGGCAATACCGGTGCATATCGTGGCCACTTCGGGTTTTATAAATTGCATGGTGTCATAAATGCCCATACCGGCATAAACGCCACCACCGGGCGAATTGATATAAATTTGTATGTCTTTGGAAGCATCTACACTTTCCAAGAAAAGCAATTGCGCCTGAATGATGTTGGCAATGTGGTCGTCTATAGCCGTGCCCAGAAAAATAATTCTGTCCATCATCAAACGGGAAAAAACATCCATTTGAGCCACATTCATCTGGCGTTCTTCTATGATGTAAGGTGTCATACTACTGACGATTTTGTCGTAATACATGCTGTTGACACCCTGATTTTTGGTAGCGAATTTTTTAAACTCTTGTCCGTAATTCATAATTGAATGCTATTAAATGAAAAAGCGTTACATCCGTTTGGGTAACGCTTCAAAGATACTAATTAAACAAATTGGTTAACCATAAACTTCTTTGATAAAGTCGTCGTAAGTAATCTCTTTTTCTTTCAAACCGCAGTTTTCTTTGTAAAAATTAATCATTTTTAGTGAGAAAACTTGTTCAGAGAGTCTTTTGGCTTCGTCTTGGTTGGTCAAAATTCGATTGGAAATTTCTTCCAGCTGTGCATCATCTACATCTGTTTGACCGAATTGTGCCATTTGTTGCGCAATCAATTCTTTGGCTTTAGACTTTAGTTCTTCATAACTCACACGAAGCGCGTGGTCTTTTACAAGTTTGCCTTCAATCAGCTGAAAACGCAAGGCTTTTTCAGATTCCTGATAAGCTTTTTCAGCTTCTTGGTCACTCATTTGTTTTTCGCCTGTGGCTTGAATCCATTTTTGAAGAAAACCGGCAGGCAAGTCAAATTTGGTGTGTTCTACCAAATATTCAGTCATATCGTTGAGCAATTTCTGATCGCTTTGTTGGGCAAGTTGCTTTTCAAAATCTTCTTTGAGTTTGAGTCGCATCTCGGCTTCGCTATTCACCTTACCGGGCTCGAAGATTTTGTCGAACAATTCCTGATTCAGCTCGGCGGCTTCTCGGCTGTTTACTTCATTTAAAGTGATCTCCAAATCTACATCTAATTGGTGCGCTTGGTCGTGTTCCAACTTCAGCTGATGCATCAAATCGTGCGGATTTAGGAAAAGTTTTTGTGCCTGAATAAGGAGCGTGTCACCGGACTTGGCACCTTTTAGAATTTTTTGTGCATCGGATGAGAGCTCATCCCATTCGAGGTCAACGGCGGCATTCACGCTGTGTGTTTCGTTTTTCACGGTGGCTTTGATGATGGCATTGTCAACCACTTCTGTTTGAGAAACTAATTTGCCGTAGTATTTATTGATATTGGCTATTTGCATGTCAATAGCTTTTTCGTCTGCCACAATTTTGTACCAAGTCACCTTTTTGCCTGGTTTTAGTTCTATTTCAAACTCGGGTGCAAGGCCTATTTCAAACTCAAAGGTAAATTGTTCGGCATTCCAATCGAGGTTGTCTTGAGGTTTGGGAAGCGGATTGCCCAAAACATCCAATTTTTCTTCTGTTAAATATTTTTCCAAGGCATCTTGCAACAACTTGTTTACTTCGTCCACCAACACGGCTTTGCCATATTGCTTTTTGACCAAGTTCATTGGGACGTGTCCTTTTCGGAACCCCGGAATATTCGCAGTTTTGCGATAGTCGCTGAGTACCTTATCTACTTTTTCCGCGTAGTCCTGTTTTTCTAAATTAATAGTAAGCACGGCATTGAGCGCATCTATTTGCTCTTTGGTAATTTGCATAATCTCTGTGTATTTGCTTAAAAAATGGATGCAAAAATACTACTATTTAAGCATTTGGCAAATTAATTTGGGTAAGTTACACGCCGTTGGACAAAGCCCAAAGCAAATTGGACAAAACAACATCCCTCATTCTAGTTCCATCAAAAAAACGTTTTTGTGAGGTAAACTGATAAAACATCAAACTTTTTCAAAGCCTCAAATACATAAAGTTTATCTGGTCACTAGCTGTTTTATCTGAGTTAAAAAGAACGAATAACCCACTTTAAAAACGGACATAAAACCCACAGAAACGACACTTTTTCAACAAACGGGAAAAAATCAAAACTAATTAGGATTTTTATTTTCTAAAATATTATCTTTGCGCCCGGAAACCGCAAGGGGTTCAATCCTAACTTAAAAGCATTATTTCATGGCGAATTTAACAGGTAAAGTCATCCAAATTATCGGTCCGGTTGTGGACGTTTTGTTTGAAAACAAAGACAATGAACTGCCCAAAATATATGACAGCTTAGAAATCACTAAAGCCGATGGTACCAAGCTTGTGCTCGAAGTTCAGCAACACGTAGGTCAAAACACCATTCGCGCTGTCGCCATGGATGCCACTGACGGATTGAGCCGCGGCACCGAGGTAGTTGCTACCCATGCGCCGATTCAAATGCCGATTGGAAAAGAAGTTTACGGACGCCTATTTAATGTAGTAGGAGATGCCATAGACGGCATTAAAGCGCTCCCAAAAGAGGGCAAAAACGGCATGTCTATCCACAGAGAAGCACCAAAATTTGAAGATTTATCTACCTCTACAGAAGTGCTTTTTACGGGCATCAAAGTCATCGACCTTATCGAACCTTACGCTAAAGGCGGTAAAATTGGTTTGTTTGGCGGTGCGGGTGTGGGTAAAACAGTATTGATTCAAGAATTGATCAACAATATAGCCAAAGGCCACGGTGGTCTTTCGGTTTTTGCCGGTGTGGGTGAGCGTACCCGCGAAGGAAATGACTTGCTTCGCGAAATGCTCGAATCCGGTATTATCAAATACGGCGACGAATTTATGCATTCTATGGAAGAAGGCGGCTGGGACTTGTCTAAAGTGGACGAAACCGCCCTCAAAGAATCCAAAGCAACTTTCGTTTTCGGTCAAATGAACGAACCGCCCGGAGCACGTGCCAGGGTAGCCCTTTCCGGACTTACAATGGCTGAGTTTTTCCGCGATGGTGCCGGCGAAGGCCAAGGCAAAGACGTGCTTTTCTTCGTAGATAACATTTTCCGATTTACACAAGCCGGTTCTGAAGTATCTGCGTTGTTGGGTCGTATGCCTTCTGCCGTGGGTTACCAACCTACACTCGCTTCCGAGATGGGTGCCATGCAAGAGCGAATTACTTCCACCAAACGCGGCTCTATCACCTCTGTGCAAGCGGTGTACGTGCCTGCAGACGACTTGACCGACCCTGCACCTGCTACTACTTTTGCCCACTTAGATGCGACCACGGTACTTTCCAGAAAAATTGCTGAGTTGGGTATTTATCCGGCTGTAGATCCGTTAGATTCTACGTCCAGAATTCTCTCCCCCGAAATTATTGGACACGAACATTACAACTGTGCCCAACGCGTCAAAGAAATTTTGCAACGCTACAAAGAACTACAAGATATCATCGCCATTTTGGGTATGGAAGAATTGAGCGACGAAGACAAATTGGTCGTATCAAGAGCGCGTCGTGTACAGCGTTTCCTTTCTCAACCTTTCCACGTGGCGGAACAGTTTACCGGTATTCCGGGAGTTTTGGTGGACATCAAAGATACCATCAAAGGGTTCAACATGATTATCGACGGAGAATTGGACCACCTACCCGAAGCCGCTTTCAACCTCAAAGGCACTATAGAAGAAGCTATTGAAGCCGGCGAAAAAATGTTGGCAGAAGCCTAAAAAAACAAATTTATGACGCTCGAAATCATAACCCCCGAGGCCATCTTGTATGCCGGCGAAGCAGAAGTTGTATCGCTTCCGGGTACTCAGGGTCATTTTCAAATTTTGGACAACCACGCACCTATAGTTTCTTCACTAGGCATTGGCGAAGTGCGCATCAAAGGCAATTTGAAATTGTCAAAGGAAGCCGCACATCACTTTACCAAAAAAGATGATGTGTATAGTTTATCCATACAATCGGGCACAGTGGAACTCAACAACAACAAACTTGTTGTGCTGATTGACTAAGCGGTTGTCTTTAGTATAAAGCCTTGGTTGTGTACGTTTTCAATGTGAATGTTTTGATCTTTGGCTAGGTATTTTCGGAGTCGTGTGATAAATACACTCATGCTTTTGCGGTTGAAATAATCGTTTTTACCCCACAATTTATCCAATATATCTTTGTGCTTGCACAATTGTCCATCGCTTTTGACCAACATCATCAAAAGTTCACTTTCGCGATGCGTCATTTGTATTTCGGTCCCATCCGGGTGGTTGAGCAGTTGGTTGCGTGGCGAAAAAACATAGTTACCAATATGATATACCGGATTGGCGTCTTGCGATGGATTTTTTTGATCGTTTCTATCCAGCAATATCTCGAGGCGCATGACCAACTCTTCTTCGTCTATAGGTTTTCTCAAATAGTCTATGGCGCCGAGATTAAGTCCTTTGAGTGCATCTATTTTCATCGATTTTGCAGTCAAGAAAATAAAAGGAACCTCCGGATAGGTTGATTTGATTTGTTCTGCAAGTGCATAACCATCCATCTCCGGCATCATCACATCGAGAATACAGAGATCGTAGCGCCGGTCTTCCAGCTTTTTCAAGGCTTGCTTGCCGTCTTTTACCCATTCTATGCCAAAGCCTTTCATTTTCAAATATTCCGACAACAAGTAACCTAAAGCACTGTCGTCTTCTACGAGTAAGAGTTGATGTTTTGTGTTCATATCTGCTTTATTTATATTTTTTAACTTATCATTTGTTTCCTATGATTGATAGAGAAAACCTAACAACCTTTTAGCACTACTTTGCAATTTGTGCCAGGTTGCCTGGCATCAAAAACCCGAAATACGCCACCTACTTTAATCGATACGACCCTAAAATCACGAAATCTTGTGTGGGTCGGGTTTTCTGTTTCAAATTTCTTTTCCCAATGCAATCATTTCGACTTTGAGCTTTGACGACTGGTGTACAGCGGCAAAATAACTTGGACTTGTGTGCCTTTTCCGGGCGTGCTGTTTAATCGTATTTTTCCGGAATGCATCTGTACAATTTGTTTCACATAGTACAAGCCCAATCCGTAACCTTTGGCGTGGTGCACATCTCCTTCACTCACCCTGTAGTATTTGTCAAATATTTTCTTGCTTTTTTCGGGGGCAATACCAATGCCATTGTCGGATACTTCAATCACCAGTTTATTCATTTCGAGATATGCGCTGAGCGAAATGGAAGCGTCATCAGATCGGTATTTCATGGCATTGTCCAGCAGGTTGCCAATCGCGTTGTTGAGATGGGCTACTTCTGCATACAACGGATAGGTATCGCCCGATAGTTGATAATCAAATTGAATGTGTTCCAGCTTACAAAGCTTGGCAAACATCTCAGCCGTTTGGCTTAGTTGTGGCAGGTAATCGACCTCCAATTTGTTTAAAATCTTTTTCTTTTTGTCTAAAGTGGCTAGTTCCAAAACCTTGTCTATGTGTGTTTTGAGCTTTTCGTTTTGCAAGCGAATCAGGTCGATCATCTCTTTTTGAGATTCGGAACTGTTTTCAGCTAAAATTTTGGTAGCCAACCCAATGGAAAAAACAGGCGTTTTGAGCTCGTGGGTGAGGTTGTTGATAAAGTCGTTAGTCGTGGTGATCACGCTGCGTTGCCAATAAAAAGATTTGAGCACCCAAAGAATCACTAATATAATGAAAACCAAAAAAATCAAACTCGGAATAATCAGCCCGTTGAGTTGCGACAAAAAATAGCGATGCACGTTGGGGAAAACCAAATCTAAGGTGAAGTTTTTTCGGGTCAATTCATTAAGATAACCGCCCAATTGTATGGAATACACCAAAGGATTGGTTGTTTTTTGAGCTTGGTCGAGCGTAGAGAGATAATTGATAGAATCGCTGCCATAGAGTCGGTATTCAAAATCGGCTTTGATGCCGTTTTCTGTCAATTTTCCCGACAAAAAAGCGTCCATAAAGTAGGTTGACGCATCGGCTATACTGTCTAAACTCATCCGAAACCCGGCATTGTTTCCTGTGACAGACATGCCCACCAAATGTGTCAATTCATTTTCAAAATACAAATCACTTTTAATTTCGCGCACGCTCTGCCCAATTTTCTGGGTAAACTGCACTTCGGCCAAATTGAGCCCTATGCGCAAATAGCGGTACTGCACATAAGCCAATCCTATGACGGAAACCGCGAAAATGACGAGAATAAGGTTGCGATACTTCAATGCTGAATTTTTAACAAATTACGAAACTTCATAGACTCCTATAAATGACTTTAGTCTTTTGTTGTCTTGTTTAAACTTTTATTAAACTTCTTAATATATAATTTTACTATCAATGGAAACGAAACTTTTAGATTCGCAAACGAAAACTACCAAAAACCAAGAACCGTGTTTAAAGAGCTAAAATTACAGATAAAAAAAATAGATTACATCACCTTGAGCATAGGTTGTGTGTATCTCACTTTCGGTTATTTAAAATTTTTTCCGAATGTCAGCCCGGCTGAGTCTTTGGCTGAAATTACCATAAGCCGTATGACTTTTGGATGGATTGAAGGCAGGCTTTCTTTGGTGTTGCTCGCCTTGCTCGAAACTACCATCGGAATTTCCTTCATCTTTCGGCTTGGCATGAAGTGGATGATTGGCGTGGCACTTTTTCATATGCTTTGCACCTTTCTACCCTTCTTCTTTGACCCCTCATTAACCTTTGATCTTTCCGCACACTCGCTGTCGATTACCGGACAGTACATTTTGAAAAACCTTATTATAATCAGTATCTTGCTACATTTGATGCAAAACCGTAAAGAACCCCTAAAAGCCTGATTGAGAGTGTCAATTTTCAAAAACTGTCACCATCAAATCGTTTTTAACGCTGATGAACACAATTCAGAAGCCAAAACGCAATTAAGAAATGTGCATTTGTAGTTTTAAAATGAACTTTTTTTATTTCTAACCAAAATATAAATAAAATAGTGTGCTGAAAATCCGATTGACATTCATGACCTTGTTACTTTTGACTGCCTGCCAAAAAGAGGTCAAACGCTTCGTATTGGCGGATGCTTCGCAAACGGGTATCAACTTTGTCAATCAACTCACAGAAACCCCCGAACAAAACATACTCACCTATCTCTACTTCTACAACGGCGCAGGGGTGGCTACCGCAGACTTTAATAATGACGGATACTTAGATTTGTATTTTGTATCTAACCAAGGTGCAGATAAAATCTACAAAAATTTGGGAAATCTTCAATTTGAAGATATCACCCAACGGTCGGGTATCACAAACGACAGCGGTTGGACAACAGGTGTGACCACCGTGGACATCAACCACGACGGTCGTATGGATATTTACGTATGCCAACTTGGCAATTACAAAACTTTCCTAGGTGTCAACAAACTTTTCGTAAACTTAGGTAACGACGAAGCAGGCAATCCGTTGTTCGAAGAACAGGCCGCAAAATACAGTTTGGATATCCGAAGCAATGCCACGCAAGCCGCTTTCTTCGATGCAGACAACGACGGTGATCTGGACTTTTACCTGCTCAACCACTCCACACATCCAAACAGCAACTACGGCAACGGGAGCAAACGTGACGCTACAGACCTGCTGGCCGGAGACCGACTCTACCTAAACGAAGGCGACACATTTCGAGAAATCACACAAGAGTCGGGGATTCACAACGGCATCATTGGTTATGGCTTGGGACTCGGACTCGGCGACCTCAACAACGATGGTTTTACAGATTTGTATATAGGTAATGATTTTTTTGAAAACGATTATCTCTATCTCAACAATCAAAACAACACTTTCGAAGATTTAATCGCAAAAAATCAAGAACATATTGGACACACTTCGCATTTTTCTATGGGTGTGGACATAGCCGATTTTAACAACGACGCCCTGGCAGACATTTTTGTGCTGGATATGCTCCCCGAAAATGCCATAACCTATCAAAGAGCCGGCAGGGATTATCCGTTCCAGATTTATGAACAATACAAAAAAAATGGATACGCCTATCAATTTATGCAAAATACCCTACAGCAAAACCTGGGCAACAACCAGTTTGCCGAAAGTGCTTATCTCTTAGGCATCGCAGCCACAGACTGGAGTTGGGCGCCCCTTTTTGCTGACTTAAACAACGACGGTTTTAAAGATTTATTTATCAGCAATGGCATCCCCGGTGCTACAAACGATATGGATTTTATCAGTTTTATCGCCAACGAAAAAATTCAAAAAAAAATACAACAAGGCCTCAAAAAAGAAGACCTCTCGCTGACCAAAGATTTGCCTAAAATTGACATTTCGAACTACTTTTTTGAAAACCGACAAGGTAAACGCTTCAAAGACCAAACGCAAAACTGGTTTGGCGAAAAACCCTCTTTCAGCAACGGTGCCTTGTATGCAGATTTAGACAATGACGGCGACTTGGATGTGGTGACTAACAACCTGATGGCACTCGCTTTTATCTACGAAAACAAATCCGATGCGTTGCAGCCTCAGCATCACTTTTTAAAAATTCGATTCGCCGGAAAAGACTTCAATAGATTTGGCATCGGCGCAAAAATAATGGCTTATGCAGGCCAAAAAACACAGCTCTTTGAAAATTTTACCACGCGCGGCTACCTCTCCGCCGTGGCACCCGAAATCCACATGGGGTTGGGCAAAACAGCAACTGTCGATTCTTTGATAGCTATTTGGCCCGGTGGCCATTTTCAAGTTCTAAAAAACCTGAAAACCAACCAAACGCTCACCGTAAAGGAGGCTGAAGCCGAGGGTAATTACTATGATAATAGGTTCAAAAAAGAAGACAATTACCTCATGGCATCAGACATTGCGCTGCCCTTTTCGCACAAAGACAACAATGTCTTAGAATTTGTCCGCGACCCTTTAGTGCCTTATGCCACCACAAACTTGGGCCCAAAACTGGCCATAGCAGACATCAATGGTGATGGTTTAGAAGATTTGTTTGTAGGCAACGGCAAGTGGGAAAATCCCGTTCTGTGGCAACAACAACCAGACGGATCATTTGCAAACAAACCCTTGGGTCTCACAGCAGAAGACACCAAAAGCGAAAACACCGCAGCACTCTTTTTTGATGCCAACGGAGATCATTTACCGGAACTGATTCTCCTTAACGGCGGAAATGAATTTACCACAGGAAAACCCTTGCAACCACAGTATTTCAGAAACCAAAATGGCGTGTTGGTAAAAGACAGCCTCAATTTTCAAAACATTTTTCTCAACGGTTCTGTAGTACGCGCATTAGATTTTGATAAGGATGGCGATTTAGACTTGTTTCTAGGTGCCAATGTGCAACCCTGGAAATTTGGGCAAACCCCAAAGAGTTATCTTTTTAAAAATGACGGCAAAGGAAATTTTACAAATGTCACCCAAAAAATTGCAACTGTGTTATCCAATCTCGGCAATATTTACGACGCCGCTGTCACAGATATAGATCAAGACGGGTGGCCAGACCTCGTACTCGTAGGCCACTGGATGCCCATTACGGTTTTGAAAAACAAAAAAGGACGCTTTGAGACAGCTACCGCAAACAAGCTTCAAAACACACACGGTCTGTGGAACAGCATTCAAATTTCCGACTTCAATATGGATGGAAAAGCAGATATCTTGGCCGGAAATTGGGGACGCAACAGCCGGTTGAATGCCTCTTTAGACGAGCCCGTTCAACTCTTTGTAAACGACTTTGATGACAACGGCGCACAAGAACCTGTGGTTTCTTATTTTTACAAAGGAAAACGCATGGCTTTCGCATCAAAAGATGAGATGATATCCCAAATTCCGGAAATCAATAAACGGTATTTATCCTATCAAAGTTATGCTGAAGCGCGTTTTGAAGATATCTTTGGCAAAGAAAAGTTAGCGCAAAGCCTAACCAAAAATTTGTACACCTTGAAAACTTCACTCTTTTTGCAAACTGATGGCGGACTTTTCGAAGAGATGGATTTGCCCGAACTCGTACAAATTTCAGCAGTAATGGCACTTTATGCGGAAGATATAAACGGCGATGGTTATCCGGACATCGTAGGCGGCGGAAACTGGCACGAATTGAATACCCAACTTAGCCGACTCGATGCATCCCGCGGATTTTTGTTGCTCAATGACGGGCACGGCGGTTTCCAAAAAACGGAAAATGCAAACTTGACAACCGGAGCTGTACGCGACATTCAAAAAATACACATTCAAAACCAGGCTTATCTTGTGTTATCAAGAAACAACCATACACTACAATTTTTAAAAATCAAACCATGAAGAAACAAATCGCCTTATGTTTGATGGTTATGGCCTTTGGCTGTAAAAAAATGGAACAAACAACAGTTTCCGAAACAACGCAAGACCCATTATACACCAAAATGAGTTCGCAAGAAACCGGTATTTCTTTTGTAAACCGTATCGAGAGCAGCACCGACTTGAACGTATTCAAATATCGGAATTTTTACAATGGCGGTGGTGTAGGAATTGGTGACCTGAACAATGACGGCTTGCCGGATGTCTATCTGACTTCCAATATGGGTGAAAACAAATTGTACCTCAACAAAGGGGATTTTAAATTTGAAGATATCACGCAGACTGCCGGAGTGGCAGGCATCAACGAATGGTCAACCGGCGTGGTCTTGGTAGATATCAACGCCGATGGCTTTTTAGATATTTATGTCTGCAATGCCGGAAACGTTAAAGGCGACAACCAAAAAAACGAGTTGTACATCAACAATGGCGACCTAACCTTTACAGAAAAAGCCGAGGAATACGGTTTGGCCGACAGCGGATTTACCTCACATGCCGCTTTTTTTGACTACGATGGCGATGGCGATTTAGACGTTTATATCCTCAACAACAGTTTTATATCGGTTGAGTCTTTAGGCTACAACAACAAAAGAGATGTAAGGGCAGAAGACTGGCCGGTGTCGCCCACTTTAAGAGGCGGTGGCGATAAATTGCTCAGAAACGACAACGGAAAATTTACAGACGTCAGCCAAAAAGCCGGCATATACGGCAGCCTCATCGGTTTCGGACTAGGAGTAAACATTGGCGATGTCAACCATGATGGTTGGTATGACATCTATGTATCTAACGATTTTTACGAACAAGACTATTTGTACCTCAACCAAAAAGACGGCACTTTTAAAGATGCATCCCGCAATTTTCTGTCGCATATGAGTTTCTTCTCCATGGGTGCCGATGTAGCGGACATCAACAACGACGGTTTTCAAGATATTTTTACCACCGACATGCTTCCGGAAAAAGACAGCCGCGTCAAAGAAGTGTCAACTTTTGAATCTTATGACCTGCGAAAATTTCAAGAACAACAAGATTTGTACTACCAATTCATGCACAACAATCTTCACCTGAACAACCAAAACGGCACTTTTTCCGAAATCGGATATTTTTCGGGTGTAGCCAAGACAGATTGGAGTTGGGGCGCACTCATGTTTGATATAGACAACGATGGCTATCGCGACATTTTTGTGTCAAACGGGATCCTTCACGACCTTACCAACCAAGATTTTATGAACTTTTTTGCAAATGATATTGTGCAAAACATGATCATCTATGGCAAAAAAGAAGCTGTTGATTCCATCATCAGCAAAATGCCCTCTGTGCCTATTCCCAATTACGCTTTTAAGAACAAGGGAAATCTTACTTTTGAAAACTATGCCCAAGAATGGGGCTTGGACGAACCTTCTTTTTCAAACGGTGCGGCCTATGGCGATTTGGACAACGATGGCGATTTAGACTTAATTGTAAACAACGTCAACAAAGAATTGTTTGTTTACAGGAATGAAACTACCCAAAAACTTCAAAACAACTATTTAAAAATAAAACTCGAAGGCCAAGCGCCCAACACTTTTGGCTTTGGTGCACGTGTCAAAATCTTCAACAATGGCAGTATCCACTACACCGAACAGCTTCCCGCCCGCGGATTTCAATCGAGCGTTGAGCAAATTATCACCGTAGGTTTGGGCAAATCCGAAAAGGTTGATTCCGTACAAGTAATTTGGGCAAATGCGCAATTTGAAACCCGAAAAAACATCGAACTGAACCGGCAGCTCACTTTCAAAGAAGAAGATGCAAAAGAAAAATATCTGTTTGATGACAAAACCAAAGCCAAAAAACTAATGACGTCCGTAGAGACTAAACTCCCCTCGCATCAAGAAAACCAATACGTCGATTACGATTACGAAGGTCTCATCACCAAAATGATTTCACTCGAAGGCCCTGCATTTGCATCCGCAGACATAAATGGCGATGGACTTCACGACATTTTTATAGGCGGTGCCACTTCCCAATCGGGAAATATTTTTATACAAAATGTCAAAAATCAATTTGTAAAAATCAATAGTGCCGCTTTTGCTAAAGACAGTTACTTTGAAGATACCGCTGCCGTTTTTGCCGATGTAAACGGCGATGGTGCACCCGATTTAATAGTCGGAAGCGGCGGAAACGAAGCAAGCAAAGGCAAACAATGGTATGCCACCCGTTTGTATCTCAACGACGGAACGGGACAATTTAAACAGGATGCTATTTCACTTCCCTATTCACAACACAATGTATCGGCCATCGCCCCGTTCGATTTTGACGGAGATGGCGATGTCGATCTTTTTATAGCTGCACGAAGCATTCCCGGACTCTACGGCCCCAATCCTAAAAGTTTGTTGCTCGAAAATGACGGCAGTGGTCTGTTTAAAGACGTCACAGAGCGCAAAGCCTATGATGTGCAAAACATTGGCATGGTGACAGATGCAAGCTGGGAAGATATAGACAGCGACGGCATAAAAGACCTGGTGTTGGTTGGCGATTGGATGTCGCCCAAAATTTACAAAAACAACAGACGAAGGTTATCAGAAATGACCACCAACCTAGATCAACTTTCGGGTTGGTGGCAAGCGGTCAAAACAGCAGACTTAAACGCAGATGGCAAACCCGATTTGGTGCTAGGCAACTACGGTACAAACGGACCTTACTTCGGCTCAGCCAAAAATCCGTTGAAGCTCTACGTTCATGATTTTGACAACAACGGCACCATTGAGCAAGTGATGACGCATATAAGCGAGGGCAAAGAAAAACCGGTCAACCTCAGAAACGATTTGGCCAATCAAATTCCCGATGTGAAAAAACAAAACATCATCTATAGTGCATATGCCCAAAAAAGCATCGGAGAAGTTTTTCCGAAAAACATTTTGGACAAAGCCATTCAAAAAACGCAAAATTTTTCGCAAAGCGTCGTTGCAATGAACCTAGGAAATGGACAATTTGAAATGATCGCACTGCCAGATGCCGTCCAATTTGCCAATGTGAGCGCCATCGCGATAGCAGACCTTAATAAAGACGGAATTTTGGATTTGATCACGGGTGGAAATCTCTATGAAAACAGACCCCAGTTTGGTCGTTTAGACACCAACTATGGCAGCGTACTCATTGGAAATGGCGATGGAACATTCAGGCTGATTCCATACAGAGAATCCGGCTTGAGCATAGTAGGAATGGTAAAACACTTGCAACAGGTGAACGATGAAGCCATCTTAGCCATCCGCAACAACGATACACCTTTGCTATTTAAAATCAATTAGGGCATGCGCACTTCTTTTTTACTTTTTTTACTCATCACAGGGTTGACTTCTTGTCAAAAAAATGCCGATGCCCTATTTGAAACCGTAGAAAGCTCACACAGCGGCATTGACTTTCGCAATGATTTGGAGGCAACAGACAAACTCAACATCCTCGACTATTTGTATTTTTACAACGGTGGTGGGGTAGCCGTGGGCGACATCAACAACGACGGCCTTACAGATATTTACTTCGTCTCCAACCAACAAGCAAACAAACTCTATCTCAACAAAGGGAATTGGCAATTTGAAGACATCACACAAGCTGCAGGCGTTGGCGGTAAAAGCGATTGGCAAACAGGCGTAGTAATGGCCGATGTAAACGGAGACGGCTTGCTGGACATATACGTTTTAGCAGTAGTAGGCGTTAACGGTTTTAACGGCCACAACGAGTTGTATATCAACAACGGCGATTTGACCTTTACCGAAAAATCTGCTGAATTCGGTCTCGATTTTGATAATTTCTCCTCAACAGCTGCCTTCTTTGATTACGACAACGACGGCGATTTGGATATCTATTTGCTCAACCATGCCGTGCACACCGCAGATTCTTTTGGCCCGGCGGACATTCGTAACCAACGAAACTACGAAACCGGTGACAAACTGCTCAGAAACGATGGAAACAAGTTTACCGACGTGAGCGAAGAAGCCGGTATTTTTGGAGGTCCAAACGGTTACGGTTTGGGTGTGGTTACCGCTGATTTTAACAATGACGGCTACACAGATATCTACGTGAGTAACGATTTTCACGAAGACGATTATTTTTATATAAACCGGGGCAATGGCACTTTTACGGAAAACATCAAACAGTATTTCGGACACACCAGCCGGTTTTCGATGGGAAGTGATGCCGCAGACATCAACGGCGACGGCCTCGTCGATTTGATGACGCTCGACATGCTCTCTGATGATGAAAAGGTTTTGAAATCGTCTGTAGGCGATGATGATTATGCCTTGTCCAAGTTTCGCACTGAAAAATTGCAATACCACCCGCAATTTGCTCGCAATATGTTGCAAATCAACAGAAATACGCATTTCGAAGAAACCGCACTCATGAACGGCGTTGCGGCCACGGATTGGAGTTGGTCTGCCCTACTGGCCGATTTTGACAACGACACAAAAACCGATTTGTTTATATCCAACGGCATTCCCATTCGTCCAAACAATCTCGACTTTATCAACTACGTATCTGACGAGCAAATCAAACAAAAACTGGAAGCTACGCGCCTGGTAGATCAAAAAGCTATCGAACTCATGCCATCCGGAACCACGACAAACGCCATCTTTAGAGGAAATGGTACAGGAAGTTTTGAAAATACTTCCGCCTATTGGATTCCACAAAAACCGACCAATTCCAACGGAACAGCCTATGCAGATTTGGACAACGACGGTGATTTAGACTTGGTGATTAACAACCTTAACGACGCTGCACAACTCCTTAAAAATGTCGGCAAGGACAACCATTACTTGCGAATCCAATTGAAAACGGATTCGCCCAACCGATTTGGCATCGGCACAAAGGTTTACCTCTACGCTGGAGGACAAAAACAACACCAACAACTCTTTACTTCTAAAGGCTTTCAGTCGTCTTCTGAGCCGGTTTTACACTTTGGTTTGGGGCAACAAACGCAAATTGATTCCCTACAAATTATTTGGCCGGACCAAACCTTTGAAACCAAAAAAAACAAAGCTATCAATCAATTGCTACAGCTAAGCCCCGGCAAAAAACGCATCCCTTACCACACGTCACAAACCAGCCAAACACCGCCACTTTTTGAAGAGGTGACAGATTCTTTACATTTCGATTTTAGGCACTTCGAAAATGATTTTAACGATTTTAACCGTCAGAAACTCATTCCCTATCGCCTGTCCGACCGCGGGCCTGCGGTGGCTGTAGGCGATGCAAACGGCGACGGAAAAGAGGATGTTTTTCTGGGAAGTTCAAAATTTAATGCCGCACAAATCATGTGGCAAACCGAGCGCGGGTTTGTTTCGGAAAAACCCTTTGAAAAAGCCGAAGACAGAGTGGAAGAAACGGATGCCGTATGGCTCGATCTTAACAGCGACGGCGCTTTGGATTTGTTCTTGGTTTCCGCAGGCGATGAGTTTTACGGCGAGAGTCCGGTTTTGCTTGATCGCCTTTTTTTGAATTCGGGTGACGGCAAATTCACCAAAGGTGAATTGCCCAATTATTTTGGGAACGGCGCCTTGGTGCGCGCCCACGACTTTGACGCAGATGGCGATTTGGATTTGTTTGTCGGCAGTGCTTCCGTTCCGTATGCATTTGGCAAATTGCCGGACAGTTATCTGCTCATCAACGAAAATGGGAGCTTTTCACTATCCGAACAAACGGTTTTTGAAGCCTTAGGCATGCTTACCGATGCCATTGTCACAGATTTTGACAATGACCAACAAGCCGATTTGATAGTTGTGGGTGAATGGATGTCGCCCACTTTCCTGAGAAACAACCGAGGACAATTTGAAGATGTCACCAAAGACTACCTCCCTCAAAAACTGAACGGGCTTTGGCAAAAAATTACGGCTTTTGACATAGACAACGACGGGCAAGATGAATATATGCTGGGAAATTGGGGATTGAATTCTAAATTTAGTGCAAGTCCGAACTTCCCTTTGCAAATGCTCGTTGGAGATTTGGATGCAAATGGCCAAACAGAAACCGTTGTTTCCGTAGCCAAAAACGGACGTTATTATCCGATGGCAGGCTTAGATGAACTGTCTTCTCAAATGCTTGCACTCAAAAAGAAATTCAACACTTACGCCTCTTTTGCCGGAAAAACCACCGAGGAAATTTTCAGCGAGGTGATGGACAAAACCACCCAACTCACAGTTGAAGAATTGCGTTCGGGTTATCTGAAAAAAGGGGGGAAAGGTTATACATTCGTCCCTTTTGAAAATGCCTTGCAAATTGCACCAATTCGGGAAATGTTGGTTTATGACTTTGACGCAAACGGCGAAGACGAAGTATTGTTGGGCGGCAATTACTTTGGCATCACACCCTATCAGGGAAAGCTCGATGCTTTTGCCGGAGCCTTTATTTACAAAAATGGAGGAATAAAAAGCAGTGTCCCTTTAGGGCTAAATTTCTTTCAAAAACAGCTGCAAAGCCTCGATATTTTGCACATTCAAAAACAACCCTATCTGTTGGTTACCTATAACAACGATAAAGCGCAACTCTTCAAAATTTTATTGAACCCACAACCCTAAAAAACCATGAAAAAAATTCCAATCGTATTGTTGGCAGCAATTTTAGTGGCTGCCTGTCAGAAAAACCAAGAACCGATTGTCATCAAAGCTGATCATTTTCATCAGGCTGTGGACAAGCTGACCGAAGTGATGATACACGACATTTTTTCGCCACCCGTGGCGAGTCGGGTCTATGTGTATCCCAACATAGCCGCCTTTGAAATTGTAGCGCAGGCAGATCCGGCGTTTAAAAGTCTGGCGGGCCAAGTGAGCGGCTTGTCTGCTGTTCCGGCACTTGACAAGGATAAAAATATACAACCCGAACTGGCCGCCTTGGTGGCTTACTACGAAGTAGGCAAAACGCTCATTTTCTCTGAGGATAAAATTATTCAGTACAGGGACAGTCTATACGAATCTTGGCATAAAACAAATCCGGATGTTTTTGAAGCTTCTAAAAACTATGGTTTGGCCGTGGCCAATCACATCATACAATGGATGGATGGCGACAACTACAAACAAACGCGCACTATGCCCAAATATTCTGTTTTTTCAGATGACCCTTCGCGTTGGCAACCCACGCCGCCCGATTATATGGACGGCATTGAACCACATTGGAACAAAATCAGACCTATGGTTTTGGACAGTGCGGCACAGTTTAAACCGATTGTCCACACCCCTTTTTCTCTTGATCCAACATCTGAATTCTACAGACAACTTCGCGAAGTTTATGATGTATCGCAAGACATCACAGCCAAAGGCGATGAATCTGAAGAAATAGAAATTGCGCAATTTTGGGACTGCAATCCTTACGTGTCCACGCATCGGGGCCACTTGATGTTTGCGACAAAAAAAATCACACCGGGCGCGCATTGGATTTTAATTTCAAAAATTGCTTCTAAAAAAGCGGGTGCAGATTTTTTTGAAACGGTTCACAATTACACCAAAACTTCTATAGGGGTTTTTGAAGCCTTCATCAGCAGTTGGGACGAAAAATACAGAAGCGTGCTGGTACGGCCGGAAACCCTAATCAATAAATATATAGACGAGAATTGGAAACCGATACTGCAAACGCCACCATTTCCGGAGTACACCAGCGGACATTCTGTTGTTTCGGGCAGTGCATCCAAAATTTTGACGGATATTTTCGGAGAAAACTTTAGTTTTGCCGACGATACAGAGGTTCCGTACGGCTTGCCTGTTCGAAGCTTTATTTCATTTGAGCAGGCTGCTGACGAAGCGGCCATCAGCCGAATATATGGCGGCATTCACTACATGGACGCCATTGTAAATGGCCTTTCGCAAGGGAAAAATGTAGGTGAATGGGTGTTGCAACACATAGATATGAAAGATAAAAATGTAAAACGAGAACATAACTTATTAAAAAACAATAAAGAAAATGACGAGTAAATCTAAAAAGACAATATCCCTATTGGCTGTACTTTTTGTCGGTTTTTTGGTTTGGCATTTTTTTCTAAATCCGTTCGATTATGTGGTCAAGTTTAAGGCAAAAGCTTCGCCCGGAACGGTCTATCAACAGGTGGAAGATTGGGTAAAATGGGAAGGCTACGCTATGGATACCACCACCACGGTGTTGGAAAAAACACCGTTTAGCCAGATGAAGCAGCGCGTGGCATTCATCAATACAAGTTGGGATTTGAACTGGACCTTTGAAGCAGAAAATGACAGTGTTACGCAAGTTACTATCGGCATAAAGGATAACGAATTTAGCCTGAGACATCGGTTGGAAGTTCCTTTTAAGGAAACCGACTTCGAAAAGTCGATTCGATATTCTTTTATAAAATTCAAAAATCGCTTAAATCATTTCTTGGATAACAGGATCCGGGTAAAAATTGCGGCCGATACGCTTTCGCCCGAAATCTATATGGTTTATGTTCCGCTGAAGAGCAAGGTGAAAGAGAAAGCACTGAATATGATGCGGCACGATTATGAAGTGCGTGTATTTATAGATTCCGTCTTGGGACAAAAAGTAAGAATGCCGATTATGGAAATCACCCATTGGGATGTTGAAAATAACACCATTACTTATAATTACGGTTTTCCGATCGACAAAACAGACAGTTTGCCTGTGTCCGATAAATTTTTCTACAAACAACTCACGCCTCAAAAGTCGATACGATCTGTGTATAACGGAAATTACCGAACCTCTGACCACGGTTGGTATGCACTTTGGGATTATGCCAGGCGCAATCAGATTGAAACACAGGGAAATATAATAGAAATTTACTACAACAATCCCTACAATGGAGGCAACGAACTGGAGTGGCAAACAGACATACTGATGCCGCTGAAAGAAAACTAGCCTATTATTTTGCCGAGATCTGTTTGTTGGCTTAAAAAAATAATTGAGTGCTATTTGTAAATAAAATATATAGTTGTAGATTTGCACCCCGTTATTCGAGAAGTAACATCGCAGATAATCAAAATCTATTTAGTGTGAACACATTAAGCTACAAAACCGAATCGATCAACAAAGCTGCCGCAGACAAGCAGTGGGTATTGGTTGATGCAGAAGGACAAACCTTAGGTCGGTTTGCATCCAAAGTTGCCAAATTGCTTCGCGGCAAGCACAAAACAAACTTTACACCGCATGCGGATTGTGGAGACAATGTTATTGTGATTAATGCTGAGAAAATACAATTGACAGGCACCAAATTAGACAACAAAACATACATCCGCCACACAGGTTATCCGGGTGGTCAAAGAGTAGAAACTACCCGTCAGGTGATGACCAAATCACCTGCCCGATTGGTTGAAAAATCCATCAAAGGGATGTTGCCCAAAAACAAACTAGGCGCCGAATTGTTTCGCAATTTAAACGTTTACAACGGTGCTGAGCATAAACACGAGGCACAAAAACCTAAGGCAATCAACTTAAACGAATTCAAATAATGGCTACCATTCATAAAATAGGCAGAAGAAAAGCGGCTGTTGCCCGTGTATATATCAAAGAAGGCAGTGGAAATATCACTATCAACAACCGTGATTTGAACGAGTATTTCTCTACTCCTTTGTTGTCCTACAAAGTAAAACAACCCTTATCTCTTACCAATAACGAAGACGCTTACGACGTAAAAGTAAACGTATTTGGCGGCGGTATCACCGGTCAGGCAGAGGCAATCCGCCTGGGTTTATCCAGAGCCATGTGCGCTTTAAACGAAGAAAACCGCGCCGTTTTAAAGCCCGAAGGCTTGTTGACCAGAGATCCTAGAATGGTGGAACGCAAAAAATTCGGACAGAAAAAAGCCCGTAAGAAATTCCAGTTCTCAAAACGTTAATATTATCAACCCCGTTCATTATTTATTGAATTATTCACCTGTTGCCGTTGACCGCTTAGGTGGAAATTAGTTTAGCATCTAAATGCAGGAGGCGCGTCTTTGTGACAACCACTCTTGTATTGCTTACTCAACGGAACGTAAACTATTATGTAAAATGGCAAAGATCGAAGTAAAAGAATTATTAGAGGCTGGCGTACACTTTGGCCACCTCACCCGCAAATGGAATCCAAACATGGCTCCTTACATCTACATGGAGCGCAACGGAATCCACATTCTCAATTTGTACAAAACAGCTGCCAAGCTTGAGGAAGCTGGAGAAGCTATCAAAAAAATTGCTGCATCCGGCAGAAAGATTTTGTTTGTAGCCACCAAAAAACAAGCAAAAGATGTTGTTTCGGAAAAAGCCAAACAAGCCAACATGCCCTACATCACTGAGCGTTGGCCCGGTGGGATGCTGACAAACTTTGTCACTATCCGAAAAGCCGTCAAAAAAATGGCATCTATCGACAAAATGAAACAAGATGGTTCGTTCAACACGCTTTCCAAAAAAGAGCGGTTACAAGTAGATCGTCTTCGCGCCAAGCTTGAAAAAAACTTAGGTTCTATTTCAGACATGAGCCGCCTACCCGGTGCTTTGTTTGTGGTAGATATCATGGCCGAACACATTGCTGTGCGTGAGGCACAAAAACTCAATATTCCGGTTTTTGCCATGGTCGATACCAATTCTGACCCACGAGAAGTAGATTATGTGATTCCTGCCAATGACGATGCTTCTAAATCTATCGAGAAAATTCTCTCTTATATCGTAAGCGATATTCAAGAAGGTCTTTCCAATCGCAAAAACGAAAAATCTGAGTCAGAAACTGAAGCTGCGCCTAAACCCGCCAAAAAAGAGGTTGTAAAAGATGAAGTTCCTCAGCCTGTAGTGGCCGATAAAGCGGCCGTTGAAGCCGAAAAAACAGACGAAGAAGAATAAAATTTATTTGTTCTTTTCGTAAAGTTCAGATAAAACGAATATCATATTTTAGAATTTTTATTAATAACATATTATGGCTAATATTACTGCTGCAGACGTAAACAAACTGCGACAAACTACTGGTTCCGGAATGATGGACTGTAAAAAAGCCTTGGTGGAAGCCGATGGCGATTTTGACAAAGCAATAGAAATACTTCGCAAAAAAGGTCAAAAAGTTGCGGCCAACCGTGCCGATAGAGAATCATCTGAAGGTGCTGTAATTGCCGTAGTAAATGACGATCAAACACAAGGTGCTATTGTTTCATTGAACTGCGAAACAGACTTTGTTGCCAAAAATGAATCCTTTGTAAAATTGGCACAAGACTTTGCCGCATTGGCTTTGGCTCACGATACAAAAGAAAGTTTTTTGGCGGCAAGCTACAACGGTTTGACGGTTGCCGAAAAACTCATTGAACAAACCGGTGTTATTGGAGAAAAAATTGAAATTGGTGATTTTAGAAAAGTGAAAGCGCCTTTTGTCGGTTTTTACATTCATGCCGGAAACAAGATTGCCACTTTGGTAGGACTCTCCAAAGCAGCTGACGGTGCCGATACAGCTGCCAAAGATGTGGCCATGCAGGTTGCGGCCATGAATCCGATAGCTTTGGACGCCGACCAAGTTGACCAAAGCATCATCGAAAAAGAGATTGAAATTGCCAAGGACCAATTGCGCCAAGAGGGCAAGCCGGAGGCCATGTTAGACAACATCGCCAAAGGAAAACTCAACCGATTCTTTAAAGACAATACGCTGGTAAACCAAGATTTTATTAAAGACAGCAAACTCTCTGTTGCTCAGTATGTACAATCCTACGACAAGGATTTGAAAGTAGCTGCCTTTGAACGCGTGTCTCTTGCTTGATGTATAGAAAAATTACCACTTGATAACAAAGGCCTCGACATGATTCGAGGCTTTTTTTTTATGTTTTGATTGGTCACACTTTTGTCTTAATGAAGGTAATGAAACCGAAAGCTGCCGACTTCAAATTTAGCACAAACGGCCATATAAAACACGAAAACGCCAATTTTACTAAACGCACATTCTTTGTTCTGTATTTTTCATCGTTCGTTGTTGTCTGTTTTAATTTCAGCTTTATATTTATAAATCTTGTATATTGGTTTTTTAAATAAATATTACAGAACAAAATGCAATTAGGTCTTTACGAACAGCTCATTAATAAACTAGTTGCGACTAAAATTAATGAGTTAGATAAGAACACATTTTTTATAAAGGAAAGCGTCATTGATAAAGCCGAAGCAGCAAAAATACTTGGGCAGTACTTGTCTAATGTTATTCGACATGCTTTAAGCTTAATTTCAGGTGATGACTCAATTGACAAACAGATTGAACTAGCCAACAAAATAATTCATTTACTTAAGGATGAGCTTTCTCAGAAGGACTTTGAGGATGATTTAATTGTCGTTGAAGCGAAGATTTTATCGGCAATATTTTCAAAAATAGACGCAGATTTTTCTGATTTTGAAAAGCATCTTCAAAAGATAACTCCTTACTCAAGGTTATCACATAGTGAACTTTTCACAGGTAGTAATTCCGGAATTTCTTTGGAAAGCGAAATCAAAAAGGAAATCCTATCGGCAGATAAAATCAACTTTTTAGTCTCATTTATAAAATGGACAGGTATCCGAATTTTTGAAAAGGAATTTTTGGATTTTACAGAACGTGGTGGTAAGTTGAAAATCATAACCACTTCTTATATGGGTGCAACTGATTTGAAAGCAATAGAGTTTTTAGCTTCCTTAAAAAACACAGAGATTAAAGTTTCTTATAATTCGAACAGTGAGAGATTGCACGCGAAAGCATATTTATTTTATAGAAACACTGGGTTTCACACAGGATATATAGGCTCCTCAAACCTTTCAAGATCGGCGCTTACAAATGGATTGGAATGGAATTTAAAAATAACCACTCAAGAAATCAGTCATATTATTGATAAATTTCAAAAAACATTTGACACGTATTGGCAAGACAAAGAATTTGAAATTTTTGATAAAAATAGAGATGTTGAAAAACTAAGAACAGCATTAAAAAATGAAAAACGAACTGAAAGCATCAACCCGGCAGCTTACTTCGATATCAAGCCTTTTCCCTATCAAGAGGAAATTCTTGAAAAATTAAGCACAGAAAGAAGTGTACACAAACGTTATAGAAATCTATTGGTAGCGGCCACAGGAACTGGTAAAACGGTAATTTCAGCTTTTGATTATAAAAGATTTAGACAAGAAAACCCTAAGGCAAAACTATTGTTTGTGGCTCACCGAAAAGAGATTTTGCAACAAGCACAGGCGAGTTTTCAAGGAATTTTAAAGGATCAGAACTTTGGTGAATTATGGGTAGATGGACTAGAACCTGAGAGGTTTGAAAACGTATTTGCCTCTATACAAACGCTAAATAGACGCTTAGAAAGTCTAAATCTTTCCGTTAGTTATTATGATTTCGTCATTATAGATGAAGTACATCATATCGCGGCTTCAAGTTACCGTTCCGTTTTGGAGCATTTTGACCCGAAAATTCTTTTGGGTTTAACCGCAACACCAGAAAGAATGGATGGAGAAGATATTTTAAAGGACTTTTGTAATACCATAGCTGCCGAAATACGTTTACCAGAAGCACTTAATAGAAAACTATTGTGTCCTTTTCAGTATTTTGGAGTGACCGATAATGTGGATTTATCGAATGTAACTTGGCAGAATGGCAGATATCTACCTGGGGAATTATCGGAACTATATACCCAAAACGATCTTCGTGTAAATCATATTTTGACAAATATAAACAAATATTTAAACGCTATTCAAGATGTCCGTGCATTGTGTTTTTGTATAACACAAGAGCACGCAGAGTTTATGTCTGAAAAATTTTCTTTGGCGGGACTTAAGGCCGATTATTTGGTAAGTTCAAGGAATAATGAGCGGGGTGAACTTAGAAGAAAATTTATGCAAAAAGAAATTAACTTTCTTTTTGTTGTTGATATTTTTAATGAAGGGGTTGATATTCCTGAAATTGATACAGTTTTGTTTTTAAGACCCACGGAAAGTTTAACTGTATTTCTACAACAATTAGGTCGTGGACTGAGATTGGCAGAGAATAAAGATTGTTTAACTGTACTGGATTTTGTGGGAAATTCACGCCCCGAATACGATTATGAAGGAAAATTCAGAGCTTTAATTGGAAAAACCACTACACCAATACAAAAAGAAATTGAAGCCGATTTTCCTCATCTTCCACTGGGCTGTTCAATTGTTTTAGAACAAAAAGCAAAAAATTTTATTTTAGAAAACATCAGAATTGCAACTTCGCTCAATCGAAATCAACTTATTCAAAAAATTCAAAATTACCAGCATCAAACAACTTTGCCCTTAACGCTGAAAAACTTCTCAAAATTTCATCACATACCGCTTCAATTCATTTACAAAAGAGCAAGTTGGAAACGACTTTGTCAATTGGCTGGCAAAATCGATGTCTTGGATGAGGTAAATGAAAAAGAAATACATAGAGCAATCAATAAAAAATGGCTTTCTTGTCATTCATACATTTATTTTGATTTTATAAGAAAATTGGCTCTAGAAAATTTCAAAGTTGATTTAAACTCATTATCCGTCAATGAAAAGCAAATGTGTTTGATGTTACATTATGATGTTTGGCAAGAAGCAGGAGGTTTTGATTCTTTGGAGGAAAGCATTCGAGCTATTGGCAAAAATCTGATTTTGAACCAAGAAATTGTAGAAGTAATGGAAATACTAACTGATCAGGTTGATTATTTAGAAACAGATATTATTCTTCCTTACCAACAACCTTTAAAAATTCATAGCAGATATACAAGAGAACAAATTTTAGCAGCATTTGGCTTTAGTACTTTTGAGAAAAAAAGCTCTATAAGAGAGGGCATAGCCATTTCAACGGATAAAAACACAGAGTTGTTGTTTATAACACTAAACAAGTCGGAAAAGGATTTTTCACCAACCACTTTGTATGAAGATTTTGCTATCAGCGAAAAATTGTTTCATTGGCAAAGTCAAAATAATGTAAAACCGGAAAGTACCAAAGGTATTTCTTATATCAATCATAAAAATGATGGAAAACGAATTTTGCTTTTTGTAAGAGAAAAAGGAGAAGATGAATTTGGTAATACAATGGGATCAGTATTTTTAGGTGAAGCTAATATTACTGAATATTACGGGAGCAAACCTATGAGTATTAAATGGAAATTAAATGAGCCAATGCCTCCATACCTGTGGAAAGATTCGGCTAAGATGGCTGTTGGTTAGTTAAACAATCTTCAATAGCCATTGGTATTGTTTCACATAAACATTCATATGCCTTTTCATCTTTTGTGACTTCAGCATAAAACTGTTTAATAGAAATTTTGAAAACTCTTTTTTGACTTACGCTATATTCTTCATGCCCTATAATCCATTTTTCGTTGGTATCAGAATAGTCATCAAGTAGGACATAAAACAGTTTCGCTTTTAAAAATATACGAGCAGTATTTGCCAATTTTTCAAACACTGCGTCTGCTATGTTTTGCGTAACATCTTCACTCCCAAATATAGCAAACAAACTATCATCCGTTGCTTTAATATCATAACCGCTCAAATTTCCGGCTTCATAGCCTTTTATGCCACCCAAAATTTGTTCGTGAAAAGTTCCGATTGAATTGTTGATTGATTTGTCAATCTGTCTTAAAATCTCAGATTGAATGAGCTTTTCCTCGTCAATGTCATTAAATTTGGCGTCGAAGGTCAGTTTGATGGTGTCAACCTTGTTTGAGTAGAAATTTTTCTTTGTGATGTTGTTTTTCGCCTTCAAATATGCGTTGTGCAAATTCCCTATGCAGGTCAACAAATGTTCGTCCGTTATAAAGTTTAGGTATTTATTTTTCATGTGTTTATTTTTATTGTTTTTCAATGTTCATGCTTCGACTGCGCTCAGCACAGGCTTGGAACGCCCTAGGATAATCACACTCCTGTGTGTCAATAATTTTACATGGGCGTTCATCCAATTGTGTCATTTTTAAAGAAACAATATTAGCATGTATTGTGGATTCTCCTTTGTCAAAGTTAGTCTCATTTCAATTTATCCACTTGTAAATTATTCAATCCATCACCACTGTGCCAAACTCGCATTAAAGATATCTTGTGTCAATCTTTCAAAAATTTCATCAAAGGCAGTCTGTTTTAGGCTTCCTGTAAATTGTTCGTTTGCGCCAAAATCAAAAAAGAAAGAAAAGCGTCTTTCAAAGTCGGCTTCTTGGTTTTTCTGATTGGTAAACCTCACCTGTACGGCCATAGACAAGCGGTTTTGGTTGGCTGTTTGTTGCGCAGTAGCCGTCATCGGAGTGATTCTGTAATCTACAATTTCGCCTTCATAAACCAAGTCTCCGTTGGCATTAACCAAGTCGAGATTTGTTTGGCTCAAGATTAAATCCTGAAGCGCCAAGGTAAAATCGCGATCCAAACCGGGCTCCACTAAGGGTGCAACATTTTGAAAAAAATTGACCTGAAAAGTGGATGCATCAATTTTTCCGGTACCGGTAAAGTTATAAGCACCACAACCCGCAAGCACAAAGCTGACCGTGAATACTGCAAATTTTTTAAGAAAAGTGATTTTCATAGATATCTTTTGTTGAGGTAGTTAGGCTTATTTACTGTTCCAACAGTTTTATTTTTCTATACAAGGTTCTTTCCGAAATGCCTAGTTCTTTTGCAGCCAATTTTCTTTTCCCGCTGTTCCTTTCGAGTGCTTTCTGAATGAGTTCCAACTCTTTTTCTTGCAACGAAAGTGTTTCTTCCTCTTCTATTTCTTCGGCAAAGTCGTATTTATCGGTATGTTGGGGCTCATGGTGTTGGGCAACCGGTATCAAAGATACGGGTTCTTTGGTTGTTTCCGGCATTTCATCCTCAAATGAAATGTCTTCCTCCTGTCCGTATATTTTGCGAATCAGTTGTTTGTTTTCCTCCCTTACCTCTTTGGCATTTGAATTTTCCATGAGTTTCATGGTCAGCTTCTTCAAGTCGTTCAAGTCGCTCTTCATATCAAACAATACTTTGTACAGGATTTCGCGTTCGCTCGAAAATTCAGATTGCGAATTGGGCTTGGTAAGCGCCGGTAATTGGCTACCTAAAGCCGGCAGATAATGCCTGAGCGTTTGTGCGTCAATGTCGCGGCGGGTTTCAAGGATAGAAAGCTGCTCGGCCACATTTCGCAATTGTCTGATGTTGCCATTCCACCGATAACTTTCAAGTAAATCTATAGCATCTTCGCTCAAGCGAACAGTTGGCATCTTGTATTTTTGCGCAAAATCGGATGCAAATTTTCTGAACAGCAAATGAATGTCGTTTTTTCGTTCGCGTAGCGGAGGCAAGTGAATGTCAACCGTGCTTAACCGATAGAACAGGTCTTCGCGAAATTTTTCTTTCCTGATGGCTTCAGCCATATCCAAATTGGTGGCTGCCACAATGCGCACATTGGTTTTTTTGGCTTCAGACGCACCTACCCTGATGAATTCTCCGTTCTCCAAAACGCGCAACAGGCGTACTTGCGTAGTCAGTGGCAACTCGCCTACTTCATCTAAAAAAATAGTACCTCCGTCTGCCACTTCAAAATAGCCGCTTCGTGCATTGGTAGCACCAGTAAAGGCACCTTTTTCATGTCCAAACAATTCACTGTCTATTGTGCCTTCGGGAATGGCACCGCAGTTTACAGCTATATATTTGCCGTGTTTACGGTGCGACAATTGATGGATAATTTTGGGGATGCTCTCTTTACCCACGCCACTTTCGCCCGTCACCAATACAGAAATGTCGGTAGGTGCCACTTGAATGGCTTTTTCGATGGCTCGGTTGAGTTTCGGGTCATCGCCGATGATGCCGAATCGTTGTTTTATGACTTGTACATTTTCCAAAACTGCAAAACATTTAAGAGTTATGAATACCCTACAGCCTGCCCCATCAGGGTAGCCGAGGTGCAATCTGTGATTTTTACCATCACAAAATCGCCTTTTTGATAGTGTTCTTTAGGAAAAACTACCACCATGTTTTGTGAATTTCGACCCATCCAATGCGCTTCTGACTTTTTTGAAGTTCCTTCTATAAGCACTTCTTCTGTTTTGCCCAAGTGTTGTTTGGTACGGTAATCACAATGTGCTCGTTGCAGATTGACAATCTCTTGCAAACGGCGTTTTTTGACGGCCTCGGGCACATCATCAATCAACTTTTTGGCTGCCGGCGTGCCAGGTCTTTCAGAATAGGCAAACATATAACCGTAGTCATATTTTACATAGGCCATCAGGCTGAGTGTGTCCTGGTGGTCGGCTTCTGTTTCTGTGGGGAAGCCGCTAATCATATCGTGTGAAATGGCGCAATCGGGAATAATGCTGCGGATTTTATCAATGAGTGCTATATATTCTTCTCGGGTATGCTGCCTGTTCATCTCTTTCAAAATTCGCGTACTGCCCGATTGAACCGGCAGGTGAATGTTGTTGCAAATATTCGGATAGCGGGCAATGGTGTGCAAAACGTCCTCTGCCATGTCTTGCGGATTCGAAGTTGAGAAGCGGATGCGCATTTTGGGCTGGGCTTCTGCCACCATTTGCAACAAGTCTGCAAAGTGAATGGCCGTAGCTTTTTGCATTTCGCTGGCTTTGATGTAATCTTTTTTCAATCCGCCGCCGTACCACAAATAGGAATCTACATTTTGTCCTAAAAGTGTGACTTCTCTGTATCCGTTGGCCCAAAGTGTGTTGACTTCTTCTACGATGCTATGCGGATCGCGGCTTCGCTCTCGACCTCGGGTGAAGGGCACCACGCAAAAAGTACACATATTGTCGCATCCTCTTGTGATGGACACAAAGGCCGTAACACCGTTAGTCTGCAAACGAACGGGTGCCACATCGCCATAAGTTTCGTCTTTTGACAGAATCACGTTCACCGCAGCGCGGCCATCTTCCACTTCCTTGAGTAAGTTGGGAAGGTCTTTGTAAGCATCGGGGCCTACCACCATATCCACAATCTTTTCTTCTTCCAAAAATTTACTCTTCAGGCGTTCGGCCATACAGCCCAATACACCCACCCGCATTCCGGGGTTTATCTTTTTAACGGACTGGAAAAACTCCAAACGTTTTCGCACCGTTTGCTCTGCTTTGTCTCTGATAGAACAGGTATTGACCAATACTAGGTCTGCTTCTTCTAACTGCTGCGTGGTGCCGTATCCTTCCTTTGTCAAGATGGAAGCCACAATTTCACTGTCAGAAAAATTCATCGCGCAGCCGTAACTTTCTATGTACATTTTTTTAGACGCCTCTTGCGAACCGCCCCACAACAATGTTTCTCCTTGCCTTTTTTCTTCCATCATATTTTCCATAAATCTCACTTTTATTAAACCTTGCAAAGGTACTACATAAAGCAAATATGACAAAGTGGCAGGATTCTATTTCTGCGTTGAAATGCAACACAAATTGAAAATCATTATTTAACAAACAAAAAACCGGCTGTGTTTTTAAAATTTATACTTTAGCCGGAAATTCAAATTTCTCTAGGCAGAACTGCCCAAAAAGAAAGTTTTGACCACCCAAAGTAGAAGTGAATGGGATACAACAAAGCCAAGTCTTCGAAAAATTATTTAGATTAAAAACAGCCGTCTTGCTCAAAAAAATACTTTACACTACGTTTTTATTGTCATGTGTTTGTGCGCTGAGTGCTCAGGAATATCGGCAGTCTGTATTTTTACAAGTTGACAACGATTTATATTTCGGGAGAGACAAATACTACAGCAGTGGCATCATAGTCGGGTATTCCAAATCTCTTGGGAATGATTTTATTTTCAACAAACGTCCCGATGAAACCCTGCAACTCGACCTCAAGGCCGGACATCTTATTTTTACACCCGGAGATATTGATGCTACGGATACGCGTTTTTTTGACCGCCCTTTTGCCGGTTGGCTCTTTGTTGAAGCCGGACTGAGCAAAGCCTCTGAAAACAGCATACTGCGGTCAAGTTTAGAAATCGGACTTACGGGAAATGCCTCTTTTGGCGAAGACATACAGGTTTGGTATCACAGAATTTTGGGCATTGAAGAAAAACCCTCTTGGCAAGATCAAATTCCCGGTGAACTGCTCGCCAACTTCAAACCGAGTTTTATTTACAGTGAAGTGCTCAACGACATGACTTTTCTGGATTTTGTGAGCAACGGCAGCTTGGGCACAAAAGATATATTTGCAGAGCAAATGTTTGGCATCACCTATGGACGAAGAAACCAATTGCGTGAATCGTCGGCATTCGGCATGATGGGCACTTCGGCCAAACCCGAATTTTTTGGCTTTTTCCGCGCGGGCTATCGGTTTGTAGGTCACGACACTTTCTTGGAGGGCAGCCCGCTCAACGACCATGCAAAATTTACGGTTGACCCAAAAGAACACCTGTTTAAAATAGATGCCGGTGCCCATTTTAATATCGGAAAACAATTGTTTAGTGCAGCTTATCACTTCAACACCAAATCATCGGAGCGAGAAGATGCGCATTATTTTTTAGAAATTGTCTATCGCATTCGTTTTTAAAAGAAACGATTTTTGATTTGATTGGCTTATCCGCACTTGGCCACCCTAAAATGCGCCCGTATCTAAGCGGATTGAAAGCTTGTGAAAAAAAAATGTTTAGCTTTGTAGCGAAAAAAAAGAGCAATGCCCAAAAATTTAGTTATCGTGGAGTCGCCTGCTAAGGCAAAAACAATAGAAAAATTTCTAGGAAAAGATTATAAAGTAGCTTCAAGCTACGGTCATATTTCCGATTTACCTTCCAAAGACTTGGGTGTAGATGTCAAGCAAAATTTTAAACCACAATATTTTGTCTCTTCTGACAAAAAAGAGGTAGTGGCCAATTTGAGAAAACTTTCTAAAGAGGCCGAAATGGTATGGCTGGCTAGTGATGAAGACCGAGAAGGAGAAGCCATTGCTTGGCATTTGGCCGAAACACTCAAGCTCACGGAAGACAAAACCAAGCGCATCGTCTTCAACCAGATTACCAAAAGTGCTATTGAGAAAGCCATTGAAAATCCCAGAAAAATAGATTACAACCTCGTCAATGCGCAACAAGCCCGCCGGGTGTTGGACAGGTTGGTCGGCTACGAGTTGTCACCCGTTCTCTGGAAAAAAATAAAACCCGGCCTTTCTGCCGGACGTGTACAGTCTGTAGCCGTGCGACTCATCGTGGAGCGCGAGCGCGATATACAAACCTTTAAAGTCAATGCTACATATAAGATTGAAGCGGTTTTTGCTGACCAAAACGGCAAAACTTTTAAAGCACAGCTATCCGAATCATTTGACCATTTGGAACAGGCTAGAAAGTTTTTAGAAATACAGGCCGATGCAGATTTTGTGATAGAAAGCGTAGAGAAAAAACCCGCCAAGAAATCGCCCGCAGCGCCTTTTACAACGTCAACCTTGCAACAAGAAGCCGCCAGAAAACTCAATTTTCCTGTTGGCATCACCATGCGTGTGGCGCAGCGCTTATACGAACAGGGTTTGATAACCTATATGCGAACCGACAGTGTTAACCTTTCGCCGGAAGCCATTGCGCAAGCCCAACAAGAGGTATCGGCATCTTATGGTCAAAAATACAGCAAGTCGCGAAATTTCAGCACCAAAACAAAAGGTGCCCAAGAGGCCCACGAAGCCATTCGCCCTACAGACATATCGGTCAGTAGCATATCGATGGAATCGGACATGAACAGATTGTACGACCTGATTTGGAAGCGAACCATTGCTTCGCAAATGGCAGATGCCGAATTGGAACGGACGGTTTTTATAATAAAATCGAGCAAAGAAAACGCACAGTTTAGAGCCCAGGGAGAAGTCATCGTATTCGACGGATTTCTAAAAGTTTATCTGGAGGGAAAAGACGATGACAACGATGACGAAAACGAAACCGGATTGCTCCCCAACCTGAAAAAAACTGACCAAGTGACGGCACAACAAATAACTGCCACAGAGCGATTTAGCCGTCCGCCTGCGCGCTATTCCGAAGCCGCTTTGGTCAAAAAACTAGAAGAACTCGGCATAGGCAGACCCTCTACCTACGCACCCACCATATCAACCATTCAGAACAGAAACTATATCGAAAAAGGTTCTTACGAAGGTGAAAGCCGAAATTACGTGGTATTGACTTTGGAGAACCAAAAAATTCAAGTCCGGAAAAAAATCGAAACCATAGGGAGTAACAAAGGAAAACTCATCCCTACGGATATTGGCTATGTAGTCAACGATTTTCTGGTTAACCATTTTGAATCTATACTCGCGTATAATTTTACGGCAAAAGTAGAGCAAGATTTTGACGAAATTGCAGCCGGATCACTCGAATGGACGAAGATGATGTCTGAGTTTTATGCGGTTTTTCATCCGAAAGTAGAGGATGTAGAACAAAATGCAGACCGCGAGTCCGGTGAGCGCATCCTAGGTACAGACCCTGATACCGGAAAGCCAATCAGTGTAAGACTCGGCAGGTTTGGCCCCATGGCGCAGATTGGCGAGCCCGAAGATGACGATAAAAAATTTGCCAGCCTCAAACCCGATCAAAATATAGGCACAATTACATTGCAAGAAGCCTTGGATCTCTTTAAACTTCCGCATGATTTGGGTGCATACAAAAACGAAACCCTTCAGGTGAATATTGGTCGGTTTGGGCCTTACGTGCGCTTTGGGAAGTCTTATATTTCCATTCCAAAAGATATAGATCCGCTTGAAGTGACTCTTGAGCAAGCGGTTGCTTGGGTGGAAGAAAAACTTGCGGCAGACGCCCCCATTGCTACGTATGACGGGAAACCCGTGCAGAAAGGAAAAGGCAGGTTTGGACCATACCTAAAATGGAACAATATTTTTGTTAACATTCCTAAGGCTTACGATTTTGAAAATTTATCTGATGAAGATATTGACGTGCTGATTTCGGAAAAAATTAGAAAAGACAAAGAAAAATTGATCAAAGAATGGAAAGAGGAAGGCATCAGGCTTGAAAAGAACAGATACGGCAAAATTGAAGTCAAAAAAGGAAAGTTGAAGAAACAACTCAATCCAAAGGTTGATGCCGAAAAACTGACGTTGGAAGAAGCCAAAGCTTTATTGGGCATCAACAAAACTTCTGCCACAGGAGCCAAGAAAAAACCCGCGTCCAAAAAAACCTCCAAAACCAAAAAATAATGGACGTTTTTGATCAACTTCAACCCGTTTCATATGCGTTGACCGAATGGGCTCACGAGCTACCACAACAAGCTTTAGGTAGGAAGTTGCTCATCAATACAGGCGATATCTTTCCTATGCCCAAAGATATTGCGCTGGCCATATTGGCAATTGATGACAGTGTTACCAACGATACCACACGTGATTATGTTGATTTTGATAAAATCAGAAAAACGCTTTATGAGCTTTATACGGGCGATTGGGACGCCAAAATAATCGATTTGGGGACTTTTGTCATTAGCGATCCGCAAGAACCATCAACCAATGCGCTCACCCAACTCATAGAGTCGCTTGTAAAAAGAAATGTTATTCCCATCCTTTTGGGTGGTTCGCAATCCTATTTGTATCAACAATACGAAGCCTATAAGCATTTGGAACAATTGGTCAACGTACTCAATATTGATCAATGTTTTGACATCGGAGATGCGGGCACGGCGCTAAACGCGCACAATACCATAGGCAAAATGATTGTTGACAAACCAACCATCCTTTTTAACTACGCCAATTTGGGCTATCAATCTTTTCTGAACACCCAGGAAGAAATTCAACTGTTAGATTCTTTACATTTTGAATCCTTGCGCCTAGGCGCACTCAAGGCAGATATCAGTGCTGCCGAGACACTGATGCGCGACGCAGATATCGTGAGTTTGGATTTTAACAGTATAAAAAGCATAGAAACGGGCTTTGCCACCACACACCAACCAAACGGATTTGACGGACTTGAAGTTTGTGCACTGGCAAGATATGCCGGCATAAGCGACAAAGTGAGTTCTTTCAGTATTTTTGAAATCAAACAAAACCGACATGCTGAAATAGCCGAGCATCTTATTTCGCAAATCATCTGGTATTTTATTGAAGGATTTCACAATAGAATGCACGACTATCCGTTTACTTCCAAAGCAGATTATAAAAGATTTATAGTGGCGCAGACAGATCAAGAAATGGTTTTTTACCAAAGCCCGATAAGTGGACGATGGTGGATGGAAATCCCAAATACAAATTCCGGCGTTCATACTAAAACAACTTCTAATACGTTAATACCCTGCAATCATCAAGATTATTTAGATGCTTGTGAAAATGTGATTCCGGACAGGTGGTGGAAAGCATTCAATAAGTTTTGACGATAAAATGCGTGCATTCATAGAAAAAAACAGCGCCTAATTGCATTATATAAATTAATTTAATACGTTTACATCGAACTAAACACAGGAGAAACGACAGCGATTTATGAAAAGACTATTGTTAATTTCACTTACAAGTGCCCTCCTTTTTTCTTGTAACAAGAATGATAAAGGCGAATTGGTTGGTATTAAGACCAAAAAATGGTTTCCAGAAAAACCTTATGGCATGACCTTAGTGCCCGGCGGTGCTTTTACAATGGGCAAGGCTTCCGAAGACTTGGCAGGTGTGCAAGATGCGCCTCTGAAGACGGTTACAGTTCGTTCGTTTTACATGGACGAAACTGAAATTACCAATAGCGAATACAGACAATTTGTGTACGATGTGAGAGATTCTATCGTTCGTTTTAAATTGGCAGTACTCGCCGATGAAATGGGTTTTACAGATCCCAAAGTCAACCCGATTGCGCAATACGCTTTTACCGATGTTGACACCACAGATTTAAGTGTTTATGAAAAATACCGTCTTAAAAACTATGGCGGTATGGGCCCAACCGGTTATGAGGGCAGAAAAATCAACAAAAGAATTGATTTGATTTGGAACACCGATGACTATCCGGATGAGTATTATGCGGAGGTAATGGATTCTATTTTCCTCAAAGATGAAGATGTGTATAACGGACGCAGAACCGTTGACTGGGACAAGATTAAATACGAATTTACTTGGATAGACATAGAAGCTGCCGCAAAAACCAACGGAAAAAGAAGCGATTTTGTTCAGAGAGAAATCATTGAGGTTTATCCGGACACTACGGTTTGGATTAAAGACTTTAACTACTCCTACAACGAACCCATGCACAACGATTACTTTTGGCATGACGCCTACAGCGATTATCCGGTGGTGGGCGTGACATGGAAACAGGCCAAAGCCTTTGCTGTGTGGCGAACCAACTACAAAAATGCTTACCAAAGCCAGCGTCGGTTGCCTCTGGTAAGTGCTTTTAGGCTGCCCACCGAAGCTGAGTGGGAATACGCAGCAAGAGGCGGACTGGAAAGCGCAGCATATCCTTGGGGTGGTCCATACACCAAAAATGACCGAAATTGTTTCTATGCCAACTTCAAGCCACTTCGTGGTGATTATGCCGCAGATGACGCACTCTATACGGTAGAAGCAAAATCTTACAAGCCCAACGATTACAATCTCTACAATATGTCGGGCAACGTGTCTGAATGGACAGATTCCTCCTACGACCCTACGTCCTACAATGTAATGTCGTCTATGAATCCAAATACTACAGATCAAAACAATCCTAAAAAAGTGATTCGTGGCGGATCGTGGAAAGATGTGGCTTATTTTCTTCAAGTGAGTACACGCGACTATGAATATGCCGATTCTGCCAGGAGTTATATCGGTTTCCGTACCGTACAAGATTACAATGGCGGCAGCACCAATGCTTTCGGTCCACAAACCCGTATGCGCAAAAAAGGAAAATAACAAGAATGAATTTCCCCAACTAATTTTTATTATATCCAACTAAATTAATCACCTAAAAGTATCCAAAATCCTTTATCATGAACAAAAAAACTTTATTTCACGTCCTCTACAGCGTTGGTGCAGCGATTGTTATCATTGGCGCTTTGTTTAAAATTCAACACATAGAATACGGTGTTATTACCGGCGGTTTAATGTTGACCATAGGTCTTGTGGTTGAAGCCTTGGTTTTCTTCGCCTCTGCTTTTGATAACCCGGATGAAGACTACGATTGGTCTTTGGTTTACCCGGAATTGGCAAATAAAGAAAAAACCGACAGACCTGCCACCCCTGAAGGGTTGCTTTCAGAAAAATTAGACAAAATATTAAAAGAAGCAAAAATAGATTCAGACCTAATGGAGAGTCTTGGCAATAGTATTCGCAGTTTTGAAGGTGCTGCCAAGCAAATTGCACCCACAGCAGATTCTTTGAACTCTACCAAACGATACAGCGAAGAAATTTCATTGGCCGCAGCCCAAATGGAATCTTTAAACAGCCTTTATAAAGTTCAGGTAGAAGCCGCCAGCAGACAAGCAGCCATCAATGACGAAGTGGTTGAAAACGCTGATAAACTCAGAACCCAATTGCAATCATTGACGCAAAACCTTTCATCGCTAAATTCAGTTTACGGTGGTATGTTAACAGCTATGAGCAGTAAAAATTAAGTGTTGTACCAATTTAAAACCTTAAAAAACTAACGAATGGCTACCGGAAAATTATCTCCAAGGCAAAAAATGATTAACCTCATGTATTTGGTGTTTATCGCTATGCTTGCTCTGCAAGTCTCCAAAGAGGTGATATCAGCTTTTGGCGTACTCAACGAAAGACTGGAACAATCTAACCTGACTACAGACACCAGAAACAGTACTTTTATGGCGGGCTTAGACCTCAAAGCAGAGGAACAACCCGACAAATACGGCAAACTCAAAGCGAGTGCCGAAGAAGTGAAATCGCTGACAGATAAATTCTATCAGTATTTGGAAGGCGTCAAAAACGAAGCCAAAGCAACCGTCAAAGACCCTACGGACTATGAAGTGATGGATCAAACAGATTTTATAGACCAAAAATTCTTCAATGGCGACGTATTAAAAGCAGATGGCAAAGAATTTTTAAGTCAAATCAATACCTATCGGGACGGCATTGTAGAAAGCCTGGCCGCCTTAGGCCCCGCTTATGAAGAACTGATCAAAGACGTACAAAGCAAATTTAACGTTGATCAAGTCAAAAACAGAAGTGGTATTAGCATAGATTATATGAAGTACCACTTTAATCTGCAACCCCTCATTACCAGCATCACCAAGTTTTCGCAAATGCAAAACGATGCAAAAAACACGGAATACCAGATACTTTCTAAGATGCTGGAGGGCGAATTGACAAAACAAATATCTTTAAAGAATTTTAATACCTTACTCGAGCAAGACAGAAGCGCCTACTACCAAGGGCAAACTTTTGACGGACGCATCGTAGTGGGAAAAATCGATCGCATATCTAGGCCGGATCGTGTGGAATTACAATTAGACGGAAGAAATTTAAAAGAAGGCGATTTTACCGTTGAAGGGGGCGTCATTCAGTTAAAAGTCCCCGCCGGAAATGCCGGAGAACACAAAATAACCGGAACGCTCTTTTTCCAACAAGATGGGGAAGAAGTACCTGTTGCTGTAGAACAATCCTACTCCGTAATTTCTAAACCCAACGAGGCCGTTATCTCTGCCGATAAAATGAATGTGGTGTATCGGGGCGTTGACAACCCCATCACCATTTCCATGCCTGGAGTGCCGGACAACAAAATTCAGGCAAGTGCACCGGGTATGCAACGTGTAAACGGGACTTCCTACATCATGAAACCCGGAACAGGAAGAGAGGTAACCATCAATGTAACCGGCGAAATAGAAGGTGAAAAAATCCCTACTTCAAAACAATTTAGAATAAAAGACATCCCTCGCCCAACAGGAACCATCCGCGGCGAAGACGGAACCGTTAAAATGCAGCGAAACAGCTTAGAAATATCTACGGTAGGTGCTACTATTTTTGATTTTGATTTTGACCTGAAATTAAACGTCAACAGTTTCAAATTTAAAGTCCCCGGACAACCTACTATAGAAGTGAATGGGAACAAACTGGATGCCCGTGCTAAAAGCGCATTGAGCCGTGCCGTCAGGGGTGACATTATTCAAATATTTGATGTGAATGCCAGTTTGATTGGTAACAGCAATTACCTTTTGAAAAAGGTTTCTCCTGTGTTAATAGAATTGACAAATTAATAACTCGTATATATGAAGTGCTTACAAAAATGGATGTTGTCTTTGATGATGCTGGTGAGTGGATTCGTTTTCTCTCAAGCACATCTGTTGAACGCCTATACGCCTGAAGAAGCAGAACTCATGCTGGAGCTGGACAATATGGAAGACTTTGAGCCACTGAGCTTTGGTTACGTTGACAATAGAGATGTACTCTGGTCCAAAGTGGTATGGGAAATTATAGACCTCGACGAACGAGTCAATTTCCCCTTCTATTTTCCGGTAGATTCTACAAATATTGACGCCAACAGGCGTTCGCTTTTTAAAGTGTTGGTAGATGGTATCGAAAGTGGTGAAATCATGGATGTTTATGCAGACACTTATTTTCGCCAACCCGTAAGTTACGAAGATATCTTGGCCGGCATGAGCAAGGTGGACACCACCGACTTGGGTCGTGAGCAGATTAACGCAGGTGAAAAATTATCAGCAGAATATATTGACAGACGCGACCTCACCGCTTACGATATTCAAGAATATCACATACGTGGCATGTGGTATTTTGACAAAAGACTCGGCGAACTTCGATACAGACTCCTAGGCATTGCTCCGGTTGCTCCCGATGTCAACTTTATCGATTCTGAAAACCCAGATCTTGTAGAGCTTTTTTGGGTTTGGTATCCAAGCGCCAGGGAAATACTCCATCAGGCTAAAGCATACAACGGTTCCAACTCGGCCAGTCCGTTTTCTTTTGACCGTCTTCTGGTTGCCAGAAGGTTTAACGGCATCATCTATAGAGAAGAAAACATTTACGGAAACCGTGACGTCAAAGACTACATGAACGACAATGCCCTTATGCAATTGCTCGAGTCTGACAGAATACGCGAAAGTATTCGCAACATAGAGCAGGATATGTGGAATTATTAGCATAAAAATCTAAACTAAACTCCCGCTGCGTCGGGAGTTTTTTTTTATGGAAACATCAGATTATTTGATTGTAGGACTAGGCTTGGCAGGTGTGTCGCTTTGTGAGATGCTCGAACATGAAAATATTTCATTCCAGGTAATAGACAGCGACAGAAGCAATGCCTCCAAAGTGGCAGGTGGACTTTACAACCCCATTGTACTCAAAAGATTTACCCCTATTTGGGAAGCCGAAAATCAAATGGCCTTTGCAGCTCATTTTTACAAAAAGCTGGAGCAAAAACTTCAACAAAAACTCGATTATAAAATCGATGTGGTCAGAAAATTTGCCAACTTGCAAGAAATTGAAAAATGGAAAGCAGTCTCTAAACAAGATATTTTAAAAAACTATATGTATCCGGTGCCGGTTAAAAACAATAATGAAAACATACGGGCAATTCACGGCTTGGGATGCGTAGAAAAAACTGGAAGAGTTGACACAGAGAAACTGGTTGATTCCTACAAATCCTACCTGCTTCAACAGCATAAAATTCAAACAGCCACTTTTGATTATACCGCTTTAAAATGCAAAAATCAAAAAGTAATTTACAAAGATACTGTGTACAAACGCATTGTCTTTGCAGAAGGCATGCAACTTACAAACAACCCTTACTTCAACTACTTACCGCTTATTCCAAACAAAGGACAACTGGTGGAATTTGAATCTAAAAAATTATGCTTAAAACACATACTGAAAGGGCCCGTTTTTATCATTCCGCTTGAGAACGACAGCTATCTCTGCGGCAGTACCTACGAACGTACATTTGAAAATGAACTGCCAACCAAGGAAGGCTTCGAGGATCTTATGGAAAAGCTCAATACCATGGTGGATACAGACATCAAGGTTTTGAGACACTATGCCGGCATCAGGCCTACCGTAAAAGACAGAAGACCGCTAGTGGGAAAACATCCGGTGTTTTCTCAATTGTACGTACTCAACGGCATGGGCACGCGAGGCGTTTTGTTGGCACCATCCATGGCCAACGCATTGTTTCAACACATCGAAAAAGGACTACCTTTACCTAAAGAAATAGACATCAAACGCTACCAACACTATTGCGAATCAGAAGCCTTGTAATCCACAAAAAAATTAATCCATATATTTCTGGAATAGCGCATCAACAGCGGTAAAATCAGAAACAACCCCACGATGATGACCAGAAAAGTCTCTAACAGATTGAAACCGGCTATTAGATAAGAAAGTATAAAAAACGCTGTAGCTACGGCCACACCCAATGCATAACTCACATACATGGCACCGAAAAAGAAGGAAGGCTCTATTTTGTAGATCAGCCCACAAGAGCCACAACGTTCGTGCATTTTAAAAATTGCACTTACTTTATAAGGGTTCTTTTCCAGATACATAGACTCATTTTGGCATCTCGGACAAGTTCCTGTTAAAATACTGTTTAGTTTCGTTCCTTTTTTTAACATTTGCAAAAAAAATTAATCGGGATTTACATTGTCAAAAATAAGGTAATATCCGTCCCATTGCGTAACAATCATTACAAAGCATGCTAAACATACATAACCTGACGGTTTCATTTTCAGGAGTCAATCTTTTTGAAGGAATTACATTCAAGCTCTCAGCCGGAGATCGCGTGGGTCTTATAGGGAAAAATGGTGCCGGTAAGTCAACCTTGTTAAAAGTATTGGCCGGCGACATCAATTACGATACTGGCGCCATTGCCACAGACAAAGCCGTAAAAATAGGTTTTCTGCGTCAAGATATCGACTTTATCCCCGGCCGAACAGTGCTAAACGAAGCGTACGAAGCTTTCGAAGAAATTAAAACCATCGAAAAAAAACTGTCAGAAATCAATCACCAACTCGAAACGCGTACCGATTACGAATCGGAAAGCTATCACAAACTTATTGAAGATTTGAGTGACCTCACCCATCGATTTGATTTGATTGGCGGTTACAACTACGAAGGCGAAACAGAAAAAATATTACTCGGACTGGGTTTCAACCGAGAAGATTTTGATAAAATTACCGATACATTTTCGGGTGGCTGGCGCATGCGCATTGAACTGGCCAAACTTCTCCTCCAACAAAACGACATTCTGCTGCTAGATGAACCCACAAACCACCTCGATATAGAGTCTATACTGTGGCTCGAACAGTTTTTGCGAAATTTTCCGGGTGTGGTCGTCATCGTATCTCACGATAAGATGTTTCTGGACAACGTTACCAACCGAACCATCGAAATTTCTTTGGGCCGAATCTATGACTACAACAAACCGTATTCTAAGTTCTTACTTTTACGCAACGAAATTCGGGAACAACAACAACAAGCACAAAAAAATCAGGAACGTCAAATCCAACAAACCGAACGCCTCATCGAAAAATTTCGCGCCAAAGCTTCTAAAGCTTCCATGGCGCAGTCGCTGATTAAAAAGCTGGATAAAATAGACCGTATTGAAGTGGACGAAGAAGACAACAGCACCATGAACATACGCTTTCATGTCTCTATACAGCCCGGAAAGGTCATTTTTGAAGCCGAACATATTTCAAAATCCTATGGCAACAAAATGGTGTTGAACGACATCAGTATCCTTATAGAGCGCGGGAGCAAAACCGCATTTGTGGGACAAAATGGTCAGGGAAAAACAACCTTTGCCAAGATTTTAGTCAACGAACTCTCACATGAAGGCAAACTCAAAGTAGGCCACAACGTCCAAATTGGTTATTTTGCACAAAACCAAGCCGAATATCTCGATGGAGAGATTACGTTGCTGGAAACCATGGAAAACGCCGCCAACGACACCAACCGCAGCAAGGTAAGAGACATGCTCGGATCCTTTTTGTTCCGTGGCGACGATGTGCACAAAAAAGTAAAAGTGCTTTCCGGCGGCGAACGCAACCGATTGGCTTTGTGTAAAATGTTGCTACAACCCATCAATGTATTGGTGATGGACGAACCGACAAACCACCTCGATATCAAATCTAAAAACATCCTAAAGCAGGCGCTGCATCACTTTGACGGCACACTGATTTTAATCTCGCACGACCGCGATTTCCTACAAGGACTTACAAATAAGGTGTACGAGTTTAAAAACCACACCATCAAAGAATATTTAGGCGACATCCAATTCTTCTTAGACCAGCGTAAAGTGGATGACTTTAGAGCCATCGAAAAAAAGAACACGGTGGTGCAGCCAAAACCCGTCAAAATCGAAAAAACGTTCAAGCCGGAACCTATCAGCTCCGAAACCAAAGCGCTTCAAAGAAAACTGGCCCAAATAGAATCGGACATCGACCAATTGGAAAAAGAAATTGCCAAACAAAACCTGCTTTTGACGGCAGCGCAAGACAACGGCAAGACCGTGGAAGCTCCTTTTTATGAAAAGATGGAAAAACAGCAACAAGAACTCCAAAACCTGATGGAACACTGGTCCAACATCCAAGAACAATTATCCTAATAGCTATTTGATGCGTTTTTATTATTGTTTTTTTACTTGAAAAGGGGCGCCTTACCATATCCAACCTCGATGGCGCGGAGTTGTAATCCGTGCCCTTGCGCGACACAATCGAAGCGCACTGACGAAGTAATTCCTTCGCGTGGTTTATTGCAAACTAAAAGATTTTTTACTTTTTTTGAAAGAATGCCAAAATGAGCAGAAATTAAAAATATCATGAGCCTATGGGCATTGCACAGACTGTAATTGAGCACTATCGGGCTTCAATAGAAAATTAAAGACTGTGAGGTCGGGAGACCTTCACAGCGCACAAAACATCTAACTTTATTAAAGGCCGAGCCCATCTAAAAGACTTAAAAATCAGTTAACTGCTTTCATTATAACCAAAAAAATGCTAACTTTATGGGTTCAAAACAAACAAACTTATGTCTTACAAAAAGCCCATTTTTAAAGAAAAGTACGGGAACTACATCAACGGACAATTCGTTGATCCCGTAGGCGGTGACTATTTTGAAAACACCTCGCCTATCGACAACAGCCTCATTGCCATGTATGCACGTTCACAACAAGCAGATGTGGATCTGGCCGTCAAAGCTGCCAACAACGCCAAAGAAGCTTGGGGAAATACCTCTGTTACGGAGCGCTCCAGATTGTTGCTCAAGGTTGCAGACATTATCGATGCCCACACAGAAGCATTTGCCTGTATAGAAACTTGTGACAATGGCAAACCTATACGCGAAACGCTCAACGCCGATGTGCCGCTAAGCGCAGACCACTGGCGCTATTTTGCTTCCATCATCCGCGCAGAAGAAGGATCGGTTAGCGAACTTGACGCCAACACCATTTCCATGAACATCAAAGAACCTCTGGGTGTGGTGGCGCAGATTATCCCATGGAATTTCCCACTGCTCATGCTTTCTTGGAAACTTCCGCCAGCCTTAGCCGCAGGCAATTGCGTCATATTGAAACCAGCCGAACAAACCCCTGCTTCCGCTATGTTTTTGATGGAAAAAATAGGCGAATTGTTTCCGCCCGGGGTCATCAATGTCATCAACGGATTCGGCCCCGAAGCCGGAAAACCACTGGCGTCCAGCAGCGGCGTAGACAAAGTGGCCTTTACCGGCGAAACCACTACCGGACAACTCATTATGCAATATGCATCCAAAAACCTGCATCCTGTCACCATGGAACTGGGTGGAAAATCACCCAATATCTTTTTCAACAGTGTGATGGACCACGATGATGCCTTTTTAGACAAAGCCATTGAAGGCGCCGTTTTGTTTGCTTTCAACCAAGGCGAAGTGTGTACTTGTCCTTCTCGGTTGTTGGTTCAGGAAGATATCTATGACAAGTTTATGGAACGCATTGTTGCCAGAACCCGAGCCATTGTGCAGGACGATCCGTACAAACCCACAACCATGTTGGGCGCGCAAGCCTCCAAAGACCAATTTGAAAAAATACTTTCCTACATCAAAATTGGCAAAGAAGAAGGCGCAAAAGTGCTGACAGGTGGCCAAGCAGAAAAACTCACCGGCAATCTGGCAAATGGTTTTTACGTACAGCCGACTATTTTGGAAGGACATAATAAAATGCGTGTCTTTCAGGAAGAAATTTTTGGCCCGGTGCTTTGTGTCACCAAATTTAAAGATGAAGCCGAAGCACTCGCCATTGCCAATGACACACTCTACGGTTTGGGTGCCGGTGTGTGGACACGCGACGCCCATCAACTCTATCAAATTCCGCGCGCCATCAAAGCGGGTCGGGTGTGGGTAAACTGCTACCACGCCTATCCGGCTCATGCACCTTTTGGCGGATATAAAAAATCGGGGTTTGGTCGTGAAAACCATTTGATGATGATGAATCACTACCGACAAAACAAAAACATGTTGATTTCTTACGACAAAAACAAACTGGGATTCTTTTGATGAATCGCAGATTTTATCAGAGGCGTTGTTCTTTATAAAACGGAACAACGCCTCTTCATATAAGCAAATTCAAATGGGCTTTACACAAGTTGATATCACCGAAAAAGCCACTAAAGTGGTTCAAAGCATCAGAGCCAAACACGGCGATCTTATCTTCCATCAAAGCGGCGGCTGTTGCGATGGTTCTACACCTATGCTTTTTGAAAAGGACGAGTTTTACATAGACGACAGCGATGTACTTTTGGGTGAAGTGGCCGGCGTTCCTTTTTATATGAACCGGGACCAATACGCATATTGGAAACACACCTTCCTGACCGTTGATATTACCGAAGGAAGAGGTGCTTCTTTTTCCCTGGAAATCCCATTGGGCGTTCGTTTTATGATTCATTCCCGTTTGATGCGTGCCGAAGAACTCGCACAAATTCATCAACCATAACACTACACACTGACGATTTCATCTGCTGTCAGAATAGGTTCTCCCCGCAAGCGCAGAAAAACCTGTGCCACGGCTATGGTGTCTTTTTCGCAATACCTCACAATTCTTTCCAAGTTTTTTTCTTGGTAATAAATGGCTGCCACCTGGCTGCCGTCTATATCGTCTTTGGGTGTCGGAATTTGAAGCACATGTGTCAGCAAAGCCAAAGAGGTAAAATGCTTGTAATCGCCAAAACGCCAAAGTTCCATGGTATCCAGGTGCGGAATTTCCCAAGGTTTCTTCCCAAAGAGATTGAGCTTGTTGGGCAATTTGATGTTGTGAATCAGCATGCGACGGGCAATGTATGGAAAGTCAAACTCTTTGCCGTTGTGCCCGCAAAGCAAATGCTGTGGCCCGTTAAAATAGTCGTTGAGCAGCGCACCAAAATCTTGCAAAATGCTCCTTTCCTCTCCCGAAAAAGAAGATACCCGAAAGTTTCGAGTATCATTCTTTATAACAAAAAATCCTACCGAGATGCAAATAATTTTGCCAAACTCTGCCCAAATGCCGGCGCGTTCATAAAAATCTTCAGGCGTGTGTTCTTCCTTTCGTTGATAGGCGGTTTTTTTCTCCCAAAGTTTCTTTTCTACCGGGCTCAGCGCTTCAAAGGTTTCGCTTTCCGGTACTGTTTCTATATCGAGAAACAATATGTTTTGAAGTGGAATTTTCTGTAACATATCCAAAAAATTAGTTCATATTCAACATGCGATAGGCTTCATCTATATATGCGTAGAAGTCTTTGTTAAATGAGTCGCCTTCTTCTCTGATGTCTTTGAGGTGTCCCAAACGCGTAATAATAAGGTTGTCTTCGGGGATGCAAATTACATATTGTCCCAAATGGCCGTTCATCAAAAAAATGCGTTTGTTTTTGTAGGAACTCAACCACCATCCATAGCCGTATTGCGGACTGGCTTCAAAACGCGGCCTTGTGAACATGGCTACCATCGCTGAATCTAAAATTTGTTGGTTTTTCCATCGGCCGTTTTGCATATAGAGTTTTCCAAATCGTGAAAAATCGCGTGCATTTGAAGCGATACAACAATATGCCTTCTCAATTCCTTCGGGCTTATCTACTTGCCAGAGTGCATCGTTTTCGGCACCCATGGGTTGCCAAAAATTTTCACTCAAATATTCGGACATTGTTTTTCCGGTAGCCTTTTCCACGATCATCCCCAAAAGTTGTGTATTTCCACTCAAGTATTTGTAAGCCTCCCCGGGTTGGTCAACCACGTTTAAAGTCAACATCATATTTTCTAAATCGTCATAAAAATAAGCACGTGTGGTGATGGAAAATGGACTGTAGTAAGATTCGTCCCACTCCAAGCCCGAAGCCATCGAAGCCAGGTCGCCAACGGTCAATTCTTTGGCCAAACCCTTGCCGAATTGGGGAAAATAATAGGAAACAAGCTGGTCCAAACTTTTTATTTTTCCTTCCATTATGGCTTTGCCCATCAGAGAAACTACGATACTTTTGGCCATTGAAAAAGAATTGCTCAAAGAAGCCTTATGATAGTCTTCGTAATATTTTTCATACCAAATGCTGTCGTTTTTTATAACCATAAAAGCAACTGTCCCCATCTTTTTGTGGTAGGCTTCCATAGTGTCCGAGACGGAAACCGTGTTGTAGGCTTGGTGTAGATTCCATGGTTGCGGATCAGAGCTTTTGGCAATGACCCTGTTTTCAAATACTTTGTAATCGTCCAAATAAGCCGTTTTGTGTCCTTTAAAATAGATGGTCCTGACCGCTTTTAGTAAATAGTCATAATCTGTAGCGTAGGCCACAGCCACAACCAAAGCGAAGAAAATCAATAAAAATTTGATAAGTTTTTTCATCTGTTTATATTATTTATTTTTATCGGTCATGCTTCGACTGCGCTCAGCACAGGCATGGAACACCCTAATTAATCATGCTCCGTGTGGAAATTTTATACATGGGCGTTTCATCTGACAAAGGAATGCGTTATAAATTACTAAAATAGCAATATTCTGCTATAAACCTTTATCTTTCATTAAATTTAAGTGAATTTACAGAAACATGACAAAAATCATGTTTGAAGGTTTGGAACATAAATATATTTGACGCTAGATTCGACTTACCATGAACACACTACAAATTCAAAAATACAACGTACAAGGGCCGCGTTACACAAGCTACCCGACCGTTCCCTTTTGGGACGAAGGATCGTTTAAAGTTGAAGATTGGACAAATTCCGTCAAAAGAACCTTTGACGAAACCAACAACAAAGATGGCATCAGTATCTATATTCACCTGCCTTTTTGCGAAAGTTTGTGCACTTTTTGTGGCTGTAACAAACACATCACCAAACGCCATGAAGACGTTGAAGATCCGTATTTGGAAGCGGTCCTCAAAGAATGGAAAATGTATGTCGCCATCATGGGTGCAAAACCCTATATTAAAGAATTGCACTTGGGCGGAGGAACACCCACCTTTTTTTCTCCGGAAAATTTAAAGAAACTCATCAACGGAATTTTTGAAGATGCATATTACGCACCCGAATACGAATATAGTTTTGAAGGGCATCCCAACAACACCACCAAAGAACACTTGCAGGCGCTGTTTGATGTCGGCTTTCGAAGGGTGAGTTTTGGCATTCAGGATTACGACCCTAAAGTGCAAAAAGCCATCAACCGTGTGCAACCTTTTGAACATGTAGAAAACGTAACCCGATGGGCGCGCCAAATTGGCTACACCTCTGTTGGGCATGATTTGATTTACGGCTTGCCTTTTCAAACCTTGCGCAGTATCATTCAAACCATAAGCAATACTGCACAACTGATGCCGGACCGCATAGCTTTCTACAGCTACGCGCATGTTCCCTGGCTCAAAAACGGCCAACGCGGTTTTGATGAGAACGATTTGCCCAAAGACGATGCTAAACTCAATCTTTTTCTGGCCGGCAAATCTTTACTGACCGGTCTTGGATATGTTGAAGTAGGAATGGACCACTTTTCCTTGGAGGAAGATGGACTCACCAAAGCCATGTACGGACATTCGCTTCACAGAAATTTTATGGGCTACACCGCTTTACACACCAAACTTCTGATTGGTTTAGGGGTTTCGGCCATCGGCGACAGTTGGTACGCATTCGGACAAAACGTAAAAACCCTCAAAGAATATCAAACACATATCGATGCAAACCAATTGCCGATCTACCGCGGTCACCACCTCACAGAAGAAGACTTGGTGGTGCGCAAACACATACTCAACATCATGTGTAAGTTTGAAACCTATTGGATCAACCAAGAAGATCGACTCGAAGACATAGAAGACATCCTCGGTACACTCGACGAAATGAAAGAGGAAGGTTTGGTCGAATTTCTGAAAGGTGGTATTCGAGTGACGGAAGAAGGCAGGCCTTTTGTCAGAAATATTTGCATGGCTTTTGACAAAAGACTCAGCCGTGCCAAGCTTGACACACCTACTTTTTCTAAAACGATCTAACCCAAAGCAAAGCCCGATAAACAACTGTTAAATACAGTTATATTTCTTATTCCCAAGTAATTAAATTGTCTTTGTAAGGTAGCGAGTCCTCCTTGTGTCTTGGATTTTTATATTGGTTTAATTTTACTATTTTTAGCACCTTTAAATCTTAAACCAAATAAGCAATCAATACATGGAAAATTTATTTTACCTAGTCCCGTTGTCCGGGGTCGTCGGACTCATTTTTATGTTTGTAAAATCCGCTTGGGTCACCAAACAACCGGTGGGTACCGAGAAAATGGCACGCATCGCCAAAAACATTTCCGATGGCGCCATGGCTTTTTTGAAAGCTGAGTACAAAGTGCTTGCTATTTTTGTGTTGGCGGTTGCCGTTTTGCTTGTCTTTAAAGGCAATTCGGACGTAGATTCTACCGCTATGGTCGCAGTTTCATTTATCGTTGGCGCTTTTCTTTCCGGTTTGGCCGGATTTATAGGTATGCGTATTGCCACTAAGGCAAACGTACGCACAACCAACGCGGCGCAAACTTCCCTCAACAAAGCACTTGAAGTTGCTTTTTCCGGTGGATCTGTTATGGGGCTGGGCGTGGTATCGCTCGGTGTGATTGGTCTCAGTGTCTTGTTTATGATTTTTAGCAACCTCTACCCTATTAACGATCAAAACGGTTTGGTGGTTGTGCTCAATGTCATCTCCGGATTCTCCTTAGGCGCTTCCTCCATAGCCCTATTCGCCAGAGTGGGAGGTGGAATTTATACAAAAGCGGCTGACGTGGGTGCCGACTTGGTTGGAAAAGTCGAAGCCGGTATTCCGGAAGATCATCCGCTCAATCCTGCAACCATTGCAGACAACGTAGGCGACAATGTGGGCGATGTAGCCGGCATGGGTGCTGATTTGTTTGAATCTTTTGTAGGTTCCATCATTGCAACCATGGTGCTAGGTGCTGCTTTTTTTGGGCTTCCCCAGTTTGACGCTTTCCAACTAGGCCCCATTTACTTGCCGCTGGCTTTGGCTGCCGTAGGTATTATAGTGTCTATCATAGGTACCTTTTTTGTTCGTGTCAAAGAAGGCGGCAATCCGCAAACCGCACTCAACATTGGTGAATTCCTTTCAGCCGGTTTGATGATCATCGCATCCTATTTTCTAATCAACGCTTTTATGCCCGCCTCTTGGGAAATGGGCGGCATTACATACACTTCAACCGGTGTGTTTATCGCTACCTTGGTAGGCCTAGCAGCCGGATTGGGTGTGGGTAAAATTACCGAATACTATACCGGAACGGGTACAAAACCCGTCAAAAGCATTGTTGATCAATCTGTGACAGGTGCTGCAACCAATATTATTGCCGGACTTGGCGTAGGTATGATGTCCACTGCCGTGCCTATTATTCTGATTGCTGCAGCCATTATATTGTCTTTTAAATTTGCAGGCTTATACGGTATTGCCATAGCCGCAGTAGGCATGTTGGCCAACACCGGTATTCAACTCGCCGTTGATGCCTATGGCCCTATTTCGGATAACGCCGGAGGTATTGCCGAAATGGCCGAACTTCCCAAAGAAGTACGCGAACGTACAGACAAACTTGACGCAGTAGGAAATACGACTGCTGCCATCGGAAAAGGCTTCGCTATCGCCTCAGCCGCACTTACGGCTTTGGCGCTATTTTCAGCCTTTATGCAACAGGCCAAAATAACATCGATTGACATTTCCCAATCAACGGTAATGGCAGGCCTTTTTGTGGGCGGTATGTTGCCTTTTGTGTTTTCGGCACTTTCTATGGGCGCAGTGGGTCGTGCAGCCATGTCAATGATTCAAGAAGTACGCCGTCAGTTTAAAGAAATTCCCGAACTGACCAACGCGTTGGCGATTATGAAAAAATACGACTCCGATCTGTCAAAAATTACCAAAGAAGACCGCGAAATATTTGACAAAGCAGACGGCGTAGCCGATTACAAAAAATGTGTCGAAATATCTACAAAAGCGTCCATTCGAGAAATGGTCTTACCCGGCGTTTTAGCCGTTGCCACACCCGTTTTGGTTGGTTTTATCGGCGGTGCCGAAATGTTGGGTGGGCTTTTGGCCGGCGTCACAGTAACCGGCGTGCTGATGGCTATTTTCCAATCCAATGCCGGTGGTGCTTGGGACAATGCTAAAAAAATGTTTGAAGGCGGCGTTGAAATCCAAGGTAAGATGTACTACAAAGGTTCCGAACCACACAAAGCAGCCGTGGTAGGCGACACCGTGGGCGATCCTTTTAAAGACACTTCCGGTCCTTCGCTCAACATACTGTTGAAACTGATGTCTGTGGTGGCATTGGTCATTGCGCCTTCTATTGCACAAATTCCCAGTACAACCGGATCTGTAAATCCGGTTGAAGAAAAAGTACAAATACGCATGAACACTTCAGACGAATTGACCACGGCTATAGTCACCATTACATCTGTAGAAAATGGCGTTCAACAAGTAGTAGAAAAAGTTTTTGAAGGGACTACTGCCGAAGTGACAGCCCAATTAAAACCTTATAGAGACAATTCTTCTATTGTGTCTGTAAATGTTTCAAAAACTAAGGAACGTAAAGAATAGTTTATACATTCTAATTTTAAACAAAAACCTCGTTTTAAAAGCGGGGTTTTTTGTTTAATCAATAGGCTGATTGGGCCTTTTATATCATTGTGGCGGTCTAAACTGAGTTTGGTTCACCGTTTATGCGCAAACAGTCCAATATTCACACTTGTAGTCCAAGCTTCATTTTAAAGTTCTCGAAACCAACAACCTCTCGACTGCGCTCGATAAGACATTAACTTTTTTGGAAACTACTTAAAATTAACCTAATACATTTGATTATTTTTCTCGGGTTTGTAAACTGTAAGATGAACAAAATTATAATTCAGCTATAGGTCGGCGGTTCACATTTGCAGGACTTTCCTTTATACTTCATCTAGTTTATAGCCTGTCATGCCTGTTTGTTTTACTTTAAAAAACGTAAATTTACCATTAAAATGATGTTTCTTTAAATGGATAAGATATGCAAATTCTAGTTTTTGGTATTGGCGGCGTTGGCGGCTATTTCGGAGGTAAATTGGCACAAGCCGGAGCCAAGGTATCCTTTGTAGCCAGAGGTCAAAATTTAAAAGCCCTTCGAGAAAATGGCTTAACGGTCAAGAGCTATCTGGGAGATTTCCGGATACCTCAGGTGGTTGTTTCGGAGAAGCTCTCAGATTTTAAAACGCCCGATCTCGTTCTGTTGTGCACCAAATCTTGGCAGTTGGAAGCTGTAGCAAAATCACTGAAACCCATCATTCATAAAGAGACCGTTTTGTTGCCCTTGCAAAATGGCGCCAACAATTACGACAAGTTAGCGGGTGTTTTACCCAAAAGCCACGTTTTGGCCGGACTTTGTAAAATCATCAGTTTTGTGGAAGCACCCGGCGTGATTTCGCATCCTTTTTTTGAACCTGAAATCGTTTTTGGCGAGATAGACAATCAACTTTCTAAAAGGGTTATAGAAATTCAAAACTTGTTTATAGACGCAGGCATTAAAACCGTCGTACCCCAAAACATATCCTTAGCCGTTTGGCAGAAATTTTTGTATATCTGTACCGTGAGTGGCCTTGGCGGACTTACCCGCGTGCCTATTGGAACCCTGCGTTCCGATCCCTTTTTAAGAAAATTGATGATGGACACCGCTCTTGAGATCCAGCAATTGGCCAACGCAAAAAACATTCCGCTTACAGAAAGTGATGTTGAAACTATTTTCCGGATTATCGACAGCCAAGATCCGCAAACGACGGCCTCTATGCAGCGCGATATCATGGCCGAAAAACCCTCAGAATTGGATGATTTTAATGGGTATGTTACCACCGAAGGCAAAAAATTTGGCATCGAAACGCCTGCAAATTCTTTTATTTACCATTGCTTAAAACCGATGGAACAAAGAGCGCGAAAGCTATGAGGTACTAAAAAAAATCGTTTTACGTTAGTACTTTAAACTAATATGCAACTGTTATGAAACCTTTGTTTTACCTCATTTTATTGAGCTTATCTCTTGTGGGCTTTGGCCAGTCTAGAATTGGTACCAAATTTGCCTACGGTTCCGAACTCGAAAGCTTTGCCATAGGCGGAAAAGCTACTTTTGGCTTAGACAATCGATTTTCAATTTCTCCGGAAATTATGTATTTTTTTGAAAACGACAATGTCTCTGCCTTCACGCTCAACGGCGACTTGCACTATGCGCTCAACAGCAATTGGAGCGGTTTTAAACCCTACTTAATCGGTGGGGTGAATTACACCGATTTGGATGTAAACAACAACCGATTTGATGACCGTTCAGACTCCGAATGGGGTCTCAATTTGGGTATTGGTGCCGCCTATCCCCTTTCCAGTTCCGTGCGATTTATCAGTGAAGCCAAATATGTTTTGAGTGATTTTGACCAATTGGTTGTCAGTGTCGGTTTTTTGGTAAATATGTAATTGAGTGTAAATACCATTTTAAGAAATGACTAGTTGGGTGTAATTAGAACTCGCCAAGAAAAATCACCAGAAAATCAAATCATACGGATTGTTTTTGTATATTTGTACGTATAAAATAAGTGATTATGGACACAAAGTTGACTTTAAAGCTTAATCAAAGGATTATTGAGAAAGCCAAGGAATATGCTTCCAACAAAAAAATGAGTTTATCTCGAATTGTTGAAGCCTATTTACAATCTTTGACTACCGAAAATGACACCTCTGGATTTGAGATTTCACCTTTCATAAAAAGCATCGCAACTGGCACTGAATTACCAGCTGATTTGGACTATAAAAAAGAGTATTCTGATTATTTAATGAAGAAATATAAATGAGTAAAAGGATTTTTATAGACACCAATATAATGTTGGACTTTTTAGGAGAACGAAAACCTTTTTATGACCCAATTGCTAAAATTGCAACGTTAGCGGAAAAAGAAAAATTAACAATGGTTGTTTCCCCAATCTCATTTGCAACGGTAAACTATTTTCTTGCAAAATTTGAGAATCCGAAAATCGCGAGGGAAAAACTGCGAAAATTCAAAATAATTACCGAAATATGTTCTCTAGACGGGCAGACAATTGAAAAGGGACTTAATTCTTCGATAAAGGATTTTGAAGATGCTCTGCAATATTTCAGTGCAACCGAATCGAATTGTGAAATTATAATAACAAGAAATGGAAAGGACTTTAAAGAGTCGTTATTAGCTGTAATGACAGCAGACGAATTTTTAAAATCTTTGAATAAAAAATAACTACACCCACAATGGCTATTAGAAATTGCTTATTCTCGCCAAATTCTGAAAATCCTTACTGGTTTTCATTTGGTGTGACTTGTAAAGTGCTAAACCATGCAACTACTCATACGAGCAGAGACCGGTTTACGACAAAGCCAAAGTGGGCATCTCCCGAAACCCTTGGCGTTTTAATATCTGTTTGGTTATTTTAGCTCAGGATACCGAAAACAACTCACCTCGTGGTCGTTCACCATGCCGGTGGCTTGCATATGCGCATAAATCACCGTGGAACCTACAAATTTAAACCCACGTTTTTTTAAATCTTTGGACAACTTGTCTGAAATTTCGGTCGTAGCCGGTGCATTTTTGTAATTCGTCACTTTATTGACTATGGGTTTGCCTGATACAAATTGCCAAATGTAGGTGCTAAAACTTCCAAATTCCTCTTGGATTTTCATAAAAGCCTGTGCATTATGCACCGTAGCCCTAATTTTTAATTTGTTTCGAATGATGCCCACATCATCCATCAACGTAAGCAGTTTGTGCTCATCATAGGCAGCAATTTTTTTATAATCAAATGCATCAAAAGCCCTGCGAAAATTTTCTCTTTTGCGCAAAATAGTAATCCAGCTCAAACCCGCTTGAAAAGTTTCTAACACCAAAAACTCAAATATAGTTTCGTCATCATAGACCGGCACGCCCCATTCTTGGTCGTGATAGGCTTCGTAAAGGGCATCGCCTCTACACCATCCGCAGCGGTTTTGTACGTTCATAAGTTGCTGATTTTATAAAATTAATACCCGGCCGCTTGGCCGTCTTTCCTACTTTCGGAAGCTCCAAAATAAACGCCTTTATCTGCATCAAACATAATGGCTTGATAACCGCCGTAATAACCGCCAAAACCTATTTCGTGACCTTTGGAAATCAACTTTTGAATCTCGTCAAAGTCAAAACCGCTTTCTATCAATATTTTTCCTTTTCCCTGAGCCGAAAATCCTGTAACGGTTGATGAACCGGAATGTTCATAGCGGGGTGCATCTCCGGCTTCTTGCAGGTTCATACCAAAATCTATGATATTCATCAAAATTTGAACATGTCCTTGCGGCTGAAAGTCGCCACCCATCACGCCATAACTCATAAAAGGCTTACCTGCTTTGGTGACAAAAGCCGGAATAATGGTATGAAAAGGTCTTTTGCCGGGTTCGTAGGTATTGTTTTGACCTTCGGTAAGCGAAAACAATTCCCCCCTATTTTGCAGGGTAAACCCGAGTTTGGGCGGTATCATGCCCGAGCCCATACCGCGATAGTTGCTTTGGATGAGGGAAATCATATTGCCATCTTTGTCGGCGGCCGTCATATAGATGGTTTCGCCGGCACTTATCTGCCCGGCTGTATAGGTTCGTGCCTGATTCATATCTATCTCTGCGGCTCTTTTTCGTCCGTATTCCTTAGATATAAGTTCTTGCACGGGAACTTTTGCAAAATCCATATCTGCATAGTATTTTGCCCGGTCTTCAAAAGCAATTTTTTTGGCCTCATTGACTATATGTAGATGTGCTGCACTGCCAAAAGTGATTTTTGAAAAATCGAATGTTTCGATGATGTTGAGCATTTGGAGCGCAGCAATACCTTGTCCGTTGGGCGGCAATTCCCACACATCGTAACCGCGATAGTTTGTAGAAACCGGCTCTACCCATTGGGACCGATGGTTTTTTAAATCATCGTATGACAAATAGCCTCCTTGAAATTTGATAAAATCTGAAATGGTTCGGGCTATTTCACCTTCATAAAAACCTTTACGTCCTTCCTTGGCCAATTTTTCATAGGTAGCTGCTAGGTATGGGTTTTTTACAATTTCGCCTTTTTGCGGAGGACGCCCATTGATGCCGTAGGTTTCGTACACGTTTGGAAAGCCTTGCGACACAAAGAACGGCAAGGTGCGTTGTTGATAAAACGCGATGAGCTCCGGAACCGGAAAGCCATTACGGGCATAATCTATAGCCGGCTGCAAAATCTGCGTCATGGGCAATTTCCCAAACTTTTGATGGAGTTCAAACCAGCCATCCACCGCGCCGGGAACACTCACAGGCAGTGCGCCCCACGATGGAATTTTGTCGAGTCCTTTTTCCTTTAGCATGGCAAGGGTCAAGTTTTTGGGTGAACGTCCGGAAGCGTTCAGTCCGTACAGTTTTTGTGTTTTGGCATCCCAAACAATGGCAAACAGATCGCCGCCAATGCCCGAGCCGGTAGGTTCCATAAGTCCTAATGCGGCGTTGGCAGCAATGGCTGCATCTATAGCAGTTCCGCCCTTTTTCAGTATGTCCAGGCCAATTTGTGTGGCCAGCGGATGGCTAGTGGCTACCATACCGTGTTGGGCAATGACTTCGGAACGTGTGGCAAAATTTTTCCCGGTTAGCCTGTCTTGAGACCAAAGCGCAGATGAACTCAAATACAGAAGTAAGGACAGATAAAGCGTTTTCATTGAGGTATTATTAGGGTTATTTAATGGTCGTGTCTGTGGCGTCTGTCAGAGTAAAGTGGCGCAGTAGCTTCCTATCTGTTGGTTGATTAATCTTTTAATGCGCCCTTCACGATTTTATTTTTAAAGTTCTAAAGTTACACAATTTTGACAAAATTGATTTGTCTGTTCACCCAGCGGCAAAGTACATCCACCATCCACTTTCATATTTTAGGGTTTTAATGACACCATAAACAATCGTTTTAATAACTTTACGCAAAATTAAAACACCTTTTTAATAATCTTCATGAATACATTTACGCGTCTGTTTTGTTTGTTGATAATCAACATTTGTATCGCCCAAAGTGAGCCACAAGCCTTTGAAATATACAACGCCCATGGCAAAAAAGTCAGTTATAAAAAAATGATGCGCAACTTGGTCAAAGCGGATTTGGTGTTTTTTGGTGAAACGCACAACGACCCTATCGCGCATTGGCTACAGTTGGAAATGGCGCAGGAATTTGTACAAAAGCGCAGATTAATTTTGGGTGCCGAGATGCTAGAATCAGACAATCAAGACGAACTGAACCAGTACTTGGAGGGTAACATTTCCGACAAAGAATTTGCCGAAACAGCTAGGCTTTGGAACAACTACAAAACAGATTACAAACCGGTGGTTGACTTTGCAAAAGCGCAGCAAATTCCATTCGTAGCCACCAATATCCCGCGCAGGTATGCTTCTTTGGTTTACAAAAACGGTCTCAAAGTGCTTGACACGATGCCGCAGCAAGAAAAACAGTGGATGGCATCGCTTCCTATTTTCTTTGACCCTTCTTTGCCGACCTATGAAGCTATTGACAAGATGGGCGGTCATGGCGGTGGGTCTTTTATGGCGGAATCACAAGCGTCAAAAGATGCAACTATGGCGCATTTTATCATAAAAAACATCAAGCCAAACCATCTTTTTTTTCATTTGAACGGTTCTTATCACACCAAAAACAGAGAAGGCATCGTATGGCATGTACGCATCAAAAGACCTGATTTACAGATTTTAACTATCGCTACGGTTGCGCAAAAAAATATCCATACCTTAGAATCAGCATTTAAAAACGAAGCCGACTACATCATTGTCATCCCCACAAACATGACCAAAACATATTAAATTATAGACATATGAAACCACTGTTTGCAACCTCAATGCTCTGTTTAATTTTCAGTATGGCTTTCGGGCAAATCAATCGTACGGAGCAAAAAATTTTGGAACGTATAGACGCCAATTATGAAGAATCCCTTTCGTTTTTGGAAAAAGTAGTCAACATCAACAGTGGTTCGCTCAACATTGCGGGCGTACAAAAAGTTGGGAAAGTTTTTTCGGAAGCTTTTACGGATATTGGGTTTCAAAACACTTGGGTAGATTTGCCCGCTGAGATGAAAAGAGGCGGTCATTTGTTCTCTGAATTTTCCGAAGGAAAAATCAAAGGTAAACGTCTGTTGTTGATTGGGCATTTGGATACGGTTTTTGAAGAAGACAGCCCTTTCCAAACATTTAGGCGTTCGGGCGACACCCTTTTTGGTCCGGGTGTTGCAGACATGAAAGGCGGTGATGTGGTTATTTTATATGCCCTCAAAGCCTTACAAGAAGCGGGTGCCTTGAAAAATGCACAAATCATAGTATCGCTTATAGGCGATGAAGAAAAAACCGGCGACCCGCAGGAAGTTTCCCGAAAATCCCTCGTAGATGCTGCCAAAAGAAGCGATATTGCTTTAGGTTTTGAAGGGGCCACAGGTTTTAACTACGCTACTATTGCCCGCCGAGGAACTGCATCTTGGTCGTTGGAAACAACGGGCGTGCGCGCACATTCGGCAGGTGTATTCAGACCCAATACAGGAGCGGGAGCTATTTACGAGGCATCGCGCATATTGACAGCTTTTTACGAAGAGCTCCAAGAAGAATATTTGACCTACAACCCGGGTCTGATACTAGGTGGTTCGTTGGTGGATGTCGCCGATGACCACAGCAAAGGAAGTGCTGCCGGAAAAACCAATGTGGTGTCGCCATACACTTTTGTGAAAGGCGACCTGCGTTTTTTGACGCCCGAACAGATGGAAAACGCCAAAGCAAAAATGGAAGCGATTGTTTCTCGTCATCTTCCCAAAACGGATGCGACTTTTACTTTCGAACCCGGCTATCCGTCTATGCCGCCCACAGCGGGCAATATGGCTGTGCTTCAAAAACTCAGCAAAGTAAGTGTAGATCTGGGCCAAGGCGAAGTTTTGCCTTTTGATCCGGGGAGGCGTGGTGCCGGAGATATTTCTTTCGTAGCCGCCTACGTGGATGCGCTTGACGGATTGGGCGTGGAAGGCGAAGGCGCGCACACCCTTTCGGAGTGGATGGATTTAAAAACATTTAAGAGTTTTACCCAACGTGCGGCTTTGTTGATTTACCGCTTAATCCATGAAAAATAAGACAGGTTCATCACAATTCACCTAAAAATTCCGGCAAAGCGTTCAACGCAGTTTTTAAAACAAAGCTTAAAAGGCATTTTTTAAGGATGTAAATCTGAACAACATCAAGCATCTACAGACATCGTTGTTTCCTTTTTCTTTTTGTGCGTCATATATACACCGATAAGGACAATACAGCCACCAAAAATTTGAACGGCGCTGAGCGATTCGCCATCTAAAGTGCCCAAAAAAACAGATACGACAGGCATCATATATGTCACCGAAGCGGCGAACACGGGTGATGAAACTTGTATGAGCCTGTTGAAGAGAATTTTGCCCACACCTGTACCAAAGACCGCCAAAACACTGATAGACAACAGCGACCATTTGAGTTGACTTTGCTCAAAATCCAATCCGAAGAAGCCTGAGAAAAACAAGATGATGGCCGTGGGAAAAATTAAAAAAATAAAATTCCACGTAGCCAAGGTCAGCGGATCCATGTCGTGCAAGTATTTTTTAATGATATTGACATCCGTGGCATAGCAAGTCGATGCCATAACCACGAGCAAAGAATACCCTAAGGCACCCATGTCTTGCAGGTTGCTTCCTCCCATAATCAGCAAAACAGCACCGGCCAAACCCACAAAAACCCCTGCAATTTGACGCTTTTGAAAGCTGACACCAAAGACGAACAGACCAAGCAGCAATGCACTCAAAGGCGTAAGCGAATTGAGAATAGAGGCGATGGAGCTGTTGATTTTGGTCTGAGCAAAGGCAAAAAGAAATGTAGGGATAAAGACACCGACCAACGAAGACAAGACAACATACCTTAACTGGTGTTTTTTGATTTTATGAATTCGCCGAACCCCGACGATTAATAGAAAACCGGCTGAAATGAGTATGCGAAGTGCCCCCAATTGAACAGGCGTAAGCGCCAGCAATCCTTTTTTGATGAGAATGAAAGAACTTCCCCAAACCAAAGACAAAAAAATCAGAACTATCCATTTAGATTCGGGCTGCTTCATGTTTTTTTTGACAAAAATCGGGTTTTCTGAAGTCTAAATTGAAAAAAATATGATTAATTTTAAATACAAAAACGCTGAACTGTATTTAACAAACCCTGCGTGAAAAACATGAAGACTTTATTAAAAATAACCTTGCTTTTTTTAACGCTATTACTCCATGCGCAAGAAGACATCAAACTCAGAGGGCGTGTTTTAGCCAAGGTAGTAAACGACCAAACGGGTACATTGATGGTAGCGACTTCCAAGGCCACTTACGGCATTAGCGCAAGCACGCATGGGCTTTTGTGGAAGCAAAAAAAGTTGCGTAAGGTTGATTTTTCATCTTATACAGAAATTGCAAATACTAGCTATGTGGTTTTTGAAACCAAGCAGTTGATCAATTCAAAATTGCTGTCGGGTGCGCTCAACACCCAAGGTGCATCGGTCATTTTGATGGACATCAACACCGGAGACATCCTCTTTGACTCCAAAAAAGCGGGTTATAAATCGGTGAACAAAACACTCATCATGCCCGACAATAAATCTATATTGGTAAACGGCGTCAAGAACAGACAGCTCACCCTCGGCAAATTTGAGTGTCAATCTGGAAAACCCATTTGGGAAACACCCTTAGACAAAAACAGTTTTTTGGATGCCGTGAAACGCAATTTGCTCGGTAAAGAAAAAGTCTTTTTGGATACGGACGGCAATATCCTTTGGTTTAATTATGGACAATTTGTAAAAATAAATAGCCACAGTGGTGAAATTTTATACGAAGTCAAAAACCTTTCCAACATCGAATATGAAAAACAAAAAAACATACTTTTTGTTTTTTCAAACAAACTCAAAGCTACCAAACTCACGCAGGAAACGGCAGTTTACGCCTCGGATGCGACCACACTACAACCCGTTTGGAAAGACACCCTCAGGATTTACGGGAACATCACAAGTACGGCCATTGATAAAGATAAACTAATCGCCATCACGACCAAAGGGTTTGACGTGATTGATATAGATAGTGGGCACAGGCGGTGGGAAAAAACTGAAACGCTCCCGCTCATCAAAAGAATTGTGCCTGTAGAAACCGGCTATTTGGTCGCACAAGAACAATACCTTATTTTAATTGACGACACCGGCCAAAAAAAATGGGACAACGAAGTCAAAATTTCTAAAACCGATGACCATGGCATTATTTTTTTAGAAGAGGAAAAAGGTCAAATTTTAAGTATAACACCTTCTTTTATCCATAAAGTGGATGCGCAAACCGGTGCCGATATATGGAATGAGCCGCTGGTTTTGAATTCGGCCACCTATCTGGATCGGAGTTTGAAAATATCGCAAAACCGATATCAAGTTTGGCAAGACAAACCCGCAGACAACTATTTGGTGTTTTCCAACAACATGATGTATGCCGTAAAACCTACAGACACGCTGGAAGCTAAACTTCTTCATTCTTTTGATTCCAATCAAATTCCGAATGTAGAAATTAGGGAAGACGGCTATTTCGTTTTTCAAAAAAACAACTTTCACTTTTTTGAAAAAAACGGCATTATGAAATACGAAAAAAAATACGCCTCTACCAAGAATGCCACTTTTTTTGGAAAAACAAAAGACTTTGGCGAACGCGGTTTTGACACCTACAAAGCTACCCTGCTGTTTATTCCCAATCAGATCAACAATACCTTCAAAAGTGTATTGGTATCTACCAATTTGGGTTTTGTGACTTCGACCTCCGGTTTTATATACGGAAATTACCAAAGTTATATGGGCATTTATGACAACCTAACCGATGTCAACCGCATTGCCGTTGGCTCAAATCTTGAGGGTATGCTCAGACGCACCGAAAAAGGCAAAAAAAACGATTCGAGCCTTATCTTAGTCATTCCGGAAGATACCCAGCTAAGAATTTTAGAATTGTTTAAAGACAGTGGGGAAGAAAAACACCTAAAAACCATTGCCACCGACTCCAAAGATTTTGTGATAGATCAAGTGGAGAAAATCCTCTATTTGTTTGAAAAGAACAAGATGGTGGTTTTTCCTTTGGATTGATGGGGAAGATTATTAATTGTATCCCATTTTGACCTTTTTACCGTTTAAAAACATTTCGCAATTGATAAAAAAAGCGTTCGATCAGCCTTAAATCTTCGGTAATGATTTCGCCCACACCGCTCATTTCTTGTGTGAAGACAATTTCTTTGTTGTAGTTGGTTATCAGCTTTTTGGGCAGCTCAACATCCACCGCAAAAAAACCTTCTTTATCGGGCAGTAAAGAAATATTATGCACCTCGCCCGTCAACATCCCAAATTCTTCATCCCCTACCCACGCGAAATTCAATTCCACGGAGCTAATCTTAGATGTTTGGGGTGCGGAGTTGTTGCAACGGTATGTTTTTACCATGGTATTTGGCCACTATCCTCAGGCAGGTGGGGCCGCAGTCTTTGGAGTCGGGTTGGCGGTAGTGGGGGAAGGGGTTCAAATTTATTTTTATTTTCTTTGAGAAAATATGAGAAAAAATCAGTTTTCCATCAATAATTTTTCCAGCAAATTTTCTATTTGCTCACTATTTGGTGCCGGGGCATTTTTATAGGCTAATATGCCACGTTTATCATATATGAGATATCTGGGGATTGTGCGTAATGTGATGTTTCGATATAATTCAGCTTCAGGGTAATTGAGTGCGATTAGATTATTTTTATAATTCAAAAGACCTTCTTCTTTAGACGCATTAATCCACTCGTGTAAATCACTATCTATAGAGATGTAAAGAAAAACAACTCCTCTATCGGAAAATTTTTCACGTAATACTTTAGAATTTGACATGGCGGCGCGACAAGGGGCACACCAACTCGCCCAAAAATCCACATAAATCAGTTTCCCTTCATTATCCTTTAATAGGTTATCCAATTGCAGTTTTTCTTTTTCTAATGTGCTAAATAACACGTTTTTGGTTTCAGTCTTAGAAGATGAAAAATCTACAAGATACTTTTCGTTAATGTAATTAATCAGCGTGGAGTCCGTTACAACTCCTTTAAATTTATCATAATAGGCACTAAAATCTTCGCTCGAATAATTTTTTATGATTTCCCTGAGGTTGTTGTACAAAAGATGTTTTTTTGTAAAATCCGGGATATTATTTGAATTTAAGACCGAATCAAAAATAATTCTGCTGTCGGCAGAGGAATTATTGTTTGTGCCCGGCGCAAATTTACGGGCAAATTTTTCCTTGATAATCCGACCCAACAAATTCCTGTACAAACGCATAAATATAAGGCTGTCTGATTGTTTTATCAAAGAATCTATCGTTTTGGCTTGGAGATTATTTAATTCCAGTTTATAAAAAACCCTATACAAAGCAATGTTCTTTTTCCTGTATTGATAGTCTTCTTTCGAAATCTGATTAACGTCGTAGAGTGAATCCAAAATATTACTTTCAATGGTCAAATTACCAATCATTCTTTCTCCGGTTTCTCTTTTAAATGTATTGAAACGCTTGGTGTACCTGCTGACATTGTCATCTTTTAAAAACTCAACAAACGGTAATGGGTATAAAAATTTTATTTTTTCGGAGTACTCTTCCTTAAATTGGTCATAAATGAAAACATCGTAATTTATAGCGGATGCATTGGAATCCTTTAAATAGGCTGTTGGCAAATTTCCCTGATAGTCAAGGATAAGTGTGTCCCCTTTTTTAAGCAAATAATGTAAGAAATCGTATTTACCATCCTCAACAATCAACTCGATTACGTCCCTTTTCGGATTAAGTTTTATTGTATCGACTATTACTCCCCTTTTCGGATTTAATATTATTTCTTCATATTGGTCAAAATAGGAAGCAAGCCTTTCAAAGAAAACCGAATAACCTACTCCAATTGGTGTTTCAATTTTCTTTTTTTTTGGTGCGTTTTTGAATATAATGATTATATCCTCTGTCTTAACTCGACTTTGTTCAAAGTTTTGTTTCCTATTATTCGTGCATGACCAAAAAAAAGAGAATACCAATAAAAAGAATATAGTATATTTCATTGAAAAATAATTTAAAAGAGCCGTGTTCCTTGGGTACACAGCCCTTGAATGTTAGTGTTGGGCAATAAAATCAGTTATCATACTTAGTCTTATTTTTTTAAACAGGATATAACCTACTGTGATTTTACAGACTTTCAAACTCACCTGTTTTTTATCTTATCTATCAGATTTTTAAAAGCCTCGAAATCAGATGGGCGGGGCGCGCTGCTTGATATTACTTCATCATTTGTACCAATAATAACATACCTTGGTATCATAAAAGTTTCCCTTTCCTCTTTGGTCAGGTATTCCAATATGCCCGACTTTTCAATATTAAGCATTCTGTATTGATGCTCGCTTGTTAAAAAGGGCTTTAATTCCCGAAGGCTGTTTGTCCAATTGTTTTTGTGATGGTCGATGGAAATAAAAATCCACTCCAAATCACCGAAGGATTTTAAGTCATTTCTCATCGTCACTGTTTTTTCTATTTCGGAAATACAAGGCGCACACCAACTCGCCCAAAAGTCCAAAACCCTGATTTTGTTTTTTGTGCTTTTCAAAATATCGGATAAGGTTATGGTGTCATTTCCTAAAGTTGTGAACTGATCGAAATTTACTTTTGCCGGAAGTGTAAAACCGCTTAGGTCTAAATCTTCTTTTATGCGTTTTAGTTCTTCTTTATAAGAAAGATTGGATACTTTACTGATTTGTTCCTGCAAATTTTTTTCCATTAGTGGTTTATCGCTCTTGCCCTGTCCAAATCCTTTTTTGTAGTAATCATAGATTAACTTGGTTAAGGCGAAATCTCTTAGATCTCCGGTCAAATGGTTTTGGATGTATTCCTGCTCTGTCTTAAAATTTTCACTTGAATAATTCAGCAAATCATGGCCGGCAAAATAGTATCTGATAAAGGAAACCAGACTTCGTTTGAAGTAATCGTTGTTTAGAAGTTCAGGTCGCTGAAAATCATCTATGGTAACGGGTCCCAGATAATCTCTCAAATCGAGGAAACCGTCTTTTTCAATATCACTTTGTTTGGAGATCAATTCTAAAAATTCCGGGTCATTTACGTTCCATCCCATTGATTCTACAGGAATAGCCCTTGGGGCAATTAAATTGTATAAATATTCAAACTTTAATTCCGCACCCACTTGGTCGATAAAATCAGCCGAAACCTGATTGTTCGCAATATAATCGTTAAAAAAACGCTGGCGTCTCTGGTAGATGTGCTGGCTGAGGTTTTTATAATCTTTTAAATGGCTGTTGTATTTGTTTGTTGACCACTCATCATTCGCAGAATCCAGTTTTTTAAAAAAATTATAATGGGCTCCATTTTTTCCTATAAAATCGATTCCCTTTTTGACAGATATTATAATGCTATCCCCCGGGCTTACAAATATCCGGGTGTTGTAACGTGCTGAATCACCAAACGAAAAAATTTCAAGTATCTGCGGTTGGTTGATATCATCGAGCGTGAATTTTACGGTATCATTCATTTTTTCTTCAGAAAGTCCGTCATGATTAGTTCCATTGAAATAGGAATAATTAATAAAATTCACATATTCCAAAGCTTTCTGATCATTTGTGACACTTCTTATTACTATACTTTTATTTGATAAAAGCGTGTCTTTAAAGACTGTTTCTACTTTTCCATTATTCGTTTTTTCATCATGTTTACAAGCTTGCGAGAGAACGAGAAGAAAGCATAGAAATAAGAGTATGTTGGGTTTTAAGAATGACATAATCAATGATTTGAGATAGACAGATTTAATATTGGCTTACCATTGAGAAACTGTATTTGCTTAATTTTTTAATATTGTAGGCATTACTTGAAAGCTATTCGTTAGATGCTAATCTTGTATGGGAAATCTTTATTAAATTAAACTTCATGCCTGTTTGCAAAAGCCGGAAGGTTTGTGTTTCTTGTCTTTGGTTGGCTCTGCCCCAATTGTAAAAAGTGGTCATTTTTAGATAAGTTGGATCGTACTTTCCGTTGCCGTGGTAGGTAAGGTTTACCTGCCAATTGCCTTGTAGGCTGTCTATAAAAAACGATTCGGCACTGTAGCCCTGTTTCTTTTCTGTTATCAGCAAAGGATTGTTGTCGCGGTAAGTGTGGTTAAAGCTAAAGACCTGAAGGTTGGGGTTTACAAATTCTAATTCAAACTCGGCATCGGCTACATTCCACTCAAAAAGCAAACGCACGTCTTGTTGCACTTCTTTTGCATCAAACTTTTCCATACGTGCAATGTGGTGAAGCTCGTGGCGATGCAAGGCAAAAAGGTTTTGCATTTCTTCGTACACCACCTTGTCTATACCGTTGTCCGAAAGGGTGTCGCGCTGTTCCATAAACTTGAGGTAAGTTTTCCAGGCTTGGGCGTATTGACTGTTTTCGGTCAGGGTATGGGCCAAGTCGCGGTAAGACTGTGTGTAACCGGGGCGCAGGGCTAAGAGTTTTCTGTAGATGGGCAAGGCGGCTTGGGGCTGCTTATCGGCTTGCCACAGGTAGGCAATGGCCTTGAGCCATTCGGGGTGGTCGGGGTTTTGGTCGCGGGTGTCTTGCAGTATTTGGGCAGCGGTGACATTACTGCCAAAGCGTTGTAAGAGCTTTTGGGCGACAGCCAAGCGGTAGGAGGGGTCGATAAGGAGGTTATAGGGGGCGCGACCCAAAACATCGGCGGCCTGTGCCAAGGAGCTAAGGCTGTCGTAGGTTTTTAGGTAAAAAGGCTCTTCTTGGGCATAAAGTGAATAAGGCAGGGCATCGTTTTGGTAGATGTTTTTGTTGGTGTACTTATCGTCTTGTTCGTTAGTGTCGTCTTTATTGCGTTTGGTGTCTCCAAGTTTGGTTTTAACAACGATAACACCTCCTGCACCTAGAGTTCCGTATTTTACTGTACCGGCTAAGCCTTTAATAACAAATACATCTTTAACATCTGAAACATCAATTAAAGGTGCATTATCGGTATAAATGATGCCGTCAATCTCCCAGATAGCAGAATTGTCCAAATTGATGGAGTTTTTCCCTCTAAGGACAACTATCGGAGGTATGTCGTTAACCAAATTGTAGTTTGCAATCTTTCCAACCAATGATCTGTGCAGAAATTCGTGAGCATAATTTAATTTGTCTCCCGATATGTGATTAACAGCATACCCCGCTCTTTCTACATCTACGGCACCAAAGTTGGTTTCCATTCTTGCAGGCTTGCCCATTAGTGTTTTATTAATCTCCAATTTTCGTGTCTTGCTTATCGTTACTTCCTCCAATTCATTGACTTCCTCATACATATCTACATTGAGTATGCTGGTAACATCTTCAATCACTATCTCAATATTTCTGAACCCAATGTATGAAAATCGGAGTGTTTCGCCTTTCTTGGATTCTACCTCATAAAAACCGCGTTCATCCGTAACCATCCCCCGTGAAGTATTCAGAACCTGAACGTTTACACCGGCAAAGGGTCTGTTCTCAAAACGGACGTAACCTGTTATTTTCTTTAAGGAAACATCCGGACTTTGACCGAAACTGACAACCGATAAAAATAGAAACCAAACTACAGTAGTGGCAATCCGCCAATTTCCTGTCTTGTGAGATAAAGTTGCCAAAGTTAACCTTTTAATAGAGCAAGTTAATAAAAAAACAGATGAATCGCTTGTATCTAAGCAAGTTGGTCGGAAATCTTGAAAATTAATAACACTAAACCTTCCGCTGGCAATTTTCTTTCCAATATCAAAACCGTTATACTCTAGCTACTTCTCCAACTGCAGTCAAAACCTTTAGGTTCAGCGTAGCTAAATCGAAAATTTATTGTAGCTAAACCGAAGATTCAGCGTAGCTAATCCTTTTGCGTGTTTTACCCCGATTTCTATCGTAAAGACCTCACAGGTTTTAAAAACCTGTGAGGTCTTGTAATTGAAAACCTGTAAGATCTCAGTTACATGGGTCAGCTACAAGAATTCGTAAGCCTGGTTTCAAAAAACCCTCCCGCTTTCTTTTTCCATTCCCTTACTTTGTCATTTCCGCGCTCAATGCTTCCAAAATCTTTCAATTATGGTATCTTTGCCGACAGTATTTTAAGTAGCGATGAAGAAAAATTTTTACCGGGAACTCCAATGGAGGGGCATGCTGCACGACGCCATGCCGGGTGTGGAGGAGCACCTACAAAACGGAATACAAAGCGCCTACGTGGGCATCGACCCGACCGCAGATTCGTTGCACATCGGCCATTTGGTGGGCGTGATGATGCTCAAACATTTTCAACTTTGCGGTCATCGGCCCATTGCCTTGGTGGGCGGCGCAACCGGCATGATCGGCGATCCGTCCGGAAAATCATCCGAACGCAACTTATTGGATGAAAAAACCTTGCGCCACAACGAAGACTGCCTCAAAAACCAACTGCGCCGTTTTCTGGATTTTGACAGCACGGAAGCAAATGCCGCGCTTTTGGTGAACAACTACGATTGGATGAAGCCTATGAGCTTTTTGGAATTCATCCGCGATGTCGGCAAACACATCACCGTCAATTATATGATGGCCAAAGATTCGGTCAAAAAACGAATAGACAGCGACCAGGCAGAAGGCATGTCGTTCACCGAATTCAGTTACCAATTGGTGCAGGGATATGATTTTTTACATCTGTACCGCACGCACAATTGTACTTTGCAAATGGGCGGTAGCGACCAATGGGGCAACATCACCACCGGTACGGAACTCATCCGCAGGATTGCATCCGGAAAGGCTTATGCACTTACTTGCCCGTTGATTACCAAAGCTGATGGCACCAAATTTGGAAAAACTGAGGGTGGGAACGTCTGGCTCGACCCACAGAAAACTTCCCCTTTTAGGTTTTATCAATACTGGATGAACACTTCAGACGAAGACGCCGAAAAATACATTAAAATTTTTACGTTGCTCACCCAATCCGAAATAGAGGAACTTGTCCAAATCCACAAAGAGGCACCGCATTTACGTGGTCTTCAGCGAAAACTTGCTGAAGAAATCACCTCCATGGTACATGGCTCGGATGCTTTGGAAAAGGCCGAACAAGCCAGTCAAATTCTTTTTGGCAAGAACACAGCCGGTTTTCTAAAAAAACTTGAAGAAACTACCTTGCTAGAAGTTTTTGAGGGTGTTCCTCAAGCGTCAATCCGCCTATCTGACTTAGAACACGGACTCTCCATCGTGGATCTTCTCACAGAAAAAACGCACTTTTTAAAATCTAATAACGAAGCGCGCCGTGCTTTAAAAGAAAACAGCATCTCGTTGAACCAAGAAAAGGTTGATGAAGATTTTATCGTGCATGCATCAGACTTAATTGCACACAAATACCTTTTATTACAAAGAGGAAAGAAGAATTATTTTTTAGTGAAAATAAAGGTTTAGTTTTTTTCAACACCATAAAACCCCGCAGCTTCGCAACTACGGGGCTTCAACCAAACTAACTAACAATATATGAAAAAAACTAACTCTCTTTCTTTAATTTGCCACCAACGTGTGCCAATTCCTATTAGCTCTGTGAATGAGCGCCTTGGGGTTTTCTGTCAACCAATCTTCATAAGTATCTGAAAAAGGGGTCTTGTAAAACAAGTATAATTTCCCGTTTCGCACTTCAAAAGCCCTGGGGTTAATCCCTATTTTTTCGCCGGTTTTCGCCATGGCGTAGGCACAGTAACCACCGTATTCAGGTGTGTATTTATCGGGATTGGCCAAAAATGTGTTTTTGTTTTCCTCACTGTCAAACAGATATTTTGCACCCTTGTATGATACTTCGTGTTTTTCTTTCCCCTTGATTGCCTTATCCGAAAAATAGGCAACCACATCATATCTGTCTGCCATGTAGCCCTTTTTGTCTGTATTCATCAGGGCATCTTGAGCCATCACCTGATAGCCAAAAAATACCAAAATAAAAAGCGATGTGGTTTTCATCTGTTTATATTATTTATTTTTATCGGTCATGCTTCGGCTGCGCTCAGCACAGGCATGGAACGCCTTAGGATAATCATACTCCTGTTTGTCAATCTTTTACATGGGCGTTTCATCTGTTTATATTTATTGTTTTTCAAAACGCATGTTCAACATTTATCTCATCATTTTTTGGTATTCAAATTGTCAATAGGTGTTTTATCCCTAATCGATTTGAAATCAAATTACCCCTCGGCAACAGAAAAACAGTCGATGTAAAAAATTAAAACTTTCCTGTAAAATGTTAATATTTAGAATTTTAACTTTTGTTGAATGTAATTTAACATGCATTAAAATGAGAAATGGGAGAAACGCACAGACTTAAACACCTGTTTTTCAGTATTTTAAACTAAAGATAACCGGTTTTAATCTGTCTTTACAAAGAGGATGCTCTCTTGTGTTAAAATTTGGAAGGGTGCTGGTAATGTTGTTTCAGGATATGGATGTTTGCCACCAAAAACGTGGTCTGCATCCGGAATCATAATCAGTTTGCTCTTGGGATTCCAACGGTGCATTTTTTTGGCTTCTTCTACGGAGATTACAGAATCTGCCTCACCATGCAAAACCATTTGTGGCTTGTTGAATCGTTTGACGGCTGCCTCTACAAAAAGACGCTCGCTGTGGTTTTGAAAATCTTGATAAAACTGATAATAATGAGGCATCTGTTGTTTGGTACGTGCATTTTCTATAAACATCACGCCCGTCTCTTTCCACTTTTCAAGTTTTTGTCCGGTTGGAAATCGACTGCCAAAATCGCTAACACCTGCCCAAGTGATGAGTTTGGAAACGCGTGTGTCTTCGCCGGCCTTAAGTGCACACACACCCCCACCCCGACTGTGTCCAATGAGTGTCAACGCGTCGGGGTTTTTATCTTGCAGAAATGCATCCGCATCACATACCCAATTGATTACTTTTTCCAAATCAAAAAGTTCTTTGGTGAAATTGTTGTGTCCAAAAGCTTCCAAATCGCCAAATTCAAGTGGATTTTGCGGTGTAGTTCCGTTGTGTGAAAAATTAAATTTCACAAAAAAACAATCGTTCTCTGCAAACTGCTCAGCCGCCAAATCCCAACAACCCCAGTCTTTAAAGCCTTTGTAGCCGTGGCTAAACACTACTACGGGCTTGGGTTGGTTGTTTTTCTTGAAAAAAATATCCATCAAAATGGTTTTTCCATCTGCGCCTTCAAGGCTGAGGTTCCGTATTGTCTGTATCATCGTTTGTTTTTTCTGTAAAAGGTATGTTTATGTCTAAAATTTCTTTGATCAGTGAATGTAAGACATTTTCAAAATCATGCAAAACCTGATTGTCAATCAAGTAGTCATGTGTAGCACCTGCAACCTTACATTTCATGAATTTGTCTTTTAAATTTTTGAATGATATAACACCTGTCATACATTGAAAGTCTTGAATTTGTTGTGCTTGTTGATGCATGAATGCATAGCACAACACTTGAAAAGCCTTGCTCCATTTGTAATCTTCCGTAAGGTTTTGCATGTCCTTTACATGCATATTTTCGGGGCTTACTTTTCCTGTTTTATAATCGATAATGCGCAGTTGGCCGTCTAGCATATCCATTCTGTCAACCTTACCTTTAAGGAAAACAGGTGCAAACAATTCCGGAATTGACAAAGGAATTTTGATGGATTCTTCCAAAGCTATTATTGCCAAATCGGCGCCTTTCTCTATGGTTTTTCTATCGAGTTCAAGTAGTTTTGTGATGTATTTTTGAGCAACTTGGTATATGATTACATTTTTTCCGGTTTGCAAGTCGCCACCGGGGTAGTGCTTGTCGAAAGCCTTTATCAGTATTGAGGTTGCTTGTGCGGAAAGTTCGTCAAGCATTGCCACAGTCAGTGGTTGTCCGATGGTAGGCTTGTAAAGCGCTTCCAGCGTATCGTGTACAATATTGCCGAGTGTGCGGTCGGCTATGGTTTCTTCCGCAACCCATGCTTCTTCAATGCCCAAAACAGCCTGTTTGTAGAACTGCATGGGATCGTAGATATAGTTGCTCAAAAAAGACGGTGAAAATCCACTTTGTGCTTTCGCTTTAAGAATATCAATTATATTTTCATTCTTAGCGATAGATTTATAGAGCAACTGAAAATCGGGTGTTACATTCGTCAATATTTTTTTGGAAACTTTATGGGGGCTGTCAAGCTCTAATTGCGATAAATATCGGCTGGGCTCGCCAAGTCCAAAATTTTCTTCATCTGTATTGTACAACAAATACATATTTTGGGCTTTTGACAATAAACGATAAAAATGGTATGCAAAAACAGCATCACTATCTCGCTGATCTGGCAAGTTAAAAGCCGTTCGTACTTCAAAAGGCAACATGCTCACTTTTTTCGATTTTTTGGGGAGCATGCCTTCATTGGCGGACAAGACGATGACGGTCTCAAAATCGAGGTTTCTAGCCTCGAGCAAACCCATGATTTGCAAGCCGTCTGTAGGTTCACCGCGAAAAGAAATGCGGTCTGCATTGACGTATTCTTTAAAAAAGCGAAGTTGTGTTTTGGCGTGGTTCAAAAAAGTGTATTGGTGGCTGTAATGGTCAATTTCGTTGAAAATTTCGTAAAAACGAAACAGTTGCTCGCCCAATAAAGCATCTTCTGTTAACAGATTGCTGTAGTCGTTTTTAAAAACTTGAACCAATTGTTTCATCTCTTCGATTAATGTGCAGGCAGCTGAAGTAGTTAAAATGGTTTTTAACATTGAAATTTGGGGATATGAATCCACCAAACCCCGAAGCGCATCAGGTGAAAAATAGCTTTTGGACGTGTGGTTGATAGATGCCAGCAAATCCTTTATGCGCGCATCTTTCAATGTGCCTGATAGCAAGGTACAAATTTCTGTGAACTGCTGAATATGGAGGGTTTTATCCGTTTCACGTAAGGCGATTTTAAACTCAAAAACAGCTTTGAAAAAGTGGGCCAAAGTAGATGTTTTCAGGGGTACTCCCATAGTAATATTGGCAACATTAAACGCCTTTGGTAAGGCATCCAAAACGGGTTGTAGCAAGTTTTCGTCCGCTAACACAACCGCAACCTCAGCGAGTGGATATTGGTTTTTAGCCAATGCATCTAAAATATGGCCTAATTGTTTTGCTTGGCCTATTTGGCCGTTCACGCCGATAAACGAAATATCTTTGGGTGATGCAAAATGATTTGAAATCCAATCGGATGTTGAAGTTGATAAAACCTTGTGACGCAATATATTTCTGGGATGATGCCCGGCTTCATGATAGGTATTGTCCAAAAAAAAGGCATCAAAATCCCAGCATATGTTTGCTTTTCCGGAGGCTAGCATCTTACTGAGGCAAAATGCTTCACTTGTCTTGAGTGCACTAAATCCGGCAAAAACAAAACTTTGGCAGGATTTCTCTATAAAAATGTCGATGTTTTGAGTTGCGATACGAGAAATCAATCCGGCATATGCCTTTTTTTGAGCGATGAGTTTGGCTTGTAACTTATGATAATAGATACCAAACAAATTCCAGTGAGACAAATAATCATTAGCAATGCGCTGAGTGGGTTGCACTTGTTTGGCCCAATGATCTATGGCTTTTATTTGTTGCAAATAGGAAAACACCTGACTCGCATCTGCCAACTGTGCATCTATTTCTTCAAAGTCGCTTAACAGCGTAGGCGCCCAAGTAATAAAATTTTCAAAAGATTCTTGGCTTTCGCTAGGTGTGTTTTCCAGATAAACCTCGTAAAAAAGACAGTGAAGAGCAGTTTTCGGAATCAAATCAATTTGTGCAACCGCTTCAAAAAATTCTTGAATGCTCAATATTTTAGGCACAAAACCCGGTTTGCGGGAAAGGTTTATATAGGTATCTCTGAAAATCACGCCCGATCGCTTGTTGGGCCAAATCACCCAAATCTGACGACCGTCTTCGTATTTCTCTATGACCTTGCGCGAGACTTTATGGATAAACTTTTCTGTTGGGTGTTGCGTTATCATAGAATGAAGTTAGGTTATGCAAAATAAAAAAAGCGTCGAGAAAACCCGACGCTTTTGTATATTAAATATGAAATATTCTGTGGCTATTTTTGAAGATTGATTTCAACTCTTCTGTTTTTAGCTCTTCCGGCACTTGTGTTGTTAGACTCTAATGGTCTAGACTCACCGTAACCTGTAGCTTGTAATCTGGAGCCGTCTATACCGTTTGAAACCAACCAATCTACTACCGATTGGGCTCTTTCTTGAGAAAGTTTTTGGTTCAATTTTTCACTACCTACGCTATCAGTATGACCTTCTACATTAAATTTGGCATATGAGTAGTCGCTCATAATTGCTGAAATGTTTTTAAGAACATCTGCTGATTCGGCTTTGATTGATGATTTACCGGTATCGAAAAGGATAGTTTTGGCATAATCATTCAAAGTTTGCCTGATAGATTCTGTAATTTCAGGACAGCCATAGTTAGCAACCGTTCCAGCTACATTAGGACATCTGTCATCTTTGTCAAGCACACCGTCATTGTCTGAATCTGGCCAAGGGCAACCTCTGTTTTCTTTAGGACCGGCTTGGTTAGGACATGCGTCATCTTTATCGGTAACGCCATCTCCATCTGCATCAGGACAGCCGTTTAGTGCTTTCAAACCGGCTACGGTAGGACAAGCATCATCTTTATCGGCAATACCATCACCGTCTGTATCGGGACAACCGTTAAATTCGGCCAAACCTGCGGTGTTAGGACAAGCATCTTTACTGTCTTCGATACCATCACCGTCTGAATCCGGACAACCTTTAAATATTTCCAGACCCGGTACTTCAGGACATGCGTCTTCTTTGTCAAAAATACCATCACCGTCAGTATCTGTGCCACCAAAGCGTAGCACAAGACCCAATTGATGTTGCCAGTGAGAAATACCGTCCTCTATTGGGCTAGCTATGTTGGATTGATTGATGGTAGAACCAGAACCCATATCATATTTGAAAGTACTCGTCAAGTTGACACCCAACTTCTCCGTAATCCAAATATTTAAGCCTGCACCTGGGTTAAAAGAAGCCCAGCCTTCGTTATCAATCCAATAGTAACCGGCACCCACATTGATTTGAGGTTCAAATACTTTAGATCCGATAAGTTTTGCAAGACTGTATGTAAACGCACCATCCACAGAATAGTAAGATAAATCATTGGGTTCCAAAAGAACATTTTGATCTAAAATAGCAATTGCATCAATTTGGTTGAAGGACAAATTTACTCCAAATGAGATGTTATCTGCAATGTAACGCTTCACATTAATGTAAGACAGAGAACCTACGAAGTTCCAGTTGTCTTTTGCATTAAATGGTTGTGCAAATAAGTCGCCCATTCCATCAGCGCCTGTGCTAGAAAAATCGACAGCATTCACACCGATTCCTATCGACCAAGGATAGTTTTTGTCTTGGGCGTAAGTCGTGCCAACAACGAGGGTCAGCAAAAAGGCAATTAAAAGTTTAGTAAGATGTTTCATATTCAAATTTTTAAAATTTTCTAAATAATAGGGCAAATGTAAGTTGTTAAAGTATATTAACAAAAATAAAATTAATAATTTTTTTGGATTTAACGCCTTTTCACGCCATTTTTTTAAATTAATGTATGATTTTCATGTTTTTACCAACTTTCTCAAAGGCTTTGAGCGCTTTATCTAGGTGCGTGCGCGTGTGCGCTGCTGACAATTGAACCCGTATGCGTGCTTTGCCTTTCGGAACCACCGGAAAGTAGAAACCAATCACATAAATACCTTCTTCTAACAAGGCTTCTGCCATTTTTTGTGACAAGGCAGCATCGTAAAGCATCACTGGGACTATTGCCGCATCGCCATCTATAATGTCGAAACCTAATTTTTGGAGTCCGGCTTTAAAGTATTGGGTGTTTTTTTCAAGCTTATCGCGCAAATCGGTTGATTTTTCTATGAGTTCAAAAACTTTTAAGGATGCACCAACTATTGAAGGTGCCAACGAGTTTGAGAACAAATAAGGCCTAGAACGCTGTCGCAACATTTCGATGATTTCTTTTTTCCCGGTGGTATAGCCACCCATGGCACCGCCCAAGGCTTTTCCAAGCGTACCGGTAATGATGTCTATGCGACCCAACACACCCTTGGCCTCCGGCGTGCCACGACCGGTAGCACCAATAAATCCGGCGGCGTGACACTCGTCCACCATAACCAATGCATCGTATTTATCTGCTAAGTTACATATCTTGTCAAGCGAAGCTACAATGCCATCCATAGAAAACACCCCATCTGTGACAATGATTTTAAATCTGTGCCCCGTTTCATTCGCCTTGACGAGCTGCGCCTCCAAGTCCTGCATGTCATTGTTCTGATAACGATACCGAGCGGCTTTGCAAAGCCGGACACCGTCAATAATAGAGGCGTGATTCAACGCATCGGAAATGATTGCGTCTTTTTCATCAAAAAGCGGCTCAAAAACACCTCCATTGGCATCAAAAGCGGCTGCGTATAAGATGGTATCTTCCGTCTGATAAAAGTCTGCTATTTTTTGTTCGAGTTTTTTGTGAATATCTTGCGTGCCGCAGATAAAACGAACCGAAGACATGCCAAAACCATGCGTGTCCAAAGTATCTTTGGCTGCCTGTACAACTTCAGGGTGTGAAGAAAGGCCTAAATAGTTGTTGGCGCAAAAATTGACAACTTCTGTGCCGTCTATCAATTTGATGACGGCGTCTTGCGGAGATGCAATAATTCTTTCTTTCTTGTAAAGACCATCCTCCTTTATTGAGGCTAATTCTTCCTGGAGGTATTCTTTTATTTTTCCGTACATAATTTTGTGTTTAGACAAATTTACAAAATATCTGTGGCTACTTGTAAAAATTCATTTCATCTAAATATTGCCAAGCCTCCGCCGGCATGAGCGCACGAACACTTTTTCCGGATTTGATTTGATCTCTGATAAAAGTTGCGGAAATATTTACCATGGGAGCAGCTGTCATTTTAATGTTAGGATGCTGTACTATCGCGGGTTCTCCTTTGCTATTTGTCAGTCGGGGATAAACATATATATGATGGTGTTCCAATATATAGGTATAGTTTTTCCACTTGTGAAAACTAACCAAGTTGTCTTCTCCCATGATCAACGAAAATTCGTGCTCCGGATACTTTTCTTCAAGGGTCAGTAGCGTTTGAACCGTGTAATTGGGTTGCGCCATTTTGAATTCAATATCGTTGGGACGCAATTTTGGATAGGACTCCAACGCGCGATGCACCATTTCTAAGCGCTGATAATCGTCGAGCAAAGTACTTTTCTTTTTGTGCGGATTGTGTGGTGTTACTACAAACCAAACCTGATCCAAGTCTGTATTTTCAACCAAATGATTCCCTATAATCAAATGACCCTGATGAACGGGATTGAAGGTGCCAAAAAACAAACCCACGCGCATGACTAACGGTTTAAAAATTCCTGAACCAGCCGGTAAGCTTGTGCTTTGGCCGTTTCGAGTTCGTTGTTTTCAATGACCACATCAAAACGATTGGCATAGGTAAGTTCTCTTGTGGCTTTGTCTATTCGCATTTGAATTTTGTCTTCCGTTTCACTTTGTCTGTTTCGAAGTCTTTTTTCAAGTTCTTCCACAGAAGGGGGTTGCACAAATACGGCCAACGTCCGATCCGGATACTGTGCTTTGATGTTGAGGCCACCCTCTACGTCTATGTCAAAAATGATGTTTTTCCCGGCTGCCCAAAGCCGTTCTAGCTCGCTCTTTAAAGTGCCGTAAAACATGCCCGAATAAACCTCTTCATGCTCAACAAAGGCGGCCTGCTCAATTTTTTGTTTAAAATCTTCAGATGAAATAAAATAATAATCTTTTCCATCTGTTTCGCCTTTGCGCTTTTCGCGAGACGTGGCAGATACTGAAAATGACAAGGCAAGCTCGGGTTTTCCCAATAAGTGACGCACCAAAGTGGTCTTGCCCGAACCGGAAGGTGCCGAAAAAACAATCAATTTTCCTTGGGTGAACGCCATATTGTTTTACAAAATATTGAGCAATTGCTCTTTTAGCTTCTCCAATTCATCTTTCATTTGTACCACCAACTGCTGGGTAGCCGCATGGTTGGCCTTAGAGCCTATCGTATTGATTTCTCGTCCAATTTCCTGTGAGATAAACCCCAATTTTTTGCCGTTTGACTCGGGCGACTCTAAGTTTTCCGAAAAATAGTCCAAATGGTTTTTCAACCGCACTTTTTCTTCGGTAATGTCAAATTTCTCAAGGTAATAGATCAATTCCTGCTCAAACCGATTCTCATCCACTTCCGCCTCAAGACTGTCAACAGCTTTTCTGAGACGCAGTTTCACCACCTCAAGCCGTTCTGTATCTTGTGCTTCTACGCCTTTAAGCAAGCTTTGTATGTTTTGAATGCGCAAGGCAAAATCTTTATGTAAAACCTTTCCCTCGGCTTTTCTAAAAACAAAAAGCTGTGCAGCGGCTTCTTGCAGGGCACTAAAAATTTCTTGCCACTCGTTTTCATCGGCCTGCTCGGGTTTTGCCAATAAGGCATCGGGCATGCGAACTGCCATTTTTAAAAGTTCGGTTTCGTCACCATCCACGATGGCTTTTAGCTGCTTCAAATAGTCGCGCACCACTTTTTCGTTGAGCATGGCAGGTGCCGTGTTGGCCGTGCTTTCCAATTGTATGGACAAGTCAATCTTACCGCGTTCTAAACGTTGAGACAAGATGTTGCGAATGTCCAATTCTCTATCGCGATAGTAGCCGGGCATGCGAAGGTTAAGATCGAAACTTTTACTGTTGAGCGATTTTATTTCAACCGTCACAATTTTATCGGAAAGTTGTTTGACACAACGGCCATAGCCGGTCATGGAAAGAATCATGAATTGCTTTTAAGAATTTGCGCGAAGTTAATAAATTTATTAGGAACCAAAATCATTTATAAAGTGCCAAAAGACCGACAAATGTAAAAGTGGATTTCGCAAAATGATTCATGTTCGTATCGTAGCTGTTACAAAAACGATCAACCGAACCAGGATTCTCAAAAATTTAACGAGAACCAATGGGTTAATCAATTAATAAATATCTTTGAAAAAAATCTCAAGCCCGGATGTCCGGTATCTACATTCATATTCCCTTTTGCAAACAGGCCTGTCACTATTGTGACTTTCACTTTTCAACTTCTTTGAAGCACAAAGACAGGCTATTAGAAGCCCTCCAAAGAGAATTGGCTTTGAGAAAGGATGAGGCCGTAGGTCAAAATATAGAAACCATCTATTTCGGCGGAGGCACGCCCTCGGTTTTGAATGCATCCGAATTACAAGCCATCATACAAACTGTATTTACGCATTATCAGGTAATTAAAAATCCTGAAATAACTCTCGAAGCCAACCCCGATGATTTGACAGATGCAAGCATCTTTGAAGATTATAAAAAAACGGGTATCAATCGGTTGAGTATTGGTATCCAATCTTTTTTTGACCGCGATTTAAAACTGATGAATAGGGCACACAACGCGGAAGAAGCCAAAAATTGTCTGCAAAATGCCAAAAAAATCTTCGAAAACATTTCTATCGATTTAATTTATGGCATTCCGAATATGACGGAAACAGCATGGCTCGAAAACATAGAGACTGCTTTGTCTTTTGATGTGCCTCACCTGTCATGCTATGCACTCACTGTAGAGCCCAAAACTGCTTTGCACAGTTTTATCAAAAAAGGGATTGTACAGGCGCCGGACGATGCGGTGGCTCACCGCCATTTTGAAATACTGACCCAAGTGCTGAACGAGGCACATTTTGTGCATTACGAACTTTCCAACTTTGGTAAAGAAGGCTATTTTTCCAAAAACAACACAGCTTATTGGCTCGGTAAAAAATATATCGGAATCGGTCCATCTGCACACAGTTATGACGGGCAATGCAGAAGTTGGAATGTAGCCAATAACCATTTATATATCCATAGTTTACAAAAAAACAAGCTGCCATCGGAAAAAGAAACCCTGACCCAAACCGACCGGTTCAACGAAACCGTAATGACAGGCCTGCGCACTATTTGGGGCGTATCTTTGGCGAAGATTGAAGCAGATTTTGGTTTGCACTTTCGCAACTATCTGGAAAAGCAAGCCGCTTCTCATATCAAAAATGGTTTTTTGCGAATAGATGCTAATCATGCCGTGTTGCACATTACCCAAAAGGGGAAATTTCTGACCGACGGATTGGCGAGCGATTTGTTTATGTTGGCATCCAAAAGCATGAGTTAGTCACTTTTTGAAAAAGATAAATCATTGATAATCAAATGACACGCTAATCATAAAAAAGCATCACAAATTGATGAAAGCATCCATTCTACATCCAACCGGGCATTTTACAATTGACCTTACCAAGGCCATCGATTTGTCAATTCCCATTACCAATGACAAAGGACCGCGTGCTTGGGGACAAAAAAACGCCGCCATAAACCCCGTGCAAGAAGGTGTATGGACCGGCAGCGTTGCCGCCGGAGCCACTGTCAATTTTAACGAGATTCAACTCAATCCGCATGCACAAACAACCCATACCGAGTGTTTGGGACACATCACCCAACAGGCCTACAGCCTCAATCAAATCTTATTGTCTTCCCTTTATTTTACCGCCGAATTGGTGAGCATCGAGCCGCAAAAAGATCAGGACGACCTTGTCATTTTAGAAAGCCAATTGAGACAACAACTTACCTACAAAACCACAGAAGCACTAATTATTCGCACTTTGCCCAATCCCGTTTCCAAAAAAACGCACAACTATTCCGGCACCAATCCGCCTTACTTGCATTACAAAGCAGCCAAATACCTCCGCAAACTGGGTATAAAACATTTGTTGGTTGATTTGCCGAGCGTGGACAAAGAAAAAGACAGCGGTAAACTACTGACTCACAAAACCTTTTGGCAAGTGACAGACACACAAAACCTCAACAAAAATGCGCGTACAAGTGACACCATCACCGAATTGATTTACGTACCCAACAGCGTTGCAGACGGCCTGTACTTGCTCAACATACAAACCATGCCCATAGAAAACGATGCTGCGCCAAGCCGCCCTTTACTTTTTAAAATTGAATAAACAAAACCCATGAAACACCCATGTAAAAAGAGTGACACACAGGAGTATGACTATCCTAGGGCGTTCCATGCCTGTGCTGAGCGCAGCCGAAGCATGACCGTTGAAAACAAATAATTATAGACCCATGAAAGATCTTTTTTACGCTTATATCTGCCAACTACAAGAACAAATCACCGAAGCACTTGAAAAAATTGACGGAAAAGCCCGTTTCCGCCAAGACGAATGGCAACGAGCAGAAGGCGGTGGTGGCCGTACCCGCGTGATTGAAAACGGCGCAGTGTTCGAAAAAAGCGGTGTCAACATTTCTGCCGTTCACGGTGCTTTGCCCGAGGCCATGCAAGCTTACTTCAAAGTAGGTGACGTCGATTTCTTTGCCTGCGGACTCAGCCTGGTTTTGCATCCTCAAAACCCGATGGCTCCCACCGTTCACGCCAACTGGCGCTATTTTGAAATGTATGACAAAACCGGACAAATCATAGACCAGTGGTTTGGTGGCGGACAAGATTTGACGCCCTACTACCTGTTTGAAGAAGACGCCCGGCACTTTCACAAAATTTGCCAAACTGCCTGCAACAAGCACCATACCGATTTCTACGTCCAATTCAAAAAACAATGTGACACCTATTTTTTTAATGCACACAGAGGAGAAGCGCGCGGCATAGGTGGATTGTTTTTTGATTACTGCCGTGCCAAAAACGATTTTAGTATTGACAATTGGTATGCGTTTGTCACCGAAGTGGGCAACAGTTTCTTGGATGCCTACTTACCCATTGTCAGCCGTAGAAAAGACATGCCCTACACGCCGCAACAACGAAACTGGCAAGAGATTCGAAGGGGTCGCTATGTGGAGTTTAACCTCGTCCACGACAAAGGAACCTTGTTTGGACTAAAGACCAATGGCCGTATCGAAAGTATTTTGATGAGTCTGCCGCCCAAAGTGCAATGGGTCTATGACTACCAACCGGAAACAGGCAGTGAAGAAGACAAACTGTTGTCCGTTCTGAAACAACCAAAAGACTGGGTTTAAGCAAGAAAAAAGCGGTCAGGTGTTTTTATTGGGATGCCAAAATTTACCGATACATTTCGACAATTTCTCGTAGCTTTGTCCTATGATTGGCTTGGTAGATTGCAACAATTTTTACGCTTCCTGCGAACGGGTTTTCCGACCCGATTTGCAGGATTGTCCCATTGTGGTACTCTCCAACAATGACGGCTGTGTGATTGCGCGCAGCAACGAAGCCAAAGCACTCGGCATCCCAATGGGCGCACCGGCTTTTCAATACGAAAAACAATTTGACACACTTGGTATCCGCGTTTTTTCATCTAACTATGCACTCTACGGCGACATGAGCCACCGCGTGATGCGTATCCTGAGCCGGTTTACACCGGAGGTGGAGGTGTACAGCATAGACGAAGCTTTTATAAAGCTACAACCCAAAGACGAAACCGCCGAAACACAGGCCCGAACCATGCGCCACACCATCAAAAAATGGACGGGAATTCCTGTAAGCATTGGGCTGGCACCTACCAAAGCCTTGGCAAAAGTGGCAAATAAAATCGCTAAAAAATTTGCCGAAAAAACGGGAGGCGTCTATGTGATTGACACCCCGCTTAAACGCGAAAAAGCCCTTCGCTGGACAGCTATAGAAGATGTGTGGGGCATTGGCTACCGGCATGCAGCACGCTTGCGGGCAAAAAAAATAAATACCGCTTTCGATTTTGTAAACTTACCCGACGAGTGGGTCAGGAAAAATATGTCGGTAGTGGGTTTGCGACTCAAAAAAGAATTGCAAGGACAAGCCGTTTTGCCTTGGGAAGCTATCGTACCCGACAAAAAATCTATTGCCACCACGCGCAGCTTTGAAGGCACACTGACTGCTTTTGGCGATCTTAAAGAGCGTATGGCAACTTTTGCCGTGAGCTGCGCCGAAAAATTGCGCCGCCAGAAGAGCAGTTGCCGATATATTCATGTCTTTATCCGCAACAACCGGTACGGAAAAGACCCACAAAACATCTATTTAGGCACAACCCTTTGTTTGCCTTTCGAAACATCTTCTTCGTTGGTTATCAATCAATATGTACAAAAAGGATTGGCGCAACTTTTTGACCCCAATATTGCCTACAAAAAAGCGGGTGTGGTGCTCATGGGCATTTTGCCCGATACGGGGAGGCAGCTCAACGCTTTTGAAAACGAACCGGCAACACACCTCCCCCTGATGCAGGCCATCGACCGGCTCAATAGAAAATACGGCGAACCAAAAGTAAAGCTGGGCATACAAGACCTTCGGCGCACTTGGAAAATGAAGCAAGAGCGCCTTTCACCCAAATACACCACACAGATCAGCGACATTTTGAAAGTATCATGACTTTAAAAAAATTACATCCGAAAAATGTTTTGGAATTTTTTGTCCCATCAGAAGACATTTCTTTTGGGCAGCCTTTTATTGCCAATGGCATTTCGGCCGGATTTCCCTCGCCGGCTGACGATTTCAGGCAAGAAAGCATCAGCCTGGATGCTGCCTTGGTAAAAAACAAAGAAGCGACCTTTTACGCCCGGGTACGAGGCCAATCTATGACCGGTGCCGGGCTAGACGACGGCGACTTGTTGGTCATAGACCGCAGCCTAGAGCCCAAAGACAACCAAATTGCCGTTTGCTATTTGGACGGTGCCTTTACGGTGAAGCGTTTAAAAGTGTCTGAAAAGGGGGTGTTTTTGATGCCCGAAAATCCGGATTATCCGGCTATTCCCGTAACAGAAGGACAAGAGCTAATTGTATGGGGCGTAGTAACTTATGTGATAAAAAACGTGAGTTCCTGAAAAGTTTTTTGGAAGAATTTATTCGCCTTTAGGAATGCCATCCGATTCGGATTCTTCAACTTCCAAGCCTTCTTTTTGCCATTTTATAATGCCTCCGTCGAGGTTGTAAACGGCTTTAAAGCCTTTCTCTCTGAGTATTTTTGCTGCCTTGGAGCTTCTGCCACCGGATTTGCAATAGACACAAATAGGCTGATTTTTATCTAATTTTTCCAGTTGTTTTTCAAAATCGTCATCGAAGAAATTTATGTTTTGGGCGTTGGGCAAGTGACCATCTGTATATTCGACCGGTGTGCGCACATCGATGAGTTGCACGTTTTCCATCTGGAGGAGGTTTTGCATCTCGGCAGGAGAAACGAGTTGAATACCCTCCTTTTGTAGGTTGCCTTCTTGCTTGCAACCCATAAAAGCGGCAAACAACAGTAAAATAATGTATGGACGTAGGGTTGTATTCAATGCTTTATATTTGTTTTGAGTAGTGCTGATGCCGTGTCTTAAAAATTAGGACACCTCGGCCGGTGGGCATTCTGCAATTAATCTTGTACCACATCGCCATCCCATTCCAAAATACCACCAATCAGGTTAAAGGTATTTTCGAAACCTTGTTGCTCGAGTATCATGCAGGCTTGTGCACTGCGACGACCGGAACGGCAATATACGTAGAGATTTTTATTTGGATCGAGGTCTTCGATACCTTCCATAAAGGCTTCCGGGTCCATAATATCTATGTGGAGCGCGTTGGGAATATAGCCTTCTTCAATTTCTTCGGGGGTGCGAACATCCAAAATAAGTGCGTTTTTGTCCTGACTTATTTTTTCTTTCCATTCGGAACTGCTGAGGTCTGTCATAGTGTCTTAAAAAGTTAAAATTGAGTTTGATAATTCAAAATTAATTAAATTGCATCAATATTCAAGCCCTAAATTTATAAGACCTGTAAATTTTTGGGCAATGGCATTAAACCAAGGTGCATAAAAAATAAATTGTATATGAAAAAGCTGTGGTTTAAGAATCGCTTTTGGAGCTTGTATTTAGTATTGTCGGTGTGCCTTTTTCTTTTGGCTTGCCAGTCCGATGACGATGGTTCTCTCAGACCGGATTTGATTGGAATCCGCGAAGTTATTGCGCCGGAATCATTAATGGTTGGAGAGAAGGCTGTTTTTATCCTGCGTTATGACCGTCCTACGGATTGTCATGGTTTTTTAAGATTTGATACGGCCCAAACGGATGCGCAACTCAGGGTAGGATTGGTGGCCGGTGTTTTTGGCACCAACTGCCAGCCGGTTGATGAACCTGCCAGAGAAATTCCTTTTGAGCTTGTGCCAAAGCAGCCCGGAAACTTTACAGTTTCATTTTTTAGCGGCCAAAGCACTGATGGCGAAGAAGCTTTTATCAGTTTTAACTTTGACGTTGTTATGGAATGACAGGGTTTAATGTTTTGACACAGGATATTTGCCAAAGAAAAATCTTTTAAAAATAAGCCATTTTATATGTCTCCAACTTTTATGCGGGTGGGATATAGCAATCATAAAAACTTTATCTTAGATGAATGTGCCCTTTTGGCATTGAGGGCAACCCGAGGAATTTTTCAGTAGCCGTGATGTATGCTCCCCCTGTCTCCTGATAGCCATCTCATTTCTCCTTTTACTGCTGAAGCGATTGATGCATCATTTCCCAAATGTGTTTTCTAAGTGCTGTCCTATTCTCAAATTTTAAGTTTTCCGTGGCAATAGTTCCCACAAAATGTACCCGCAGCAAACCCGGTCCGCCGGAAAAAAAATCGTAGGAGAATCTTTTTTTATTATCTAAAAAAGTGATGATCCGGATGGGAATTTGATGTTCAATGGCCAGGCGGAAAGCCCCTTCTTTGAATTCGTCAAGCACAATATTCACATCGTCAGGAACTTTCCCTTCGGGAAAAATGCAAATACTGGTACCGTCTCTCAAACGCCTATCAGCCTCTTCAAAGGCGTATTTTCGGCTACGTGGGCTGCTTCTATCTACCAAAATACAAGTGCGTTTGTAAAAAAATCCGAAGACGGGAATGTTGGCCAACTCTTTTTTACCGACAAAGACAAAGGGTTGTTTCACTACGGCGAGCATCAGCATAATATCGATCATAGAAGTATGGTTGGCCACCAACATATAGCTTTGATGCTTGTCGTAAGTATTGTCTCCTATTTTTTTTACCGGAAAACCCATACCAAACAATATACATTTTGCCCAAAGTCTGGCCAAATAAAAGAACTGTCTGTAGGTTTTTTCCGAAAGTGTCATCAAAATGAGTAGTGGAAACATCACCAATATGGGGAGCATCACACATATGTAGAACCAAATTCGATAGAGTAAAACAAACGCTTTTTGTATCCATTTCATAACTGGCCAACTCGTTTTTTTTGAGCCCGGCTAAGTTAGTCAATTTTGATTTGCCATGTAAGTGTTGGGTGTTTTCCCGGCGCATACAAGCCGTTGAGCACTTCAAATTGCAAGGCGATTTCTGAAAGTTTTTCGAGCGTTTTGACTTGTAGTATCGTTTCTCCGGTTTTGACAATCAACAGGTCTGAAGCGTTGTGAAAGGTATATTTCGACTTGTTGAGCAAGGTAAAATCGAGCCCTGTGTCGTTGATGATTTTTAGGGTTGCGATATGTGTGTCTCCTTGATAGGCAGCCTCTTTAAAGTTTATGCTATGCTGTAGGAGTGGGTTGAGAAAATTTTGTCTGCCTACGAGTGTTTGGCCAAAAAATGCAACGGTTTGCTTGTTGAAAAGCGCTTCGCGCACGGCCTCCGACTTGCGTTCTGTTGCAAAAACAAGTGTGATGGGTCTGTGTCCACCCTTTTGAATGCCGTAACGCCAGTCAACCAATCCGTGAACATCACTCGTGCCCATAATGGTCAGGTTGTGATCTAAGGCAATTTGCAAGGCCTCATCAGAAATGGTAAGGTCATTGATTACTTCGATGCCGTGTAACAGTTTTTTAGCTATCAATTCTCGGTGAAATGGTTCCAAACGCGCCACGCCATCTTTCCGTTGTGCTTCCCAATGCGGGTGGTTCCAAAAGACAAAACCTCCTTGGCGATTGGCCTCTTCAAAAACTTTTAGAGAGTCTTTAATCATCAGCAGATTGGCATCTGTTATAAAAACCGCATTGTTGTGACCCGGCGGCATTTTGCGGGTTACTTCAGCGCCATGAATAATTATTAAATCGTGATCTTTTGCCTCTTCTAGTGCGATTTTGTAGGAACGGTTGCGATCGGGATGCGGTATGTCTGCTTGGTGTGGTTGGTATTCCAAATGTTCGGTAAGGGAGATGACATCCAACCCGTCCATGAGTGCTTCCATCACCCGTATGTCAGGCCAAACGCTTCCGTCTGAAAAAACCGTGTGTTGGTGAAGATCTGTTTTGAGTGTTTTGTAGCCCGGAATGTCGGGAAAATTGAGCACGCGACTGAGGCGGTGCGTATGGTCTTGTTGCGCAAAAAACACCGAAGGTACTAGCAGTAAAATAAAAAGAAGTCTCATTTTTTTTAATCAAATATAAACAAAGTATGTGAAGCCAAGTTTAGCGAAGGTTTAATTTAATGACAAAACCTTCCCCGGAAAATTTTAATAAAACCTGATAATCATCATGTTTTTCTGTGAAAATTAACCGAACTTTGTATCACTTACATTTCGTGATGATGAAGATATTCAAACTGATTTGCTTGTCGATTCTGGCAACAGCAACGCTTTCATGCACAAGCGATGACGAGGGGTCAACACCTTGCGATGCCAAAGCCGTCTTAGATCCCGAACGCTTTGAAACGGCACCGGCTATGTCACTAAATATTGAAAGCGCCGCAATAGAAGGCGACTGCCTAAACATCCGTTTTACTTCGAGCGGCTGTAACGGCGATACTTTTGTTTTTAACCTTATAGGCTTGCCTAACGATGCTACGGTCTTCCCACCTTTGGTGAATGTTCGCTTATCTTTAAGCAGCAACGAGTTGTGTGAAGCCATCGTTAGCAGAGAAGTAAGCTTCGATCTTTCCGTATTTCAGCAAAGCAACACAGACAGGGTTACTTTGGCGCTGCAAAACAACGGGCAAAGCCTACTGTATGTTTATTAAAAAGGAAGTAGTAAAAAGCTGTTTGGATTTTTAAACTTCGCTCGGCGGTTTACCAAAGTAAGCTTATCTTTGCCTTCAAAAACAGTGCATGGCCAGAATTCTTACAGGCATACAAAGTACGGGTACACCCCATTTGGGCAATTTGTTGGGCGCCATTTTACCGGCTATTGATATGGCCAAGCAGCCCGGAAATGACTCCTTTCTTTTTATAGCCGATTTACATTCGTTGACGCAAATAAAAGATGCCCAAACGCTTCGCAACAACACTTATGCCACCGCTGCGGCCTGGCTAGCCTGCGGGCTCAACCCCAGCGAAACCGTTTTTTACAGACAAAGCGATGTGCCTCAAGTAACGGAGCTGACTTGGTATCTGAATTGCTTTTTCCCTTACCAAAGACTGACATTGGCACATTCTTTTAAAGACAAAGCAGACAGACTCGAAGATGTAAATACCGGTTTGTTTGATTATCCCATGCTGATGGCCGCAGATATTTTGTTGTACGACGCAGAGATTGTACCGGTCGGAAAAGACCAATTGCAACATTTGGAGATTACCCGGGATGTAGCCGCGCGCTTCAACCATCAAATGGGCGAAACCTTTGTGTTGCCGCAAGCCAAACTGCAAGACCAAAGCATGTATGTGCCCGGAACTGATGGCGAAAAAATGAGTAAATCTAGAGACAACCTCATCAATATATTTTTGACAGACAAGGCATTGCGAAAGCAAATAATGGGTATCCAAACAGACAGCACCCCTATGGAAGCGCCCAAAAATCCGGAAACTTGTAACGTTTTTGCACTGTATAAATTACTGGCTGATGAAAGCCAAACCGCGCACATGCGCCAACAATACATACAAGGTGGTTTTGGTTACGGCCATGCCAAACAAGCACTCTACGAACTCATCCTTGAGCGATTTGGTGAAGCCAGAAGAAAATTTGCCGATTATATGGCTCACCGCCACCTGATAGACAAGGCGTTGGCCATAGGTGCAGAAAGGGCAGAAGCCGTGGCTGAAAGCGTTCTCAAACGCGTGCGCAGCAGGTTGGGTTATTAGTATTCTTTGGATGTGGCTTCTCTGGCCACCCTGTCTTCTTTGTAATAGAGCGCAATCAAATCGAGCACTGTTTTCATGAGTTCTTTGGTTTCCAGAAGCATACTAAAAAACAACATCGAGTTTTTAGGATTTGCATCTTCTTTTCGGGTGCGCGCCACTTGGCGGTCAATTTTTTGAGAAACAGATTCCAACAGATCTACTTGTTCTTCAAAAATAACACTGATTCGGCTAAATGCTTTTTTATCAAAAATATTTGAAACATCTTCGAAGAGACTTTTCAATTGGTTTTCGAGTTCTTTGAGTTCTTTTATTTGGTTAAACCGAAGACTTTTGTGATTGTTTTGTACATGATCCAACCCTTTGGCAGAAATAAAGTCTAAAGAGCGTGATATATTCTGCAAATGTTCCAATATCAAGATGTAAACCCGACTGACCCCAACAGAAGATTCTTCGAGGTTTTGAATAATGAAAAAAGTATCGTTTCTAAGCCGTTCTATATCTTCCTTGAGTTTTTCCGCATTTTTCTGCGCCAGTTTGAGTTCCTTCACATCATTGAGCGAAAGTCCTCTTACCGTCAGTGAAAAGATTTCGTGGCTGCGTTCTAAAACCCTGACAACGTTTCCTGTACTTTCTTCAATTACGCCTTTGATGTTTTTGCTCTCGGTGATGCGCAATTTTTCTTCCAGTTGTTTGGATTTTAAAAAACTACGGTGTTTTATAAAACTTCTCAACAGAACTGCAAAAGTGATTACGGATAAGACCACAACGGCCTGAAATCCTATAAAATATATACTGAGCGCTAACAAGCCTGCAGCTGTAAAAGAAACCATGGCGGTCACAAAAAACCCTCCCAAAACCTTCAACACGCCGGACACACGAAAAACCGCACTGTCTCTGCTCCAAGCCCGATCTGCCATTGAAGTACCCATAGCCACCATAAAGGTGATATAGGTGGTGGACAAAGGAAGCTGTCGATCTGTAGCCATCGATATCAGCAAACTGGCCACAACCAAGTTTACAGAGGCCCGAATCAAATCGAAAGCGGGTAATTCCTTGGCTTTGGCTTTGGCCAAATTGACTTTGGGTAATTTAAAACGTTGGTCTATAATTTCTACGGATCGCTGCGACATGACTTTTCTGAAGGAAGTCGAAATGTCTATGCCAACACGCACGATGTATCTGGAGAGATAATTGGCCTTGAAGCGTTCTTCTGTATCGGACTGGCTAGATAAATCGACCGAAGTTTTCAGTACATAGCGCGCTTTTTTGGAAAACCACAATGTGCCCACCATGATGAGGCCGGCCAAAACCAGTATCCAAGTGTTGGTAAAAACACCTTCTGAGAGCGGTCCCATAGAAAAATCTTGCAAGGGCATTCCGGAGTCATTCCAAAGCATAAATGCCTGATAGGCTGCCAAAGGCACACCAATGAAGTTGACCAAATCATTTCCGGCAAAAGCGATGGCGAGTGAAAAAGTACCCGTCAACACTACAATTTTATAGATATTTACTTTAAAATACCCGGCCAAAAAAATAGAAAGCAGCGTAAAAAACACCCACGCGCCAAAAACCAATAGCAGTAAATTTTGTGAGATAAAAACATTGTTTTGCGTAAAACCCGAAAGGCTGTTGAGCCCCTTGAAGATGAGGAAATACACAATAGATGTCATCGCCAATCCGCCAAAAATTCCGGCCATCAAAGGTGGCTTTTGCTCGAAGTGAAACGTAAAAAAAATGCGCGTGATATATTGTACCAAAGCGCCCACCACAAAAGCGATAACGATGGAGAAAAAGATACCTAAAATAATGAGCAACGCCTTGTCTGAATTGATGTACGGATACAAATTGAAAAAATTGCCACCGCTTTTAAAACTTTTTATCATCCCTATCCCGACAGCGGCACCAAGCAATTCAAAAACAATAGAAACCGTTGTAGAGGTAGGAATTCCGATAGAATTAAAAAAATTGAGCATAATCACATCCACCACCATGACCGCTACAAAAATGACCATAATCTCGTCGAAGTAGAAAGCCTCCGGATTGAATATGCCTTTGCGGGCTACTTCCATCATGTCGTTGGAAAAAACGGCACCGATACAAATACCGATACTGACAATGATGAGAATATTTCTGAATGACGTAACTTTTGAACCGACGGCAGAATTTAGAAAATTGATGGCGTCGTTGCTCACGCCTACCACCAAATCGGTAATCGCAAAAAACAAGATAATAACCAGTGTATAAACCAATGCAACGTCCATCATTCCGTTCAAAAGTGATTAAAACAATTCAGAAAAAAATCTGAAAATCTCCGTTCGGATAGATTTGTTGGCCGCCGAGGCCAGTGCCACAGAAATGATAAGCCCAATCATAGCATAGGAGAAGTCTTTTAAAATGAGTTTGAAAGCCTTATTTTTATGTCTTTTTCCTTTTTTCTTTCTGGAGAGGCTAACAGCTATCTCACGCCCGCCTATGACGCCCAAAAATACCCAAGTGGTACTCATGGGCACTGTACTGATAAAGAGTTTGTAAATCAATAAAATAACGTACGTAAAATCTATCAAAGTAGCCGCACGGACATCTGAAATGCGTATTTTTTCGCTGACTACTTGCTGGATTTTATCGCCCCTGAGGTAAAACAAAAGCCCGAGTCCTACAAAAATAGTGGCTGCGAAAATAAAAAACTGGAATCCGGACTGTTGTCGGGGCAGAAAAACTGCAATATTGGCACCGTCTTGCATGATCCAAACAGACCAAAGCGAACCACTGACTACCCATTGAATTATCGTCCATGCGCGATGGAACTTTCGCTTTTTAAAAAACCTGCTGATGATGTCATAACTAAAATACCAAACGACGAATGACAGTATAAAAGCCAGTGCGTAACCCGATACGCTTTTGCCCACCATGGAGGTAATCCCCGAAGAATCTGCGCTAAAAACGCTCAATAAGAGGAAAGTGGTTGAAACCGGCATGCGCAAGCGGGTGAGAATCAACAACACCAGTGGCGCAACGATTTGAAAAAAGCTAAAATTTTCAGGATGTGGATATTTGCTGGTCCCATCCGGATTTAACAGGCGCTGGTAGGTGACATCACCATCAAAATAAAACCAGCTAAAGCTGACGGTGATCAAAAAAATTGCACCTACGTACAGCCACAACATCCACCATTTTTTATCGCCGTTACTTTCTATAAATGTGCCTAAAGATTGAATGCTGTCATTGGCAACGGCTGCATAAGCGGCAAAAAGAAAACCGAGCCACATGGCAGATTGCCCGTAACCGGTCAAAATAGCAGCCAAGACAGTGCCTACAAGGATAACCGACAGGAAAACTTTTTCCCTTGCCAGCGCTTCCAGGAGGTTGAGATAAAATTTGTTTTGCGATTTACGTCTGGATTTTACGACCATGATGTTGCATTAAAACGAGAATTTCAAAGTTCAATCTTACCGCGAAATGATATGTTAAGTAAATGTTACTAAAACATTAACTCGAAAATCAAATCCTTTTGTTGCAATTGCATAAAAAAGACAAATCCTGAATAATATCCGGGATTTATCCTATACAACAAAAATCAAAATTAGAATCTTACCCAACCGGCCATCCAGTTGTTTTCAGCTCTAACAGCTCCGATATATGGAGCCGCTTGAAACCAGTCGTCCAAAGTTGTCGGATCTGTAAAGTTTTCAGTAGAGACACCGATCACAGATTGCGAAAGGGTAATAGGTCCGGTAGTGTTTTTAAGCTCGGGAGTCACAAAAGTGGCCGTAGCATCTGCACTTTCCAAAACAAAAGGATTTACATTATCAATGATATTGCTTACAATAACAATGTCACCGTTGTTGAAATTGTCCACCGTTTCAGTGTTTTGGATACGCAAGCCGCGTGAGGCAAATCCTTTAACTATGCCATTGTAGATTTGCGCTTTGGTACCTTCGCGAAGCAATATGCCTTGGTTGCCGCCATCGCCGTCTTCAACACCTACTATGGTAATGTTTGACAACAAAGGATTTGAGAAAGGCTCTGCCAATCTGTTTGCACTCAAGTTGTCAGCTTCTATACCTCTGTCTCCTTCAAGTGATGATTGTAAAGCTACCCAAAATTGACCTTTACCAACCCAGCCGTCGGTCCAGTCAAAACTGTCGTCTTGTGCGCCAACCGAAACTAAGAATCGAGCATTTACTGTACCTCCGAAAAATTCAAAACCATCGTCTAGGCCTTGAAAAACTTGAATATTTTCTACTATGGTTTGGTTACCGACACCGTATAGGGAAAGTCCGTTAAATTCTGAATCTGCATTGATTTTACCACCTGTAAACTCCAGACGGATAAATCTCAAAATACCGGAGTTATCGGCCGGATCTGTACCGCCGTAAATGGCAGATGCCACTTCAGCAGTAGCTGTGGCACCTCTATTGATAGGTGCTTTACCGGCTACAATAAGTCCGCCCCAATCGCCAGCGTTTGGCGTAGTTTTGTTTGAAGTAAAAACGATGGGTTGTGATGATGTGCCTTCGGCGATTATCTTAGCACCTTGGGCAATCAACAAGAAAGAAAAAACACCGCCTTGGTTACCGGCAATAATTCGGGTACCGGCTTGAATGGTAAGCGTGACACCATCTACAACGGTTACACCGCCGATAAGTTCGTAAGTGTTTGCAGATTCCAAGGTCAAGTCTGAAGTGATGTTGCCTTGTAATTCTATAATTTCATTTGCAGGTGGTGGTGTGTCTCCACCTCCTGTATCACCACCATTGTTGTTGATGGTGTCTCCTTCGATAACGATGCTGTCTATCGACTCATCATTTTCTGTACAAGATTGAAATACTAACGAGGTAGCCAATATCAATCCTAAAAACAATTTAGTAGTTCTCATTCTGAATGTAATTTAATTAAGTTAAAAGTTCAATGTATAAGTAGTTGTCAATTAAAATTTATAGATAATGCCAAGGCTTATGTCTGCACCTAGGTCAAATTTGCTTACCGTTATTTCTCTGCCGATACTTCTCTGGTCTTGATAGCGTTCTATATCCGGATTTAAGAGATTTCTTCCGGCCAACTTCACCACAAAATGGTCGCCAATTTCGTCTCTGAGTGTAAAATTGAGCGTAGCAAAACCTTTTTCGTAAACATCATCTACTTCGTTTCCGCCGGCAGCGTAGATGCGGTCATCAAAATAATTGACGTCAAGCGTGGTGCTGAGGTTGTGCTTGCCAAATTGTTTTACATAATTGATATCTGCATTTAAAAGAAAGGGTGAGGCACCTTGCAGTTTTCTAGTCAAATTGGTTGGTGCTATGCTGGCGCCGTTGCCAATGGTTACCTCCGGGTCTATGTCCACTTCCGTAAACATGGCCGTAGCATTAAACCCAAAGTACAAATCATTCCAAAGGCTATATTCTGAACCGCCCAATAATTTGCTGAGCTTTTGGCGATACTCAACTTCTACACCCGCTACCAACGCTTCGTTAGAGTTGACAAAAGAAACATTGTTGTTTACAGATGCTACCCGAACTTTTTCGATAGGCGAATCCAGATATTTAAAAAAAGCAGTGGCAGATATAATTTCGGACCTATCTGGGAAATACTCCCACTTAAAATCTACATTAAAATTGTCGGACTGTTCCAACAACACGTTTCCTAAAGTGGATTCGTTAATTTCTTCATCGAGAAAAGGTGCCACTTCGGTAAAAAGAGGTAAGGTAACCGTTTGGCTGGCAGCAAAGCGCAGGTTACTTTTTTCGTTCAAAATATATTTGACGCTAAGGCTGGGAAGGTAGAATTCTTCATCAATAGTTTCTACTTCCGTCACACCCACCAGACCTTCCGGTGCAAAAAACACACGTTGTCTGTAATCTTCAACTCGAAGGCCGGCATTCACTGTAAGTCTGTCTGAAAATTGGTATTCTATGTTTGCAAAAGAAGCATGATTTCTCAAATCGGCTTTGTAGGAATTGGTCGGTCTGACAAACTCTTCTACGTGGAATATTTTTCGTTCAAAGTTCTCTCTGGAGAGCAAGGCATCCGGATTGAAAAAATCGACAGGAGTAGTGCTTAGTTCATCGAAAAAGATATTGATTTGTTGCGCGCTAAAATCTCTCGACTTGTCTCTTACATTGAGCCCCAGGGTGAATTTGTGGCGATATACGTCATCTTCATTTTTCCCAAAATTGATATCCACCGATACTCTGGCTGAGTAATCGTTTTCATCTAAATTTTGAAAAAAACGATGGTTGTCAGAGTTGTTGTTGGCACCTACTTTGGAAAACAAAGTTCTGCCGTCCGGCAATTCCGTAAAAAACAACTGCCGGCGCTCGGGTACATTGCCTGTTGCCCTACTATAAGAGCCTCCGTAGTTAAATTCAAACTTTCTTTGGTCAAAGAAGTGTTGCCCGGTAAACTGGTGCGTTTGTAGTGTGTTTTGCGAAAAAGTACCCCTTCTTACTTTAAAAATATTGTCTGTGTTTTCTCCGGCTACACCCGAAATTTCGCGCATTTCATCTGTGGTGTCGTTTACCAACAATACGGTATAGGCCAATTTGTTGTGAACATCAGTTCTCAAAACAAAACTACCCAGCAAAGTCGCGTTTGTGCTAAACTCATATTTTTTAAAATCATCGCCAAAGAATGAGGACTGCAAGGTTTCGCCTTGTGCATTGAGCGCCACATCCAAGCCTTCCAATGAAGCTTTGTGCTGTTGGGAAAAATCGCCGTTGACAATGACATCTAAGCGCGCCTCATCACCCAGCTTAAAACGCTTGCCGGCATTGATGGCTACGTTGAGGTTGGGGTCTCCAAACCTTTCACTGGGGTTATACGAGGTGTCAAATTGCCAAATCGGAACTAAACGGCTGTCGTAAATCAAATCGGGAATAGCCCTAAAAGCTTTCAACAAAGAGGGCGGTCTGCGTGAGCCGTCTTCCACACCAAAAAAATCGTACTTACTTCCATTCAATAAAAAGAAATCATTGAAATGTGCGGTTGTGTTTACACTCGATCCAATTTCAATTTCAAAATATCCGTTACCCGGGTTGTCCTTAGTGTCTATATCGATGCTTGCACCCGCAAAATCTCCATAGAGATGGGGAGAATAGGTTTTGTAAATTCCGAGATTTTCAACAATGTTCGTAGAAAAAATTTCGAGGTCTATCAACTTCAATTTCGGATCCAAAGAAGGAAGTGGCAAACCATTCAAATAGGCATTGTTGTAGCGATCCGCTAAGCCCCTAATGTAAAATTTCCCACTCTCGCGGGAAATTCCAGTTGCTTTTGTAAGTCCTGTAGCCACATCACCCACGCCCTTTCGAGACAACTCTACAGAACCAATTTTAGTCTGCATAATGGTAGCATTCTTCTGTTCTGTCAAGATAGCCGATTCAGATTCGCGGGTAACAGTAGTCGTAACTTCCACAGCCTCCAACTGAAATGCCCCGGCACCCAATGCCTGATTAATTGTAACTATTTCACCCGCTTTTAGCTGAATATCCGGAACCTCTATGGTTTCGTAACCGATAAAACTAAAAACGATGGTGTAGGTACCCGGTGCCAATTCGAAAGAAAAAAGTCCATCCAAATCCGTTGTAGTACCTGTAGTTGTGCCCTTAATTTGTACATTCGCAAATGGCAAGGGCTGGTTGTCTGCATCTTTATCTGTCAATTGTCCCTTAAGCGTGGCATTTTGTGCAAAAGTTGCGAAACCAACTAAAATAAAAAGGTATAGGAATGTATTTTTCATCATTGTATTAATTTTTATTTCTAACAACCCATCAGCATTTATCGAAAATTTTCGCACCGACATTTTGTTATTTTTATCTGGGGCAAAGAAAGGGCAAGCGCATAAAGTCTGTGTTACTATCAGATTAAACCTGTTTGAACAAAAGATTAGTTAAACGTTATGCGTGTTAAGCGTATGTTAAGCTGAAAATCGGGTCGATTTATCATTATTTTGATGTAATTTGACACCAAAATTTTTGATATGCATTGGGAACAACTCCTCTCGCTCAAACGCTTTGGCGACAAACACAAAAGACTGCGCAGCGAACAAGACGCGCTGCGACCGGGTTTTGATGTAGATTACGATCGAATTATATTTTCAACACCTTTCAGATTGTTGCAAGACAAAACACAGGTGGTTCCCTTTTCAAAAACCAATTTTGTACACACCCGCCTTACGCACAGTTTGGAAGTTTCTGTGGTGGCCCGTTCGCTCGGACGCATGGTAGGCCAAGCCGTTTTAAAAAAGCACCCTTCGCTACAAGCCATACAAGGATACGCAGCCAACGATTTTGGGAGCATTACGGCTGCCGCAGCACTGGCGCATGATATTGGCAACCCGCCTTTTGGGCATTCGGGCGAAAAAGCCATAGGCCATTTTTTTACGCACGGCTCCGGTAAGGCTTACGCATCGCAACTCTCCGTTGCGCAATGGCACGACTTAACCCATTTTGAAGGCAATGCCAACGGCTACAGAATCCTAAACCGTTTTCATCAAGAAAAAGGCGGTTTAAGGCTTTCCTACGCCACTTTGGGATCCTTTATCAAATATCCAAAAGCTTCTGTGCCTGTAAAACCTTCAGCGCACATCGCACATAAAAAATATGGCTATTTCCAATCCGAAAAAGCATTCTTTGAAGATTTGGTTGCCGAATTGGGTTTGGAAAAAATCGGGAATACAGACACCTATGCCCGGCATCCGATGGTATATTTGGTGGAAGCTGCAGACGACATCTGCTATACGCTTATCGATTTTGAAGACGGCATCAACCTTGGCCTTATCCCCGAAGAGTATGCCTTGGAGTTTTTAGTGAAAATCGTAGCCGAAAACATCAATACCGATAAATACAGCAAAATGCCGTACCTCGAAGATCGCATTGCCTATTTGCGTGCCATTTCCATCAATACACTCGTCAAAGAAGCTGCCGAAATGTTTATGCAGCACGAAACGGAAATCCTTTCGGGCAGTTTTAACACCTCATTGTTGGAAAAATCCAAATTCAAAGTGCAAATAGAAGACATCATCAAAATAAGTGTTCAAAACATCTATAGAAGTAAGGAAGTATTGGAAAAAGAATTGATGGGTTTTCGCGCCATCAACGGCCTGTTGGAAACCTATACAAACGCGGCAGTCAACAAACTTCAAGGAAAAGAAAACACATTCGACAAACTGGTATTGCAGACCTTGCCCACACAAGTTTTGGAAGTCGCCCACAGCGATTTATATACCCAGCTGATGCAGATTTGCAGTCATGTAGCGCTGCTTACAGACAGCCAAGCCATGGATTTGAATAAAAAACTAAACGGCTAATTTGTATGTTTTTTCTGATTTTACATTTTTTTAGATATTTTTGTTAAAAATAAACAAACTCATTCTATGAAAAAGAAGTACCTATGGGCATTAGGCGTCGTTGCCATTCTTGTAACGGTTTCTCTCCTTTGGAAACCAAGCCCGCAAAAAGTAGAAGTCCCCACAGACGTTGCGCTGCTTAGAGCCAAGCATGCCGAATTTTTAAAAAACAGCCCCTTTAAAGAAACCCAACGCCTCAGCAAAAAAGACCGAAAAAACCGCGGTTTGCCGCCCAATCCTTATTACGAAAGGCTGTGGGAGATGAGCATGAACCCTGCTTTAGGTCGGCCCACTTGGGAAAACATCAACCGCTTGCAGGAAGAACGCTATGCCAACAGTAACGACCCTAGGGCCGTGAGACCTCAAAGAGCTCCGGGCGATGCCGCCGACAACCCTTGGGTAGAGCGCGGCCCCAACAACATAGGCGGACGCACGCGGGTAGTGGTTTTTGACCCCAACGATGCCACCAACCGCCGTGTGTTTGCCGGTGGCGTAAGCGGGGGGCTTTGGAAAAATGATGACATCACCAACGCAAGCTCACCGTGGACTCAGCTAACCACTGTGCCCGGACACCTCAATGTGTCGAGCTTTGCCGTAGACCCCAACAACCCTCAAATTATGTACTTAGGTACCGGCGAGCAATACACCTTTGGCGCCGCTGTGGGCAACGGAATCTATAAAAGCACCAATGGTGGTAACAGTTGGACACGCCTCAATTTGGAAGTAGCCGTAAACGATCCGGGAAATTTAACAGGTACCAACTTAGATATCATATCCGGGATTTTTTACATAAACGATATCATTGCATGGAATAACAATGGAAATACCGAAGTGTTTGTTGGCGTCGGTAGCCATGTGTTTGGGGCAAGCAGAATTGCAGATGCCGGAAACCCGGATCAGTTTACAGGCTCACAATCGGCGGGTTTGTACAGAAGTGCCGATGGGGGTGCCAATTGGGCACGCATAGAAGATCCCAATCCGAGTGTCTCCAGAAATTTGTCTTTTGATGTGAATGGCTTCGATTTTTATTTTACCCCTAACGACTTTGAGATTGGCCCCGACAACAAACTTTGGATGGGCATGATCAGTACACCCGGTTTTGGTATTTCCGGCGGCGGAAAAATATTTAACTCTACCGACGGCCTCAACTGGACTGAGGTAACCACTTTGCCCAATTCCAATCGTGTAGAAATAGAAGTGTCCGCCAACGACCCTAACCGTGTGTATGCCTTGACGCAAGGGACAACTACAGCAGCCCCCGTAAGAATTTTTTCTTCGACCAACGGCAGCACTTTTACGGCTGCCGCCACGCTGCCGGACGATGCAGACAACGGTATTCCGGCCAACGATTTTACCCGTGGGCAAGCCTTCTACGACTTGGTCATAGAGGCTGATCCTACCAATCATAACTTGGTGTACGTAGGCGGGATAGATTTGTTTAGAGGGGTTTTTAACGGAACAAATAACTTCAATTGGACACAGATTTCTAAATGGTCAAACAATGACGACCTGCAAACGCTGAGCGTGCCTTTTGTACACGCCGACCAACACGGTTTTACGTTCAGGCCGGGCAACCCCAACCAAGCTGTTTTAGGTCATGACGGCGGGGTTTCGTTTGCAAACAGCCTCTCTACGGCAGATTCCAATCCCAATGCCATTGCCACGCACAATGTCGGCTATGCCGTTACCCAGTTTTACTACGGCGACATTGCCCGGCTAACCAACCCGGCAGCCGATGATATCGTAGGCGGAACGCAAGACAACGGCACGCAGTTTTCCAGAGCCTCAGCAGCCGGCATCAACCCATTTATTATAGAACTAGGTGGCGATGGTGCCTTTACCGAAATAGACAAAGACGGCGATTATATGATCAGTTCTTTTCCGGGAGCTACTCATGTCTTTTTAGAGTGGCCTGTAACGGCTTCCTCACCAGGATATTTTATAGTAAATGATGGAGATGCCGGAAGCTTTATCAATACGGCCGAGTTGGACCAAAATTTAGACATTTTATATACCGATATAAGTACTACGACCAATAAAATCGGAAGGTATTCCAATTTGAAAAGTGGAGAAATGAACATCGTTAGGGACACCCTCACAGGCGGTGACGGTATTACTCTCGATGCTTCTATTACTGCCCTTAAAGTTTCTCCTTTTGTAACTACACGCACCAACTTATACATTGGTTTGCTCAACAGCCGTTTGCTAAAAGTGACTCGGGCAGAAAGTTCCATAGCCTTGGCGCAAACCTGGTCCGAAATCACTGGTCCCGGTTTTATCGGCAGTATCTCCGATATAGAATTTGGCCAAAGCGAAAATGAAATTTTTGTGACCATGCACAATTTTGGTGTACCCAGCCTGTGGTACACCAACGACGGTGGTGCCACTTGGCAAAACAAAGAAGGCAACCTACCCGATATACCCGTGAGGGCGGTATTGCAAGTGCCTTTTGAGAATACAGATCCTGTTACCGGCAACCTTATAGGTTTTCAGGAAGTGATCGTAGGCACCATGTTGGGCGTGTGGCGTACCCAGAATTTTCTGGATGCCAACCCCGTGTGGGTTCAGTCTCAAAACGGCATGAGCGATGTGTCTGTAGTAGATTTGGACCTGATCTTAGATCCTGTAAACCCACCCACCCCGCCTACAGCCACGGTTTTGGCTACCACCCACGGCCGAGGGATGTTTACAGGTACTTTCTCTGAACCTACATTAAGTCTCGATGACAAAAATTTTGTCCGTTCTCAACTCAAAATTTTCCCCACCTTGGCCAGCACGGAAATCAACCTGATTGCCAACAACAATTTGGGCGAAGCTCAGGTAAAAATTTACAACCTCAGCGGTCAGGAAATGCTCAGCCAAAAAATGGATTTAAACTTTGGCAACAACAACCGCCTTTTGCTCAACGGTTTCAGCAACGGAGTGTATATCCTTTCTGTGAAAGGAGAAGGCATTAGTAAAACCCAGAAGTTTGTCGTCCGCAAATAGTTTTTAAACACCATATCTCAAAAAACCGACCCTTGTCAAAATACAAGGGTCGGTTTTTTATTGGCTGATTTTGATGCCTCATTCATCAACGCAAGTCCGTTTGACCGAGCGTAGTGTAGGCCTCATTTTAAAGACCTCAAAGCCGAAAATACCACTCGACTGCGCTCGAGGAGACATTTACATTTTTTGTAAATGACATATCATTAGCAACTATTTTTTTTAATTAAGTTTTGGTTTTAGACATTTCCAATCAACATATCGTTGGGATCCCAAAAAACCTTTTCAAAATCTACAATTTGATCTTGCTGCACCTCAAGGCCTTCAGATTCTAAAAGTTGCTGCATGAGTTGCGTACCCGGAAAATGGTGTTTGCCCGTTAAGACACCTTTGCGGTTGACCACTCTGTGGGCGGGTACATCGGGCAAGCTGTGGGCGGCATTCATGGCCCAACCTACCATGCGGGCAGATTTGCCTGTCCCTAAAAAACGTGCTATCGCACCGTAAGACGTGGCTCGCCCATGTGGAATTTGTTTGACCACCTCGTAAACCCTTTCAAAAAAACCCGTTTGCGTCATAGATTTTGTAAGACTTTATATAGCGTAAAAAAGGCAATCAAAGCCGTAATCAGTCCGATGGAAAGGTTCATTCTTTTTACGAATTTGTCGCTGGTCAGCGTGATGCGCCCGGCAAAATAGGTATAGAGATACAGCATCAGAAAAGTGCCTAGGGAAGTGCCAACCACAAAACCGATGGTATATGGTTTTTCGAAGGTAAACCAATATTCAGAAGCAAAATAAACGCTGACAAAGGCGTAAAAAGGAATGGGAAAGACATTTAAAGCAGACAAAATGACCCCGTACCAAAACAAGTTGCGCTTGCTTCTTTTTTTGTTCATATCCATCTTGGGGCGACGAAACGCTTGCACAATAAAATACACCGATAAAAGCACAAATATGAGCAGGCCAAAGCGCTCCAAATAGAGCACGACATCTGTTTTTCGGGATAGGAATTTTGCAAAAAACAAGCCTACCGAAGCTTGAACGCTCACCACCAAGGAAGCGCCTATGGCAAAGACGAGTCCGCGAATACGGCCATCGCGCATGGTGATTTTTGCGGCATTCATATTGAGCAATCCCGGCGGGATGACTCCGGCTAAGGCGAGCGCAGTGCCCAACAACAAATGACCGAGTAGATTTGTCATGGGTGCAATTTAAAACAAATGTATGTGATTGGCTTCTCTTGCGCCAAATATTGTTTTTCGTAGAAAGTTTGCACCTGAGTCACCAAGCTCGGACTTTCCGGATTGTTGTACACGTGGTGATGCGCATAGCAAATTTCGTGTCCCAATCCTTGAAGCAATCCTAGGGTATAGCCGTGCATAAACTCGCTATCAGTTTTCAGATGAATCAAACCGCCGGGCTTGAGCACGCTTCTGTATTTTTCCAAAAAATCGGGGTTGGTCATGCGGTGCTTTGTCCTTTTGTACTTAATCTGTGGATCGGGAAAAGTAATCCAAATTTCTGAAACCTCGCCCGGTGCAAAAGCTTTGTCTATCAATTCGATTTGGGTTCTCAAGAAGCCAACATTAGACAAGTTTTTCTCTTGCGCGGTTTTGGCGCCACGCCAAAACCGCGCCCCTTTGATATCAACCCCCACGAAGTTTTTCATGGGAAACATTTCGGCCATCGCCACGCTGTACTCGCCTTTGCCACAACCCAATTCGAGTACCAAATCGCCCGAATTGCCAAAAAACCGGTTGTGCCAATGGCCTTTGAGTGCAAAATCGTTTGTTAACAAATCTTCACGTGAAGGCTGAATCACATGACTGAATGTTTCGTTTTCTTTAAATCGCTTGCGTTTGTTTTTACTGCCCACGGTGTAATTTAAAATTTTGGTAAAATTAAGGAAATATACACTTTGGCGAACATGCTTAAGTTTGCAATTATATTTTACTATTATGACGCGCCCCCGAAAAATTCTTGTTGCGCCTCTCAATTGGGGATTGGGACACGCGACAAGATGTATTCCCATCATTAAAGCCTTGCAAAAAAATCAATTTGAGCCTGTGTTGGCATCGGACGGACAGGCACTTGCTTTGCTGCGAAAAGAATTTCCGGAAATGGAATCGCATGAAATGGCATCATATAACATCGAATATGCAAAAAACGGAAAGCATTTTAAGTGGAAGCTCATTACTGAAATTCCAAACATGATTAATGCCGTGGTACGGGAACACAAATTTGTAAAAAAAATGGTTGACAAAGGCGAAATCGCCGGTATTATTTCCGACAACCGCTTGGGTGCTTATGACAAAAGGGTTCCTTCTATTTTTATCACACATCAGCTCAATGTTTTGACCGGAAATACCACCTATTTGACCAGTAAAATGCACCATTTTTTTATTCAAAATTTCAACGAATGTTGGGTGCCCGATTTTGAAGCTGCAGACAATCTTTCGGGCAAATTGGGCCATTTGAAAAGAAGCCGTTTAAAAGTCAAATATATAGGGCCACTCAGTAGATTTGAGAAAAATGACAGTCATAAAATCTACGACTTAATGATTATTCTCTCTGGACCGGAACCTCAGCGTACCATGTTGGAAGACAAACTTTTTAACCAAGTGAAACACTATCCGGGTAAGGTTTTGTTTGTACGCGGAAAGGTTGAAGACGAGCAGGAAATTTTTTCTGTTCTCAATACAACGGTCTATAATTTTATGACTTCTTCCGAATTGGAAACAGCCATCAATGCCAGCGACAAAGTACTGTCTAGAAGCGGATACACCACCATTATGGATTTGGCCAGATTAGAGAAAAAAGCTTTTTTTATTCCCACTCCCGGGCAGTACGAACAAGAATACCTTGCCAAAAGGCTCAATTTTAAAGGCATTGCACCTATGGAAACCCAAGAACGATTTTCGATGGAAAATTTGGCTAAACTCGATTTATTCAGCGGATTCCGCAGCGCCGGCAGAACGGAAGACTTTGGTGCTCTTTTTCACCTTTTCGAGGGTAAATGAAAATTCAGAACCCACGCCAAATTCGCTTTCTACATATATTTTTTCACCGTGCGCTTCCACGATGTGCTTCACGATAGACAATCCCAACCCGGATCCGCCTTCTTCTCTGGAACCGCTTTGATCTACCCTGTAAAATCGTTCAAACAAACGCGGAATATGTTCTTTTTTGATGCCTTCTCCGTTGTCTGTCACCCGAACTAAAATTTTGTGTTGCGTCAAAGACTCTATACTAATTTCCGTGGTTCCGTCTTTTTTCCCGTATTTGATGGAATTGACGATTAAATTGGTTACCACTTGCTTGATGCGTTCCATATCGGCATACACCATAATGGGTTCGTTGTAAACGGTATCAAAAGTGAGCGTAATTTGACTTTTGACGGCTTTCATCTCCAAGAGTTCCATCACGTTCTGAATGAGTTCTACGATATCAAAAGATTCTTTATAGAGGTTGAGGTTACCCGTTTCAAGTTTGGTAATCATGTCTAAATCATTCACAATATAGATGAGCCGTTCTACGCCCAAGTTGGCTCTTTTCAGGTATTTCTGCACAGTTTTTTTTTCTTTTACATTCCCGCTGAGCAAGGTGAGGATGTAGCCTTGCACGGTAAAAAGGGGTGTTTTGAGCTCGTGAGAAATATTGCCGATAAAGTCTTTGCGGTAGTTTTCCCGAATCTTTAACGCTTCAATTTCCAACTTCTTATCCGTAGCAAATTTGGAAACCTCCTTGGTCAAAGTTGCCATGTCAGTAGTGATGGGCTGGCTGTCTATGCTGGTAGATTCCAAAAGGGAAACTTGGTCGTAAATTTTTTTGATGCGCTTGTAAATAAATTTCTCAACGCGAAATTGGATGACAAAAAATGAGGCGAAAAACACAATACAACCTTGCGCAAAAGTGTAGGCAAGCGAAAATTGGGCCAAATAGAACTGAAATAAAAGTGAAGACGCAGATAAAATCAGGGTAATATACAGCGAGGTACGAAACGCAAACCGATATGTACGCCGAAATTTGATGGCCATTTTATCCTATAAACTTATACCCGATGCCTTTAACGGTTTTGAACATATCCTCTCCAATTTTTTCGCGAAGTTTACGGATGTGTACGTCGATGGTACGGCCGCCTACAACCACTTCATTGCCCCAAACTTTATCGAGAATTTCTTCACGTTTAAACACCTTTCCGGGTTTTGAACACAACAAAGATAGCAATTCAAATTCTTTACGTGGCAAAATCATTTCTATGCCGTTCATTTCAATTTTGTACTCCTCTCTGTTGATAATCAAATTGCCGATAGTCACCACCGAATCTTCCGCAGTTTCTTCAGTTTCCTTAAGCCTGCGGAGCAGGCCTTTTACTTTGCTCACCAATACTTTGGGCTTGATGGGTTTAGTGATGTAGTCGTCTGCACCGGCATCATATCCGGCCACCATGGAGTAGTCCTCGCCCCTGGCTGTGAAGAAAGTGATGATGGTGTTTTTGAGTTCGGAAATATCTCGAATACGCTCGCAGGCTTCAATACCATCCATCTCCGGCATCATCACATCGAGAATGATGAGGTGCGGTAAATATTTTTTGGCTTTTTTAATGGCCTCCACACCGTTGGCCGCCGTGATAACATTGTAGCCTTCTGCGGAAAGGTTGACGCCCACAATTTCTAAAATATCCGGTTCGTCATCGACCAACAAGATTTTGATGTCTTTTTTCTTCATCTATCTGTATTTTAGTTGTTTATTATAAAAAAGTATGTCAAACTTATCCTTGAAATTTGCCTGTAAACTGCAAAAGACATTATTTTCAAATCGCACTTTACCTTTGTGTTAACACCCAAATTTGGCTCGATTGTTGGGTAAAGATAATACTTATTGAAGTTTCATACATTTTTTACAACTTTATAACGATTCCGTAATGTTTGCTTTACAATGAACCACGTCCACACACAGGGTCTCTGTGCCTGAAATGACTTTATTTTATCGTACTGTATCGCTTCTTCAGCTGTCATAATCTCGTGTGGATTTCCTACAATATTTTTACAAAATACCGGCGTTTACAGCCTGAAAAACTACCTTTTGTTTTTTTTAAACATGCCTCCGGAAAAAAAGGCTGCAACCTAAAAAGATTAGTGCAACTGCCCGTCCCATTCTTTTAGAAACTGTTCCAAGTAGTTTTCCAAAAAACGATGTCGGGCTTCGGCTGCTTTTTTGGCGGCTTCTGTATGCATCAAATCTTTAAGCAACAGCAGTTTTTCATAAAAATGATTCAAAGAGGGCGCATTGCCTTTTTGGTAAGTTTCTTTGTCCATTTTCAAATTGGGCTTTATATCCGGATCGTAGAGCGGGCGGTTTTTGAAACCGCCGTAATTAAAACAACGCGCAATACCTATGGCTCCGATAGCATCAAGCCTATCAGCATCTTGCACCACATCGAGTTCCGGTGTGCGATAAGGAGCTTTGGTATGACCGCCTTTATAGGATATGAATTTTACAATATGAATTACCGCCTGAATCACGGTTTCTTCTACACCCTCAGCTTCTAAAAACTGACGGGCTTTCTTAGGGCCGATAGATTCGTCTCCATCGTGAAACTTGGCATCGGCCACATCGTGAAGCAACGCGCCTAAAGCCACTACAAACAGGTCTGCTTTCTCTAAAACAGCCAAAGCTTTCGAAAGCTTATAAACCCGCTCAACGTGAAACCAATCATGACCGCCTTCCGCATCTGCGAGTTCCTCTTGAACAAAGCTGATGGTATTTTGAATGATTTTTTCTTGGGCAGCTGTCATCGCTTATTGCAAAAAATCTAAGATAGTTTGCGTGATATAGTCAATTTGTTCCGAATCTAACTCGCTATGCATGGGCAGTGAAATTACTTCTTTCGATAATAGATTGGTTACCGGAAAATCAGCATCGTTATAACGTGCATCTGCATAGGCTTTTTGTACATGCAAGGGAATCGGGTAATAAATTCCAAAAGGAATCCCTCTTTCTTGTAAATGTTTGGCCAAATCATCACGACGGTTGTTTTGTACGCGTAAAGTGTATTGGTGAAACACATGGCAATCACAGTTTTGGCAAAGTCCGTTTGACTTGTCACAACTTTCGGAAACCGTAACGGGAGTAACTAGGTCTTTACAAGCAGCAAAAGCACGGTTGTAAGCTGCTGCCGCCTTTTGGCGTGCACGGTTATAGGTGTCTAAATGCGGGAGTTTGGCACGTAAAATAGCCGCCTGTATAGAATCGAGCCGGGAATTGACACCCACTACATCGTGGTGGTATCTTTCATACATGCCGTGGTTGACAATACCGCGAAGTATGTGTGCGAGTTTGTCATCATTGGTAAAAATGGCGCCGCCGTCGCCGTAACAACCCAAATTTTTGGAAGGAAAAAAGGATGTTGCACCCACATGCCCGATTGTGCCAGCTTTTTGTTTGCTGCCGTTGGCTGAGGTGTAATTTGCGCCTATGGCTTGTGCGTTGTCCTCTATGACGTATAAATCATGTGCTTTGGCAATCTCCATGATGGCGTCCATTTGGGCACATTGGCCAAAAAGATGTACCGGAACTATGGCTCTGGTTTTAGGCGTGATGGCTTTTTTGATAGCTTCTATAGAAATGTTAAACGTATCCGGATCTACATCTACCAAAACCGGGGTGAATTTTAAGAGCGCTATCACTTCCACGGTAGCCGCAAAGGTAAAATCTGCCGTGATGACCTCATCGCCTTCTTTCAAATCTAATCCCATCATCGCTATCTGCAAAGCATCGGTGCCATTGGCGCAAGGAATCACGTGTTTTACACCCAAATATGCTTCCAATTCTTTTTGAAAATGCTGTACTTCGGGGCCGTTTATAAAGGCTGCAGACTCAAAAACATCATCTAGGGAGGCTTGAATTTGCGCTTTGAGGGGTTCGTATTGGCTTTTGAGATCTACCATTTGTAATTTTCGCATGACATGTAGTTTTACGGCTTAATTCTTGCAAATTTACGGAGGACGTCTCATATTTATTGCATAAAGCATGTTATTTTAGCCAAAGATTCGACAATATGATCTATTTATACAACTTGCTGGCCGAACTTGGTTTTCTATGCATCCGCTTTGCGGCTGTTTTTAACGACAAATTGTCACTGTTTGTGCAGGGTCGGAAGCAAACTTTCAACCTGTTGTCTAAAAACATTAAGACCACAGACCGCGTCATTTGGATGCATGTGGCATCTTTGGGTGAATACGAGCAAGGTTTGCCCTTACTGAAAAAACTCAAAAAGCAATATCCCGGTCACAAGTTGCTCCTCAGTTTTTTTTCGCCTTCCGGCTATGAGGTGGTCAAAGACAAAACCCCCGCAGACGTCGTGGTCTATTTGCCATTTGACACTTTGCCAAACGCTCAAAAATTTCTAAAAATAGTCCACCCGGAATTGGCTGTTTTTATCAAATATGAGTTTTGGCCTGCTCTGCTTTCGGAGATGGAAAAACAACAAATTCGCGTATTGAGTGTGTCTGCCATTTTTAGACCATCGCAGGTATTCTTTAAACTTTGGGGTGGTTGGATGCGTAGGTCTCTGAAGGTTTTTGATCACTTTTTTGTGCAAAACACGGATTCGGTAGCGCTACTCAAAAGTATTCATATAGAAAATGTCACGCTAGCCGGCGACACCCGTTTCGATAGGGTAAGCGAAATTTTGGAACGAGACAACCGACTTTCTTTTATGGAAAGTTTTAAAGGAAACAGACTCTGCGTGGTGGCTGGCAGTACTTGGCCGGAAGACGAAGCCTTGTGGCTTTCCTATCTGAAACGCCATCGATTTGATGAAGTCGTTTTTGTGTTTGCACCACACAATGTGAAGACCGAAAACATCAAACCCCTCTGGGATAAACTCCCGGAGGGCAAACTCCTATACAGCGAAATCAATCCGGAGACTGATTTTCAAAAACACACATTTTTAGTGGTCGATGCCATCGGTTTGCTGACCAAAATTTACGCCTATGCAGATGTGGCTTATGTTGGCGGCGGTATGGCCACGGGTTTGCACAATGTGTTGGAACCTGCTGTTTTCGGCATTCCTGTTGTCATTGGAAAGGAATATTCTAAGTTCGATGAAGCCACAGCTCTCGTAGAAAGAGGCGGAGTTATTAGCATACACGACCAAGCGACATTTGATGCCGTTGTTCAAAAATTAATCCATCAAAAAAGTGCCAGAGATTTGTCGGGAAAACAAAACCATACTTATGTGGAAGAAAAAATCGGTGCCACTGAAACGGTGATGGGCTATATTGAGAAAGTTTTAAAGGTCTGATTCATATAAAAACCCTAATCTATATCACATTTATCGAAGTGAAAATGTTTATTAACCTGAGGTCGAATAAAAATAGATGCTCTGCTTGTTATCGGTAATTTATTCATGAAACTAATGTCTCCTCGAGCGCAGTCGAGAGGTTTTTATGGAATTTGAAATATAAAAAGGAGGCCTCGACTGTGCATGGTCTCAACCCGGTTTTTGAAGTTTTTAGTTTGAATGGTAACACATCGAGAAGTACTAGAAAAGTAAAGCTAGAGGTGTACGATGTGTTTTAAAAATATAGTGTCTTCCTTGCCAACTTACCAACGGCTGGTTTATCTTTGCAAAAAAAACATGCAAGCCAAAAAACCTTCAGCATCACTCACTACACTTACCGATCTTGTTTTGCCCAGCGAAACCAATCCACTCAACAACCTATTTGGAGGAGAATTACTGGCCCGTATGGACAGGGCAGCCAGCATTACTGCCGGGCGTCACAGCAGGCGCATTGTGGTCACTGCCTCTGTGAATCACGTCGCTTTTAACAAGGCCATTCCGCTAGGCACGGTCGTCACGGTAGAAGGCAAAGTTTCCAGGGCTTTTAAAACATCGATGGAAATTTATTTAGATGTTTGGATTGAAGACCGAATCTCCGGCAAGCGCACCAAGGCTAACGAAGCCATCTATACTTTTGTGGCTGTGGACGAAACGGGCAGCCCGGTAGAAGTCCCGCCCTTAGAACCCGAAACCGAACTGGAAAAACAACGCTTCGACGGTGCTTTGCGCCGCAAACAACTCAGCTTGGTACTCGCCGGAAAAATGAAAGCAGCCGACGCCACTGAGTTGAAAGCCCTTTTTGTTTGATTTTTTTGCATATAAAAAAAGGTGCATCTGTTTAGACGCACCTTTTATGGGCAGATATGTTCAATAATTAATTGACCACCACCAGTTTTTTGACAGCTTTTCTCTGGTTTTGGTCTGTAATGTTCACAAGATACAAACCATTGCGCAAACTGCTGATGTCTATGGCTTGGTTGGTTTGAACTTGGTCAAAAGATTTTACAATACGACCGCTGATATCCACTATTTGAAGGCTGGCTTTGGTAAAGGCATTACTGTCAAAGCGTAAGCTGAATTTGTTTTTTGCGGGGTTGGGATATAGCTTAAAAGTATCTTGACTGAGGGCAAAATCCTCGTTAGACAGCGTTGGTTCTAGTGGACCTATATAGTTTAATTTGGTAATAGAACCGGGATCCGCTGCAGAATTGTTATCCGTGACATAATAAAAAGAAACCCCGTTTGGCGACACTACGATTTGCCTAAATCTGGAATTGGCGGTGTGCAGGGGAAATAAAGCAACTTCGGGTTCAATAGGTAATATATCATTTTCAGGTTCAATTATGAATAAACCATCCATTGATAATCTTCCTAATTGAATGGTATTAAATTTAAGCCCCGGAATCAGGACGAAATCGCCCCAATCTTTAATTTTTTTCTCGGTGTTTTCATAAAGCGCCAAGCCTGCCGGCGCAATAGTTGGCCATGTCGAATTTGATCCGGTTGGAATGGTAGCACTACCGGTACCCATGGTGCTGAGGGGTTCTACAAAATCTACAGGCTCTACAGGAAAGGATTGAGTTTCTGTTTGTGTTGCTTGTGCAACAGTTAACGTGCCCCCGCAAGTCGTGGTCAGGGAATTGTTGGTAAATTCATACCCCTTATCATCACGAAGACCTGCAACATTGGGCCAGCCATAATCTTTGGCGGCCACCATCAAGTTGAATTCATCATCTACCCTGTCGCCGTGTTCGGTAGAATAGACCGTGCCAAACGAAGATATAGCCAAACCTTGCATATTGCGGTGGCCGTAGTTCCACACATGGGTACGTACGCCATTGAGTATGGGGTTGTCTGCCGGGATGGTACCGTCTAAATTTAACCGCAGCAATTTTCCTTCATAACGGCTGAAATCGGTAGTGTTTACAGGCAATTCACGTGCGCGAATGGGTAGGCAGTTTCGCGAAAACTGGTTGTTTCCTTGGTCGCCAAGGGTGTAATACAATTTTAAATCGGGACCGATGGCCAACTTACCCGAGTTGTGGTCGTTGCTAGCCGGTAGCCCTTCTATGATGGCAGCGTTTGCACCCAAAGAGGTGTCTTCGGTAAGCGTGCCATTGTTATTGTTATAAATCAATCGGGCTATGCGGAGACGCCTGCCCGAATCGGTACCGTTAATAGAGTAGGTATAAGAAACATATACATAATTGTTGGTGGTTGTAGCCGGATTGAAGTACAAATCGGGATGTGCCACTATGCCCAAAACACCGTCTTGGCCAGCCGTGGTGTGCACTTTGTTGCCGAAATTGATCATGGTGGTTTTGTTGGCGCCGGTGGTATCGATTCTGACGATGCGTTTGCCTCCGTTAATACCTACAACATCATCCCTGCGCTCGGTAATCCAAAGCCTGTGGTCGGGACCGTAAATCATCTCGTAAGGTCTTTCAATAGCGTTGTTCCCGGTGATTTTAGTCACCGACCAGATGTTCGAGTCTGAGGTTGACGCCAAAGGATTGGTTACTTGTGCTTGGCTTTGAAAGAGGGAAAAGATGGAATAAATGCAGAGAAATGTAATTTTTTGTTTCATAATTAGAGGGGTTAAAGGTTAAATAGTGGTTTAGTTTTTAATGATTTTTTTGGCAATTTGTTGGTTTTCGATTTCAATATTAAATATATAAACACCTCTGCTCAGGCTTACCTGCAAGGAAACTGCGCTTTGGGTTGTGTCAACTTCTGTTTGATAGACCAATTGCCCCAACATGTTGTAGCCTTTTACCTCGCCAATCCATTCTCCTTTCGGGTTGTTGATAATCAACTCGTTGGTGCTGTTGGCAAACAAGATCCTTCCGGAGTCAAGCAGGCTGTTGTCGTCTGTGGAAAGGGTTTGGTTGGTGCCAAAGGTAATCTGATACCTGTCTGAAAAAACGCCTGCAGCCAGATTTTCGGTGAATGGCTCTTCTTTCAAATTGTGATAAGCGAAAGTTGTCCCATTCCATACCCGCAGGTAAACCGGCTGGTTATCAAGGATATTTTCGGCTTTATCAATTTCAATTTTCACTTGTCCGGCATCGGTGATGGTCGTTTCCATCGGAATGACTGTTTGCTCATCAAAGGGCGGAACGGCCTGAATGACGTAATCCTTATCGTTTATTTTCCAATACAAGTCGTTGGGTCCTTTGTCTATCATCAAGGCATCATAGCCAGGGTCTTCCCCTGAAGTGGCTTTGTCGGTGAAGGCAACCAAAACCTGCCTTCTAAACCCGGTGGGTGTGATAAAATTCAGCCAAACCCTTCTTAAAGTGTCTGCAACGGCTTGTTGGCCGGCTTTGCGGACCAACGGCTCGTTCGGGTTTTCAATCACAGTTTGCGCTGTTTGGGATTGGGCAGTTTGTGTGCCCAAGCCCAAAGCCGTTATTTCCCTTCCTTCGGGTGCTTTGGTGAATACGGAACTTCCGGAGCCTTCAGTTACAAAAGTGCGTTGGGAGTTTTTGAAAACTACGTTGCCGCCATCGGCATCTGCCGTGACAAAAAATCCTTGCCCTACCGGAATATATTGTGTGGGGGTTTTGCTACCTACCGGGCTGGACGGATTAAACAAATCCGGGTGCTGCAATGCGAGTACACCCCCAGCTTTGGTATAGGTAGCATAGCCGCCTTCATATTCTTTCAGCAAATGACTGCCGCCACCAAAATGCTCCCAAAAATACAGTGTCCCATCAATAGAATTGTTGGCGGGCGAGGAAACGCCGATGTTGTCATCTATAAACTTGTTGGCATCCAAGGCAGAGCCAAACGGGTTGCCGACCAACACTTGGTTGCCTGTCGATACGGCAACAGAAATATCACCGCTGTTGGGCTTGCCTTCAAAAATGTATTCGTACAAATCAGTTACCGCTCCCATACCCGGGCCTTTCATTGTAAAGCCCAAACCAGCCTTCACATTGTCGGTTGGCGCTATTTGAACCCAATTTGTGATGTCACTTGCGCCCTGGTTGTCAAAAATATAAAACCATCGCGAAGCCAACGTAATCGGGTTGGTCTGAACTGCCGGCGGATTGATGGTATAAGAATATTGCACGTTGCCGGCAGTAGTTTTGAGCATACCGGAGAGCGCATTACCCAAGTTGTTGGATGTTGTGCTCATCTGGCTCACAGGCATTGAAAAATAGTTGTACGTATATCTATCTGCCGTACCTTGTTGTCTGCGTTTGATGCTGCCCGCACTGGTCACATCGAGTTGGCTGATATCGGTTTGTACCAATTGCGATTCACCCAACAAATCTATCGATCCGTCGAGTTTCAGATACCAATCGTTTTTCAATTCTGAGTCGTTGTCAACTGTGATGGTGACCCCCGGTCGGACAATCAAGCCCAAATCGCCGTCTGATGTCGTCATGTTGATGTCGTGCCGGGCATCTACGATAGACCAATCGTTCGCAGTCGCATCTGTGCCCAAAACACCATTGGCTGAATCGTCAACGGCCGTGCTCAGGTTACCACTTTGTTTGGTTATAAACGGCATGGGCGCAGTTTGGCGACGGATGGTTTTAACGTTGAATATTTTTGCGCCTGTGCCCAAATCAACTGTCGGCGTGGTTAAATCATCGGCGATATCGTCTTTGTAAGTATCCATTCTGTAGTAGCGCACCAAGTTGGCTGCCGTCAATCCGGGAATATCTATCGGTATGATAGTCCCTTGTAGGTTTGACCCGTTGATGAAGAGTTCTTGGTAAACCATTTTTTGAATTTGTGCGGTGGTCAATGCAACATTGAAAACGCGTGCTTCGTCTATCGAGCCTTTGAAATAGTTTGTACCTGAGGGTAATGGATTTCTTCCTATCCTGAAAACATTATTTGCAGTAGCGTTAATTACTCCACTGATACTTTGTGATCCTACCAAAACCCCATTTTTGTAAATTTTTGCCAAGGAGTTTGCACCATCAAAAACGGCTGCAACATGCGTCCATGTATTTAGTGGGATATTTACACCTGAATTTGAATTGAAATTTACACCATTGATATTTAAGCGAAGCCTATTGGTGTTTATTACTGAGAAAATAAAATTTTCTTCACCAATAATCACTGGACTTTGAGAAACATCGGTAGGTTTTATCCATGCCATGACTGTTGCTCCAACCAAACCTTGCAGAATGTCTTGAGATTCTTGTATATAATCATTACGTCCGTCAAATTCGATGTAGAGCGGTTCGTTCAAATCGCGTGGCGACCCGAAGACCAACGTACTCGTGTCAAATGCATCCAAGATACCGTCTTTGTCCACATCTGCCGAGCCGTCTATAATCCCGTCATTATTGGCATCCAAGCCACTGTGGAGTTCATTGGCAAGGTCGAAAATACCATCGTTGTCGGAGTCAATCTCCATATAATCGTAGAGCGGGATGCTGCCGAGCGTACTTACAAATGTGTCGCCATCGGAGTTAATCGGCAAAGGCTGGCCGAGGTTGCCAAAGCCCACAAAAAAGTCAAAAATATCCAAGATGCCATCATCATCGGAATCGTCCCCGTCCCCCATACCATCGCCGTTGACATCGCCATCGCCGTAGCCGGCCTCGTCCACGTCAAACAAGCCGTCGTTGTCGCTGTCCAAATCGAATTGGTCGAGGATGCCGTCGCCATCGGTGCTGATGATGTTGAAGCCTGCCACAAAAGGGTCGATGGAATCGTGCAAACCATTTCCGTTGGCATCTACCCAAGGACCGAGGGCGGATAAATCCATCGTGGCTTTACCGCCGCTGAGCTGACCAAAACCAACTTCTGTGATATCCGGAATGCCGTCGTTGTCTGCATCGAGGTCAAAAACATCTGGAGTTTGGTCGTTGTCCGAGTTACAAAAAGTTTGTTTGATGACAATGTCATCCAATGCTAAGTCGTTGCCAAGACCGCCTATGGTATTATTGATAAAAATGACTTCAAACTCGGTAATGTTACCCAAGGTAATATTGGCGGTGAAGTTGTGCCAATCGGTAGGCTGGTCGCTCGCTGCGGAACTTGGTGCGATATCTCCGGTGGTGATAGATGTGATAAGATTACCGGACAAATCCCTAAACTCTACCAAAATGTTAGGTCTTAAACGATTGGCAATGTCCGGCGCATTATCACGGTCTAAATTAATTGCCCAAAAATCGTAGGTTATGGGTAGGTTGGGGAAAGCTCCAGTGATAATGGTACGGTAAAACTCACCTGGTGCAATGGCCGCGTTAAACAAAGCCATGCGTCCGTTGGTGTCGCCTGTTGTATGGTCTGGGCCGGTATACCAAAATTGAGCAGCCCAAGAGGCTATTTGCGCAGAATTGAAAACGGTGTATTCGCCGTCGTTTAAATTTAGAGGTTGTGTGGGGCTGTTGGTGGTTCCTCCGTTCGTACAAGGGGTAGGGTTGGAGGTGCCGTCTTCATAACAATAATTGGTTGAGGCTGTGGGGATGTTGGCGTTTATTTGAACTCTGTTTGTACCTGCCCCAAAAGTTTCATTTATAAAAACTTGTTCGATGATGTTAGAAACCGGATTGGCGGCACAATTGTCTTGTTCCACCGTATCGGGTATGCCGTCGTTGTCGTCGTCTATGTCTATGTCGTTGGTTACGCCATCGCCATCTGTATCGATAAAGGTTTGGATGCCCGAACCATTGACGACAAAGGTATAGGGGTTTTCATCTGTATCGTCATTGGCTATGCTGATGGTAGCCGTTTTAAGACCTACAGAGGTGGGAGCAAATTCTATCTGAAATACAACTTCTTGGCCACCGTTCAGGTTGTCGAAAGCCGGCTGAGAAATAATGGTAAAATCGGTATCTCCGGTAATGCTGACGTCGGGGCTGCCGGTAAGGTTTAAGAGTTGGTCTCCGTTGTTCTTAACGGTGAAAGAGCGCATGACCATCCCGTTGTTTATTTGTGTAGAGCCAAAATCGGTGCCATTAGAAGCTATAGGGGCGATACTGCCATCTGCAACGGGGTTGCCCTGTCCGAAAATGTCCATTTCGTTACTCCCTGATATCAGTCCGGTAAGTGTAATGTCGTCGATGAAATAGAAATCGTTATTTCCGTCATTACCTGCCTGATTAAACTGCACCTGAACTCGTATGTGGGTAGCGGTTGGAAAGGTTGAGGAAATATCTAATGAAAAAGGATTGGTAGCAGGGCCACTTGCCAAAGTATTGCCAAATTGTAAATCGTCTCCGGTGCCATTTTCACCGGCGATAAGTGTGAAATTATTGAAAGCACCATAGGTTACACCATCATTAGAAGTGCTTATTTGCAGGACGAGATCATCGTTCAGATCCGGTGTACCGTCCGAAGCGTAAGCAATGCTCAGAAACACGTTCGAAAAACCGGCTAAAGATTGATCGGCCAAAGTGATAAACGGATCTTGGCTTCCGGAAGATGCCCTTAACCTGAGCGCATTGGGCGCACTTGCTAAACGGGCGTTGTTGGTTTGAATTTGACCACCATCTGCCGTGGATGTGAAGTTCCAATTGTCCGCGACAGCAACATCAAACCCCTGGTTTTTAATCACCACTTGGGCTGAAAGTAAAACAGGGAAAAACATCAACAAAAAGAAAATGGAAACAAACTTAGTTAGTAATTTTAATTCCATAAGGGGCGCATAAACGTTAAATAAGCTCAACCAATCACCAACTTTTATCAAAAAAGCCGTGTACACTTCATAATCAATAAAATTTTTAAAAAAATTATTTAGTTATATATTATTTGAAAAACCTTGATATCTAATTAATTACAATATTAACTAAAAAAAGTTAATGGTCATTAAATATTAAAAAAAATCGATGAAATACACAATAATTACGTTAAAAAGTTAAATTTAATAGATGTTTTATCATAGCATTTGTAATGAGTATGTAAATAGAAAGTTTTTTTTCATAGCTTGCAATACCCAATATTAGGTATTTTTAAACCACGCGTTAAACTGCTTTAATCGGAGACCTGAAAAGAATGTAACCATCTACCAAACCTTAAAATCAAATAAACATGCGAAAACTTTTAGTCCTTTTTTTGACATTCATGGCTTTCTATATGCAAAGTCAAAATTTGTATTTGCACTGCGGCAAACTCATCGACACTAAAAACGGCACAGTACTCAAAGAAAAAACCATTGTCGTTTCGGGTGACAGGATCGCCAAAATAGCCGATGGCTATCTGGAACCGGTCAATCAAACAGACCGGGTAATCGATTTAAGGGACAAAACTGTTCTGCCCGGCTTAATTGACATGCACGTGCATGTAGAAGGCGAGACCAACCCCAATCGGTACTTGGAACGTTTTACCCTGAATGATGCCGATGTAGCCTTGCGCGCCACAACTTTCCTGAAAACCACGCTCATGGCGGGTTTTACCACCGTGCGCGACATGGGCGGTTCGGGGATCAATGTATCGCTTCGCAATGCCATCAACAAAGGTTATGTTGAAGGCTCGCGTATTTTCACGGCGGAAAAATCATTGGCAACAACAGGCGGCCACGCCGACCCGACCAACGGCACCAAAAGTGAGTTGATGGGCGACCCAGGACCAAAAGAAGGTGTGGTCAACAGTGTGGAAGATGCCAAAAAGGCCGTGCGCCAACGATACAAAAACGGCGCAGATTGGATAAAAATAACTGCTACCGGCGGTGTGCTCAGTGTGGCCAAAAGCGGGCAAAACCCACAGTTTACAGTCGAAGAAATAAAAGCCATCACCGAAACTGCCAAAGATTACGGCATGTATGTGGCCGCCCATGCACACGGTGATGAAGGGATGCAACGCGCCATTTTGGGCGGTGTGAAAACCATCGAGCACGGCACGCTGATGAGCGAAGCGACTATGGATTTGATGGTCAAACACGATGTGTATTTGGTCCCCACCATCATTGCCGGCAAAGAAGTCGGAAAAAATGCGCGTATCCCCGGCTACTTCCCGGCTATTATTGTTCCAAAAGCGTTGGAAATGGAAAGCAAAATGCAACAGACTTTTGCCAAGGCTTACAAAAAAGGGGTGAAAATTGCCTTCGGAACAGATGCGGGTGTTTTTCCGCACGGCATCAACGCACAAGAATTCGGCTACATGGTTGCTGCCGGTATGCCCGCGATGGAAGCCATTCAATCGGCTACGGTGACACCTGCTTTTTTGCTTAACCAAACGGAAAACATCGGCAGCATCGAAGCCGGGAAACTGGCAGACATCATCGCGACGGATGAAGACCCGACGCAAAACGTCAAAACCTTGGAAAATGTAGTGTTTGTGATGAAAGACGGGAAGGTTTATAAAAATTGAATTAAAAACCTCACAGGTTTTGAAAACCTGTGAGGTTTAGATTGAACTTGCTTCAGGGTATTGCCTCTGTAGGATGAAGATGCTAAAACAAGTTCAGCATGACAAGTGGTTGGTGTTTTAGATTACTTTTCCTCCTTAAACCACCCCGCATATTTGATTATTTCAATTAATTTATGATATGAAAGGTTTACATCGGCACATCGTTCAACTGATTATTTTCTCAATGTTTGTAAGTTGTAATAAAGATTACAATGAGGAGGTGATTGGAGATATATTCTTGTCAGTTATTGATACCAATTACTACGATGTTCCAATTGATATGTTTAAAATGATATTGAGTGACTCTTTAGAACGAAAAGATTACTTAAATAATCTTCAAGATACTTCCTACCCAAAAGATAAAGAACTCATAGTGGGTATCTATGATAAATTTACTTTGCCTGTTAATTTCGGATCAGATATTCAATTTTACCATGACCATTTTTTTCAACTTGTTAAGAAAGAAACATTTCTTATTGGCTACGATGATATTCTGTCTGAATTAATAGAAAGCAAAGGCATAACAGATAAGCCCCCTAAGCATCTAAATATTAGCAAAATAAATAAAGTTTGGCGTTTTAAACTGCGCTCTCTTAAAGAGCTTGAGGATGAAAATCCTGACTACGCAAAAAAAACTGATGAAACAGTTTATGTAGGCACATTATTTTTTTCCAGATGTTATTTTAACCAGCAAAAAAATAAAGGAATTATTTTCGCTTCATTTAACTGTGGTAATGATTGTGGGTCTGACAATATGCTTTTTGTGAGAAGGTACAATGATAAATGGGAAGTGATTAGAAGTGAGACCTTAAGTGTGTATTAAATTAAAAAACCTCACAGGTTTTGAAAACCTGTGAGGTTTAGACTAAACTTGCTTCAGGGTATTGCCTCTGTAGGATGAAGATGCTAAAACAAGTTCAGCATGACAAGTGGTTGGTGTTTTAGATTACTTTTCCTCCTTAAACCACCCCGCATATTTCACATAATTTTCCGCAATCCGGTTGATTTCCCCGGCTTGCAGTTCCGCGCTGATGTCTTTGATTTTTCTAGCGGGAACACCCGCGTAAATACTCCCCGACTCTATCCGCGTGTGTTGTGTAACCACTGCGCCCGCCGCCACGATACTGTTACTTTCTACCACACATCCGTCCATGACGATGGCACCCATCCCAACCAGCACATTGTCGTGCAAAGTACAACCGTGCACAATAGCATTGTGCCCGATAGATACGTTATTGCCAATATGGGTTGGAAAGCGTTGATAGGTGCAGTGAATGACCGCACCGTCTTGCACGTTCACCCGGTTTCCCATTTTGATGAAATGCACATCGCCCCGGATAACCGCATTAAACCAAACGCTGCATGCATCACCCATATCCACGTCGCCTACAATAGTCGCGTTTTCGGCTATAAAACAATCTCTGCCGAAACTTGGCGTTTTTCCGTTTACCGTTTTTATAAGCATTCGATTAAAAATTAAAGTAAATCTTATTTAAACCTCTCAAGTTTTGTAAACCTGTGAGGTTTTATTTGAGTCCTCATATAACATAGTATTAATGCCAACTGGCACAATGACATACATAGGGACGTTCGCGTTTCATGAATTCAAACCCAATCGTGATTTGATGGAAAGCACTGTTGGAAAATTGAATGTCGCCGATTTGTTTGATATAGGTATAGCCAAACATAAAATCTTTGTAATTAACCCCAACCAAGCCAGCAAAATAGTTCAGGTTTTGATTGTCCACACCGCCTCCGTTGGTGATAAAATCGGCACTGTCTAAACTTCTTCGGACTGAAACGCCTGCCCAAACCTGCCCAAAAGGCATCAGCCTATAAGCCTTCAGGTTTACATCCACGCTGCTTTCTTCTGTTTCTTCTTTAAATTGAAACAAAATGGATGGCTCCCAATATGTCCGCCGCCTGAAATTTGAAAATTCGTATCCCAAACTCATCAAATAGGAACGTTGGTTTCTCGATTCCAAACCTTCTGTGAAGATTTGACGGTCTCTGTTGAGTAGGTTTTTAACGGTAAAATAGGAATAGAATTCCCAAAAGTGATAAGACAAACCCACATCCACATTAAAAAAACCATCGCTTTGTACGGTTCCGGCGATAATAGGGTCAAAAATACGCGGATCAAAAGCGGTTTCATCGAGTTCGGACTCAAAGAAGCCCAAATTCAACCCAAAGGAAAGCATGTTGAGGTCTATTTCATCGCGTCCAAAGTTGAGGTGATAGGCATAGGTGAGTTGCAGGCCTTTTTGAGAGCTAAATCCGTTTTCGTCGTTAAAAGCAATGACACCTAAGCCGGTTTTTTCGCCAAACCTGGCATGAGCACTGGCCGTTTGCAGGTTGGGTGCGTCACCCTCGCTCACCCATTGGCGGCCGGCCGTAAGTCTGATTTTACCGGAAAAACCCATTCCGGCTTGTGCGGGATGCAACAGGTAGATATTGTCTGTCAGGTAATCGTACAAAACCGGAACACCGTCTTGCGATTGACTCGTCAGCGTAAGCAAACTACACAAAATAAATAAAATCCGTTTCAGTCGACATCGCATCGGGTCGTGTGGTTTTAAAAAGGGTTCTAAGATAAGTTTTTTGGGTAATTTGTCAGGCATTTGGAAGCCTAATTTTTTTCTGTGCAAAGAGTCCGTTAAAAATAGTGCTATCCCGCGTCAAATAATTATTTTTGTAAAAAAATGAGTCATGTCAAAATTTAAACTCGAAATCAGAGAAACTACCCATCCGGAAATTATAAAATTTGTGAGCAATCACTTTCTGACCGATCAGAGCAGCCATGAATTTAACAACATCGACGAAGCCAAAATATCGCCTTTGGCGCAAGAATTGTTTTTTATTCCCTTTGTAAAAGCGGTGTACATCACACCTTCTTTTATCGCCGTAGCCAGGCATCCGATGGTACAGTGGCAAGAAGTGCAAGACGATATATGCGAACAATTGGAAACCTATCTGAACGGTGGCGGCATCGTCATTGAATCGAGTCCGGAAAAACCCAAATTGAGTGCCGTGACGGTGTATGCAGAAAACACCCCAAACCCGGCAGCCATGCGTTTTGTAGCCAACAAAATTTTGGCTAAAGGCACCTTTGAATTTAAGTCTGCCGACCAGGCAACTCCTGGCACTTTAATTGCCAAGCTCTTTGAATTCCCCTTTGTAAAAGAACTTTTCGTGAGCGAAAACTACTTGTCTGTGACCAAAACAGAAACAGCAGTTTGGGAAGAAAAGGTGCAAGAAGTTCGCGAATTTATCCTCAAAGAATTGCAGCAAAACACGGAGGTAACCGGATTGGTTTCAGCCGGTTTAGACGTCGAAAGCGAAGCGGTTGCCGGCGAAGATGACGAAACGGTGGTGGCCATCAAAAAAATACTAGATGAATATGTAAAGCCTGCCGTAGCAGGCGATGGAGGTCATATTCGTTTTGAAGGTTACAGCGCGCATACCAAAACGGTAACGGTCTTGTTGCAAGGTGCTTGTAGCGGATGTCCCTCTTCCACTTACACATTGAAAAACGGCATTGAAAACATGTTTCGCCAAATGATGGGCGAACACGTACAACACATAGAAGCGGTCAACGGTTAGGTTGCAAAAAACGCTTCCAACTCTTTCAATGTTTCCGGTGAAGTTTGTATGTCTTTGACGATTTCTCCCTTGTCGAGCGCCACAATTCTATTGGATACTTCTACTGTATGTTGCAAATCGTGGCTTGAGATAAGAATGGTGGTATCTTGTTGGGCTGAAATTTCTTTGACAATGCGCTTGAGTCTAATTTGAGTGGTGGGATCTAGGTTGGCAAAAGGTTCATCTAGTATAATGACTTCGGGCTTTCCGATGAGTGCGGCTACGATTCCTGCTTTCTTTTGGTTTCCTTTAGATAAATCGCGCAGGTATTTTTTTCGTCCGGTGACTTCTCCATTAAAAAAATCTTCGAAAGGTGTCAAAAATGCATCTATGTCTGCCTTGCTTTGTCCGCGTAGCTCACCGATAAAGTAGAAATATTCTTCTGCCGTGAGGTAGCCAATCAAAAAAGATTCATCGATAAAAGCGGACGTATATGGTTTCCATGCTTCACTTTCGTTAACCACAATATGGTTGTTTTTGACATGGCCAGTTGAGGGTTGTATCAAATCGAGCAACAGGCTGAAAAAAGTGGTTTTTCCGGCACCGTTGTTGCCTACCAGTCCGAAGCTTTCTCCCTTGGGAATGTCGAGTTGGGGTAAATTCAAAACGGTGACACCGCTGTAAGTTTTGGTGAGGTTATGGGCTGAAATCATAGCTTTAGGATTGAAAATTTTTGTTGAATATAGCGTTAGCCTTTTTCTTTGTAGGCAGCCAAAGTTTTATATTTTTCAGTTTTGTACACTTTTTCGATGATGGCAAAAACCTTGTCACGAAAAGCCAAGCCTGATATACCGAACAAGATGACAAACAGATAGCCCGCCATAGGACTTATGGTATAATAACCGGCTGCAAAAATCACTAAGGGCAAAATTAATTTGGGGATGGAAAGCAACATGGTTTTGCTGTTGAAGGCCTGTTTGTTGCCAAAAGCTTGTTTGCCCGATGCCAAATCTATAGGCTGTTTGATGTAGGCACCACCCCACAAAACCAAGTGTGCATTGACGCCGATGTTGTACACTGCACCGGTGAGCACAGCCAAGTAGGCTTCCCATCCAAAATAGAGATAAAAAGTAGCCAACACGGTAGAGAAAATAGTAGCGATGACGACCAGCCACCATTTTGAAGTAAGGTACTCGCGGTACTTGATGTTTTGACTCATCATCAGCGGATAATAGGCACTGTCCCAACTGGGCACAAACTGTCCAAAGGTGAATAAAAAACCCCCGGAAACAAACATTCCGGCAAAGATTTTCCACATTGGGTTTTCATAAGCTTCGATTGAATTGGTAAAAAAGAGCAGGCCGTAAAACAAAAACATCACACTGACCATGATGGTGGTTTTGGAGCGTTTGTTTCTCAAAATAAGGCGCAAATCATTTTTCAAAAAGGTGCCCAAGGTGCCAAATCGGTTTAAAAATGTGTATTCGCGTCCGTCTGCTTCTTGATGCTTTACGGAAAGTCCGGCATCTAAGTACATATTTTTTCTAAAAAAAGTATAAGCCGCTGCATAGGCCAAGACAAGTAAGAGCGCTGTCAGTGGAAAAGCATAGACGCCGTGAAACAGGTTTTCAAAATAGATTTTGGTGTACTGTGTGACGTCAAAAATTTGGTAGTAATGCAATGCGCCCAAGCCCAACGTTGACGCGCCAAGCAATATGGTTAACCAAAGTTTACTGTTGGCCAACAGGTTGATGAAATTGGAAGCAAAAATCAGCATAAGAATACCCAAGTGCCATTGCAAAATGCCTATAAAATCATAGCCATTGTACCACAAAACCACCGAGAAGGGAATAAAAAAGAAGGCGTGAATAAGGTTAAAGAAAGAGACGGCTGTTTTGCCCAACGAAAAATGGACTACCTGCGCTTTCTTCATCGGTAGGTAGAGCAACGGTCGGATGTTGGTCACCGGCATGTTTTGAAGCAGAAAACGAAAAACCAAATCGGCTGCCCAATAGTAAAACAAAAAGGTGTTGACCATCAGGAGCGGTTCGTTGCCAGATTTTTTGAGCCCGTAGAACAAGCCTATTCCGGCTGCGGAGAAAATAAAGGCAAAGTAGAGAAAACCTAATACGGCAATTATTTTGAAGGCGAGTTTAGAGGCGAAAGAAGCCGAACGAAAAAATGCGCGCCATTCCAGAAAGATGAATTGTCTGAGCATAAAACCATGTTAAGATTGCATAGATAAGTATTTATTAGGAATGAGTTGTTACAATTGATTTAAAAAAATTTCTAAATTTGAAAGATTTATTACATTTTTAGACCGTAAACAAATTACATAAACCTGCCCATGAAATCCGCGCTACACATATTGACCATCGTACTAATTTGTATTTCAACCCTTAGTTACAGCCAGCAGAAACCACAAATTATTTATAAAGATGCATCCGGAAAAGTGCTTTCCGAACAAGAGGTAGATCGGATTACCAAAGGCACTTACAGTATGTCTGAACAAAAGCAAAAGAACGGCGACAAAATTATAGTGTTGGCTCCAATGACCCAAGCGGATATAGAAAATATACAAGCGGAAAAGACAGCCTATGCCAATTCGCAGATTGGAAAGCTTTTTCCATCGTTCAGCGCGGAAACACTTGATGGCAATCTATTTGACACTGACGCCCAAAAAGGTAAAATTCAGGTGTATAATTTTTGGTTTATAGCCTGCAAACCTTGTGTTGCTGAGATGCCTATTTTGAATAAACTCGCAGCAAGTTTTGACAGCAATCAAGTCGTATTTATCGCACCGGCTTTTGACAAAAAAACAGCTATTTCCAAATTTTTAGAAAGTCAGGCTTTTGATTACCAAATTGTTCCTGATGCTTTAAAATTTACACAAGCGCTGCATATCAACAGCTATCCGACCCATATAGTGGTCAATCAAAAAGGGGTAATTACGGCCGTTTTTGTAGGCAATAGTGACGACATAGGCACATTACTCGAAAAGGAAATTACCGCCTTGCTGAAATCGTGAAAAATAGAAATTAACGGTTTGCGTATTTTAAATTTATCTTACATTCGTAGCGGTTTAAACAATCATCTAACGGACTCAATTATTTTATGGATCAACTCATATTCTATTTCAAGCTAGGGCTTTTCCACGTGTTGGACATCAATGCATACGACCACTTGTTGTTTTTGGTTATACTCACCGTTCCCTATGTTTTTAAAGACTGGAAGCGGGTGTTGCTTTTGGTAACTATGTTTACCCTAGGCCATACTTTTTCTTTGGTCTTGTCTGTGTATGGCGTGGTCAGCATCAACAAAAGTTTGGTCGAATTTCTGATACCGCTTACCATTCTCATCAGCGCGTTGTACAACCTTTTTACCGCAGGAAAAGTTTCCAAAAATGAACGCGTGGGACTGTTGTTCTTTGCGGCTTTGTTTTTTGGGTTGATACACGGCTTGGGCTTCTCGACTTATTTTAAAACCGTTGTAGGATCCGGAGACAAATTGTTGCCCTTGCTCGAGTTTGCATTGGGCATAGAAGCGGCGCAATTGCTCATTGTCATCATCGTATTGTTTTTGAGTTTTATATTCCAAACTATTTTCCGCTTTTCCAAACGAGATTGGGTGCTGGTCACATCTTCCATGGTCATCGGTATTGCACTGCTGCTGCTGATAGATACAAAGTTTTGGTAAATAATTAACTTGCATACCTTTGTACAACCCGAACAAAGCTTTTATTTTAGCCGAACAAGGGGCAATGTAACCTGCTGTTTATGCAAAACGAGAAACAATTAAAATACGATAGGGCTTATTTGCGCATGGCTTACGAATGGGGCAAACTTTCCTATTGTGAACGCCGCCAAGTAGGCGCCATAATTGTCAAAGATCGAATGATTATTTCGGATGGCTACAATGGAACGCCCTCGGGCTTTGAAAATTTTTGTGAAGACGAAGACGGCTACACCAAGTGGTATGTGTTGCATGCCGAGGCCAATGCCATTTTAAAAGTTGCCGCTTCTACCCAGTCTTGCCGCGGAGCCACACTGTATATCACAATGTCACCCTGCAAAGAATGCAGCAAACTGATTCACCAAGCCGGTATCGTCCGGTTGGTGTATGCAGATGCATACAAAGACACTTCCGGTATTGAATTTCTCAGAAAAGCCGGTGTAGATTTACAGCACTTGCCTTTAGACATTTCTGTCTCTTAAAGAATAAAAAAATGAAACGAGCCATGCTAAAAAGTGTAACACACAAGAGAATAATTATTAGCGAGTTCCATCTGACCGATAAAAATAAATAATATAAACAGATGAAACGAGCCATGCTAAAAAGTGTAACACAC